>ERZ746981.40-NODE-40-length-129703-cov-43.952301_pt1 | contig 129703 bp, 108 predicted proteins | sample MGYA00374948_ERZ746981 | MGnify/ENA primary metagenome ERZ746981 (study PRJEB28757, sample SAMN06711160) | food metagenome | host: microorganism | place: China:Harbin | collected 2017-01-30 | study: EMG produced TPA metagenomics assembly of the Analysis of... | reverse complement strand
CCACGCGTGGTTGATGATTGCCCATATCCGCAGAGTTCTGCGAAAAATCAATCAAACCGCTTTCTGATTCAGGCTCTAACGAAAGGTTAGAGGCCACTTGAAAAGGTAGTCTGTGAAATTTTGTATTAAATGCTGTGTGACATTGCCGGGGCGTTTCTGGTGCGGCGTCTGCTCCCGCAACCGTTGCAAGGCACCGGCATTGGGGGATGGCGGCCCCCGTGGGGGGTATTGTCACAAATGGCTTATTTCTGTCCGGGTGTCTGTTTTGTGTCCGGTGGGCATGCGCGGCGTGTTTCGGCGCAGGCGCTGCATCCCCCACATCCCCCGCCGGTCCGTGGGATTGCGCGTTGCATCGCCAGATCACGCAGGTGCCGGGGCGCGCCCAGATGGCGCAGCGCGGTCGCGGTCATGCGCCATCCCGCCAGACGCACGCGTGGAAACAGGCGGCCCGTCCAGTACAGCACGCATGCCATGACGACACCGGTGACAAGGAGTGATTGGATCACGTCCCGCCCTCAGAACAGCAGCGCAAGGCGGTAGGTCAGCAGTGCCGTCACATAGGCAAGGGCAAACAGATACCCCGCCGTGATGGCGACGACACGCCACGACGCAGTTTCACGCCGGATGACCGCAAGGGTCGCGACGCATTGCGGGGCATAGACATACCATGCCAGCAGCGACAGCGCGGTCGCGACACTCCAGTGCGCGGGCAGCAGGTGCCCCAGCATCGCGGCCTGGTCCGTATCGGCGCCTGCATCACCGATGGCATAGACGGTCGCAAGGGCCCCGACCGCGACCTCCCGTGCCGCAAGGCCGGGGATCAGGGCAACGCAGATCTGCCAGTTGAAACCAAGCGGCGCAAAGATGGGCAGCATGAGATGCCCGATCCGTCCAGCAAGGCTCCAGTCGATGGCGGGGCCGGTGGCGCCCGCCGGCGGTGCGGGAAAGCTGGAAAGCGCCCATAGCAGCACCGTCAGCGAGACGATGGTCGTGCCCACGCGTCGCAGGAAGATCCGCGCCCGTTCGGTCAGCCCCAGCAGCAGGTCACGCGGGTTGGGCAGGCGATAGGCCGGAAGTTCCATCAGCAACGCCGCCTCCTGCCCGCGGCCGCCGCGTCGCGCGATGCGCGCGACAAGCAGGGCGGAGAGGATACCCGCCGCATATAGCCCGAACAGAACCAGCCCCTGCATGTTGAGGACGCCCCACACTGCGCGCTGGGGCACGAATGCCCCGATCAGCAGCGTATAGACCGGCAGCCGTGCCGAACATGTCATCAGCGGTGCGATCAGGATGGTGACCAACCGGTCGCGCGGGTTCTGGATGGTGCGTGTCGCCATGATGCCCGGCACCGCGCAGGCGAAGCTTGATAGCAAGGGAATGAAGGACCGCCCGCTCAGCCCCGCCAGCGACATGATCGGGTCCAGCAGGAAGGCCGCGCGCGGCAGGTATCCCGATTCCTCCAGCACCAGTATCCACAGGAACAGGATCAGGATCTGCGGCAGGAAGGTGACGACGCTGCCTGCGCCGGCGATGATGCCATTGACCAGCAGGCTGCGCAGTGCGCCATCGGGCAGCAGGTGGCCCACCTGTTCGCCGATCCAGCCCATGCCGGCGTCGATCCCGTCCATCAGCGGTTGCGCCCAGGCAAAGACCGCCTGAAACATCACGAACAGCAGCACCGTCAGGATGACCGGTCCCCACACCGGGTGCAGCACCCAGCGGTCCAGACGGTCCTCAATCGCGCCGGACACCGGATGGGTGCGGGTGACACACTCCCCAAGGATACGCCGTACGATGGCATGCAGGTCCGTATCCGGGGGCAGGGGTGTCGGCGCGGGCGGCGGCGGCGCGTCAAGCTGCGCCAGCAGGTCGCGCGCGCCATTGCGCCGGATGCCCACGGTTGCGACCACCGGTGCGCCAAGTTCGGCCGCAAGGCGGGGCAGGTCGATGTCCATTCCCTTGCGCCGCGCGGCGTCGATCATGTTGAGCGCCAGCACCATGGGCCGGCCAAGCTGGCGCATTTCCAGGACGAAACGCAGGTGCAGCCGCAGGTTTGTCGCATCCGCCACACAGACCAGCAGGTCGGGTGCGGCCTCCCCGCGGTAGGTTCCGGCACAGATGTCGCGCGTTACCGCCTCGTCCGGGCTGGTGGCGACAAGGCTGTAGGCACCGGGCAGGTCCAGCACCTGTATGGCGTGCCCCTGTGGTGTGGTGAAGCGGCCTTCCTTGCGTTCCACCGTGGCGCCGGCATAATTGGCAACCTTCTGCCGACTGCCGGTCAGCAGGTTGAACAGGGCCGTCTTGCCACAGTTCGGGTTGCCCACCAGTGCGATGCGCAGGGCGCGGGTCGGGGGGATCATGTTCATGGATGTGGCCGGGCCTGCGGGTCGGGGCGGGACAGGTCGGTCCGCACGATGACGCGCGCGGCTTCCTCGCGGCGCAGGGCGAAGCGGGTAAAGCCGATGCGTACCGCGATCGGGTCGCCGCCCATGGGGGCTGTGGCCACGATGCGCACCGCCTCGTCCGGGACGAAGCCGAGTTCGCGCAGCCGCCTGGCCACCGGGTCAGGATGGCGGGCGTCTTCCACCCGTTCGATGATGGCCTCCACCCCGCGTGGAAGTTCACTCAGTCGCATCTGTATCTCGCACACACGCCCATACGGCATGGCGCGCCCAAAATGAAACAGGTCAGGGCATGTGGCCCGGAACCTGACAGGTTGAAGGGGCTGTTTCAGAAAACCCCGCCCGGACGGACGCCCTGCCCGGAAACGGTTTCCTGAATGACGCCCTGAATGACGCCCAGAATGGCCCCGTGGATATGCCGGGGGGCTGTGGCCCCATCCGGTATCCCTGCGGGCCAGGTCCCCGCCATGCGGGGCGCTGGCGCAGCGTTATGCGCCGGGTGCGGGGTTTTTGAAACAGCCTCTAAGAATTAATCCTAATTTCCGGCATGATCCTTGTCCATCGCGTCCCGCAACGTGGCGCATCAGGGTATATTGGGGATTTTTCACTTCCACGACAGGATGAAAAAATAACTTATTGATAATAAATGATAAAATTATAAAAACTACTTTTCTCCGGCACTGCAACCCCTTATGGGGATGTGGGAAATCCATACAGGAATATTTTATATTTCAGTTGGTTATGATGTTTCCTCGTATATGGGGATATTCAATGGTCGCCGGGCATGCTGATACGGTTTCGCACCTCAGCCATGTCGTGCCAGCACATGAAAGAACGTGCCGCTGACATTGCCCCGCATCCCCCCCGCCATGCCGCGATCTTCTCCATTTCCATCGCGCAGGTCGGCAAGTGGCAGGTCGGTGCCGGGGTTGGTGATGGTGGCGTAGTGGAATTCATGCCCGCGCAGATGCGTCCCTACGGTTCCCAGCGCACAGCCATGGCGCAGCCGTGCCGCGCGATAGCCAAGGTTCATGCGCCGACGTGCGAACGAGGTTTCGTGGTCCAGCAATCCCACCATGGCGTGGGTATGTCCGTCACGGTCGGTCAGGCTGGCGCCCAGTGTCATGAATCCACCGCATTCCCCATGCACCGGCCGTGTCTGGGCGAAATGGCGCAATCTGGCGTGAAATCGCGTGGCGGCGGACAGGCGGGCGGCATGCAGTTCGGGATACCCCCCCGGTAGCCAGCAGGCATCGCATGTATCGTCCGGGCCTTCGTCCGCAAGGGGGGAGAAGAACGAAATCTCCGCTCCCATATCACGCCATCCCATCAGCATATGGGCATAGACGAAGGAAAATGCAGCATCATTGGCCACCGCGATCCGCTGCCCCGGTGGTGGCAGGGCGATGGCGCGGCTGGCCGGTGGTGTGTGCCGCCCCCCGTCCGCCAGCGCCAGCAGGGCATCAAGGTCGAGGTCGCGTTCCGCCTGTGCCGCCAGTTGCGCCAGCAGCCCCGCCAGCCCGTCATGTTCGCGCGCCTGCACCAGCCCGAGGTGTCGTTCGGGCATGCACAGGTCGGGATTGCGCATGAACGCGCCCAGTACCGGCAGGCCGATGGCCGTGATTGCACGGGTCGCCATGGTGCGGTGCCGTTCGGAACCGACACGGTTGAGGATCACCCCCGCGACGCGCACCGTGGGGTCCAGCCGGGCAAAGCCCAGTGCGGTCGCCGCGGCTGATTGTCCCTGTCCCGACACGTCAAGGACAAGGATAACCGGCAGGTCGAACCGTGCCGCGATGTCCGATGGCGCGCCACGTGCGCCATCGGGTGTGTCCAGCCCGTCGAACAGGCCCATCGACGCCTCCACCACCACCATCCCGGCCGCCTGTCGCGCCTGCGTCATGATCGTGTCCAACAGGGCCGGCGCCATGGTCCAGCTATCGAGGTTGAGGCCGGGGCGGCCTGTCGCGGCCTCGTGGAACGCCGGGTCGATATAATCCGGGCCGGTCTTGGCGCCGCCGACCTCCACCCCGCGTGCGCGCAGGGCCGCCATGATCGCCAGTGTCAGTGTCGTCTTTCCCCCGCCCGAACGGGGGGCTGAGATCATCAGCCCGCGTGCCATCATATGTCCCTACCTGCTACATGCTGTGCCATCATGTTTCCTTCCCCGCCGCCAATGGCGGGGATGCCTGCCCACACTGGAATGCCGCGATGACACATACCCGCAACACCCCCGATCAGGCCAGCCTGCGCCGGGGCTGGACCACCGGAAGCTGTGCCACGGCGGCGGCAAGGGCCGCGTGGATCGCGATGCGGTATGGCGATTTTCCCGATCCCGTCACCATTACATTGCCCGCCGGGCAGGAGGTGGCCTTCAGCCTTGCCGCGCATGGCCATGACGGGGCAGGGGGCGCATGGGCGTGCGTTATCAAGGATGCAGGCGATGATCCTGACGTCACGCATGGTGCGCTGATCCGTGTCGACCTGCATCCCGGCATGGCGGGGGCGGGGATTACCTTTCATGCCGGGCGCGGTGTGGGGACCGTGACATTGCCGGGCCTGCCGGTTGCGGTCGGGGAACCTGCGATCAACCCCGTCCCGCGTCGCATGATCCGCGCCGCCCTGGCGACGGGGGACGATCATGACCCCGATGTGCGGGTCACGGTGTCCGTGGCGGACGGCGAAACCCTGGCGCGACGGACGCTTAATGCGCGGCTTGGGATTATCGGTGGCCTGTCGATTCTGGGGACGACCGGCATCGTCGTGCCATTTTCATGCGCGGCGTGGATCGACAGCATCCATCGTGGCGTGGACGTGGCGCGCGCCATGGGGCTTGCGCATGTGGTGGGGTCAACCGGCGATGTGTCCGAACGTGCCGCGCGTGCGCTTTATGCCCTGCCGGAGGAGGCGATGGTCGAAATGGGCGATTTTGCGGGCGGCCTGCTGAAATATCTGCGTCGCCATCCCGTGCGTCGCGTCACCGTGGCCGGGGGCGTTGCAAAGATCAGCAAGTTGGCACAGGGGTTTTTGGACCTGCATTCGCGGCGTGGGCAGGCGGATATGGCCGAACTGGCCCGCGATGCCGCGCGTGCGGGCGCGGGGGCGGACCTTGTCGCACAAATTGCGTCCACCCATACGGTCGCGGCGGCCTTTGCGCTTGCTACGGCGGCAGGGATCGACCTTGGCGCTGTCATCACATGCCGGGCGTGGGGTGTTGGGCGTACCGTGCTGGCGGGCAGTGGATGTGCGCTGGATATCCTGATGTTTGACCGCGCCGGCGCGCTGGTGGCGCGCCATGGCCCACATGATGTGGATTAGGGGGCGGCGCATCCGGCCGGGGCGTTCGGATGCCCCCGGCCGAGGATTTTTTGGAAAACTGTTTCCCGGATAAAGATGTTTTATATTTCTTACGTGCGGAAGCGGCGGTGGTAGTCGGGGTTATAAAGCGCGCTTTCACGGAAATCATGCTGCCCCAGTGCGCGTCCCACCAGTACAAGTGCCGTGCGTTCGATGGGATGTTCCGCAAGTTGCGTGGTAATGTTGCCCAATGTCCCGCGCAGTACCACCTGATCGGGCCATGTGGCGCGCGCGACGATCGCCACGGGACAGTCCGCACCATAAAGCGGCGTCAGGTCCGCCACAATCCGGTCCAGCGCATGGATCGCAAGGTGGATCGCAAGTGTCGCGCCCGTTGCGCCAAAGGCCTTCAGCGTTTCGGTGTCCGGCATGGCGGATGCGCGTCCGCTGACACGGGTCAGCACGACGCTCTGCGCGACTTCGGGCATCGTCAGTTCACGGCCCAGCACCGATGCCGCGGCGGCAAAGGCGGGTACGCCCGGCGTCATGGTCCATGGGATGGCATGCCGCTCCAGCCTGCGGATCTGTTCCGCCACGGCGCTATAGACCGACAGGTCCCCCGAATGCAGGCGTGCGACATCGTGTCCCGCCGCATGTGCGGTGACATATTCCGCCTCGATCATGTCAAGTGTCATGGGCGCGGTATCCACCAGTCGCGCATCGGGCGGGCAGTGCGACAGCATGTCGCGCGGGACGATGGACCCGGCATAAAGGCAGACCGGGCACCGCGCCAGCAGGTCGCGTCCGCGCAGGGTCAGCAGGTCGGCGGCCCCGGGGCCTGCGCCGATGAAATGTACGGTCATGTGTACTCCGTTCGTGCAATGGCGCATGTCATACGCCGGTAGGCAATGCGCGGCAGGATCAGGCGTGCGCCGTCGCCCGTCATGGCGATGGCGCAGCCCTCCGCCACTGACGCGACGCCACATGCCGCCAGCGCCCGCGCCGACCGGGTGACGCAACGTGGCTGTGCCGCCAGCAGGTCGCGATATGGCACGACATGTAACGGCAGGCCCGCTTGTTGTGCCGCTGCATGCAGGGCCGTGCAATCCGCACGGAAATCGGGGATGGCGATCAGGCCGGGCCGACACCGCGCGCGGGTGGCCGCATCGTGCAGAAGGGCAAGGAGATCGTGCATGTCGCATCTGCTGCCGCACCCGATGCCCGCCACATACAGGCCCGTTATGTTCACGTTCCCCCCCCCCCCTTTCGTGTCCGTCGGTGCCGTAGCACTCATGCAAAGGGGCGGGTGGCTGCGTACTGGGTCACTGTCATCGCCGGTCGGAACGCCGATTGCGTACCGACCGGTTCCACACGCTCTATGCGCATGCGCAGCAGGTTACCGCCCCATTGTGCATGTTTGGCAAGCAGCACGGCCTCACCTTGCAGCGTGACGGCATTGGCCACCAGCCGTCCGCCGGGGCGCAGGGCGTTCCATGCGCCTTCCACCAGTCCCGGATTGCTGACCCCGCCGCCCACGAACACCGCATCGGGGCGTGGCGTGTTCGCGTCATGCAGTGCGCCAAGGGTTTCCAATGCACCGCCTTCCACGATGCGCAGGGCGGGCGTGCCCAGCGCCAGCGCATTGGCCGCGATGCGTGCGGCGCGGTCATGGTTGCGTTCGATGGTGATGGCGCGGTTGGCGGGATGGCGCAGCATCCATTCGATGGCCACCGACCCCGCACCCCCGCCGATATCCCACAGCATCTCGCCCTGGCGCGGGGCAAGGGCGGACAGGGTGGCGGCGCGGATCTCGCGCTTGGTGATCTGCCCGTCATGGGCGAACATGTCATCGGGTAATCCCGCCGACAGCGGTAAAACCATCGCGTCCGGTTCTGCCACGACCTCTATGCCCATCAGGTTCAGCGGGTTGATGGCATCCCCCATGCCCGCCGCCAGCATGTCCGCACGCATATGCCGATGGTGTTCGTAAGGGCCGCCCAGCGCCTCAAGCACATGAATGACGGAGGGGCCAAAGCCGCGCGACGTCATCCATTTGGCCAGCGTCATGGGCGAACATGCGTCCGCCGACAGTACGATCAGGTGCGCGCCGGGCTGCAATGCGGGGGCCACCACTTCCATCGGGCGGCCACAGATCGACAGCACCGCCGTGTCCTGCCGCGCCCATCCCATCCGCGCACAGGCCAGTGCGATCGACGAGGGGGCGGGGATGCAGGTCATTTCCGCCACCGGCATGTGACGGCACAATGTGACGCCGATGCCAAAGCTGAACGGGTCGCCCGACGCCAGAACCACCACGCGCCGGCCGCGCCAGCGCAACATGCGTTCGATCCCTTCGGACATGCTGGCGGGCCACATCAGGCGCTCGCCACGCATCAGCCCTTCCACCAGCAGCAGGTGCCGACGTCCCCCCGCCACCAGCTCGGCCGAGGCAATCAGCGCCTGCGCCACTTCCGACAGACCCTCGACACCGTCTTCGCCAATGCCGATAACATGCAGCCAGGCTGGATGGGTCATTTCAGTCTCCTCGGGGGTGGGCAATGATGCGGGTACTGGTTCTGGGTGGCACGACGGAGGCACGGTTGCTGTGCCACGCGCTGGAGGCGCAGGCATCCGGTTTTACGGCCATCCTTTCCCTTGCCGGGGTGACACGCGCACCTGTCCTGCCCCGGCTGGAGGTGCGTATCGGTGGCTTTGGCGGGGCGCAGGGGATGGCGCAATGGCTGTCGCACAACCGGATTGCGGCCGTCGTGGATGCAACGCATCCCTTTGCCGCGCGCATCAGCGCCAACGCGGTCGCGGCCTGCGCACAGGCGGGCGTGGCCCTTGTGCGGGTGGAACGCCCCGCATGGGCGCCCGGGCCGGACGATCGCTGGGACATGGTGCCTGACATGGCGGCGGCCGCCCGCGCCATCGGGCCTGCGCCACGGCGTGTCCTGCTGACGATCGGGCGCAAGGACCTGCTGGCGTTCCGTGACCTCGTCCCCTGTGGGCATGTGTGGCTGGTGCGCAGTGTCGATGCCCCGGACCCGGCGCTGTTGCCCGTGGGCGCGCGCACCGTGCTGGCGCGTGGCCCGTTCGATGTGACGGCGGAGGAGGCCTTGCTGCGGCACGAGGGGATCGACCTGATCGTGACGAAGAATTCCGGTGGTGCGGCCACCGTGGCCAAGCTTGCCGCCGCGCGTGCGCTGGGGGTTGCGGTCATCATGGTGGAACGGCCCGTCCTGCCCCACGCGACGGTGGTGGGGGATGCGGACCATGCCATGGCATGGCTGCATTCGCGGGCCATCATTCAAGAGGGGTCAACCCTGCGGGAGGTATAGAGCCATGGTTGGCCGTGCGGACGGTCAATCAGGTGGGTGCGTTCGCAGCCGATCAGGACCAGTGTGCTCATGTCCACCTGTTCGGGGTCAGCATGGGTCAGGTCGTGCAGGATCACGCGTTCATCGGGGCGGCCGATGGCCCGGGCGAAGGCAACCGGGACCGTTCCGGGAAGCACGGCGCGCAGGACGTCGAATGCCTCGGCCAGTTGGCCGGGGCGCGCCTTGGAACGCGGGTTGTAAAGGGCGATGACGAATCCCGCCCCTGCGGCGGCACGCAGGCGGTCATGCACCACGGCGCGTGGCTTGAGGTTATCCGACAGCGACATGACACAGAAATCCCCGCCCAGCGGCGCACCAAGGCGGGCTGCGGCGGCCAGGACGGCGGAAACGCCGGGGATGACGCGCACGTCGATGTCGCGCCAGGCGACGGGACCATGGTCGATGGCCTCGAACACGGCGCTTGCCATGGCGAACACGCCCGCATCCCCGCCGGAGACAACAGCCACCCGCCGTCCTGCCTGCGCCAGTTCCAGCGCATGGCGCGCGCGCTCAAGCTCGACACGGTTGTCGGTGGCATGGCGTACCACGTCCGGCCCCGCCACCGCACGTGCGACATACGGGCCATAACCGATCAGGTCGGTCGCCTGCGCCAGGGCGGCGGTGGCCTGTGGCGTTATCTGGTTCGCCGCGCCGGGACCAAGCCCGACGATATACAGGCAGGGCAGGGGAGATGGGGATGGGGGTGTATCTGTCATCTTACGCCTGTGCGTCCGGGCACGAGGATGATCGAAAAATAGGGTGCGCGTTCCCCCGCATCCGCCAGTTTCATGCAACGCTGCTGCGCCTGGGTCGCGCGTTCGACATACATCGCACGGCCATCATCGCGCCCCGCGCGGCGCAGGGCGTTGCGCACCTTGGCCATGTTGCGGCCCAGCTTCATGATGACGGCGGCGTTCGCGCGTTCCAGCCACGCGCACAGGCTGTCTTCATCCAGCGTCGCGGGAATGACGCACAGTACGTCATCGCCATGGACCATCGGCATCTGGGCCTGTGACCAGCACCCGGCCATGCCGGTGATCCCGGGCACGATCTCGCATCGAAAGCGCTGGTGCAGCCGGTCGAATACATACATCGCCGAGCCGAACAGGAACGGGTCCCCCTCGCACAGAAGCGCCACGTCACGCCCTGCGTCGAGGTGGGTTGCGATGTCTTCGGCGCATCTGTCGTAAAATTCGGCCATTCGTGCGGGATAGCGCGGGTCGCTGACGGGGATTTCCACGGTGAAGGGATAGGCGAAGCGCAGCGCGATGACATCCGTCGACAGCAGGTCGCCCGCGATTTCGCGCGCATGCCCTGTCCGGTCGTGGCGGGCGAACCAGGCGGCGACCGGGCTTTCACGCAGGATCCGCGCGGCCTTGAGCGTCAGCAGTTCCGGGTCCCCCGGTCCCATGCCGACAATGGACAGGCAGCCGCGTGGGGGGGATGTGTTCATTCCGCCTCGCATGCCAGGGCGTTGACGCTTGCCGCCGCCATTGCACTGCCACCCAGTCGCCCGCGTACGATGATGAAGGGCAGGTCCCCGAATTCAGCCAGCGCCTCTTTCGATTCGGCGGCGCCGACGAAACCGACCGGCATGCCGATGACCGCTGCCGGACGTGGTGCGCCCGCTGCGATCAGTTCCAGCAGGTGGAACAGCGCGGTCGGCGCGTTGCCGATGGCCACCACAGCGCCTGCCATGTCCTCCCCCCACAGGTCGAGTGCCGCGGCGGAGCGCGTATTGCCGATGCGACGCGCGATTTCGGGCGTGCGCGGGTCACGCAGCGTGCAGATGACGGCGTTGTCCGCGGGCAGGCGGGTGCGTGTCACGCCACGGGCCACCATTTCCGCATCGCACAGGATGGGTCGCCCCGCCCGCAGCGCAGCTTGTGCGGCTGTGGTGAAATCGGGTGACATGCGGATTTCGTGCGCGACGTCCACCATGCCGCAGGCATGGATGATACGCACCGCCACGCGGGCCTCGTCCGGTGTGAAACCGCCCAGATCGGCTTCAGCGCGGATGGTGGCAAAGGAACGGGCATAGATCGCCGCCCCGTCATGGATATAGTCGTAAGACCGCGTGGTGCCGGTCATGCCGGTGTCTTCTCCCCGTTCTGATGTTGTGGTGTATCGGCCGAGGCGTGCCCTTCATGCAAGAGGGCGCGTACCCCCACCATGTCCAGGCCCCGCAATGTTGGCGTCTCGGCTGCGCGCGCGTTGCGGCACAGGTCATACCCCGTTGCAGCGGCAACAAGCGTGAGGTCGCAACGCCCGGGATTGGCGCATCCCTTGGGGCATCCCGACACATGCAACCGCACGCCCACAGGCACGTCCGGGGCCAGCGCCAGAGCGTCCGCGCCGACGTCAGCCCCCGTACAGGCGCAACCCTGCCGCCCGATGCACGCGACAACACGCAGGCGTGGATCATGCGGGTCCGTCACGAATCCCGTCACATCCGGTGCGCGCACCTGCCCGGGCAGTATGATGGTGCGTCCCGGCGTCATCCGCAGCAGGCCCGCGCCATGGATGGCGCACCAGCGCGCCAGCCGCGACAGGTCCGCCGCCGCCATCCGGCCCAGTGGCGGGACCACGGCGTAACATCGCCCCGGCAAGGTGCCGACCAGTGTGGGACAGGCAGGTGCGGGGCCATCATCGTCACGTGAACGCGCGACAATGCCAAGATGCGCGAACATGGCCATGCCGATGCCACGGTGATGCAGGGGGCGCGAATTTCCCCCGACCTGCATGAAGGCTTCGGCAAGGCGAAGCATCAGGGCGGGGATCGCATCGGGCGCGCAGTCCGACCGTGCATCGCCGCAGGCCACCTGCCATTTCCCGTCATGGGCGCGCGCGGTGATGTCGGCGCGGATCGTACCCGTGGGCACATATCCGCCACCATCAACCCCCATGACGAATTTCGCAGGCAGCGCGGACAGGTGGTCCGCCGTGGCCAGATGCGCATCAAGCGCGCGGGCGATCGGCAGCGTATGGGAATCGCAGGCCGGGTCCAGTCCCGCCAGCGGTGACAGCAATATCGCGCGACGGCGTTCCGATGCGTCCTCTCCCCCCAGGCCGCAGGCGTGCAGGGCCTGTGCGAAATGTGGCGCCGTTTCGGGCGACAGGCCGCGCAGTTGCAGGTTGCCACGACTGGTCAGCTCGATGCGCCCGTTGCCAAAATGTGTCGCGGCGCGGGCGATCATATCGGCCTGTGTCGCCGTCAGTTGCCCCAGCGGGGGACGGACACGCACCAGCCAGCCGTCGGCGGCCTCCATCGGGGTATGAAGTCCGGGGCACCAGCCGCGCACGGTGGGGGGGGTAGTCATGCGTCGGGGTCCAGCAGCATCGCCGCACTATTGGCGCGCGGCCGCCACAGTCCCTGCCGCTGTGCCTGCGCCAGGCGGTGATGGATGGCGGCACGGGCGTCGGGGTTTGCCGTTGCAAGGAAGCGGTCCATGTCCGCATCATTGACAATGGCGGCGAAGGCAAGGTCGAACTGCCGGTCGAAGCGGGCGGGTACTGTCGCGGCGAATGCGTGCAGTGCTGCGACCCCGCGCGCGATTTCCGCCGCCCCGCGATAACCATGGCGGCGCATCCCCGCAAGCCATGCCGGATTGGTCAGGCGTCCGCGCACGATGCGCGCCACCTCCTGCGCCGTGGCGCGCAGGCGTGGCGTTTCGGGGTGCGACGTGTCGCCATGCAGCACGCGCGGTGTCCGGCCAAGGGCGGCGGCGGCGGCGGCCATCCCGCCCGCATGCGCCGCGATATCCGCGCTTTCGAGGATGTCGGTCTCCGCATGGTCCTGCACATGCAGCATGACGTCCGCCGCCGCGATGCGCCGTTGCAGGGCCGCGTCATCGCGCATGCCCTCACGCCGCCCGCCATAGGTCCATGCCGAACCCGCCAGCCATGCATGGCCAAGGTCATCGCGCCTGTCCCATCCGTCACGTGCCAGCATGTCCTCGATCCCGGTGCCATAGCATCCGGGGGCGGCGCCAAAGATACGTGCCGTCGCCCGCAGCCGTGCCGCACCCGACAGGCCGCGCACGCCGTGGGCCAGCGGGTTGAGGTCCGGGGCCTCCTCACGCTCCGCGATGGCCTGCACCGCCTGTTCGAACAGGGCGATCTGCCCTGCGAACGCATCGCGGAACAGGCCCGAAATCCGCAGTGTCACGTCCACGCGCGGCCGGTCCAGCACCGCCATGGGAATGACCTCGATCCCGCGCACACGGCCCGATCCGCTGTCCCAGACCGGGCGCACGCCCATCAGCAGCAGGGCCAGGGCCAGGTCCTCGCCCCCCGTGCGCAGGCTTGATGAGCCCCACAGGTCGATGACGATGCACGACAGGTGCTCGCCTTCATCCTGAAGGTGCCCCTCCAGCAGCAGGTCGGCGCTGCGCTGCGCCAGCACCACAGCAGACCGGGTGGGGATGGCGCGCGGGTCCATTGAAAACAGGTTGCGCCCGGTGGGCAGCACGTCGGCGCGTCCCCGCGTGGGCGCGCCCGACGGGCCGGGGGGCAGCATGTGTCCGTCCAGCGCGCGCAGCAGGCCCCCGGCCTCTGCCGCGCCGCACCCATGCAGGAGCCCTTCGAGGTCGGGTGGCGTATCCGCCCCGCAGGCCCGTGCGATGGCGGCGGCGAGTGCGCGCGCATGCGGCGGTGGGCGGCCAAAGACATGCAGCCCGTCACGGATCTGCAGATCTTTGACATCGCACAGATAGGCATCCAGCCGTGCCAGCGCCTCATCCTCATCCCCGGTTTCCTCCGCGCCCGGACGCTGGCTGCTTTCCTCCAGCAGGCCGAGGTCGCCCGCGCGTTGCAGGATCTCCCCGCGCAGGATCGCGCCACGCCTGCGGTCCAGCCCGTCGGCGGCGGCATATTCATCAATCAGCCGTTCCAGTTCGGTGGTGCGGCCATCGCCGTGGCCTGCCGCCATGACAGGGGGGGTCATATGGCCGATGGTCACGGCCCCAAGCCGCCGCCGCGCGGTCGCGGCCTCGCCGGGGTTGTTGACGATGAAGGGATATATGATCGGCATGCCACCGGCCAGCAATGTGGGCCAGCAGTGCGCAGACGGGGCCGCAGCCTTGCCCGGCAGCCATTCCAGAGTGCCATGCGTGCCAAGGTGAACCATGGCATCGGCCCGTACCTCATGTCGCAGCCACAGGTAGAACGCGACATAGGCATGGCGCGGCGGCGTATCGGGGTCGTGATATCCCCCCTTGCGGTCCAGCCGTGACCCGCGATCGGGTTGCAGCGCCATCGTGACATGGCCCAGCGTCAGGTGACGCAGGCACAATGCCCCATCCATAACCGCCGGGTCATCGGCGGGCGCGCCCCAGCACGCGTAAAGGGCATCGCGCGCGTCCTGTGGCAGGGTGGCAAGCAGGGTTTCATACCGTGCCAGCGTCATGAACGCGGTGGCCGGCGCACGTGCCAGCAGGTGCGCCAGTGCCGCGCTGTCGGGCAGGGGGGCGTGGAGGGGGGGCTGGCCCGTGTCATATCCTTCGGCGTGCAGCAGTGTCAGCAGGACCGAAAGGCTGGCGAAACTGTCCAGTCCCACGGCATGTCCCGCCTGTCCGTCGCCATTGCCGCCGTCACGTTGTGCGCCGGGATAATCCGACAGAAGGATCGCCACCCGTCGCGCGGTGGGGGACAGGTGGGACAGCCGCGCCCAACCCCGGGCACGGGCGGCGACGATCTCCAGCCCCGGGGGGTAGGGGACATGGCGCGCGGGCAGCCCGGGGTCCGTTTCCTCCTTGAAGGAAATCGGCGCACCGGGCAGACGCCCGTCAAGTTCGGGCAGCACCACCTGCATCGCAAGGTCCGCCTGTGACAGGCCGCGCGTGCTGTCCCGCCATGCCGCCTGTGTCACGCCGGGTTGCAATGCCTGGATTACCGGCACGTTGGCGATATCAAGGGCGGATATGTCCGTCTCCTCCCCCCGGGCAGAGAAAAAGGTGACGTTGACGATGACATCGGGGGGCGCATCCGCCAGCCAGTCACGCACCATCGTCGCACATGCCGGATCCTTGAGCGAGGTGACATAAAACAGATCCGCCCCGATCCCGTGTCGTGCCAGCGCGTCCGACAGGGCAAGGATGGGGGCGATGTCGCCTGCCAGCAGGTGACTGCGATAGAACACGACACCGGCGCGCAGCGGCAGCGCCGGGTCCGCCGTGCGCAGCAGGCCGGCGGGGGCCAGAGGCTCGACATGCAGAGGCTCGGCATGCAGGGGGGCGATGCCCGCTGTTGCGGCAGGCAGGGTGTCAGCAGGTGTGCTCCGGGATGAGGGCACTTCGGCGCGGTCGGTTGCGATGGGGTGCGCGCCCCTGTCCTGTCCCATGTCCTGCCCCCGCGCAAGGTCCGCCATCAGGCGTAAGGCGGCGGCCATGTTGCGTGGGCCGCCCGCGCGCAGCAGTGCGTCAAGATGGTCGAGCGTGGGGGCCGCGATGTTCGACAGTGCGGCCAGACGCGGGTCGGGGCGTGCGTCGCCCGCCACCAGCGCCAGGGGGATGCCGGCGTCGCGACATGCGCGCGAGACTTCTTCCCCCCCGTAACGCCAGTATTCCATCCCCCCAAGCAGGCGCACCACGACGCAGCGTGACCGCAGGAGGGTGTCGCTTACATACAGGTCGATCGACATGGGATGCAGCAGGCGTGACAGGCTGGCGATCCGTACGCTGGCCCCTCCTGCCGCCCCGGCATCGGCCGCCGCGCGCAGGGCGAGCAGGTCGCTGTCGGAAAATGACAGGAACACGATATCGGCGGGTGCGTGGCCGAGGTCTTCGGCCACCGCGTCCTCGTCGAGGCTGCGGACTTCACGCGCCAGAAGATGCATGTGCGTTGCCTCTGTGTTTCGTGTCCGGTTTCGTGTTCATGGACATCGCCGCCAAGGACACCGCCGGGCGGGGGGGGGGGGGCATCAGGGGATATTGATAAAGGCATAAAGGCCTGTGGATGCCGCCTTTTTACAAATGAAGCGACATCCGTCCGAAGCTTTTATAACCCCGCGACTGTTTTTCGATGGTCCTGTTTTCGACCGTCCTGTCAGGTCCGTTGCAGGTCCGCCTCGATCGCCGCGCGCGGCAGGCCCTTTTGACCGATGATGACAAGGTTGCCCGTGCGTGGCGCATCCTGTGACAGGGGGCGGTCGAACTGGTGGCGGAACCGGCTGCCCACGCCCTGCACCGCCAGGCGCATCGGTTTGCCGCGTACGGCGGCGAATCCCTTCATGCGCAGGATGTCATATTTTTCCGCCACGTGGGCCAGATGCGTGACAAAAGCGTCCGCGCTGTCCTGTTCGGGAATGGGGGCGACGAAGCTTTCGAAATCGTCATGTTCATGCTCGCCCCCTTCCGCATCATGGTGGGAGGGGCGGGCCGCAAGGTCATCTTCGGCCGCCGCATCCATGCCCAGCAGGACAACGGGGTCCACCTGCCCGTCCACGGCATGGATGACCTTGACCGCGCGGGGGATTTCGGCGCGGATCTCATGCTCCACCATTGTGATCTGATCTGGTGTCATCAGGTCGGTCTTGTTGATGATCACCATGTCCGCCGAAAGGAGCTGGTCTTCGTAAACTTCCGCAAGCGGGTTGTCGTGGTCCAGTGACGGGTCGGCCTGGCGCTGGCGTGCGATTTCATCCGGGTCGTCGGCGAAACGCCCGGCCGCGACGGCGGGGCCATCAACCACGGTGACAACGCCATCGACGGTCATGCGCGTGCGCACCGTGGGCCAGCCGAATGCCTTGAGCAGTGGCTTGGGCAGGGCAAGGCCGGACGTCTCGATCACGATATGCTCCGGCGGGTCAGCCCGGTCGAGCAGCGCCTCCATCGTCGGCAGGAAATCATCCGCCACGGTGCAGCACAGGCAGCCATTGGTCAGTTCGACAATATCGTCATCCCGGCATCCTTCCACCCCGCAGGCACGCAGCGTTTCGCCATCAATGCCCAGCGTGCCGAATTCGTTGACGACAATCGCGATGCGCCGTCCGCGCGCCTGTGCCAGCACATGGCGCAGCAGCGTCGTCTTGCCCGCGCCAAGAAAGCCGGTGATGACGGTGACAGGTACCTTCGCACGGGCGGTGCGGGTGGCGGGACGGGAGGAGGGGGATGCGGTCATGAAGAGTGCTCCGTCAGGAGGGCGGCGGGAAAACGGCCCAGCACCATGTCCGACAGAGAGGCCGGACGGCGCGAAGGCATGACACTGCCGCTGTGCGAGGCGGCATAGGCGGCAAGGTAGATCATCAGGTCGTCGGCCTTTTCAGGACCAAGATGGCCAAGCAGCCATCCCCATTTCCCCGGCATGGCGACGACGGCGGTGCAGCCACGATCGCACGCGGCAAGGCATTTGACCTCATGCACCACGACATTGGTGTCGTGCGTGCGTGTCAGCATCTGTTCATACAGGGCGCGCCCGGGTGGTGCGGCGCCAACCGGCAGCCCGCGCAGGCACGTGACGCAGACATGGAGATGGATGGCGCGAAGGTCGGGGCGGGTGGTGGTATGGGGGGCGTCGGAAGGGGGGGCACCTGTGGTCATTGCACGTGTCGTCCTGCGCTGTCGCCGCGTCATCCCGATGGGATGGCGGCCATGGCCGGGGTGCATCGACCGTGCGGCATCGGGGCCGATGCATGGCACGGACATCAGGATACCGCCGCATTTCCAGGCACCCCGCCGGACCTGCGACATTCAGTGGTCGTGCCATGTCCCGGAACTGGTGTGGGACATGACGATGATGGCAGGTCTCCTGACTTGTGGCCGGGGCATGGACAGTGTCCCTGCCGCCGCATCCGGCGCCTTCCCGGCCAGACTGGCCAGTGACGTGCCGCACCCTTTTGTAAAGGGACGGCCTGCCGGATGTTTGAGACCACCTACAGTTGCGGGGGCAGTGACGGCATTGCGGGCGGCAGCCTGCCGCGCCACGCACCGTGCTTCCCTGTTTCTTCCCTTACGGGAACCATCATGCGGGCTTTTACACGCGCCCGCGATGTGGTGTCAAAACGTGATGGCCGCCCCTGCCTCACGCACACGCCACCTGTTATGGAATGTCACGAGGGTGCGGGTGCATGGTCCGATATCAAGGGCTGCGAACGCTTCTGCCCCTGTGCCAAGCGTCGCCAGCACAAGGGCGCGTATGACCATGGTGTCCGCGATGACCATCATGTTTGCATGCCCGGTGGGGCAGCGTGATAGCCAGTCCGCCGCGCGCACCAGCACCGCGCGCAGGCTTTCACCGTCTGGCGGTGCGAAATCCGGGTCCGCGATCCAGCGTGCGACGTCGGGCGCCGGCAGGTCATGCAGGGCGCGGCCATGCCACGCGCCGTGGTCGCGTGCGCGCAGGGCGGCGTGCGCAATGGGCGTGCGCCCCGCCCATTGCGCAACAGGGATGGCGGTATCATCGCCACAGGCAACGGGTGCCGTGGCGCACAGATGCGCCGCCTGTCCGGGGGGCAGGGGGGGCAGGTCATCACGTGTGGGGATGATGGCGCGACGCAGGCAGTCAGGCGCGGGCAGGGACAGGCAGGTCAGGTGCATGGGGGCGGTGTGTCAAAGTTCCGGGGGAAATAGGGGATGTTGGAAATGGCTGGCGCAGTGTCTTTCAGGTCGTTTCATGCGAAAGTCTGTTCGAAACCAACGGATTGATGAAAATATGCGTTGTCGCCTTGGGCGGTGTGACAAGACAGGGTGCATCATCAACTGGAATAATAAATGTTTTTGGCACAGTTCCTTTCCAAAAGCCTTGAAGGATGTGGCCCCCATGAAAAAACGCAGTCATCATACCATGTCATTATTTTTTATCGGCGACCTATTTTCCGGGAATCTCATAATTTTTAGAGATTGTTTGAAAGTAACGCGTTGATAAAAAACAAGAAAAGTTTTTGGATGTTGCCTTTTTTCAAAAAGGCGGCGTCTTCTGAAGCTTTTTGGAAAAAGCTTCACCAAAAACCTTTATAAATTTAGTATGTTATTCAGCCTGACTTTTCAAAAAGTCTCTATAAAAATGTAATTTTTTACATGTTTTTTGAGACTCTTTATCAAAATTTTTATGATCTTTGCATGACAACGGTCTCTTTAAATAGAGACTGCATGTAAAATATCCTATCAAGAGAAAACGGGAATATTTCAGGCGTTGCCCTGTTTTTTGAAAAGTCAGATTCCATAATATCCTGAAATTATAAAAGTTTTTGGTGAAGCTTTTTCCAAAAAGCTTCAGAAGGCATCGCCTTTTTGAAAAACAGCAACACCAAAAAACTGTTCCTGTTTTTATCAATGATTTGTTTTCAAACAGGCTTTCGGCGTCCTCATTGAGATCTTGATGCCAGGATCTCTTGAGGTCGGGGATTTTTGTCGAAGCGTTGTGTTGGGACATCTTGTCGGGGCAGGATCATAAAGGCGACGGACGCCCCTGTGTCGTGGCCCTGTGTCCCCGGCCGTTCGTAAACGGAGCGTTCATAAAAACGGCGTCACTGTTTTTCATCGTCGGCGTTTTCCCCGCGTGCGCATGCCCGATGCCCACCGGCAAGGGGGCGGAAGCGTTTGCCGAGGGGTCCGAAATCGGTTAGTCGGGGATCACGACTGATCAGGGAGTGCATTTTGCCATGAACCACACATCTTCTGTCCTGCCTGCGGGTGGCCTGTCTTCCGCGCCTGTCGCGATTCCGGTTCGTGATCTGCTGCCGTGGGCGGTCTTCGGCCTCGTGATTGCTTCGCTGCTGCTGTATTTCGTGGGCGCGGAACAGGGTGCGACCTCGCTGGTGTCGGGGCATTATGTCCATGAATTCGTCCATGATGGACGTCACCTGCTCGGCTTCCCCTGCCACTGACGTTTCCTGTCGGCTGCTGTCCGGGCGGGTTCTCCGGGCGGCAGGTTGGCCATTGCGGTTGCTTTTGTGGCGGAGTGTTCGCGCGCCCAGTGGCGTGATGGCCCCACCTGTTGCGTGCCAGCATTATGGTTCGGGCATTGTGGCTTAGGCATCGTGGGTGTTGACGACGATGCGCCCACGCACATTGCCCGCCAGAAGTCGCGGTGATGTTGCGATCGCCTGTTTCAGGGGGATGTCTGCGCATATCGAATCGACCAGCGCGGGATCAAGGTCACGCTCCAGCCTGGCCCATGCCGCCATGCGCTGGTCACGTGGGCACGTGACGCTGTCGATTCCCTGCAGGGTAACGCCGCGCAGGATAAAGGGCGCAACCGTCAGCGGCAGGTCCATTCCCGCCGTCAGACCGCATGCGGCGATGACGCCCCCCGGTCGCATGCTGGCGCATAACGCCGCAAGCATTTTTCCCCCCGCCACATCTATGGCCCCGCGCCATCGGGCTGCCTGCAACGGGCGGGCGGTATGGGACAGGGCCGAACGCCCCACCACTTCTGCCGCGCCCAGCATGTGAAGGTAGCCCGTCAGGTCGTCGCGCCCGGTCACGGCCACCACCCGGTATCCCAGCCGCGCCAGAAGGGCGATGGCAATACCACCCACGCCGCCGCCTGCGCCGGTCACGGCGATTTCGCCATCACCGGGGGTGACGCCCCCTTTTTCCAGCGCCATGACGCACAGCATCGCGGTATAGCCCGCCGTGCCGATACCCATGCATTGACGTGCGGAAAAGTTGCGGGGGCGCGGCAGCAGCCATTTCCCATGTACGCGCGCCATCTGTGACAGGCCACCCCAGTGTTCCTCCCCCAATCCCCACCCGTTGGCGATCACCTGGTCGCCGGGGCGGTAGATGGGGTCATCCGATGCGATGATTTCCCCCGCAAGGTCGATGCCGGGGATCATCGGGAAACGCCGCACCACCGGGCCGCGCCCCGTGATGGCCAGTGCGTCCTTGTAATTGAGCGAGGAATAATCAACGCGTATCGTGATCTCGCCTTCGGGTAACGCTGCGCGCTCAAGGCTGCGTATGCTGGCCCGTGATCCCGTGCGGGTCTTGTCGATCATGATGGCGTTGAACATCGGCGCGCTCTCCGGGATATCATGGCAGGCAGGGGTACTCCCCTGTCCAGATTGCGGTCCGTAACCTGTGATGAATCAGGATAAGATGACCGGGTCTCGAAAACTTGTGCAATTTCCTGAACGGATTGCCCGCGTGCTCGACCCGCACGGGGATGTGCGCGGGCGCCGGGCATGCGGACGCGCGATAGGCGCAGGTTTTCGTGTGCCTGTGCAGCGACATCCGCGTGAACTGTCTGTTTTGTGATCTGGATATGTGCTGGGCTGGTGCGCTCATGCAAATATGGCGCGACATATTCGCACATGATGGATCGGATAACGAAAGCAGGACGCCGATGACAGCCTATCGCAACACACAGCTTTATATCGACGGGACATGGACCGATGGCACGGGGGGGCGCACGATTGACGTGCTCAACCCCGCCACGGCGCAGGTCATCGGCCATGTCGCCCATGCCGCACCGCCCGACCTGCGTCGTGCGCTTGATGCGGCGGCACGCGGCTTTGTCACGTGGGGACGCATGTCCCCGCTGGAACGTTCCGGCATCCTGCGCCGCGCGGCGGCCCTTTTGCGTGAACGCAGCGGTGACATCGCGGCGCTGATGACGATGGAACAGGGCAAGCCCGTGGGCGAGGCACGGACCGAACTGCTCGCGGCTGCCGATGTCGTGGACTGGATGGCCGAAGAGGGGCGCCGCACCTATGGCCGTATCGTTCCCGCCCGTGCGCCGGGCATCATGCAGGAGGTAATCCGCAGCCCGGTCGGTCCCGTGGCCGCGTTCTGCCCATGGAATTTCCCTGTAAACCAGGTCGCGCGCAAGGTGGGGGCCGCATTGGCGGCGGGATGTTCGATCATCGTCAAGGCGGCGGAGGAAACCCCGGCATCACCTGCGGAGTTCATTCGCACGCTGGCGGATGCGGGTGTTCCGGCGGGTGTGCTGGGCCTTGTCTATGGCACCCCGGCGGAGATTTCGCAGACCCTGATCGCCGATCCCATCATCCGCAAGGTAACGTTCACAGGCTCCACGCCGGTGGGCAAGCACCTTGCCGCGCTTGCGGGCGCGCATATGAAGCGCGCGACGATGGAACTGGGCGGGCATGCACCCGTGATCATCAGTGCCGATGCGGATATGGACCGCGCGGTGTCGCTGCTGGCGGGGGCGAAGTTCCGCAATGCGGGACAGGTGTGCATTGCCCCCACGCGGTTCCTGGTGGAACGCCCCGCCTATGACACGTTTGTCACGCGCTTCGCCGCCGCGGCGTCCGCGCTGCGGGTGGGCGATGGCCTTGTGGAGGGGACGCAGATGGGGCCGCTGGCCAATGTGCGGCGCGTGGACATGATGGAAACGCTGGTGGCCGATGCGGTGGGACAGGGCGCGCGCATTGCCGCGGGGGGCAAGCGCGTGGGCAATACGGGCTATTTCTTTGAACCCACGGTGCTGGCGGATGTCACGACCGGCATGCGCATCATGAATGACGAACCCTTTGGCCCGGTTGCGCTGATGACGCCGTACGACACGCTTGATGCCGCCGTGGCAGAGGCCAACCGGCTGAATTACGGGCTGGCGTCCTATGCCTTTACCGGGTCGGGTCGTACGGCAGCCATCCTGCGTGATCAGGTGCGTGCGGGCATGCTGACGATCAATCATATCGGCCTGGGCCTGCCGGAAATCCCGTTCGGGGGAATTGGCGATTCGGGCTATGGCTCCGAAGGTGGGACGGAGGCGTTGGAGGCCTATCTCGACACGCGGCTGGTGACGGTGCGCGCGTACGGCTGACGGAACGTTCCGGACAAGGCGTGCGCGTAAATGGGGGCAGGTGTGACATCGCGTGGCTACCGCCACGCGATGCGATCGTGATCTGGTAGCCTTTTCCTTTGTCCTTGGTACAAGTTAAGGGGTATCGCCATGACGGATGCACCGACCTCCTCTTCATCGCTGTCCGACCTGTGGAAGGCGCGTTACCGCCAGCCTCCGCCGGATGTGGGATTGCCGGAAAACACCGTTGTGCGTGGCCTGATGGCCCATCGTTCCGTACGTGCCTTTTCCGCAGCCGCGGTGCCGCACGGCGCGCTGGAGGTCGCGGTCGCGGCGGCGCAGTCTGCATCCAGTTCATGCAATTTCCAGGCGTGGAGCGTCATTGCCGTGACCGATGCGCAACGCCGCGCGCGCCTGGCAAAGCTGGCGGGCGATCAGGCCTTCATCGCGCAGGCGCCGCTGTTCCTGATATGGGTGGCCGACCTGTCGCGGCTGGAACATGCCGCCGATGCGCGCGCGCAGCCGCATGTGGCGCTGGATTATCTTGAAAGCTTCACGATGGCGGTGGCCGATACCTCCTTTGCGGCACAGAATGCGGCGGCGGCATTCGAATCCTTCGGTCTTGGCATCGTCTATGTCGGTGGGGTGCGCAACCAGCCCGCCGAAATCGCATCGGAACTGGGCCTGCCGCCACGCACGGTTGCGATTTTCGGTATGTGCGTGGGGCATCCCGACCGTCAGCAGCCCACCACAATCAGGCCACGCCTGCCGCAGGCGGCGGTGCTGCATCATGAAAAATATGCGCAAGGTGTGGACCAGATCCCCGCCTATGACGCCACCATGCAGCGTTTTCGCGCCGAACAGGGCCTGTCCCGGCAGGACTGGTCCGCCACGGTGATCGCGCGCGTGCGCGATGCCGGGGCCATGCACGGTCGCGATCACCTGCGCGAGGAACTGGTGCGCCGGGGCTTCGAACTGCGCTAGGGCCGTGGGGCAGGGTTTGACGGTCGCGCTGTCTGGCGGGCCTGTTGTCATGCACATCTTCGACTAAGGTGGCATTTCGCAGGCTTTGCCCGGTTCTGGAGGATTCTGCGGCGCGTCGCCTTATGGCCTGCTGTCGGATCGGGCCGTTCCATCGGGCGGGGCGGGATGCGTCAATGGGGCCATGGGCTTGACCTGCGGGATATTCTGGGGAAGTTGTGTCTGTTTCCCGTCCGGATGCGCAAAAAACAGCCCGGCACGTCGCCGTGGCGGCCGCGCATGATGAAAGAGAACAATGGTCATGGACAGCGTCAGTACACACCGTTTCACGCTTTCACCGAATCCTTCTCCGGTTTCGCCGGAGCGTCGGGCGGAGGTATTGGCCAATCCCGGATTTGGCCGGATCTTTACCGACCACATGGCCGTCATCCGTTATACCGAGGGGCAGGGCTGGCACGATCCCGTGGTGCGCGCCTATGCGCCGATCACGCTCGACCCGGCGGCGGCCGTGCTGCACTATGCGCAGGAAATCTTTGAGGGGATGAAGGCCTATCGCACGGCGCAGGGGGGGATTTCCCTGTTCCGCCCCGACGCCAACGCCCGGCGTTTCCGCACGTCGGCCGAGCGTATGGCCATGGCCCAACTGCCCGAAGACCTGTTTGTCGAGGCGGTGTGCCAGCTTGTGACGGTGGATCGCGACTGGGTGCCCACCCGCCCCGATGAAAGCCTGTATATCCGTCCCTTCATGATCGCGAGCGAGGCTTTCCTTGGCGTCAAGCCGGCGTCCGAATATCTGTTCATGGTCATTGCCTCCCCCGTGGGAGCGTATTTCGGCGAACAGGCCGTCAGCGTCTGGGTGTCCGATTATTGCCGCGCGGCCCCCGGCGGCACGGGCGAGGCGAAATGCGGTGGCAATTACGCCGCAAGCCTGATGGCGCAGAAGGAAGCCAAGGGCCATGGCTGTGCGCAGGTGCTGTTCCTTGATGCGGTGGAACGCCGCTGGATCGAGGAAATGGGCGGGATGAATGTGTTTTTCGTCTTTGATGACGGATCTGTCGCCACACCGCCGCTGACGGGCACAATCCTGCGTGGCATCACGCGCGACTCCATTTTGCGCATCGCGCGCGACAGTGGCCTGACGGTGCGTGAAGAGCCTTATGCCATTGACCAGATGTATGCCGATGCCGCGAGTGGTCGCCTGCGGGAGGTGTTCGCCTGTGGCACGGCGGCGGTGATCTCCCCCATCGGGCGGTTCCGTGGGAAGCAGGGCGAGGTTGTGATCGGCGATGGCATCACTATCGGCCCGGTGACGGAAAAGCTGCGTACCAACCTGATCGCGATCCAGCGCGGCAATGCGCCCGACCCGTATGGCTGGGTGCATAAGGTCGTCTGAGAGAGTGTTTGAAAACAAATCCTTGATAAAAAACAAGAAAAGTTTCTGGGGGCCGCCTTTTTTCCAAAAAGGCGGCGTCTTCTGAAGCTTTTTAGAAAAAGCTTCACCAAAAATCTTTATAATTTCAGGGTGTTATCGCGCCTGACTTTTTAAACAGTCTCTGAACCGTCTCCCCATGATGGGGTGACGCAAGATATGGTTTCATGAAAATGCGCGCCCATAAACGGGGCGCGCATTTTTGTTGGGACACCGGGCGGTCAGGGACACCGGGCAATCAGGGATGTCGGCAGGAGTGAAAGGGTCTGGTGAAGCCCTTTTGGAAAAGCAGCGCGGAATGCCGCCTTTATTGAAAAAGGCGGCACCCTGAAGCTTCTGTTTCCCAATCCTCTCTTTATTCCGCCGCCGTTTCGGCCTCGGCTATGGGGACATACAGCCGGTTGCCACCTTCGCGGAATTCTTCCTTCTTCTGTGCCATTCCCGCTTCCCGCGCGGCGGCGTCACGCAGGTCGTGGCTGATGCGCATGGAACAGAATTTCGGTCCGCACATCGAACAGAAATGCGCGCTTTTATGTGCTTCGCGCGGCATGGTCTCGTCATGGTAGGCGCAGGCCGTATCGGGGTCGAGTGACAGCTTGAACTGGTCGTTCCAGCGGAAATCGAACCGTGCGCGGCTGATGGCGTCATCGCGTAGCTGTGCCGCCGGATGTCCCTTGGCAAGGTCGGCGGCATGGGCTGCAATGCGGTAGGTGATGACGCCCGTCTTCACATCATTGCGGTCGGGCAGGCCCAGATGTTCCTTGGGCGTGACGTAACACAGCATCGCGGTACCGAACCACCCGATCATCGCGGCCCCGATGCCCGATGTGATGTGGTCATATCCCGGTGCGATATCCGTCGTCAGCGGCCCCAGCGTATAGAACGGGGCCTCACCACATTCGCGCAACTGCTTTTCCACATTGACCTTGATCTTGTGCATGGGCACATGGCCCGGCCCCTCGATCATCACCTGGCACCCCTTGGCCCATGCGATTTTTGTCAGCTCGCCCAGTGTCTCAAGTTCTGCGAACTGTGCCGCGTCATTGGCATCCGCGATGGAACCGGGGCGCAACCCGTCACCAAGCGAAAATGATACGTCATAACGACGCATGATGTCGCAGATTTCGGGGAAATGTTCGTACAGGAAGCTTTCGCGATGGTGGTGCAGGCACCACCCCGCCATGATCGACCCCCCGCGTGAGACGATGCCCGTGACGCGGTTGGCCGTCAGCGGCACATGGCGCAGGCGTACGCCCGCATGGATGGTGAAATAATCCACGCCCTGTTCGGCCTGTTCGATCAGGGTATCGCGGAAGATTTCCCATGTCAGGGCCTCTGGCACGCCGCCAACCTTTTCCAGCGCCTGGTACAGCGGCACCGTACCGATGGGCACCGGGGCATTGCGGATGATCCAGTCGCGGATGTTGTGGATATTGCGCCCGGTGGACAGGTCCATCACCGTATCGGCGCCCCAGCGGATGGACCAGACCATCTTTTCCACTTCCTCCGCCACGGAGGAGGTGACGGCGGAATTGCCGATGTTCGCGTTGACCTTGACGAGGAAATTGCGCCCGATCAGCATCGGTTCAAGTTCAGGGTGGTTGATGTTGGCCGGCAGGATCGCCCGCCCCGCCGCGATTTCGGACCGCACGAATTCCGGGGTGATGAAGGCGGGGATGTCTGCCCCGAAATCCTCCCCGTCCGCGCGGCGGGCTTCTGCCCCGGGCGCCATTTCCGTGCGGCCAAGGTTTTCGCGATGCGCGGCATAGATCATCTCGTCCGTGATGATGCCTGCGCGGGCATATTCGAACTGCGTGACCCTGGCCCCACGTTTCCCCTCGCGCACGGTATGCGGCGCGGGACAGGGGGGGACAAGCTGTGCGCCGGCGGCAAAGCCGTTATCTTCGGGCCGGACGGCGCGGGGGGTGACGGTGATTGTGTCGCGTGCGGCGATCCATGCCTCGCGGATGCGCGGCAGCCCATGGCGCACGTCACTGTGGGCGGGGGATGCGGTATAGGGGCCTGACGTGTCATAGACGCGTACAGGGGGTTCATTGGCCGAGGGTTCGAGCGCGATTTCACGAAATGGCACGCGAATGTCCGGGCGGGAGGTGGGGGAAGACCATGCCTTGACCGACCCCTGGATCGGGCCGGTTGTGACGTGGTCGGGAGAGGAAGGCGGGACACTCTTGGTCATGACAGGACACCTTATGTTTCTCTCCGACAGGGGAAGGGGAGAAACCGGAAGGTGGTGGTCCCGCGGGCAGGGAATGCGGCGGGGGCCTGTTGTTTCCGATGTCACACCAGTCCCTCCGCCGGTATGAACCGGATCAGGTTCCCCGGATGCATCATGCACCCGGCAGGGTCCCCGCATCCACGCCAGAGCGGCGTGCCAGCGGTATCTCAGCCCCTTTGACGGGACTCCCCTTGGTATATGCAGGATCGGTAAACTGGCGATTGCTGTCAATCACCAAAGTCATGGGACAACAGGATGTGAAAAATATGTCCCCCCGGTATCAGCATTGGTGCGGAGTAGGGTAAAAGGACAAGGGAAATCAGAACGGAAGACAGGCCGATGAGCATCCGACCGATCCCCACCCGCCCGATTGCCACCCGTATCGCGCAGGGACGTGGCGGCGAACCCGCCGATATCGTCATCCGTGGCGCACGCCTGCTGGATCTTGTGACGGGGGAACTGCTTGATGGGGATATCGCCATCTGTGGCGACACCATTGTCGGCACGCTGGACCATTATGAGGGACGCCACGTCATCGACGCGCAGGGCCGCATCGCGGTGCCGGGGTTCATTGATACGCACCTGCATGTTGAATCCTCGCTGATTACGCCGTTCGAATTTGATCGCTGCGTCCTGCCGCACGGGGTGACGACCGCCATCTGTGACCCGCATGAAATGGCCAATGTGCTGGGTCGCGCGGCATTGGAATATTTCGTCGATGCCGCATCGCGCGTGGTGATGGACCTGCGTGTCAACCTGTCAAGCTGCGTGCCGTCGACCACGCTGGAAACATCGGGCGCGTGCCTGTCGGCTGACGATCTGATGGAATGGCGTGACCATCCCTGTGTCATCGGGCTTGCAGAATTCATGAACGTGCCCGGCGTGCTCAACGGTGATCCCGGTTGCATGGCGAAGCTTGCGGCATTTGCGGGGCGGCATATCGACGGCCATGCGCCATTGCTGCGTGGGCGGGCGCTGAACGGGTATCTGGCGGCGGGGATTTCCACCGATCATGAGGCCACGGCCGCAGCCGAGGCATTGGAAAAAGTGCGCAAAGGTATGACGGTCCTGATCCGTGAAGGGTCCGTATGCAAGGACCTGCGCGCGCTTGTTCCGCTGCTGACGCCCGCGACCTCGCCATTTTTCGCGTTCTGTACCGATGACCGCAACCCGTTGGAAATCGCGCATGAAGGGCATCTGGATTACCTGATCCGTCTTGCGATCGCCGAAGGTGTCGAACCTCTCGCTGCATATCGCAGCGCTTCGCTCAGCGCGGCGCAGGCTTTCGGGTTGCGGGATCGGGGAATGGTTGCGCCGGGATGGCGGGCCGATATCGTGCTGCTTGATGACCTGCGTGAATGCCGTGTCGCCGATGTGATTGCGGCAGGGCGGCTGGTGGATGACGCGCTGTTCGCCACGCGGGAGGTGATCGCGCCAGTGGGGCTGCACAGCGTCAGCCTGCCCGCCCCGGTCAGTGCCGCCGACATGGCGCAGGCCGGCAATGGCGTGCAGGCCCCGGTGATCGGCCTGATCCCCGGACAGATCATTACTGAATTCCTGCGTGCCGACATGACGGTGTGCGATGGCGTGATACAGGCCGATCCCGCCCGTGACATCGCGCGTGTCTGCGTGGTGGCGCGCCATGGGCATAACGACAATATCGGTCGCGGCCTGGTGAAGGGATTCGGGCTGAAGGCCGGAGCACTGGCGTCATCGGTCGGGCATGACAGCCACAATATATGTGTTGTCGGGCTTGAGGGTGCGGACATGGCCGTGGCCGTCAATCATCTGGAAACAACGGGGGGAGGATTCGTCGTCGTGCGTGATGGGCGCGTGCTTGCCGACCTGCCGCTGCCGATCGCGGGCCTGATGAGCGATGCGCCATTTGAACAGGTTGCCGCCCGGCTGGAGGTTCTGCGCGCCGCCGCGCGGGGGGTAGGCTGTGTGCTGGATGAACCGTTCCTGCAACTGGCGTTCCTGCCGTTGCCCGTGATACCGCACCTCAAGATCACGGATTTCGGGATGGTGGATGTCGATCGCATGGCCCTGTTGTAGGATACGCGGATAACTGATGGCACAGGACATGACGGCGCAGGCGGGGGGCGCGCCCACCATCCGGCCCCAGGCCACGGCGACGCTGCGTGCCTATCGCGCTGACTGGACGCATTTCGCCGCGTGGTGCGCCGATCACGGGATCAGGCCCATCCCCGCCACGGCAGGGGATGTCGCGGCGTATCTGGAGTCGCTGCATACCTATGCCCCGGCCACCATCCGTCGCCGCCTTGCCGCGATCGGCAAGATGCACCGTTTCAACAATCTGCCATGGAAGGTGGGGGAACCCGTCATCCGCGCCGCCCTGCATGCCGCGCTGGAGGCCGCCGCGCCACAGGTCACGTCCCCGCCCGAAATCCTGACGGTGGCGCAGTTGCGTGCCATGGTCGAACGTTGTGATGACAGTGCGCGCGGGCGCAGGGACCGGTGTCTGCTGATTTTCGGGTTTGCTGGTGCATTGCGGCGTTCGGAACTGGTGGGGTTGATGGTGGAGGATGTGCGCCTGACGCCTGGCGGTGTGGTCATGCGCATCCGCGACGGCGCCGCCCCCGATCCCGCAGCCGTGGCGGCCGCCCCGGTGGGGGAGGAGGTTACCATGCCACAACGGCCCGATGACCTGACGCTATGTCCCGCCCATGCCTTCGCCGCGTGGCAGAAGGTGGCGCACCGCCAGACCGGGCCGCTGTTCCGTCCCATTTCCAAGGGCGGGCGGGCCGGGGGGCGGGCGCTGACGCCGTTTGCCGTGACACGTATCCTGCAACGCCGGGCGGCTCTGGCTGATCTCGACGCCGGATATGCCGCACGGCTCAGTGCGCATGCCCTGCGGGCGGGATATATCGCCGATGCCCTGTCGCGCGGGATTGATGTGGAAGAGGTGCGTCATCACACCCGCCACCGTGACCCGCGCGCGATGCTCGCCTATGTCCGGGCAAGCCTGCCATGACCGGAAACCTGCGCTTCCCATGGGCCGACCTGCCCCCTGTCAAGGGGGAGGAAACAGCACCCGACTCCGCACTGCCCACCGCGCCTGCGCCACGGGGACGGCGGGGGCGCAGGCCGCTTGCGGCATGGCGTGATGCGACGGGGAATGGATACTGGCAATGGTGGCACCTGCTGGTGCATGGCCCGGTGGCCGTGGTGGAGGGATTCGCCGGTGCGGCGCGTGGACGCGGCCTGATCCCGTGGCCCTTTGACGGGGAACGGGTGGAAGAGGACATGTTCGCGCTGGCAATCGGCGATGGCGCGTCCGCGCATACCCGTCGTGGCCTGTCGGTGGAGGGATGCCGCATCCTTGCGCGGCAGTTCCGCAATGCGGCAGAGGTGCGCCATTCGCAGAACCTGATGCGTATGGACCATGCGTGCGTGCTGGATTTCCATGCACTGGTGCCCATCCCGCCCGACATCCTGCGGCTGGGTGCGACGCATCCTGACGCACTGTCATGGCTGCGGCGGCACTGGGGCACGGCGGAGGCCCCGCGCAATGTGCAGCGCCTGGTGGGACGCAAGGCGGGGCGGCGGTTGCCCAATGGGCACAAGCCGGTGGTCTATGGTTTCTTTACCCCGCGTGCGGAGGCCCCGGAACCGCTGGTGGTGGCGTTGCGCGCACGCTGGCCGGACCTGTCCTTCGCCCTGTCGCCACGGGACATGACGTAATGGCGCAGTATGACCTGTTCGAGGAAGATGGCCGCCCGGAACCCGTCATCCGCATGGAGGCGTATCAGGGGGGGCTGACACACCTGCTGGCGTTGGCGCAGGCGCGCAGGATTGATATCCGCGCCCTTGACCTTGTGGCCCTGGTGGACCAGTTGACGGTGGCCATCCGTGCATCATCCTCCCTGCCACTGGGGCGTAAGGCGGAATGGGCGGTCATGGTGTCGGGGCTGCTGTTGCTGCGTTCACGCCTGATGCTGCCTGCGGATGACCCGCGGCAGCGCGAAGCCACCGACGAGGTGTCGCGCCTGCGCGCGCAGCTTCTGGCGGCGGAGGAAGCAGGCCGCCTGGCTGCATGGCTGTCTGCCCGTCCGCAACTGGGGCAGGAGATCCATGTTTATGGCGGTGGGCCTGCCTGCGACCTTCTGGAGCAGCCGCCGGAATGGGAAACCGACCGGATCGAATTCCTGTGGGGATGTCTTGCGGTTTTTGACGGTAACTGGGGGGTGCCGCCGCCTGAACCCGCTTATGCACCGGTGCAGCTCGACCTGTTCGATGTGGAGGATGCGCGCGTGCGTGTGCGCCATGCCCTGATGTTGGCCGACGGCCCGGTGACATTGGACCGGATGCTGCCGGACAGAATGCCACCAGACAGGATGCCATCCAGAGGGGGAGCGTCCGAAGCGCCCGCGGGGCCGCCCGTGCGTGCGCGGTCCGCGTGGACCAGCACCTTTACCGCCTGTCTTGAGCTGGTGAAGCAGGGCGAGGCCCGCGCCACGCAGGCGGACCCGGACCCTCTGCCCGCATTTTGCCGCACGTAAGGGGATCGGCCCCGGATATGGCGGAATTATGGCCTTTGATGGCGTGGGCAGTAATATTTTGTTGGCCGTAAATATAACAGGTGGTGTATGATACCTTTCATTAGGATGCATCAATCGGGTCCACGGTTTGCATGAACAATGCGCCGGAATTGCGTGAATAAATCGTGTAATAACGAAAAGTGATGCGATGGGTGCAAACGTACTACCCGATATTGTTTCGATGTGTTAACTTAATGTCGCGTGCCTGTCATTCTGCGTAAGAAACATAATGCCATGTCCGCGTGCGCCGTGCCGCAGTGTCAGGTGAAAGGGGGGCGCAATCGTGCCGCCGGGATATGCGGGTAACGGACACAGGGATATCAACGATGTGCGAAAGTGAGTTCCGGGAAGCGTCTCTTGTGTGTTTTTTCCATTAATTGTTGTCCCTTAGCTTGACTGCGCCGGGTTTTTGCTCAAGCTGGCAAAATCAGTTTTTCATCGGTGGGGATGGCGTTTCTGGTTTGTTATTTTCGGTAATCGATTCACGAAGCATGACGCGTGTCCTCCCATGCCGTTTCGGCCACAAGAGGGTTGATTTCGGAGAGTTAATAATGTTTATGGACGTTTATGGATAAAGCATGATGGACAAGCGACTTTCCTTGCAGGGGAGGAACCGGTTACCGGCTTCGCGACTGTTTGCCAGTCCTTCTGACGCACTGTCGGTAGCAATGCGTGGTAATTGCGAAGGCGGCGTTATCCAGATGGGGGAATGTCAGGCTGGTACAGTCGGGTTCAACCAGGCGTTTCGTAGATATCTGGTCATACTCTCGTAGTATTCGGTCAAATCAGAACACCAGAAAACTTTCTATAAACTCCATTAACTATGCCGTTCTGAATGAGGTATGGGTATGACGTATGCGGAACAAAGTGACAATCGATTACAGAAAGCCATAATATTTGGCGTCGTTTTGCTTTTCGAGGGCGCTCTTGTCACGGCGCTGATGTATGGTCTTGGCGCGCCCAAGTCCTCGCCGCCGCCGCCGCCGCGTCCGCCGGTGCAGGCACGCGTCATCAAGGAGCCGCCGCCTCCTCCGCCACCGCCGCCGCCACCGCCGCCACCGCCGGTGATCACGCAGCCGCCGCCGCCGTACATCCCGCCGCCGAAGATCCAGGTGCAGGCGCCGCCGCCGCCGATCAAGCACGTGACGCACACGAAGCCGCCCAAGCCCATGCCGCCGGCAAAGGTTACGCCGCCGTCGTCGTCGGATGCGCCGGTGTCCAATGCGCCGCCCGTGCCCGATCATATGGCTGGTTCGTCGCCGCTGAACCATGTGGTGCCCGAATATCCCGAAGAAATGTCGGATGCGGGTCGCGAAGGCGTTGTGACGGTTGCCTGTGACGTCGAAACGACGGGCGCGACCAGCAACTGCCAGGTCATGAGCGTGAAGGGTGGGCAGCCGTTTGCCGATGCCGCGCTGCGTGCCGTGCGTCAGTCGCGTTATGCTCCGGCCGTAAAAAATGGTGTTCCGATCAAGGAATTTCATCACCTTTATACCATCACATTCAGCCTGAACGACTGAGTGTGGCGGTGTCAGCCCATGTTGCGATGCGGGGGCTCGCAGTCCCCCGCAGCTTCTAAAAACAACACGTCCTGTCTAGAGGATCCTGAGTAAATGATCAGACTGCATCGCAAACACGCTCTCATCACCTCGGCAGCTTTCGCCGCCATGCTGTGCGTTTCGTCTCCGCTTGCGGCGCTGGCGCAGGACGCGGCCCCGGCGGCCGATGGGGCCGCCCCGGCGGTTTCCGCGCCGCCGACCGATGGTGCGGGCGCCCCTGCGGCCGCCGCCCCGGCTGACGTGCCGGCGGCTTCCGCCCCTGCCACGGCTCCTGCCGATGCGGCCCCGGCGCCTGCCGCCGATGCCGGCGCGGCTGCCCCTGCTGCTGATGCCGGTGCGCCAGCGCCTGCCCCGGCCCCCGCTGCTGATGCCGCCCCCGCGCCCGATGCACCGCCGCCGCCGCCTGCACCCGAAGGCAACCCGTACGGCCTGGGTGCCCTGTGGGCAAACGGTGACTTCATCGCCCGTGGCGTCCTGCTGATCATGGTGTTCATGTCGGTCGGCACCTGGGTCATCATGATCAAGAAGTTCTTTGAACAGGCAAGCCTGTTCAGCGCGGGCAAGGACGTGACGTCCAAGTTCTGGACTAAGCCGACGATCAAGCAGGGCGCGGACGCGCTGCCGGCGAACTCCCCGTTCCGCTATATCGCGGAAACCGGTGTGAAGGCTGCTGAACATCACGAAGGCACGATGCAGGAATCCATCGACCTGCATTCGTGGACGACGATGTCGATCCAGCGTTCGGTCGATCTGATCCAGACGCGCCTTCAGGGTGGGCTTGCCTTCCTTGGGACCGTGGGTTCGACCTCTCCGTTCGTTGGCCTGTTCGGCACGGTCTGGGGCATCTATCACGCGCTGACGGCCATCGGTATCGCGGGCAATGCCTCGATCGACAAGGTTGCAGGCCCGGTTGGTGAATCGCTCATCATGACGGCCATCGGCCTTGGCACCGCGGTTCCGGCGGTTCTTGGCTACAACCTGCTGGTGCGCCGTAACAAGGGCGCGATGGATCTGGTGCGTAACTTCGCCGCTGACTTGCAGTCCATCCTGATGGGCGGCTATCGTCATGGTTCCGATCCGCAGAACACGATTGCGGTTCGTCCGGACAATTCTCCTACAACCACGACTATTGACAATCGGGTGGCCTGATCATGGGAATGCAAGTTGGAGGTGGCGGCGATGAAGACGAGGTGGTGTCGGCCATCAACACCACACCGCTTGTCGACGTCATGCTGGTGCTGCTGATCATCTTTCTGATCACTATTCCAGTTGCGACGCACACCATCACGGTAAAGCTGCCGATGGATGCAAACCAGCCGACCCGCACCGCGATTGATAACGTCGTGATCGCGGTGACGTCCAAGGGGCAGGCATATTGGGGGGAAACCCCGCTGAATGGCTATGCCGACCTCGAATCGCATCTGGAACATGCGGCGGCACAGAAGCCGCAGCCGCAGATCCAGATCCGGGGCGACATGGCCGCCAAGTATGAGGCAGTCGGCAAGGTTGTTGCGGCCTGTCAGCAGGCGGGCATCATTCACATTGACTTTATTACCGAACAGCCCCACGGCTGATCCTCGGTATCCATTCCCGGCCGGGAGGCAATCCCGGCCACTTTTGGGAGAATACGCGCCATGGGCATGAATGTCGGGTCCAGCAGCACGACAGAGGACGAAGGTATTGTAGATATCAATACCACGCCCCTGATTGACGTCATGCTTGTGCTGCTGATCATGCTGATCATTACCATCCCGATGCAGACGCATTCGGTTTCAATGGACCTGCCGCAGGGGAATCCTCCCCCCTCGACAGAGCCGGACCCACAGATTGATACGGTGTCGATTGATTTCGACAATACGATCACCTGGAACGGTGACCCGGTACCTGATGAAGCCGCACTTCAGGCGCATTTTACAGAGGCGGCGTCGATGCCGGTGCAGCCTGAAATGCACATCCATCCGGATCGTCTTGCCAATTACAAGACCGTGGCCCACGTCCTTGCCGATGCGCAGCGTCTTGGTATCACGAAGCTGGGCATTATCGGTAATGACCAGTTCATGGATGCGCAGTAAGGCGGCATAGCCTGCTATTACTGTTGCCACCGGGTTTGGGAAACGGCCTTTCGCATATTGCGAAGGGCCGTTTTTTCGTACGGTTACTGTTCCATATGCTCTTTCTGCCTGCCTTGCTCATATGGGATGCGGGTGGTGTCGGTGCTGGTGTTCAATGTCGCGGAAGGGGCTTTGGTGATGCTGCTTCCCGGAATGCGTCGCAAGGCATCATCTTTTTGAAGCTGCGCAGGCCCTTAAATCTTTGAGATATTGCTTGGAAAAGCATGACCAGTATTGCGCTGAAACAATAAAATGTTTTGATGAAGTTTTAAAAAACATAGAAATAACCAATATTTTTAGAAAAAGTAATGTTTAATAATATCCTGAAATTATAAAGGTTTTTGGTGAAGCTTTTTCCAAAAATCTTCAGAAAACGCCGCCTTTTTCGATCGAAAGGGGGCACCCAAAAACTTTTCTTTTTTATCCAAGGGTTGTTTTCAAACAATCTCTTGAAAAAACGATAGTGTCTGTAACTGCCGTTCTTCTTTTTCAAACAGTTTTTTATAGAGATGTTTTTTCCTCTGGTTTCATCTTCTGGCGTCCAGAAGGGCCTTTGCCGCCTTTGAGGACGGGGGCGCCGACATGCCGTGTCACTGGATGGATCTGTGCGGCGCCTCGATTCAGGATGGCAAAACAGGGGTGGGGATGTTCGCCCCGTGGGGTCTGGGGTGTAACGGAAAAAGAAACGGCCTGTTGCCGGTTCTGCATCCGGTGTTCCGGGTCTGTCGGTTCCAGATGGGGAATGACCCCTGTATTTGTTGCGGGATCGTTTTGTAATTCTACAAACACAGTAAAAACAGTCCCGTAAAACCGTCATTTCCTGATCGGTTCGTTGCGTTGCCAACCGGCTTTGCCCCTTTGGTGGGGATGCGCGCACACGATGTGGCGTGCATGCAGGTACATAAACAGCCTGTTGCTTTTTTTGGCCTTTCCCCCGTCATCTTATTTCCTTTAGGTCAACAAGACGCCTGCTGGCATCTGACCCTTTTCCATGATCGCGTATGGCGCGATGGCCATGCGGCGCGGTCGCATGGAGAAGGGGAATGCCTGTGGGATGGGGATCTGGGTGGATGCCCTCGGGGGAGGTGCAGTCCAGTTATGCCGGATCGGAAGAGTAACAATGTTCGGGGGGACGGATGAACATCACGCTGAAATGCACTGCCCTGCCATCTGCGACCATGCTGTCAGCCGTTGACCTGCGCGTGCCATGCAACCGGGGATATGCGTCCCGGTACGGGAATGCATCGTGATGACTGGCGGATCGTCACGCATGCGCACGACAGGGGATGGGGGTATCATGGGAAAATATGCAATGGGCCTGCGCGCACGGCTATGTGCGGTTTCATGTCTTGCGGGGGCGGGGCTGGCGCTTGCGGGGACCATGGATCGGGCACTTGCGGCAACGTCCGCACCCGCGGCGGCACATCGTGTCACGCATCGGGGGGCAGCAGCACGGCCGGCCGCCGTGCAGGGAACATCGGCGCATCCCGCGACGGCCATCCCCGCGACAGCCATCCCTGAGACGCCAGAGGTCATCCATGTTTCGCGCGCCCGGGACGCCCGTGATGGTGGTGGCGGGATGATGCGTCTGGAAACCGCGCCCCATGCGGTCCAGACGGTGGGCAAGCAGTATATCGAGATGCGCAGTCCCACCAGTACGGGACTGGATCTGGTGAAAAACCTGCCCAGCCTGAATGTCACGACCCCGGATTCATCGGGCATGGAAGGGGGACAGATTCAGGTGCGTGGCCTGACGGACCTCGACATGGGGCTGATGCTTGATGGCGCACCGGCGGCGGCTGCGAAATATCTGGCGGAAAACATTGATTCCGAAAACCTTGAAAGTGTCGAGGTCACGCCAGGCAGCGCGGGCACCGATCTGCCGGTCATGTCGGCGGCGGGCGGTGTCATGAACGAACGTTCCCACACGGCATCGCACAAATTCGGGGGCATGACGGATTTTTCGTATGGCACGAACAACCTGTCACGCGAATTCATCCGCCTTGAATCCGGGGATATCGGCAATACGGGCGTGCGCAGCTTCTTTTCATTCTCCAACTCGCACGCGCGATCATGGATGGGATCGGGTATCAACCAGCGCAGGCATATTGATTTCGGGTTGCAGAAGGATTGGAAAAACGGATCGACGGCGCGGCTGTTCCTGTCATGGAATGCCGAGGATTTCACAATCGATTCCTATCCTGACGCCACGGCATTCTATAACTACAAACATACTGGCGTCGGATATGGCCGTAATTCCGATCCTTCCAGCGATAATTACTGGAAGAACAATAACGATCACTGGAACCAGATCTTCCTGACCGCACCTGTGCATGTGGTGCTGCCGTCACGCTTCTCCCTCGATCTGCAACCTTATTTCAGCTTTGGGCAGGGATGGGATGGTTCCCCTGGCGGGACGACGGCGTCCGACGGGTCGTACAATACGCTGTTCGGGTCGTCGGTGGCCTATTACAACAACGGGCAGCTTGCGACAAACCAGAACCTGACCAATTACTTCCTTCAAAACGAAGTGCGTCAGGTCGGTGCGGTGGCAAAGCTGAATTACCAGATCGACACGCATAACCATTTCTCGGTCGGGTACTGGTATGAAAATGCCCAGACCATCCAGTCCTATCCGCTCAGCGCCACGATGGCCAATGGCGCGAACCCCAGCCCCAACTGGGCACAGTACCAGATCAACAGCACCGCGGTATTTGGGCAGACCGCAGGATATGAACTGCATTCGCTGTTTGTGCAGGACACGGCAAAATATTTCAATGACCGGCTGACGATCCATGCGGGCTTCAAATTCGTGATGTCCAATGCGTGGAACAAGCAGTGGATGAATCACAGTTCCAACTATACCGGCGCGCGTAGCGGGACCAACACGACCGAACCCCTGCCGCAGCTTTCGATCGGATATCAGTTCAATGATCATCACCAGATCTATGTGAACGCCGAAGGTGATTACCGTGAGCCAAGCGCTGTTGACCTTGGCTGGACCACGCCGGGGACGAAAATGCTCAAGAACCAGTATTCCATCAAGGAAGAGCTGGGCTATCGCTATCACGACAAATACGTGATGGTTGATCTTGCGCTGTTCAACTACAACGTGACGAACCGCATTCTCGACACCTATATCGGTGCGAACCAGTATGCCCCGATCGAGGGCGGGAACCAGACCATGCGTGGTTTTGACGTTATGGTGGCGGGCCGGTCATATTACGGGTTCAGCCCGTATGCCTCGTTCGAATATCTGCATGCGACGCAGGATTCCAACGTGACGGATGGCAATGGAAACCTGATCCGTGCCAAGGGCCAGCAGGCCATCATGGCGCCGCATGTCATGGCCAATTTCGGCCTGACCTATAAATACAAGGGCTTCTTCGCCAATGCGAGCGTCCATTACACCGGCCCGCAGTCGGTGGCGCTTGATAACAGTGAACGCATTCCCGGCTATGTCACCGATACGCTATCGCTTGGGTATCGTTTCAAGCCGTTCCTGTATGCCAAATCGCCAACCTTCCGCCTGAACTTCACCAACCTGACGGGATCGGTCGTGCGCACCGGGGCGATGGGGGCGATTTATTCCGCGGGCAATCAGGGGGGATATAACGTCTATTACGGTGCAAGTGGTGGACGCAGCGCGAATGGCAACTCCTTCATGGTGGAACCGCGCTTCACCATGACCGGCACGATCTCCACCGCGTTCTGAGGGCGATGGCCCGTCGCGTTGACGCAAGGATGCGGCGGGCTGTTCGTATTGTCCTGTCCGTTGCGGGGTGGAACATGCGTGATGAACGGGTCATCACGTATCGGGCCGCGCACGGGCATGGCCCATGAAACATACCGTTCATCATGAAAGGTTAATGGAAGGTATTTTTTTCCAAAAGAGTCTTAATATTTAAGCATTTTTTGGAAGTTATGCCCTCGAACCTTTTCTTTGCATCCGCTGGCTGTTTTGGAACGGCCTTTTATCGTGATGCCGAAGGCAACGACCACCATGCAGCACAGCAGACCCCACCCGATTGATGAAGTCCCCCCGCTTGGCATGCTGTTTACGTTCGGGCTGCAGCATGCGCTTGTGATGTATTCGGGCACCGTGGCCGTGCCCCTCATCCTTGCCGCGACACTGGGTCTGGACATGGGGCAGACGATTACCCTGATCAATTCCGGTTTGATGACAGCAGGGATCGCCACGATCATCCAGGCCGTGGGGATCGGGAAGATTGGCTCCCGCCTGCCGATCGTGCAGGGGGCGTCGTTCGTGACGCTGGCGCCCATGGTGATGATTGGCAAGATGTATGGAAACAGCGCCATCTTTGGCGCGATCATCGGGGCGGGGGGCTGCACGTTGGTGCTGGCCCCGGCGCTGGGGCGGCTGATGCGGTTTATCCCACCCGTTGCGACGGGTTGTTTGTTGACGGTCATCGGCCTGACACTGATTCCGGTGGCAGGCGTATGGCTGGGGGGTGGGACGCCATCGGATGCGGCGTTCGGTACGTCCCCGAACCTTGTTCTGGGCGGCGTGACAATGGCGGTCACGCTGGCGGTCTATGCCGCGGGATCGGGTTTTATCTCCAATATCAGCGTGCTGCTTGGCCTGATTATCGGCAGCATCATCGCGCTGGCTTGTGGCATGGGTCATTTTCAGGCCGTGCATGATGCACCGTGGTTCGCGCTCAGCATGCCCATGGCCTTTGGCGTGCCGACCTTTCATGTGGTGCCGGTGCTGATCATGACGCTGACGATGCTGGTGATCCTTGCGGAAACGACGGGCAACTGTATTGCCGTGGGGCGCATTACCGAACGCCCCATGGACGAGGAAACGCTGATCGCGGCGTTCCGTGCGGATGGCCTGTCCACCATGCTGGGGGGCCTGTTCAACAGCTTTCCCTATAACGCGTTTACGCAGAATACCGGCCTGATCGCGATGACCAACATCCGCAGCCGCTTTGTCGTCGCGGCGGCGGGGGTGGTGCTGATCGTGCTGGGCCTGTTCCCGAAACTTGGCGCGGTGATCGCGGCCATGCCCGCGCCGGTACTGGGGGGATGTGCGCTGGTGATGTTCGGGATGACGGCGGTGGGGGGTATCCGCGAACTGTTGCATGTCCGTTTCGAGGGCACGCGCAATGGCATGATTGCGGCGGTTTCCATGGGGCTGGGCATGTTGCCGATGTCATGTCCCATCCTGTTGGCGCATGTCAGCGGGATGGCGCGGCTGTTTCTTGGTAACGGGGTGTTTTTGTGCGTGTGTTCGGCCGTGGTGCTTAACCTGCTGATCGGAGAGAAGATCCCCACGCTGGAGGAGGAACTCCATCCCGACACCGCGCGGCAGGTGCCCTGACCCCAAAGGATTGTAAAAGCGCGGCTTTGTCCCTTTGGCTGAGGGAGTGTTTGAAAACAAATCATTGATAAAAATAAGAAAAGTTTTTGGGTGCTGCCTTTTTTTAAAAAGGCGGCGTCTTCTGAAGCTTTTTGGAAAAAGCTTCACCAAAAACCTTTATGATTTCAGGATGTTATTGAGCCTGACTATTTCAAGCAGCCCCTTAAATAATTGGCTGTTTGCAAAGCGGGGGGCCATGATCCGCCGGGGTGGTCAAAGCTTTTGGTGAATGTTCAAAAGACACGCTAACGGCAGGAATTTTTCATTTCTTATCGACGTCCTGTTTTCAAACGATCTTTACCAGAAAATTTTAAGGGGCCGACAGGGTTTATGCGCAGGCAGCCTTGCAGGAGGGCCGGTTTCCCGCCGGGTGGTCAGGCCTGTTCCCGACCGCCCGAAAACAGCCGTGATGCGCTGAGCAGCATGCCAAGAAAGGCGATGACGGATGCGAATTCCAGGCAGCGTATCGACGGTCGCATGGCGATCAGCCCGAACGTCATCGCCACAAGCATCGCGCCCGTCGCCTGTCCGCACTGGCGCGAAACCTGGACCATTCCACTTGCACTGCCGGACCGTCCGGCGGGGGCTGTGACCATCATGATACGGTTGTTGGGGGGTTGGAATATGCCAAACCCCATTCCCGCCAGCCCGACGCGCCATACGATGTCATACCAGTGTGGCTCCGCAGGGAGCAGATAAAGGGCAAGGAATCCCATCGACGTAGTGAACAGCCCCACCGACGACAGGATCGTGGCCGGGACCCGGTCGCTCAGTCGGCTGATAACCGGCGCGACAAGCATGATTCCCACCGGCCACGGCGTCATCAGCAGCCCGACCACCGATGGCGGTGCATGGAACAGGTTCTGCAATGTGAAGGGAAAGGACACCATAAACAGGTTGGACGACACGAAAGCGAGGAACCCGATGCAGGCCCCGGTGCGGAATGCCGCGACCTGCAACATGTCGATCGGGAACATCGGGTGGGCGCGTCCCTTCTGCCGCCGCACCAGAAGCCAGCCCGATATGATGCCGGTTATCGCGAAGGCATAGACCTGCAGGCTGTTGGCATGGTGTGCGATGGAATCGCCTGCCATGATGAGCGCGCCAAACGCGAACGCATTGAGCAGCGCACTGAGCCCGTCGAATGCGCCATGTTGCAGCGGCGTGCGTGGCAGGGACATCAGCGCCAGCACCAGGGCCGCAAGGCCCAGCGGGATGTTGATGAAAAACAGCCACGGCCATGTGGCGACCGACAGGATGATGGATGCCACCGTTGGCCCCGCCCCCACGCCAAGTGCGACCATCACGCCATTGAGCGCGATGCCGCGCCCGATGATTGCATGGGGATAGATGAAGCGGATCAGTGCGATGCTGACGCTCATGATACATGCCCCGCCCACACCCTGCACCGCGCGCGCCAGCGACAGCGCCAGCAGCGAATGCGACAGCCCGCAGAACAGGGAGGAGACGATGAACAACACCAGCCCGATCTGGCACAGGCGTCCGAACCCGATCCGCGCGCCCAGTGCCGCCGTGGGCAGAAGGGCGATGACACTGGCGAGCTGGTAGGAATTGATGATCCACACCGCCGACGCGGCGGAAACATGCAGGTCCCCCCCGATGGTCGGCAGCGCGACGTTGGCGATCGCGTAATCCAGCAGCGCCAGCAGGACCGACAGTGCGACCGCACACATCGCCTGTATCCGGGCCGCACCGTGCAGGCCCTCTCCTTCGGTCAGTATCTTGGTGTCGCGGGGCATGGCATGTCGCTGTCTTGCGCGGTGTCCGGCGGGCCGGATCGTGCGTGGGGGGCGGGGGGACATCCCCCGTCGCAGGCCCGTGTGAAATGCGGGCCGGGGGGCAATGTTCAGTCGCGTGCGGTGTGCTCCAACGCGCGCATGCCGATATCGTGACGCCAGATGGCATCGTCCCAACGGATCGCACCCACCCCGGCATAGGCCCGGGTGCGGGCCTGTGCCAGCGTGTCGCCTGTGGCGCAGACTGCAAGCACGCGGCCACCCGCCGCGACCAGGTGATGATCGGCATCAAGCTTTGTGCCTGCCTGGAACACCTGCACACCGGGCAGGTCTTGTGCATCGTCGATGCCCGCGATCACGCCGCCGGTCACTGGCCTGCCGGGATAGCCGCGTGCGGCCATCACCACGCTGATGGAGGCCTGTCCCGAAAAGCGGATATCCGTGCCTGCAAGATCGCCCTTCGCCACGGCGGCAAGCGCGGCGAGCAGATCGCTTTGCAGCCGGATCAGAAGGGCCTGCGCCTCCGGGTCGCCAAGGCGGACATTATATTCGATCAGTTTCTCACCCTGCGGTGTCAGCATAAGCCCGGCGAAGATGATGCCGTGGAACGGTGTGCCACGTCGCGCCATCTCGCGCAGCATGGGACGCACCATCGTATCGAGTGCCGCTTCCTGTCGCGCGCGGTCGAATCCTGCGGGGGGGGAAACCGCGCCCATGCCGCCGGTGTTGGGGCCGGTATCGCCATCGCCAATGCGCTTGTGGTCCTGTGCCGCGCCGATCAGTACCGCCTGTTCCCCCGCGCAGAAGGCAAAGAGCGAGACCTCGTCGCCCACCAGGCATTCTTCGATCACCACCGTGCGCCCGGCGTCACCCATTGTGGCGTCGGTCATCAGGTCTTGGATGGCGGTTTCGGCTTCTTCCACGTTCTGGGCCACGATCACGCCCTTGCCCGCCGCCAGGCCATCGGCCTTGACCACGATCGGTGCACCGGTGGCACGCACATGCGCCAGTGCGTCGGCCGCGGTATCAAACCGTGCCCAGCGCGCGGTGGGGATGGCCGCCGCGTCACAGATTTCCTTGGTAAAGGTCTTGCTGCCCTCAAGCTCCGCCGCCGCGCGCGATGGCCCGGCGCAGGCAATCCCGGCCTGTGCGCAGGCATCGGCCAATCCCGCCACCAGCGGGGCTTCCGGTCCGGGCACCACAAGGTCGATGCGTTCATCGCGCGCAAGTTTGATCAGGCCCGCCACATCATCGGCGCGGATGGCGCAATTGGTCCCCAGCGCGGCCGTGCCGGGGTTGCCCGGTGCAATGAACAGCGCCTCCAGCAGGGGCGAACGCGCGATCGCCGCCGCCATGGCATGTTCACGCCCCCCCGATCCGACCAGCAGCACCCGCATGAATCAATTCTCCTGTTTGCAATCCGCCCTTTCGGGACGCGCGTCTCTATCATAACTTCGGGTCATGCATGAACCCAGCTTCCCATCCGGCGCGCCGGGCGCCACGAATATCGCGGAATATTCCGTATCCGAAATTTCGGGCGCGATCCGCAGCACGCTTGAAGGTACGTTTGGACGTATCCGTGTGCGCGGCGAAATTACGGAATTCAAGCGATATTCATCCGGTCACCTTTATTTTTCCCTCAAGGATGAGAAAGGGAAGCTGTCTTCCGTCGTCTGGCGCGGCAGTGTTTCCCGCCTTGGGCTGAAGCCTGAAAATGGCGTGGAGGTCATCGCCACGGGCAAGATTTCCTCTTATGGCGAGCGTTCTTCCTACCAGATGGTGATTGACCGTCTGGAATATGCGGGGGAGGGCGCATTGCTGGCCCGGATCGAGAAGCTGCGCCTGCGCCTTGCGCAGGAAGGCGTGTTCGATGCGGAGCGCAAGCAGCGGATTCCGTTCCTGCCACGCGTCATAGGGGTCGTGACTTCGGCGCAGGGGGCGGTGCTGCATGACATCCGCACCACGGTGGCCCGGCGTTTTCCGCGTGACCTGCTGGTCTGGCCTGTCCCGGTGCAGGGCGAGGGCGCGGCCGAACGCATTGCCGAAGCGGTGGCGGGGTTTGACCGGATCGACGGGCGCACAGGGATTGCGCGGCCCGATGTGCTGATCGTGGCGCGTGGTGGTGGTTCGCTGGAGGATCTGATGGCCTTCAATGACGAATCCGTGCTGCGTGCGGTGGCGGCCTGCACGATTCCGGTCATTTCCGCCGTGGGGCACGAGACGGATACGACCCTGATTGATTTTGTGTCAGATCGCCGCGCACCCACCCCCACTGCGGCGGCGGAAATGGCGGTGCCCGTGCGTGCGGAGCTGGAGGCGGACCTTGCCCACCGCATGGCGCGGCTGTCGAACGGGCTGGGGCGTGTGCTGCAGCTTGGGCGGGCGCGACTGGGGCGGGCGGCGGCGGGGCTGCCTGACCTGCCATCGTTGCTGGAAACCGCGCGCATACGGCTTGATGACCGTGGGTATCGCCTCGACATGGCGTTGCCCGCACTGCTGGAACGTCGTCGCGCGCGCCTGCAGGCGGCATGTGACCGCTTGCCCACGCCCGGCACCATCATTGCGCTGAAACGTTCCGGCCTGACGCTGGCGTCGGCGGCACTGGCGCGTGGGGGGCCGCAATATCTGCGCGACCGCCGGGGCCGGGTGACGGCGCTGCGTCCTTCGGCCCCCGCCCTGCTGGCGTTGCTGCGTGAACGGCGCGCACGTGTGCAGGGGGAGGGCGGGCGTCTGGAATCGCTGTCGCCGCGTGCGGTGCTGGAACGTGGCTATGTGCTGGTGCAGGACCGCGCGGGCCATCCGCTGACACTTGCCGCGGAGGTGAAAGCGGGCGCGCAGGTCATCATGACTTTTGCCGATGGGAACGTGGCGGCGCGGGTCGAACGTGCGGCCCACAGCGAACAGGGGCGGCTGGACCTGTAACAATGAAGGAAAAAACAGTGGCAAGGCATGGTGTGAATATGGAACGGCGCGTGATGTCGCGTGTGGCAATGGCAGTGCTGGTGGGGATGGCATCGGGTCTGTCGGCCTGTGCGCCGCACCAGCGCGCGACACCTGTGGCCCTGCCACCGCCTGCGGTTGCCGCGACGGGGGCTGCGGAACCTGTGCTGGTGAACGACCCTTCCGCCCCTGCGGATACGCCGCTGTGCGGTCATGCCGCGCGGGAGGCCAACGCCATCGGGGCGACAGTCCACCCTGACATCACCCCCGCGCGCAGCAGTTGCGCCGCGAATGCGTGTTTTGATCCCCAGACGGGCACCTATATCGGGGCGGATGGTAACCGCCATGTGTGCCGATAGGGCGTCGCCCCACCCGTCATTGCCACGCGTATGGGGCGGCCATGGCAGGCAGATCAGGGGCAGGAAGCGTGCTTCCTGCCCCTGATCTGCTGGGAGAGTGTTTGAAAACAACGCATTGATAAAAAACAGGAAAAGTTTTTGGGTGCCGCCTTTTTTTAAAAAGGCGGCGTCTTCTGAAGCTTTTTGGAAAAAGCTTCACCAAAAAACCTTTATAATTTCAGGAAGTTATCGAGCCTGAATTTTCAAACAGTCTCTTTATGGGGCCATGGCGTCCAAAGGGTCATACCCCTTGGCGGGGTATGGGGCAAAACCCCATGAAAACCGCCCCACGCGCCCCATCCCGTAACATGGGGACAGCGCGCGTGCTCCGTAATCAGCGTTCGATCGGACGGTACTTGATGCGGCCCGGTTCGGTTGCATCCGGCCCGAGGCGACGGCGTTTGTCTTCTTCATAGGCCTGGAAGTTGCCTTCGAACCATTCGACGTGGCTGTCGCCCTCGAACGCAAGGATATGCGTTGCAAGACGGTCAAGGAACCAGCGGTCATGGCTGATGATCACCGCACAGCCCGCGAACTCCGCCAGTGCGTCTTCGAGGGCGCGCAGCGTATCGACGTCAAGGTCATTGGTCGGTTCGTCAAGCAGGATGACGTTGCTTTCCTGACGCAGCATCTTGGCAAGGTGGACGCGGTTGCGTTCACCACCCGACAGGACGCCAACCTTTTTCTGCTGGTCCGGTCCCTTGAAGTTGAAGGCCCCGACATAGGCGCGTGACGGCACCGCGCGCTTGCCAAGATAGATGACATCCGTCCCGCCGGAGATTTCTTCCCACACGGTCTTGTTGTCATCAAGGCTGAAGCGTGACTGGTCCACATAGCCCAGTTTGACGGTATCACCGATCTTCAGTTCGCCACTGTCGGGCTTTTCAAGGCCCATGATCATCTTGAACAGCGTGGACTTGCCCGCGCCGTTCGGCCCGATCACGCCAACGATGCCACCGGGCGGCAGCTTGAAGTTAAGGTCGTCGATCAGCAGGCGGTTACCAAAGCCCTTGCGCAGGTCTTCGGCCTCGATCACCGTGCTGCCAAGGCGCGGGCCGGGCGGGATGACGATGTCGGCAACACCGGTCGCCTTTTCCCCGCTCTGGGCCAACATTTCCTCGTAACGTGCGATACGCGACTTGCTCTTGGCCTGACGCGCCTTGGGGGAGGAGCCGATCCATTCCTGCTCTGCCGCAAGGGCGCGCTGGCGTGCGCTTTCCTCTTTTTCTTCCTGTGCAAGGCGCTTGCGCTTTTGCGTCAGCCACGAGGAGTAGTTGCCCTCGAACGGGAAACCACGGCCACGTTCAAGTTCAAGGATCCAGTTCGTCACGTTATCAAGGAAGTACCGGTCATGGGTGATGACCATGACGGTGCCTTCGTAATCGCGCAGGGTCTTTTCCAGCCAGGAGACGCTTTCGGCATCAAGATGGTTGGTCGGTTCGTCAAGCAGCAGCAGGTCAGGCTTTTCAAGCAGCAGGCGGCACAGCGCCACGCGGCGGCGTTCACCACCGGACAGCTTCTCCACCGGGCTGTCAGCCGGGGGGCAGCGCAGCGCGTCGAGCGCGATCTCCAGCTTGCGGTCGAGTTCCCATCCGTCGCCCGCATCGATGACTTCCTGTAGTTCCGCCTGTTCGGCAAGCAGGGTGTTCATCTCTTCGTCGGACATGGGTTCGGCGAACTTCATCGAAATTTCGTTGAAGCGGTCCACAGCCTTTTTCAGCTTCCCGAAGCCAAGGGCGACATTCTCGCCCACGGTCAGGCTCTCGTCGAGCTTGGGCTCCTGTTCGAGGTAGCCGATGGTCGCACCTTCGGCGGCCCAGGCCTCGCCACCGAATTCCTTTTCGATGCCGGCCATGATTTTCAGCAAGGTGGACTTGCCCGCGCCGTTGACACCAAGGACACCGATCTTGACGCCGGGCAGGAACGACAGGGTGATCCCCTTGAAGACCTCGCGCCCACCCGGATACGCCTTGGTCAGGTCCTTCATCACATAGACATATTGCGTGGCGGCCATGACGGTCAGGCTCCCGAAAGCTGAAGGATATAGGAATGTGCAAGGAACATGGTTGAAGGCCCCTACGGCGAAGGGCCGCGTTCGTGCAACATGGGCCTGCGCCCGGCAGGACTTGAACCCGCAACCAAGCCGTTATGAGCGGCCCGCTCTAACCAATTGAGCTACGGGCGCGCAGGCAGGCCTTGATTCGCGCATGTGCGCGCTTTTTGCAAGATGCGATAGGGCCCGGGAATGCCGAATTTAGATCTTTTTTCACCGACACCCCCCTCACGGCAAAGATGACATACGTGTAACGTCCATGATCTGGCTCATGTCCGTGGGGCGCGATTGACTGTATCGGGCATGGACAGGACACGCGTGATGGCGGGGTGTTGCCCCGCAGGATCAGGCGTGTGAATTCGAAAGCGACAGAATAACCCTTTGCATGGCAGGAGCCATAAAGTGGACGTATCCAAGATTTCCCCGGGCAAGGACGTGCCCAACGACATCAACGTGGTCATCGAGATCCCGCAGGGATCGGGCGTGAAGTACGAAATCGACAAGGACAGCGGCGCGGTCGTCGTTGACCGTATCCTGTTCACGCCCATGGTCTATCCCGCGGCGTATGGGTTCATCCCCAACACGCTGGCGGCTGATGGCGACCCGACCGATGCGCTGGTGCTGCTGCCGGCTGCCGTGGTGCCGGGTTGTGTGGTGCGTGCGCGTCCCATCGGCATGCTGAAGATGGAAGATGAAAGCGGCCAGGACGAAAAGATCATCTGCGTCCCCCACGACAAGGTGCATCCGTACTATTCCAAGGTCGAGAAGCTTGAAGACCTGCCCGAGATCACCCTGCAGGAGATCGAGCATTTCTTCACGCGCTACAAGGACCTTGAAAAGGGCAAGTGGGTGAAGGTGTCCGGCTGGGCCGACAAGGAAGAAGCCGGCAAGGCGATCCTGGATTCCATCAAGGCTGTCACCAAGAAATAATGCCATTACGGGGTGGCGGGCCGGTCGGTCCCACCGCCCCCGTGGTTGCGTCAGGTTGCGTGTGCGTGGGGGTCAGGCCACCACGGCGCGTACCTTGCGTGTCGGGGTCCTGCGTGTCTGGGCCTTGTGTGCCGCAGTTTTGTGTGCCGGGGCCTTGTGCCCCGTCAGGCGCTCAATCAACGCCATGTAACGGGCCATGTAATCGCCCATGTCCAGCGTGCGGACAGCTTCCGCACGGACCCTGCCCCGCAGTCGCCGTGACAGCGTCTGATCCTCCAGAAGTTCAAGGACACCATCCGCGATGCGCCCTGGCTCCAGGAATGGTACCAGACGCGCGGTCCTGGCGTCCTGTAGGAATTCCCGCACGGGTGGGGTGTCGCTGCCGACGATGGCGCATCCGCAGGCCATCGCCTCCCGCAGGGACCATGACACCACGAACGGATATGTCAGATAGACATGCGCGTCGGAGCGTTGCAGCAGGCCAATGAAACGGTCATAGGGCAGCCTGCCGACGAAATGTACCCGCGCAGGGTCGATCCATGCGCCCAGTTCCGACAGCATCCGCTCACGCCAGCACCCCTGGGGCGGCGGGGTGCCGTAACTGACGCCATCACCCCCCACCACGATCACCCGCACATCCGTCCGTGCGCGCAGGATGCGCGGCAGCGCACGCATGAAGACATGGAAACCGCGATAGGGTTCAAGGTCGCGCGCGACATAGGTCACAAGTTTTTCGCGGGGGGAGATGCGGACATCCTCCAGTGCGAAGGAGCGGGTCGCGGCGCGTGGGTCGGGACGGCACTGCGTCAGGTCCACCCCTTCATGCAGCAGCGTAATGCGTGGGCGTGCCCAGTCGGGATAGGTGTCGCGTTGGAAGCGTGTGGGGCAATGGCCCCATCCCGGCTGTGCCAGTGCCTGCAGGTTGAGGGTGTTGCGCGCACGCACCATGGGCGCCGACGCCGCGGGGAAGGGGAATTCGGGGTCAAAGCCGACATCCAGCCCCGATGGATGATAGAAGAATTCATAATATCCCAGCATCGGCACACCGGGATATACATCGCCAAGGTCCAGCAGTTCGCCCCAGCCATGATGGCCAATGATGATATCGGGGACGAAGCCAAGGTCACGCAGCGTGCGCGCCGCCTGCGCCACCTGTGCGGCGCGTTGCATGGCATGGGCGATTTCACCCACGGGGGGGGGGCCGCCAACCTTTGCCGGTGGGGGCATGCGGTATCCCACCCGCCTGACCCCGGGCATCATGCCCTGCCCGGTCTCGCTTATGAAAACAAGTTCATTGCCCCCCTGCGCATGAAGATGGCGCAGGAGGTGCAGGAACTGTCCGGGGAAGTTCTGGTGGACGAACAGGTATTTCACCTGTCACGCCCCCCTGTGCCCGCCCATGGCGCGGGGCCGGGCCGGGGCAGGTGTGGGCATGGTGATGGCATGATGCGTCAGGTCCGGCGCCGGGTTGCGGCCTTCTTGCGTGCCTTGAGCAGCGCCACCCGCGAACCCGGCGCCTTGCGACCGCGACCGGGATGGATATCCCTGGGCGGTATGTCCGTAGCATCGACCGGCGTGTCCCTGACCTGTGTGTCCTTGGCCTGTGTATTCACGGCCTGTGCATCCATGGCCTGCGTGCGCGCCCTGGATGCGGTTTTCGCCGTTACTTTCGCCGGGCTTTTCTTGGTGCCACGCGTTGTGCCCGCGCGTGGGGCGGTGGCCGCAGCAATGGCGGAGGGAGCCTGTTCCCCCGCCATATCCCTGCGCGTGGGGCGGCGGCCGCGTCGTGTGCGTGTTGCCGCAGGTGCTGCTTGTGCCGCTGATACCTCATCAAGCAGGTCGAGTACCTGCGTATCATGCGCCATATCGGCCGCTATGTCGGCATTTTCCGGCATGATGCCCCCCGTCATGTCGTCCTGTGCCGTGCGCGGGGTGATTTCGATCCTGAACGCTTCGAGTGGCGACAGATCATCGGACATGACGGCGATATCCTCCACCGGTCCGATATGGCTGCCATCGATAAAGGTGGCGCTGACGCGGCATATGAACTGTTCCGCGGCCTTGCCTGTCAGGCGCACGCGCAGTCCCAGCAGGGGCAGCGCCATGCCACGGCTGCCGCAATAGGTGCCCCCTTCCACCCAGGGGGAGAACCATCCCTGTCCGAGTACGGCCTGGTATTCGATCTGACCCGGTGTGACGGGATCGTCGGGCAGGATGGAGAAACCCTCGATCCACGCATGGCCACCGACCGTTCCCATCCATTCGTCACATGTGACATGCACATCCCCGCGTCGCTGGATATGGGCGACGATGCCGCTGCCACCGGTTTGGGGTGCGGCGATGGGGGGGGCGGTCGCGGGCCGGGGGGCAGCCTGTTGCATCGCGGTCGCCGGGGCGGCGAATGGCGCCGCCGCGGCGGCTGGTGTCGTGGGGGTATAAAGCCGGGCAACCTGCAGATTGGGCCGCACGTCGTCATGGGCGGGATCGTGATAGGTCGTGACCAGTATCCATGTGGGCCGGTTGTCCACCCGCACCAGCGCCGCACCACGATCAAGGCCAAGCCACCCGTCATCATCAAGGCCACGGATCGTGATCGCACCATCCGGGTCCGTGGGTGAAGGGGTCACGCGCACCCCCGGCAGGCCGCCAAGCCCCCCCATCCCGGGCGGGCGGGCGACGGGGGCGTGAAAGATGCAGAACGTCCCGGGTTCCAGCAGCATCAGTTGCGCGGAGACCCCGACATTGAGGATTCGGTCAGGCCGCCCGGTCATGTGGGGGCGTCCGGCTGGCGGGAATGTGCGCGGGTGGGCTGCACAGGACATGTCAAAGGCCGGGCATGGGCCGGAGTACGGATCAAGGCCGGATTTCCCCCGTTGGCTGTATCGCGTGTCATGGTCGGGCATGCCCTGCCGGTCAGGGCGGCAGGGTGCGCGGCCCATAAGACATGAAAAACATGTTCAATTGGTGAACGCCCATCGACAGCGGCACGGTGGTCCCGCGCCGGGTTGCGCGGATGCGTTCAGCCACCGCCCCGATATCGAACGATACGCAGGGCAGCCCCGCCCGCCACAGCAGCCCCAGCGTGAAGCACCATGTTTCAGGACAGACGGAGGGGACGAACCCGATATCCGCCTGTTGCGCGCGGACAAGGGACAGGGCCTCGGCATCGCCATAACGTCCGGTGATGAAGACATGGCCCGTCGCCAGCAGTTGCGCGTCGTCGGCGGTGTATCCAGCAACGACATATTCCACCGGCAGGTCATGCGCGTGTGCATCGCGCGCCGCGTCACGCAGGATGTCATATCCTTTTTCCATCCCGATCGCGCCCGCCACAAGGACACGTACCCGGCCCGTGCGTGGGTGTGCGGCGATGGTGTGCATATCCTGTGGCACGGGGGTGGCTGCGACCAGTTCGGGGAGTGAAAGCGTGGGGCGGTCGTCTTCAGGCGGGCGGACATGTACGGCCTGCGTCGGGAAATGCCGCGCCAGTCGGCGCGCGACATCATGCGATGGCACGATGACCTGCCGTGCATGCGCCATGTCGTGCCCGAAACGGGTGCGCAGGGCCACGATGCCGCCGTCCCCTTCGTGTTCCTCCCCATCGGGGTCAAGCAGGCTGCCCAGTGCCGTCACGCAGCGGGTGCAGCCGTCGATGTCGGGTTCCCCGCAGTAACGGCCCGACGGCCCGACCATGGCGATACGCGGGCACAGTCGCGCATAATCATGCACATACATTTCATAGGGGACGCCAAGCGCCATGCACAGTTCACGCAGGCGCGGCCCATGGCCCAGTGCATGGTGCCATTCCACGGCGCGCACGCCCTCTGTCCGCAGGAAGGCCAGCAGGGCATCGCGTTCCATTGGCCAGCGGAATGTCAGCACCGGCATTTTCAGCCCCTGCGTCCCGTCGCAGTCTTCCTCGATGCAGAAGCCTGGGGTGTCATGGGGGGAGCTTTCATTGGCGGGACGCAGGATCAGCGGACGTATGCCCCGTGCCCGCCACATGCGTGCGCGTTCGGTGATGACACGGTCCACCCCGCCGCGCATGGAATGGGTGGCCAGCACCACGGCACGCGAAAACCCCTGCGCGCGTGACATGCGCCGCCACAGCACCACCCCCATGCGCCGTCGCGCGGGGGCCAGGGGGTCGCGCGCCACATGATCGCGGATCAGGGCGTCATATCCGGGGTAAAGGCGGTTGATTACCCACAGGTTGCGTTGCATCAGCGTATGGCGCGCCATTCCGAACGATGCGCCGCCCACATGCCCGACAAACGCGCCGGGGGCCGCGACATGACGCCAGCCCAGCCGTGTGGCCCGCATGCAGAAATCGTTTTCTTCTCCATATCCCTGCGCGAACAGCTCGGTCCGTAACGGGCCGGTCGCGTCCAGACAGTCATGGCGGATAAACATGCAAAAACCATGTGCGGTGGGGATATCCACCGCCCGTCCCGCATTGGCGGTGCGTGCGGCATCCATCAGCATATGTACCTGTCGTGCATCGGGGGGCGGGATATCGCCGGTATCGGCGTGCGGGTCGGGCCATGTCAGGATGCTGGCATCGTTGGAAAAGGGGGTGACGGTGCCGGTGTCGGGCCGCCCATATGCCACGATCGCCAGTTCCTCCAGCCAGCCCGGCGCAACCAGGGCATCGCTGTTGAGGAGGACGACATCATCCCCCCCCGCATGCGCCAGCCCCGTATTGACGGCATGGGGAAATCCCCTGTTGGTTGCATGGCGCAGCAGCGTGATCGCACCGGTTGTCCCAAGACGGTCAAGGTCTGCGGCCAGCGTGGGGTCCGGTGTGGCATCATCCACAACGATGACAGACATCACAAGGCCACTGGCGGATTGCGGGCGGGCGTGCAGGACACTGTCGATACAGGCCAGTGTCAGGTCGCGGTTGCCATGGGCGGGAATGATGACATGCACCCGCCCATTGCGTGACGGCATGTCGCGACGCCGTGCGCCTGCCTGCGTCGTTCCCGCGCGCCGTGGGGTGGGCAGGGGGCCAAGCAGGATCGGGCTGCCGGGCAGGTCGCATCCGCCGGGGGTCTGCACATGCACGCAGCCGGTGGCGGGCAGGGCGTTGCGTGTAATGTGGAACGCGCGTGGCCGTGCCAGTGGCGGCAGGCCGGGGCAGGGGGGCGTGGCCTGTGTGGCGTCGTGTGGGGGGACAAGTGTCGCGCCATGGGCGTCGCGTATCAGGATGCGCGGCGTATGCGCCGGGTCTGCCGGGTGCCATGCCCATCCCCGGATTCCACCCCGGTCAAGCCTGACCGCCCCGACGATACGGCGGATGGCGGCCGGGTGCAGCGGGCTGCCCAGCAGGTCGCGCCCATGGGGGTCCGTGGCCGTCATCGTCGCAGCCCGCGCGGCCCGGTCGGGCAGGGCGTACGATGTGGCCGATCCATGGCCATCACGCGGAACCCGCATGTCGGCCCTGACCGCGATATCCCCGGTCTTCATGTGTGGGGCCACGCCTGCGGGCAGGCCGCCCCAATGCACGGTCCCGTCGCCGGTCATGCCGATCCATCCAGGCAGGTCCAGCGCGGTGCAGACCCGTGTGGCGCAGCCCCCGATGGCATCATCGAACCCATGGCGTGACAGAACATGGGCGACGATCGTGCGGGCATCCGCCCATTGTGCAAGGGCGATATGCGCCAGCGCCAGCAGGGTCCACCCCTCGCGGAAGTCATGTCGGCGCATCAGGGGGTGCAACAGGCGTACGACACCCGCATGATCGCCCATGCCCATCCGGCCCACCGCCAGTGCGAATGCAATATCCGCATCCTGCGGCGCCAGACGCCACGCCCGTTCCAGCCATGGCCCGGCCATGGCGTCCTCCCCCCGTGCGATCAGTGATTGCGCATGGCGCATGGCGGCGTGGGCATCCCCACCGGTGGAAGAGTCGTGGAGGGGACTCTCCCCCGAACTTTTCCCCCTGGGGGCGTCCCCCGGTGGCAGGGGCGCAGCATTATCGCGTGGCACGTGCATCCCCCGATGCCTGCTTGCGTGCGGCTTCCCCCGGCATGGCCGTGGGGGTGGCGGTGCGTATGGTATCAGGCGTTATGGCGTCATTTGCGGTGTCAATGGTGGGGGCATGTGCGGCGCCATGCGAAATGTCGGGGGCAATGTCGGGCACGCAGGCAACGGACAGGCGCGCCAGTTCCCGTGTCGCCTGCGTCACGCCCTGTGCCTGCGCGCGGCGCAGCCATATGCGCGCGCGCGCCAGGTCGGTCGTGCCCGCCAGCCCCCGGGCGAAGTAGCGCCCCAGCATCAGTTGCGCCAGCGGGTTGCCCCTTTTTGCGGCTTCGGCGAACCAGTGCTGTGCCTGCGCGCGGTCGGGGGGGACGTCATGCCCGCCACCATACATCGCCCCCAGCGAAAACATGGCATCGGCCAGCCCCTGTCGCGCAGCTTCGTAATACAGCGCCAGCGCACCGGCATGGTCACGCGGGCCACCCTGTCCCGTCACGCGCATCTGTGCCGCCACGGCCTGTGCTTCCGCCATGCCGCTGCGTGCGGCCTGTTCGATCCAGTGGCGGCCCGCCACCGTGTCTGCCGTTACGCCCTGCCCACCTAGCAGCATGCGTCCGTACCAGTACTGCGCATTGACCACCCCTGCCTGTGCCGCCTGGCGCATCCATTGCGCCGCGTGGATGGGATCGGGGGCGTGGCCGAACCCTTCAAGAAGGCATTTGGCGTAATTGAAGGCCGCGACCGGATCACCCCGCGCCGCCGCCTGTGCGAACCCGTCCGTCAGCGTGCGGTGTTCATCCCCGTCGGCCTCGCCGTCCCTGCCGGATGGTGTGTGGCGCGCGGGCTGGTCCGCGATGTTGTCGAGTATGGCGGCAAGGTCCGCCGTCGCCGCGTCGTCCCCACATGCGACCGCACGGCGCAGCCAGTGGGCCGCCGCGCGTGGGTCGGGCATGGGCAGGCCCCGGCCGGACATGCACATCATCGCCATCATGCGGCACCCGTCGGCGCGTCCCCCCTCCGCCGCGCGCCGGTACCATGCAACCGCCTCATGGTCGCTGGCCATTTCGGCGATGCCGCGCGCATGCAGGTCCCCCACGACGATTGCCGCCTCCCGGTCGCCATGCAGGGCCGCGCGGCGCAACCATGTCTCCGCGCGCAGGACATCACGCGCCATCCCCCGCCCGCGCAGCAGCGCCATGCCATAACGCGCGCAGGCGGGACGGATATCCTGTTCGGCGGCCTGCTGGTACAGTTCCGCCGCCGCCCCAAGGTCCACCTTTCCCCCGCGCCCGGTTTCATGTAGCAGGCCCAGCACGTAACACGCACTGCCCAGCCCTCCTGCCGCCGCCCTTTGCAGGGCGTCCATCGCCGTCGCCGCATCCGCCTGCAACCGCGCAAGGCCCAGCCCCAGATATCCCTGCACGCATCCGGCTTCGGCCGCGAGGGTGCTCCAGCGTTCCGCCGCCGCGATGTCGCGTACTTCCTGTGGCCCGTTCGCCAGCAGGTGACCATACAGCGCCTGCGCATCAGGCAGCCCCATTTCCGCCGCGCGGCCGATCCATCGCGTGGCTTCCACCGGGTCGTGCTCAGGGACAGGCATTGCCTCCCCACCAGGCAGCAGCGTCTGCGCCTGATCCGTGCGCGGGATGTCCAGCAGCAGCAGCATGCCGAACGTAAAACATGACTCCGCATGTCCCGCCTGCGCCCCGCGCAGCAGCCACCGCGCGCCCTCGGGAACACTCAGCGGCGTGCCGGTCCCGTCGAGATAGGCTTGCGCCACGCGATACTGCGCCTGTGGCATCCCCTCGCGCGCCATCTGGCCCAGCAGGGCGAACCCGCGCGCCGCTTCCCCCCCTTCAAGCAGGCGGCAGGCGTGCTCGTAGGCGGCCTTTGGTGCGATACCTGCAAAGAAACGGTCGAAAACGCGCGTGATTTTCATGGTGCCGGCAAATCAGGGTTCGCGCATGCCGTCAGTCATCGCAGGCACCAGCTTGTTCAGCAGGTACTGCATGATGGTGCGTCGCCCGACATGGATATCTGCCTCCACCGGCATGCCGGGCTGTGGGCGGAAGAAGGGTGGAACGCCATGCAGGGTATAACGGTCGATCGCCAGCCGCACGCGGTAATAGGCCGATTGTGGGTCGCCCGTCACATCCGGGGCGCCACCTTCCTGCGCCGTCATGCCGCCCGCACTGTTGCCCCCCCCGACAAAGGAGTCCGCGCTGATGACGCGCACCGTCGCGTCCGCCCCACCATATTGCGTATACGGGAAGGCCGAGAATTTCAGCAACGCCCTGTCGCCGGGCCGGACATAGCCGACATCCAGCCCCCGCATCACCGATTCCACCTCCAGCCGTCCGTCAACGGGCACAAGCGTCATCAGCGGTGATGCCGCCTGCAGCACCGATCCGGTGGACAGGCGCGCGATGCTGAGTACCACGGCATCCTTTTCCGCGCGCATCTGCACCAGCGTATGGTGCAGCATCGCCTTGCGATAGCTGCTGTCCGCATCGGCAAGGTGATGCTGCGCGACGCTGAGATCCTGATAGATCGTGGCCTGCCAGTTGCCGATATAGCCATCGCGCTGCGCCTTCATCGCGTCGAGGCGCGCGCGTGTGGCATCCGCGTCGTGGCGGGCGGTGATCTGTGAACGCACGACCTCCATCAGGCTGTCCTGCGAGGCAAGGGTGGACAGGCGGCTGCCGACCTGTTCGTGTTGCAGGCGTACGCGCATGTCGCGCACATCGCTTGCCACCTTCGCGCGCGCGGCATACATCGCCGTGCTGGCCTCATATCCCTGAAGGTCGCTTTGCAGCCCGACGATCTGGCGGTCGTAATTGGCCACCTTGGCCGAATATTCGGACCTGCGGCGCATGAAATCCGCCGCTTCCTGTATCGAGGCCGGGTCGGACATGTCCGGGGCGTAATCGTGGCCTGCCGCCTCCGCCGTCAGGCGCGCCACTTCCGCGCGATAGGACGCAGCCTGCTTGCGCATGTTTTCCACGTCGGCATCGCTGATGGTGGGATCAAGCTGCGCCAGCACGTCGCCCTTGTGGACAATATCCCCCTCATGCACGTCGATCGAACGGATGATCGACGTTTCCAGTGGCTGCACCACAAGGGTGCCATCCGCCGCGACCAGCCGCCCGTTGGTCATGACCACGCGATCCAGCGGCAGGAACGTCATCACCAGCAGGCCCGCAATGGCAAGCCCCCCGATCACCCAGATGATATACAGCGCCGCATCCTGTGGCGGCATGTCGATCAGCGCCGCGCTGGGGGAATAGAACTCCAGCAGGCCGGGCGGCATCGCCGGTGTCGTGTCGTTGTCGGCACGGGGGAGCAGGCGGGCGAGCCTGCGGCCGGTATCGGCACCTGTCGCGCCGTGTGTGCCGCCATCCGGGGCGCTGGCATCATGGGGGGTCATGTCGCGCTCGCTCATTCTTCGGGCTCATGAAGGTCGGGCAGCATGTCTTCGCCCGATGCGGCCGGGGGGGACGACTGGTGCCGGTTCTGCTGCTGCCACAGGGTGCGATAGATCTCGCATCGCCGGAGCAGGACCGCATGCGGGGCGATATCGACCACCTTGCCCTGATCCATCACGCAGATCTGGTCACATTCCATCAGCGATGACAGCCGGTGGGAGACGATGACCATCGTGCGCCCATGCGCCAGGCGTTGCAGGTTCGCGTTGACCAGAGCCTCGCTTTCGGGGTCAAGGGCGGATGTCGCCTCGTCCAGGATCATCAGGCGCGGGTCTGAAATCACCGCCCGCGCGATGGCAAGGCGCTGGCGCTGCCCGCCGGAGATGTTGGTGGACCCTTCCTCGATCCATGTCTCATACCCTGCGGGCATGCGTTCGATGAACTCTTCCGCCCCTGCAAGGCGGGCCGCGCGGACCACGGCCTCCATCGTCAGGCCGGGCCGGCCGGCGACGATATTGTCGCGGATGGTGCCACGGAACAGGAAGTTGTCCTGCAACACCACCCCACACGACCGGCGCAGGTAGGTCAGGTTGATTTCACGCAGGTCGATCCCGTCAAGCCGGAGATAGCCGGTATAGGACCGGCTGACGCCCTGCAGCAGGCGCGTGATCGTGGATTTGCCCGACCCGCTGCGTCCCACCAGTCCCAGCATGGTGCCCGCCGGGACATTGAATGTCACATCCGACAGCGCGGGTGTGGATGCGCCGGGATAGGTGAAGCAGACATCGGAAAAAGACAGCGCCCCGTGGATGGGCGGGCGCATGCCGGTGGTCAGGGCCTGCGTCTCGGTGGGGCGGTTCAGCACCGATCCCGCCTCGCCCAGGGAGGCGCGGACATCGTTGAGATCGTCGATCAGGCGCGCCAGCCCCACCAGGGGGGCCGCGACCCGGCCGCCAAGCATGCTGAAGGCCATCAGCGCCCCGGCTTCCAGCCCGGTGGAGGTGGAGCTGATGGCCAGATAAGCCCCGATCAGGATGATGCCGCGATTGATGAACAGGTCGAGCGGCATGACCATCATGTTGATCCAGTTGCCCATCCGCCCCGACGCCAGCGAGGTGCGCACGACATCGGCGGTGCGTTCGTCCCACAGGTGGCGACGGCTTGGTTCCAGCGCCAGCGTCTTGATGGTGCGGATGCCCGAGACGGTTTCATACATGACGGCGTTGCGCGCCATTTCCGCGTTGACCTGCCGTCCCACCAACCGGCCCATCGGGGCCATGCCGATGACGACCACCAGCCCGATTGCGCCGGCGGCGGCGATCGTCATCCATGCCAGCGTCGCGCTGAGCCAGAACAGCAGCGGCAGGATCACCACCAGTGTGAAAAGGTCAAGGAAGGTGGACAGCAGCCGCCCCGTCATGAACTGACGCACCTTGTAGATGGCGGATACGCGCCCGATGATGTTGCCCGCCTGCGCACGTTCGAAAAATTCCAGAGGCAGCGCCAGCAGCCTGTCGAAGACCGTGAGCGAGATTTTGGTATCAAGGCGCGTACTGATCACCAGCGTCAGTTCCCGCCGCCCGTAGGTCAGCAGGGTTTCATAGAAGCTCATGACGATCACAAGCCCGCTGATGGAAATCAGCGTCGCCATGGAGTGGTAGTTCACAACCCGGTCGATCACCTGCATGACGATCAGCGGCGGGAAGATCGCAAGGATGCTGATGACCATGGAGGCCAGGATGATATTGCGCAGCAGGGAACGTTCGCCCATCACCATGCGCGCCAGCCATGCGGCGTCGATCGGGGGTTCGGACTGGCGCGTCTCGCTACGCGCACGCACCAGCAGGACGTCGCCTGTCCATGCCTGGTGCATGCGCAGTTCGTCCACCGCCACAGGTGCGCTGCCCTCCGGGGCGAACGGGTCCACCAGCCAGACGACGCCATCGCCGGCATCCGCGCCAACCATCAGCCCCGCCGAACCGTCGGTGAACATCAGCACGATGGGCGGGATGTCGCGCATCTGGACCAATGTGGCCCACGGCATGTGCATCCCGCGTGCGCTCAGGCCGTTTTCTTCCAGCCAGCGGGCAAGGGACGCGACGGAGGGAACCTCCTCGCCCGGTTCCGCCCGGTAATCGCGGACCTCCAGGTCGATACCATGAAATTTCGCCGCCCGAACCACCGCCTGCAACCGTACCGTGACGGGTGCGTGGGGGTCATCTTCCGGTGGGGGAAGGGCGGGATCTGTCTTCGGGTCCAGATAGCCCACGGCGATCCCCTGCTTGCAAGACTTTGGCCAGATGAAGCCTGCAAACTAGGTCCAGAAAGCAAAATGTTTCTTAACGCCTAGGCATTTTCGATATCCGTGGCGTCAACCACGCGATAACGCGCGCGGACAACGACGTCGGTCGTGACGTCGCGACGCAGCGCGGGCACGAAGGCGGCGTCGGCGATGACCACCACGCGCGTGAACCATGTGATCCCACCTGTCGCGCGCCTGCGGAACAATGCGCCCAGCAGCGTGCCGATTCCGCCGCGCCCGAGACAGCACCCACATCCCGGCCCATGCCCGAACGCGGTGGGCGAGGGCGTGGGCAGGATTTCCACCGCCGCCCACCCGTCCGCCATCTGTCGGTCCGCCACCTGTCGGTCCGGCGCCTGTCCATCCGTCGTCAACGTCGCCAGGGGCATCGCGTGGGGCGGCACCGCGTGGGGCACAGGCCCGACGCGCACGAGTACGGTATGGGCATCAGGTGGGGGAAGGGCGGCGGTGGTGGCATGCAGTTCAAGGCGGATGCGTCCGTCATGTGCTCCATGCGCATCATGTACGTCCATATCGGGGCGTGGCGCGATGTTGTGCATGACGGGTATCCTTATGTGATATCGTATGGCCCGGCGCCCACCCTGTGTGCCGCCCGGCACCTGGCCGGAACGTCGCAGGCGGGCGGCGGTGTGGCGCGAAGTGCGTCACTCCCGCATGCCCGAACTGGACAGGCATGCGGGAGTGAGGGAATAAGTGGGCGTGGACCGGTATGTTTGCGATACCGTTTGCAATTCATCCTCCATGCGGCCCCGTTCGCGGCGCGGTAACATCTTTTGCGCATATGACAGATCAGGATACCCATGACCACTCGTCCCCATCTCCTTGACGCCCTTCGTGATCAGGTCCTGCTGTGTGATGGCGGGATGGGGTCGCGCGTCCAGCTTCTCGACCTGGAGGTGGAGCGTGATTACTGGGGGCAGGAAAACTGCACCGAAATCCTGAACCTGTCGCGGCCCGAACTGGTGCGTGAAATCCACCGTGGCTATTTCGAGGCCGGGGCCGACATGGTGGAAACCAACAGCTTTGGCGGCTCTCCCATCACGCTGGGGGAATTCGGGCTTTCCGATCGGGCGCGTGAGATCAACCGCACCGCCGCCCATCTTGCCCGTGAGGCGGCGGAGCAGTTTTCGGATGGCCGCCACCGCTATGTCGTGGGGTCGGTCGGGCCAGGGACAAAGCTGCCGTCGCTAGGCAATATTGATTATGATACGCTTGAATCCGGGCTTGCGGAACAGTGCCGTGGCCTGATCGAAGGTGGCGTGGACTGCCTGCTGATCGAGACGTGTCAGGATACGTTACAGATCAAGGCGGCGGTCAACGCGGGCAAGATCGCGCGCGCCGAACTGGGCACCGATACCCCCATTTTCGTGCAGGTCACGGTGGAAACCACCGGCACCTTGCTGGTCGGTCCCGATATCGGGGCGGCGGCAACGGTGGTCAATGCGCTCGATGTGCCGGTGATGGGCCTGAACTGCGCCACGGGGCCGCAGGAAATGGCCGAACATGTGCGCTGGCTGTCGGAAAACTGGCCGGGCATGATTTCGGTCCAGCCCAATGCCGGCCTGCCCGAACTGGTCAATGGCAAGACGCATTATCCCCTGACGCCACAGGATATGGCAACATGGGTCGAACGCTTCATTGTCGAGGACGGGCTGAACCTGATCGGGGGATGCTGCGGCACGTCCACGCCGCATACGCAGGCGCTTGACGCGATGCTGCGTCGCCGTGCGCAGGAGGCGGGCGGCAGCCTGCGTCCTGCCCCCGTGCCGCGCAGGCCGGTCTGGATCCCCTCTGTCGCCAGCCTGTATTCGCAGGTGCCGCTGCGCCAGGAAAACAGCTATTTCTCCATCGGGGAACGTTGCAACGCCAATGGGTCGAAGAAATGGCGGCAGTTGCAGGAAGCGGGCGACTGGGATGGCTGTGTCGCCGTCGGGCGCGAACAGGCGGCCGAAGGGTCCAACGCGCTTGATATCTGCACCGCGTTCGTCGGGCGCGATGAAATGCGCGAGATGAATGAGGTCATCACCCGCTTCACCTCCTCGGTCAATGCGCCGCTGGTGATCGATTCGACCGAAACCCCGGTCATCGAGGCCGCGTTGAAGCTGCATGGCGGCAAGCCGATCATCAATTCGATCAATTTCGAGGATGGCGAAGCTGCCGCCAATGACCGCCTGAAGCTGGCGCGTAAATTCGGTGCATCGGTCATCGCGCTGACCATTGACGAAGTGGGCATGGCCAAGACGGCCGAGGACAAGTTGCGCATCGCCACGCGCCTGGTTGATTATGCCTGCAACCAGCATGGCCTGCCGCAGGCCGACCTGATGATCGACCCGCTGACGTTCACCATCGGCACGGGGGTGGAGGACGACCGCAAGCTGGGCCTGTGGACGCTGGAGGGTATCCGCCTGATCCATGAGCGTTTCCCCGACATCCAGATCGTGCTGGGCCTGTCGAACATTTCCTTCGGGCTGAACCCGGCGGCGCGCGCGGTGCTCAATTCCGTCTTTCTTGACCATGCGGTGCGCGCAGGCATGACGGCGGCGATCGTGCATGTTTCGAAAATACGTCCGCTGCACCTGATCGCGGAGGAAGAGGTGAAGGTGGCCGAGGACCTGATCTTCGACCGCCGTGCGCCGGGATATGACCCGTTGCAGCGCATGCTTGAACTGTTCGCGGACCGCAAGGCCGCTGATGCGGTGAAAAAGGTGCGTGCCGAAACGGCGGCGGAACGCCTGAAGGACCGTATCGTCGATGGCGACCGCAAGGGGCTGGAGGATGACCTGGCAGAGGCGATGCGTGACATGGCCCCGCTGGATATCATCAATACCGTCCTGCTCGACGGGATGAAGGTGGTGGGCGAACTGTTCGGGTCGGGCAAGATGCAGCTTCCCTTCGTCCTGCAGTCCGCCGAGACGATGAAGGCCGCCGTCGCGTGGCTTGAACCGCACATGGAGCGCAAGGAAGGACAGGCGCGCGGCACGATGGTGCTGGCGACGGTCAAGGGCGATGTCCATGACATCGGCAAGAACCTGGTGGACATCATCCTGACCAACAACGGCTATCGCGTGATCAACCTTGGCATCAAGGTGCCGGTGGCGGACATGATCGCCGCCGTGCGCGAACATGGTGCCGATGCGATCGGGATGTCCGGGCTGTTGGTGAAATCGACCGTCATCATGCGCGAGAACCTGGAGGAAATGAACCGTCAGGGGATCGAAACGCCGATCCTGCTTGGGGGGGCCGCACTGACCCGCAATTATGTGGAAGAGGACTGCGTCGCTGCCTATGGCGAGGACGGGCGCGTGGCCTATGCCCGCGACGCGTTCGACGGGCTGTCGCTGATGGACAAGGTGGTGAAGGGCGAATTCGATGCCTATATCGCCGCCATCCAGTCGCGCCGCGCAACCAAGGCCGCACGCAGCACGCCACGTGATCTGGAACAGGCGGAAAATCGTGGCTTTGCCCCCGCCGACATTCCCGCCGCGCGTGCGCGGCGCGAACGCCTGACGCGTGATGAACCGGTGATTGCCCCCCCGTTCTGGGGCGCGCGCGTGCTGGAAGCGACGCCCGAAGCGGTGCTGCCGTTCCTCAATGAACGTTCGCTGTACCAGTTCCAGTGGGGGTTTCGCAAACAGGGGCGTTCCCTGGATGAATTCATGGTCTGGGCGCGGCAGGAACTGCGCCCGGTCATGCGCCGCATGCTGGCGATGTGCGCGCAGGATGACATCCTGCGCCCGCAGGCGTCCTATGGTTACTGGAAGGCGGCGGGCGAGGGGAATGACCTGATCCTGTTCGATACCGATGGCACGACGCCGGTGGCCCGTTTCACCCTGCCGCGCCAGCCGCGCGCGGATGGGGAATGTATCGCCGATTTCGTGCGTGACATCGACGATGCGCAGCGCGACGTCATCGGCCTGCAGGTCGTGACCGTGGGGCAGAAGGCGTCCGACATCGCACGCCAGTGGTTCGAGGCCGACCGGTATCAGGATTACCTTTACCTGCATGGCCTGTCGGTGGAGATGGCCGAGGCGATGGCCGAATATACCCATAAACGCATCCGTGCCGAACTCGGCTTCGCGGCAGAGGACGCGCGCGACATGAACAAACTGCTGCAGCAGGGCTATCGCGGGTCGCGTTATTCCTTCGGCTATCCCGCCTGTCCGCGTCTGGAGGAGCAGGAACCGATCCTGAAACTTCTGGATGCTGAAAAAATTGGCGTGACGCTGACGGATGGCTTTCAGCTTCACCCCGAACAGTCGACTTCCGCGCTGGTGATCCTCAACCCCCACGCCAAATATTTCTCCATCTGATGGGGCGCATCGCGCGCGCAGGTGATGCCGCGTGCGCGTTGTTGACCGCGGACCCGTTGGCCCCCATCATCGGTCCATGTCCCATCCCGTCCCCCCTGACCGTGCCGATCCGGATTCTGGCCTGCGGGCCGGGAAGGTAATGGTGCGGCTTTATGAACGCCTGCGCGCGCGGGCGGGCAATGACGGCGCGGCCCCTGCGGGGATCGCGCCCGATGCACGGGAACTGGCGCATATCCGCGCGGCGGCGCGGCAGTTCACCATCCATGCCGAACAGTGCCTGCTGGCGCTGATGACCGAGGAACATGGCGAACTGGTGCGCCACAGTGCCGATGCCCTGTCCGAACTGGTGCGGACATGGGTGGCGTGTGGCGTCAACCCCGAGGATGTCTGGATCGAACTGGACCGTCGTACGCGCATGGGCAACCTGTTGCTGGCGTTGAACACGGCAGAACGGCAGAACACGGCCCCCGTCCTGCGCCGTCGCCCATGGAAGATCCGCACGACCAAACTGCCGTAAGGTCCATCCTGCGCCGCGCATGGGAAACAAAAGAATTTTCTGGCGAGTTTTGTGCCCCTCCCCAAAGAAGTGCCGCATTTTAAAAGAGGCGACACCAGAGATTTCTATCTTTCCGCCAGCGGTTCTGCCTCCCATCCGCAATGTTGGTCATGCGGGGGATGAATTGATGGTTTTCCCCCTATGAACCGTAACGGGCAGATGGCATAAGCACCCCGGCGGCGGGGCATCGCCATGGGTGCGGACGCCCTGTATTCCCGCCGGAACAGAAGGAACAGCGCGATCCATGGATCGGGTCCATGCCCGCAGCGTGCCTGCCATTGGGGCACGCAGGATTTTTGCCCGGTTGATCCCTCCCTGCCTGTTTTGCGGCGGATGAACTGGATCGACATTGCCTGCCTGTCCATTGTCGGGCTGTCGGCGGTGGTTGGCGCCGTGCGTGGCTTTTCACGCGAAGTGCTGGGCATTGCCGCATGGGCCATGGCGGGCGTCCTGTCCTTAAGCTGGCACGGTTTCCTCATTCCCTATGCCGCGCAATGGATACATACGCCGCTGCTGGCGCGTGCGGCCGCGCTGGGGATAATGTTCATCGCGCTCCTTGTGGTTTTCACCACGACAGCCCATCTGTCGGGTCAGGCCGTGCGTGGTTCCGTCCTGGGTGGAATCGACAGGGCGCTGGGGCTGCTGTTCGGGGTGCTGCGCGGGTATGCGTGCCTGCTTGCACTGTATATGGCGGTGTCTTTTCTCATGCCGCAGGACGCATGGCCCGACGCCATGAATGACAGCCGGATTGTCCCCCTTATCGGCGACAGTACGACGTACCTGTCGCATTTTACGTCCGATTCCATCACACCACATCTTGCGCAACCGGCGCGAACGCGTCATGACGCGCCAATCTGAACCTTCCGCCGGTCCCCGCCGCCGCTGTCCGCCAAGGAAAGATCGCTGATCCATGTCCCGCATCCGCTTCTCCGCCTCGTCCGGTTCTCCCATGCAGGCATGCGCGCCGAACGATGACGTTCCGGCCCAATGGCATGATGATGACAAGCCGCATGAGGAATGTGGCGTCTTTGGTGTATGGAACACCAAGGGGGCGTCGGCGTTGACGGCGCTGGGCCTGCATGCGCTGCAACATCGTGGGCAGGAAGCCACCGGCATCGTGTCCTATGACGGTGAACGTTTCCACACGCACAAGGGCCTGGGCCTGGTGGGTGATGTCTTTGGCGATGCGCAGGTAATGGCAACCCTGCCGGGGCACAGCGCGGTCGGCCACAACCGTTACGCCACCACGGGTGCGACCCTGATCCGTAATGTGCAGCCCCTGTTCGCCGATTTTGAATTCGGTGGCCTGGCCGTGGCGCATAATGGCAACCTCACCAATGCCGAGACCCTGCGTAAGGCGCTGGTGCGTCGTGGCTGCATCTTTCAGTCCACCACCGACAGCGAGGTGTTCATCCACCTGATCGCCATTTCGCTGTATGCCAGCGTGGAAGATCGCCTGATCGACGCGCTCAAGCAGGTGCTGGGCGCGTATTCGCTGGTGGCGCTGTCGCGTGACGCGCTGATGGGTGTGCGCGACCCGCTGGGTGTGCGTCCGCTGATCCTTGGGCAAATCCCTGGCGAGGAGGGCGAAGGCCCGACCTGGGTGCTGGCGAGCGAGACCTGCGCACTTGATATCGTCGGCGCGGAGTTCGTGCGTGATGTGGAACCGGGCGAGATTGTCGTTATCAATGATGAGGGCATTCGCTCCATCCGGCCCTTCAACACCAAGCAATCGCGTTTCTGCGTCTTCGAATATATCTATTTCGCGCGTCCTGATTCCGTCATGGATGGCAAGGCGGTGTATGACACGCGCAAGCAGATCGGCGTCGAGCTGGCCCGCGAAAGCGCGGTGGAAGCGGATGTGATCGTGCCGGTGCCCGATTCCGGCGTGCCGTCGGCCATGGGCTATTCCGTCGCCAGCGGCATTCCCTTTGAACTGGGCATCATTCGTAACCATTATGTGGGCCGTACGTTCATCGAACCCACCGACCAGATCCGCAACCTTGGCGTAAAGCTGAAACATTCCACCAATCGCCCGGTACTGGATGGCAAGCGGGTGATCCTGGTGGATGATTCGATCGTGCGTGGCACCACCTCGCGCAAGATCGTGGACATGGTGCGCGCGGCAGGTGCAAAGGAAGTGCATATGCGCATCTCCTCGCCGCCGACAATGCATTCGTGCTTTTATGGCATCGACACGCCCGAACGTAGCAAGCTGCTGGCCGCACAGCACAACCTTCAGGAAATGGCTGAACTGATCGGCGTCGATTCGCTGGCGTTCATTTCCTTTGACGGGCTGTATCGTGCGCTGGGTTACAAGGACCGTGATGCGGCGTGCAACCGGTATTGCGATGCCTGTTTCACCGGCGATTATCCCATCGAACTGGTGGACTACAACGCTGAACATCCCAACGTCCCGGCGTGATGCCGCCCCTCGTGCGCCGATTGCCTGAAGGGTCGGTCGCACTTGTAACCGGCGCCAGCCGGGGGATCGGGCGCGCGATGGCCTGCGCCCTGGCCGAAGCCGGTGCGCACTGCATCCTTGTGGCGCGGACGGTGGGCGGGCTGGAACGCACGGATGACCTGATCGCCGCGCGCCATGGTGACGCGGGGGACAGGACGGCGCGGCGGGTCACGCTGCTGCCGATGGACCTTACCGATGGCGCGGCGCTTGATCTGCTTGGCCCATCGGTCATGGCCCGGTTCGGGCGACTTGATATCCTTGTTCATTGTGCTGCGACGCTGGGTGTGCTGACACCTGTGACCCATATGGATGTGGCGGCATGGCAGGACTGCCTTGCCCTGAACACCACGGCGGCATGGCGGCTGATCCGCACGACGGCCCCCCTGCTTGAAGGGGCGGCACATGGGCGTGCCGTGTTCCTGACGGATGCGCATGCCTGTGCCCCCGCGCCCTTCTGGGGCATGGTGGCGGCGTCACGCGCGGCGCAGGATGCGCTGGTGCGGACATGGGCGTGTGAAATTCCGGCAACGTCCGGCCTGCGGGTCAATCTGTTTGATCCCGGAATTGTTGCGACACGGATGCGCAGGCAGGCCATGCCCGGTGGTGATCCCGCCCCCCTGCCGCGCCCGGAACAGGTGGCACGGCAGATCGTGCCCCTGTGCCTGCCCGGTGAAATGCGACACGGACAGCGTATTGTCGCCATGCCTGTTGTGCAGCAGGGCTGATTCCTGGGTTTTTGGGACAGGCCCTGCCATAAATTTCTTTAGAGATTATTTGAAAACAAACCATTGGTAAAAAAACAGGAAAAGTTTTTGGGTGTCGCCTTTTTTCAAAAAGGCGACGTCTTCTGAAGCTTTTTGGAAAAAGCTTCACCAAAAACCTTTATACTTTCAGGATGTAATCGCGCCTGACTTTTTAAATTCAAGGCGGCTGTCCGGGGGGGCAGGCATTGCAGGGTGTGGCCTTGTGGCCTTGTGGCCTTGTGGTTTTGTGAGGTCATGCGCCCCAAAGGGGGATATTCCTTGGCGGGTTACAGGACAGCGTCCTGAGGAGTGTCACGGGCAAGCATTACGGTTGTGCATTTGGCCGTATCTGGCCCTATACTGCGCCACATGAGCAAGAGCACACCCGCGACGGCTGCCCTCGATGAGGCCGGTGTCGCCTATACGGTTATTCCGTATGAATATGATTCCAGTGCCGATCAGGTCGGCAATCATGCAGCCCAGGCAATCGGGGAACCGCCGGAACGGGTGTTCAAGACCTTGATGGTGGAGGTCGATGGCCGTGGTGCCTGCGTGGTCGTGCCGGTTGCACGCAGTATCAGCATGAAGAAGGTTGCCGCAGCATTCGGTGGCAAGTCCGCCCAGATGATGAAGCCACCCACGGCCGAACGCGCCACCGGGTTCAAGGTGGGTGGCATCAGTCCATTCGGGCAGAAGAAGCAGGCCCCGACCGCCATTGCGCAAGAAGCGCAGGACGAACCCTATATGGTCATCAATGGGGGAAAGCGTGGTCTTCTGGTGCGCCTGTCACCAGAAGACGCAATGCAGGCCAGTGGGGCATTCCCTGCCGACCTGCTGTCGTAACTGCCGCATGCCCGGACAGCGGGTGTGGGGGCATTTATGAAGGGGGCTGGTGACGCTTTTAAACACGCTGTAAAAAGATGTCGCCATTTTGAAAAAGGGCGACATCTGGCCGTTCTTGGGATCCGGCAGCGGATGCTTGGAGAGACTGTTTAAAACGTCAGGCTTGATAACATCCTGAAATCATAAAGGTTTTTGGTGAAGCTTTTTCTAAAAAGCTTCAGAAGACGCCGCCTTTTTCGATCGAAAGGCGGCACCCAAAAACTTTTCTTTTTTATCAATGGTTTGTTTTGAAGCAATCTCTTACTGCTGTTCGCCGCCCTGGTCGTTCATCTGGAACGGTGCGACGGGGTATTTGCCGGACTTTGCGATTTCCTCAGGGTCTTCGTTGGGGCCGGGGATATAGACCGATGGCAGCGTGGTGTTGAGGTGGGTCACGACCTCATTGCTGATATCGAGCGTATTGTCATGCAGCGCCGCAGTACCCGCCTGAAGCACCATCGTCATGCCGCGTGCGCGCGCAATGGCGGAGACGATCTGCTGGATTTCGCGCTGTACCTGGTTCAGGCCGACCTGCGCATCTTCTTCCAGGATACGGTTGCGATTACCGAACTTGGTCCGGTCATCCATGACACGCTTTTGCAGTTCCTGCTGCTGTGCGGGGGTGGGGGCTTTCCCGCTCTTGAGGATACCCTGACGGATGCCCTGCAACTGGGTTTCCTCGGCCCGGACGTCACTGACGAGGGATTCGCGACGGGTGCCAAGTTCCTTTTCGATCTTCTGCACCGCAACCGACTGTCCCATGATCATCTGGGTGTTGAACACACCGATCACGGGCGCCGTAGGACGCACGCCAGCGGGCAGCGGTTTGAATTCCGGCACCGCAGGCATCGGCAGGACCGGCGGCTGCTGGGGCTGGGTCTGTTCCGCGCCGGGGGCCACACCCTGCGCCATCGCCGCGACGGGCGTCACGCTCAGCGCCAGCGCTAGCGTGGCCCAGCGTCCGAACCCTGCCCGCTGACGGGTCGGGGCAAGCCCGGCATTGCGCTTAGCTGTCATAATCCATATCCATGATTGTTCCGCCATCGAATATCTTTGGGTAGCGGATCATATGGCGAATTAACAGCCCCGGCCCCATAAAAAAGCCCCTATAAAAAACATGTCGTTGCGCCATGCGCGGGGCCGACGTGACGGTGGCGGGGCACAGCATGCCCGCCATGGTGTCACAGGCGCCACAACAATGGTGTATGTGACAGGAAGATCACGAACAGCCCGCCGATGAAGGCGATGCGGAACCCACGGTTTGCCCCGGCCTCCAGCAACTGGTCGCGGGTCAGGACCTGCATGAAGGGGTCATACATCCGCCCACGCTGTGTTTCGGGCATGCCGGACAGACGCCCGCGCCACTCGTTCCTGTGACGCAACTGCTCGGTGGTGGAAATGTTGACACGTTCATAGAGCGAGGAGACATAAGCATCCAGATCCTCGATTCGGAACATGATTTCACGGGCGTTTTTTACGGCGGCATGGGGACCGGTCCGCACCAGACGCAGGCAGCGCAGGCGAAACGGGGTGATTCCGATATGTTCGGCCGCCTCAGGCATTGAAAGCATGCGCTTGAGGGGAAACATATGAACCGTAGCCTGCGGATCGTCAGAAATGATGGGGCCGGTCATGATATGTGATAAAATCGACCATCATTCCTTGCGGTGTCAAACGGAATATGGCCGTGGCGTAAGGGCTGCGCACATACGACCCATGCAGTGCCCCCCATGGTCCTGCCCGCCTGACCGGCCCTTCTGCGGCAGGCTTTGCGGGGTCACGGCGTCGTTCCCCGATGTGGCCCAGGGGGCCTGGAATATGTCGAGGGCGATATAAAAACGCAGCCGATATAAAAAACAGGACAAATGCCTTGTATCGCAGATAACATGACATGGGGCTGATGCGGGTCGGCTGATACGGTATGGGGCGATCCTTCCCCGGCCCCTGATATCCAGGTCGTCCCCGATGCGTGCATCGGGGTACGTCATGCAAAGGTGAGGTTACACATGGAACGTCGCATTCGCACCGGACGACTGGAACTCAAACCTGTTTCATGGCGGGACATTGATGACGTGGCACGCCTGAAGGCGAATGCCGGTGCCGTGGGGGTACGCTGCTGCGGTATTCGTTCCCGCGGGCAGAGCGAGGCCGATGTGGCCGCAAGCATCTTCAGCTGGGGCCGCAATGGCGTGGGTATTTTCGCCGTGCGGGAAATGGGCCGTTTTGTCGGAATGGCGGGGGTGCGTCCCGGCGGGGAGGAAGGGGCCTATGAATTCGAATTCGCCCTGTGCCCCACGCGCGCGGGCCGGGGCCTGACGCGGGAGGCCGCGGGCGCCGCGCTGGCTTTTGCGCATGATGCGGGGGTGGAGCGCGTGATCGCCCACGTGCCTGATGGGGACATCATGGGACGTCAGATCATCGGGGGCAGCGGTATGGCCCTGTGCCAGCATTATGCCACGCCCGACGGGCGGCAGATGTTGCTGTATCACAGTGTCCGCCGCCCTGCCGTTATGCCGGGCGTGGCGATTCACTGACGCGACATGGGGGCCATCAACGGGGCCGTGCCGCATTGTTTCAGGAAGGGGCCGTGTCCGCCTGATGCTGCCTTGTGAACACGGCCTATGCCAAAGCTTTCTGGAATTCAGGGATATGTTTCGGGAACGGGGGCGGGTTTCAGGTCGTGGCCTGCCGATTCCATAAGATCCTGAGATGTCAGCCCTGAAACAGGAACGGGGCGGGACATGGTCCCACCTCGCACCAGCGCAGCGCGCGATTGCGCGTATTCAGTGATGGTTGGCAAGCTGCTTGGTCAGGGCATGCAGCAGGGCATCGACATTGCCGCCATTGCGCGCGATGTAGGAACTGTAATCCTGCCGTTGCGTCAGGCGCAGGCTGGCGCCTTCGCCCACGACATCCACGACCTTTGGCGCACCGCTGCTGGAACTGATGACCCATTCCGTATTGGCGGCCGGTTGCCCGGGGCGGTTGATGACGGTGGACACCGCAATATCTTCGCCTGAAGGCGTGGCCGGTCCTACGGTAAAGGAAACGCCACGATAATCGCCGATCTTGTCCGTGATGGCGTTGACAAGAACCTGGTGGAACAGTTGCAGGTAATGGGTCTGCTGTTCCGGTGTGGCAATGCGCCAGTAACGCCCGATGCAGTAACGCCCGATTGCATCGACATCGACATTCTGTTCCAGCAGGGGTTCGATCTGCTGTTTCTTCTGCGGCAGGGAAATGTCGTTATTGACGATGGCCACCAGCTTGTTGCCAAAATCATGGACAAACGTGCGGGCCTGCGCACCGCTGTCAACGGCATGGACGGGGGCTGTTACCGACAGGGCGCCGGCTATTGTAAGAAGACCCAGTGCATGGCGACGGGTGAAAGATGTCTGCATCGCTGTGTCCCTGTATGGTTTTTTTTATCTGTTGCTGTACCAATCCGGCACCGTGGCCCGGTGGTCGGCCTTGATGGCCGCGGCCTGCGCCTTGCGCTGCTGCTGATAGGCGCTGCGGATCGTGGCGTAGGGATCAAGCGAATCCTTCAGGACCTGATCGAGCGCATCGACATTGGTGGCCATGCCGTTGATGGTGCCCATGATGCTGTAGGCCCAGTTGAATGTCACCAGCCCATAGCCACGTGGCACGTAGTTCCATGGCGCAAGCCCGACATCAATGCCATACCCGATGCCGTCACGGAAGGAAGATGGCCCCAGCGCCGGCAGGAACAGGTAGGGTCCCGACGGAACCCCCCATGTCGCCATCGTCAGGCCCGCATCATTGTCATGGTGCTTGTATCCGGCATAGGCGGCAACGTCGATCAGCCCGCCAAGGCCTGCCGTCATGTTGATGCACCAGCGCACGAAGGCATCGCCCGCGCGACGGGATTTGCCCGCGCCCACGTCGTTAAAGAACACGACCGGTTCATTCATGGTCTGGTACAGGTTGCCGAACGAATTGCGCAGCGGACGCGGCACGGCCCAGATATATGCCTTGGCAACAGGGCGAAGCGTGTATTTGTTCGCCCACATGGTAATGGCGAAAGCCTTGCGGTTCAGCTTTTCATACCGGTCGTTGGCTTCGTTATATTCCGCCAATGCGTCCGGGTCCTTGGGGGGGGGCGTCGCGCATCCGGCAAGGGCCAGCAGGCCCAGGAACGCACCAGCCACACGCAATGCCGGACGACAGGAAAGCGGGGACGGGCGGGGCGACGAAGAATTCGATCCTGTCTCTGCGCGCATGCTCGTTTCCGCTTCCCTCTGTCTTCTAGGTCCCGGCGGAAGAACGCCGGAGGCTATGTATTTATAAAACCTTGTATGGGCCATGCCCGCTTGCGTCCCTCTCTAGCATGGGATGGCCGTTGTGCAATCCGCAAGCGGGGGATCGAACGGATATTGTGCCTGCATTGCAATGACGACATGGGAGTAAACCGGGTTTTCGTGCCGCCATGCAATGACATCCTATCATGCGATTGTCGCCACGGGTGTGGCCGGGAATCCACATCCGCGCCCGCACCGCGTGATCGGCTCCCCTGCATCTCGGGCCATATTGCCATGCGAGGGGCGCGCGGGCATGGTCACGCGGTATTGAGGCACCGGCGGCAATCCGCCCGCCCGTCCGGTTCCCGTTCAGCCCCCGTTCAGGCGCGGGGCGATTTCGGGGAACAGGGTGGCAAGTTCCGTGATCTCGCGCCGTGACAGGCCCTCTGCCTTCGGGTCAACCGGCGTCCCCGCCATGACCGCGCGCAACACCCGCAATGCCGGGCCGGACAGCAGGGTTGCATCGCGCATATAGTCGCGAAAGGCCCCGAAGGTCAGGGGCACCCATTTTTCCACCAGGCCAAGGATGGCATCGGCATAGGCGCGGATTTCGTGCTGCGCGTGGCTGTCGGCGCGCAGGCGCAGGAAATGCAGCAGGTTCCACAGGTTAATCTGCCAATAGAACTGCGTCATGATATTGACCGGCAGGTTCATCCGCGCCAGTTCGCGCGCGATCGACGGCCGGGTGGGATCGACGGTGCCGCCCGCAGCATCTTCGTTAAGCAGGTCGAGATAATGGTCGTAACACCGCGCCGCGTCGTCACGCAGCAGGTCAAGCACCTGCTGCGCCTGTTCGGGGGGCAGGGTGGTGCCGCGTCCCTGCTTGTTGCTTACGGACTGCACGGCGATATCCTCGGGGCGGGGGAAGTAGAATTCCTTCTCCAGCACGGAATAGCGCGCGGAATATTCGTTGATGCTTGCGGTGCGGTGGCGGAACCACTGCCGTGTGACGAAAATCGGCGCGCGGACATGCAGCTTGATGACCGCAAGTTCGAACGGGCTGGTATGGCGGTTGCGCATCAGGTAGCGGATCAGCCCCCGGTCGTCGGATGTGCTTTTCGTGCCCTTGCCATATGACACGCGCGCGCCCTGCACGATGCCGTCATCGCCACCCATGTAATCAACCAGGCGGACGAATCCCGTGTCCAGCACGCTGACGGGTTCGTACATCGCCTCCTCAAGCGCCGGGACGACAAGGCGCCGGGTCGGGGTCCATGCGGCGCGTGCCGCCTCGATTGCCGATTTCTGGTCGTTGGAAAACATGGGCCACCATTCGTGTTCGGGATTTGAGCGTTGCCGCGCATACCATGCCCGGCGTTGTTTTTTCCACCCATCTCCGCATCATCTTGCGCCCGGGTCCCATCCTCCCTATATCTGTTGGTGCCGGAGGGGTTCGCCCCTTGGCTATGGCGATAAACGGCGCGTGGAATAAGTGTTGTGGACCCGGGGGCGGTACCCGGCGTTTCCACCAGTTTTTTCGTGATCGGCGGCCCATCGGGCCTTCGCATCCGAAAGATGGGAACGAAACAGGCTCGACACGCATGGTAAAGACCCGCCTTTTGCCCGGCATTGTACCGCCGTTATCGGGCTAAACATACAAGTGCCAATGATAACACTGAGGTGCTCGCTGTCGCTGCATAAGCGATAAGCGCGGTTCGGGGGGGCACCGGGCAACAGAAGCCCCCTCACTTTGCCGCTGTTCATTATACCCCTGCTTAACTTTATCCCTGTCCACACAGGTCGGCGCCGCCTTGGTGTCCCTGCCCATGGCCCTGTCAGGCCGCGTGGTCGCCCTGACCCGCCTTGCAGCCCCGTTCGTGCGCCTATCTGCTTCGTGAAGGTGATCGCGCCGCATGCTCCCTTGTCTTGAGGCAGGGTTTGACGCACAGCTTGGTGCTGTGGCACGGCGTGGTCTGAACCCGCATGTCTGATAAGGTCGGCCCGCGAATCCGGGGCCGCCGTTACGGAGAAGCCCGAATGTCCGATGATCACGACGAGGAAAATGGTTTCGAGACCAGCATTCCCGACAGCCTCCTGCCCTATGACGACTGGATCGAGGACGCGTATCGCGATGTGATGCTGCGCGCCTTTGAATATGTCGTGACGGAAGGGGGCCTGCCTGGTGATCATCATTTCTACCTGACATTCCGCACCGACTGGCCCGGCGTGGAAATGCCCGAACGCGTGCGCGCGCAGTATCCGCACGAAATCACCATCGTCCTGCAGCACCAGTTCCATGGGCTGAAGGTCGATCGTGCGGCGGGCACGATTTCCGTCAGCCTTGCCTTTGGCGGGGTGCCTGCGACGCTGGTGATTCCGGTGGCGGCGATTTCCGCCTTTGCCGATCCGTCGGTCAAGCTGCCCCTGTCCTTCCGCGTGCCTGAACACCCGCCACAGCCCGCCCCTTCGGCCGAGATCCATAATGTTTTCGGACAGGGACAGGGACCGCGCGCGCCGCAACCCGAACAGGAGGCGCACGCCCCCGGTGCGCAGGACGCGACCCCCACATCGGCAGAGGAAACGCAGCCGTCCTCGCCACAGGTCGTAAGCCTTGCCGCATTCCGCAAGCGGGGTACCGAACCGGGCTGAGCCACATTTTCATCCGGGCGCCCGGATGGGGCCGGGCGCCCTTGCCATAAAACCGTCACCTGGAAGCAATCCGGGGGCATCCATAAAGGCAGGAGACCGTCCGTTGAACACCACTACACCCACCAGGGCCGCAAAACCGGCCGCCAAGCCCTTTGTCTATGGGCCGCTATTCCCGCTTCATGACGACGATACACCGTGGAAGAAGCTGGAGATCGAGGGGGTCACGACCTCCGTGCTTGGCGGGCGCACGGTCGTGCATGTCCGGCCCGAGGCGTTGCGCGAACTGGCCGCGCGCGCCTTCAATGACGTTGCCCACCTGCTGCGCCCGGCGCATCTGGCGCAGCTTGCCAAGATCCTGAAGGACCCTGAGGCGTCGGATAACGACCGTTTCGTCGCTCTCGACCTGCTCAAGAACGCCTGCATCGCCGCTGGTGGCGTGCTGCCGATGTGTCAGGATACCGGCACGGCCATCATCTATGGCAAGAAGGGGCAGCGCGTCTGGGTCGATGGTAACGAGGAGGAGGCGTTCTCCCACGGGGTGTACGACACCTATACCCGCACCAGCCTGCGCTATTCGCAGATGGCGCCGCTGTCGATGTTCCAGGAAGTCAATACCGGCACCAACCTGCCGGTGCAGTTCCATATCTCTGCCACGCCGGGTGATTACCATGCGGAACAGATGGACCTGATGTTCGTCGCAAAGGGGGGCGGGTCGGCCAACAAGTCATTCCTGTTCCAGGAAACCCGCGCCCTGCTGGCAAGCGAGGAACATTTGCTCACATGGCTTGATGGCAAGATCCGCGCGCTTGGCACCTCCGCCTGCCCGCCCTATCACCTTGCGGTGGTGATCGGTGGCATGTCCGCCGAACAGACGCTGGAGACGGTGAAGCTGGCGTCCACCAAGTGGCTTGATACCCTCCCGACCGAAGGCAGCGCGCTTGGTCATGCGTTCCGTGATGTCGATATGGAGCAGAAGATCCATAAGCTGAGCCAGCGGCTGGGCATTGGTGCGCAGTTCGGGGGCAAGTATTTCTGCCATGACGTACGTGTCGTGCGCCTGCCGCGCCATGGGGCGTCGCTTCCGGTGGGAATCGGGGTTTCATGTTCCGCCGACCGGCAGGTCAAGGCCCGCATCACCGCCGATGGCGTGTTTCTGGAACAGCTTGAGACAGACCCCGCACGCTTCTTGCCTGAAACAACGGACGCGCATCTGGGCGGGGAGGAAGTCGCCATCGACCTGAACCAGCCGATGGACGAAATCCGCAAGAAGCTGTCGCAGTATCCGGTGCGCACGCGCCTGTCGCTGACGGGGACGATGGTGGTGGCGCGTGACATCGCGCATGCCAAGTTCCGCGAACGCCTGGAAAAGGGCGAGGGCCTGCCGCAGTACCTCAAGGACCATCCCGTTTATTACGCCGGTCCCGCCAAAACGCCGGAGGGCATGCCCACCGGGTCGTTCGGGCCGACCACGGCGGGGCGCATGGACAGTTATGTCGCCATGTTGCAAAAGGCGGGCGGATCATATGTGATGCTGGCAAAGGGCAACCGGTCCAAGGCCGTGCGCGATGCGTGCAAGGAATATGGCGGGTTCTATCTCGGGTCTGTTGGTGGGCCTGCGGCGCGTCTGGCGCAGGACTGCATCCGCAAGGTCGAGGTGCTGGAATATCCCGAACTGGGCATGGAAGCGGTCTGGAAGATCGAGGTCGAGAATTTTCCGGCCTTTATCGTTATCGATGACAAGGGTAATGATTTCTACGATGGGCTGACGGGCTGAGGAATCGGTCCGTCATGACCTGTCGGGTTTGATAACCGGAGGCTGCGCGCCATGCGTTTTACCGTCGATCGACTGGACCATCTCGTTATCACTGTCCGGGATCTGGAAATCTCGTCCTCGTGGTATCAGCGTGTCCTGGGCATGGAACGGGAAGAGTATGGCCGCAACAACCGCACGGCCCTGAAATTCGGTGGGCAAAAGGTCAACCTGCGTCCCCATGGGGCGCAGGGATGGACCACGGCGCAGGACGCGCTGCCGGGGACAAACGACCTGTGCTTCATCACGGCCGTCAGCAGTACTGATGTGGTGGAACACCTGGAACAGTGCGGTGTACGCGTGACGGAGGGACCGGTCGCGCGCCTTGGCGCCTTGGGGCCTGTGACCTCGGTTTATTGCGAAGACCCCGATGGGAACCTGATAGAGATCGCCTCCTATCAGGGCTGAGGCGTTTTGCGGCAGACGGTCTGTGCGCTGCGAAGTGTCTTGGGAACAGAGGTTTCTGGCGCGTGCATTATCCGGAACTGCCGTGCCTGTTGGGGTTTTTGATAAGAGATTGTCTGAAAACAAATCATTGATAAAAAACAGGAAAAGTTTTTTGGGTGCCGCCTTTCGATCGAAAAAGGCAGTGTCTTCTGAAGCTCTTTAGAAAAAGCTTCACCAAAAATCTTTATGATTTCAGGATGTTATTGATCCTGATATTTCAAACAGTCTCTAAAATTGCGACCAGAACATCTGCACGGGGCTGTCTGGAATGCCAGGGCGAATGCTCTGCTGAAACATGACGGGCCGTTGGCAAGGATTGGTCAAAAAGCCTTGTCACGGATGCAGCCCTACAGACGCTGCCCTTTTGAAAAAGGCCAACACGCGCGAACCTGTGGCCATTCCCTGTCAGTGGGGTGTTTTCAAAGCAGTCGCTGGCGTTGCTGAAGCTGCCTTTGGCATCCCCGTGCCCGAAGGCACGGGAAGGGGGTCATTTCTTGCTATATACCGCTGTCAGCGTGGCGGACCCCAGGCTGTGCTGGCCCACGACAAAACCGACCATCGCGCCACTGGCGTCGGTGGGCAGGTCGAGGCGTTGCAGGTTCAGCGCATGGATCGTGAAGACATAATGATGTTCACGCCCTGCCGGGGGGGCGGCGCCGCCATAGACATTCCCGCCAAAGTCGGTGCGCGTCATCACGGCATGTTCCGGCAGGTTGGCATCCCCCGAACCCGCACCCGCCGGAAGTGACGAGATGTCGGCGGGAATGTTGATGACAACCCAGTGCCACCATCCCGACCCGGTCGGTGCATCGGGATCGAACATTGTGATGGCAAAGCTCTTGGTGCCTTCCGGCGGGTCGGTCCATGCCAGCGGGGGGGAAATGTTTCCGCCGCAATAGCCCATGCCATCGAACACCTGCGCCTCTGGCAGGCGGTCGCCCTCGTGGAAGGCGCGACTGGTCAGTGTAAAGGTCATGATACCGGTTTCCTGCATGCGCCCCCGATCGGGGGCTATGGCATGCGAATGGGGTGATGGGGCAGGCTGCCGCGGTGCGGCGGCGGTGTCATGCCCATGACCGCCGCACCCGTCGGGGCAGGTTACCAGTTCTGGCTGATCAGCCAGAATTCTTCCGACGTCAGGGTAATGACCGGCGTGCCGTGCTTGCATTCCGCGGCCGCCATCGCCAGCGCGCCCATGCGCTGGATCATCAGGGTCTTGCGCTGGTGGGCCTCGGACTTCTCATCAGAGGCTTCAAGCGTGATCAGTGCGTTCTTGCAGGCCTTGGCAAGGCGGGCGGCATCAAGTGCGGCATAGGACATGGGTGGGGTTCCTTGTGTTCAGGCATCGCATGCGGGACCTGTCCCACATACGAATCACGGGCCATGTGTGTTTCTGGCCATAGTGTTTACTGCGTTGCCGGTATGTGTCCAACCATTGCCCCACCCGTGAGCGGTGCAAGGGGCCGCATGCCTGCCTTTCGTCCATGGCGCGGCATGCCGATCCATGCCGGCCTGCGTGTTCGTGCTGGCAAGGGGGCTGCTGATTCCCTAAAGGAAGGGTCATGACGGATCTCGTTTCTGATTTCGACTTCGACCTGCCCGTGGCGCTGATCGCCGATCACCCGGCCCGGCCCCGTGACAGCGCGCGCATGCTGGAGGTCCCGCCACAGGGGGCCTTTTGCGACCGCCATGTGCGTGACCTGCCCGGATGCCTGCGCGCGGGCGACATCCTTGTGGCCAATGACACCGCCGTCATCCCGGCGCAGCTTGCGGCCATGCGTGGGGCAGCACGTATCGGGATTACGCTTGACCGTATCCTGCCTGATGGCACGTGGCACGCGCTTGCGCGCAATTCGCGTCGCCTGAAACCCGGCGATATCCTGACATTCGCGCCCAGCGCGGTCACGGCCGAGGTCGTGGTGTGCGAGGACGCGGGCGGTGTCGTCATGCGTTTCGATGTGGAGGGCGAGGCGTTTGACCAGTTCCTCCACGATACAGGCCATCTTGCCCTGCCGCCCTATATCGCGCGTCCCGATGGCCCGACGGAAGAAGACCGCAAGGATTACAGCACCATCTTCGCACAGCATCGTGGTGCGGTTGCGGCCCCCACGGCGGGGCTGCATTTCACGCCTGCCCTGCTGTCGGGGCTGGAGGCGGCGGGTGTGCTGCGCCAGACGCTGACGCTGCATGTGGGGGCGGGGACGTTCCTGCCGATGCGCAGCGAACAGATTTCCGAACACCGGATGCATGCCGAACGTGGCACGATCACCGCGCATGCCGCGCACCGCATCAACGCGGCGCGTGCGGCGGGTGGGCGTGTCATCGCCGTCGGCACCACGTCGCTGCGGCTTTTGGAAAGTGCGACGGACGAGGACGGGGTGGTCCATCCCTTTCATGGCGAAACGGCGATTTTCATCCGGCCGGGATACCGTTTCCGCGCGGTGGACATGCTGCTGACGAATTTCCACCTGCCGCGTTCGACATTGTTCATGCTGGTCAGTGCCTTTGCCGGACAGGCGCGGATGCGGGCGGCCTATGAGCATGCAATGGCCGCGGGCTACCGGTTCTATTCCTATGGTGATGCGTGTCTGTTGCATCGTAATGACGGGGGTGCGGCATGACCGCGTTTCGCTGGCGGGCGCAGGCCCGTTCTGGTCAGGCCCGGGCCGGGTATCTGGAAACCGCGCACGGTACGGTGCCGACCCCCACCTTCATGCCGGTCGGCACGGTCGGCACGGTCAAGGCGATGACGATGGACGCCGTGCGTTCCACCGGCGCCGGGATCGTTCTGGGCAATACCTATCACCTGATGCTGCGTCCGGGGGCGGAGCGTGTGCGCGCACTGGGCGGGTTGCACCGGTTCATGGACTGGCCCGGGCCAATCCTAACGGATTCGGGCGGGTTCCAGGTCATGTCGCTTGGCCCGCTGCGCAAGCTTGATGCCGATGGCGTGACATTCCGTTCGCACATTGACGGGTCAAAGCATCGCCTGACGCCCGAACGTTCCACCGATATCCAGCATGCGCTGGATGCAACGATCAGCATGTGTTTCGACGAATGTCCCGCCCTGCCTGCCCCGCCCGAGACGATCGCGCAGTCCATGCGCATGTCCATGCGGTGGGCGGAACGCTGTCGCACGGCCTTTGTCGCGCGCCCCGGCTATGCCCAGTACGGAATCATCCAGGGTGGGACGGAACCTGAACTGCGCGCCGAAAGCGTGCGCGCCCTGACGGATATCGGGTTCGAGGGATACGCCATCGGCGGCCTTGCCGTGGGGGAGGGGCAGGAGCTGATGTTCGCCACCCTTGACGCCACGGTCGGGCTGATCCCGCAGGATGCGCCGCGTTACCTGATGGGGGTGGGCACGCCAGACGACCTGCTTGGCGCGGTGGAACGCGGGGTGGACATGTTCGACTGTGTCATGCCCACGCGTGCAGGCCGCACGGCGCGGGCCTATACCGAACGTGGGACGCTGAACCTGCGCAATGCGCGCCATGCGGCCGACAGCCGCCCGATCTCTGCGCATTGTGACTGTCTTGCCTGTTCACGCCACAGCCGCGCCTACCTGCATCACCTGTTCCGTGCGAATGAGATCCTCGGCCCCATGCTGCTGACGTGGCATAATCTGTCCTATTACCAGCGTCTGATGCGGGGCATTCGCGCGGCCATCGTGGGGGATACATTGCCCGAACATGCCGCCCACCTGCGCGCGCAATGGGCGATGGAGGACTGGTCCCCCGACGAGATGCCCTTCCCCGACATTCCGCCCGTACCCTGATATGGCGGCGCGTGCGCAACCCGTGGCCTGCCCCCCCGGTGCGCCGGGGGGGCTTGCGCGCCGGATTCATGATCGCGCGGTGGCGATCGGGTTCGATGCGGTGGGTTTCGCGCCCGCCATGCTGGATGACGCGACCCGTGCGCGATTGCATGAATTCGTGCGGACCGGCCGTCATGGCGCGATGGACTGGATGGCGCAGCGCATGGCGTGGCGTGGCGACCCGCGCGCCCTGTGGCCTGACGTGCGCAGTGTGATCTCGCTCGGCCTGTCCTATGCGCCTGATGGCGATGCGCTGGCGACATTACGCAATCCCATGGCGGGGAATATCTCGGTCTATGCCCGGCATCGCGATTATCATGACGTGGTCAAGGGCATGCTCAAACAGGTGGCGCAGTTCATCGTGGCGCAGGGACGCCGCCAACCCGGTGGCGAGGCATCGCCACCGGGGGTGAAGGTGTTCGTTGATACCGCCCCGGTCATGGAAAAGCCGCTGGCCGCGAATGCGGGGCTGGGGTGGCAGGGCAAGCATACCAACCTCGTCTCGCGCACGCACGGAAGCTGGCTGTTCCTGGGCGAGATCTACACCACGCTGGACCTGCCGCATTCCGCGCCTTCGGGCGGGGGGTGCGGCACATGTACCCGTTGCCTTGACATATGCCCGACATCCGCCTTTCCCGCGCCGGGGCAGATTGATGCGCGGCGGTGCATTTCCTATCAGACGATCGAAAACCCCGACCCCATTCCCCATGAATTGCGGCCGCTGATGGGCAATCACATCTATGGCTGTGACGACTGCCTGGCGGTATGTCCATGGAACCGTTTCGCGCAGGCCACACGACAGATGAAGCTGCGGGCGCGGCCCGACCTTGTGGCGCCAGCGCTGCGTGACCTTGCGGTGCTGGACGATGCGGGATTCCGTACGCTGTTTTCCGGCTCCCCCATCAAACGGATCGGCCGTGCGCGGTTCGTGCGCAATGTGCTGATCGCCATTGGCAACAGCGCGCGCGCCGATCTGTGCGATGTGGCGCAGGGATTGTGCGATGACCCGGCCCCGGTGGTCGCGGATGCCGCGCGCTGGGCGGTGGAGCGCCTGATGTCATGAGGGGCATGCGTCCCGTCGCGCCGTCGCCCCTGTTGCACAAGCGCAGCATGATGCTGTCGGGCCATCGCACCAGTGTCGCGCTGGAACCTGAATTCTGGGGGGCGCTGGAACGCATGGCGCGCGCACGCGGGGTCGGGCTTACGATCCTGATCGCGCGCATCGATACCACGCGTGATCCCATGCGCACGCTGGCGTCGGCATTGCGGGTCGCGGCCCTGCTGGAATGGATGCCTGCCCTGCCGGCAGCAGGGGGGCAGGGCGGGGAAGAACAGTTGGGTTAGCACGCGCGTCGTGCTAGGTTCGCGGCCATGGCGATATGGGGAAAACTGTTTGGCGGTGTCGCGGGATTCGCTGTGGGCGGTCCTGTCGGTGCCCTTGTGGGAACCGCGCTCGGGCATGCTGCCGATAACGGTTCGTTGCTGGAAACACCGGCCGGTGGCTGGACCGATCGATGGGGTGGCCGCGCCAATGCCGACCCCAATGGTGCAGCCACCTTTGTCGCCGCCAAGCTTGCGGCGGCGATGGGCAAGCGCGACCAGATGTATGGCCTGGTCATCATTGTCCTGTCGGCCAAGCTTGCGAAGTGCGACGGGCCGGTCAACCGCGCGGAAATCGATGCGTTCAAGCGGCGTTTCAACGTCCCGGCCGAAAACATGAAGGAAGTCGGGCGCCTGTTCGACATGGCCCGGCAGCGCACCGACGATTACGAGAATTTTGCCCGTGAACTGGGCCGTGCATTTTCCAATCGCACGGAAATGCTGGAGGAGGGGCTGGCCTCCCTGTTCATCATCGCCCGCGCCGATGCCGGCCCCACGGGGGAGATCAATGCGCAGGAGGAAGAATTCCTGCGCCGTGTGCATAAGGCGTTCGGCCTGTCCCCCGGCGCGTGGGAACGCGCGCAGGATGGCCGTGCCCGCCCCAGCGTGAGCGAGGTTGACGCCTATGCCGTTCTGGGCCTGTCACGCACCGCAAGTAATGAGGAAGTGCGCGTGACGTGGCGGCGTCTGGTGCGTGAACATCATCCCGATATCCTGTCGGCGCGTGGTGCCGATGAGGCCGAGATGGCAAGGGGTGCGGCCCGTATTGCGCAGATCAACGCCGCATGGGACCGGATCAAGCGCGACCGCCAGATCTGATATCCACGAAGCTTCAGGAAAGATCAGAGCCTGTTTGAAAAGTCAGGATCGATAACATATTGAAATTATAAAAGTTTTTGGTGAAGCTTTTTCTAAAAAGCTTCAGAAGACGCCGCCTTTTTCGCTCGAAAGGCGGCACCCAAAAACTTTCCCTGTTTTCTATCAATGATGTGTTTTCAAACAATCTCTCAGCGCCCGTTTTCCCGCACTGCTGGTCCAAAGACGTTCTTTTTTGGGGAAAACCCCGAAAAACGCTTGTTTTGATGAAAACCCCTGATCCGCCACCCGCTCTGGGTGCGTGTTCTTTTCCTTCAGGATAAAGCAGCGCCGTCACTTCGCCTGCTTCTTGTCCAGCAACCTGCGCAGCGCCCCGCCCACCGTATGCGCCAAGGTGCGGTAGGCCTTGCCCGCCGGGCTGTCGGGGGCGGAGATGACGATGGGCGCGCCGTTGTCGCCGCTGGCACGGATATCGGCCAATAGCGGGATTTCGCCAAGGAAGGGTACGCCGGTTTTTTCCGCTTCGGCCCGTGCGCCGCCATGGCCGAACAGTTCGGTGCGGTGGTTACAGTTGGGGCAGCAGAAATAGGACATGTTCTCCACAATGCCCAGGACGGGCACACGCATCTTCTCGAACATCGCAACACCGCGCCGGGCGTCCAGCAGCGCGATATCCTGTGGCGTGGAAACGATGACCGCCCCCGCCAGCGCCGTTTTCTGCGCCAGCGTCAATTGCGCATCCCCCGTCCCCGGCGGCATGTCCACCACCAGCACGTCGAGTTCGCCCCAGTCCACATCCGACAGCAGTTGCCCGATCGCCCCCATGACCATCGGACCGCGCCAGATCATCGCCTTCGTTTCCTCCACCAGCATGCCGATCGACATGGCGGTGATGCCGTGGCCATGCAGGGGTTGCAGGCGGCCGTCGCGCACTTCGGGCTGGCTGTCCATGCCCATCATGCGCGGCAGGGACGGGCCATGCACATCCGCGTCGAGCAATCCCACGCGCAGCCCCTCCAGCCCCAGCCCGACGGCAAGATTGACGGCCGTGGTCGATTTGCCCACCCCCCCCTTGCCCGATGCCACCGCGATCACCAGTCCCACATTGGGGGGCAGCGGTCCGGTCGGCTGTGCGCCGCCGGGCTTCGCACCAAGGTTGAGCGGACGGTGGCCGCCGCCCTGGGGGGGCGGGGTTGCGGCTGCGGGCGCACGGTGGGACGTCAGGATGACGGAGGCGCCCTTTACCCCGGCTATGTCATGCGCCAGCCTTGCTTCGATATCGGCAATCATCGGGCGTATGTGTTCGGCGCGGTCGCGATCGGTGGCGATGGCGACATGCACGACCCCGTCGCGTACGGTTGTGGCGTCAAGCGTGCCAAGGTCCAGCGCGCATGCCCCCGTGCGTGGGTCGCGCACATCGCGCAGCACCTGTTCGATTGCCGACTGCGTTATCTGTGCCATGCTGCCCCTGCGCTGAAAAAAACTGGTGAAGGCCGGATATAGGGGCCATGGCCTGATGACGGAAGGGGGCGCGGGACGGCGCCCGTGCAAAATGCGAATGGCCGTGGTTATAAATTGGCCTTGGTGGCGTATTTATCCCTGTCGTATCGGAAGTGTGAAATTCCGTGTCCCCTGTCATCCGGTCCCGTCCGGGATACGGGCCGGGCATGCCCATCGGCGGGGAATACGCAGTGCAGGGAAGAAGTAGTACGTTGTCATGACATCATGCGTGCAGGCAGGTGGCCCCCACATGGCCGCCACCACGCCGCCGGGTGGGCGCGACGCCCCCCGCGATGCGTCCCGCACCGCCGGGCCGGCCGCCGCATCCGGTGATGGTGCCGCCACGGCGGGACAGGGCGTGCCGCGGGTGCGCGATCACCGCGTGGACGCACTGCGGGGGGTGGCGTTGCTGATGATGTGCATCGACCATATCCCGCAGGATGTCCTTAACCGCTTTACCATGCGCAATGTCGGTTTTGCCGATGCGGCGGAGGTATTCGTGCTGCTGGCGGGATATGCGTCGTGGCTGGCCTATGGCCGGGCATTTTCGCGGCAGCCATGGCAGGCTGTGGTCGAACGCATCGTGCGCCGGTGCGGGCGGCTTTATGTCTTTCAGACCCTGATGGCGGTGGTGACGATCGTCACCATCCGGGTCTGGCGGCATTACTGGCCCGTGCCGGTCGATTTCCTTGAACCCGAACTGGCCCATGGGCTGGATTCCCTGTGGCGGGTGATGCTGTTGCAGGCATTGCCGGGCAATCTCAATATCCTGCCGCTTTATATCGTGCTGCTGCTGGCCTTTGCGCCGTTGTGCTGGGTGCTGCGGCGGGTGGGGCCATGGCCCGTCCTGGTGGCAAGCGGTGCATTATGGGCGGTGGTCAATTTCGACCCGTCCCTCAATTTCCCCAACTGGCTGGACCCTGACGGGTGGTATTTCGACCCGCTGGCGTGGCAGTTCCTGTTCGTAATTGGCGCGTGCGCGTCCATACTGGCCGCACGACATGGCGGCAGCCTGCCGCTGTCGCGGCCGCTGGTGGTGGCATGTGGGGCGTATCTTGTCTTTTCGGCGGTGGAATCGTTCCCCTGGACCGGTTGGGGCCTGCCGGATATGCGCCCCATGGCCACGCCATGGACGGACAAGATGGTGCTCTCCCCGCTGCGGCTGCTGGACGTGCTGTGCCTGTTCTATCTTGTGCAGTCATCCACGCTGGCGACGCGCCTGTCACTGGGGCGGGCGGGACAGTTGATGGCGATGTTCGGTCGCCATTCGCTGGAGGTGTTCACCCTTGGCACCATCATCGACCTGTATGGGCGCCTGGTCTTTACCAACTTTGGCGTTGGCTGGGGCATGCAGGTCACGATCAATGTGGTGGGTTTCATAATGTTGTGGGGTATGACGCGCGAACTTGACCGCAGGCGTACGCTGGCCCGTGCCGCACGCAGGGCGTGAATGTCGTGTAGGATGGATATGACAGACAACAGAGGAGCGATCATGACGGATACGACTGTGGCGGGCGTACTGCCCCGCCTGACACGCCTTCTGCATGATGGAAAGGGTGTGCGTATCGCGCTGTTTGGGTCCTCCACCATCGAGGGGGTGGGGGCCAGCACGCCAGCGCACGCCCTGCCGGCCATCATGCAGGGCGTGCTGGCCCCGTTCGCACCCGGCGGGGTAAAGGTCATCGGCCACGGTGTGGGCGGTGATGATGCAGAGGCGATGCATGCGCGCATGGGCGGCATGCTGGCGGACCGGCCGGACCTGATCGTGTGGCAGACCGGCAGTAATGACCCGCTCAGGGGTGGGGATGTCGCGGCTTTTGTCGCGCGCACCCGCGATGATCTTGCCGCCATGCGGGCATCGGGGGCCGATGTTGTGCTGATGGACCAGCAATATTGCCCGCTCCTTGAAACCTGTCCGGCGTTTCGTGCGTTTTACGACGCGGTGCATCATGTCGCGGCGCAGGATCATGTCCCGCTGTTCACGCGATATGTGCGGATGAAGTCATGGTGCGCGGAACTGGGACTGGACCCGGTGGACCTGTCGCCGGACGGGCTGCACCTGAACGACCGGGGCTACCGCCTGCTGGGCGAGGCGCTGGCGGCGTGGCTTATTGAACTGACGGGGCTGCCGGGAGGTGTCGCGTCATGCTATCAGGGAAACGGGGCGTGACATTCGCCCTGTCCGCCGCAATGGTGTAAACGCTCAGGCCCCGTCCAGATCAGGAAGCAACCAGCCACATGCCCGATCACGTTTCCGCTTTTTCCAGATCCAGTGCCGCCATGGGCATGGGGGCCGCATTGCTGGCGATGGTGACGGCACGGGCACATGCGCTGCCGCCTGCCGCCGCTGTTGCGCCGGTGGCCGCGAACGTCACGGCGGTCAGCGACCCCGTGCGCCTGCCCGCGCCCGGCCATGACACGCCCGACAGCTTTGCAGACCTTGCGGCGCGCCTGCTGCCCGCGGTCGTCAATGTCTCCACCACCGAGATGGTGCGTCCCGGCGATGAAGATGATGATGGTGACGAGGGGGACAGCAGCCCGCAGATCCCCAATTTCCCCGAAGGTTCCCCGTTCGAGAAATTCTTTCACGACTTCATGAACCGCCAGAGCACCCCCAATGCGCCGCCGCGCAAGATGCAGGCGCTGGGTTCGGGCTTCATCATTGACCCTGCGGGCATCGTCGTGACCAACAACCATGTCGTGCGCAACGCCGAACAGATCACGGTGACGTTGCAGGATAATACGGTGCTCAAGGCGCACCTGCTTGGCCATGACGACCGCACCGACCTTGCCGTGCTGAAGGTGGACAGCCCCAAGCCACTTCCTGCCGTGCCGTTTGGCGATAGCGACCATGCGCGCGTGGGGGACTGGGTGCTGGCGATCGGCAACCCGTTCGGCCTGTCGGGCACTGTTACGGCGGGGATCATCTCTTCACGCGGGCGTAATATCGAACAGGGGCCGTACGACGATTTCATCCAGACCGACGCCCCGATCAACAAGGGCAATTCGGGTGGGCCGCTGTTCAACCTGCATGGTGACGTGATCGGCATCAACACGGCCATCTTCTCGCCCTCTGGCGGGTCGATCGGGATCGGTTTCGCCATTCCCTCGGCCGAGGCACAGGGCATCATCGCGCAACTGCGTCAGCACGGGAAGGTATCGCGCGGGTGGATTGGCGTGCGCATTCAGGATGTGACGCAGGACATTGCCGACGGTCTTGGCCTGAAGAGCGCGCATGGCGCCCTGATCGCCGGGGTGGAGGCCAAGGGGCCTGCCGCCGTGGCGCACCTGCAGACCGGTGACGTGATCGTCACGCTGGATGGCAAGGATATTGACGGTCGCGCGTTGCCCCGTCTTGTCGCACAGCTTCCGGCGGGCAGCGTCGCCCACCTTGGCATCGTGCGCCATGACCATCCGATGAATGTTGCGATCACCATCGGCGCCCTGCCGGAAGAAAAGACCGACAAGGCCGATGGCAAGCCCGCGCAGAAAACCCCCGCAAGCGGTAGCGTGGCGGTCGCGGGCCTTGGCTTTACCGTGGGGGCGATCGACGATATCGCGCGCCAGAAATACAACATGCCCGAAAGCCAGAAGGGTGTTGTCGTAACCGGTGTGACCGATGACAGCCCCGCTGCCGAACGTGGCCTGCGCAATGGCGACATCATTACCGAGGTCCAGCAGACCGCCGTTAACACACCCGCAGAACTGAAACACCAGATTGATCTTGTCCGTGCGCAAAAACGCCGCACCGTGCTGTTCCTGGTGCAGAACAGCGATGGCCTGCGCTGGGTGCCGTTCCCCCTTGCCGAATCGGGTGCGCATTCCGATTGATGGCGGTTTTCTCTTTTTCTTCTCTGCGGGATGCGTTTGTGGTGGCCGGTGGTGCATGGCGACAGGTCGTGCGCATGGTCGTCTCGCTTATCGGGTCGGGCTTCGTGGCCCATCTGGTCCACCTGCAGGAACCTGTATGGGCGCTGATCACCTCGGTCGTGGTGATTACGCAAAGCCGGATGACGCAGACGCTGTCCACCGGACAGGACCAGATTGTCGGCACCCTGATCGGGGCCTGTGCCGGGATTTCCGCCATTGCGATGGAACAGTGGCTGTTCTGGCCCACTGACCTTGTCTTCTGGGTCATGCTGATGCCGGTGGCGGTGCTGGCGGCGGCACGGCCAAAGATGCGCGTTGCGGTCATTACGTTGATGGTGGTGCTGCTGTTTCCCGGCAATGGCGCGCCATTTGCGCGACCGTTTGACCGTATTGCCTCCATCATGATCGGGGTGGTGGTGTCGTTCGTGGTTTCCTTTTTCGTGCTGCGTAACGAGGCCCGGCGCGAGGTGCTGCGCAATTCGGCGCTGTTGCTGCGGCAGGTGTCGGATCTGCTGGAACTGGCGCTGCACCAGCATCCGGACAGTAACGCGATCGCCGCGATTGATGACAGATGCCGGGCATTGTTGCAGGACCTTAATGACGGGGTGAAGGAAGCAGAGGTTGAACATCCCGGTTCGCTGGCGCGGCATGACCCGCTGGTGATGCGCCTGCCGGGGCTTTTGCGGAAGCTGCGTGCGGATGCGATCTTTGTCGCACGTGCCGCAGTGGAGGGGCAGACCGCCAGCACCGGCGACATCCTGCGTAGCGAGCGCGAGATGCTGTGCCATGTGCTGGGGCAACTGGCGGACCGGTGTGAACTGGCCGCCACCCGCAGTCGGGGCAAGCCCCTGCCGGACGAGGGGGTGGGGGATGTGCTGTCGCAGATCCATCAACCCGCTTCGCACTGGACGTCGGTGATGTGCTTTGCCATTGGGCTGCTGCATACCGACATGACGGTCCTGATCCGTAATGTCTGGTCCGATGGGCGTACGGATGAAGGGGCACCCGCATTGGGTGCGCCCCATGACAAGGCGGTACATGTGGGCTGAATGCCTGCCTGGCGACATGGGACAGTCTCCCGGATGATGGGGTGACAGCAGGCAGGGATCGGGCGAAGCTGTTTTCCGGCGGTTTTGTAAGATGTTGTTGTTTCGGTCTGTTTGAAAACACCCCATTGGTCAGGAATGGGAAATTCAAGCCGTTACGTTATTTTTTGAATATTGCGATGTCTTGCAAGGTTTTTTGGAAAGATATTTGCCAAGGAATTGCATTATTCAGTGGGACATTGGTACAAATTCCCAAACAGCCGCTGGCAGGCTTTCGGGTTGGGATTTTTTTTGCGTAATAACATTGCTTGAATTGTGAAAATCATAGAATTTTCAATATAGAAAACAGAAAGATGTTTTTATAAAAATTGTTTGGGAACACATCATTAATAAAAAATAAGAAAAGTTTTTGGGTGTCCCCTTTTCCAAAAAGGCGGCGTCTTCTGAAGCTTTTTAGAAAAAGCTTCACCAAAAATCTTTATAATTTCAGGATGTTATTGAACCTGACTTTTCAAGCAGCCTCTTGGCTTCCGATCCGACAGCCTACTGAAAATTTTCGAATAATGTTGTGTTTTTTGCAAATGCAATATCAAGACAATTTCCACATATCCTTTCCGATGGGTTCTTTTCAGGCAGGGGCGAAGGAAAAGTCCCCGGAAATTTCCTGATTTATTCTCACAGGCCGGTGTCCCGGAAATTCCCCATGTCGTGGCATCAGGTGTCATTGGGGCATCGCTGGGGTATATGTCTGGTTTGTGTCATGATGCATGCCACCAACACCATGTTCGTGCGTTAGTACCGGCGGTGCCCCTGCGCGCGGGGGGGGGGGCGTAACCGCATACGTGGGGTTGCGTGAGTGTCCATATCAAGCAGGAGTCTGGAAATAACCATGCTGAACAAAGCGATTCTTGGAAACCTTCCCAAAGGTGTACGCGGACCGGCCTATGACCCGGCAACGCTTGCGCCAGGAATCGTGCATTTTGGCGTTGGCAATTTCTTTCGCGCGCATGAGGCCTGGTACGTCGAACGCTGCCTGGATCAGGGGGATCCCGGACCATGGGGTATCGTGGGCATCGGTCTGACGGCGGGTGCGCGCAGCGAACGCAAGGCCGCGACCTTTCGCGCGCAAGATGGGCTGTATTCCCTGACGGAGGTGGATGCGCATGGCGCGCGCACCGTCCGGGTCATCGGGGCATTGCGCGGCTATCTGCTGGCCCCGGATGACCCGCAGGCCGTGCTGGCGCGCCTGTGTGATCCCGCGACCCGCATCGTCAGCATGACCATTACCGAAGGGGGATATAATATCGACGAGGAAACCGGCGAATTCCGTGTTGATAACGCGCTGGTGCAAGAAGACCTTGCCAATCCGCAGGCACCCGCCACGGTGTTCGGATATGTGGTGGAGGCCCTGCGTCATCGGCGTGATGCTGGTGTGGGGCCGTTTACGGTCATGTCGTGCGACAACCTGCGCCATAACGGGCAGGTGGCCCGTACCGCTTTTGTCGGTTATGCCCGGGCCTGCGATCCTGACCTTGCCACCTGGATCGAGGACCACGTGACCTTTCCGTGCAGCATGGTGGACCGTATTACCCCCAGCGTGGATGCCTCTACGCGCGACCTCCTGAACCGCGAAAGTGGGCTGGACGATGCGCTGCCGGTTCTGGCGGAGGATTTCAGCCAGTGGGTGCTGGAGGACAGTTTCTGTGCCGGGCGGCCCGCGCTGGAAACGGTGGGGGTGCAGTTCGTCAGTGACGTGACCGGTTATGAACAGGTCAAGGTCCGCATGCTCAACGCCGCGCATGTGACGCTGGGTGCGCTGGGGCTGTTGCTTGGACATCGCTATGTCCATGATGCCATCGCCGATGCGGACCTGCACCGTTTCATCAATGCCTATCTGCAAAAAGACGTCATGACGCAGATCCATGCGCCGCAGGGGATGGACCTTGATGCCTATCGCCGCAAGGTCATCAGCCGGTTTTCAAACCGGGCGGTGGCCGATACGCTGCTGCGGATCTGTAGCGACGGGGCATCAAAGTCGCAGGTATTCTGGACCGACACCGTGCGCCGGTCGCTACAGTCGGGGCATGACCTGTCGCGTATCGCCTTTGGCCTTGCCGCCTATCTCGAAATGCTGCGCGGCGTTGACGAGAAGGGGGAAACCTACACCCCGCTGGAACCTACCCTGACGGAAGGGCAGGTTGCGCTGGCCCGTGCGCCCGACCTTGCCGCCGCGCTGGCCCTGCCGGCATTTGACGGGTGGCGTGACCTCCAGACCCCGCAATTGACACAGGCGATCGTCACCGCGCGCAGGGCGATCCGTGAACATGGGGTGCGCGCCAGCCTGCCGGACTGACCCAAAGTCACAAAGGCGCAAGGTTAAAACTTTTTTCAGGACTCTGCGTAAGGTTTCGTCTTTTTGCGAAAGGACGAAACCTCGGAACCGTTGCGGTTTTTATCCGGCCTTTATGGCTCAACGGCCTGGGATCGGCCTCATGTCCTGCGGGACATGAGCATGGCCCCATCGCCATAGGAGGCCGCCATCGCAGCACTGTCCGGCACAGGCGCAAAGCCCTGCCGTTCCCAAAATCCCACAGCCTGCCCCGTCGCCATCAGCCCGAGATGTGTCAGGCCTGCATGCCGTGCGGCGTGTCCCACAAGGTCCAGCGCACGGGTAGCCGCCCCCTGCCCACGCAGGGTGGGGGAGATGGCGATGTCATGGATGTACCAGCAATCGGGGGCCAGAGGCAGCCTGTGTAGCAGCGTGTTCAGCCGTGGTGGTGTGCGTAGCCGCCAGGGGTGGCTTAGTACATATCCCGCGATTGCCGCGCCATCTTCGGGGGCAAGGCCATGGCAACCCGCAGGGCAAAGGGCGAGGCGTTCTGTGAACACGGCCGCATCTTCGGGATAGGACGGATGAATCTGCCGTGCGAGGGCCTGTACATCTGGCAGGTCGGGATGGTACAGGGGGCGCCATTGTGCTGTCATTTTCACCATTGTGCGTATAGATGGGAAATATAATAAAACATTTCCCGGGCATTATTGGACGATATAGTCATATTCCGGTTATTCATGTCCCGACACCCACCCTTACCCCAAGTGCAGGAGCACCTGACAGAATGACGGATCTGCGTCTTACGCTACGTATTGATGCCAACGGCAAGCCCTTGCTGGGACATGGAAAGATCCGCCTTTTGGAACAGATCGAGGAAACGGGGTCCATCTCTGCTGCGGCCCGGGCGATGGGCATGTCCTATCGCCGGGCATGGCTGCTTGTGGAATCGATGAATTCGGTCTTCAGACAGCCACTTGTCGCCGCACGTCCGGGTGGTGGCGGTGGGGCCGGGCTGTCCGATGACGGGCGCAAGGTGCTGAAACTGTATAGGGAAATAGAAAAAATATCCCGTGATGCCGCCACAGGGCCGCTGTCGGACCTGTGTGGCATGTGCGAAGTGCCGTGAAAATGCCACGTCATGTGCATAGGGATCAAAGGTGACTGGACTGCCGCCGCGTGGGAATGACGCGGGTTCGATTGATAAAGAGGTCCACCGCAATCGCTGCGTGGTGGGCCGATAATGATAATGATCGGGGAATATTTTCAGTGTTGCGACGTGATATTGTAAAGGCTGGGGCAGGTTTGTCGGTTCTCTCCCTTTTCGGGGGGATTGATGCGCTTCGTGGCGCGCGTGCGGCGGATGCGCCGGATGCAGGCGTTTTTGATGACACCACCGTCAGGCAACTTGCGCACCGCCTGTCGCAACAGGCCTATCACCCACCCGAAGAAACGCTGCCCGCCGCGATCCGGGACATGAATTTCGATCAGTTCACCTCCATCGCCTATCGCCCGGAACAGGCCCTGTGGCATGGCGAGAATCTGGGGTTCGAGGTGGAGTTCTTTCCCCGTGGTTATCTTTATCGTCCCCGGATCGAGATGTATGAGGTGATCGACGGCAAGGCTGCGCCCGTGCCTTATTCCACGGACCTGTTCAGTTATGCCAACCCGGCGTTGCGGGTGGATGAAAATGTCGGGTTTTCGGGCCTGCGGATTCGTGCGCCGATCAACACGCCCGGCGTGATGGAGGAATTCTGCGTTTTCCTTGGGGCGTCGTATTTCCGGGCCGTGGCCAAGGGGCAGAGCTATGGCCTGTCCGCGCGTGGCTTCGCCGATGGTACGGGCGACCCAAAGGGTGAGGAATTTGCCCTGTTCCGTGCCTATTGGCTGGAAAAGCCACGCTCTGGTGTCGATAGCGTGGTGTTGCATGCGCTGCTCGACAGTCCGTCGCTGACGGGGGCGTTCCGCTTTACCATCCGCCCTGGGGAAACGACGGTCTTTGATGTGCAGACCTACCTCTATCCGCGCAAGGACATCGTGCAGTCGGGCATCGCGCCGCTGACGGGCATGTTCTATTTCGACGCGAACGACCGCAACCATGTCGATGACTGGCGTCCCGCCGCCCATGATAGCGAGGCCCTGTCGATGTGGACCGGGGGCGGCCAGCAACTATGGCGTCCGTTGCGCAATCCACAGGACCTGCAGTTTTCGGCCTTTGCCGATGTGCGCCCGCATGGTTTTGGCCTGATGCAGCGTAAGCGCAGCTTTGCTGATTTCGAGGATCTTGCCCTTAATTATGAAAAGCGGCCCTCACTGTGGATCGAACCGATCGGCGACTGGGGCGCGGGCAGCGTGGATCTGGTGGAAATTCCCACCCCGAACGAGGTCAATGACAACATCGTTTCGTTCTGGCGGCCGCGCGACACCATGACATCGGGGCATGAATATGCCTTTACCTATCGCATGTACTGGGGATGGGACACGCCGTGGCCCACGCACCTTGCCCGGATTGCCGCGACACGTGTGGGGGCATCCACCGATGGGTCGCATACGCGCTTCTTTGACATAGATTTCACGGGGGAGCCGTTCGCAAACCTGCCCAAGGATGCGAAATTCCATCTCCAGACCCGGACATCGGCGGGGGAGATCCGCAATGTCGTGGTGGAACCCAATCCTGATATCCATGGCTGGCGCGCCACGTTTGAATTCGACCCCAAGGAAGCCAAGATCGCCGAACTTGGCTGCTCGCTTGCAAATGACCAGGCCACCGTATCAGAGGAATGGGTGTACCGATGGACGCCGTGACGCACGGCGAAGCACCCGCGCCAGGGGGGACGCCAGGGGGCACGCCGGGGGGTATGCTGCCACCGTCGTCACCGCTCGACATGCCGGTCCATTCGCTGTCGCAACTGCCGCCGGGTGAACGTCCCGGGACGCCGGTGACGCAGTGGTCGGGCATCGTGGCGCGCCGGACCGTCGTGCTGGGTGGCGCGTTGGGGCTGACGGGGTGGGCGGCGTATGAAATGAACCTTGTGTTCAACGCCATCAGCGTTTCCATCGCCGGTGTCATCATGCTGGCGCTGTTTGTGGTGCTGTTCTTGTGGATTGCACTGGCTTTTACGTCCGCGCTGGCGGGGTTCTGCTCTTTGGTTTCGCGACGGGGGGGGCTTGGCCTTGGCATCCACCCTGACGGGCCGCTACCGACACTTGTTGCGCGTACGGCACTCCTGATGCCTACCTATAACGAGGACCCCGGCCGTGTGATGGCCGGGCTGCGCGCGATCTGTGACAGCCTTGCCGCCACGGGGCAGGCAGGGGCGTTCGACCTGTTCGTCCTGTCGGATACGACCGATCCCGATGTCTGGGTGGCGGAAGAAGAGGCGTATATGGCGCTGTGCCGCGCGACGGAAGGCACGATACGGGTCTATTACCGGCGGCGGCCGCATAATATCGACCGCAAGGCAGGCAATATCGCCGAATGGGTCCGCCGTTTCGGTGCCGCGTACCAGCAGATGATTACCCTGGATGCCGACAGCGTCATGTCCGGTGACACCATCGTGCGCCTGACCGCCGCGATGGAGGCCAATCCCGGCGTGGGCCTGATCCAGTCGCTGCCGGTGATCGTCAATGGCACGACCCTGTTCGCCCGCATGCAGCAGTTCGCGGGGCGGGTCTATGGCCCGCTGATCGCGCACGGTATTGCCTGGTGGCATGGGGCGGAGGGGAATTACTGGGGCCATAACGCGGTCATCCGCACCCGTGCCTTTGCCGAACAGGCCGCATTGCCGCACCTGCCGGGGCGCAAGCCCTTTGGTGGGGCGATCATGAGCCATGATTTTGTGGAGGCGGCGTTGATGCGCCGTGGCGGCTGGGCCATCCACATGGTGCCTGCCCTGATGGGATCGTATGAAGAAAGCCCGCCGTCGCTGACGGATATCGCCATCCGCGACCGGCGTTGGTGCCAGGGCAACCTGCAGCACGCCAAGGTGGTGTCGGCAAAGGGGCTGCACTGGATCAGTCGCCTGCATATGCTGATGGGGATCGGATCGTACGTCACCTCGCCCCTGTGGCTGGTGTTCCTGCTGGCGGGTATCCTTGTCTCGTTGCAAAGCCGGTTTTCACGACCGGAATATTTTGGCGATACCAAGCTGTTATACCCCCACTGGCCGCATGTTGATCCGGTGCAGGCGCGCTTTATGTTCTTGTGTACGATGCTGATCCTGCTGGCGCCAAAGATGCTGGCCTATGTCGCGCTGCTGTTTGACGGGCGGTTGCGACGCGGATGCGGGGGGGCTGCACGCGCTGCACTGTCGATCATGGTCGAAACGGTTCTTGGTGGTCTGGTGGCGCCGGTGGCGATGCTGATCCAGACGATGGGTGTCATGTCGATCCTGATGGGACGCGATTCAGGATGGAATGCGCAACGGCGCGATGACGGCGGGGTGTCCCCCCTGCAGAACGCACGGCTGTATCTTGGCTATACCATCTTTGGTGTCGTGCTTGGCGTGGCTGCGTGGGTCGTATCGCTGTCTCTGTTCTTGTGGATGCTGCCGGTCCTGCTGGGGCTGGTGCTGGCGATCCCGCTGGCGATCCTGACCGGCAGTCGTGTCGCGGGGCAGGACCTGCGGCGTGCGGGCCTGCTGCTGATCCCGGAGGAGACGTCCCCCCCCGACGTTCTGGCACGCGCGGTCCGTAACCTGAGCGATATGGCGGGGCGGCCGATTGGCGATGCATTGCTGGTGCTGCGGGCGCATCCGGCGCTGCTGGCGCTGCATTGCGCCATGCTGCCGCCACCGCGTCACAGGGGCGGCGCAATCGATGCCAACCTGCTTGTCGGTCTGGTCAAGCTTAGGGAAGTGCCGGACCTGCAGGCGGCGCGCACGACGCTGAGTGCGCGTGAAAAGGCCGCTGTCCTTGGCAATGCCGAGGGACTGCATCTGCTGGAGGCATTGTCCTGACGATGTGTTTCAGGGCGTCGTACTGATAAAAATGATGAATGTCGCAGGACGCCGCCGTTTCTTTGAAACAGCGGCGTCCTTTGTGGCTTTGCAGAAAAACGGCACCTGGAATTTCTGTCCAGCGACTGCCTGAAGGCGCAACGTCAGTCACCCAGGGGATCATAAAAGTTTCTGGTGAAGCGTTCTCCAGAAACATTGGAAGACGCCGCCGTTAAGAGACTGTTTGAAAAGTCAGGCGCGATAACATCCTGAAATTATAAAGGTTTTTGGTGAAGCTTTTTCCAAAAAGCTTCGAAAGACGCCACCTTTTTCGATCGAAAGGCGGCACCCAAAAACTTTTCTTTTTTATCAAGGATTTGTTTTCAAACAATCTCTTATCCGGCCTTGCCACTGGTCCTGTCGTGCCAGGCGTTTTGCAGCACAGCGCGGGCTGGCGTCAGCCCCCGCCACCATCGGAAGGCGAGGACCCTTCGGGTGGGGTGGCCATTTCCTCCCCTTCGCTGGAGCCATCTATGGACATCACCGCATCAAGGCTTTCGCAGGCCTGACGGAAATGGGCGTCCGACTGGAACTGCTTGCCATTGCAGAGCTTGGCCGCATCGGGGACGCAGCTTTCGGTTGCATCCTCGTAATCCGATTCCATGACATCATGGGCCAGGGACAGGTCGGGGTTGCGGGTGCCCTCGCTCGCCTTTTCGATCACGGCCTGGACCTTGTGGAGTTCCTGAAGCTTTTCAAGGCAGCTCTGGCTGGCGGCGTCCGGCTTGAAATGCAGCACGTCCATGGCGTGCTGCACCTTCTGTGTCGCAATGCTCTGGGCCAGTGCCGGGGTGCAGAAATACGCAGGCAGCGCCACAAGGGCTGGAAGCGTGAAAAAAAGGGGACGTGCGAAGGGGCTCACTGTGAAACGTTCCATGACCTGAATATCCCGGTGACCCGATATCCCGGCCCCGGACGCCGATGGCGACATAGGAAAACCTGACATTTGCCGCAACGCGCGGCCTATCGCCACGCAAGAAGGGCAGGCCGGATTATGACAGCATGCCATGGCGGGGAAAAGGTGCGTCAATGTCTTAATGTATGTCAAAAAAATCTTTGTGTTATCAGCAACAAATGACAATCGTGGCAAAAATCAGAAAATTTGCTTACATTCCGATGTCATTTTGAGTATAAAACCAGCCATCTGATATATTGTGCTGCATAAAACCGGGAGGTGCAGAGACATATGCCCCTGCAAAATCATTCGATATCGTAATGATTTTGTGTATCCTAAAAATTCATGGTCCATCCATCGCTGCGTAAAAGCGAATTTACGCCCCTGATACAGGTGATACGGGATATGATGACTGTCACATATATGGCTGATGCCGATATCGTGACCCATATTTCAGCCGTGGGTGGACGACATAACAAGAACGGTTGGTAACGATCCGCAGGTTATCACGGACATGTCGCGCCCATGCGGCAGGCTGTCGTGGTTGTGGCGTTATCCCGTGCGCGCGGCGCCGCATGTGTGACCGCGCTTTTCCGTACCTGAGGTTCCGCGATGGCATCCCGGCATGCCGGTACATCGCGGACGCAGCCTGCATCGACGCTCCGCAATGAGGCGGAGCCCCTCAATCTAGTGTTGGCTGCCTGTGAAAGAGGAGTATCTCCCCTTGAAACAGACAGACATTCTGTCCCAGCGAACTTCGTTTGCCGATAAGCTTGGCATACCCACCCCCCTGTTCTGGGGGTTTGTCGGCCTGCTGTTCTTCATGATCGGTGACGGTGTGGAGGCAGGTTATCTTGCGCCGTATCTTGAAGAGCAGGGCATCTCCGGCCGTGACACCGCGCTGCTCTTCACGATTTATGGAGTGACGGTTTCCATTTCCTCCTGGGTTTCCGGCCCGCTGTCCGATCTGTGGGGGCCCAAGCGGGTCATGTGGATCGGCCTTGCAATCTGGGCCGTGTTCGAGGTCGTGTTCCTGTCCATGGGGGTTGCGACCAACAGCTATTCCATGATGCTTGCGGCCTATACGATGCGTGGCTTCGGCTATCCGCTGTTTACGTATGGCTTTCTGGTGTGGATTGCGGCGGCGACCCCGCGTCACCAGCTTGGCTCGGCGGCGGGCTGGTTCTGGTTCGCATTTTCCGGCGGCCTGCCGACGCTTGGTTCCCTGTTCGCAAGTTTCGCCATCCCCGTGATTGGCGAGATGATGACGTTCTGGAGCTCGCTGGTGCTGGTGCTGTTCGGTGGCCTTCTGGCGCTGCTGATGACGCGTGAACCCACCGGCAGCAGGCGCCTTGCCGCGCCGGGTGCTTCGGCGGGGACGATCTTCTTCAGCTCTGTCAGTATCCTGTGGCGCGAACCCAAGACGTTTATCGCCATGATCGTGCGCATCATCGACACGGCATCGGAATATGCATTCCTGGTCATCATGCCGGCGTTCTTTACCAAGGTCATCGGCTTTTCACTGTCGCAGTGGCTACAGCTCCTGTCGATCATCTTCCTGGCGAATATCCTCGTGAACCTCGTATCGGGCATGATGGCGGACCGTCTGGGCCATCGTTCGGTCGTGGCCATTGGCGGTGGGGTCGGTGCCGCGGTCACGGTGCTGCTGTTCTATTATGTGCCGCTGATGTTCCCCGGTAATTTCGCCATCGCCGCCGCCATGGGGGCGTTGTATGGCGCGACGGTTGCCGCCTTCGTGCCGCTGTCGGGCCTGATGCCGCAGATCTGCCCCAAGGAAAAGGCGGCGGCGCTGTCCGCGCTGGGCCTTGGTGCGGGGGCGAGTACCTGGGTCGGGCCGGCGGTCGTGACGTGGTTTGAATCCTGGCACGGGATCGAGGGGATCATCTGGATCTTCTCCGGCCTGTACCTGGTTTCGGCCCTGCTGACGATCACGTTGACGATTTCGCCTGAGGCGCGTCGTTACATGGACGAAGCCGCCGCCCGTGGCGACATTGCCGAGGAACTGGCCGCAGCCGAACACTGATCGGCTTCCCCCTTTGCGTGCATCTTGCATGCGAAGGGGCAGCCCAGCAGTCGGGGTATTTATTTTCGCGGCATTTATGTCCTGACATGCCCGCAAAAAAAAGCGCGGACCCGCCCCGGCAGGTCCGCGCTTTTTTCATAAGGAGGGCGCGCTATGGGCGCACCCACGGCCGCATACGCGCCAGGTGCTACCCATAGGCCGATACCCACGGGTGCACCCTTGTGGCCTCAGCCGCGTTCAGGGCGACGGCGGGGGGAGCGTACGGGCGCGCGTTCTCCTGCTGCCGTGTCGCGCCCCCTGGCGGGGGGTGCCTTCATCGCGGGTGCGGCGGCGAGTTCGGCTTCCAACTGGCGGATGCGCTTTTGCACGCTATCGCGCAGGGCGGGTGCGGTGTGCGATTTCATGTTCGCAAGGGTTTCACGCAGGTCGCGCAACTGCTTCTGCTTTTCCGCCAGCGAACGGCGGATGGGCTGGTTGTCGGACATCTGTCCGTGGAATGCACGCATGATGATAATCCATTCGAATGGAAAACAAGACGTCTGTTGTTCAGGGTTGGGAAGAACGAACGCACGCCCCCACACCCATGAGAAGGATGTTCCCGTCATGGGGCATGGCGGCGATGGACCGGTCCGTATCAACCAGATGGCGCGTACGTGCGCCCGGGCGCGGTGTTATGTGGCCGTGATGTCAGCCAGTGCGTCACACAGCGCCTGACATTCGGCCTCGGTCCCGATGGTGATACGGAGCCATTGGGCGATTCGGGGTGTCCTGAAATGTCGCACGATGATTGCCCGTTCCCGCAGGGTCCGGGCAAGGGTCAGCGCGTCATGGCCAGGATGGTGCGCGAACACGAAATTCGCGCATGAGGGAAGAACCTCGAACCCCATTTCTCCCAGACTGTGTGTCAGCCTGTCGCGTGATCTTATGATCCGTTCGCGTATGTTGGCAAGCCATTCCCGATCTTCGATCGCGGCGATCGCGCCCACCTGCGCCAGCCGGTCGAGCGGGTAGGAATTGAAGCTGTCCTTTACGCGGGTCAGGGCCTCGATCAGGTCGGGATGCCCCACGGCATAGCCCACCCGCAACCCCGCAAGCGCGCTGGATTTTGACAGGGTGCGCACCACCAGCAGGTTGTCATGGCGTGCGGTCAGGGGAATGGCGGTCTCGCCGCCGAAATCGACATAGGCTTCGTCCACCACGACCACCTGATCACGGTGATGGGTCAACAGTGTCTCGATATGCGTGAGGGAGAGCGCCATGCCGGTGGGGGCGTTCGGGTTGGGCACGATCACCCCGCCGCATGGGCGCAGGTAATCCGCCACATTGACGCGCATATCCGCATCAAGCGGCACCATCTGCGCCGTGATGCCGTAAAGCCCGCAATAAACCGGATAGAAGCTGTAGGAAATATCGGGAAACAGCAAGGGCCCATCATGTTTGAGCAGCGCCTGGAACGTATGGGCCAGAACCTCGTCCGATCCGTTGCCAACGAACACATGCCCGGCCGGGACATCATGGGCACGCCCGATCGCCTGACGCAGCGCCAGCGCCGACGGGTCGGGATACAGGCGCAGCGTGTCGTCCGTTGCCGCCCGGATGGCCGCAAGGGCCTTTGGCGACGGGCCATAGGGGGATTCGTTGGTATTGAGCTTGATCAGGTTGGTCATCCGCGGCTGCTCCCCAGGGACATAGGGGGTCAGGTTGTGGACGACGGGGCTCCAGAAACGGCTCATTGCATTTGGGTTCCACTGAAATGCGAATAACGAATGCGCATGATGCCGGCCCGCATGGTGCGTGCCGGTGGATGGCGTAAATGGCGGACGACTCTTAAGGGTATATCAAACAGATGGATATGTGGGGTGCGACGGCCTTTATGCCTGCGTGGGCTTGGGACCCATCAGCGCCAGCAGTTCGGCATTGTCCTGCCGTGTCGCCAGCATGCGTGCGCTGACGCCCTCGCCATCGCGCAGGTCGGGGTTGGCACCATGTTCAAGCAGCAGCGCCACCATCGGGTCGCGGTTGAACATGACGGCAAAGATCAGCGGCGTGCGCCCGACCCCGTTGGGGACATCAATCCTTGCCCCGTGTGCGATCAGGGTGCGTGCGCTGGGCAGATCCCCCTTGAACGCCACGCCCGCCAGCGCGGTGGCGCCTTTCTGGTCCTGCAGGTCAGGCGACGCCCCCCCTTCAAGCAGCGCGCGCACCGTGTCCGCATGGCCGTTGTACCCCGCCAGGATCAGGGCGGTATATCCCTTGTCATTGCGGATGTCGGGGTCGATTCCCGCGCGCAGGAATTCCCTGACCAGGTCCGTTTCCCCATCCCGCGCGGCGGACAGGTACAGGTCCGCGATCTGCGTGGTTGTAAATGTCTGCTCGGATGCGGTGGCGGCGGGGTCGCCGCTGGCGATTGTCTGGGTCATGTGCCTGCCTCGCGTGCGGGTTGGATCAGGGTGGCGGTGGGGCGGGGGCCGCCTGCGGCGCGGGCCGTCATGGCGGGTGCGCCGTGGCGGGGCGGCCGGGATGCCGCGCGGCGCCTGCCGTGATGATTACGCAATGCCGCGCCCCTTCGCAAGAGACGCCACGGCGCGTTCCTTTGTCATGTGGCACGGGGTCATGTCATTTTCATGGCCGCGCCGATGTTGCACGAAATACATTGGAAGCATGCCCATGGCTGCCCGGCCGTTACGCGGTCGTATCATGGGGTCGAGCAGTCGTGATTCCACGGGGCTGGCATCGCGGGCGGTTCGGGCCTTCAATACAGGTGCCGTCGCGCCGGATGAGGTGGCTTGTTCCCATAAGGTGGTCGTGAGATTGTGTGTAAAACGGTTGCCCCATCAACCGTTTCGGACAGGCTGCGGCGTAGTTGCAGATCCATGCCCCGGCCCCCCATGGGGTGTTCGGGGGCGTTATGGGGCGTCGGCGCCTGTCACGTGATGCGTATCCTGTCGGACGGGTCTTGCCGGACCGGGGGATAGTGGCGGATTTTCCGCTGGCCCGGTGTTTCGGGCATGTTGCGGATCGGGGCAGTCAGGATGAAGGAGAGCGGTTTTATGCATTCATTGTTTCCCTGTCCCGCAAGGGCACCAGAAGGAGGCGGCAGCATGCCGGCCAACATCGACACGTTGTGCATCAACACGATCCGCACGCTGTCCATGGATGCGGTGCAGAAGGCCAATTCGGGCCATCCCGGCACGGCCATGGCGCTTGCCCCCCCGGCCTATACGCTGTGGCGCGATGTCCTGAACTATGACCCGGCCAACCCGCTGTGGCCCAACCGTGACCGCTTCGTCCTGTCGATCGGTCATGCGTCGATGCTGCTGTATTCGCTGATCTATCTTGCCGGGGTGCGTGAGCTCAGGGACGGCAAGGCGATCGACGCGCCGTCACTGACGATCAAGGATATCGAACAGTTCCGGCAGCTCGATTCCCGCACGCCGGGCCATCCCGAACACGGCCATACCGCAGGTGTGGAAACCACAACCGGCCCGCTGGGGCAGGGCTGTGGCAATTCCGTAGGCATGGCGATGGCGGAAAAATGGCTTGCCGCACGCTTCAACAAGCCGGAATTCAAGCTGTTTGACTATCACGTCTATACGTTCTGCGGTGATGGCGACAACATGGAAGGCGTCTCCAGCGAGGCCGCATCCATCGCGGGCCACCTCAAGCTGGGGAACCTGACGTGGATCTATGACAGCAACCGCATTTCCATTGAGGGCGATACCCACATCACCTTCACCGAAAATGTGCATAAGCGTTTCGAGGCCTATGGCTGGCATGTCCTTGAACTGCGTGATGCCAATGATACAGGTGATTTCAAGCGCCTGCTGGAAGAGGCCAAGGCCGAGACATCGCGCCCGACGCTGATTATCGTGCATTCGATCATTGGCTGGGGGTCGCCGCACAAGGCGGGCACGGCGGACGCGCATGGCTCGCCGCTGGGCGCGGAGGAAATCCGCGAGACCAAGAAATTTTATGGCTGGCCGGAGGACAAGAGCTTTTATGTCCCCGATGGCGTGCCGGAGCATTTCCAGGCCGGCATCGCAACGCGTGGCGCCGCGGCAAGCAAGGCATGGGATGCGCTGTTCGCAGCCTATCGCAAGGAATATCCCGAACTTGCGGCACAGCTTGACACTATCCTTGCCGGAAAGCTGCCCGAGGGATGGGACAAGGACATCTCCACGTTCCCCGCCGATGCCAAGGGCATCGCCTCGCGTGCCAGTTCGGCCAAGGTGCTGAACGAGGTTGCGGTGAATTTCCCGTGGATGATCGGCGGGTCGGCCGACCTGTCGCCGTCGACCAAAACCCATCTGACGTTTGATGGCGCGGGCGATTTCCAGCCGCCGCAGTGGGGCGCGACCTATGGCGGGCGCAACCTGCATTTCGGTGTGCGTGAACATGTCATGGGCTCGATCTGCAACGGCCTCGCGCTGGCGGGGCTGCGGCCGTACTGCTCGGGCTTCCTGATCTTCTCTGATTACATGAAGCCGCCGATCCGCCTGTCGGCGCTGATGAAGCTGCCGGTGCTGTATATCTTCACCCACGATTCCATTGGCGTGGGCGAAGACGGGCCGACCCACCAGCCGATCGAACAGCTGGCGCAGTTGCGCGCGACGCCGGGCGTCACCCTGATCCGTCCGTCCGACGCGAACGAGGTGGCCGAGGCGTGGCGCACGCTGATCCCGCTACAGGACCGGCCGTCCGTGCTGGTGCTGAGCCGGCAGAACCTGCCGACCATCTGCCGCAAGACCTATGCGCCTGCGTCGGGGCTGGCAAAAGGGGCCTATGTCCTTGCGGATGCCGATGGCACACCCGATGTCATCCTTATGGCGACAGGCAGCGAGGTCGGTCTGGTGGTGAAGGCGTACGAACAGCTCAAGGCCGAAGGCGTAAAGGCACGCGTCGTGTCGATGCCGTCGTGGGATCTGTTCGAAGCCCAGCCCAAATCCTATCGCGACAGTGTGCTGCCCCCCGGCATTACCGCCCGCGTGGCGGTGGAACAGGCGGCGCAGCTTGGCTGGGACCGTTATGTCGGGCTGGAGGGTGCGACCCTTGTCATGCATTCGTTCGGTGCGTCCGCCCCGGCGGAGGAGCTGGAGGTCAAGTTCGGATTCACCGTGGACGCCGTCGTGGCGGAGGCGCGCAAGCAGCTCGCCCGCAAGGCGTCATAAACCGTCATTCACAGCGCGACAGGGCCTGACGGCTCTGTTTCGCGTTTTTGTCAGGACCAAGGCGGATGGCCGCCGCGATGCAATATGCGCGCCATCCGTCCAAGATGAGGGGAATGCACAGAAATGAGTGTGCACGAAACAGGTAAGGACGGCGCGGCCAACCCGCTGAAGCAGCTTGCGAAATATGGGCAGTCGCCGTGGCTGGACTTCATCCAGCGCTCCTATACGGCGGATGGCAGCCTGAAGAAACTGGTGGATGAGGACGGGTTGAAGGGGGTGACCTCCAATCCCGCTATTTTCCAGAAGGCCATGGGGCAGGGCACGGATTACGACCCGCAGATCCGCTCCATCCTGGAACACCACATCGTCGATGCCGGAACCTTGTACGAGACGCTGGCCATCACGGATATCCGTGATGCGGCCAAGGTGCTGCATCCCGTCTATGAACAGACAAAGGGCGTTGACGGTTATGTCAGCCTGGAGGTCTCTCCCTATCTTGCCCGTGACACGCACGGCACCATTACGGAAGCGCGGCGCCTGTGGGCGGCGGTTGATGCCGCCAACCTGATGATCAAGATCCCCGGCACGGACGAGGGCACGCCCGCCGTGCGTACCGCCATTTCCGAAGGGATCAACGTCAACGTCACGCTGCTGTTCTCCAACGAGGCGTACAAGAAAGTCCTCGAAGCCTATATCGCAGGGCTTGAGGACCGTCTGGCCAAGGGGGAAAGCGTTGCGGGCATCGCCAGTGTCGCATCCTTCTTCGTCAGCCGCATCGATGTGAAGATTGATGGTGAAATCGACCGCCGCGTTGCCGCCGGCGACAAGGATGCCGCCGCCCTGAAGGCCCTGCGCGGCAAGGTCGCGATCGCCAATGCCAAGCTGGCCTATGAATACTGGCAGGGCGTGGTGAAAAGCGCACGCTGGCAGAAGCTGGCCGCGGCCGGCGCACGTCCGCAGCGCCTGTTGTGGGCCAGTACGGGTACGAAGGACAAATCCTTCAGCGACGTGCTGTATGTCGATGCCCTGATTGGCGAAGAAACGGTCAACACCATCCCGCCCAAGACGTTTGATGCCTTCCGCGACCATGGCACGGCTGCCCCCACGTTGACGGATGACGTCAAGGGCGCGCATGCCATCCTTGCCGAGGCAAAGCGCCTTGGTCTCGACCTCGACGGTGTAACCGGCGTTCTGGTCGATGAGGGGGTGAAGTCGTTCGAGGACGCATTCGACGACCTGCTTGGTTCCGTCGCGGCAAAGCAGGCGGCCTTTGTGGGCAAGAAAGTCACCACCACCACGCTGAACCTGCCCGCCGAGCTTGACACCGCCGTCAAGGCGGAGCTGGAGGCATGGCGCAAGGGGGGCAAGGTCCGTCGCCTGTGGGCGAAGGATGCCACCTTATGGACCGGCAAGGACGAAGCGAGCTGGCTGAAGTGGCTGACGATCGTTGACGATCAGGTGCAGGACCTGTCGAAGTTCGAGAAATTCCAGGCTGAGGTGAAGGCCCGCGGATTCCGCGACATCCTGCTGCTGGGCATGGGTGGATCGAGCCTTGGCCCCGAAGTCCTGTCGGAGACGTTTGGCAAGCATGAGGGCTTTGCCCACCTCTATATCCTCGACAGTACCGACCCGCAGCAGGTCAAGGCGTTCGAGGACAAGATCGACATTTCCAAGACGCTGTTCATCGTTTCGTCCAAGTCGGGCGGCACGCTGGAGCCGAACATCCTGAAGGCCTATTTCTTTGACGCGGCCAGGAAGGTGTTGGGTGAGAAGGCCGGGTCGCACTTCGTCGCCGTGACCGATCCCGGATCGCATATGGAAGCCGTGGCAAAGGCCGACGGGTTCTGGAAGATCTTCTATGGTGAAAAGCAGATCGGCGGGCGTTATTCCGTTCTGTCCGATTTCGGCATGGTGCCTGCCGCAGCAGCCGGCCTGCCGCTGAAGCTGCTGTTGGAATCGGCGCTGCGGGGCGAAAAATCCTGCGCGGCCTCTGTCCCCCCGGCGCAGAATCCCGGCGTCCTTCTCGGCAGTGTGCTGGGTGTGGCGGCAAGGTCGTTCGGACGTGACAAGGTGACGATCCTTGCCTCCCCCGCGATTTACGACATGGGCGCATGGCTGGAGCAGTTGCTGGCGGAATCCACCGGCAAGAACGGTCGCGGCCTGATCCCCATTGATGACGAGACGGCAGGCCCGGCCTCTGCCTATGGCAAGGACCGGCTGTTCGTCTATCTGCGCCTGGCGGAGAAGCCGTGCGCAAAGCAGGATGCGGCGTTCAAGGCGCTGGTGGCGGCGGGTGAGCCGGTCGTGACCATCGAACTGCATGACAGGCGCCAGATCGTCGAGGAGTTCTTCCGTTGGGAATTCGCGACAGCGGTGGCCGGGTCGATCATCGGCATCAACGCCTTTGACCAGCCGGATGTCGAGGCCTCGAAGATCGAGACCAAGAAAATCACCACCGCCTATAACGAGACCGGCAAGCTGCCGCCGTACGAACCCTTTGCCAAGGATGCAACGTTCTCTTTCTATGCCGATCCGAAAAATGCGGCGGCGCTGAAGGATGGCAAGACGGCCGAGGGTATCCTCAAGGCCCATTTCGCCCGTGCGAAGGCGGGGGATTATGTCGCGCTTCTGGCTTATATCGAGCGTGACACGGCAACGCGCGAATGGATCCAGACGGTACGTCTTGGCATCCGTGACACGCTGAAGCTGGCGACGGCTGCGGAATTCGGCCCGCGGTTCCAGCATTCCACCGGCCAGGCCTACAAGGGTGGGCCTGACACGGGCGTGTTCGTGCAGATCACGGCCGATGACGCGGTCAACCTGCCGGTTCCGGGGGAAAAATATACCTTCGGCATCGTGAAGGAAGCACAGGCCCGTGGCGATCTGGAGGTACTGGGCGAACGTGGCCGCCGCGCGGTGCGGGTGCATATCCATGGCGACCTGAAATCCGGCCTTGAAAAGCTGGGGCAGATCATCAAGGCGGCGGTCTGATCCACCGCAATGCGCTGTCGCATCGCTGATTGTATCGGCGGTGCGGCAGATGCCCACGCCGTCGTTCGCGCCGCACATGCCGGCCGTGCGCGGTGGGGCGGGATTTTACATCAGGAGTATCAGTTATCATGCAAATCGGTATCGTCGGCCTGGGCAAGATGGGGGGGAACATCTCCGTCCGCCTGACGCGTCACGACCATGACGTGGTCCTTTTCGATCGTGACCCCGATGTGGTGTCCAAGGTGGGCGCCCGTGCCGAGGCGGGCAGGACCAAGCCCGCCACCGGCCTGAAGGACATGGTGGGAAAGCTGACGGCGGAACGCAGGATCATCTGGCTGATGCTGCCCGCCGGTGAGGTGACGGAGGCTGCGGTTACGGAGCTTTCGGGCCTGCTGGGCAAGGGTGACATCCTGATCGATGGCGGCAACTCGTTCTACAAGGATGATATCCGCAGGGCCGCGGAGCTGGCGAAAAAGGGCATCCATTATGTCGATGTCGGCACATCGGGTGGTGTCTGGGGGCTGGAGCGCGGGTACTGCATGATGTACGGCGGCACCAAGGATGCCACCGACCACATCGACCCGATCCTGCGGGCGCTGGCGCCGGGGCTGGGGGATGTCGTGCGCACGCCGGGCCGGGACAAGCCGGGCATGGACCCCCGTGCGGAACTTGGCTACCTGCATTGCGGTCCCGCCGGGTCGGGCCATTTCGTCAAGATGGTCCATAACGGCATCGAATACGGCATCATGCAGGCCTTTGCCGAAGGCTTTGACGTCATGAAGTCAAAGAACTCCACCGCCCTGCCTGAAGATCAGCGCTTTGAGCTGAACATGCCTGACATCGCCGAGGTCTGGCGTCGTGGCAGCGTGGTGTCGTCATGGCTGCTTGACCTGTCGGCGCAGGCGCTGGCGGGGAATCCCGACCTGTCGAACTATACCGGCGAAGTCGCGGATTCGGGCGAAGGACGCTGGACCATTGATGCCGCGATCGAGGAAGCGGTGCCTGTGCCTGTCATCACGGCGGCGCTGTTCACGCGCTTTCGCTCACGCACCGGCAACAACTATGCCGAGAAGATGCTCTCGGCCATGCGCTTCGGTTTTGGCGGCCACGTGGAGGGGACCAACAACTGACGCCTCGCGTCTGATCGCACGCCCGGCTGCCATGATCGAGACGGCAACAACAAGACCGCAGGCTGGCGGCCGGGTTTCTACTGGATGGAAACGGTTCATGGAGCAGCCTGATGGAAAATATCGTCGCATCGGCATCATCGCAGATTGCCGACGCGGGGCATGAAAATGCCCCGCGTCGCAGCCCCCCCGGAACATTTGTCATATTTGGCGGCGGCGGCGACCTGACACGCCGCCTGCTTGTCCCCGCGATCTACAACCTTGCCTGCGCGGGCCTTGTGGATGACCATTTCTCCATCGTGGCCGTTGACTGGACAGACATGTCCACCGGTCAGTTACAGCAGAATTTTCATGATGCGCTGAAGAACTTCGTCAACAGTCGCGGGACGGAGGCCGTAGCCCTGCGCGAGGACGTGTGGGCATGGATGAGTACGCGCATCCGCTATGTCCGTGGTTCGTTCGAGGACGAGGCGACCTATACCCAGCTTGCGGCGGAAGTGGGGGATGAAAACTGCATCTTCTACCTTGCGGTGGCGGCGCGTTTCTTTGGGGCCATCGTGGACCGGCTGGGCCATAGCGGCCTTGCACACGAGACGGATGGCATGTTCCGCCGCGTCATTATTGAAAAGCCCTTCGGCAGCGATCTGGCTTCCGCCGTGGCGTTGAATGCGCGCCTGCTCAGAAGCCTGCGTGAGCGCCAGATTTATCGTATCGACCATTATCTGGGCAAGGAAACGGTCCAGAACATTCTGGCGCTGCGGTTTTCGAACGGGTTCTTTGAACCGTTATGGAACCGTGACAATATCGACCACATCCAGATCACGGCGGCCGAGACGGTGGGCGTGGAACAGCGCGCCAAGTTTTATGAGGGCACGGGCGCGGTACGCGACATGGTGCCCAACCACGTCATGCAGCTTCTGGCGATGACGGCGATGGAGGCCCCGACATCCTTCGACGCCGACGCCGTGCGTGACGAGAAGACCAAGGTGCTCAAGGCCATTCATGCCGTCGGGCGCGAGGATGTGGTGCGCGGCCAGTATGGCGCAGGCACGATCAAGGGTGAACCGGTCGCCGGATACCGTGAAGAGCCGGGGATCAATCCGCAGTCACGCACCGAAACCTATGTCGCGATGAAGCTGCGGATTGATAACTGGCGCTGGGCCGGGGTGCCGTTTTATGTCCGCACGGGCAAGCGGCTGGCGGCGCGCAAGACGGAAATCGCCATCCATTTCAAATCCGCGCCCTATGCCCTGTTCCGCGATACGCCGGTGGAAAAGCTGACGCCGAACATCATGATGCTGCATATTCAGCCCACCGAAGGCGTGACGATGCAGTTTTCCGCGAAAATCCCCGGTCCCACGGTGCATCTGGGTGGGGTACGGATGAAGTTCGATTATTCCGAATGGTTCCGCGAGGGGCCAAGCACGGGGTATGAAACCCTGATCTATGACTGCATGATCGGGGATGCGACGCTGTTCCAGCGCGCTGACAATATCGAGGCCGGGTGGCAGGTGGTCCAGCCCGTTTTGGAATGGGAACGTGATCCGGGCTTCCTGCATTTCTATCCCGCCGGGTCGGAGGGACCAAAAGCCGCCGATGACCTGCTGGCCCGCGACCACCGGCACTGGCTCAAGATAGGGTCGTGACATACAGGATGACACACGCATGACAGTAAAACGCCCGCCGTCCGACAGGATACGTCTTGTGGTCTCGGATATCGACGGCACCCTCGTGCCCCAGGACAAGAGGGTGACGCCTGATGTGCTGGCGGCGGCGGCGGCCCTGCGCAAGGCGGGAATCGCGCTGTGCCTTGTCAGCAGCCGTGGCCCCGTGGGCATGCAGCCGTTCCTTGGCCCGCTGGGCATTGACCGCCCGATCGCGGCCCTGAATGGCGGGCTGATCTGCACCCCCGATGGCAAGATCATGTCGCGTCATTCGCTGGCGCCTGAGACCACGCGTGAAGCGGTGGAGGAACTGCTGTCGCGCGATGTCGATCCGTGGCTGTTCATTGATTATGACTGGCTGGTACGTGATGGCGATACTGCCCAGGTCCGGCACGAGGCAACGGTGGTCAAAACCGTCCCCGTCGTTGCCCCTGACCTGTCGCACCATTATGACGGTGTGGGCAAGATCATGGGTGTTTCCACCGATGTGGCGCAGTTGCGTACGGTGGAACGTGAACTGAGCGTGCAGCTTGCGGGGCGGGCGAATGTCCACCGTTCGTCTGAATGGCTGGTGGATGTCACCCATCCGCTGGCGAACAAGGGCCATGCCGCGCGGGAGCTTGCGGCCCTGATGGGGATTGAGATTCACGAAGTGGCCTGCATCGGGGACATGAACAATGATATCCCGATGCTGGATGTCGCCGGCGTGGCCATTGCGATGGGCAACGCCCCGGCAGAGGTGCAGAAACATGCCCATTTCGTGACGGATGCAAACACGCATGACGGCTGGGCGCGGGCGATGGAACGTTTCGTCCTGCCGCGTGCCTGACGCCTGATGATGCACAAGGAGAAGGTTATGCAACCAGTGGGGACACAGGCTGCGGGTTCGCGGGCGACACCGGCCACGGGCCAGCAGATACGCCTGGTACTGGCCGATGTCGATGGTACGCTGGTCACGAAGGACAAGATCCTGACACCGCGTGCGATCCGCGCGGTCGAACGCCTGCGTGAACGCGGGATCGTGTTTGCCATCACCAGCGGTCGCCCCCCCAAGGGGATGGAAATGCTGATCGGGCCGCTGAAGATTGACCAGCCGATCGCCGGTTTCAATGGCGGCATGATGGTTCGGCCCGATTTTTCGGTGATCGAGGCACGGACCCTGACGGCCGACGTCGCACGCACGGTGATCGGCATCATCCGCGATCACAAGGCCGACCCGTGGGTCTATAACGGCAATGACTGGATCGTTTCCGACATCAAGGCGCCGCATGTCGCGCGTGAACAGTGGACGGTGAAATTCCCGCCCAAGGTCGGCGTGATTGGCGAGGATCTGGACCAGGTGGTCAAGATTACCGGCGTCAGCGATGACCTCGACCTGATGAAGCGGCTGGAACATGACCTCCAGCAGGCGCTTGGCGATACCGCGTCCGCCGCGCTGTCACAGCCGTACTATGTCGATGTCACCAATCGCGATGCAAACAAGGGCGGCGTGGTCATGACGCTGGAGCGGTTGCTGGGCATCCCTGCGGCGCAGATGGTGACGTTGGGCGACCAGCCAAATGATGTGCTGATGTTCCGCAAGAGCGGGATGTCGATTGCGATGGGACAGGCCAGTCCCGAAGTGCAGAAACAGGCGACCCATGTCTCCACTTCGTGCGAGGAAGAGGGATTCGCCAACGGGATCGAGAAATTCGTGCTGGGGGATGCAGGCTGATGGCCGGACATGACGTCAAGACGGGCGAGATGATCGTCCTTGCCGATGGGGAAGCGATTGCCCAGTACATGGCGAAATGGCTGACGCAACAGGCGCTGGCGAAGAAGGACGGCCAGTTCGTCCTGGCCCTGTCGGGGGGATCGACGCCAAAGCGGCTGTACCAGATCCTGGCGTCGGAGGAATATGCCGAACGTTTTCCATGGGCGAACACGCAGTTCTTCTTTGGCGATGAACGTTTTGTCCCCGCCGATGATCCGGCCAGCAATTACAATATGGTCGAGACCGAAATGCTCGAACATGTGCCTGTGCCGATCCACAATATCCACCGCATGCCCACATCGGGTGATCCGGCGGCGGCTGCGGCGCAGTACCAGGCCGCATTGCAAAAGGTGTATGGCGCGGACACATTGCAGCCGGGGCGTCCGCTGTTTGATGTCGTGATGCTGGGGCTGGGCGATAATGGCCATACCGCCTCTTTGTTCCCGCGCCAGCCCGTGTTGCAGGAGCGTAAGCTGTGGGTTTCGCATTGCGTCCCTGATGATGCCCCACATACGCGCCTGACGCTGACCTATCCCGCCATCCATTCCAGCCGCCATGTTGTGTTCATGCTGGCGGGTGCGGGCAAGAAGGACGCCTTTGCAAAGGTGCGCGCGGGCGACCCGGCCGAACCGGCCAGCCATATCACCACAGAAGGCGCGCTCATCTGGCTTCTGGACAAGGCGGCCGCCGGGCAATAATCCAACCATGTCGTGCGTTCATGGATGCGTTCATTGGCGCACGGCACAACAATAACGAGGGGCCGCCGCACAGATGCGCAAACGGCCCACGCGGGGGGAGGAAACAGGGCAATGTCAAGCCAGAGTGGCGATCCGAGGGCAAAACTCAAGCGTCAGGCCGCGATTGAGGCCGCATCCATGGTACAGGAAGGTATGGTGGTTGGCCTGGGGTCAGGCAGCACGTCGGCCTATATGATCGAGGAACTTGGCCGTCGCTGGGCGGAGGGGCTGCGATTCTGCGCCATCCCCACCTCTGAACATTCCGCCGAGCAGGCCCGCGCGCATGGCATAAAGCTTGTCACGTTCGCCTCCCACCCGCAGATCGACATCGACATTGATGGCGCGGACGAGGTGGAACTCGGCACGCTCAACCTCATCAAGGGGCTGGGGGGGGCGCTGTTTCGTGAAAAGATCGTCGCCGCCGCATCGCGCCGCTTTGTCGTTGTGGTGGATGAAAGCAAGCTGGTTGAACATCTGGGTCATCACGTGCCCGTCCCGGTGGAGGTCACGACCTTTGGCTGGGAAAGCACGGCGCGCCAGATTGAAGCCCTCGGCGCGCGTATCACACAGCGTCTGGATCGCAGCGGCAACCTGTTTGTGACCGATGGCGGGAACATGATCCTGGATTGCCATTTTGGCGCCATCACCGATTCGGTGGCCCTGTCGCGGCGGTTGCGCGCCATTGTGGGCGTCATTGAAACCGGCCTGTTCATCGGCCGTACGTCCGAGGTGATCGTGGCCGCGCATGACGGCCTGAAACATCTGGAGCCGTCATGACCTCCACCATTCTTCAGGATCAGGGTATCCGTCCGCTTGTCCTGGTGGTCATGGGGGTGTCGGGGTGTGGCAAGACCACGCTGGCGGCGGGCCTGCATAACCTGCTGGGCTGGCCGTATCAGGAGGGCGACCTCCTGCACCCCAAGGCGAACGTGGACAAGATGGCGGCGGGCATTCCCCTGACCGATGCCGATCGCCTGCCATGGTTGCAACGCTGCCACGACTGGTTGAAACAGCGCGTGGAATCGGGGCAGGGGGGGATTCTGACCTGCTCGGCGCTGAAGCGTTCCTATCGCGATATCCTGCGTGCCGGGGCACCGGGGATCGTGTTCGTCTATCTCCAGATCCCGCCAGACATCCTGCGTGCGCGGCTGGAACGGCGGCGCGGTCATTACATGCCGCCAAGCCTGCTGCCAAGCCAGCTTGCCACGCTGGAGCCGCCGACACCTGACGAGCATCCGGTGATTGTCACGCTGGAGGAAACGCCAGCGGACATGATCGCAAAGACGATTGGCATCCTGGCCGAACGTTACCCCGAAAAAGGCGCGCCTGCATCCGCCTGAAAAGGGGCATTGAGAGGTTTGGGGGCGTAGTGTTCCCAAAAATATCGCGGGACGCCGGATTTTTGTAAAAAGTCAGCGTCCCGCGATGTTGGTGTTCATGAAACTGGCATCGCCATGTCGCGGGGCACGCAAAACATGGAACATGGGGTTTCGGTCCTGTTTGTCTGCATGGGAAATATCTGCCGCTCCCCTCTGGCGGAGGCCGCGTTCCGGCAGGCGGCGGCACGACATGGGCTGGAGGTGCGGGTAGAGTCGGCAGGCACCGGCAACTGGCATGTGGGCGAGGCGCCGGACCCGCGTGCCCGTGCCATTGCGGCCCGGCATGGGGTTGATCTGGACCAGTATCGTGCGCGCGTCGTGACCGGGCAGGATTTTTACCAGTTCACGCATATCATCGCCATGGATCACGCGAATATGGCGCACCTGTCGCGGATGCGTCCTGTGAACGGTGTGTCAGAACTGTCGCTGTTGCTGGATTATGTGGCGCACCGGCATGGAACGGCGGTGGTTGATCCCTATTACGGCACGACAGAGGATTTTGCCGCCACCTGGCGTGATGTCAGCGAAGGGGCGGAGGCGCTGGCGTTATATTTGAAGAAGCAGGCCCGCTGACCCCTGATCCAAAAAAGCATTGGGTGTTTTGGTGGGGGCGCATCAGAAGCTTTTGGTAAAGGAGCTTCCCCAGTAATACCTGCGACTATGTGAGAGATTGTCTGAAAACAACTCATTGATAAAAAACAGGAAAAGTTTTTGGGTGCCGCCTTTGTTTTAAAAAGGCGGCGTCTTCTGAAGCTTTTTGTAAAAAGCTTCACCAAAAACCCTTTATAATTTCAGGATGTTATTGAGCCTAACTTTTAAAACAGCCTCTGAAGGAAGCTGTGCGGGGGCGGCCAGTGCCCCCCCCGTCATGATTGTTATTCTGAACGGTAACGCCCCAACCAGTGGGCATAGGGTTCAGGCAGCACATGGGCCGCGTCGGGCCGCCCCAGTGCTCGTGCGGCAGCATAGGGCCAGTGCGGGTTTTCAAGGAATGGCCGCCCCATCATCACAAGGTCCAGCGATTCATCGTGGATCAGGCCGTTGGCCTGGTCAGGCTTGCTGATGTACCAGCTTGTGGCTACGGGCAGGCCGCTTTCGTGGCGCACACGTGCGGCGATGGGGGCCATGAAGGCCGGACCCCAGGGAATCTTGGCCGTAGGTGTGGAAAAGCCGATGCTGACATCCAGGAAATCCAGCCCCAGCGTGCGGAAGTGACGCGCCAGCGTGATCGCATCCTCCAGCGTTTCCGTATCGCGGCCGTCGAATTCGATCATACCCAGACGTGCGCTCAGCGGCCTGTCCTCAGGCCAGACAGCGCGGACATCGCTCAGGGTTTCCAGCAGGAAACGCGCCCGGTTTTCAAGGCTGCCGCCATACAGGTCGGTGCGCTGGTTGGAATAGGGGGAGAGGAAACTCTGTCCCAGATATCCGTGCGCGAAATGCAGCATCAACCATTCGAACCCTGCGTCGCGGGCGCGAATGGCACTGGCGACGAAATCCTGCCGCACGCGGGTAATGTCCTCCGGCGTCATGGCGCGCGGTACCTTGGGCAGGTTGGCGCCGAATGCGATGGCGGACGGTGCGATGGTTTCCCATCCACGCGGGTCATCGGGGGCGATATGGTCATCACCTTCCCACGGGCGGTTCGCGCTGGCCTTGCGCCCGGCATGGGCAATCTGGATGCCAGGCATCGCGCCTGCATCACGGATGGCGCGGGCGATGGGGCGCAGGGCATCGGCCTGGGCATCGTTCCACAGCCCCAGACACCCCGGCGTGATGCGTCCTTCGGGGGAGACGGCGGTCGCCTCCACCACTACCAGCGCGCTGCCCCCACGGGCGAGCGAGGCATAATGAACATTATGCCAGTCCCCCGCGACACCATCCACGGCAAGATACTGGCACATCGGGGAAACGGCGATGCGGTTGCGCAACGTGCGCCCCTTGAGGGTATAGGGCGTAAAGAGGTCAGGCATCCGGTCCTCTGGCGTATGGGAAAACAACAGAACACCATCCTGCCGCTGATGAGGGCACGATGCAATCAAAGCCATCCATCCGCCACGCATAACTGCGTATCCGGGATTGGCAGGTCATATATTTTCTGGAATGCACCGTTAAATGGCGCGAGTGACGGGGCTCGAACCCGCGACCTCCGGCGTGACAGGCCGGCGCTCTAACCAACTGAGCTACACCCGCATAAGCTTTCGGGAAGAAGAAACCCCGACAACCATTCGGTGGATGGGCAAATAACAGGGTTCGGCAGGTCTGGCAACGGCCATATGCAAAAAAACGGCATCTTTTTCATGAAGATGCCGTTTTTCGCCCGGATCAGGTGTCGGCAGGTGACTTGACCCCATCAAGGGCCACGGCCACGCCATGCACGGTCGCGGCGATGCGTATGGAGGTCTGGATCTGCTCTGTCGTCAGTCCTGCCTTGCGCAGGGCGTGTTCATGGCTTTCCATGCACATCCCGCATCCGTTGATGGCCGACACGGCAAGCGACCAGAGTTCGAAATCGACCTTTTCCACACCCGGCCGCCCGATCACGTTCATCCGCAACTGTGCCGGGATCTTGGCATAATCGCCGCCCACCATATGCACGAAGCGGTAATAGACATTGTTCATGCCCATGATGGCAGCAGCGGCCCGCGCGGCGTCAAGCGCCTCTGTCGACAGGGTATCGGCGAAATGCGTGCTTAGCAGTTCGGTGACAAGCGGGTTGCGCGATGCAATGGCGGAGGCCACGAATGTCCCTGCAAGCTGCTGCGGCGTCAGGGTAATGTCATGGGCGAGGGCACCAAGGTTGAGCTTCAGGTCCTTGGCATAATCAGGCAGCAGGGATTTGAGTGTATCAAGCGACATGGACATATGCCTCAGCACGGGGAGACTGTTTGAAAACGACCCATTGGTACAGGAAGGTGAAAGTTCCCGGGCGTCGCTTTTTCCCAAATCGGGACAACGTCATTTATGAAGCCCACAGGCAAAAAATCGCCAAAAACTTTCGTGATTTCAAAAGGTTAATATACCGGGTTTTCCAAACGGCCTCAGGATGGGAAAAGCGGGTGAAATAAATAGGGCACCCCATCCCGATACGGCTGTCCCCCATGTGGGGGCATCGCAGGATGGTGGGGTGGCCCGTATGCCGGGATGTCGCGGGGTTACAGGCAGGGGGCACGGCATCCGGGTATGCGGAAACGCCCCCCGCATGCCGACAGACATGCGGGGTGGTGCCCAAGGCTGGTCAGGGCCGCTCAGGCCCGGATCAGGGAAAGATCATGCCTTGATGAAGGCATCCCCTTTCTTCCAGTTGCACGGGCACAGCTCATCGCTTTGCAGTCCGTCGAGGATGCGCAGGATTTCCTGCGGGTTGCGACCGACCGACAGGTCGTTGACGCTGACATGGCGGATGACGCCATGGGGATCGACAAGGAAGGTTGCGCGATAGGCAGCACCCGCGCCCTGCGACATGACGCCCACGCCTTCGATCAGCTCACGCTTGATGTCGGAAAGCATCGGAATTTCGAGGTTCTTCAGGTCCTCGTTGTTCAGGCGCCAGTTCAGGTGGACGAACGCGCTGTCGATCGACACGCCATACACGACGGCGTCGCGGTCCTTGAACTCTCCGGCCAGCTTGCCGAAGGCCACGATTTCGGTCGGGCAGACGAAGGTGAAGTCGAGCGGCCAGAAAAAGACGACCTTCCACTTGCCTTCGTTGCTTTCGTCCGAGATCTGGACGAACTCACCCTTCAGGCCCTCGGCCCCGCCGGGAACGGCCTGCAGGTTAAAGCTGGGGAACTTGTCACCGACTGTAAGCATTTGTGGAATCTCCCTTGATTCGGTTTGGGATCAGGCAGCCCGCCCGGTGGGGCGCGTCCGATGGGGTATATCTATGGTCCTGGTGCTGCTATCATGCCAGCGAATAATTTATATATTTATGATCGAATTAGTCGATGCTTCCCATGCCCTCCGCACAGCAGTTGCGCTATCTTGTGACCCTTGCGGAACTGCGTCATTTCGGCCGTGCCGCCAAAAGCTGCGCCGTCACGCAATCCACGCTTTCGGCCGGTATCCTCGCGCTGGAACGGCAGATGGACGTGCAGCTTCTTGATCGTGATGTCGGCAAGAAAGTGGTGTTTACCCCGCTGGGTAACGAAGTGGTCACGCGCGCGCGCCTTGCACTGGAATCGTTACAGTCGGTACTGGACGTGGCGGCGGCGTCGCATGAACCCATGAGCGGGCTTTTGCGGATCGGGGTCATCCCGACCATCGGCCCGTTTGTCGTGCCTGACCTGATCCGCAGGCTGCGACAGGGATTTCCGCGCATGCGCCTGTCGCTGAACGAGGATCTGACCCATCATGTGCTGGAGAAACTGGCGCTTGGGCGGTTGGATCTCGTGCTGCTGGCGATGCCGTGTGATTGCGCCGACAGCGAGACGTGGCCCCTGTGGCGTGATCCCTTCGTGCTGGTGATGCCGCAGATGCACCCGCTGTCAAAACTGTCCGCCGTGCCGGTTGAACGGATCGTGTCCCAGCGCATGATCCTGCTGGAGGACGGGCACTGCCTGCGGGACCAGACGCTGGCGCTATGCCGTCAGGTGCGGGGATGGTCTAGTCCGGAAGGGGCGGAGGAGGAATTTACCGTCACGTCCCTGCATACGCTGGTGGAAATGGTGGCTGCGGGACTCGGTGTGGCGTTGCTGCCGCAGATGGCGGTCCTGTCCGGCCTGCTGCGCGATCAGGCGGTTGTTGCGCGTCCGGTTACAGGGTGCCAGGCATGGCGCACGATCGGGCTGGCATGGCGGCCACGTTCCCCGCGGATGGGGGATTTCAGGACGTTGGCCCCATTTTTCATGCCGCCCGATGTCGGCCCGATGGCGGCGAATGCCCAGCAGGCCCCGGTTTTCGGGGATAAAAAGTAACGAAGATATATCGGCGGAGTTGACTCATCGCGCGGTCAGGGGTATTCGGGCGCCTCTTTGCGGTTATCAGCCGCCAGTCGAGGGTCGGATCATGAAAATCAGAAACAGCCTGAAGTCGGCCAAGGTTCGTGACAAGGACTGCCGTGTGGTCCGTCGTCGTGGCAAGGTCTATGTCATCAACAAGAAGAACCCGCGCATGAAGGCCCGTCAGGGCTGATTGCCGGACGGATTTGACCGTCAGGTTCCATATTGATGCGACACGGGGTCGCGTGACCGGTGGGGAAACCCTGCGGTTGCGCGGCCTTTTGTGTTTTTTCTGCCTTGTGGCCGCTCCTATTGTCCCGGCGATGCCCTGTGTCGCGGCGTCTGCCCCACCCCCCGTACCCGTCGCGTCACCGGCCCATGGCGCATCTTCCCCCGCCCCGGCCGGCAAGGGCGGGGAGACGAAGGAGCCTGGCATCCCCGAACTGCAGGACGAACTGCTGCACGCAAAGTCGAAGCAGGCGGCAAGCGACCTGCTGGCCCGGATCGAGACGTTGCGCCAAAAGGATATCACCCCCACCACCCACCTGCTGGTCCGGCGTGCGCAGTCCGATCTGGCGCAGCAGAAGGTCGGTGATGCGCAGGAAGACCTGAACGACGCCCTTGTCTTGCAGCCGGACGTTGAAATCCTGTGGCGTTTACGTGCGCAGGCGCGGTTGGCGGGGGCAGATGCTGATGGGGCGGTGGCCGACCTTGGCATCGCCTTGCACCATGACGGGCGCGATGTACTGGCGTGGCAGATCCTGAGTGAGGCGGAAGGCGTGCGCGGTGACTGGGGTGCCGCGTGGAAAGCGTGGCAGCATGTCGTGACGCTGTATCCCCTGTTCCCCGGTGCTGCGCACCAGACGGAAGACCTGCGGCTCAAGGCATTCGGGCGTCCCACCTGAACCCTCTCATTGCGATTCGATGAGGGGAAGGGACGATGTCCTGATTTTCTGGACACTGCCGGGAAACAGCCCAGAAAATATATTGGGGAATAAAGGTTTCTGGTGAAGCTTTTTCTAAAAGCTTCAGAAGGCGTCGCCTTTTTTCAAAAAGACGACGCCTTTGAAACGGGGTGTGGGAAAGTGTTGCCCGAAATCCTGAATGTTTATTCCCGTAATTGCCGGTCAGTTGATTACCGGTCAGTCAGGCGGAATTCGATACGGCGGTTACGTGCGAAGGCTTCGGCTGTCGTGCCATTATCCAGCGGTTGGAAATCGGCAAAGCCCGTGGCGGCAAGGTGACGCGGGCTGATCCCGTCGGCGATCAGCATCTTCACCACCGTTATCGCGCGTGCGGAGGACAGTTCCCAGTTGCTGGGGAAGGCTGTGTGGATCGGCAGGCGGTCGGCATGCCCATCCACGCGCAGTATCCACGGCACCGATGGTGGGATCTGCTGTGCCACCTGTTTCAGCGTCCGGCCCAGCACCTTGATTTCCTGTATGCCTTCTGGCGACAGGTCGGCACTGCCAACAGGGAACAGGACCTCGCTTTGGAATACGAACCGGTCGCCCACGACCTGTATCCCCTTGGTATCTTTCAGCACATCACGCAGGCGGCCAAAGAATTCGGAGCGATAGCGCTGCAACTGCTCCACCTTCTGCGCCAATGCGATATTAAGCTGCATGCCAAGGTTGTCGAGTTTGCGGTCGCGGTCATGCACCTCGTTCTGGCTGATCTCCAGCGCCGTGCTGACCGCGGCAAGCTGTGCGCTGAGCTGTGCAAGCTGGTTGTTAAGCTCGTCGGCCTGATGGCGTGCATCGTCGCGTTCAGCCGCCTGCTGGCTGACCTGCGCCGTAAGCGAGGTTGTCGTGGCCTCGTCGGCAGCATGTTCCTTCTGCAAGGTGGCTACCGACTGTTCGAGGGAGTGGTTATGACTTTGCTCCAAAGAGAGCATCTGGCTGAGATGCGCGACCTCGCGCTGAAGCTGGTCAAGGACCTGCTGGCGCTTGTTCAGCGCAACCGACAGGAATGCCTGCCCCAGCACGAAGACAAGCAGTACGAAGATGATGACCATCAGGAGTGTGGACAGCGCGTCCACATATCCCGGCCATGCATTCAGTTCAGAGGAGCGGGACTGGCGGCGGGATCGGCGGGCCATGACGGGAACTTTCTGTAGATCAGGAGGCCGGGCGTCCCGCACCCGGTGCGGCTGCGGCGATGGTGCGGGCCAGAAGGCGAAGGTCGCCACGGATTTCACTGGAAATCTGCGTGCGTCCGGCTTCGGATTCCTGCACCAGACGTGCCAGCAGGGCCTCGATATTCTGCAGGTGCTCGCTCCCGCGTGGGGCGGCCATCTGCGCCAGATGATCGTTCAGGGACGACAGCAGGTGCTGTTCATGCGCGCGCTGCTCCTCATTGCGTGACAGCAGGACCTGAAGTTTTTCAAGGTTTTCCGCCGTATGTTCCAAAAGCGCCTCGACATAGGCGGGGATCGTCGCTTCTTCACCGGTGGTGGAGATGTTGCCGCCCGACATCCGCGTGATGCTGGCCATCCATTCTTCAAGCTCGTTGAAGAAGCGGTTTTGCGCCTGTCCTGCCGTCAGGTCGAGGAACCCCAGCACCAGCGCGCCAGCCAGCCCGAACATGGAACCGGAAAACGCGGTGCCCATGCCATGCAGCGGCGCGGCCAGCCCGGCCTTGAGCTGATCGAACATGGCCGTCATGTCGCCCGACCCCACGGTCATGCTGCCGATGACATCCGCGACCGATCCCACCGTCAGCAGCAGCCCATAGAACGTGCCCAGCAGGCCAAGGAAGATCAGCAGCCCCGTAAGGTAGCGCGACAGTTCGCGCCCTTCGTCCAGTCGCGATGACAGGCTGTCGAGCAGCGATTGCGCCACGGGGGCCGACAGTGTCAGGCGCGTGCCACGTTCGCGCGTCGCCAGCATGGAGGCCATGGGGGCAAGCAGGCGCGGTGGCGGCGGTGTGGTCAGTCCTTCACGCGGGTGGCGGATGGTGTCGATCCAGCGCACCTCAGGGATCAGGCGCAGGACCATGGAGACATTCCACGCGATTCCCAGCGCCAGGATGCCCAGGATGAGGCCATCAAGGTAAGGATTATTGAAAAACGCCTGGTACAGCGTACTTCCCAGCATGGAGGCGACAATGCCCACAGCCAGAAGAAACAGGACGATTCGAAGGATATAGGTTGTCGGTCGCGTCACGCAGGGCTGCTCTCTTAGGAGGGAGAAGGACTCGACGCCACCACACCAGAGCGGGTCACGTCAATACAGTCCGGTGTTATTCCGATCTGATTTTCTGGTGGCTGCCCGATGGCACGTACGTAAATGCGTGTCGATGCGACCCCGGCATGGACCAGGACGGACCGTGCGGCAAGCCCGCGTGACAGCGCGATCCGGCGCGGGGTGGAGGCATCGTCGCCATTGCCTTCGCCATATGCGGCAATCATCACATGCTGTTCCGGCAGGCGTTGCATTACGCCCGCCAATGTCTGCAATGCCGCAATCATGCGCGGGTTCATGTCCGCGCTCTGGTCCCCGAAATACAGGCGTGTGCCACCAGGGATGCGCGCGGCATGGCCCTTGGCTGCGGGGTCGGGCTTTACTTCCGGTGGGGGCGGGGCGGGATGCAGGGGCACATGCACCTCTGGTGGGCGCAGGACGGGATTGGCCGGTGGCGTCGTCGCCACCTGCGGTATGGCAGCCGCAGGGGGGGCAGCAGGAGTGGCGGCAGCCGGATTCGCGCCATCGGGTGGGGCGCTGGCATGTCGGCCCATTTCGTTGCTGCCGACGACGGGGCGCGTGGCCGGTCTTGCAACGGCCGGGGTGGGCGGTGGCGCGCCAAGCGTGTTGAGCGCATCGGGATGGGTAATGACCTGCGCATGTGCCGCGCGGATGCCCGCCGGTGCGGCAAGCCCCGTCACCAGCGCCAGCGCGATGCGCGCATGGATGGCCAACATGGCGCGGGGGTGTGGGGACGGATGCGATATGAAAGGCGCCCTGCGGGGCGTGGGGGTCGGTTCATCTGACATGGTGCCGACACGCTAGACGAGGGGCAGGGCGCACTCAACATCCACGTGCGCCGGCGCGCGGATGGACCATGGTGCGGGACGCGCACCATGGTGGCGATGGTTACGACAATACGTGCGCCATCGGGGGCCGGAAGGGATCAGGAACGCGTGACGAGGCTGTTGGCGACAAGTTCGCGCAGGATGCCATGCATGTGCGCATTCCCCGCGACCGCATCCACCGAATCGGGGAAGTCATTGAGGTCCACGCCATTGGGGTCTGTGGCATAACCCCCGGCCTCACGCACCAGCAGCACACCGGCGGCGCAGTCCCATGGGCGAATGCCCAGTTCCCAATATCCCTCGTACCGGCCTGCCGCGACCCATGCAAGGTCGAGTGCCGCCGCGCCAAAACGCCGCACACCCGCGACCTGTGGCATCAGCGCGCCAAGCGTGCGGGCAAAGGACAGCCGGTTTTTGGCCGATACCTTTGCAAAGGGGATGCCTGTTGCGAACAGGGATTCATCCATGTTGCGCCGCGCCGACACGCGCAGGCGACGTTCGTTGAGGAACGCGCCAATGCCCTTTTCAGCCCAGAACATTTCGTTCCCGGCGGGATTATATACAAGGGCTGCGACCATTTCGATCGTACCGTCCGGCAGGCGGCGCTGCAGGCCGATGGAAATGGCCCAGTGCGGGATGCCATGCAGGAAGTTGGTCGTGCCGTCCAGCGGATCGACAATCCAGCGCCACGTCCATCCGTCGCCGCCAGATGCGCCGCTTTCCTCCATCAGGAAGGCATAGCCCGGACGCGCGCGGCCCAGTTCCTCGCGCAGGGTGGCTTCGGCGCGCAGGTCCGCCTGCGACACGAAATCGCCCGGTCCCTTGATGCTGACCTGAAGCTGTTCGACCTCATTGAAGTCACGCAGAAGCCGGCGCGCAGCTTTCTGCGCGGCGTTCTGCATGACCGTCATATGAGGGGAAAGTCGCATTGCCACGGTGATCGGTCCTGTCTGGTTCGGCGGTGAAGCGGGAATGATGGGGTGGGGACGGGAACGCGCCAGGCCGCCGACACCCGGGTGGGTGTCGCGGCGGCGCGGGGATCAGGACTTCGCCCGTTCGACGTAGGTGCTGTCCTCGGTGCGGACCACGATCTTTTCGCCCGCTTCGATGAAGGGGGGGACCATCGTCTTCACGCCGTTGGACAGGCGCGCGGGCTTGTACGACGAACTTGCCGTCTGGCCCTTGACGACGGGATCGGCCTCCACGACCTCAAGCGTCACCTGGCTGGGCAGGACAACGCCCACCGGATCGCCTTCGACAAGGTTGAGGATCAGCGTCATGTTGTCCTGCAGGAACGGCGCCTGATCGCCAAGCAGGTCAAGCGGCAGCAGCAACTGTTCGAACGTTTCCGGGTCCATCAGGACGATGTTGTCGCCGTCCATATAGGAATAGGTATATTCCTTTTCCTCGGTCATCAGGCGTTCGACGGTATCCGCCGTGCGCCAGCGTTCGTTCGTCTTGTTGCCGGTCTTGAGGTCGCGCATCTCAACCTGGATGAAGGCGCCGCCCTTGCCCGGAGTGATGATCTGCTGCTTCAGGACCGTCCAGCGACGGCCGTCATGCTCGATGACCTGTCCGGCACGGATCAGGTTCGCCTGCTGTTTCATTGGGGTCTCTGTCTGAACTTGTGGGAATGTCTTGCAAGGATGGGCTTCTACCTTCCCCGGCGCGGAAGGGCAAGGTTTGCGCGCTAACCTTCTTCCACGCGATGTGGCCTGCCCTGTGGATCGCGCACCTGCATGCCCATCCCCTCAACCGTGTCGAGATAGCCCGGGCCGATCGGCACCTTGCCATGCCCGCCGGGGATGTCGAGCACATAGGTCGGCCATGCCAGCCCCGTCACACGCCCGCGCAGGGCCGCCAGCAGGCGCTGTCCCTCGGCAATGGGCACGCGAAAGCGTGACGTGCCGGGCGCGGGGTCGAGCTGGTGCAGGTAATATGGCTTGACCCGTGCGGCGACGAGGGCGCGCAGCAGGTCCTCAAGCGCCTGTGGCGTGTCATTGACCCCGCGCAACAGGACAGATTGCGCGATGACGGGGATGGCCTGCGCCTGCATGCGGCGGATGGCCTTGCGTGCCTGGGGGGTCAGTTCGCGGGCATGGTTGGCATGTATGACCATCCACAGGCTGCATGTGGTGTCGAGGGCGGCCATCATGTCTGCCGTCACGCGTTCGGGGTCGGCCACGGGCACGCGGGTATGGATGCGGATGGTGTGGACGTGGGGCATCGCCTCCAGCGCGCGGATGATGTGGCCCATGCGTCGGGGCGACAGCATCATCGGGTCGCCCCCGCTCAGGATCACTTCGCCAATGGCCGGATGCGCGCGCAGCCAGTCCAGCGCACGTTCCAGCGCCGCATCATCCAGCACGCCGCCATCAGGGCCGACATGTTCGCGCCGGAAGCAGAACCGGCAATAAAGCGGGCATATCAGCAGTGGCTTGAGCAGTGCGCGGTCGGCATAACGATGCACAATCCCCGGCACGGGTGACAGTGCGTCATCGCCGATCGGGTCGGAACGTTCCTCTGTCGTGGTGTGCAGTTCCGCCGGGTCGGGAATGACCTGCAGCCCGATCGGGTCATCGGGATGTTCGATCAGTGCGGCAAAGGCGGGGGGGATCGCGGTGGCATAGTCATGCGCCACAGCCTCCAGCGCGGGTTGCGCGGCCTGCGACACCAGCCCTGCTTCCACCAGGTCGCGGACGGTGCGTAACGTGCGCGCAGGGGCGGGGCGTGTGGTGTCTGGCATGGGGGTGCCTCATAACGGATGGATCAGGGTTGGGAAAGTTTCCGGGGGGCGACTTTTTCAGGAATGCACCGCTTTTCGAAAGCGTCTTGGGAGAAAACTTCACCAAAAACGGCTTTGCGAGAGGCAGGGGGCATAAAGGGGTTGACCAGAGGGGAGACTGCCGCGCTGTACTGCGCGCCGCTTGTTCCTGCAACCGGAGTTTTGTGCCCCCATGTCCAGAAAGGGTATCGGATCTGGCGATCCTGACCGCATTGCCGAACGCCTTGCCCTGTTGCGGCGCCGTGGGCTGGTGGTGCGTGGTGTGCGTGCGTTTTTTGAGGGACGCGGGTATCTGGAGGTCGAAACCCCCTATGCCGTGCCGACGCCGGGGGAGGAAGTGCATCTGAAGGTATTTCGCACCGAGCAGCATCGCCCCGATGGGACGGTGCGTCCGCTGTTTTTGCACACCAGTCCCGAATTCGCGATGAAGCGTATCGTGGCCGCAACCCACCTGCCGGTGTTCCAGATGGCACGGGTCTGGCGCAATGCGGAAGGCAGCCGCCTGCATGCGCATGAGTTCACGATGCTGGAATGGTATCGCCCCCATGCCAGCCTGTCTGACCTGATGGATGAGACCGAGGCCCTGTTGCGCGCCATTTTGCCGCCGGTCCTGCCGGGTGCGGCATCACGGGTTGCAATGACCCCCCCGTTCGAACGCCTGACGATGGCCGATGCCTTTGCACGGTATGCCGGGCTTGACCTGTTGGCGACGGGCGACGACGCGACTGCGCTTGCGCAGGCCGCACGATGTGACCTGCGTGCGGGGGAAAGCTGGGAAGACCTGTTTTTCCGCCTGCTGATGGAACGTATCGAGCCGCATATCGGGCGCACATGTCCGACCTTCCTGACCCACTGGCCCGCCAGTCAGGCGGCCCTGGCGCGGCGTGATCCCGCGGACCCGCGCGTGGCGCTGCGTTTCGAACTGTATGCCGATGGGATCGAACTGGCCAATGCGTTCGAGGAGCTGACCGACCCGGTGGAGCAGGAGGCACGTTTTATGGCCGATCGCGCCCGGCGGGCCGACCTGTATGGCGATGACCCGCAGGCGACATGGCCAATGGACCATGCGTTCCTTGCTGCAGTGGGGAACATGCCATCCTGTGTGGGGATCGCGCTGGGGCTGGATCGTCTGGTGATGCTCGCGGCGGGGACGCGGCGGATTGAGGATGTGCTCTGGCTGTCGGGGGAGTGAAGGTAAAAGATTGTGGGAACTGGCCGAAATCTATGAAATTTCGGTGAAGCCTTTTCCCGCAGGGATCAAGGTTCAGGTCATGGTGCTGACACCAGGGCAGCCTTTGCGGGCATCATGGGCATTTTTGATAACGAATTGAAAATAAGTGATTTTTCAAGAGGCTGTTTGAAAAGTCAGGCTCGATAACATCCTGAAATCATAAAGGTTTTTGGTGAAGCTTTTTCCAAAAAGCTTCAGAAGACGCCGCCTTTTTCGATCA
>ERZ746981.39-NODE-39-length-130727-cov-30.956831_pt1 | contig 130727 bp, 123 predicted proteins | sample MGYA00374948_ERZ746981 | MGnify/ENA primary metagenome ERZ746981 (study PRJEB28757, sample SAMN06711160) | food metagenome | host: microorganism | place: China:Harbin | collected 2017-01-30 | study: EMG produced TPA metagenomics assembly of the Analysis of... | reverse complement strand
TGCTCCTGCTCCTGCTCCTGCTCCTGCTCCTGCTCCTGCTCCTGCTCCTGCTCCTGCTCCTGCTCCTGCTCCTGCTCAAGGAGAACCTGCAGCGGAAGATACGACAACCCTATAATCCATATATTCTGAGTATTTCGTATATTTTTAAATTTACATATCCAATTAATATACCATATACTTTATATAATACTTAAGTGTATGCACTTCACATCCAATTACATATGTATATGATGAATCTATAGCATTCATAATGCATGCTTCGGCGACAGTAATTATGAATCCTACGGACTGATCGACCAGTGAATGCGAGATGATATTCTCCCGACCATTCCATCCAGAAGCCATAGGAACACGTAAAGGGAATAGACTTTCTCCACTACGGCGCATGGAAAACACAGCCCGCAGGTTTTGTAACAGGCCCAGATTATCGCCCAGATACCGATAAACTGAAAACCACTTTACCCTGCCGCCATTCAGCTCACTTCAATCATCATCCCACTTCACCGATGACATGACTTGATCTGCTGGTGGAAAAAATCATCAGCTTCGGTCATGGCATGCGCCGAAATCTTCGGTGACAGATGATCAAATGCTTCATGGGCATAGGCGAATTCATGCGCCACCAACTGATCCAGCACGGCAGGCATCCCGACCAGGCGTGTTTCACGCGTTTGCGCCTTGGCACGGATCAGATCATCAATGATTTCGACTGTGCCATGTTCAAGTTCGCATTCACGCAGCAGGGAAGGAAAGTGCATCGGCACGACATTTTCCGCCGGATGCAGACGTAACCAACGCAGGGCAATCGCCGGACGCAGCGCATAAAACAGTTTCTTCAGCCGCATGTCCTGCCCCTGTCCGTTGCAATTCCGGTTATATTGTTTCTCGCCCAGATGCAGGTAGTGCCGTGCAACAAGGGGACGGCTACAGACCCGATGCGCCAGGGCCATGAACTGTGTCTGGAAGGCCGTGTCCATCCCATAGATAATGGGAGAAGACAGCCACTCCATGACCACCACATTTCCCTTCAGCAGCAGGCGGACAGCCTTGGCCAGATCCCAGCCATTGACATCAAGTTCCTGCGTGAGCGGGATTTCGATGACATCACGCACGGGCCACAATGACAGATACTGCGCCATTGGCCTGATGAAGATGAACCGGCAATCATAATCACTGTCGAGGGAGGGAAAGCCCCATGCACGACTACCGCTTTCAATCGCCAGCGGGATGATGACGTCATGCTCCGCCCGGATCGTCGCAAGCGTCCGGTCGATATCCGTCAATGCGGTCTTACAGAAACTTTCGGGGATGGAGCGAAGCCATTCCTGTGCTTGCGTCATGTTCATCAGGCCAGTTCTGTATTTTCAATATATCTTTTGGGGTCAGGCGCACATCCTGCGCGCCGACGCGTGGTCCGGCAGGGGAGGCACGTCGTCGTCAGTATCCTAACATTATATTTCGCCATATGTTTTTGAATATAAATAACCGATATCCCCGGTTCAGGTATCATCGTCTGTCTTATATGCATTTGCCCACAGTTGGGTGGATGACAATCGCCATTTTCATATTACAGTTGCAATGACACCAGTATGAAAGAGGCCATTCATGCAGATCACGGCAATCAGTGATATCGATGGACAGTGTAGCCGCAGGGGCGCTGACATCCTGCTCGAAATTCTTGAAAGCGAGGGCGTCAAATATATCTTTGGCAATCCCGGCACGACGGAACTTCCGCTGATTGATGCCCTGCAGAAACGTCCGGACCTGCAATATGTGCTGGCCCTGCAGGAAGCCAGTGCTGTCGCCATGGCTGATGGTTATGCGCAGGCGGCGGGACGGCCGGGATTTTTGAACCTGCATACGGCAGGTGGTCTGGGCCATGGCATGGGAAACCTCCTCAACGCCAGCGTGTCGCAAACCCCTCTGGTTGTAACGGCGGGACAGCAGGATTCCCGCCATACCATCTCCGACCCCCTTCTGTTCGGGGATCTGGTCAGCATCGCCACCCCGGCCGTCAAGTGGGCGCAGGAAGTCATGCATGCCGATCAACTGCCGGTGTTGGTCCACCGTGCTTTCAATGACGCCATGGCGGCCCCGACCGGGCCTGTCTTCTTGTCATTACCCATGGATGTCATGGAGGAAATGAGTACCGTTTCCGCAGCCCCCCCATCGCGGATCGAGCGTTGCTCCATCGCTGGCGGCCTGCCGGAACTGGCGCGGCACCTGGCGCAGATCGCACCAGGACGGCTGGGAATTATCGCAGGGGACGAAGTTCACGCCGCGGGGGCTGCGGCACAGGTGGCCGCCGTGGCGGAACTTCTGGGGGCACCGGTCTTCGGCTCCTCATGGCCGTCACGTGTTCCCTTTGCGACATCCCATCCCTTGTGGGAAGGCAACCTGCCAACACGGGCCACGGATATCGCGGCAAAGCTGGGAGATTATGATGCGATCTTTGCACTGGGTGGCAAATCGCTGATTACCATCCTGTATTCCGAAGGGTCTGCCGTGCCGCCGGGGTGCGCGATCTATCAGGTCTCGGCAGATATCGGGGATCTTGGGCGCACATTTTACACGCCACTATCGCTGGTGGGACATATCCGCGCCTCGCTCGAAGCGTTCCTGCCTTTGCTGGCCAAGGAAATCGAGGGGCGTCAGGATGTCTACGCCTCTGCGCGGGAAAAGGTCACGGCGCGTAACCGTGATCGCCGGAACGCGGCATTATCCATTGCACGACACAGGATGGAAGACCCCGTCATCGCGCCATGTGTCGCAGCCTATGAGGCCGTGCGCGCCATCGGGCCAGACATTGCCATCGTTGATGAAGCCATCGCCACCTCATCACACGTGCGCTCCTTCCTCAACAGCGACTGGCCCGCGCAGTACTCCTTCCTGCGCGGCGGTGCGCTGGGCTGGGGGATGCCGGCCGCCGTGGGCGCATCGCTTGGTCTGGGGCGTGAACCTGTCGTCTGCCTGGTGGGGGATGGGGCCTCTCTTTACTCCCCGCAGGCAATCTGGACCGCAGCGCATGAGAAGCTGCCGGTGACTTTCGTCATCATGAACAATCAGGAATATAATGTCCTGAAGGGCTTCATGCGGGGACAAACGCACTACGTCTCCACCCGTAACGGCAATTACCTTGCCATGGACCTGAACGACCCGGTCATAGATTATCAGGCGATGGCTACATCCTATGGCCTGTCGGCATGCAGGATTACGCGGGCAACCGATATCGCCGCCGCCATTCAGGCTGGGATCGCATCGGGTCGCGCCAATGTGGTGGAAATCATGATCCGGGCTGAATAACCATGACATGATAACCATGACATGGGGGGGCAGGCGCTGCATGCCGCCCCATACCGGGCCACAGGATGCCATTTGATACGCCAAACCCCTTAATCCTGTTGGGTAATACGGGATATCCCCGATATGATGGAAGGCAGCTATTTGAAAAATAGGCTTTCCATGGATTGTGAAATCCCCCATTGCGTTATCAGCATGGCATATCGGGCGACATGGACACCGCCAGAAGAGGTGATGACAGCCATTTCCAGTCGCGTGAAAGCCGCGCCACACGCGGGTTGCGCAAGGAGATTGTAAGCTGCTTCACCACATGGAATACCTGTTCCAGCATTATGGATATGGCGTAATCACCCTGATCGTCATGCTGGAAAGCATGGGATTGCCCCTGCCGGCGGAAACGCTGATCATCTCCGCCTCGCTCTATTGTGCGGCGACGCATCACATGGATATCGGCTGGGTTGCCGTGGCGGCCATCGTGGGCGCGATCATCGGCGATAATATCGGCTATATCATCGGACGCATGGTCGGAATACCATTGCTGCAACGCTATGGCGCGCGGATCGGCATGACCCCGGATCGCCTGCTGCTTGGCCGGTTCCTGTTCAGTCGCCATGGCAGTGAAATTGTGTTCTTTGGCCGTTTCATCGCTGTGGTCCGTGTGTTCGTGGCCTTGCTGGCCGGTGCGAATCACATGACGTGGCCACGTTTCATGATCTTCAATGCGGCAGGCGGCATCTGCTGGGCTGGTGGCTATGCCATGCTGAGCTACTATCTCGGTCACAAGATCATGCAGCTTTCCGGTCCCGCCAGCGTCATCGGGGCCGTAACTGTTGTCATCGGGGTGGGAGGATGCGCCATTTTCCTACGCCGCAACGAAAAGCGGCTGACGGATAAGGCATTGCAGGAAGCCCGCCAGGACATGACTGACGACACCCAGAAAAACCCTTCGCAAAAGATACCGTGAAAATACCGATTACGATTTATCTTCGACGTCATGATGACTTTATGTTACCTCAGGTAACATGAGCCAGATGCATATCAGGTTGAAAATAATCACAATCTTATCGTTCGCGAGACTCTTATGACGGCTCCGTTTCCACCCGCTTCAACACAACATCCGCTGGCGGTCATTACCGGCGGGGCAGGGGGGATCGGTCGCCTTGTCATCGAAGGCCTGCTGACTGCCGGATACCATGTAATTGCGTTGACGCGACAGGGGCGTGTCCCGACACTGGAACACTCCCCCGGCATCACCAACATCCGCTGTGACCTTGGGGACCCGCAGGCCATCGGATTGGCGACGGACCGGATCAGGTCATTTGGCGCCCCCGTGCGGGCACTCATCCACTGTGCGGGGGTCATCGTACCGCAGACCGTCTCCGACCTTGATGACGGGGCAATCAGGGAACAGGTGACGGTCAACCTGCAAACCCCCATCATGCTGACGACACGACTGCTGGACCTGGTGCCACGGGGCGGCCATATCGTCTTTGTCAATTCTATGGCTGCGATCGTTCCCCTGGGGGGGAGCAGTGTCTATGCCGCCACGAAATTCGGGCTGCGTGGCTTTGCCCTTTCCCTGCGGGAGGAGGTCCGGTCACGCGGCATCCATGTTTCCTCCATTTTCCCTGGGGCCGTGGATACGCCCATGCTGCAGAGGGAAATGCAAAATGGAGGGTCCGCCCTTAATTTCGTGACCTTACCGGTACCACCACAACACATCGCGACACTGATCCTGCGCGCCCTGCGTCAGCGGAGCCGGGATGTGTTCGTCCCTTCATCTGACGGGATTTTTGGCCAGCTTCTGCTGATTTTTCCCGCCATCTGGCAAAAGCTTCTGCCGGTCATGCTATGGATGGGGGAAAAAGGGCGGCGCAAATACCTGCGTGAACGCAAGGATGAAACAACCCCAACCTAAAAACCCCCAATCATGACATGAAGGCGGGGATCAGGCGATAACATCGATCATGCGCCGCACGGCATAGATATGGGTGGATGCCCCCAGAACCACCATGACGTGCCACAGCGCGTTGGAGAAAGGCAGCTTTTCGTAATTATAAAACAGCGTGCCAATCGAATAAAAAACAAGGCCAAGAATAATCAGGACAAGCACCTGCCACGGCAGGTGCCAGAAAACCGGATCTGGACACAAGAAAAACATCCATGCAACCACCAGATAGGGAATGACCTGATATTTCTGGCTTTTTTCAAACCAGAACAGCTTCATCCCCATACCGGCAAAGGCCACGATCCATAACAGCACGCAGAAGTAGAAGCTGCGCCATCCATGGCCCCCGATAACGATGAATGGCGTGTAGGTACTGGCAATAGCGACAAAGATCATGGCCTGATCAACCCGCTGCAACCCGCCCTTGATGCGACAGGCCGGACAGAAATTATATGCTGCCGAGCATATGCATACGAGGATCAGGCAGGTGCCATAAAGAACAACCGACTGCCGCACCATCCAAGTGGCAGTATGCGGCACCGAGGCCCCCAACCATCCTGCACCGGCAATCATGACGGCCACCCCGACGACATGCACGATAAGGTCAGCAACACGTTCAAGCAGGGTGTAAGAGGGGAAGCGGGCTTTTATACTCATACCCGGCATTATATCGTAAATATCCCTCATCCGTGGACGCGGCAGCCATGCAGCACATGAATGAGAAAAAGTATGATCCTGTTGAAAATGATTATTCCCGGGCATTCCTGATTGGGCGGTGATATGTCTTTTCAGCTCGGCATGATCCGAAAGGCTGTTTGGAAATTTGTGGCCAGTAACCTACCCGGGCATGTTGGAAATATCGCACATTGATGATCGCGACTGCGAGATGAATCATGGCAGCGAACGGCCTGTCAATCTTCTCGCGCTACCTGACGATGCACTCGAACTCCCAGAGCTTGCAGAAGCAAGCTCTCGATGAGAATGGAATGCTTTGGACAGGAGTTTATCGAGTTGAACACATATGGCATCATCTGGTCAGTGGATCATTGAGCGCCCTGCCGGCCAAAATTCATTTTGAATTCGCATTAAAAAGTAAATTCAAAATGAAATTTATTCTTAATTATTAACAAATTTTAAAATAACAAACATATTTTATATATTCCCAAAAAAAATACCGAAGAAAATTCATTGATTATGTTTTTATATTCAAGGAAGAAAAATCTGCATCAAACCGAAATTATAGAATATTTCTCCCTATATCCTGACACTCCCATGAAAAAATCTTTCATGTTCATAAACAACGGATAAATCCATTTGCCGCATCGGCGATCATAACACTTATGAACCGAATTGACCGTATCCCTACAGGCAGGCTACGTTCGTCGCGACATAATCCATCTTAATGGCGACACCAGAGTAAAAGGTTCCATATTCATGAATTTCCGTTTTGATACAAAAGGATACCGGTCCCTACTTCTTGGCTGTGTCGCCTCCCTTGCATGTGTTACGTCCGGGTGGGCCGCAGACCGTCTTCCCCCCGGACAGGCAGCACAGGCACCGGCGGTTTTCATGCCACAACCAATGCCGGACAGGCCCACGGCCTTCCGCTCGGCCGCAGGTATTCCGGGGCGTGCTTTCTGGCAGAACCGCGCGGATTATTCCATCCACGCCACAATACAGCCAGATACGAAAAGCCTTTCGGGGCAGGAAACCATTACCTATACCAACAACAGTCCCGATGCGCTGGATGTCATCTGGCTGAATCTGGAACAAAACGAATATAAGCCTGACTCACGTTCACAATATGCTTCGGAACGTTTTTCCACCCCGCGCACCGATGGCGTCCAGATTGAAAAAGTTATTGTAGAATATAAGGGTGTAAAGAAAGAAATCACCCCGATCATCAGCGATACCCGCATGCAACTGCGCCTGCCTGCCACCTTGCGGGGCAAGGGGGGGAAATTACGCATCCATGTAACATGGCATTACGTCATTCCCGGTCCATGGGGTGGGCGTACATCTGTTACCCCAAGTAAAAATGGGGATATTTACGAAATCGCACAATGGTATCCCCGCATGGCGGTATATGACGACATCCGGGGATGGGATACTGCGCCCTATCTGACGCAGGAGTTCTATCTTGAATATGGAAATATCGACTATCGTGTAACGGTACCCTGGAATTACACGGTTGTGGGGTCAGGCACGCTGCTCAATCCCGGCGCCGTCCTGACCGCAACCGAACGACAGCGCCTGTCACAGGCCGCCCACAGCGATACACGCGTCCTGATCCGTACCGCACAGGATGTCACTGATCCGACCAGCCATCGTCATGACCATGGCGACATGACGTGGCACTTCCGTATGGAAAACACCCGTGACGTGGCATTTGCCGCATCCCCGGCCTTTGTGTGGGATGCCGCGCGGATGAACCTGCCTGACCATGGGGTCAGCAAGGGTCCGCACCTTGCCATGTCCGTCTATCCCACAGAGGGGATTGGTCCTGATGGATGGGACCGATCCACCGAATATGTGAAGCACGCGATCGAATATTTTTCGGAACAGTGGTATCCCTATCCGTGGCAGAATGCGATCAACCTGGGCGGTCATGGGGCAGGGATGGAATATCCCGGCATTGTCTTTGACGGCATGAAGGACCATGGGCCACAGCTATTCTGGATCACCACGCACGAACTTGGCCATGGCTGGTTCCCCATGATCGTAGGATCCAATGAACGACGCAACGCCTTCATGGACGAGGGATTCAATACCTTCATCGATGCCTATGCGTCCGATCATTTCAACCATGGTGAATTCGCCCCCAAGAAGGACAATGAATTCGCCCCGCTGACGGGTATCCCGGCTGATGATATTGTCCCGCTCCTGCGTGACAAGGATGCCCCCCCGCTGATGGTGCCATCGGATCTGGTGCAGGAGCGTTATCGTCATCCGGTCACCTATTTCAAAGGGGCCTATGGGCTCAAGCTGCTGCGTGAACAGATTGTCGGGCCGGAACGCTTTGACCGTGCTTTCCGACGCTATATCGACGTCTGGGCCTACCATCACCCGACGCCATCGGATTTCTTCCGGTTCATGAGCAGCGAAACAGGCGAGGATCTGTCATGGTTCTGGCGCGGATGGTATTTTGAAAACCGTGCGCCCGATTATGCCTGCACCGGCATTCATGCAACGTCCGATGGATACCGGATCAGTGTGCAGAACAAGGGCAGCCTGCCCATTCCGGTGACAATGCTTCTGACCTATGCGGATGGCTCGACCACGCGCCAGACCATTCCTACCGAAACATGGTATCAGCATACAGCCATCGACCTCCCGATCAAAACACAGGGTTCGCTGCGAACGGTGACGCTTGATCCCGACCATGCCATTCCCGACATTGATCGCAGCAACAATACCCTGCACACTCCCTGAACAGGGCTGGCGAATACACAATCGATTTTATCGCAACGCGCTCTGCTAGAGGACCGGGCGTATAATACGGGGGCCATTCGACAGGAATGGCCCCCTTTTTCATGATTTCGATCCGCATGTTACGCTGCGCAAACAGTGATCCAGACGGCCTGGCGGGATGGACCGGCATAAGCTGTCTCGCGCCATGCCACCATCTCGGCAAGGGATGCCGCATCCCCCGATTGACCCTATCATCCCATATATAATCGCAACCTTTGGCGCGTCACGGTCTTAAAACCTGTAACGCCCCCGCATTTTCCGCCACGATGAAAGGCTATGACCAGACATCATGATACCCCGTAAATGCGCCGGTCCCATCCATGTTCCCCTTTCACGCCGCCTTGTCTTGCAGGCAGGGGCGGCGGTGACGGGACTGTTGAATACCCCATCGGCCGGGGCAGCAGGTTTGTCCGCACAGGGCCGGGATCACATGAATCCGGTCACGCATGACATCATGCAGCATGACGTGGATATCCGCCTGACAATCAATGGCACTTCCCATCACCTTGCAGTTGACACACGCACCACGCTGCTCGATCTGCTGCGTGAGCATCTGCATCTGACCGGCACGAAGAAGGGATGTGACCACGGGCAATGCGGTGCCTGTACTGTCCTGCTTGATGGCAAACGGGTTCTGTCGTGCCTGTCGCTTGCCGCATCACATGACGACGCGCAGGTCATCACCATTGAGGGCTTGTGCAAAGAAGGGCACCTGCACCCCATGCAGCAGGCCTTCGTTGAACATGACGGGTTTCAGTGCGGATACTGCACGCCGGGACAGATCTGTTCGGCGATCGGCATGCTGCGTGAATGGAAGGCAGGTTTCCCCAGCATGGTTACTATGGAACGTAGGGAACATCCTCCCCACCTCGACCCCGCGGACCTGCGCGAACGCATGGCAGGCAATCTGTGCCGGTGCAGTGCCTATCCCAATATTCACGCCGCAATCATTGATGTCGCGCGACATTCCACATGAAACCATTTTCCTATGTCCGTCCCACCACAACCGAAGCCGCGACACGCGAAAGGGCAACAGGGGCCACGCTTCTGGCCGGTGGTACCAACCTGCTTGACCTGATGAAACTGCAGGTGATGCAGCCCGACCGTCTGGCAGATATCAACCGTATTGCACAATTACGCGGGATTACGACCGATGGCGCGGGTAACACGCATATCGGTGCACTGACCACCAATGCCGACGTGGCGGCGCACCCCCATATCCTGCACCATTATCCCGTACTGTCCCATGCCATCGTGGCGGGGGCATCGGGACAGATCCGCAACATGGCAACCACTGCCGGCAACCTGATGCAGCGGACACGATGTGTCGCATTTTACGACCGGGCGGCAGCATGCAACAAACGACATCCCGGCAGCGGGTGTGCCGCAATGGGGGGTGGCAACCGGATGAACGCCATCATTGGTGGCAGTGAGCAGTGCATTAGCGTTCACCCATCCGACATGGCCGTGGCGTTATGCGTGCTTGATGCACGGGTATGCACCCGGCGGGCAAACGGGCAGGGACGTGAAATCCCCATCGCTGACTTCCATCGCCTGCCCGGTGATACACCACATATGGAAACGGTGCTGCAAGCCGATGAAATGATCACCTCGATCATGATCCCGCCCACGCCGATAGGGCGACAGACCTATCGCAAGGTCCGCGACCGGGCCTCCTACGCGTTTGCGCTGGTTTCAGTCGCAGCCATAGTGCAGGTCCGGCAGGGATATATACAGGAGGCCCGCTTTGCCTTTGGCGGCATTGCCCCACGGCCATGGCGCATTGGGACGGCCGAGCAAGCCCTCATGGGACAACAGCCCACGCCTGCAATCCTGTCGCATGCAGCTGATATTGCCCTGACGGGTGCCAAAGGCCATGGCGACAATGATTTCAAAATTCCCCTTGCCCGACGGACACTGATGCAGGTTCTGACCATCCTGTCGCGGGAGGATGAAAATGACTGACCTTCCCCCCGGATCATCCGACCAGATTTCCTCTGCGATCCCGATGATCGGCGCGGGCATACGCCGTGTGGAAAGCACACCGAAAGTAACGGGGCAGGCCCGCTATGCCTATGAACTGGATGCGTCCACACTGGGTGCAGCTGCCAACCCGCTTGTGGGGGTTATGGTACTGTCAACAATCGCCCGAGGACGTATCACTGCCACCCTGACCGCGACAGCACGGGGCATGCCGGGGGTCCACCTCGTCCTGACCAGTGATAATGCCCCACCCCAGGCCCCATGGGGACCATTGCGCGCCAAGGACCGATTTGCACGTGCGCAACCCGTGCTGCGCGGTCCTGATGTCCATTATTATGGCGAACCCGTGGCCCTTGTCGTGGCGGATACATTTGAACAGGCACGCGCCGCCGCCATGGCCGTCGATGTGCGCTATGACAGCGTACCACATGCGGTGGTACTCGACCCCAGCACCGCGACAGAGCCGGAATTCCTCAATGGGTTCAAACCCGCCCATACGGATTATGGTGATTTTGATGCGGCTTTTGCCAGATCCGCCGTCAAGGTGGATACGGTTTATGAAACGCCACACCAGAACCATGCCCAGATGGAACCCCACGCCACAACGGCGATGTGGCACAAAGACGACCTGATCCTGCATACATCCGCGCAAAACCTTGTATCAATCCAGATGGGCATTGCCGCAACCCTGCAAATCTCGCCCCATCATGTGCGCGTCCTCAGCCCATATGTGGGCGGCGGATTTGGGGGCAAGCTGCCATATTTCGCCGATGCGATCCTTGCCGCACTCGCCGCACGCATGCTGGGCGCGCCCGTCAAGGTGGGCATGACACGCACACAGATGTTTTCCGCAACCACCCACCGCACCGCCACCCGCCAGACAGTGCGCATCGGTGCGGACCGGACGGGCCGCCTGTGCGCCATCTGTCATGATGCACTGTCACATTGCGCCTCGTTCGATAATTTCGTGGAGGACACAACCACCATCACGCGTGGCCTGTATCGTGCGGACGCCATACGCACGGATGCACACCTTAATCACCTTGACCTGCCACGTTCAGATTCCATGCGCTCCCCCGGTGATGCAGTCGGTATGGTCGGGCTGGAATGCGCCATGGACGAACTGGCGCACGAACTGGGGATGGACCCTCTCGAACTTCGTCTGCTCAACGATACTCCCACCGACCTGACCGCAAACAGACCCTTCAGCAGCCGGCATCTGCGACAATGCCTGAAAGAAGGGGCCAGGCGTTTCAAATGGGCAGCCCGCAATCCCCGGCCAGGGCAGGTAAGGGAAGGGGAGTGGCTGATAGGTATGGGGATGGCATGCGCGATGCGCTATAACCTGCTCAAACCCTGTCAGGCGCTGGCACATATTGATGCGGGGGCGAACCTGACGGTTCAACTGGCGATGACCGATCCCGGAACCGGCACCCAGACCATCCTGACACAGATCGCCGCCGGCACAATGGGGCTTCCCCTCACGCAGGTCCGTGTGGAAATGGGGGACACGACCTATCCCCCCGCACCGGGTTCGGGGGGATCATTCGGGGCCGAAAGCGCGGGATCAGCCGTCCTGCGTGCCTGCGAAAACCTGCGCACCCTATTACTGGAGGCATCCATCCGTGATGAACACTCCTCCCTGTATGGACAGCCGATGGAGGCCATACAGCTTGACGCAGGCAGCCTTCACGCAGGGGGACGACATGAATCCCTTTCCAGCTTCCTGGAACGCGTATTTCCCCATGGCATGCAGGCCCACGGCGAAATCACGGCAGACCCGAACTCCCTGAAATGGTCGCAGGCTTCGTTTGGTGCGCATTTTTCCGAAGTTGCCGTTAACGCCATAACGGGCGAGGTACGGGTGCGCAGGATGCTCGGCGTTTTCGCATGTGGCCGCATCCTCAATAGCCGCACCGCGCGTTCGCAACTTCTGGGGGGTATGATATGGGGAATTTCAAACGCACTGCACGAAGAAAACACACCCGACCCACGCACGGGGCAATTCACGGCCCATGACCTTGCGAATTACCACATCGCCACCCATGCTGACATGCCTGATATGGAAGTTGTCATGATCGCGGAAGATGAACCGGTTTCCAACCCACTGCATATCAAGGGGCTGGGCGAAGTCGGGATCTGTGGCGCGGCAGCGGCAATTGGCAACGCCGTATTCAATGCCACGGGCATACGCGTGCGCAACTTTCCCATCACGATTGACCGGCTGCTGCCACATCTGCCGGAAATGCCAGCCTGAGTCATAAAGGACTGTTAAAAAATAAATCGCACCAGAAAGTATTTTGTTGAAAATTCCTTACGAAATAAATGATTTTCTGATCACTACATGTCGGCATTAAAAAAGGGGGCACGCAATGACGTGCCCCCCTTTCATGCGATATGGTTCACCCAGAATCAGCGCTGCTGATAGAGCAGGCGCGCACGGATCGTACCCTTGAGATCGCGCAGCTTGCCCAGGATGCGGTTGTCCTTTTCCACATCCCTGCCGGTATCGGCTTCTACGACAACATACCCCAATTCACCCGCCGTCTGTAGATACTGCGCCGTGACGTTGCAGCCCTCGCGGGAGAAGATTTCGTTAATCTGCAACATCACACCCGGCGCGTTGGTATGGACGTGCATGAAACGGGTGCCGTGCGGGTTTTCCGGCAGTTGCACAGTAGGAAAATTGACGGCCCCCAGTGTGGAGCCAATGTCGGAATAATCCAGAAGCTTGCGGGCGACTTCCTGACCGATACGTTCCTGCGCCTCGGCGGTTGACCCCCCGATATGCGGCGTCAGAATGACATTATCCAGCCCACGCAGCGGTGTTTCCAGGCTTTCGCCCGCAGCCTTTGGCTCCTTGGGGAACACATCGATCGCGGCACCCAGCAGGTGGCCATCCTTCAACGCCGCGGCAAGCGCGGCGAGATCCACGACATTGCCGCGCGCATTGTTGATCAGGAATGATCCCGGCTTCATCGCATGGATCTGCGCCTCGCCAATCATGTTCGCCGTTTCCGGCGTCTGGGGCACATGCAGGCTGATGACATCACTCAGCCCCAGCAGCTCCTCCAGCGTGGCGACAGGATGGGCATTCCCATGCACCAGTTTATCGATCACGTCATAATAGAATACGCGCATGCCAAATGCCTCGGCCAGCACGGAAAGCTGCGAACCGATGGACCCATACCCCACGATGCCCAGCGTCTTGCCGCGCACTTCCCAACTGTTCGTTGCTGACTTCTTCCATACGCCTTCGTGGCATTCCACCGATTTGGGGAATATCCGGCGCATCAGCATGACAATCTCGCCCATCACCAGTTCGGCGACAGAGCGGGTGTTGCTGAATGGCGCATTAAAGACGGGAATCCCCCCCTCACGCGCGGCCACAAGGTCAACCTGGTTGGTCCCGATGCAAAAGCAGCCAATGGCGATCAGGCGGTCTGCACTCTCGATCACTTCTCGCGTCAGTTGCGTGCGCGAACGGATACCGACGATATGCACCCCCTCCAGCGCCTTACGCAGGGCTTCGCCTTCAAGCGCGGTCTTGAGGCGGGTTACGTTTTCATACCCGTTTTCCTTGAGAAGCGACACGGCACTGTCATGCACGCCTTCAAGCAGCAGGATACGAATCTTGTCCTTGGACAGGGAAAGGTGGCCGACGGAGGGATGAGTCATGTGGAGTACTCACACTTGTTCGATCAAAGGGATGCCCTATCCGATTGCTTGGCGCATGGCTAGGGAGGAATGATGCAGGGCAGGGAATTAGGGGGCGGGGAAGTCAGGAAAACGTACTATTTCGCCAGAAGGCGACATGCCTGGTCCATAAGGGCGGGATTGCCGAGGGCGAGGACACTGCCATCACCATCAAGCCGGAGCGGGCGCCCGGCCCAGTCCGTCATGCGACCGCCCGCACCTTCGACCACAGGGACAAGGGCGGCCCAATCCCATGGTTTCATGGTGCATTCGGCAATAATATCCACCTGTCCCAACGCCAGCAGGCCATATGCGTAACAATCCCCCCCCCAGCTCACGCGCTTGACCGCCCGCGACAGGGCCTCCCACCGTGGGCGGTAATCACCTTCGAGGATTTCAGGCGCGGTGCATGACAGTTCAGCCTGCGCCAGTGACGGGCACAGGCGTGTCCCGGCCTGTCCCGCAAGGCGTGAGACGTAACGCGTTGCCTCCCCCCGCACACCGATCCAGCGTTCACCGGTAATGGGCTGGTCAATAATGCCCAGTACCGGCACGCCATCATGCAGCAGCGCGATCAGGGTACCGAAGGTGGGACGCCCCGTCAGGAAAGCACGCGTCCCGTCAACCGGGTCAATCACCCAGCGATAGGCCGCATCAGGCTGTTCCGTACCGAACTCCTCCCCCATGATCCCATGATGGGGCAGACGTTCGCCGATGACGGCGCGGATCGCACGTTCGGCGGAACGGTCGGCAATCGTCACCGGGCTGGCGTCGGCCTTGTCATCGGCGCGAACCCCCGCACGGAAAAACGGCCGCACAATACATGCGGCAACATCGGCCGCCGCCTGTGCCGCCGCAAGAAACTGCGTCTTTTGCGCCAGCGGGTCCGACATCAGTTCTTCTCTTCGACAAGGGTCTGGATATAGGCGACAAGGTTGGCCCGGTCTGTTGCCGATGTAATTCCAGGAAAGGCCATCTTGGTGCCCGGGGCAAAGGCATCAGGTTTCTTGAGCCATTCCGCCAGCAGGGCAGGGGTCCAGACGTCCTTCTTGTGCGCGCTCAGGGCTTCGGAAAATTCATAATCGGGAATATCACCGATATGCGTCCCCATAACGCCAAACAGGTCGGGACCGATGATGGACGGCCCATGCGGGGCAAAGCTGTGGCACATCGCGCACTGATGATCGGCGATCTCATGCCCCTTGGCCGCATCCGCGTGGGCCAGCAATGTCTCGATCGGCGGGTCCTGCCCGTCATCGGGCGTGGATTGCGGCATGGGAACCGCCGTCTGGGCCGCCGCGCGATGTGGCACGAGGAGGTTGCCCATACCCCAACTGCCCCCAAACGCCACCGCTGCGATCAGGAACGCTGCCCCCACCTGGTTAACCCGCATGCTGTTCATGAATAAAGACGCCTTTCGTGCGCGGTTGCATGACTTTGCTTCATTACCTAAACTGCCGTGCCGCTTGTGTGAAGCAGCCACAAGCTTGCACGTTTCGTGTCGCCTTGATGAACCGATGGGCCAAAACCAGATTTCATGAACCCGATTGTCATAATACCGGCCCGTATGGCGTCATCACGCCTGCCCGGAAAACCACTGGCGGATATCGCCGGACGCCCGATGATTGCGCACGTCCTTGAACGCGCCACACTGGCCGGAATCGGCCCGGTGGTCGTCGCCGTCTGCGATGCCGCTGTCGCGCAGGCCGTGGAGCAAGCGGGGGGACATCCCGTAATGACCGATCCAGACCTGCCATCGGGTTCCGACCGGGTATGGCAGGCATTGCAACGGGTTGACCCGCAAGGCAGGCATGACACGGTCATCAACCTGCAAGGCGACCTGCCCGGCGTCATGCCCGATATCCTGCACAAGGTTCTGCTGCCACTGCATGAGGCCGCCACCGATATCGCAACACTGGTGGCCCCCGTGCAGGACTCTGACGAAGCAGCCGCTGACTCGGTGGTGAAGGTGGCCTGTGCTTTTGCCGATGGCGCCGATACGGCACGCGCCCTGTATTTTTCCCGTGTCGCGATTCCATGGGGGCAGGGGCCATTATGGCACCATGTCGGCATCTATGCCTATCGCCGCACGGCCCTGCAGCATTTCGTCAGCAACCCGGAATCCCCGTTGGAACACCGCGAACGCCTTGAACAGCTTCGCGCGCTGGAGGCGGGGATGCAGATCGGATGCGCACGGATCGCGCATGCGCCATTCGGGGTGGACACCCCTGCCGACCTTGAACGCGCACGCGCCGCCGCGACTGCCACGATGCACGTGGCACAGGCACAGGCACAGGCACAGGCACAGGCACAGGCACAGGCACAGGCACAGGCACAGGCACAGGCACAGGCACTCACATGACCGGGGGCATCATCGCATTCCAGGGCACATTCGGCGCCTATTCCGACCTTGCCTGCCGACAGGCCCGTCCGGGCTGGACAACCCTGCCGTGTGAAACCTTTGCCGAGGCGATTGCCGCCGTGCACGAAGGCGGCGCGGACGCCGCGATGCTGGCCTGTGAAAACAGCCTGGCGGGACGGGTGCCAGATATCCATGCCCTGCTGCCACAATCCGACCTGTTCATCATTGGCGAACATTTCCTGCGCATCGAACACTGCCTGATGGGAATCCCCGGCGCGACCCTGCATGATGCGAAACGCGTCCATACCCATCCCGTCGCCATGGCGCAGATCCGGGGCCTGATAAAGGAAACAGGCCTGAAGCCGGTGGTGGAATTCGATACGGCCGGCGCTGCTGAACTTGTCCGTGGCTGGGGCCGCAAGGAAGATGTCGCCGTCGCATCGTCACTGGCGGCTGATCTGAACGGACTTGTCATCCTGCGTCGCAATGTGGAGGACGCAACCCATAACACGACGCGCTTCTACATCGCGGCACGTACGCCCCCCGACCTGCCCGCGCGCATGCCCGAATGCATGACAACGGTGCTGTTTCGCGTCAGCAACCAGCCCGGGGCGCTGTATAAGGTGCTGGGCGGTTTTGCCACCAATGGCATCAACATGACACGCCTGGAAAGCTACATGCTTGACGGGTCGTTCGCGGCGACGCAATTCCTGCTCGACGTGGAAGGGCATCCCCATGACCCCGCCCTGGCGGCGGCACTGCGCGAACTGTCTTTCTTTGCAGAGCAGGTGGACCTGCTGGGGGTCTATCGCGCATCCCCCTTCCGCCGCAGGACCACGGATCAGGCGAACAGGGACCATGACGCGGCGGATACGGCCCGGACCGGAACGCCCGTCATGAAATGACAGCATGCCCCGCCCGCGGATGCTTTGCCATCCGCCCGCCCCATACCCATATCAGGGGATCATAGAGGCCGGGCGCATGCCCCGCCCCGTAACCGAGACAAAATTCAGGCCTGTCGCATTCATCTTTCAACCCGGCCCGTACGCCGGGGCGGACAGGACCTGCCAACAAAGTGGAAACAACCATGTTCAAGGGTTCCATTACCGCCCTGATTACGCCAATGAACCAGGATGGGTCGCTGGACCTGCCCTCCATGGGGCGTTTCATCGACTGGCAGATACAGCAGGGAACCTCCGCACTGGTTCCCGTGGGCACGACAGGGGAAAGCCCGACCCTGTCGCACGATGAACATGCGCAGGTGGTCGAATTCACCATCAAGACCGCCAATGGCCGCGTCCCTGTCCTGGCAGGAGCAGGATCCAACAGCACAGCCGAAGCAATCAAGATGGCCCTGCATGCGCAATCCGCCGGTGCGGCTGCGGTACTGGTGGTGACACCATATTATAACAAACCCACGCAGGAAGGAGTGTACCGTCATTTCATGGCGGTTGCCGATGCGATCTCGATCCCGGTCATCGTCTATAACATTCCCGGACGTTCCGTGATCGACGTATCCGTGGAAACCATGGCACGCCTGGCCAAGCATCCCAACATCATTGGCGTCAAGGATGCGACGGCGAACCTGCTGCGCCCATTACAGACGCAACAAACGGTGGGCAAGCCGTTCAACCAGCTTTCGGGTGAAGATGGCACGGCGGTGGCGTTCCTTGCTTCCGGCGGCGATGGCTGCATCAGCGTGACTTCCAACATTGCACCGGCACAATGCGCCGAAATCCAGGCCGCGTGGAGTGACGGGCGGGTGATGGAAGCCATGGAAAAGCACAACCGGCTTTTCCCGGTACATGACGCCCTGTTTTGTGAAAGCAATCCCGTCCCGGTCAAATTCGCCGCCAGCGTGCTGGGATTGATGGGGGAAACCTGCCGCCTGCCGCTTGCCCCGTTGAGCGATGCATCCCGCGCACGTGTCAAGGATGCCATGTCCGCCGCAGGATTGCTGGACTGACCCCATGGCAGCGAAACAGAAAAATGGCAGCGGGATGATTTCTACGGGAATCGCAGCACAGAACCGCAAGGGCCGGTTCAATTATACGATTCTGGAAACGCTTGAGGCTGGACTGGTCCTGAAAGGGCCAGAGGTCAAAAGCCTGCGCATGGGACGTGCGACCATTACAGAGGCCTACGCCGCAGAACGTAATGGGGAGTTATGGCTGTTCAACAGCTATATCCCAGAATATCAGGGGGGGGTCCTGTCCCGCTTTGAACCACGTGCGCCACGCAAACTGCTGTTGCATGGCAAACAGATTGACCGCCTCCTTGGCGAAAGCGCACGCAATGGCGTGACCCTTGTGCCGCTGGATATCCACTTCAACAGTCGCGGTCTTGCCAAACTGACCCTTGGCATAGGGGAGGGACGCAAGAAAGCGGATAAGCGGCATGCCATTGCCGAACGTGACTGGCAACGTGACAAAGCCCGCCTGATCCGTAACAAGGGGCGGGAAGACTGATCTGACCGGTTACAGCACGACATAAAAAAACAGGGCGTCCCGTTATGGGAGGCCCTGTTTCCTTATGGCCGGGCGGCATGATGTTTTCACATCATGCCATCCAACACTCAATCAACGCTGATTGCAGCGGCTTCGGGGCCTTTCTGGCCTTCGACCACCTGCACATTGGCCGTCTGGCCTTCGGACAGGCTGGTCAGGCCGGAACGTTCCAGCGCGGATGCATGGACAAAAATATCCTTGCCGCCACTTTCCGGCGTGATGAAGCCAAAGCCCTTCGTGGCGTTGTACCACTTCACAATGCCACGCATGTCCTGCGCCTGCGACAGGTCAGGGGCGGGACGGCCAGAACGGGCGAACCCGCCACCGCCAGCACGCGGTGCACCACCAAAACCACGGGGGCGTTCCGGCTGCGCGGTGCTTTCGTCAACGGACACCACGGCGGCGACCTGGCGGCCCTTCGGGCCCTGACCAATGCGCACGACAAGCGTGCTGCCGGGGGAAACCGTCTCGAAACCGGTGGGGTTCAGTGCATTTGCATGCAGGAACACATCGCCCGATCCATCCGACAGCTCGACAAAGCCGAAGCCCTTTTCGCTATTGAACCACTTGACAGTGGCACCAATCTCCGGCCCGGATGCGACGATCTGCGGGCCTCCGCTGCCGGCAAAGGGGCGACGAGGGGCGGCAGGGCTGCTGGCGCGGTCATTGAATGACGGTGCCGACATGAAATCATCGTCAAATCCGCCGCGGCGCGGGGAGCGGGAGCTGCGGTCGGTCCTGTTACTTCTCAACGGTCGTAATCCCGAGGTCTAGGTGGCGGGTCCCGGTCACGGGAAGCCGCCGATATGGAAACGCTTTGTTCGCAGAATAGAGTTTTGCCTGTCTGGCATGACCGCAGTTCAGGCGGGCCGCCGGGAAACATTCTCTGTCCTGTCTTTGACCCTAGCATGAATCGCATCGGTATCACCAATATCTAAAGCATATTCCGGTGGCCGGATTCCACAGCATTTTTCACGTTCAAACATTTTTGTGACAAAGCAGGGGATCGCAAAGACATCTGCCCCCACCAGAACCCGCCTGCCCCTGCGCCGTTTCCATGGCATCAGGCGTCACGTGCGCGCATCCCGCGCCATCTCAGCCATGGGCATGTGCTTGGCATGTGCCTGACGCATGCCAAGCAAGCATTTATAAGAAGCAGGGAATATACCTGACATGAACCCGACGACCCTACCACCCGCCCCCCATAAGGTACGTGGGCGCGGACGCCCCCCCAAGGACATTTCCGAACAGCAGGACATCCGCCATCAACTCATACAGGCGGGAATCATCGCACTGACGGAAAAGGGATTCGGTGCCAGTGGCCTTGACGATATCCTGCGCGGGGCAGGTGTCGCCAAGGGATCATTTTACCACTACTTTGAAAACAAGGAAGATTTTGGGATCGCGGTCATCAGGGGATATGCCTGTTATTCCGATGCGAAACTCGCCCGGTGGCTGGATGATGACACCTATCCCCCAGTGCAGCGTCTGCGCCATTTCGTGGAGGACGCAAAAACGGGAATCATACGTTTCGACTACACACGTGGCTGCCTGATCGGCAATCTGGGGCAGGAGCTGGCTATCCTGCCAACTTCGTTCCATCAGGAACTGCGCGCCGTGCTGGCGGGATGGGAATGCCGGGTCGCCACATGCCTGACGGCAGCATTTGATACACCTTCTCCTGCCTGTGGCCATATCTGCCAGCGCTGGGCCGAATTTTTCTGGATCGGGTGGGAAGGGGCAATCCTGCGCGCCCGCCTTGAACGCTCGGTCAGGCCGATGAGCCTGTTTTCGGAAATCTTCCTCGAAATGGTGGAGGCCGGATGTGACCTGAAGGGCTAGGGCAGATCGTGTTTGAATGCGTGCATTCAAACAGGTGAAGATGCGCGTAAAAACAATAAGCTGGAGCAGTTTTACCGAACCGGTTTCCGGTGGAAATGCTCTGGGTCCGGATTTTCACCCCGTCTTATTTTACCCTGCCTTCATGATCCGCTGCGCATCGGTGCGTGAGAAGAGTTCAAGCAATATGGCAATCGCCGCGTCGCGCCTGCGCACCGCTGGTGCGGTGCCGTCCACCACGCGTTGTGCATCCTGCGCCGCGGCGCGTAATAACTGCTCCACATGCACACCGGCTGCCATACGGAAATCCGGTAGCCCCGACTGACGGTGCCCCGCAAGATCGCCGCCACCACGGATTCGAAAATCTTCATCCGCGATGACAAACCCGTCTTCCGTATCACGCAACAACGCCAGACGCCGCCGCGCGGTCTGCCCCAACTGACCATCATGCAGCAGCAGGCAGAAGGAGTCCGCCTGTCCACGCCCCACCCGACCACGAAGCTGATGCAGCTGCGCCAGACCAAAACGTTCGGCATGCTCGATCATCATGACCGTGGCTGACGGGATATCCACCCCGACCTCGATTACCGTGGTGGCCACCAGGATACGTGTCCGCCCCTCGGCAAAGGCGCTGATCGCTTCTTCGCGCACGGCGATATCCTGCTGCCCGTGGGCCAGACCTACAAGATCGCCGAAATACTCCTTCAGCATCGCATGACGCGCCTCCGCCGCGGCGATGTCGAGTGCCTCGCTTTCAGATACCAGAGGGCAGACCCAGAAAACCTGCGCCCCACGCGCCAGCGCCCGGCGGACGGCCGCCACCAGTTCCGGCATGGCCGACAGGGCATGCAGCGAGGTGCGTATGGGCTTGCGTCCCGCCGGTTTCACATCCAGGCGGCTGACCTGCATATCCCCCCACTGCGTCAGCAGCAGGGTACGGGGAATGGGCGTGGCGGTCATGACCAGCACATCGGTCCGATCGCCCTTTTCACCAAGCATCATACGCTGCGCCACGCCAAAGCGATGCTGTTCATCAATGACGACCAATGCGAGATCAGCGAATTCGACCTTATCCTGAAACAGCGCATGCGTCCCGATGACAAGGGGAGCCGCCCCGGTGCGAATGGCCTCCAGCGCCTGCTTGCGCGCACGCCCCTTGACGGAGCCACTCAGGAACGCCACGGGAACGGGGGAAAGCTTCTGGAAGGTCGCCAGATGCTGGCGCGCAAGGATTTCGGTGGGTGCCATCATCGCCGCCTGATGTCCGGCCTCCACGGCGCAGAGCATCGACAGCAGCGCCACCAGCGTCTTGCCCGCCCCGACATCGCCTTGCAGCAGTCGCGTCATGCGATGGGGGGCACGCAGGTCGCGGCCTATTTCCTCCAGCACACGGATCTGTGCCGTGGTGGGTTCATGACCAAATCGCGACAGGGCCACCGTACGCAACGCACCTGTGCCAATGATGGACCGGCCAGGCCGGTCGCGGTTATCGATCCGCGCGCGCGCCATCGCGATCTGCATCGCCAGTAATTCGTCATAAGACAGGCGCGCGCGCGCGCGTTCGCTGGCGGCGGCATAACGTTCCCCTTCCATCAGGTCGGGGAAATCCGACGGGCGGTGCATGATGCGCAAAGCCTGCTCAAACGTCGGCCATTTGCGTTTGCGCACCATTTCGGGGTCCAGCCATTCAGGCAGATCCGGAAAACGGGCAAAAGCCCCCTGCAGGGCGGTGCGCAACTGACGGGGAAAGAGGCCACCGGTCAACGGCCATACGGGATCAAGCAGGGGAATCGTATTCTCCTGTTCCCCCATTACCAGGTAATCGGGATGCGGCATGCTCAGCCGATCACCGAACCGCTCCAGCATGCCTGATACGCATATCTGCATATCCACCCGCAACCGCTGTGCCTGATAGGGGGAAAAGAAGACCAGTTCGGCCTGACCCGTCCCGTCACCAACCACAATCCGCCATGGCTTGCGGCCCCGGCTGTTTTCGGGGGCGATGATCCGCACCACCCGTGCATGGAACGTACATACGCGCCCCGCCTCCGCCACAGCAAGCTGAGGGCGGTAACGCCGGTCCACCAGACCATCAGGCAGATGAAACAGCAGGTCGATCACACGATCCCCCCGCGCCGCACGCGCGATCAGGCGTTCGACCGATGGGCCAATACCCGGCAACGTCCCCACACTGGCGAACAGGGGGGCCAGAAGCATGACGTCCGGGGAGGAGGGGGCAAGGGGGCAGGGTGACACGCGGCTGTTCATCCGGCAGGTTGGCATGCAGGTCGTCCGGGCTGACATACGGCCCGGGGACGGCTATAGGACAAATGCGTTACAGAACAAAACGCAACCATAACGGGGTGGAACGCAATGCAAACCAATAATCCTGATCTGTCACGCCTTGATGCACGCCGGCGGCGTATCTATTACCGCGCAATGCATCGCGGCACACATGAAACAGATGTGCTGATCGGGGGATTTGTCGCCCCACGCCTTGAAGGCATGAGCGAAGCGGAACTTGACGCGCTGGAGGAAGTGATGGACCTGCCTGATGCCGACCTTGCCGACTGGCTGAGCGGACGGCGCCCCATTCCGGCGGAAGTGGACACCCCCATGATGCGCGCCATCCTTGCCGATGCCAACGACCCCGAACGCCTGGCCGCGATCCGAGGCCCCAAATGAACGAGATCCGCGCCGCGCGACAGACATCCGGCCTGACCCATATCTGGGGCGTGCCGGAAGGATATGACGCGTTTCTCCTCGCCCGTCGCCTGTCCGAACATGATGGCCCCCTGCTGCATGTGGCGCGCGATGACGCGGAAATGGCGCGGATTGGCGAACAGCTTGCCTTTATTGCACCCGATGCGGAAATCCTGCGTTTTCCGGCATGGGACTGCCTGCCTTATGACCGGGTTTCCCCCAATCCCGCCATCGTTGCCGAACGTGTCGCGACCCTGACCTGCCTGCTGGAAAAACCGACACGCCCACGCATCGTGCTGACGACGGTCAATGGCCTGATCCAGCGCGTCGCCCCACGCCGCGCATTCGCGGGGCAATCGCTCAACATCGCAACGGGCGAGGCACTGGACCAGGAATTCCTGATCGAACTTCTGGTCGCAAACGGCTACAATCGCACCGATACGGTGATGGAACCGGGTGAATTTGCGACACGCGGCGGGATTTTTGATATTTTCCCGGCCGGTGAAGCCGAACCCGTACGCCTTGACCTGTTCGGGGACGAGGTAGAAAATATTCGCGGCTTTGATCCCGCGACCCAACGCTCCACGACACAAAAAAACGCGCTGGTCATGCGGCCCGTGGCGGATTTCAGCCTCGATCCCGACAGCATCTCGCGCTTTCGCACCGGCTGGCGCGATCTGTTTGGTCCTGCGGCAGCCGAAGACCCGATGTACCAGCATGTCTCTGACGGGCGGCGGCATGCAGGCATGGAACACTGGTTGGCGCTGTTCCATGAACATATGGAAACCCTTGTCGACTATCTGCCCGACGTGTCGATTTCACTGGCGCAGCAGGCGGAAGAGGCCTTTGCCGCGCGTCTGGAAATGATCACCGATCATTTCGAAGCCCGCCGCCAGCCCCCCCGCGAAGGAGAAGTGCCTTACCGCGCACTTCCGTCCCACCTGATGTATCTTGACCGCAAGGGATGGGACGCCATGCTGTCGGGACACCCGGCAATGGTGTTCATGCCCTTTGCACAGCCCGATGGTGCGCCAGGCATTGATGCAGGTGGCAGGCCGGGACAGATGTTCGCGCGGACCGCAACCGACGGCATGCGCGAAAATGTCTTTCCGATGCTGGCTGCGCGCATGAATGAATGGGCACAGACGGGACGGCGCACCTTTGTCACCGCCTGGAGCCGTGGCTCTGCCGAACGGCTGGGCGTACTTTTGCGCGAATATCATCTGCCGGTGCAGTCATTCGCGACATGGCGCGACGCGTCACGCATGAAGGCCGGCACGGTTGGATTGCTGACACTGGGGCTGGAACGCGGTTTCGTGGCCGAAGACATGGCGTTCGTGTCCGAGCAGGACCTTCTGGGCGAACGGATTTCGCGCCCACCGCGCCGCCGCAAGAAAGCCGACCAGTTCATTGCCGAAGCGTCTGAAATCGCGGAAGGCGACCTTGTCGTGCATCAGGATTACGGCATCGGCCGCTATGACGGGCTGGAGACGATTGGCGTGGGCAGTGCGCCGCATGACTGTCTGCGCCTGATCTACGACGGAAATGAAAAGCTGTTCCTGCCGGTCGAGAATATCGAACTACTCAGCCGTTTTGGCTCGGAACAGACGGGGGTTGCGCTCGACAAGCTTGGCGGTGTGTCGTGGCAGTCGCGCAAGGCAAAGATGAAGCAGCGCATCCGCGACATGGCGGGTGAACTGATCCGTACGGCCGCGGCACGCGCCCTGCGCGAAGCCCCGGCGCTGACCCCGGCCGAAGGGCTGTGGGACGAATTCTGCGCCCGCTTCCCCTTTGTGGAGACCGAGGATCAGTCCCGCGCCATTGCCGACGTGCTTGATGACATGGCATCGGGCCGCCCGATGGACCGGCTGGTATGTGGCGATGTCGGGTTTGGCAAGACGGAAGTGGCATTGCGCGCGGCCTTTGTCGCCGCGATGTCGGGCGGGCAGGTCGCGGTTGTCGTGCCCACCACATTGCTGGCGCGACAGCATTACCGCACGTTCGCCGCCCGTTTTGCCGACCTGCCGATCAAGGTGGCGCAACTGTCGCGCATGGTCACGGGCAAGGACGCCACCGCAGTGCGCAAGGGGCTGGAGGATGGCACGGTCAATATTGTCATCGGCACGCATGCGCTGCTGGCCAAGACGGTGAAATTTGCGGATCTTGGCCTGCTGATCGTGGATGAAGAACAGCATTTCGGCGTTGCGCACAAGGAAAAGCTCAAGGCCCTGCGTGAAGATGTCCATGTCCTGACGCTCTCGGCCACCCCGCTGCCGCGCACCTTACAACTTGCGTTGACCGGTGTGCGGGAAATGAGCCTGATCGCTACCCCACCAACCGACCGCCTGGCGGTGCGCACCTTCATCATGCCATTCGACAGCGTCGTCATTCGCGAGGCCATCCAGCGTGAGCGGTTCCGTGGGGGGCAGGTGTTCTGTGTCGTACCCCGTATCGAGGATCTGGACCGCATGGCAACACGGTTACATGAAATCGTGCCCGATGCGCGGATGGTACAGGCACATGGCCGCCTGACCCCGACCGAACTGGAACGGGTCATGACCGAATTCAGCGATGGCAAATACGATATCCTGCTGTCCACCAATATCGTCGAAAGCGGTCTGGACATGCCTGCGGTCAACACGCTGATCATCCATCGTGCGGACATGTTCGGGCTGGGGCAACTATATCAATTGCGTGGGCGCGTCGGACGCGGCAAACAGCGGGGATATGCGTACCTGACATGGCCGCAGACACACATCCTGTCCGCTGCCGCGCAAAAGCGGCTGGAGGTCATGCAGACACTCGACACGTTGGGGGCGGGCTTTACGCTGGCATCGCATGACCTTGACCTGCGCGGCGCGGGAAACCTGCTTGGCGATGAGCAGTCGGGACATATCCGCGAGGTCGGGATCGAGCTTTACCAACAGATGCTCGAAGACGCTGTGGCGGACCTCCGCCATGAAAAAGGCCGTCGCAAGACAGAGGATCGCGACTGGACCCCCAACATCATCCTGGGCCTGCCCGTACTGATACCCGACACCTACGTGCCCGACCTGCCAGTGCGTCTTGGGCTGTATCGCCGGATCTCGGCCCTTGCCAACGATGCGGAGATCGAGGCGATGCAGGCAGAGCTGATTGACCGGTTCGGCACCCTGCCCGATGAGGTACGCAACCTGCTTGATGTCGTCGCACTCAAGCGGATGTGCCGCATGGCAGGTGTGGAACGGCTGGAGGCCGGGCCGAAAGGCATGGTGATCCAGTTCCGCAATAACAGCTTCGTCAACCCGGCAGGACTGGTCACATGGATCGCACAGCAAAAGGACGCAAAAGTGCGCCTGCGCCCTGATCACAAGCTGGCGGTTATCAGGGAAATGACGAATGTGCAGCGTATCGCACAGGCCCGCAGGGTGCTTGGTGCGCTGAATGCGCTGGCGGATGCCGCCCCGACCTGAAGAAGGCCGGACGGCTGCCATTGCTCAACAACATACACCCATCAGACAGGACAAAGTTTTCAGCAAATCCTTCGTCCAAACACGCCGGGGAAATCGTCACCTTATTAAAGGACGAAGGTAACATCCGGATACTTTGTGCCTGATCTGGAGCATTTCCACCGAAAACCGGTTCGGTGAAAATGCTCCAGTTTATGGTTTTTACGAGCATCTTCACCTGTTTGAATGCACGCATTCAAACAGGATCTGATCTAGGCGGCGCCCATCGGGCAGGTTGTGCGGGCCGTCATATCCCACCCGTGGCGATCAGGTTATCCCCCTGATCGCACACAGGTTCAGTGGATGGGCAGGGGGATATGGTTGACCGTCAGGACACCTGCATCCCAGTTGACGTCCCATGACGTGCCAGTCGCGGAACGATGTCCGAACAGCTTGGCCAGCACCAACGCGGCGCTGGCTTTTGTCTGTCCGCTCTCACGCAGGGTCGCGATGATATCATCAAGGTGCTGCACCGCAATATGACCTTCCCCGGCGGAGGCATCGGTATTGCCCGTCAGGGTTGCCTTGCCGTTGCCTGAAATCTGCATCGTGTCACGTACAGCCTTGATGGAGGTTAACTCCACCGGCACAGCGACACTTTCGCTCGGGTGTCCGACGATGGCTGCGGCAAGCGGCACGATCGAGGATGCCGGCATGGAAGCCGAGGCGAAGGCCTGCTGGGGCATGGTTGCCTCCAGCAGGTGGTTCTTGCTGCCATCAATGTTCACCCCCTGCGTCTCCAGCGTCATGACGGCAGGGGCATCGGGCGTGCGCCCGCCGGTCAGACGCAGATGGGCACGGCGAAAGGACAGGTGGGTCGCACCGGTGGACATGACCCCGTTATCCCATACCAGGTCATAACTCTTGCCCGACTGCACCCCGTCAAGGACAGGGGCGACAACCTGCAGGAAATAGGAATTCGGGCAATGGTCGGAATGATGCCCCGTCAGGGTCGCCACCATTACCAGGGATGCCGCATCCTCCAGATCATGCAATGCGGATGCATCCATCCCGCTACCACTTGCGGTGATATCGCCAGCGCGCAGTTCCTGATGGGCATTTTCCCCAGACAGGCGCAGGTCATACCCGCGGGAGACGATGCTGTCGGCCCCATGTGCCTGACTGCTGGTGGCGGTAGACACCGCACAGCCATCCGGCAGGGATGTCGCCCACGCGCCACCGGCAACAGGGAAGGCGATCACCGGCGCGCATGCGCCAAGGAGAAGCGATAAAAGAAGTTTCTTCATTGTGATGCGTAGACTGGCTTGGATACGTTAATTATGCAATCGGTGGCCGCACGTACAAAGCCAGATATCCCCCTGCAATCAGAAGTTTCAAACCCCATGTTCCGCAAGATCGACACGTTCCTGCTTTGCCTGGTTGCCACGATCCTTATCGCAACCTTTTTTCCCTGCACAGGCAACGAAACAAAATTTTTCCAGATACTGGCCATTATCGTCATCGGGATCATGTTCTTCTTTCAGGGGGCGCGGCTGTCGCGACGCGCCATTCTCGACGGTATGACGAACTGGCGCATCCATCTTGCGATCCTTGGTTGCACTTTCGCGGTCTTTCCCCTGCTGGGGGTGGGGTTCCACCGCGCATTCCCCTCATTCCTTGATGCGGATACGTGGACGGGGCTTCTGTTCCTGTGCTGCCTGCCTTCGACAGTACAATCGTCCATCGCCTTTACCTCCATCGGGCAGGGGAACGTGGCGGCGGCGATCTGTTCGGCCACCATGTCCAACATCCTGGGCATTTTCATCACCCCAGTGCTGACCGGGCTGGTCATGCACCAGTCGGCATCCTCTCCAGGGGGGATCACGTCCATCATGCTGCAACTCCTGCTTCCCTTCATGCTGGGGCAGATGGCGCAGCCATGGATCGGGGGATGGGTCCATCGTTACAAGAAGCTGATTTCCATCACGGACCGGACCTCAATCCTGATTGTCGTCTACACCGCCTTCAGCGAAGCTGTGGTGCAGGGGCTGTGGCACCGTGTGCCCGCCGCACAGATCGGGCGCATCATGGTGGCGGACAGCCTGATGCTGTTCACTGTGCTGGTGTTGACTACCATCGGGAGCCGCCTGCTCGGGTTCAGCCGCCGTGACGAGGTGGCGATCGTGTTCTGTGGTTCGAAAAAAACACTGGCTTCGGGGGTACCCATGGCCAATGTCCTGTTTGCTGGCCCCGTTGTGGGCATCATTGTCCTGCCCCTGATGATCTATCACCAGATCCAGCTTTTCGTCTGCGCGACCCTTGCCCGACACTATGCCCGTCGTGCCGCAGGCCATGACCCATCGAAACAGCCGCAACCCCGGGCAGGACAAAGGATCGAAGAGTAGGTATTTTTGCCACTCGCCGTTGCGACGCAGGAAGGCTATGACACGTGCGGTTTCATGGCGCGTGCCTGATCCGATTTATTGTTGCGCAAGAGGGTGGACGAACGAATCATGAGTGGACTGGACCCTGACAACTGGGACGCGCTGCGTCAGCTTGGTCACCGGATGCTGGACGACATGATCGATCGCCTCAGCCATCTGCGTGAACAACCGGTGTGGCAACCCATGCCCACCGACCTGCGTCAGGAACTGCGTACGGGCCTGCCAGATGCCCCGTCCTCGCCCGAAGACCTGTATGCACGCTTCCAGGAACTGGTCGTCCCATATTCGACCGGCAATGTGCACCCGGGTTTCATGGGGTGGGTCCATGGTGGCGGCACCGCGATCGGGATGCTGTCGGAACTGCTTGCCGGGGGGCTGAATGCGAATTGTGGTGGTCGCGATCATGCCCCGATTGAGGTGGAGCGCGAGGTCATTCGCTGGGCCGCGCAGATCTGCGGCTTTCCCACCGACTGTTCCGGCCTGCTGGTGACGGGTTCGTCCATGGCCAACATGATCGCGGTCATCACCGCCAGCCGCGCCGTGCCTGACGGCCTGGCAATGCGCAAAGCCGGGGTGGGCACGCGGAAACTGACGGGATATGCCGCTGCCAGCGCACATGGCTGCATTTCACGGGCATTCGACCTGACAGGGCTGGGGTCCGACGCCCTGCGGATCATCCCGGTGGATCACAATAATCGCATAATCCTGTCAGCACTGGAAGATGCCATCGCCCGTGACCGCGACGCCGGATACGAACCGTTCATGGTGATCGGCACCGCCGGAACGGTGGATACCGGTTCCATCGACGATCTGGACATGCTGGCTGATATCACGGCGCGTGAAAAACTGTGGTTTCATGTCGATGGGGCATTCGGGGCACTGGCGGCCCTGTCTGCGGATCTGCGCCCGATGCTGCGCGGGATGGAACGCGCGGACAGCATCGCGTTCGATTTCCATAAATGGGCACAGGTCCAGTACGATGCGGGCTGCATCCTGGTCCGCGATCCTACATTGCAGGCCGCGGCCTTCGCACAATCACGCAGCTACCTCGCGCGTGAGGACAGGGGGCTTGCGACGAATGGCCCATGGTTCTGCGACCTTGGCCCAGACCTGTCACGCGGTTTCCGGGCGCTGAAGGTCTGGATGACGCTGGGTACCTACGGCGCAGAGCGGATGGGCGAAATGGTGGCGGGATGCTGTGCCATCGCCCGCCACCTTGCCCGCCGGGTGGAAGAAAACCCGCGTACGGAACTGCTGGCTCCAGTCACGCTGAATATCGTATGTTTCCGTGTTCTTGCCCCGGTGGACGACCTTGACCACTTCAACGGGGAAATCGTCAAGGACCTGCATGAAAGCGGCGTCGCAGCCCCATCCACCACCCTGATCCAGGGGCGCAAGGCCGTGCGCGCGGCAATCGTCAACCACCGCACGGTGGAAGCGGATGTGGACCGGATGCTGGATAAGCTGCTTGAACTCGCAGATGCGCGGCTTGCCCTCGAACAGCGGGACTGACTAACGGCAAAGGCCCGCGGGTTCCGTCTTTGTCAGAATGACGGAACCCGTTGACGCACTGTTTTCAAAAAATGACACGACAGGGGATGGCGTCAGCGCCGCCCCCGTGCCTTTTCCTCGGTAAAGAGTTCGGAAAGTTTCTGCATCATCGTGCCTCCGAGTTCTTCGGCATCGGTGATGGTGACGGCGCGGCGATAGTACCGTGTCACGTCATGCCCGATACCAATGGCAAGCAGTTCGATGGCGCTGCGTGTCTCGATCTGCGCGATGACTTCGCGCAAGTGCGTCTCCAGATAGGAACCCGGGTTAACCGACAGGGTGCTGTCATCCACCGGCGCACCATCAGAAATTACCATCAGGATCTTGCGGCTTTCAGCACGGGCACGTAACCGACGCTGTGCCCACAGCAGTGCTTCGCCGTCGATATTTTCCTTCAGCAGCCCTTCGCGCAACATCAGGCCAAGATTCCTGCGCGCGCGCCGCCACGGCATGTCCGCAGCCTTGTACACTATATGCCGCAGGTCATTCAGCCGTCCCGGATTCGTGGGTTTTCCGTCTGTCACCCACTGTTCGCGACTGCGGCCACCTTTCCACGCACGGGTGGTAAAGCCAAGAACCTCCACCTTGACCGCGCACCGCTCAAGCGTGCGGGCCAGGATGTCACCACACATCGCCGCAACTGAAATGGGGCGGCCACGCATTGACCCCGAATTATCAATCAGCAGGGTTACGACGGTATCGCGGAAATCTGTATCGCGTTCATGCTTGTACGACAGAGAAAGCATGGGATTGACCACAACACGCGACAGGCGACCTGCATCGAGGATACCTTCCTCAAGATCGAATTCCCACGCCCGTGTCTGCTGCGCCATCAGGCGGCGTTGCAGGCGGTTCGCCAGCTTTGAAACCACACCCTGCATGCTCAACAACTGCTGATCGAGGGTCTGGCGCAGACGGAACAGCTCTTCCGCATCACAGAGATCTTCCGCCCCGACTTCCTCGTCATAGGCGGTGGTATAGGCATGATAGCCCGGAATCCTGTCCTGATCCGGTTCGTCCCCTTCATCAGAAGGGCCGCCGGCTTCCTCCGAACCGGACGCGGCGCCGTTCTGCTCGCCGTTATCCTGCTCGTCCTCTCCCATGCCGGTGCCCTGCGACATCTGCATCTGAAGCCCGGGTGCTTCTTCTTCCGCCGGACTGTCCTGCTCCTGCGGGTTCGGCTCCTCCGGTGCGTCAGAGGCATCGCTTTCATCTGACTGGGCAGTGGCGCTTCCGTCCTCATCTTCCGCCTGCGGGTCGATTTCCTGTTCGATCAGGTCGCATGCCACCAGCAATTGCCGGGCGGCACGGGCAAAATCGACCTGACTGTCCTGCCGTGCGACCATTGCATCAAGCGCCTGCAACACCGCCGCGGGCAGTTCATCCTGCCAGCGCTGCATGGTCATTTGCATGGATGCGGGCACAGGCTGGCCCGTCATACGCGCCCGCGCCAGCAGGCCGAACGCCATCGCAGACGGCATCTCGCGCCCGCCACCGGCATCATCAAACCCGGCCTCCGCACATTCCTGCGCCAGACGGGCCTGCAGGTTGGCCGCCATGCCGGACATGTATCGGGCGCCGACACTTTCAACACGCGCCTGTTCCAGCGCGTCATAGATTTCCCGCGCCTCGCCCGCATCTGGCTGTGCTGCGGCATGGACGGCCTCGTTATGATGGCGCACACGCAATGCCGCCGCGTCTGCCGCCCCACGCAGGCGCGTCATATCGGCATCGGACATACCCACCGCCGGCTGCGGCAGGCGCACCTGGGCACCAACCACCGATACGCCAGGGGCGACAGGGCCGTTCAGGAACATCACCTCCGTCGCGGCATTACCGCCCACGGCACGAACGGCCCCGACCGTCGCGCGCTTGAAACGCTCGGCGCGCGCGGTCCGCTGGGCCGGGCGTTCATCCGGGCGAGGGGATGGGGTCTTTTCACGCATGCCGTATGCCTGCCTGCTCTATGATCGTTTCAAGCCGCCTTACCGCCCGTGGGGCGGCATGGGGTCGGCATTGAAACAACGCTGGTAATATTCGGCCACGGTCGGTCGTTCCGCCTCGTCGCACTTGTTCAGGAACGTCACACGGAACGCGAATGCCAGATCATTGAAAATACGATAATTCTCGGCCCAACTGATAACCGTGCGCGGCGACATGACGGTGGAGATATCCCCCGCGATGAACCCCGAACGCGTCAGGTCCGCCAGGGCAACCATCGTTTCAATCCGTTTGGCGTCCTGCGGATCTTGCTTCGGGTCGATCCCCATCTTTGCCATGACGATTGTGCTTTCCTGCGCATGGGGCAGGTAATTCAGCGTCGTGACAATGTTCCAGCGATCCATCTGTCCCTGGTTGATCTGCTGCGTGCCATGATACAGGCCCGTCGTATCGCCAAGGCCAACCGTATTGGCCGTGGCAAACAGGCGAAAGGCCGGATTGGGGCGGATAACACGGTTCTGGTCCAGCAGCGTCAGGTGGCCTTCGACCTCCAGCACGCGCTGGATAACGAACATGACATCCGGGCGTCCTGCATCATATTCATCAAAAACCAGCGCGCAGGGATGCTGAAGCCCCCATGGCAGCAATCCTTCGCGGAATTCGGTAATCTGCTTGCCGTCCTTCAGGACGATCGCATCCTTGCCGATCAGGTCGATACGCGAAATATGGCTGTCGAGGTTAATGCGCACACTTGGCCAGTTCAGGCGCGCGGCCACCTGCTCGATATGCGAGGATTTGCCCGTACCGTGATAGCCTTGGACCATCACGCGGCGGTTGTACGCAAACCCCGCAAGGATGGCCAGCGTGGTGTCATGGTCGAACTGATAGGTCGGGTCGATCTGGGGCACATGGTCGGTGCGTAGTGAAAATGCGGGCACTTCCATATCGCTGTCGATACCGAAAACCTCTCGCGCCGACACTTTGCGGTCGGGCACGGAAATGGCGGAAATGGGGGGCAGGGGGTCACCCTGCGCGTTGACATTTCCGGGCGTGAGCTCTTCGAGTGCATTCATTGATATTGTGTCCGTCATATTCTGGTGCCCCCGCCATCATACGCCGCGATCCGGCACAACAGGTAAAGTCATGCGTGGCAGTATAGGAAGGGGACGGGCGATCAGCCATCACTTAAAACCTAGGCCGAACGGGCGAGATCACTGTCCGGCATCGCAACAAGATGGGCACGTATCGCCGTATAGGCAACATTGATTCCCTTCAGCCGCTCTTCCGCCGCGCGATCCCCACCATTTGCGTCGGGATGATGCTGGCGGGCGAGCGCCTTGTAACGTGTCTTGAGTTCCTCCATGGACAAGGGCCAGCCAAGATCAAGCACGCTAAGCGGATATTTCAGCGCATCCGGGGCGGTATGGCGCGGATCACGTTCCTGCGCGCGGCGGGCACGGGCGCGCGAACCGCCCTTCAGCAGGTCCAGCGGATCAAGGATTTCTTCCTCGTCAAAGGTGCGTGCACCATTGGCCTGCCCCAACCGCCATGATGGCCTGTTCCACGAAACGTCAGCACGGATATGCGCCTCGATCTGGCCGGGGGACATGCCCTTGTAATAATCCCAGCGCGCATTGTATTCGCGCACATGTTCCAGACAGAACCAGAAATACTGGTTCAGCGCATCGCGCGAACGTGGCGCGCGATAGCCAGCAGCCTCGGTGCATCCGGCCATGTCGCAGCAACGCTCCGGCGCATCCGGGTCGGGGTCAAAGGCCCTGGGACGTGTGTTCCTTCTCTTCATCATTGTCGTTATGTGCGTCCGTTCATGCTTCGTGCAAGAGCGAAGATGTGCGATGTGTTGGCCTATGGAGCAGAGGAAGCAGACAATGACAGACCGCACTGCGGGACGTGCCGCCCGAATCGAGACATGCCTTCGTGAACGCCTGACCCCGGTGGAACTGCATGTCCACGATGACAGCGCGCGCCATGCCCACCATGTGGGGATGCGTGACAATGGCGTGCAGGCCGGGGAAAGTCATTATAATGTCCTGGTCATCAGCGATGCCTTCGCCAATATGGGCCGGGTGCAGCGGTCGCGCCTTGTTCATGACCTGCTTGCCGCGGAATTCGCAGGGGGGATGCATGCATTGTCCCTGACATTGCGCACACCGGCGGAACATGAACGGATGGTGACGCAATGAAACCTGCATTCCCATTCCATGTGCGCCGCCTGATGGCTGGCGGCCTGCTGATGCTGCTGGGCGCATGCCAGGCCGTACCGGACAGCGCGACCCTGAGCCAGAAGGACGAGATCACGCGTGTCGAGCATTACCTTAACGACACGCACGGACTTGGCGCGCATTTTGTCCAGACATGGCCCGACGGGGGCAAGGGCGATGGCAAGCTGTATTATGATCCGGGCAGGCTGCGCCTGGATTACACCACACCTGCCGCGATGAAGCTGACGGCGGCGAACGGACATCTGGTGTTCATCGACCCGCGCCGCGATTCCGTGACACGCATGTCGCTTGGCCACCAGCCTCTTGGCCTGCTGCTGCAACAGCCCGTACATCTTGACGGGGCGATTGTCGTCACCGCCGTCCAGCACGGTACCAACAGCCTCCAGATATCCATGGCGCGTTCCGACAGCCCATCCCAGGGGCTGCTGACACTCGGTTTTTCGGATATTGCGGGTAAACTGAGCCTGATCGCCATCGAAATGACGGATGTCGAACGCCAGCATATCCGCCTTGACCTTGATGGCGCACATACAGGTCCTGCATGGCCTGACGATCTGTTTTCCCTCAACACCTCGAAGTAAGGGAGACAAGCCCCCCGCCTGCAAAAGGCGTCCTGCCCCCCCCTTTGGTAACGCATGAAAATGCGAAAGATGGGACAGGCGGGACAGGCTGCCCATTTATACCTGGAGGCACTCTCCCTCCACCGGCACGCTCCCGAAACACTCCTCCCAGCCTTCACACAGCGCGCGATCCAGCTCGTCCATGGTGATGTCCAGACCCAGTCGACGCAGACTGGTCACACCATATTCGCGGATTCCGCATGGGACGATCCCTTCGAAGTCCGACAGGACGGGATCAACATTGATCGCGACTCCGTGCCAACTGACCCAGCGCGAGACTCGCACCCCGATGGCCGCGATCTTCTCCTCCTGCCCACTGTTCGGGTCTACCACCCAGACACCTACACGCCCCTCGCGCCGTTCACCGGTCACGCCAAAACGGTACAGGGTCCTAATCAGCCATTCCTCCAGCGCGTGGACATAGGCACGGACATCGCGCGCAGGCACCGGGCCGTGCGGCTGCGTCAGGTCCAGCATGACATAGCACACACGCTGCCCCGGCCCGTGATAGGTCCACTGCCCGCCACGTCCCGCAGGCCATGTGGGATATCCCGCCGGATTGAACAGATCCTCCGCCCGGGCCGACGTCCCCGCCGTATAGGTGGGGGGATGTTCCAACAGCCAGACCCGTTCCCCCATCTCCCCGGCCCGGATTGCACGGGCGTCGTGCTCCATCCGGGCCAGAGCATCGGGGTAGGGAACCTGTATGGATGCCTTTTCCCATAAAATCTTGTTTTCAGTCATTGCCCGTTCGTCTTCCATCGGTTATACGGCCTGCATTGCTTCGCTATCGCTTACCCGATACCGAAGATAATGTATGCGGCCATGGCGGAATGGTAGACGCGCAAGCTTGAGGTGCTTGTGGGGGAAACCCCGTGGAAGTTCGAGTCTTCTTGGCCGCACCATACATTTTTCCAGACATACCGAACGGCTTTCGACAGGGCGGTGGTGGTTTATCCACCACCTGTTGGATCGTGCCATTTGAATGGCAATTACGGACGGCATCGCCACAAAATCGGCACAATCATACATCTTTATAACGCCTGTCCTTCGGACCAGCTGATCAACATGTCGGCACATCATGCCAGCATAGCAATTATGGCATATCAGGTCCGGTCAGATCCGGAAAACCGTGCTGAATGCATGACAAAGCATGTCAGTTCCCCCTGTGGATGCATTCCAGACTAAAATAGTTGATTTAGGTCATGTTGTTGCGCGACACTGCGCCCTAAAGATGTAGTCGACGCGACGTTCCCGTGGTCCAGATATTGCCGATTGTCCTGGAATTCAGGAGGGCAGGAAAAGGGAAGTCCGAGGTTATTTGTAAAATAAGGTGAATTTTGTGATCAAGCCCCTGAAAAAAGCTGTCCTTCCTGTTGCAGGAATGGGAACCCGTTTCTTGCCCGCAACGAAATCGGTTCCCAAGGAGATGCTGCCGGTTGTTGACAGGCCGCTGATCCAGTACGCAATTGACGAAGCCCGCGAAGCCGGGATCGAGGAATTCTGCCTGGTGTCCAGCCGCGGCAAGGATTCGCTGATTGATTATTTTGACATTGCATTTGAACTCGAAGCCACGCTGACGGCACGCAAGAAAACATCGGCGCTGAAGGCTCTCGAACTGACCCGCGTCACGCCGGGTTCGATGATTTCCGTCCGCCAGCAGGAACCGCTTGGCCTGGGCCATGCCATCTGGTGCGCCCGCAGCTTCATCGGCAACGACCCCTTCGCCATCCTGCTGCCCGATGACGTTGTGCAGAGCAAGACCTCCTGCCTGAAGCAGATGGTCGAGGTCTATAACCGCACTGGTGGCAACGTTCTGGCGGTGACTGAGGTTCCGCGTGAAAAGACCGATCAGTACGGTGTGCTTGATGTCGGTAAGGACGATGGCAAGCTTGTAGAGGTCAAGGGCCTGGTCGAGAAGCCCAAGCCCGAAGATGCACCGTCCAACCTGTCGGTGATCGGCCGCTATATCCTGACGGCCGACGTGCTGCCGCATCTTGCCAAGCTTGAAAAGGGCGCCGGCGGTGAAGTGCAGTTGACCGACGCGATGGCCAAGATGATCGGCCACGTGCCGTTCCATGGCTTCCGTTACGAAGGGCGCCGCTTTGACTGTGGCAACAAGATCGGCTTCCTCGAAGCGCAGATCGCCTTCTCGCTGGAGCGTGAAGACCTGGCGGGTGAGGTGCGTGAGTTCCTCAAGACCTATCAGGCAAAATAAGGCCGGTGTCCTTTCGCCATCGCTTCGACCCGACAAGCCTGCGTGAATATGATATCCGCGGGATTGTCGGGAAGACCCTGACGGCACAGGATGCCTATGCCATCGGTCGTGCCTTTGGCAGCATAATCGCCCGCAGGGGCGGTACGAATGTTGTGATCGGTTATGACGGGCGTCTTTCCTCACCAGCACTTGAATCCGCGCTGGTGAGGGGGGCCATGGCGTCCGGCATGGCTGTAACCCGTGTGGGATGCGGCCCCACACCGCTTCTTTATTTCGCATCGGTGACACTTGGGGCCGATGGCGCGGTTATGGTGACAGGCAGCCATAATCCGCCGGACCATAATGGTTTCAAGATGATGCTGGATAGCAGGCCATTCTTTGGCAGGCAGATCCGCGATCTTGGCAACCTCTGCGCCACCGGCGATATGGTGCCTGAAACGACCGGAAACGTCCGTGACATGGACCTGACCGATGCGTATGTCCAACGTCTGCTTGATGATTGGGATGGCGGGGCACGCGCGCTGCATGTGGTGTGGGATAATGGGCACAGTGCCGCAGGCAGGGTGCTGGCGCGCCTCGTCCAGGGATTGCCAGGGCGGCATACCATCCTGAACGGCGAAATTGACGGGCATTTTCCCGTTCATCATCCTGACCCAACCATCCCGGAAAACCTTGAACACCTGATCGGCACCGTGCGGGCAGAGCATGCCGATATCGGCATTGCCTTTGATGGAGATGCTGATCGTATCGGGGTTGTTGACAATACCGGACGCATCATATGGGCGGACCAGCTTCTGGTCATACTGGCGCGTGACATACTATGTCATCATGCGGGCGCAACAGTCATTGCGGACGTCAAGGCAAGTCAGGTTCTGTTTGACGCGGTGAAAGGGGCAGGGGGCAATCCAGTGATGTGGGGGGCTGGTCACTCCCTGATAAAATCCAAGATGGCGGAAACCGGCGCCCTTCTGGCGGGGGAAATGTCAGGGCACATCTTCTTTGCCGATAAATGGTACGGTTTTGACGATGCGCTATATGCGGCCGTCCGGCTGTTGGGTATCGTCGCGCGTCTGCCAGGCCCACTGTCGGATATATGGCAGGCACTGCCGGTTATGATCAATACACCCGAATTGCGCTTTGCATGTTCTGACACACGCAAATTCGCTGTCATCCAAGATGTGGCCGAGCGCCTGCGCGCAGCAGGGGCGACGGTCTCCCTGATTGACGGGGTCCGTGTCAGCACTCCTGATGGATGGTGGCTGCTGCGTGCCTCCAACACACAGGCCATGCTGGTGGCACGGGCAGAAAGCATGACCGAAGCAGGACTGGCACGATTAAAGGCCGAATTGACAACGCAACTGCAGCAGTCAGGGATCAAAGCGCCCGACTTTTCCGCCCATGATCCCCATCATGGGTGCAATGGGTGAAAAGTCATTTAACGTCCTGAAAACAAAATATTTTTTGTATATATCTGTTTCCAGTCACAAACGGTGGGTTTTGAAACAGGAGATTATTTCCAAACCATTCCTTCACTGACCATACGTGGATGACCCGGAATGATCGCTGGCCGTTTTTCATTGAACCTGACGCCAACAGGTTTAAAAGGCCCAAATCAGTCCTATATGATATCAGGCATTACTCCCGGGTTTATGGCTTCATGACGGCATCACTGCCCTTTCACTCATTTTTGATCCCTGGCCAGCATGTGGCCCATCCAGAACATCCCGAATGGGGAATGGGACAGGTGCAATCCGCCACGGGACGACGGGTTGTGGTAATGTTCCCCCATGCGGGGAAGGTTGCCATCGATGCAATGGTCATACAGTTGACGGTGGTGGACTGATTGGAACGCCTGATGACGCGCCCATTCCTTGATTCCTTTGGCCGGGCGGTGACGTATCTGCGGGTATCGGTCACGGATCGCTGCGACATGCGATGCCTGTATTGCATGGCCGAGGACATGACGTTCCTCCCCAAACCCGAAATCCTGTCTTATGAAGAACTTGAACGGATCTGTGCCGCGTTCATTCATAATGGGGTGCGGCGCATCCGTGTCACGGGCGGCGAACCACTTGTCCGGCGCGATGTCATGTCATTCTTTTCCGCCATGGGGGAATGGCTGCGTCGCCCTGTGGATGAACCCCGCCTGGACGAACTGACACTCACGACCAATGGTTCCCGCCTGGGTGAATTCGCAATTCCCCTTCATGCGGCAGGGGTAAGACGCGTGAATATCAGCATGGATTCCCTTGACCCCACGCGCTTTGCGACCATCACCCGACGGGGAAACCTGCGCAAAACGCTCGACGGCGTCCGGGCGGCAAAGGAAGCGGGCCTGAAAATCCGTATCAATGCCGTCGCCATGGCTGGCCTGAATGATGACGAATTCGACGATATGATCGCATGGTGCGGCCAGATCGGCGCGGACCTTTGCCTGATCGAGACCATGCCCATGGGCGAGACAGGGGACGATCGACAAAATCGCTATATCCCGCTGGACCGGATACGGGCGGACCTTGCCCTTCGATGGACGCTGGAACCCCTGACCCATCGCACTGGCGGGCCTGCGCGCTATATGCGTGTGGCCGAAACAGGACAGAAAATCGCCTTCATTACCCCGATGAGCCATAATTTCTGCGAAAGCTGCAATCGGGTGCGCCTGTCATGCACGGGACAGTTGTACTCATGCCTTGGCCACGAAGGCGCAAGCGACCTGCGTGGGCCACTGCGTGCCGGAATGGATGACGCCGGTATCCTGCGCCTGGTCCAGTCAGCCATAGGACGCAAGCCCAAGGGGCATGATTTCATGCTGGACCGGGCCGCCGACGACCCTGCCCGCATTTCGCGCCATATGAGTGTTACCGGCGGATAACCCCCGGAATTACAGGAATTCCCACCAGCTTTCCCCTGCAATAACATTGGCAGGCCATATGCCCGCTTTTTGTTTTCCAATAAGTAATTTCAACCTGCTGTCGGCATGTCCACACCACCATCTGCGCTACCGTCTTCGTCACCAAGGGCATCTTCAAGCGATGTCGTAAACTGCCCCGGTTTCAAGGCACGCGGCTGTGTCACGGCAGGTGCCCACCCCGTCATGATCGCGACATGCAGCGGCATGGCCACATTTCCCTGTTCATCACGCGGCAACCCGGCCAATGCTGCGGGGAAAAGTGCGACAGGCGGGCTGGCACGATGCCGTTCAACCAATGCATTGGTTTCCCCCGCATCACGCAGATCACGCAGCAACATCATCGGCGAGCGATAAGCCAGTTCAATGACATCCGAATCGGCGACAGGCAATGCGAATCCAGCCCGCTGCAACAGGGCCGCACAATCGCGCAGTCCCGGGAACGGTGAAATCCGCACCGACGCCCCACCCAGCAGGCCATGTTCCGCCACAATCAGTGCCTGACGCAATTCCGCCAGTGTGGGCAGGATCGGCATACATGCCAGAAACAGTCCGTCAGGACGCAGGATATTGCGTATCTGCACCAGCGTGCCAGGCAGGTCATTAACCCAATGTAGCGACAGATTGGCGATGACGAGATCGAAGGTCCCCGCCCCGAAGGGAAGCCATTCCTCGTCCATACAGACGCATGGACCGGGTTCACGCGCGCACAGGGCAGGGGAGAGATCCGTGGCCACGACCTCGATTCCACGCGCCCTCAACATGGGGGCACTTACCCCACGGCCCCCAATATCCAGCGCATGGGAAAACCGGTGCGTCGTATCATCAAGCCGGTCCAAAAGCCGATCTGCGGCCGCCTGTATGATGGGCTGTACCCGCTGCAACGAGTTGCGCGCACGATCCCGATGCAGGCGCACGGCATGACGGTCAAAAATTATCGGCGTCTCCATGACAGTGATGTGCGCCATCCGCTACCATCTGCCAAGGACACCATCACGTGAATGCGCCATGCTGATGTCGATATCTTTTCGCCTGTTTTCGCCATACCTGCACAAGGTCGCCGGTCAGGTTCTGGATCTGCTCCTGCCGCCGCACTGCCTGTCATGCGGGGAAGAGGTGGAGCAGGCCGGCCATGTCTGCGCGGCATGTTTTACACATCTGAACCTGATTTCCGCCCCGGCATGCCGCAAATGCGGCACTCCCTTTACATCCGAAGCCGCAGCCGGCGATGACCTGACCTGCCAGAACTGCCTTGATGCCCGGCCTCCATGGGACTCGGGAAGGGCGGCATTGGTATATGACGACTGGTCGCGCCGTCTTGTCCTTGGCCTCAAATATGGTGATCGAACGGAAAATGCGGCCTTTCTGGCACGCTACATGCATCTGTCCGCACGCAACCTGCTGATCCGCGACGCCATACTGGTCCCGGTGCCCCTGCACCGACGACGGTTATTTGCCCGTCGCTATAACCAATCCGCGCTGCTGGCGGGGGAACTCGCCCGGATGGGCGGCATGACGCACTGGCCCGATGCGCTGATGCGCACACGCCATACACGTCCACTCGGCCATCTTGCCCTGCCACAGCGCCGCGCGGTCCTGCATGGCGCGATTACGGTACGTTCCCACCGAATGGAGGCCCTGCGGGGAAGGCATGTCATCCTTGTCGATGACGTCATGACCACCGGCAGCACGCTTGCGGCATGCACCGTGGCATTGCGCGATCATGGGGCCGCACGTGTCGATGTCCTGTCCGCCACGCGTGTCTGCGTGACTGCGGGCCGGCGACACCCACCATCATATCCGTAACGGATACGGTTTCATTACCCACCAGCCACACGGACATGGCATTATGGGATAAAATTATCGTAGAGACGACATTGATCCAGCAGATGAAAGTTCCTCATGCCTAAAGTCGAGATCTATACCCAGCCCGGTTGCCCTTATTGCGTACGCGCCGTCAGGCTGCTGCAGTCAAAGGGGGTTACGTTCGAAGAAATTACCGCCCTGCACGGCACCGAAGCCCGCAGTACGGCGATCAGCCGTTCGGGCGGGCATATGACGATGCCCCAGCTTTTCGTGGATGGAAAATTCATCGGGGGCTGTGATGACATGATGGCGCTGGAGCGTGGGGGCAAACTCGACGCGCTGCTTGGCGTAGGCTGAACGGACGGGCGTGGGACAGGGGGCAGCCACATGATTCTCTACCGCCTGCGATGCGAAGGGGAGCATGAATTCGAGGGGTGGTTCCCCAACAGCGCCAGCTTTGAACGCCAGGCGGAAAAAGGATTGCTGTCATGTCCGTACTGTGGAGGACATGACATCACCCGCGCCCTGATGGCGCCCGCAATCCGCCGTGGCTCCGGGGACGCTCCCGTCATGCCCGACACGCCTGACGCGCCCCCGGCGCAGCCCCCCGATACGGTCGCTTTACCCGATGCGGCGATGGCACTGTTGCAAAAAATGCGCGATGTCATCGAAGGACATTGCGTGAATGCTGGGGAACAGTTTGCGGCAGAAGCCCTGAAAATGCATCGTGGTGAAAAGGAAGCCACGGCAATATACGGCAGCGTCACCGAAGATGAACGCGAAATGCTGGATGACGAAGGGGTCGAGGTGCTGACCATCCCCTGGGTCAGGCCCGCCGATAGCTGAACTGAGACTACGCTCGCTTCGTATCCACCGCATGTTACGCAGCGCACGACCAAGGAGAGGGTATCCATGCGCCGAACGACAGGAATGACCGGACGGATCGGTCAGGGACCGGAAACGGGCCGGGTCCGACCTCATCGCACGCCGGGTATCCTCACGCGGGTGCTGCTGGCCCTTGTTGCCGGTGTGGGCATGGGTGGTGCCCGTTCGCCCGCACACGCCACACCGGCGGCGACACCCTCCATCATCGGGGAATGGGAAACCAAGGATCATGACGGCGTCTTTCGCGTCATGCAGTGCGGCACGGAAATCTGCGGCGACCTTGTCGGGTTGAGCTATACCAAGGACGTTCCCAAGGACCATAACGGACATTCGGAATGTGGCCTGCGGATGCTGACGGGCTTTACGCCCGATCAGGGGGAGGCCGGCCACTGGAATGGCCATATCCTTGATCCCGACAGTGGCCACGTCTATCACGCCAAGATCTGGATTGCGCCTTCGGGGGCGCTGAAACTCCGGGGGTTCGTGGGGGTTCCTCTGTTTGGGGAAACGGAAACATGGACCCCCTTCACCGGCAAGATCGGGCCGGAATGCCGCCTGCCATAGGCATGCAACCATTTTTGAAAATCTGAAATTAGGATAACTGAAATTCGATGAAGTCCAATCTTACCCGGCGCGCCGTTATTGCGGGGCTGGCGATGGCAGGGGTGCCGGTCGCATCGCGCCCGTCACTTGCAGAGCTGCCTCAGCGCTCACGGACCATCTGCTATATCGGTGGCTATACGCAGCACGGGCCACCGGGCGGCAGTGGCAACGGGGAGGGGATTTCAGTCTTCGAGATGAATCCCGACAATGGCAGCCTGTCGGCGTTGATGACATATGTCGATATCGCCAGCCCGTCCTTCATCGTCATTTCACAGGATTCGCGCTTTCTTTACGCCCTGAGTGAAATCGAGGATTTCAACGCCAATCACGAAGGATGCGTTACGGCATTTTCCGTCAATCGCAAAAGTGGCGAACTGACCAAGATCAATGTCATGCGTTCAGGAGGGGCCATTCCCGCCCATCTGAGCATCCATCATTCAGGCAAATATGTGATGGTTGCCAATTATATGGGCGGCAGTGTCGGCATCCTGCCCATTCGGCCCGACGGCAGCCTTGGCGACCCGACCGATGTGGTCAAGAACACCGGCCCGCGCATGCCCGATCGCGCCAGTGACAACCCGCCCGGGAATTTTGCCGTCAGCGACCATTCCGGCTCCCATGTCCATATGGTCGCATCCGACCCCAGCGGGCGCTTTGTCCTGGCCTGTGACGCAGGGCTGGACCGGGTCTATGTCTGGACGCTGGACCTGCACACGGGACGGTTGGTACCGGTCGCAAAGGCGCCGTTCATCAACATGACCCCCGGGTCCGCCCCACGCCACTTCGCCTTCAACGCGAAGGGAAACATGATCTATATCCTTGGCGAGCAGGATTCGAAGGTAGTAGCCGCCACCTTTAATGCCGAGACAGGCGAGATCGTCCCACAGCAGACCGTAAGCACCGTCACCCCGCATTTCCGCGGCAGCAGCCTTGCTGCGGGCATCCTTCTTTCACCTAGCGGGCGTTACCTGTACGTTTCCAACCGGCTTGGCGATTCATTGGCCAGTTTCCATGTCAATGACGATGGCACGCTCAACCTGGTCGATGAAATCTGGATGCATGCAGACTATGGCCGGTCGATGATGTTCGACCCCAGCGGATCGTTCCTGTTCTGCGCCAACCAGCGCAGCGATTCCGTCACATCATTTCGCGTCAATGGTGCAACGGGCGAATTGCAGTTCACATGGAACTTCACACCCGTTGGCAGCCCGACCACCTTTGCCTTTATGAACACGATCTGAGAATTTTTTTAAAACAGGCGACCGGCATTCCTGGATGCCGCTTTTTCGAATAAGCGGCATCTTCTGGAGCTTTCTGGAAACAGTTTCACCAAGAATTCAGTCCCGGCCCCGATCGTTTTCCCATCAGTCGCGCACGAGGCAGGCAATATAATTGACCCCGAGGTCACGGCTTTCACGCCATCCCCCCAGCGCGGGCACCATCCCGGCGATATCGGCGATTCGCAGCCCTGCCCGCACGGCCTGCTGCCCCAGTTCGGCAGGTGTTATGAATTTGCGCCATTCATGCGTGCCGACCGGCAACAGGCGCAGCACATATTCGGCCCCAATCTTTGCCATTGCCAGCGAACGCAGCGTCCGGTTCATGGTGGACACGACAAGTACACCCCCCGGCCGTAACATGGTGGCAAGCATCCCCAGGAACGCGGCGGGATCTGTGACATGTTCGATCACTTCCAGCGCTGAAATCGCATCGAACTGCGCGCCTTCGGCACATAACTCTTCCGCGCTGCCACAGCGATAGGCAAGAGGCCCGCTGCCTGCGGGTAACGGATGGTGACGCAGGTGCTGGCGTCCCGCCGTAATGGCTGCGCTGGAGGCATCAAGCCCTGTAACGTCGAATCCCGCCCGTGCGAACGCCTCGCTTGCCAGGCCCGCGCCACAGCCGATATCCAGCAGCGTGCGCCGCGTCCCGCGATCATCGGCGGGGGCGGGAAGGCGGGCCAGTGACCACGATATCCGCAGGTCATTCATCGCATGCAGCGGACGCATCGGTCCCGCCGGGTCCCACCATCTTTCGGCCAGTTCACTGAAACGGGCGATTTCCGAAGGGGAGACCGAACCCGGCCCCTGGGCTGACGAATCGTGAAGCTGCATGGGTGCAACGCCTTTCATATGGCTGTCTCGCGCTGGACGCAGAGGCGGGGGGGATGTATGTGACGCGCCTTGTACATAACCGCAATGCCCCGGACCACCCACCTGTGATAATGGCCCGGACAGCACGAATCCTGACCCACAGCGGAGAGCTTGTTCCAATGTCCACTACCGTACCGCGGATCGTTATGAAATTCGGTGGCACATCCGTGGCCAATCTGGAGCGGATTCGCGCTGTTGCCGAAAAGGTCCGCAAACAGGTCGATGCCGGATGCGAGGTCGCGGTTGTCGTCTCTGCGATGTCGGGCGTTACCAACCGGCTTGTCGGTTACTGCCAGGACCTGTCCACCCTTCATGACCCGCGAGAATATGATTCCGTCGTTGCCACAGGCGAACAGGTAACAAGCGGCCTGCTGGCGATCGCGCTTCAGGCGCTGGGGATCAATGCGCGTTCATGGCTGGGGTGGCAGATCCCCGTGCGTACGGATGACGCCCATGGCAAGGCCCGTATCGAGGGTATCGACGGACAGGCCCTGATCGCCTCAATGCAGGCGGGACAGGTTCCGGTGATCGCAGGCTTTCAGGGCGTGACCGCCGACAACCGCATCACCACGCTGGGCCGGGGCGGGTCCGACACCTCTGCCGTGGCGCTGGCGGCGGCGCTGCACGCCGACCGGTGCGATATCTATACCGATGTGGACGGAATTTATACAACCGACCCCAGGATCGTTGCCAAAGCACGCAAGCTCGATAAAATCACCTATGAAGAGATGCTGGAACTGGCGTCCGTCGGGGCCAAGGTCCTGCAGACCCGCAGCGTCGAACTTGCAATGAAAAAACGGGTGCGCGTACAGGTCCTGTCCAGCTTTACGGACGGCCCCGCACCTTCAGAAGGGCATCTGCCCGGTTCAATAGTCGTGGATGAGGACGAAATCGTGGAAAAGGAACTGGTGGCAGGGATTGCCTATTCCCGTGACGAGGCAAAAATTTCCGTGCGCCGGGTTCCTGACCGGCCGGGAATCGCCGCCGCCGTGTTTGGTCCCCTGACTGCGGCGAATGTAAACGTGGACATGATCGTGCAAAGCACCGGCGACGACGGCATGACCAACATTACCTTTACCGTGGGCAAGACCGATTTCGCACAGGCCATCAAGGCGCTGGAAGACGCACGCGACGTCATCCATTACGGCGAACTTGCCACCGATGACGACGTGGTGAAAATCAGCGTGGTGGGCGTGGGCATGCGTTCACATACCGGCGTCGCCAACACGATGTTCCGCACCCTCTCTGAACGCAACATCAACGTTCAGGTCATCTCGACCAGTGAAATCAAGGTATCGGTCCTGATCGCCGCCGAATATACCGAACTTGCGGTCCGCGCCCTGCACGCCGCCTATGGACTTGATGCAGCCTGACATGAACCAGACCAGCCCTTCCTCCACCACTCCCACGGATCCCCGCCGGGTTGCGGCGCGTGCACGCCTTGACCGGCTCTGGTCGGCGGGCACCAGCTTCCTTGGCAGCGAGGTCGCCCTCCTTGGCGGGGCAATGTCGTGGATCAGCGAACGCCACCTCGTCTCCGCAATTTCCAATGCGGGTGGCTTTGGCGTGCTGGCCTGCGGGGCCATGGAACCCGACCGTCTGGCAGAGGAAATCGCAGCCACACAGGCCCGCACCACCCGTCCGTTTGGCGTCAACCTGATTACCATGCACCCGCGTCTCAATGACCTTGTGCAGGTCTGCCTTGATGCGGGTGTCGGCCATGTCGTGCTGGCTGGGGGCATCCCGTCCGGTCCCGTGATCCGCGCGATCAAGGACGGCGGGGCAAAGGTCATCGCCTTCGCCCCCGCTTTCGTTCTGGCCAAGCGCCTGATGCGCATGGGGGTGGATGCGCTGGTGATCGAAGGCTCCGAAGCGGGCGGGCATATCGGTCCCGTATCGCTGACGGTACTCGCGCAGGAGGTCCTGCCCTTCGTCCATGACATTCCCGTCTTCGTGGCGGGTGGCCTGGGCCGGGGCGATGCGATTGTCTCCTATCTGGAGCAGGGGGCCGCAGGCGCGCAGCTTGGCACGCGCTTTGCCGCCTCCACCGACAGCATCGCGCATGAACGCTTCAAAAAGGCATTCATCCGCGCCAGCGCACGCGATGCTGTGACTTCGGTACAACTCGACGAACGCTTTCCCGTCATCCCCGTACGTGGCCTGCAGAACGAAGGAAGCCGCCGTTTCCTGAGCCATCAGGCAGAAACGCTGCGACGGTTCCAGTCGGGGGAACTGACGAAGGAACAGGCCCAACTGGATATTGAACATTTCTGGGCCGGTTCACTGCGTCGCGCCGTGATCGACGGGGATGTCGAAAACGGTTCGGTCATGGCGGGACAGTCCGTCGGCATGATCACCAGCGAACAGTCGGTGCGCGACATTATCGCCGAACTGGTGGAACAGGCGCTTGATGCCCTGATCCGGCAGGAAGACAGGATGCGCCGCGAATGAGCGAGGGCACACGCATGTTCCGCCAGAAAAATACGAACACCGGCGACACGGCCACCCCACCCACAGGCGGGGACCTTCCCCATAGTGTTGGTCAGGAACTGCGCGCGCGCCGGGAACAGTTGGGCTGGAGCCTGCCGGACGTCGCATCATGGCTGCGTATCCGCCTGCCATATCTGGAGGCGCTTGAGGAAGGCCGTGCACAGGCACTTCCCGGCAGTGCCTATGCCATCGGCTTCCTGCGCACCTATTCCAAGGCACTCGGCCTTGCGCCAGAACCGTTGATCCAGCGTTTCAAGATGGAAACACGCGGGTCGTTCGATCGCAAACCCGACCTTTCATTTCCTGTTCCGCTGCCGGAAAAAAGCCTGCCGCTTGGCGTGATCCTGCTGGGTGGGATCGTTATCCTGGTGGGTGCCTATATAGGGTGGTACCGCATGACCGGGGCGTCGGAACATCCCGTCGTCACCACGCATACCGACCTGCCGGGCATTTCCACACCAGGCACGGCATCGCCACAAATCGCATCCGTTCTGCCCGCACCGGGGGAACTGCCGCCCAACCCGCCACAGCCCCTGCCACAACAGGAACAGAACAGTATCACGGCGCTGGCCCCATCCGGACCGCCCGAAGACACCAGCCCAGCCAAAGCGCCTTCCGGCCCGGTGGAAAAGATGGGAGAGGACAAGAACGCCCTTGCCAACACCCATCCTGACGCCGAACATCCCGCTGGTACGGATCCGGCAGGCCCCGCGGCGACAGCGGCGACGGACCAGATCACCCTGAACGCCTCCGCCCCGACATGGGTGCAGGTGCGCCAGCAGGGCGGTGGGGTCATCTATGACCATACACTGGGCAGCGGGGAGACATGGCAGGTGCCTGTGGACAAGCACGATCTTGTCCTGACCGTGGGCAATGCCGGTGGCCTTACACTCAGCGCGAATGGCGTGGTATCACCGCCGTTGGGACGGAACGGAGAGGTCCGGCGCAATATCATATTGAGTGCGCAGGCCATCAGCAGTGGCACCATCACACAGGCCCCCCCGACAACATCACGTGCGCCAATGCCGCCGCCCGCGGCGCGTCCGACGGGCACGATATCCGCCCCAATGCCGCCTTTGCCGCCAGTCGGCCCCTCGGATGGAGGGAATAATGCGCTTCCCCCACTCCCACAAACCGACAAAGCGGAGTAATATGGTCGGCAACGACACGTTGTGAAGACAGCATGCGTATCCGTCACAGGATCTGAAAACAGGACTTCATCGCACCCCGTCATGCCATGGCATGACAGGGCGGCATGAACTCCCCGCCTCGTATGGAGGGCAGACAATGAGCAGCTATCGTCCTTATCAGCATATCGAACGCCGCAAATCGCGGCAGATCCACGTGGGCAAGGTTCCGGTGGGCGGGGATGCACCGATTTCGGTGCAGACCATGACCAACACCCTGACCACCGACGCGGAAGCCACGATCGCACAGATCCGCCGCGCGGAACTTGCCGGGGTGGATATCGTGCGCGTCTCATGCCCTGACGAAGAAAGCACGGCCGCACTGGCTGAAATCGTACGCGAAGTGAATGTCCCCATCGTCGCGGACATCCACTTCCACTACAAGCGCGCGATTGAGGCCGCCAAGGCTGGCGCGGCGTGCCTGCGCATCAATCCGGGCAATATCGGCAATGCCGCGCGCGTGCGCGACGTGGTCAATGCGGCCAAGGACTATAACTGCTCCATCCGCATCGGCGTGAACGCCGGGTCGCTGGAAAAGCACCTGCTGGAAAAATACGGGGAGCCAAACCCCGACGCACTGGTCGAAAGCGCGTTGGAACATGCCAAGATCCTTGAAGATCATGACTTCCATGAATTCAAGATCAGTGTGAAGGCCTCGGACGTCTTCCTTGCCGTCGCAGCCTATCAGCAACTGGCCGATGTCTGTGACCATCCGCTGCATATCGGCATTACCGAGGCAGGCAGCAAACGCGCGGGCACCGTGAAGTCGTCCATCGGCCTGGGTAACCTGCTGTGGGCGGGCGTGGGCGATACGATGCGCGTTTCACTGTCGGCCGAGCCGGAAGAAGAGGTGCTGGTCGGATGGGATATCCTTAAATCCCTTGGCCTGCGTCATCGTGGCGTGAAAATCATTTCCTGCCCGTCATGCGCACGTCAGGGATTCAATGTGATCCAGACCGTCCAGACGCTTGAAGACCGGCTGGCGCATATCAAGACACCACTGACGCTGTCCATCATCGGCTGTGTGGTGAATGGCCCGGGCGAGGCACTGATGACCGACCTGGGTGTCACGGGCGGCGGCGCGGGACGACACATGGTCTATTCCGCCGGACGGCAGGACCATACGATGCCCGCCGGCGACATGGTCGAACATATCGTCGAGCTGGTGGAGGCAAGGGCCAAGGCCATGCAGGCCGAAGAAGACGCCCGCAAGGCAGCCGAAGACAAGACCCGCGCGTCGGAACTGACGCCCGCGGGCTGACACAGGCCGGGAGGGGAGGGAACGGCCCGCGGGCGTCAGTTCCGCGCCCCTTCCGGCTGGCCTGTCCCTTCGCATGTGGCGACGGAACGGGCATGATGTCGTTCAAGCAGGAATTTCGCAGTGAGCAGTTTACAGCCCGTCCGCGGCACCCATGACCTGATCGGGGAAACGCAGCGCCGTTTCGCCCATGTCATCGAAACGGCCCGTCGCATCACCGGACTTTACGGTTTTGACGAATGGGCGACCCCGATTTTCGAGGATACGCGCGTTTTCAAGCGCACATTGGGCGATACGTCCGACGTCGTTTCAAAGGAAATGTACACCTTTGAGGATCGAGGGGGGGAATCACTGACGTTACGCCCCGAAGGAACGGCAAGCGTATGCCGGGCGCTGGTGACAAACGGGCTGACGCAATCCCTGCCACAGAAAGTTTTTTATGCGGGACCGATGTTCCGCTACGAACGGCCGCAAAAGGGACGTTACCGGCAGTTCCACCAGATCGGCGCGGAACTTCTCGGCCCGGCAGAACCGCTGGCCGATGCCGAAGTGATCGCGATGGGACGCGATATTTTGCAGGCCTTGGGCATTGCGCGCGATACCGTTCTGGAACTCAACACCCTTGGCGATATCGAAAGCCGGAATGCATGGCGCGCGGCCCTGATTACCTATTTTTCCGAACGGCGCGATGAACTTTCCAGCGAAAGCCTGAACCGGCTTGAACGCAACCCGCTACGCATCCTTGACAGCAAATCGCCACAGGACAGGGTCGTGGTGGAAGATGCCCCGCTGATTTCGGGATATCTCAACCCGCAGGCCCAGGCATTCTGGGATGACCTGCGCAAGACGCTGGATATCCTTGGGGTTCCATTCCGTGAAAACCCCCGCATCGTACGCGGGCTTGATTATTACAGCCATACGGCATTCGAATTCGTGACGGAACGGCTGGGTACGCAAGGTACCGTGCTTGCGGGTGGGCGATATGACGGGCTGGTCTCCGAAATGGGTGGACCACAGACACCCGCCATTGGATGGGCAGGCGGGATCGAACGCCTTTCGATGCTGCTCGACGAAGCGCCTGCCGCCCCGCGTCCCGTCGTTGTCGTCCCGATGGGCGAAGGTGCCGCAGCAACCGGCATCACAGTGCTACAGGCATTACGGGGCGCGCATATCCGCGCGGAAACATCTTATCGTGGCAACCTCAAGCGACGCATGGAACGTGCAAACCGCCTGAACGCGACCCATGCCATCGTCATTGGCGAGGATGAGGTCGCACGGGGCGTTGTTCAGGTCCGCGACCTTGATAAGGGGCAGCAGGCCGAAGTTGCAATGGATCAGGTGACAGGCTTCCTGCATGGCCTGTCGCGGGGCGCATAAGGGTGGCGCGGTTTGACGAACGACTTGACCGGATCGTAGCGCGCGGCGAGGAATTGCAGGCGCTATTGGCAGAGGGGCTGTCCGGGGCGGCATTCAGTCAGGCCTCGCGGGAATTCGCCGAACTTGATCCCATTGTCGCCAAGGTCAATGCCCTGCGCGCCACCGAACAGGCGGTGCAGGACACGCAGGCCCTGCTTGATGATCCAGAAATGCGAAGTCTTGCGGAAAGTGAGCTTGCAGAACTGCGCAGGCGCATTCCCGAACTGGAACACGATATCCGCATTGCCATGCTTCCGCGTGACGAAGCGGATGATCGCAGCGCCATCCTGGAAATCCGCCCCGCAGCGGGTGGGGATGAAGCTGCCCTCTTTGCAGGGCAGATGTTCGGGGCGTATCAGCGATATGCGGATCAGCGTGGCTGGCGGTTCGAAATTCTTGAATACGATGAGTCCGAACTTGGCGGCCTGCGCGAAGGGATTGCCAGCATTACCGGTCGGGGTGTCTTTGCGCGCCTGAAATACGAATCAGGCGTGCATCGCGTCCAGCGCGTGCCCGCCACCGAAAGCCAGGGCCGCATCCATACATCCACAGTGACTGTCGCTGTCCTTCCCGAAGCTGAGGAAGTGGACGTGGAGATCAACGACAACGACCTGCGCATCGATGTCTACCGTGCCTCAGGCGCAGGGGGGCAGCATGTCAACAAGACGGAAAGTGCCGTGCGCATCACGCACATGCCCAGCGGTATTGTCGTGGCGATGCAGGAAGAGAAGAGTCAGCATAAAAATCGTGCAAAGGCGATGAAAATCCTGCGCGCACGCCTGTATGAACGCAATCGCGCCGCCGCCCATGAAACCCGGGCAGCAGACCGCCGCTCGCAGGTGGGGACAGGGGACAGGTCTGAACGCATCCGCACCTACAACTTCCCGCAAGGGCGCGTTACCGATCACCGCATTGGCCTGACGCTCTATAAGATCGACAAGGTCATGGGAGGGGAGTTCGATGAGTTCGTCGACGCCCTGACGCAGGAAGAACAGGCAGCACTTCTTGCGATGGACGAGGATTGAGAGGCGGCTTGTGCAGCCCCGCCTGATAACAGGCCAAAACAAAAAAGCTGTTGGCGAGGCTTTTCCCAGGAGGCCTTGCAAGACGCCGTCTGAACTTTTTTCTGATATTTATCAAAGGATTATTTTCAGGCAGGTGCTACGCACGACAATCACGAGGTGGGGGCAGCACACAGGGAACTGCGGCCGGGATAATGTTCCACCACCGTGGGATCATCCGGGTCATCAAGATAGAATTCCGTAAAATTCTTTGCCCCCAATGCAACAAGATGATGGCCGTTGGGGGCATGCAGAACGCCTTCGCCGCTGACTTCGTGTGTTTCGGCTTTGCCAGAGGGCAGGCGGATCGTTATTTCTCCGCACAGGGCATAGCTGTGATTGACGCGGCCGACTGGCGTTTCGATATTGACAGTGCGTTCAGGATGGCGCGGATCAAGCTGAAATGTTGCGACCAGACGTTCGTCGATATACAGGCGCGACACCTCGGAAATCTCGTCCGAGGCACAACCATCTGTAACATCGAACGTACCCGCCAGTACCGGCGATGCTGTGGCGACAAGGCCCAACATCGCCAGAGCAAGACCACGACGAAGATGAACAACGGGTTTCATGATGACAGGGTATGATGGAAACACGCTCCAATGAAAGAGGATGATCCACCTCACACCCATGATTTACGCACGGTGCTGCAACAGGCCACCCAGCGCCTGTCAGCAGCAGGAGTGGAAACGCCACGACGTGAAGCACGGCTTTTGCTGGCGCATGCATTAGGGACCGACCTTGGTGGCCTGCTGCTGCGTGACTGGATCGAAAAAGGGGCGCTGGCACATTTTCATACGCTGCTGGAACGGCGGAGCCTGCATGAACCACTTTCCTACCTGACAGGCAGGGCCGGGTTCTGGTCCATGACGCTGGACGTTTCCCCGGCCACGTTAATCCCGCGCGCCGATACGGAAACATTGGTCGAGGCCCTTCTGGAACTGCGTCCCGATCGGACGGATATCAGCACAATCCTGGATCTTGGGACGGGAACAGGTTGCCTGTTGCTGGCAGCATTGCAGGAATATCCGCAGGCGTGGGGACTTGGGGTGGATCTTTCGCCCGATGCGGCACGTCTGGCCCTGGGCAATGCCCGGAATGTGGGCCTGTCGGATCGATGCAACATCATTTGCGGGAATTGGGCACAGGCCATTACAGGGCGCTTTGACGTGGTATTCAGCAACCCACCCTATATCCCGCATGCGGACCTGTCGGGCCTGATGCCTGATGTCCGCGATCATGAACCCCACCGCGCACTTGATGGGGGGGATGACGGGCTGGTCTGTTACCGTATCCTGATGCAGTCCTTGCCACGACTTTTAAAACCGCGCGGCCTTGGGATCGTGGAACTGGGGATCGGACAGGATCACAGCGTCCCAGTGCTTGCACGTGATGCAGGTATGGACGTCGTGGCGATACGTCCTGACCTGGGCGGTGTCGGGCGGGCGCTGATAGTGCGGCGGGCAGGGGAGCCGTGAAAAAATAATTTGGCGACCAATGATTTGCAGGTTATATTAACAGGGCATAACGGAACCGGAAACGTACGGCGTTTCACGGTTGCCCGGAAAGCGAACGATCCCGATTGTATATAATCAGGTGGCAGATCGTGGTCTGTCCTGTTGTCCCCGGACGTGGACCATGGGATCGGGGTTCGGCAATGATGTCGGGCATTCATTATTTATAACAGGCAGGGGCATAAAGACGTCCCTACGGTCAGATGCCCTGCGGGTGACCGTTAACATGAAAGTGCTGCGCAGCTTATGAACATAAAACGCATGCGAGGCCGTCACCATCGTTCTGGCGGCAGCAACGGCGGGGGGACGCGCCATAATAACGGACAGATTCCCCTGAACCGTAACCATGTCTTTGACAGTAACGGGCCTGATCTTCGCGTGCGGGGTACAGCACAGCAGCTTTTTGAAAAATATCTTCAGCTTGGTCGCGATGCCAGCGGCGCGGGCGACCGTGTGATGGCAGAAGCCTATTTCCAGCATGCGGAACATTATTTCCGTATTCTCAATGCCATGACGCAGGCCGCACAACAGAGCCAGCAGGAACGTCAGGAGCGTCAGGCCACCCGGCAGCAGCGCCAGCCCCACACACCGATACAGAATACGACAGAAGCCGATAGTGAGAGCGACGAGGAAGAAAATAACGAATCCGTCGCGGAAACGATCAAGCCAGAACCAAAGCCCGTCGAAAAAAGCCGCACCCGTACCCGCAGCAGCACTACGGCTTCGGCCACGAACACCGAAGAACTTGCTTCCACCAATTCCTGAATAATGCATTGCTTGCCCCATGTGACGGCAGTGCGCTCACATGGGGCAAGATATTATTGCGGTGCCTCGCCATCAGGATGGCCCGGGGTGACAAGTTTCCATACCTTGCGCCGCCGTCCTGATGTCGGGTCGTCATCAACGCTGACCAATCCCTGATTGCGCAGCGCCTGAAGCGCAAGACGCGCATGATATGTGCCCATTTCGGGAAACATATCGCCTATTTCCTTGACCGACCGGGCTTTTCCATCAGACAGGATTTTCAGCACGATCTGTCGCTTGCTGTCATGGTTCGTCACACGCCAGGAACGATGTTGAAAAAACGTCATGGCTCACTCATACCAGATACGGCAGGCCTGACCTAGTGCAGATCAGGCAGGTATGCTGCCCATGTCCGCAGGGATACCCGCCGCGCAGGCAACATACGGCACCTTAAAAAAAGTCCCTGCGATTCTTTATCTCAGGAGCATCACAGGCTGTCGCCTTTTTATAAAAATATGATCCCACCGTTTCTAGCCTGCCGCGCCATCACGTATGACGCGCACGATGGCCGAGGTCAGACGTGACAGTTCGTCGGGACGCATGACAAAGGCCGGTGTCAGGTAAATGATGGTGCGGAATGGGCGCACCCATACCCCCAACGCGATCAGGGCGGCTTTCAGCCGGTTCATATCCGCGATCGTCGCCAGTTCCACAACTCCCACACCGCCAAGGACACGCACATCGCGCACATTTGGCAGGCCGCGACACGCCTCCAATTCGTGCGTCATCTGTTCACTGATGCGCGCGACCTGTTGCAGGCGGGGTTCCGTCCTGAACAGGTCAAGTGACGCATTCGCGCAGGCACAGGCAAGGGGATTGGCCATGAATGTCGGACCATGCATCAGCGCATGTAACGGATTATCCGATAGGAAGGCTTCGAACACATGGGCACGCGTCACTGTTGCCGCCAGCGGCATGGTTCCTGCCGTCAGGGCCTTTGACAAGGTTATGATATCTGGCACGACATCGGCCTGTTCGCAGGCGAACATGGTACCGGTACGGCCAAATCCGGTAAAAATTTCGTCGAACACTAACAGGATATTATACCTGTCCGCCAAAAGACGCAGCCGCCGCAGCACCTCCGGCCCATGGAACAGCATCCCGCCGGCTCCCTGCACGAGGGGTTCCACCAGAATCGCAGCAATCCCATCGCCCGATTCGGACAAGAGTGTCTCAAGTGCTGCGAACGTGGCATCGTCATGGGGCAGATCCACGATATAATGCTGTGGCAGGACACCGCTGAACAGCGCATGCATCCCCTCTTCGGGATCGCAGACTGCCATGGTGGCCAGTGTATCACCATGATACCCTCCCTTGAACGCCACCAGCCGATTGCGACGCGCAACGCCACGATTGATCCAGTACTGGATCGCAATCTTGATGGCGACCTCTACCGCGACGGAACCTGAATCGGTAAAAAATACCCGCTCCAGATCCCCTGGCAACATTTCCGCCAGCCGTGCCGCAAGCATCAGCGCAGGTTCATGCACCAGACCACCGAACATGACATGGGGCATACGTGACAGTTGCGCACTGACAGCCGCGCGGATGTGGGGATGGTTATACCCATGACAGGCCGTCCACCATGATGCGATGCCATCGGTCAGGATACGTCCATCCGCCAGATGAATATCACAGCCTGACGTGCTGACCGCAGGAAGGGGAGGCAGGACCGTCTTCATCTGTGTATAGGGCAGCCAGATGTGCGGCATGCCGTCATCCAGCCATTGGGGTCCACGCATGCGGGTTCTCCGTGATATTGGGACAGGCATGATTGGCCGATGCAGCAGCCATCGGCAGGAGAGGACGCTTCATGACGCGTTTTGATATTTTTTTCCAGACGGCGCTGAATACGTTGGAACAGGACGGCATACGCAGGACGCCGGCGACCATTACCCACCGCGACGCCGTGACGATCATGCGCGACGGACAGATGTTGCTGGACTTTTCCTCCAACGACTATCTTGGCCTTGCGCATCATCCACTCCTCATCGAGCGCGCCTGCGAGTGGGGGCATAGATGGGGCAGCGGCAGCGGTGCCTCGCGCCTGGTCAGCGGCACAACCCCCGCCCATCGGCAGGTCGAAGCGCGGCTGGCGGATTTCAAGCAGACACAGGCGGCCTTGCTATTCGCATCCGGCTGGCAGGCGAATGCATCCGTCCTACCGGCCTTATGCCGCCTTGCCACAGCCCGGATGGGCGATGCACCGCTGGTTTTTACCGACCGCCTGAACCACGCCAGCCTGCATCATGGCTGCCAGGCCGCAGGCATCCGCCAGATCCGCTTCCGTCATAACGACCTTGATCATCTCTCGACACTTCTGGAAACCCACCGTGACCGGCCGGGCATGCGCTTCATCGTCACCGAAAGCGTCTTCAGCATGGATGGGGACCGTGTTGACATACTGGCGTTACGTGCGCTGGCCGACGCGTATGATGCTTTCTTATACCTGGACGAAGCCCACGCGACGGGCGTGCTTGGGCCACAGGGGCGGGGGCTGTCGGGCCTGACGCATGATGCTGTTTCACAAGAGGCGGGTTCACAAGCGGCCCATGCACATGGGGTCGATCTGGTGATGGGCACTTTCAGCAAGGCTATGGGCAGTTTCGGGGCCTATGTCGCGGGATCACGCGCACTGTGCGAATGGCTGTCCAACTGCTGCTCCGGCTTTGTCTATACCACCGCGCTGCCCCCTGCGAACCTTGGGGCGATTGACGCGGCGCTGGAACTCGTGCCGTTGATGGAGACACAGCGACGGCGCCTGCAGGAGAATGCCCGGACCGTCCGGCAGGCGATCCATGAATGCGGCCTGTCGACCGGTGCATCGAACACCCAGATCATTCCCATCGAAATCGGGGATACACCCCGTACCATGGATTTTGCTGCCATTCTGGCGCGTGAAGGGATTCTGGGCATTCCCATCCGTCCCCCCTCGGTCCCGCCGAACGGCAGCCGTATCCGACTTGCCCTGAGCGCCGCCCATGATGATGCGATGATTGCAACATTGATCGCAGCCATCAGGACCGCCGCACAGGAGACGCGACATGCCCGCGACTGACCTGCCTCTGGTCTTTGTGCATGGATGGGCCTTCGGACCGGAAATCTGGGACCAGATCCGGGCGGCACGCCCGAACCATACATGCCAGATGCTTGATTTCGGTTATTTTTCTTCCGTCGCGCAGACTGAAACGCCACAAAGGCCATTCATCGCGATCGGCCATTCGCTTGGGGCGTTATGGCTTCTCTCTACAATGCCGCAATATTGCCGGGGGATGGTACTGATCAACGGTTTTGCCCGTTTTACCGCGTCCGATGATTTTCCCCATGGTGTTCCGCCACGCCTGCTGACCCGAATGGCGCGAAAGCTTGCAACCGCCCCGGATGACACGGTACGTGATTTCCGACAGAAAGCCGGAACCGATCTGCCATTGCCCGGGCCGTCGCATCCCCAACGCCTGCATGATGGACTGCACCAGCTACTGACGCTTGATGCACGGCAGGATATGCGCATGGCCCATTGTCCCGTATCCTGTATCGCTGGCACAGGTGATCCCATTGCACCGCCGCCCCTGACGCAGGGTTCCTTTGCGCCTGCAACCACCATTGAATGGCACGATGGCGGACACCTGCTGCCCCTGACGCATCCTGATGCCTGCCTGCAGGCCATCGACCACATGATGAAACGTATGACGCCGTGACCTCCTTGCATAAGCAGCTTATCGCCCGCAGCTTTGGCGCTGCCTCCGGTTATGACGCCGTGGCACGTATCCAGCGCATTGCCGCACGCCAACTGGCACAACGGATCGCGCAGACCTGCCCTACACCGGGACCACAACGTATCCTTGAAATAGGGTGCGGAACCGGGTTCCTGACACAACATCTGCGTCGGCTGTTTCCTGCGGCACAGATCGTGGCCACGGATATCGCACCAGGCATGTTGCATCAGACGCAGGCCAAGTTTCTTGATGATCCGGCTTTGTCCTGCCATGTCATGGATGCCGAACAGCCTGACCTGACGGGACCGTTCGATCTCATCTGTTCCAGCATGGCGATGCAGTGGTTCAGCGCACGACACGAAACCCTGCGACGGCTGGCCGCCCTGCTGTCGCCAGGAGGCGTGATGGCGTTCTCAACCCTGTGTCGCGACAGCTTTACACAATGGCGGGGATATTACGCCACACTGGGCCTGCCATGTCCGATGCCGGTTTATCCTGACCTTGCGATGCTTGAACAGGAATGGCCACGGACAGGAAAGGGATCATGGACCCATGAAACAATCATAGAGGTTCCACAGTCAGCGCTTAGCTTCTTACGTGAACTGCGTGCCATCGGGGCGGATGTTCCCACCACCGCACAAGTGCTGCCAGGTGGCCTGCGCCGTGTCCTGAAGCAGGCCGAGAGGGATGCCACCTTCAGCGTAAATTACAATATTGCATATGGAACATTCCGGCGCACCCAGAATTGCGGCGTGTTTGTTACGGGCACAGATACGGGTGTGGGAAAGACACTGACCTGCGCCGTGCTGGCGCGGGCATGGGATGCATCCTACTGGAAACCGTTGCAAAGCGGCATTGCCGATGAACCCGCCGATACCCTGAGCGTGGCGACATTGGCGCAACTCTCATCCGCACGGCTGCATCAGCCCGCCGGAATTTACGCAGCCCCGCTTTCCCCTGAGGATGCCGCCGCCTGCGAAGGGAAGGTAATAGATCCTGACCGGATTATCCTGCCCCACAATCCCGACAGCCGCCCTATGATCGTGGAAGGGGCAGGGGGTGTCATGGTGCCGATCAGTACGGACTTCCTGATGCTTGACCTGATGGAGCGCCTTGGCCTGCCCGTAGTGCTTGTGGCACGCAGCAGCCTGGGTACGATCAATCACACCCTGCTCAGCCTTGCCATGCTGCATCAGCGCAATATTCCCGTGCTTGGCATCATCCTGAACGGACCGGACAATCCCTATGCCCGCAGTGCCATCGAACGGCATGGCAAAGTCCGCATCCTTGCAGATTTCCCGCTGCTGGCAGATGTAAATGCCGAGGCCGTCGCGCAACTTGCCCATCGCGTGCCACGATGGGAGACACTGCGCCCCGGTAAAACCGATCCTTAATAACGCCGGATCAGCCCCGCAATGCTGCCCTGTATGGCAACCTTGTCGGCTGGCATAATGCGCGTCTCGTAACGCGCATTTGCTGGTTCCAGGGCGATCGTGCTGCCCTTGCGACGCAGCCGCTTGAGCGTCACCTCCTGTCCCTCGATCAGGGCGACAACAATTTCCCCGTTTTCCGCCTGTCGGTCCTGCCGCACGATCACGGTATCACCGTCAAGTATTCCCGCTTCGATCATCGAATCGCCACAGACTTCCAACGCGTAATAGGTCCCCACCCCGATCAGGCCCGCCGGCACGTCGATCAGGCGCGATGCATCGCTGATCGCCTCAATCGCGTGGCCTGCGGCAATACGCCCCAGGAATGGCACCTGAACCGCGTTGGCCGTATCCGCGACCTGCACGGCCGGAAGGGCAGGGGTAAAGTCTCCCTTGATGACGGTGGGGGAAAACATGTCGACACCACGCGCGCTGGCCGGTTCGACCGCTTCGATCTGCGGGATCTGGACCACCTCCAACGCGCGGGCGCGATGATGTTTGCGCCGCACGAACCCACGCTCTTCCAGTGCGGAAATCAGGCGGTGGATACCGGATTTCGACCTCAGGCCGAGTGCGTCTTTCATCTCGTCAAAAGACGGCGAAAAACCGGTCTGCTTCAGGTGCCTGTCGATATAAAGCAGGAGTTCATGTTGTTTACGCGTCAGCATGAAGGATATCTCCCGCCGGAAAGGAACAAAACCAGAAAACTTATTCTTCGTTCTATGTTAGTTCCTACTCTCAGGTCAACTCCCCCTATCCAGGAATATTCTGTCAGCAAATATCAAGACGGATGATCTGACACGCCTCTCCCTTGCTGGCAGGCGGGGCCTTGGCATCACGTATCACCAGCGCCTGACTGTCACACAGCACCTGCAACATTGCGGAATCCTGCTGTTCGAATGGCACGGCACGCAGCCGCCCTTCCTGGTCATGGTGCAACCGGGCGCGCAGGTAACTTTCCCGATGGTCATTCGCCCCCACATCCGCACCAAGGACCGCCATCGCGATTTCCGGCCCGACCTCGTGCCGTCCCATCAGACGCCGCAACGCCGGGGCGACGAACAATGTTCCACATACAAAGGCGGCCACAGGATTACCCGGTAGCCCGATCACCGGCATCGCACCCAGACGGCCATGCATCAGCGGCTTGCCGGGACGCATGGCGATCTTCCAGAAATCCATCTCCACGCCGATACGCTTCAGGGCCTCCTGCACAAGGTCATAGCGCCCCACGCTGGCCCCGCCGACCGTGACAAGCATGTCCATGCCCTCCACCATGCGTGCCAGCGCGACAAGGTCTTCCATCCGGTCACGGGCGACCGGCATCATGACCGGCTCCCCCCCGGCGGCACGGATCAGGGCCTCCAGCATGAGTGTATTGGAATTGGCGATCATGCCCGGTCCCATCGGTTCCCCCGGCAGGACCAGTTCATCCCCCGTCGCGACAATGGCCACCCGTGGGCGACGATGTACGCTGACCCATGGATGGTTGGCCGCAGCGGCAAGGCCGATGGTGCGGGCATCCAGACACCGGCCCGCAGGGATGATTTCGCGCCCCCGTCCAAAATCCTGCCCCCGCCTGCGCACATACAGCCCGACATCCGCAACCTGCGCCGTGGTCACGATATCATCATGCTGCGAGGCATTTTCCTGCAGCACGATCGCATCCGCCCCATTCGGCACGATACTGCCGGTATAGATCCGAACGCATTCCCCCGCCCCCACGGTACCGCCAAAGGGATGCCCCGCCGGGCTTTCGCCAATCAGGCGCAACCGGACGCCCGCCGCCGACAGGTCGGCCGCACGCACCGCATACCCATCCATGGCGGAGATATCGGCAGGGGGATTATCAAGACGCGCCAATAGGGGCAGCGCAGTCACGCGGCCACCACCGCAGGAGAGGGAAACAACCTCCGGCGCGGTGGCCTGAAGCCCCTGCAGGATACGTTCACGGGCCTCTGAAACGCTCAACATGGCAGGCCAAACTCCTTTTTTTGCCGGTTAAGAGGATTTTGAAGGCGAATATCAAGACTAAAAGCTTGACCTGAGCCTTTTGTATGCGCATTTTCCGCCAAACTTGAACCACTGCTGCACCCGAGTGTTCCAGCAGCGGCGGAGCAGTGCTGAGGATATCATGGCAAAGACCAACACCATTCAGATCAAGCTCGTTTCCACGGCGGATACTGGCTACTTCTACGTCACGAAAAAGAACGCACGCGCCCAGACCGGCAAGATGGAAATGCGCAAGTATGACCCCGTCGCCCGCAAGCACGTCGCGTTCCGTGAAGCGAAAATCAAGTAATCCTGCAACTTGATGCGACATGAAAAACCCCGATCCATTCAGTTGGACCGGGGTTTTTTCATATCCACGCCCATAAGGCGCGAAACGCAGGATCAGTAAAGCCGGTCATGCGGCCCATAGGGGACGACGATTTCATCCTGTCGGGCAAGGTTCTGCATGGATCGCGCCCGTTCATCCATCAGGTCACGATCAAGGGTATTTTCCTTGAGCCCGCGAACCCGGCGTAGCCAGACCTGCTGCTCGGCATAGGCATCTTTCTGCGCGCTATTGGCCTCGTCAAGCAGGCGAAGCTGTGCGGCATAACTATGCAGGCCATGTTCGCCGCCCATCACGTTCCACCCAAAATAGGCGGTCAGCCCAATAAAAAGGGCAGGGGGCAGGGCGCTTCCCACGACCCGTCTGATAATCTTGCCAATCTGCATCTGCTGTCCGGTATCCGTCCTTTTACCCCTGTCCGGTGGCATCCGTGAAACCGGATACCACCAACACGCACGCGACTTCAGCCCGCCTTGAGAATCGTGCGGCCCGCATATCGCGCAGCCGTCGCCAATTCATTTTCGATTCGGATCAACTGGTTATATTTCGCCGTCCGGTCAGAGCGGGAGAGGGAGCCCGTCTTGATCTGCCCACAATTCGTCGCCACTGCGAGATCGGCTATGGTGGAATCCTCCGTCTCACCCGAACGATGGCTCATAACGGCGGTATAGCCTGCATGCTGCGCCATCTGCACCGCCTCCAGCGTTTCGCTCAGCGTGCCGATCTGGTTGACCTTGACCAGCAGGGAATTGGCGACACCGGCCTTGATACCACGGCGTAGGCGATCCGGATTCGTGACGAACAGGTCATCCCCGACCAATTGCAGCTTCCCGCCCAGATTTGCCGTCAGTTCGGCCCAACCTTCCCAGTCATCCTCAGCCAGCCCGTCTTCGATCGACACGATGGGATAGCGCGCGGCAAGGTCCGCAAGATACGCAATCATCCCGCCCGCATCCAGCGACTTACCTTCGCCCTTCAGCTCATAACGCCCGTCATGATAGAATTCCGTCGCCGCGCAATCGAGCGCGAACGTCACGTCATCACCGGGACGATAGCCAGCCGCCTCCACCGCACGACTGATGAAGCCGAGCGCCTCGTCCGCGGATTTCAGGGCGGGGGCGAACCCACCCTCATCACCCACATTGGTGTTGTAACCCGCACCAGACAGGCTCTTTTTAAGCTGAGCGAAAATTTCCGATCCCATGCGGATTGCGTCGGTTACGGTGGGGGCTCCCACCGGCTGGATCATGAATTCCTGGATATCGATGGGATTGTCCGCATGCTGCCCGCCATTGATGATGTTCATCATCGGCACCGGCAATGTGCGCGCATAAACCCCACCGACATAGCGGTAAAACGGGACCTGCAATTCTTCGGCTGTGGCCTTTGCCACGGCAAGGGAAACACCAAGGATGGCATTCGCGCCCAGCCGGGATTTGTTTGGCGTGCCGTCGAGGTCGATCATCGCTTCGTCAATAGCGACCTGATCGCTGGATTCCGCCCCCTGCAGGGCGCTGAGGATATCGTTTTCGACGTTGCCGACAGCCTTCAGCACGCCCTTGCCGCCATAGCGCGACTTATCGCCATCACGCAGTTCCACGGCCTCATGCGCGCCTGTGGACGCACCAGAGGGAACGGCCGCACGCCCCTTGGCGCCGGATGCAAGTTCCACATCCACTTCCACGGTCGGATTACCGCGACTGTCGAGAATTTCGCGGGCAATGATGTCGATGATGGCGCTCATGATATCCGTTTCCTCTTTTTCCAGAGTTTATTGAGGTATCGAAAACCGGATGCGCTTCCGATACCCGGTACGCGCGACGATACCAGAAACATATGACGTGTCACGTGCCTGAGTGCGATAAGAAGCTGTTTGATACTGCCTGTATGAAGACCATGGTCCAGATCACCATGAACATTCCTGATGAAGTGTGTGCAAAATGCGCCCCAGTCGCGCCATGTTTTTTCAAAATAACCGTGATCTGATTATTTTATATAAATATATCAAGACATTAAACAGATGACTCAAAGTTCAAAATAAATAAGGAGTGTCCCACACCGTGAAACGCCTTCCTCTTCTGGCCATCATCATGGGCATCGCCAGCCTGATCCCGATCATAGGATGTACCTGCGCGATCATCTTTCTTTCCCCCACCGTAACACCACGCATGCTGGAGGTTACGGTGGGATATGGGGCGGTGATGCTGTCCTTTATGGGGGCGGTTCACTGGGGGCTGGCACTCGAAACACCCGCGATCATCACGCCGGGTCAGGAAGCAGGAAAAACAAATACCTACCGCCTGTTACTGGGCAGTGTGCCGGCAGGCATCGGCTGGCTGGCGCTATGCGCGGCGATGTTCCATGAACAGGCGGCGCTGCTGATGCTGATGGCGGGATTTGGTGGCATGCTGGTAGTTGAACGCATGGCATGGCGCAAGGGGGCGATGCCACGCGGTTACATGACGCTGCAATGGATTGTCGTCACGGTGGTGGAGGTCTGCCTGCTTACCGTAACGGTCATGGCGCTGTCATGGAAATACACTGCCTGAGGATAGCCTGCCTGTGACAGGCAGGCCCATAAGCCGTGGCAGAGACATAATGACCAGGACATAACGAGGGCATTGTCTGAAAAGCCTTTTGGAAACAAGCCTCTGCATAAGAAGCAGCATCCAAAACCTTCTGTATTTTCAACCAGCCCTCAGACGATGCCCTTTGTCAGCCGGTCATAACGCTGCAGATTGGCCAGCAGGCCTTCCATCTGTGACAGCGCAATCATGTTGGGACCATCACTGGGGGCTTTATCCGGGTCTTCGTGCGTTTCGATGAAAACGGCGGCCACACCGATCGCAAGGGCCGCACGGCTCAAAACCGGGGCGAATTCACGCTGCCCCCCTGACGAACTGCCCAACCCGCCGGGCTGCTGCACTGAATGTGTCGCGTCATAAACAACCGGAAACCCGGTCCGTGCCATAATCGGCAGGCCACGCATGTCATTGACCAGCGTGTTGTAACCAAACGAGGTTCCCCGTTCGCACAACATGATACGCTCGTTACCGGTCGAGGCGATCTTGGCCGCCACATTGGCCATATCCCACGGGGCCAGGAACTGCCCTTTCTTCACATTGATGGCCGCCCCCGTTTCCCCTGCGGCAAGCAGAAGGTCAGTCTGGCGGCACAGAAAGGCGGGAATCTGCAGCACATCGACGGCTTCGGCGGCGGGCGCACACTGCTCCGGCAGGTGAACATCGGTCAGCACGGGAATGCTGAAACGTTCGCGTACACGGGCAAGAATTTCCAACCCACGATTCGCGCCAATTCCACGTGCGCTCGTCAGGCTGGTACGATTCGCCTTATCGAAAGAACTTTTATAGATCAGCCCGATTCCCAGCCGACGCGTCACGGCCTGTAGAAAATCAGCGGTCTCCACAGCATGGGATTCCGATTCGATCTGGCAGGGGCCAGCAATCAGGGTGAATGGCCGGTCATTGCCAATCACCAGATCCCCGACCCGGATTTCCACCTGCGCATTCTCCATCTGCACGTTCATTGGCGTGAAGTCCGCTTCAATGCCGCACCCACCAGCCCCGAAAACAGCGGGTGCGGATCAAACGGCTTGGACAGAAGTTCGGGATGGTACTGCACCGCGACAAACCACGGATGGTCGGGATATTCCACGATTTCGGGCAGGATTCCATCGGGCGACATCCCGGAAAAACGCAGACCCGTTTTTTCCAGTTGCTCGCGGTAATGGACATTCACCTCGTAACGATGCCGGTGGCGTTCACGGATGTCCGTCCGTCCATAAATATCCGCAACCCGCGATCCTTCGGCCAGACGTGCAGGATAGGAACCAAGCCGCATCGTGCCACCCAGTTCGCCGCCTTCGCGTCGACGCAGCAGTTCATTGCCACGCGCCCATTCCGTCATCAGGCCCACAAGGGGCTCTTCCGTCGGACCAAATTCGGTGGAAGACGCTTTGGGAAGGCCCGCAAGATTACGTGCGCATTCGATCACCGCCATCTGCATGCCGAAACAGATACCAAGGAAGGGGATGTTGTTTTCACGGGCAAACTGCACCGCGCGGATCTTGCCTTCCGAACCCCGTTCCCCAAAGCCACCGGGGACAAGGATGGCATCGGAACGTGCCAGCGCCTGAAGGTTCGTATCAGACTTTTCAAAATCCTCGGCCTCGACCCAGTTCAGGCGCACCTTCGCACGATGGGCGATGCCACCATGGTGCAACGCCTCGATCAGGGACTTGTAACTGTCAAGGAGGGCCGTGTACTTACCCACGACCGTGATCGTCACCTCCCGCTCAGGGTGGCGGATCGCATCGACGATACGCTCCCACCGCGACAGGTCGGGTTCGTGGTCCGCAGGCAGCCCGAAATGGCGCAGCACCTCCGTATCCATACCTTCGGCATGATAGGAAATGGGGCAGGCATAGATCGTATCGACATCCCGCGCGGCAATGACCGCCTCGGGACGGACGTTACAGAAGCTGGCGATCTTGCGCCGCTCGTTGGTGGGAATCTCCCGATCGGAACGACAGACCAGCATCTGCGGCTGGATGCCGACATTCTGGAGTTCCTTGACCGAATGCTGTGTGGGCTTGGTCTTGAGTTCACCCGCTGCCGCAATCCATGGCAACAACGTCAGGTGAATGAACATCGTCTGTTCGGGCGCAAGGTCATTACGCAACTGACGGATGGATTCGAGGAAGGGCAGGCTCTCGATATCGCCAACCGTGCCGCCGATCTCCACCAGGACGAAGTCCACGTCCTCTGTTCCCGCAACGATCATTTCCTTGATCGCGTTGGTGATATGGGGAATGACCTGCACGGTCGCACCAAGATATTCGCCACGCCGTTCACGTGCGATCACATCTGAATAGATCTGGCCCGTCGTGGCATTGTCTGCCTTGGTCGCGGGTACGCCTGTAAAACGCTCGTAATGCCCGAGGTCGAGATCCGTTTCCGCACCGTCATCGGTCACAAAGACCTCGCCGTGCTGATAGGGACTCATGGTCCCGGGATCGACATTCAGATAGGGATCGAGCTTGCGCAACCGGACCCGATAGCCACGGGCCTGGAGGAGGGCGGCAAGGGCTGCCGAAGCGATGCCTTTGCCAAGGGAGGACACCACGCCGCCGGTGATGAATACAAACCGCGTCATGGATGGCCTTCCTACACTGCTTGCGCCCGGCATGAAAGGCCCATGACGGGTGCAATCACGGATTGGGCGAAAAAATATCCAGCCCGGTGCCCCATGGGTGGGGAACCGGGCTGTTTGCATACATCATTTGGTGGGCGTCGTCGTGGCCGGCGCTGACGGGGCGGCAGGCTGCGCCAGGATATCATGGCCCACACCAGAGGACGCGCCACGGTTCATGATCGCAAGCGTCAGCGACAGCACCATGAAAATGGTGCCCAAAACGGCAGTCGAACGCGTCAGGAGTGTGGCCGTGCCACGGCCCGACATGAAGGAGCCCATTCCCTGGGAACTGCCGATCCCAAGACCGCCCCCTTCGCTGCGCTGGATCAGGATCGTCCCGATCAGTGCCACCGTGACAAACAGATGCAACAAAAGAAGGACCGTGATCATACTTGTTCCCAGCTATCCCCTGCGGCGGGGGCGATAATATCAGATATCGACCGCCGCACGGACGATCGGCATGAACGTCTCCGCCGCCAGGCTGGCATTGCCGACAAGCGCACCGCCAACATCGGCGATGGGCAGGATATCGGCGGCGTTACGTCCATTGACCGACCCACCATAAAGGATTTTTATGGTTTTACCAGCGTCCCCGAACTGCCGGACCAGTTCCTCGCGGATGAACAGGGTCATGTCGGCGATGTCCTGCTGTGACGCCGCCGTGCCCGAACCGATCGCCCAGACCGGTTCATAGGCGACGATGCCGGTGAAACCCTGCGGCAGGGATCCCTGTATCTGCCATCCGACGGTTTCCTGCGAATCCCCATTGGAACGCTGGTCGGCGCTTTCGCCCACACATATGATGGGGATCAGGCCCGCGGCAGCGGCGGCAACCGCTTTTTCACGCACGGTCTCATCCAGTTCGTGATGGTCGCGCCGACGTTCCGAATGACCAAGGATTACGTATTGGACGCCAAGGTCACGCAGCATGCTGGCCGCAATGTCGCCAGTATGCGCGCCACAGGGATCCTGATGGCAGTCCTGTGCGCCAAGGGCGATCCCGTGTTCACGCAGTTTCGGCCCCAAGAGCGCGAGTTGCGTGAAGGGCGGACAGATGACCACCTGCGCGCCGGAAACATCCGCGCCCATGGCCGCGCCAATGTCATCGGCCGCCTTGGCCGCATCCGCGGTCATGCCGTGCATTTTCCAGTTGCCGACGATTATCTGCTTCATTTCTGCTTTTCCGGTTACTGCACACACTGAAACTGTAAAATACCGCCGGCCTGCCCGTGCCTGATGGCAGGACCGGGGACGTCATGGCCCAACCTAGACCACGCCCCCCTGCAGGTGGCAACCCATCCGCACGAAGGGCAGGGACGCCCCCAACTGCCTTCTGGTCAAACGCACGGGGGGGCCGTATGGTGCCGCAGCTAAAAAATGGCCCATCCATGCCACGCGCGCATGGGTCATGTTGCGTTTACTTGCCGATTTTCGTCTGGGTCTGGTGTCTGCATGTTATCATTCTTGTGCCGTATTTTTGTCGATTCCTGGGTTGGCAGGGTTATCGTGGGGCTGTTTTTCCTGACATTCGTCGGGTGGGGCGTGGGGGATGTACTGATGAACATCGGTACCGAACGTGCCGATGTCGTGGCACGTGTCGGGCCGGACCCCATCCTTGTGCCAGCCTATGAACAGGCATTACGCACGGAAATGCCCCAGATCGCGCAGCAGATGCACCTTGACGATCCGTCGCAGATCCCGGCGGCCACGCGTGAACAGATCGCACAACAGGTCCTCCAGCGCCTGATCCTGCAGGATGAGGTCGCGCTTGCGGCACGCAACCATGGCCTGCTGGTGCCGGACAGCGCCGTGCGGGCCGAGATTTTCGCCATCCCGGCATTTCAGGACAAAAACGGGCAATTCGACCGCACCACCTTCAACAACCGCCTGCGCAGCAGCGGCATGACAGAAGCGCGGCTTATTGAACTGGTCCGTGCGGAACAGGCATCAAAAGCCCTGATGGAACCGATTCGCAACGGTGCGGGTGCACCCGACCTCCTGACGCGCCGCATCTTTGACCTTGAGGCACAGACCCGCAAGGTGGATATCGTGCGCGTTCCCTTTGCCGCGCAGCCCCCCGCAGCCCCCAGCGACGCGCAGGCCCGCCGGTTCCATACCAACCATCCGTGGCTGTTTGAGGCGCCAGAGTACCGCCACGCCCGAATCGTGGTTCTGTCGCCTGAAACCGTGGCCCGCTCCATGACCATTCCCGATGCGGACCTGCATCATATGTATGAACAGCAGGCACAACGGTTCAACACCCCCGAAACCCGCTCCGTTCAGGTCATCACCGCCCCGAACGAGGCGCGCGCGCGCGAACTGCTGACGACATGGCAGGGCGGCGCAAGCTGGGACGCGATGCAGAAAAGCGCGGGCAAGGACAGCGCCAGCGTGGAAATGGACGATATCCGCATTTCCTCCATCCCGTCACAGGAACTCGGTCGGCAGATCTTCAACGCGCCATCTGATACCGTCTCGCCCCCCATCCATACCGATGGCGGATGGGCCATCTTCCGCGTCCTCCATGTCACGCCTGCACATATTTCCGATTTTGAATCCGCACGTCCCGCCCTGCAGGCGCAGGCACTGGCCGAACGGGTGCAGGCCCAGATTGGCGATCGGGTCCAGAAACTGCAGGACGCCATTGCAGGCGGCGGGCTGGATTCCATCCCATCCGAACTGGGCGCGGTGGCGGTCGCGGGCAATGTCGATGCCCATGGCATGACGCAGGAGGGCACACCAGCCCCCATCCCGGGCAGTGACGCCGTGCGCCAGGCGATTGTCGCGCGCGTCTTCTCCCAGCCAAAGGGCAGCAGCCCCGAACTGCTGCAGGCCCCCGAGGGAACATGGTACGCCGTTTCCGTGGATGGTGTGACACCCGCACGTCCGCTGTCGTACGAGGATTCGGCGCAGAAGGTCCGTGACGCATGGATGGACGATGCCCGTCGTCATGCAGCAGACCAGACGGCAACGACGCTGTATACACAAGCCCAGACCATGGGGGGCCTTGCCCATATTCAGCCCGCTGTGCCCGACCTGGTACACAGCACCCCATTTTCGCGCGCACATGACGTGACCGAGGTCCCGCATGACATCGCGGAAATCGCCTTCCGCCTTGACCATACCGGCCAGAGCCTGATGGTGGAGGCGGATGGGGCTTTTTATGTTGCGACGCTGACGGATATTTCCACCCCCGACCCGGCATCACAGCGCATGCTGTTCGACCGCATCCGCACGACACTGACGCAGGCCGTGGCCGATGATGTGGAGATGAGCTACGCTCAGGCGCTGCAGAGCATCGTGAAACCCAAGCCCAACCCGAGCGCCATCAGCGCCGTTATGTCCGCCGTTTCCGGCAAGGGCAATCCAGAGGCAGGACAGTGAGCACAGACCCTTCGCAGTTCATTCCCCCGTTCCGGGCAACGCCGGCTTCCGACCGCGAAGAGGCTCTGGCCATGCTGCGCGATGGAAAAGCGACGGTTGCATGGCGGGTGGAACCTGCGGACCTGCTGACACCGGTTGCAGCCTTCTTGCATCTCTCACCACTGGCCAGTCGCCATGGTGGGGGCAGGGGCGGCCGCAATGCTTTCCTGTTCGAAAGCGTCGAAGGCGGCGTCTCGCGCGGACGGTATTCGGTGATCGGACTTCTGCCCGACCTGATCTGGCGCTGCCATGATGGTCAGGCCAGCCTGTGCATGGACCCGGCTGCCGCCCGACACGAATTCCACGCTGACGACCGCCCCCCGCTGGAGTCCCTGCGTGACGTGCTGCACGCCAGCCGGATCGGGCTTGCCGATCATCTTCCCCCGATGACCGGCGGGGTGTTTGGCTATCTTGGCTATGACATGATCCGACAGATGGAATACCTGCCGGATATTCCACCTGATGACCTTGACCTGCCCGAAGGCCTTATGATCCGCCCCGGCCTGTTCGCCATTTTCGATACGGTGCGCGACGAACTGCTGCTTGCGGTGCCGCTACGCCCCGACCTGGACACCCCCGCGGACGAGATATGGGACAAGGGACAGGCGCTGTTGCATCAGGCGCGTACGGCTCTGGCCACCCCATTACCGACGCCCCCCCAGGAAACGGGGGCAATTACGCCGCCCATCCCCACATCCCCCTTCACGCGGGAGGAATTTTGCACGGTGGTGCGTCGTATCCAGGATTATATCGCCGCAGGTGATGCATTCCAGGTCGTACCCAGCCAACGTTTCGAGGCGGACTTCACCCTGCCGCCGTTCGCACTCTACCGCGCGCTTCGTCGGATCAATCCCGCGCCATTCCTGTTCTTTCTCGACCTTGACGGGTTCAGCCTTGTCGGCTCTTCGCCAGAGATCCTGGTACGCCTGCGCGATAACACGATGACGGTGCGTCCCCTCGCCGGCACACGCCCACGCGGCCGCACGGCCGCCGAGGACATGGCGCTGGAGCAGGATCTGCTTGCCGACCCCAAGGAACGGGCTGAACATCTCATGCTTATCGACCTTGGCCGCAATGATGTGGGCAAGGCCTGCGCGCTGGGCTCGGTCAAGGTCACGGAACAGTTCGTCATCGAACGCTTCAGTCACGTCATGCATATCTCCTCCAATGTAGAAGGAACGATCCGTCCGGGGCTGGAGGCACTTGACGCGCTGATGGCGGGATTCCCGGCGGGGACGCTGACTGGCGCACCAAAGATCCGGGCCATGGAAATCATCGACGAGGTCGAACCCACACGACGGGCGACCTATGCCGGGTGCATCGGGTATTTCGGCCCAGAGGGACAGATGGATACCTGCATCGGGTTGCGCATGGCGGTCGTCAAGGACGCAAAGATGTATGTACAGGCTGGCTGCGGTGTCGTCGCCGACAGTATTCCCGAGGCCGAGTACGAGGAAACCCGCCAGAAGGCCCGCGCCCTGTTCCGCGCCGCGGAAGAGGCCGTCCGTTTCGCCAGCCGCGAACAGCCTGAAAAAGCAGGTGAGTAAATGCTGTACGGAAATGCACACATTTATTTTATCGCTCGCCCCAACAGGGATTTGACCCTGCCACGCGGGGGGGTCATGATATCGCCATGATCCTTCTGATCGACAATTATGACAGCTTTACCTTCAACCTTGTCCACTATCTGGGGGACCTGGGGGAACGCTGTGACGTACGCCGCAACGATGCGCTGAGCGTGGAAGACGCGATGCGTCTGAAGCCTGAGGCGATCGTATTTTCACCCGGCCCCCGATCCCCGAACGAGGCGGGAATCTGCTGTGATCTGATCGCGCGCGCGGCGGGGGAAATCCCGATGTTCGGCGTGTGTCTGGGCCATCAGTCGATCGGTCAGGTTTTTGGTGGCCAGGTCGTGCGTGCCCCCATTCCGATGCATGGCAAGGTTTCGCCCGTAATCCATAACGGGACGGATATCTTTACCGGCCTGCCGGACCCGTTCCGCGCCACACGTTATCACAGCCTGACGGTTGACCCCGATACACTGCCGGATACGCTGGTGCCCACGGCATGGACGTCAGATGGTGTGATCATGGGGCTGCGGCACCGCGAACTGCCGATCTTCGGGGTGCAGTTCCATCCTGAAAGCATCGCCTCAGAACACGGCCACGATATCCTGGCCAACTTCCTTGCCATCGCGCGCACAGGGACTGCACCGTCCAAATCCAGGGCTGCCTGAACCGTCATGGCGAAGTCATCCGGCCAGTCCATGCCCGTCCCCATGGTTGGCGATTTCCGCTCCGCGATGCAGGCGCTGCTACTTGGCCGCGACCTCCCGCTTCAGGTCGCCGAAGAGGTGTTCGGCCAGGTCATGGACGGGCATGTCTCCGACATCCGCCTTGCCGCGCTCCTTACCGCACTCCATGCAAAAGGGGAGAGCGCGGACGAACTGCGCGGTGCCGTCAGTGCGATACGTGCGCGCATGGTGGGCGTCGACGGCCTGCCATCGGGGGCCATGGACGTCTGTGGCACAGGGGGCGACGGGCTTGGCACGTTCAATGTCTCCACCGCAGTGGCCTTCGTTCTTGCGGCCCTCGGCGTGCCGGTGGTCAAGCATGGCAACCGGGCATTATCCTCGCGTTCCGGGGCGACGGACGTGCTGCGCGAACTTGGCGTTGGCCTGCCGGACGGGCATGATGATATCCGCGCGCTGGTGCATGCCTGCCGTGTGGCGTTCCTTGCTGCCCCCAACCATCATCCCGCCTTGCGGCATGTGGGGCAGGTCAGGCGGGAACTCGGCTTTCGGACCATTTTCAATCTTGTCGGCCCCTTATGCAATCCGGGACATGTCCGTCGGCAACTGGTGGGCGTATTCGATCCGCGCTGGCGGCGTCCGATTGTCCAGACCCTGCGTGACGAAGGATCGCTTTGTGTCTGGAGCGTCAGCGGCGCATGCGATGACGGCCGCTGGGTGGATGAACTGACCCTTGCCGGGGAAAACCGGGTCTGCGCGCTTGATGACGGGATCATCCGTGAACTGTCCATCACGGCCACGGATGCGGGATTGCCCCCCACGCCGATCGAGGCGATCGCGGGCGGTACTCCAGACCATAATGCCCGCGCGCTGGAGGCCCTGTTGCATGGTGGGCGTGGCGCATACCGCGACACGGTCCTGCTGAACGCGGCCGTGGCGCTGCATGTATCGGGGCATGGGAATATCATTCAGGGCGACGGACTTGCTATTGTCGCCCTGCGTAAGAACGTTGCCTTGGCCGCCAGCGTTCTTGACAATGGCGCGGCGCATGCCGTGCTTCAATCCGTTCGTGAATACCGGGCGGACAGGCCAGAATAGAGTAACACAGGGTAAAAAATGAACGACACGCCAATGATGCCGCAACAGACCGATTCTGTCCCGGACCTGGATGCCGATGATTTGCCCGATGTGCTCGACCGGATCTGCGCCCGCACCCGGGTGGATGTCGCGCAACGTGCAACCGTCATGCCGCTCAAGGAAATCACCGCGCGCGCGCGCGAGGTGGCAACCCCGCCGCGCGGCTTCGGACAGGCGCTGAAGCAGCGTACTGCCGACCACCAGATCGGGCTTATCGCGGAAATCAAGAAGGCGTCCCCCTCTGCCGGCATCCTGCGCGCCGATTACCAGCCCACCTTGATTGCACAGGAATATGAACAGGCAGGGGCGGCATGCATTTCCGTGCTTACGGAAGGATCGTGCTTTCACGGAAGCGCCGAAGACCTGACCCGCGTGCGCGAGGCGTGCAAGCTGCCGATCCTGCGCAAGGACTTCATCCTTGATCCGTGGCAGGTACATGAAAGCCGCCTGATCGGCGCGGACTGCATCTTGCTGATCATGGCGATCCTGACGGATGCAGAGGCTGCGGAACTCCTCGACATCGCACGCGGACTGGACATGGACGTACTGGTCGAAGTGCATGACGAGCAGGAACTAAACCGGGCGCTGGCGCTTGATACATCGCTTATCGGCATCAACAACCGCAACCTAAAGACCCTGAAGACCGACCTTGGTACGACACTGGAACTTGCGCCGATGGTCCCGCCGGACCGGATCATCGTCTCTGAAAGCGGCATCCGCACGCACGAGGACATCGTGAAGCTGAATGCCGTGGGGGCCAGTGGATTTCTGGTCGGTGAAAGCCTGCTGCGCATGGATGATCCGGCGAATGCGGTCCGCATGCTGCTGGGCACCGCACCGGCATGACGGAAACGACACTGTCGCATCTTGATGCTGCGGGCAACGCCGTCATGGTGGATGTCTCTGGCAAGGCGCAAACCCGGCGTGAAGCGGTGGCAAAGGGCCGGATTACCATGCGCGGCACAACGCGGGACATGATCCTGTCAGGCACCGCGCCAAAGGGGGACGTACTGGCCACGGCACGGATCGCGGGCATCATGGCGGCGAAGAAAACTGCCGACCTGATCCCGCTCTGTCATCCGCTGGCATTATCATCGGTCAAGGTCGACCTTATCCCCACGACGGATACACCAGGTATTGAGATTACCGCACGCGTCAGCACCACCGGCCCAACCGGTGTGGAAATGGAGGCCCTGACGGCTGTCTGCGTGGCGGGCCTTACGCTGTATGACATGTGCAAGGCGGTCGATCGCGACATGGAGATCGGTCAAATTTGCCTGCACCATAAATCCGGCGGCGCATCAGGGCTTTATGAAAGGACGGCACCGCCATCCAGATAAACCGGACGCGACCCCTGGTTGCTGCGTGATTATCTGGCCTGGCCCGGTCTGTACGTCATGTAAGAAGGCAAGGACACTCAATGAGTGAAAAACAAGTTTCCGATGTCGTAGTCGGCCGTAACAGTCAGGCCATGACCCAGGCTGAACTGCAGGAAGCCTATTACCAGATGGTCCTGATCCGCCGTTTTGAGGAACGCGCGGGGCAGTTGTACGGGATGGGCCTGATCGGTGGGTTCTGCCATCTCTATATCGGGCAGGAAGCCGTGGTGGTCGGTATCCACATGGAGCTCAAGGACGGGGACAAAATCATCACGTCCTATCGCGACCATGGGCAGATGCTTGCCGCGGGCATGACGCCACGCGGGGTCATGGCGGAACTGACCGGACGTGAAGGCGGATATTCCCACGGCAAGGGAGGATCAATGCACATGTTCTCCCGCGAGAAGAACTTTTACGGCGGGCACGGCATCGTCGGTGCGCAGGTCTCCCTTGGTATCGGGCTTGCCTTTGCCAACAAATATCGTGGTACGGACGAAGTTTCCGTCACCTATTATGGCGAAGGCGCATCCAATCAGGGCCAGGTCTACGAAAGTTTTAACCTCGCCGCCCTGCACAAGCTGCCGTGCGTCTTTGTCCTTGAAAACAACCATTACGGAATGGGCACCAGTGTGGAGCGGGCCTCTGCATCGCGTGAATTGTGGCGCAACGGGGAACCATGGGGCATTCCGGGATTCCATGTCGATGGCATGGATGTGGAAGCCGTGCGCAACGCGGCGCGTGACGCAGTCGCACATTGCCGCGCGGGCAAGGGGCCGGTACTGCTGGAGGTCGATACCTATCGCTATCGCGGTCATTCGATGTCCGATCCCGCCAAGTATCGCCAGCGGTCCGAAGTGGACGAAATGCGCAAGAACCACGACCCGATCGACCGTGTGCGCAAGGAACTCCTGAACATGGGCACGACGGAAGACGCGTTGAAAGCCATTGACGCCAAGGTCAAGGCCATCGTTGTCGATGCCAGTGACTTCGCCCAGACCAGCCCCGAACCCGATCCGTCCGAACTGTGGACCGATGTGCTTGTCGAAAGCTGAACACATGCCCATACAGATATTGATGCCCGCCCTGTCCCCCACGATGACAGATGGGAAGCTGGCGCGCTGGCTGAAGAACACGGGGGAAGATGTCGCCCCCGGCGACGTGATCGCCGAGATTGAAACCGACAAGGCCACGATGGAAGTCGAGGCGGTGGAAGAGGGAACCATCGGGCGGCTTCTCGTTCCCGAAGGAACGGAAAATATCGCGGTCAATACCCCCATCGCCATCCTTCTTGCACCGGGGGAAGACAGTTCCGCCGCCGACGCGGCGCCTGTAAAACCCGTATCCGCAAACCCCGCATCCGCGACGGCGGCTGTACCGATGGCGCCCCCCCGGACGACCAGCGCCCCTGCCATACCACCAGCCCCCCATATGGGCGCCGAAAAGGACTGGGGCGAAACCAGCGAGATCACAGTGCGTGAAGCCCTGCGTGACGCGATGGCCGCAGAATTGCGCCGTGACGGCGACGTTTTCCTGATTGGCGAGGAAGTCGCGCAGTATCAGGGCGCCTATAAGGTATCGCAGGGGCTTTTGGACGAGTTCGGAGAGAAACGTGTCATCGACACCCCGATTACCGAACAGGGCTTTACCGGCATGGCGATTGGCGCGGCGCTGACGGGGCTGAAACCGATCGTGGAATTCATGACCATGAATTTCGCCATGCAGGCCATTGACCAAATCATCAATTCCGCTGCCAAAACGCGCTATATGTCCGGGGGGCAGATGTCCTGTCCCATCGTCTTTCGTGGGCCCAACGGTGCGGCGGCACGCGTGGGCGCGCAGCATTCACAGTGTTATGCAAGCTGGTACGGTCACATCCCCGGCCTGAAGGTCGTGGCCCCCTGGTCCGCCGCCGACGCGAAGGGGCTTTTGCGTGCGGCAATCCGCGACCCCAATCCCGTTATCTTCCTTGAAAATGAAATCCTCTACGGACAGAAATTCCCATGCCCGGTAGATGAGGATTTCATCCTGCCCATCGGCAAGGCCAAGGTCGAACGTGAAGGCAGCGATGTCACCATCGTGACATTTTCCATCATGGTCGGCGTGGCGCTGGAGGCTGCGACGCAACTGGCGGAGCAGGGCATCAGCGCGGAAGTGATCAATCTGCGTACCATCCGTCCCCTTGATACCGAAACGATCGTGAACAGCGTCAAGAAGACCAGCCGACTTGTCTGCGTGGAAGAAGGCTGGCCCTTTGCCGGGATGGGGGCGGAAATCGCCATGCAGGTGATTGAACATGCGTTCGATTACCTCGACGCCCCACCGGTACGCGTCGCAGGTGCCGACGTGCCGATGCCATTCGCCGCCAACCTTGAAAAACTGGCATTGCCCAATGTCGAATGGATACTCAACGCCGTTCGGCAGATCGTCTGAGGGAGCAACGCGATGTCCACGAATATCCTGATGCCGGCGCTGTCTCCCACCATGACGGAAGGCAAGCTGCTGCGCTGGCTGAAAAAGGAAGGGGAGGCCGTTTCCGCCGGTGACGTCGTTGCCGAGATCGAAACGGACAAGGCCACAATGGAGGTCGAGGCGGTGGACGAGGGCATCCTTGGCCGTATCCTCGTGCAGGAAGGGACCGACGCAGTCAGCGTCAATACACCAATTGCCATCCTTGTGACCGAGGGGGAGGCCGTGCCCGATGCGCCCAGCCCCCCTGCCACACCCCCGACACCTGCTCCAGTCACAGCCCCGGCTGCCGCCGCCATCCCTGCCACGACCATGCCGGCCGCCACGGGGCAAGGCACGGGCCAGGAGGCCAGAAGACAGGCGAGGGGGCAGGCCAGGGGCCAGCGTATTTTCGCATCCCCCCTTGCACGGCGTATCGCCAGCCAGAAAGGGATCGACCTGTCCGCACTGAATGGAAGCGGCCCGAACGGGCGCATCGTCCGTCGCGATGTTGAACAGGCCACCATACAGCCCGCAGCGTCCTCTGCCGCACCACCCACGGCCACCGTCCCCGCACCTGTGCAGGACATCGCGGCCATTGCAGGCGATACCCCACACCACACCGTCGCCAATTCGACGATGCGTAAGGTCATTGCCCGCCGCCTGAGCGAAGCGAAATCGACCATTCCGCATTTTTATGTGGAGGTTGATGTCGAACTCGACGCGCTGCTTGCGCTGCGCACGCAACTGAACGCGGCATCCCCTGCGGATGGGCCGGGGGCTTACAAGATCTCGGTCAATGACATGCTCATCAAGGCCGCCGCCGTCACGCTGCGCCGGGTGCCTGACGTGAATGTCTCCTTTGCGGGCGACATGACGGTCCATTACGACACGATCGACATCTCGATGGCGGTCTCCATCCCCGATGGCCTGATTACGCCCATCGTCCGGCAGGCCGACCACAAAAGCCTTGGCCAGATCAGCGCGGAAACCCGTGACCTGATCAAGCGCGCGCGGGCGGGCAAGCTCAAACCCCATGAATTCCAGGGGGGAACATTCTCCATCTCCAACATGGGAATGATGGGGGTCAAGGCATTTTCCGCCATCATCAACCCGCCACAGGCCGCCATCCTTGCCATCGCGGCAGGAGAAGCGCGCCCTGTGGTGAAGGATGGGGAGATCAGCATCGCAACCGTCATGACCGTGACCCTGTCGGTCGATCACCGCGTCGTCGATGGCGCGCTTGCTGCGCAATGGGTTTCGGTCTTCCGTTCCGTAGTGGAAAATCCGCTAAGTCTCTTGGTCTGAGGACGCTGGCATGAGCACTTCCCAATTTGACATCATCATCATCGGTGGTGGTCCCGGCGGATATGTCAGTGCAATCCGCGCGGGGCAACTTGGCCTCAAGGTCGCGGTGGTGGAGGCCGCGCATCTGGGTGGTATCTGCCTCAACTGGGGCTGCATCCCGACCAAGGCGCTGCTACGGGCATCGGAAATCAACCATCTGCTGCATAACCTTGGGGAATTCGGGTTCGCGGCAGACAATGTACGTTTTGACCTTGAAAAGGTGGTCAAACGTTCCCGTGCGGTTTCGGCGCAGTTGTCGGCAGGTGTCGGACACCTGCTGAAAAAGAACAAGGTGACAGTCATCAACGGCTTTGGCCGCCTCGACGGCAGGGAGGGTGATAAGCGCCGTGTGTCAGTAACACCGGCCAAGGGAGGGGAGGCGATCTCCCTTGCCGCCCCGCATGTGATTATCGCCACGGGCGCACGGGCACGTGTTCTGCCAGGGCTGGAGCCGGACCAGAAACTGATCTGGTCCTATCGCGAGGCCATGGTGCCGACAACGTTGCCAAAACGTCTGGTGGTGATCGGGTCCGGGGCGATTGGAATAGAATTCGCGTCGTTCTATCGCAACATGGGGTCCGAAGTGACCATCGTGGAGGTTGCCGGACGTATCTTGCCGGTGGAAGACGAGGAGATAAGCGGTCTGGCCCGCAAGGCGTTCGAAAAGCAGGGAATGCAGATCCTGACGGGCGCGAAGATCGTGTCCGTTTCCAAAGGGGCCGAAACCGTGACCCTGAAGATCGAGGCTGGCGGCAAAACGCATGACATGACCGTCGATCGCGTGATTTCGGCGGTCGGGATTGTCGGCAATGTGGAGAATATCGGGCTGGAAGGCACGGCAATCGAAGTTGACCGCACCCATATCAAGGTCGATCCCTACTGCCGCACGGCGGAAAAGGGGATCTATGCCATCGGGGATATCGCCGGGCCACCGTGGCTGGCGCACAAGGCAAGCCATGAGGGGGTTATGTGCGCGGAAATGATTGCGGGGCGAGACGTCCATCCGATGGACCCGCTCAACATCCCCGGATGCACGTACTGCCGTCCACAGGTCGCTTCCGTCGGGATGACCGAGGCGCGGGCAAAGGATGCTGGCTATAAGATCAGGGTAGGGCGCTTTCCCTTTGTGGGGAATGGCAAGGCCATCGCGATGGGAGAACCCGAGGGGCTGGTCAAGACCATTTTTGACGCACAGACCGGCGAACTTCTGGGTGCGCACATGATCGGGGCCGAAGTGACGGAGATGATCCAGGGTTACGTCATTGCCCGGACGTCGGAACTGACGGATGGCGAACTGAAGGAAACGGTCTTCCCGCATCCCACAATTTCCGAAGCCATGCACGAAGCCGTGCTTGCCGCCTATGATGGGGCGCTGCATTTCTGAAGGCTGCAAAGACCGCTTTCATGCGCCATGAACGGGGGAGGTATGTTACACTTTCCGCTTTTCCCGACCTTGTGATTGCCCGCCAGGTTCCGGGACGCAAGAATGCTTGACGCATGGAACGGTGCGTTCCACTTGTGGATATCTGCCTGTTTTTCGGGGTTTTACCGCTATGTCCGTACGTGTCCTGATCGATCATCGCAAGGAGGGTTCCCCCGCAGCGCGGCACCCGGAAAAAGCGCACCGGCCTGACAATCCCATTGCCAGGAAACCGGACTGGATCCGGGTGCGTGCGCCCAATAACCCCGTCTATCACGAAACGCGCAAGTTGATGCGTGACCAGAATCTGGTCACGGTGTGCGAAGAGGCAGCCTGCCCCAATATCGGTGAATGCTGGTCGCAGCGTCATGCAACCATGATGATCATGGGCGAGATCTGTACCCGCGCCTGTGCATTTTGCAATGTCACCACCGGGTTGCCAAACGCGCTGGATGCCGATGAACCGCAACGTGTGGCCGAAGCCGTAGCAAAGCTGGGCCTGCGCCATGTGGTCATTACGTCCGTTGACCGCGATGACCTGCCGGATGGGGGGGCGCAGCATTTCGCCCGTGTCATCACCGCGATCCGGCAGGCGGCCCCCACCACCACCATCGAAATCCTGACCCCGGATTTCCTGCGTAAACCCGGATCGCTGGAGGTTGTGGTCAGGGCGCGGCCGGATGTTTTCAACCACAATCTTGAAACCGTGCCACGTCTGTATCCGTCCATCCGGCCTGGCGCACGTTATTACCAGTCGATGCGGCTGCTTGACGACGTCAAGCGCCTTGATCCGTCGATCTTCACAAAGTCAGGTCTGATGCTTGGGCTGGGGGAAGACAAGCCGGAAATACTTCAGGTCATGGATGACCTGCGTATAGCAGACGTTGATTTCATCACCTTGGGGCAATATCTCCAACCTACGGTCAAGCATGCTGCGGTGGCGCGATTTGTCACGCCGGATGAGTTCGCCGACTATGCCGCCATGGCCCGGGTCAAGGGGTTCCTTCAGGTAAGTTCCTCGCCACTGACACGGTCATCGTATCATGCGGACTCTGATTTTGCGGAATTGCGCGCCGCACGACAAAAGCGTCTGGAAGCCCAGAATGGCGCGATGGAGACGAAGTGATGCCCACCCATGCCGAACGTCGGTTGATCGCCTATTCTCCAGATCAGCTTTTTGATCTGGTGGCCGATGTCGGAAAGTATCCGCAGTTCCTGCCCTGGTGCGTCAATGCCAGCGTCAGGAGCCGCACCGCCACCCTGCTGGTGGCGGACCTGTCGATCGGTTTTGGCCCGTTTCGCGAAACCTTCACCAGCCGCGTTACCCTGGATCAACCACGAACCATCCGCGTTACCTATGAAAAAGGTCCGTTTCGATACCTTAACAACGTCTGGACCTTTACCCCTGATGAACGGGGATGCCTGATCGATTTCTTTGTTGATTTCGAATTCCGTTCCCGCCTGTTGCAGGCGGCAATTGGCGTTGTGTTCAACGAGGCCGTTCGCCTTATGGTTTCGGCCTTTATCCGGCGGGCCCGCGATATTTATGGTCCACCCACGATTATACCGCCCGCCAATCCCTCGACCATGCCCGCCAAGATGGGAAACGCATAAAAGCGGGCATGCCTATTTCCCGGAAGATGGTCTAATGAAATATTCTTCTTTCCTGATTTTCCTGCTGTCTGTAATGGCGGGGGCAGGGACGGCACATGCGTCTCCGGCTGGGGGGCATGCACATCATCACGCATCAACCAGCCAGCACCCCGCCCCCGGCAGCAACGCTGAAACAGCGGACCTCAACGCCATAAGCCTGAAAAAAGCCCGGGCCAGCATGACAACACCAGCAGCAGCCCCGCCGCAGGCCGTAACGAACGGCAAGGTTCAGCCTGTACAGGCCGCAGGAACGGGAATGACTTCGCCGCCCATACGCGTACCTGAAACCAGCGATACTGTCGCAATGTATTAAAACAGGATGTTACCAGACAGAAATTTGACTTTTTCTGCACGCGATCAGGTCATGGCACCTGATCGCAACATACATCAGATGTATACTCAGATGCTTACCCAACCATAGAACTGAAATTATTTTTATAAATTATTATGAGATACGATTTTAAAATAAACAAATTTTTTATACGATTTATTTTGAATGAATGACATATTTTGGCTTTGTTATTTGCTGAAATTCTATCCCATTCCACAGACAACATCCCGCTTAACCAGCATGTAATGCATCAAGCACCAGTGTCTGGGCATAAATAACTGCCTGCTGTCGGATTGAATCCCGGTTCCCGGAAAATACGACCGAAACCGTCCGGGTCTGCCGCTGCTTTATCGCAACCGCGAACCAGACCAGACCAACCGGCTTTTCAGCACTTCCCCCACCGGGGCCTGCAATCCCTGTTACAGATATCGCGACATCCGCATCAGGGGCGACCGCCACGGCCCCATCAGCCATGGCTGCGGCAACCTCGCTACTGACTGCGCCACGCAGGTCAAGCAGGATAGAAGGCACGTCCAGCAATCGCATCTTCATGGCGTTGGAATAGGTGACAAACCCACCCGCCACGAATTCGGATGCCCCTGCTGGCTGCGTCAGGGACCCGGCCAACAGGCCGCCGGTGCAGCTTTCAGCCGTGACAATACGACGTCCCTGCCGGGCCAGTTCTTCGAGCAGCAGCAGCGCCCCCTGCATCATCGGGGTGGGCAATGACGGTTCCATATCCACTCTCCTGTTTCTACTTACCCCAACGCTGGGATCAGGCAATGGCATGCAGGGCCATGACAATCAGGCCCGCCCCCATACCCGCCACGATATCATCGCCCATGATGCCCACCGCATCATGACGCCTGTCAAACCAGCCAACCGGCCCCGGCTTCGTGATGTCAAACAGCCGGAACAGTGCGAACGCCAGCGCCAGCCACAGACAATCGGCGCCACGCAGGGCAAAGGGGGAAAGTGGGGCAAGCGGCCACATCGACAGCCACATGCCTGCGACTTCATCAATGACGATCCAACCATGGTCTTCCCCATTGGACACCATGGCCGTGGCCCAATACCCGATGACACAGCATACCATGATGGCCATGCCCATCCACGCCACGTGCTGTAATAGCGGTATCCCCACCAGTAACGCCGCCAGAGACCCAACCGTCCCCGGTGCCCTGGGGGAAAAACCACAGCCACCAAAACAGGCAATCATCCGTGCGAGGAACCGCATTACCGTGCGACCTCCTGTCCTGTTATCGCCCGAGCCTGATAAACCGCCATATTTTCCATCACACGTTCCACATAATTGCGCGTTTCCTCGAACGGGATACTTTCAATCCAGTCGAGTACAACCTCGCCCGATGCATGGTCACGTGCAGGGTCCCCAAGGGAGGCAAGCCATGTATCAACACGATGCGGACCGCTGTTATAGGCGGCAAGCAAGTAGGGTACACTCCCACCAAAGCGCTCCATCAACTGCTGCAGGTAAGCTGCCCCCAGCGTCATGTTGACCTGCGGGTTCGTCAGCGTGGCTGCCGTTATCGTGCCAAATGACTGGTGCGTACGCCGCGCCAGCTCCTCGCCCGTGGCAGGACGCAACTGCATCAGACCAACTGCATGCGCCCCACTGACGATGGTGGGATCAAAATTGCTTTCCTGCCGCATGACTGCAAGTTCCAGCCCCTGCGGCAGATCATGTTCTGCCGGAACATAGGGGCGCGGCCAGCCATCCTCCACCAATGCCAGCCCGTCACGACCTGCGCGGCGTGCAATCAGCACCGCGACATCAGGCATCGCAAGGCGGGTTGCCAACCGGGCAGCCATCACATGCTCCACCGGGTGGGTCGCTTCTTCATCCAGCTTGATGACAAAATCACGGGCATGATGAAAATCATTCCACGACGCCAGGATCTGGGCCGCACGCGCAAGGTCCGATGTCTCGAAACGCACGGACTCTTCGACCGTGGGTTCGGGCGGATGCAGGCGCACCAGATATTCACGCACGGACTGCCCGGCCTGACTTGGGGCCAACAGTCCATTGACCGCATTGTCCTGCAGGCAGGTGATCGACATCTGGCCATAAAAAGTATTGGCAAGCTGTGCGGCCTCATCCCACGCAACACGGGACGCCGCGCGGTTGCCACGTGCGGCCTGCGCGCGCCCACTCCAGTATAATCCGCGGCTACGGGTAATCAGCGAAGTTGCCGTGGTCAGGGGGGCAAACGCCGCCAGCGCCTTTGCAGGCTGGTGCAGCCGTTGCAACATGATCCAGCCGCTCAGGAAACGCGTATCGTAAAAACTGACCTCCGGCAGGGCAGAACGGTCATCGGCAACCAGCAGGGCGTCACGATTACGCCCTTGCGCCAACAGATCACGCGCCAGCGCATCGCGAGCATGCCAGAACATCGCGGCCCCCGCCTTGTCCTGCTGCTGTTCTATGGTGAACCCTGAACGCTTCCATAACGCCAGGGCATCATCAAGGCGCTGCGCATGGTCAAGCCAGCGCAACTGCTCCAGCACCAGTATGGCGTCATCGCGCTGGTCAGATGGTACCAGTGCAAGCAGGCTTTCAGCGCCCATATCGTTATGATGAAAGGCAAGCCGCGCACGCGCAAGCGCCTGCTGCTGCGGATCAAGGAATGACACCTGCGCGTCCGCGGCGCCAAGGCGGCCTGTACGCTCCTGCCGATCGAAACGCCGCCAGTTATCCTGCGCGGTGAAGCTGGAACCAAACTGCTGCTGCATCAGGCGCGCATCGGCGGGTTGGTCATTTCCCGCGATCCATGCCGCACGCGCCCATTGCGTGATCCGCGATGGGGGGAGTGCCGCCCCTGTGGCGCATCGGGCAAGGGCCTGTGCGGTGCCAAGTTGCCAACGCGCACACAACCGCGCGAGTACGGCAGGATCGCCTTCCTGTGACAGGGCACGCTCAAAACGCGCAACCATGACACCACGCCTGGGCCAAGTGGTGCTTTCGGTCAGGAAATTGGCATATTCATCCGCCGTGCCGCCCGCAGGCGACAGCAGCCGCAGATAAACCGTCAGGCGGGCAGCGACCGGGCTATCATCGGCATTGCCTGTCCCGGCCTGTCGCTCCGTAGGCCATGCGGGAGCAGGGGGGATGGCAGGACCTTCGGCATGAAGGGAAAAAACCGGGCAGGACATCCATACCCCGGCCGCCACGCAGGCAAGAAAGGCGCCACGCCGCAGCGCACCGTGCGCGCGACGCCGGACATAACCGATAGCCCGACCGTCACCCGTCACGAAAGATGGGTCCACACTTCACCTCCGCCCTTGAAGATCAGTTCAACCGCCACAACCAGCACCACAAGCAGCCCGATCCATGAAATCCAGCGAAACCGCTCCAGCAGCCGTGCAATCAGCGACGCCGCGATGGCCATCATCAATACCGACACCACCAGCCCGGTTACGAGCACGCCTACATGTTCGCCCGCAGCCCCCGCCACGGCCAGCACGTTATCAAGGCTCATGGACAGGTCAGCCACGATGATGCGGATAATGGCGTTGCGCAATGACGCGGGCGCAGGGGCGCCATCTTCCCCCGCATGGCCGGGACCGCGCATTTCACGATACATCCGCCAGCAGACCCATAGCAGAAGGAGCCCCCCCGCAAGTGTCAGACCGATGACCGCCAGCAGCCGGACGGCCACCAGTGCAAGGCAGATACGGATCAGTGCCGCACCCAATACCCCCGAAAGGATCGCAACCCTGCGCTGTGGGGCAGGCAGGCCGCGCACCGCCATCCCGACAACGATCGCGTTGTCGCCCGCAAGCGTGAGATCAATGAGGACAACCTGACCAAGCGCGTAAAGCGAGGAGGCGGAAACGGCAAATGACATGAAGCAGGGATATCCTGTTGCACCGCCCATAAGGGACGTGAAAGTAAGTCGGTCTGCCCTGTTATATGCCGTGGGACACGGATGCCATGCAATCATGCGTATCCGGATTTGAAATATGCACGAAAGGGAAGACGCGCGACGCGGAATTGGCTAGGAAAGGGTCCCACATTCCCCTATCGCGCATTTTGTTAAGGAAATCCAACCCTATGGTCCCGCGTTATACCCGGCCGGTGATGGCCGCCATCTGGTCCCCGGAAAACCGGTACCGCATCTGGTTCGAGATTGAGGCCCTCGCCTGCGAGGCGATGGCAGAATACGGCGCCATCCCCAAGGAATCCGCACGCACCATCCGTGAAAAGGGCGACGCCGCCATGGCGGCGTTCACGCAGGCCGACCTGGACCAGATTGACGAAATCGAAGCCGTGACACGCCATGATGTCATCGCCTTCCTGACATGGCTTGCCCAGAAGGTCGGCCCCGACAGCCGCTTCGTCCATCTGGGCATGACATCATCCGACGTACTTGATACCTGCCTGTCGGTGCAGATGGTGCAGGCGACCGACCTGCTGCTTGAGGATCTGGACAAGCTGCTCGCCGCGCTGAAACAGCGCGCATTCGAGCACAAACATACGCTGACGATCGGACGCAGCCACGCCATCCATGCCGAACCGACCTCGTTCGGCCTGAAACTTGCGGGACATTATGCCGAATTCGCGCGTAACCGCGAACGCCTTGTCCGTGCACGCGCGGAAATTGCCGTATGCGCGATTTCCGGGGCGGTGGGCACCTATGCCCATATCGACCCGCGCGTGGAGGAATATGTCGCACGCAAGCTGGGCCTCGAACCCGAAGGCGTTTCCACGCAGGTCATCCCGCGTGACCGTCATGCGGCCTATTTCTGCGCGCTGGCGGTCATCGCCAGTGGAATCGAACGCCTTGCGGTTGAAGTACGCCACCTGCAACGCTCCGAAGTGCGTGAAGCGGAGGAGTTCTTCCATCCGGGGCAGAAGGGATCGTCCGCGATGCCGCACAAGCGCAACCCGGTCCTGTCGGAAAACCTGACCGGGCTTGCGCGTCTGGTGCGTTCACATGTCATCCCGGCGCTGGAAAACGTGGCGCTGTGGCATGAACGCGACATCAGCCATTCGTCGGTGGAACGCAACATCTGCCCCGATGGCACGATCGGCCTTGACTTCGCGCTGATGCGCCTTGCCGGCATGATGGAAAAGCTGGTCATCTATCCCGATCGCATGCAGGCCAATATCGAAAGCCTGGGTGGCGTTGTCCATTCGGGTGAAGTGCTGTTGGCGCTTGCACGCGCAGGCATCCTGCGTGAAGATGCCTATCGCATCGTGCAGCGCAACGCGATGGAAACATGGACCAAACTGGGACAGCCCGACGGCAGGACGTTCCGCGAAAACCTCGACGCTGACCCGGAGGTTGCGGGACGTGTGCCTGCCGAAGTGCTGGATGCGGCGATGGACAGCACGGCGCATCTGCGGCAATTGGACCATACCTACAACCGCGTATTTGGTGAAACCGGCCCCCGGTCCGCATAAGGGGACAGCCGGCAGACCTGCCTGTCCGGTACCGGCGCGCGCCAAACCGGACAGGCCCAGACATACAGGATCAATGGCGTGTGTACTGTCGTTATCTCCCACCAGCCGGATGAGGCATGGCCGCTGCTGCTGGCGGCCAACCGCGACGAACGCCTCGACCGTCCGTGGGAAGCACCTTCGCGCCACTGGGGCGATCATCCCACCGTCGTGGGGGGGCGCGACTGCGTGGCTGGTGGGTCATGGCTGACCATGAACGACGCAGGCGTCATCGGGGCGATCATGAACCGTGTCGGCAGCCTTGGCCCCGCGCCGGGCAAACGTTCACGCGGGGAATTGCCGCTTATGGTGGGGGATCATGGCTGTGCGCGCGACGCCGTGGCGCGGATCGCGGCCCTTGATGCGGGGGAATGGCGGTCATTCAACATGATCGTGGGTGATGGCACCGATGCCTTTTTCATCCGTGGCCCCGGCTATGGCACACCACAGGTTATCGCGCTCGACGTGGGAACGCACATGATCGCGACCACGGACCCAGATGATATGTCCATGCCACGGATCGCACGCCACCTGCCGCGTTTTCGTGCCGCGCCACGCCCCGTGCCCCCCGCGTGGGAAAGCTGGACCGTGCTGCTGGCCGATCGCTCGCTTCCCGCTGGCAGCGAACTCAACATCCCCCCACGTTCGGGCTTTGGCACGTGCAGTTCCTCCGCACTCGGCATCTCGCGCGATCCTGCCGCCCCGAACGGACGGTCGTGGTTTTTCGCGGCTGGCGCACCAGACCGCGTGGGATATGCCCCGGTGGACCTGAACACCGCTCGCCCCGGCATCAATGCAGGCGCAGGTTCCGGCAAGGCGGCGACATAGAAACGTTATGGTATCTTCGACGCGCAATCGCTGCTATTGCATGCGCACATTCTGGGTCCTGTTGCGGACCCGCAGGGGAGGATGCCTGCGGCATGCTTCCCACAGCCGTATGTGAAGGACGAGTATGGGCCGCCGCCGCCAGCTTTATGAAGGAAAAGCAAAGATCCTTTTCGAGGGTCCGGAACCGGGAACCCTGGTTCAGTATTTCAAGGACGATGCCAGTGCGGGCAATGGCGCCAAGAAGGGCGTCATTACCGGCAAGGGCGTCCTGAACAACCGGATCAGCGAGCACCTGATGCTGCGCCTGCATGAAATCGGGATTCCCACCCATTTCATCCGGCGGCTGAACATGCGTGAACAACTGATCCGCGAGGTGGAGATCATCCCGCTTGAGGTCGTGATCCGCAATGTCGCCGCAGGCAGCCTCAGCAAGCGCCTCGGCATCAAGGAAGGCACCCGCCTGCCGCATCCGATCGTCGAATTCTATTACAAGAATGACAGCCTCAATGACCCGATGGTCAGCGAGGAACACATCACCGCCTTTGGCTGGGCATGTGCGCATGACCTGGAGGATATCGTTTCGCTGAGCATGCGAATCAACGATTTCCTGTGCGGCCTGTTTGTGGGGATCGGCATCACGCTGGTGGACTTCAAGCTGGAGTTCGGTCGCCTGTGGGAAAACGACAACATGCGCATCGTGCTGGCGGACGAAATCTCGCCCGATAACTGCCGCCTGTGGGACAGCAAGACCAGCCAGAAGCTCGACAAGGACCGTTTCCGCCAGGACATGGGCAAGGTCGAGGAAGCATATCAGGAAGTGGCCATGCGCCTTGGCATTCTGCCGGAGGCGACGAATTCCGACATGAAGGGACCGGAGGTAATGCAATGAAAGTACGCGTGACGGTCATGCTCAAGGATGGCGTGCTCGATCCCCAGGGCAAGGCGGTGGAACATGCGCTGCATGTGCTGGATTTCAAGAATGTCGGCGACGTACGCATCGGCCGTGTGATCGACCTTGAACTTGCAGAAAGCGACCCGGCCCGCGCCATCGTGCAGGCCAACGAAATGGCCCGCGCGCTGCTTGCCAACCTCGTGATCGAGGATTTCGCAGCGGAGGTCGTTGAAGAATGAAGACGGCAACGGGCATTTTCCTCGCGGCCTGCGCGTTTGGCGCGGGCCTGCTGCCGCTGTCTGCTGCGCATGCGCAGCGGGTTTCGCGCATGCCTGCGTCGCAGCTTGGCACATTATGTACGCGTGCGTCGGGCACGGGTCTGTGTGACTCCTACATTTCTGGCGTGGCGGACGCGGCAGCCCTTGCGCATCTGTTTGAACGCAACGCGGAAAAAGACCAGCATGACGTGGCCGCGTTCTGCATTGCACCTGCGACCAGCCTGTCGGACATGCGTGGCAAGGTCGTGGACTGGATGAAGGCGCATCACGACCAGTTATCCCGTCCGGCGGGGGAGGCGGTCTTTACGGCGCTTCATGAATCCTATCCCTGTGGCGACCACAAATGAAGGCGGGTATTGTTGTTTTTCCCGGCACCAACCGGGAACGTGACATGGCGATCGCGCTGCGCAGCGTGACCGGTGTCGCCCCCCGCATGATCTGGCATCGTGAAACGGATCTGCCGGACCTTGACCTCGTGGTATTGCCTGGCGGCTTCAGCTATGGCGATTACCTGCGCTGTGGGGCGATGGCGGCCCATGCCCCGATCATGCCCGCCATCCGCCGCTTTGCGCAGGCGGGGGGGCATATCCTTGGCGTCTGCAACGGTTTCCAGATCCTGACCGAAGCGCAACTGCTGCCGGGCGCGCTGCTGCGCAACGCCTCGCTGCGGTTCCTGTCACAGGACTGCTTCTTGCGTGTCGAACGCGACGATACGCCGTTTACACGTCACTGGGAACGCCACGACGTCTTCCGCACCCCGATGGCACATGGGGATGGCAATTATATTGCCGACCATGACACGATCCGCATGCTTGAAGACACCAACCGCGTCGCCTTTCGCTATGTCGCGGCGGACGGGCGGCTTGACGCCATGGACACCACGCTCAACCCCAACGGCAGCATGGGGGCCATTGCGGGCGTCTTTAGCGAGAACCTGCGCATCTGCGGCATGATGCCGCACCCGGAGGACCTGGTTGATCCCCTGATGGGCGGAGAAGACGGAAAGCCCCTGTTTACGGGCCTGGTGGAGGCGCTGGTCGGATGAGCACAGCAGGACAGAAGCCCGTCAACGCGGCGCTGGCTAAGGAATTTGGCCTGACGGCTGATGAATATGGCAATGTGCTGTCCATCATGGGACGCACGCCGAGCCTGACCGAACTTGGCATTTTTTCCGTCATGTGGTCGGAACACTGCTCTTACAAATCATCGCGCGCGTTTCTCAAGACGCTGCCGACCAAGGCGCCATGGGTTATCCACGGGCCGGGTGAAAATGCGGGCGTCGTCGATATCGGACAGGGGCTGGCGGCCATCTTCAAGATGGAAAGCCACAATCACCCGTCCTTCATCGAACCGTATCAGGGGGCGGCGACAGGTGTTGGTGGCATCCTGCGTGACGTGTTCACCATGGGCGCGCGACCGGTCGCGAACCTGAACGCCCTGCGCTTTGGCGATCCTGACAACCCGCAGACGCGACGCATCGTCGATGGTGTGGTGCGTGGCGTTGGCGGATATGGCAACTGCGTCGGTGTTCCCACGGTTGGGGGGGAAATCAACTTCCACCCCGCCTATGATGGCAATCCGCTGGTCAATGCGATGACGGTGGGCGTGGCACGACAGGACCGCATCTTCCTCTCGGCGGCGGCGGGCGTAGGCAATCCCGTCATCTATGTCGGGTCCAAGACCGGGCGTGATGGCATCCACGGGGCCACGATGTCCTCGTCCGAGTTTGACGAAGACGCACTGGCCAAACGTCCCACGGTACAGGTGGGTGACCCGTTTGTTGAAAAGCTCCTGATCGAAGCCTGCCTTGAACTGATGGCGACCGATGCGATCGTGGCCATCCAGGACATGGGGGCTGCGGGCCTGACATCGTCCGCCGTGGAAATGGCGGGCAAGGGCGGGGTGGGGATCGAACTCGACCTCGATCAGGTGCCACAGCGCGAACGCGGCATGACAGCCTATGAAATGATGCTGTCGGAAAGTCAGGAGCGGATGCTGATTGTCATCCGTCCTGACCGCACGGAACAGGCACGCGCCATTTTCGATAAATGGGAACTTGATTTCGCGGTTATCGGTCATCTGACGGACACGGGACGCATCGTCCTGCGCCATCAGGGCCGGACAGAGGCGGACATCCCGCTTGCGCCGCTGGCGGATCAGGCCCCGATCTATCACCGTCCCACCGCACCGGCCCTGCCACCCGTGCCACTGGGGACGATCAGCGACCCGGTCGGCATCGAACAGGCGCTGCTGCGCCTGATCCGCTGTCCCGACCTGGCCTCGCGCGAATGGGTCTGGAACCAGTATGACAGCACGGTGGGCGGACAGACGGTCCGGCGTCCGGGTGCGGCCGATGCCGCCATCATACAGGTTGAGGATACGACCATCGGCCTTGCAATGACGACGGACTGCACACCGCGTTACTGCCGTGCCAACGCCCGCACCGGCGGCGCACAGGCGGTGGCCGAAGCATGGCGTAATCTGACCGCAACGGGTGCGCGCCCACTGGCGGTGACGGACAACCTCAATTTCGGCTCCCCCGAGAAGCCCGAGGTCATGGGGCAGTTCGTCGATGCCATCGCGGGGATGGGCGATGCCTGTCGCGCACTCGACTTTCCCGTCGTCAGTGGCAATGTCTCGCTTTACAACGAAACGCGCGGGTCGGATGGGGAGTCCGTTTCCATCCTTCCCACGCCCGCCATCGGTGGGCTTGGCGTATTGGATGATGTCACGAAAGCAATCGGGTTGGGCATGCCCGACGGATGTGACGTGATCGTGATCGGCGAAACACGCGGTGAACTGGGCCAGTCCCTATGGTTGCGTGAAATCCATGGCAGCCAGGATGGCGAACCACCTGCGGTCGATCTTCAGGCCGAACGCCGCAATGGCGACTTCGTGCGGGGGGCGATCCTGGATGGCACCATCATCGCATGCCATGACGTAGCGGATGGCGGACTGCTGGTCAGTGTGGCGGAAATGGTCATGGCGGGCACGGCGGGATGCACCCTGCTGGCACCGCAGGCCGGCATCCGTCCGGAAGCCTACTGGTTCGGTGAAGACCAGGCGCGCTACATCATCGCTGTTCGCGATGCAAAGGCGTTCATGGACCGGGCCGCGCAGGCCTCCATCCCGTGTCGCGTACTGGGTCAAAGTGGCGGGGACGGTTTGACATTGCCCAATGGCGCCACAATATCAAAGGCACGTCTTGTCGCGGTGAATTCGGAATTTTTCCCGCGACTTATGGATCGCTGAGCAGCAAGGACAGGCAGGAGAACAGCCGATGGCCATGACGGCCCAGGAAATCGAAACCTACATCCGTGGCGCTCTGCCGGATGCGCAGATCCACATTGACGACCTTGCGGGGGACGGCGACCATTATGCCTGCAAGGTGGTCAGCAATGCGTTTCGTGGCCTGTCCCGCGTAAAACAGCACCAGTTGGTTTACAACGCGTTGCAAGGACATATGGGGGGCAAGCTGCATGCGCTCGCCCTTCAGACAAGCACACCGGACTGATCCCCCGCATCAGGGACGGATAACCGGTTATCAGAACGAGGAGTCCAGTATTATGGCCGAAACCATCACCCAGCAGATCCAGGCGCAGATCGACGCCAATCCGGTCATGCTGTACATGAAGGGCGATGCAACCTTCCCGCAGTGCGGTTTTTCCGCACGCGTCGTGCAGATCCTCAAGCATCTGGGCGTACCGTTCAAGACCGCCAATGTCCTCGAAGATCCGGCCCTGCGTCAGGGTATCAAGGATTTTTCGAACTGGCCCACGGTGCCGCAGCTTTACATCAAGGGCGAGTTCATCGGTGGATGTGACATCGTGACCGAGATGTACCAGTCCGGTGAACTGGAAAAGCTCCTGACTGAAAAAGGTATCGTCCCGGCTTCTGCCTGAACGGACCGGAACAGCCACTGACAGAAAAAGCGGATGGGCAGCACAGGCGCCCGTCCGCTTTTTTTTGTTTCATATGATACTGAGCCTTGCCTTGTTTACCCGATTTTGCGTAGCTTCGCTGCAATGACTGAATTGGAGTGTTAGATGCGCCACACGTGCTTGCGAATCACGACCCTGTCGGTGGTTTGCGCGGGTTTCATCCACAGCGTCACGCCGCAAGCGCAGGCACGTAGCCATGCCATGACTGATATGGAAGCAGACCGCCTGACACTCAGCGCGCTGACTGCACCGCCCCCGCCGGTCCGTCACGTGACCTATCGCCATGCGGTGGGCACACATCATGCCCTGGTCACGTCTGCCCACCATGTGACATCGTCGCACGTGCGCCATTCACTGGTTCATGAAGTGTCTTATCATCCACACGGTACGGCTGCCGTCCGGCATGCGACACATGCGAACATCCATCACCGGACCTGAATGCGTCCTGCTATCCAGCCTGTAGGTCACTCCATCCTGAATGCGTCCTCGATGCGGTGCATGTGATCATCGGGCAGGACAACAACCACGTCGAAGCGCATCCCGTCATATGCCCATCCTGCGTTGAGCATGCACAGGCCCTGCGCAGCGTTCATCAGGCGTTGCATGGTGCGGGGACTGATCGCATCGCCTGCCTGCATGATTGACGCGCGCGCCTTTACTTCCGTAAAGACCAGCAGCCCATCACGAATGGCGACAATATCAATTTCGCCCCAGGCCGTACGCGCACGATGCGCCAGAATGGTCCATCCCTCCGCCCGCAGATGGTCCATGACTTTCCGTTCTGCCTCAAGCCCCTTGTGATGGGAACGCCGTCCGACGGCACGCCTGCGCCATCCGGGCGACGAAGGGGGGACTGGCGATGTCACGACTCTCATCCTCATTTTCTGTAATCGGGGATAGCCCCAATATCGCATCCCAATATTACTGTACCCTGCGGGCACCGGATATGGCGGCCCATGTCGAATTTTCATGCTTTCATGGCGCGTACGGAATAATGACGGCATCATGATCTATACCTACGTCACATTCCTTGTCCCGATTGTGCTGGCCTTACGCCTGTGCATCATGGCGATCGTCATCGTCCATGTGCTGCTAACGAAACGTGACGTAGGGGCCTCCATCGGATGGATCGGCGTTACGGTCCTGATGCCACTGACCGGTGGTATCCTGTATCTGATGTTCGGCATCAACCGCGTGCGCCGCCGTGCCAAGCGTCTGGTTGGGCTGCATCCATGGTACAGCCGCACCATGACCTCACGCTGGCGCAGGGGTGAGGAGGGACGCTTCGCCCCGCTGGCGGACATGGTAACAAAGCTGACGCAACGCCCGTTGCTGGCGGGGAACCTTGTCATCCCCCTGCATGATGGGGACAGCGCATATCCGCAGATGCTGGCCGCAATCGAGGGCGCACGCAGCACGGTGCTGCTATGCTCCTATATTTTTCGACCTGACGAGATCGGACAGAAATTCTGTGATGCCCTGATTGCTGCACACCGGCGTGGCGCACAGGTACGGGTTCTGGTGGATGGCGTGGGCAGCGGATACTTCCATTGCGCAATCGCAGACAGGCTGCACAGGGCAGGGGTGCCGGTGGGCCGGTTCATGCATTCGCTGCTGCCATGGCGTATGCCGTTCATCAACATGCGCGATCACAAGAAGATCCTGGTTGTCGATGGCCGCACCGGTTTCATGGGGGGGCTGAACATCGGGGAAGAAAATCTGACGGCACGGCATCCCGCCCATCCCGTATCCGACACGCATTTCCGTATTTCGGGACCAGTCATCCATCAATTGAGCGAAGCCTTCGCGCGCGACTGGACCTTTACAACAGGGGAGGCCCTGGTGGCTGACCTGTTTTTCCCCGAACAGCAGGCCCATGGTAACAGCCTGACCCGCATCGTGACGGCAGGACCTGATTCCGACCTGGAGAAGATTGAATATACCATGCTGCAGGCCATTTCGATGGCCCGGCATTCAGTACGCCTCATGACCCCGTATTTCCTGCCTGACGAAAGGTTCCTGACGGAACTGGCCCTTGCGGCATTGCGTGGGATCGAGGTGGATATCATTGTCCCACGTCACAGCAACCATGTCGTGATCGACTGGGCACGTGCGGCAAACCTGCCACGTTTCCTTGATTCTGGCTGTCGGGTATGGCAGGCGCGGCCACCGTTCAACCATTCCAAGCTTCTGGTGGTTGACCGACACTGGTCGTTCGTAGGCAGTTCCAACATTGATGTACGCAGCCTGCGGCTGAATTTCGAAATCAATCTGGAGGTTTATGATGATGCGCTGGCAACCACGATTGACGATTTCATCATCCGTCACCGCCATGAACGCCTGACCCATCATGACCTTGACCGGCGTTCGCTACCGACAAAGCTGCGTGATGCCTCAGCCCGATTGCTGCTGCCTTATTTGTGAGGCAGCAGCTCAAGCCTTACGGCAATCGGCCGATGATCCGATGCGTAATTGTCGATCACGCGCTGCTCCACACAGGCAAGGCCGCGTATCAGGCATCGGTCAAGCCGGATCGGCAGGACGTCCGCCATGCGATGGGTTGGGGCACGTGGCCCGACATCACGGAAATGCCGGATCAATGTAGGGCCGACAAGATTGAAATCCCCAAGGATGGCCGCACGATACGGCAAAAGCTGTGACATGCGCCGCAATTGCCGACGGTTCAGTAATTGCCCATGCGACAGATGCACATTGGCGATGGCGAAGGGGCCACATTCGATAATCTGCGCCACACGCCGGATCAGCGTGCCAGAGGGCAGGGTACAGGTCATGGGGGGACGACGATAGGGCCAGGGGCTCCAGCATGCGACACCATGAATGCGCCCCGGCAGTGGAGAGCGTGCATAATGGCCACCAATCAAGGTTGGCAGGGCATCGATATCAACTGTTGCCTCCTGCATCAGGAGCAGGTCAGGCTTTTCCTGATGGATCAGGTGGACGACATCGCGCACCGTTGCGCCGATCTGGCGCAACAGGTTCCAACTGACGACCCGGATACTGTTTTCGGAATGGAAAGGTGGCTGGTATCCCGGCAGGGGACCTTTCCCCGGTTCGGCCACGATGGCGGGCAACCGCAGATACGGACGCGCAAGATTCATGGTTCGACAAATGGCTCCCTGACCTCGGGCGCCAGACGCGCGCCCGGATCGCCTGCGGCGAATTCCGCCGTCAGGGTATATCCCACACCAATAAGCACCGGGCCGAGGAAAATGCCAAGGCCGCCAAATGTCCAGATGCCCCCCAGAACACCCAGAACCGTCAACAGGTAGGGGAGTTGTGCCCCCCGGGCAATGAACATCGGTCGCATGATGTGATCGGCCCCCGACACGATGATGGTCCCGTAAAGCAGCAGGAACACGCCCCATCCGGGATGATGGGCGACAAACAGGAAAAACGCCGCAGGTATCCAGATCAGGGGGGCACCGATGGGCAGGACGGAAATAAAGGCGGTAATCCCGCCCCACAGCACGGGGTTGGCAATACCCGCGATGGCGAACCCGATACCTGTCAGCACACCTTGCAACAAAGCCGTCCCGATGATGCCATACACGGTGCCCCGGATCGTGCGCCCGATGATCCCCAGGATACGCTCCGCGTACCCCCCGGCGATACGCCGCACGACGGAGACGAACGTAGCGCCCAGTGCCTCCCCGCCCAACCAGAAGAAAAACGCCATGAACAGCGCCATGCCCAGATGTGCCAGCCCGCTGGCCAGTTGCATGATCCCACCAAGGGCCCACTGCACCAGACGACCACTATAGGGACGTATCATCTGGTCGATATTGCCCACATCCACCCGCCACTTTTCCCACGTTTCATTCATCTGGGGACCAAGGTGGGGAATATGCTGCAACCACACAGGCAGCGACGGCAGATGGATGACGGTCGTGATGCTGTCGATGGCATCGGGCAGGGTCTGGGGCAGTTCGACAATGCCGCTGGATACCACCAGCGTCAGGGGAACAACCATCACCACGGCGGACATGACCGTCATGCCCAGCGCGGCGATAAGGGGATTAGTATGCCGCCGCAGCCGCACATAGATCGGCCATGTGGAAAATGTCAGGATCGCCGCCCACAGCAGGGCCGACATGAAAGGGTAGAGAATGAGTATGCAGCCAAAGGCGATCCCCCCCAGCATGAGCCCCATCATTATGCGTTCGACCATAACCGTCGCGATCCGTCCCGTGGCAATCCGTGCGAAGGCGTGATCCCGCTTTCGTCATGGCATAATATGCTGCACCTTATCGCAAAGCGCACAAACACCAAAGATTGGCCACAGACATGCATCCACTGATTTCCGCCGAAGACCTTGCCCACATCCTGTCGCATGACGATGTTGTCATACTGGACGCGACGCAGGCCCTGCCGGGACAGCAATTCGATCCCCAGGCCTGTTTCCTGTCGGGACACATTCCCGGCGCGCGCCAGTTCGACATCGACATGTTTTCGGACCCGGATTCCCCATTGCCGCATACAGTGCCGGGGCAGGCCCGCTTTACGCGCCTTGCCCGCACACTGGGCCTGCATGATGGGACGCGGATCATTTTTTATGACCAAAAGGGTGTGGCCTGCGCCGCACGCGGCTGGTGGCTGATGGGGCTGTTTGGCCACGACCGCACGCAGGTGCTCGACGGTGGGCTGCCGGCCTGGCAGAGCGCCGGACTAAAGCTGGAAACAGGGCCAAGCACGGCCCCCATGGACACTTCCCCCCCATTCATCGCCCGCCCACGCATGCGACGGCTGAAGGGACTGGGGGATATGCTCGACCTTACCCATGCGGCCGGGTCCTGCGTTATCCTTGATGCCCGGGCGCACGGACGCTTTACCGGCGAACTGCCCGAACCGCGGCAGGGCATGCCTTCGGGTCATATGCCTGGTGCCGCCAGCGTGCCGTATACCACCTTACTGGCATCAGATGGACATATGCTTCCCCCCCATGAGCTGCGCCAGATCTTCGCCGCCGCAGGCATGCATCCAGACAAGGAGGCCGTATGCACATGCGGCAGTGGCATGACCGCATGTGTGCTGGCACTCGGGCTGATGGCATCGGGATTAGGGCAACATGCCGTGTACGACGGGTCATGGGCGGAATGGGCCTCCACCCCCGGCACCCCGATCGTCACAGGGGACGCATAAGGGGGCGTTTGCAAAACGCCATCCCGACGACCTGCCGAAATCATCGGATTTTCTGGATGCCTCCTTTGGGACAAAAGCGACATCCAGAAACTTTTATTTTTTTATCAACGGACTATTTTTAAAAATCCTGAAAACGTGGCTGGGGAAAGATTTAAATGGATCATGAAAACCTGCGTCACGCAGTCTCTCGCGGATGGCGGGACATGGCGTCACTTGCGGTGCGGGTGGCGCGTGACGCCCCGGTGGACGGGCAGGGTGTATTCGTCAACCCGGCGGTTGCACGCGGCTCAACCGTCCTTTTCTCCTCGCTTGAAGCGATGGAGAACGCCGGTCACAAACGCTATGGCGACGAACTGATCTATGGGGCGATGGGCACACCGCTGCAACACCGGCTGGAACATGCGATCGCCACGATCGAAGGGGCCACCCATACCCAGATCGCACCATCCGGGCTTGCGGCATGCACATTGCCCCTGCTGGCATTTCTTGACAGCGGTAGCCACTGCCTGATGTCAGATTCCGTCTATGGCCCGATGCGACGGTTTGCGGAAAAGGTGATGCGCCGCTTTGGCGTGGATATCACCTACTTCCCCCCCTGCGCCAGCGAAGAGGAACTGCAACGCCTGTGGCGGACGGAGACGAAGGCAATCTTTACCGAAAGCCCCGGCAGCCATTCGTTCGAGGTACAGGACATCCCCATGATGGCCCGCGTGGCCCATGGACATGGTGCACGCCTGATTGTGGATAATACGTGGGGGATCGGCATCTTCCAGCCCTTCCGCCATGGCGCGGACATTTCCATCCAGGCACTGACCAAATATCCCGCAGGCCATGCAGATACCATCATAGGGGCCGTATCCACCGCGAACGAAGCCGACTGGCACCTGCTGCGCGATACCGCCATCCAGACCGGACAGGTCGCGGGACCGGATGACTGTGCCCTGACGTTACGGGGAATACGCACGTTACCAGTCCGTCAGGAACGACAATCCCAATCGGCAATTGATGTCGCCCTATGGCTCCAGTCGCGGGCAGAGGTCAGCCGCGTCCTGCATCCCGCCCTGCCATCATGCCCGGGACATGAATTCTGGAAACGGGATTTTTCGGGGGCGTCATCGCTGTTTGGGGTCGTCCTGCGTCCTGATTTCACATTACCGCAGATGCAACACATGATTGATTCGCTGCAGATGTTTGGCATCGGCGCATCATGGGGCGGATATGAAAGCCTGATCCTGCCCACGACCCGGGGCATTACCCGTTCATGCGACAGCGTGACACAGGCTGGCCCGACATTTCGTATCCATATCGGGCTGGAGGATACACACGACCTGATTGCCGACCTGGCACGGGGTCTGGATGGGATGACAAAGGGCAACACCTGATGCCTATGCCATACTGACACATATCAATGCCTTCCCACGGCTGCCTTGCCATTGTGATAACAGAAGTGGAGCACCCCCTCGGGACGAGGGCATGCGGATATTGAGGAGATGTTGAAATGGCCGGAAAGATGAAAGCAGCGGTTGTCCGCGAATTCGGAAAACCCCTGAGCATCGAGGAACTTGATATCCCCTCGATCCGTCCCAACCAGATTCTTGTGAAGGTCGATGCCTGCGGGGTATGCCACACGGATCTGCATGCCGCACGTGGCGACTGGCCCACCAAGCCCAAACCACCCTTCATCCCCGGTCATGAGGGGATCGGGCATGTTGTCGAGGTCGGTGCCGCCGTAGACTGGATCAAGACCGGCGATGTCGTCGGGGTTCCATGGCTGTATTCGGCGTGCGGGCATTGCGAACATTGCCTGGGGGGATGGGAAACCCTGTGTGAAAAACAGGAGGACACGGGATATTCAGTCAATGGCTGTTTTGCTGAATACGTCGTGGCCGACCCGAATTATGTTGCGCACCTGCCCAAGGATATTGACCCGATCCGCACGGCGCCTGTCCTGTGTGCGGGCCTGACAGTGTACAAGGGCCTGAAGATGACAGATACACGCGCGGGCGAATGGGTTGCCATTTCCGGTGCGGGCGGCCTGGGGCAGATGGCCATCCAGTATGCTGTCGCCATGGGGCTGAATGTCGCGGCGGTCGATATCGACGACGGCAAGCTTGCCGAAGCACGCAAGCTGGGCGCAAGCGTAACCGTCAATGCGCGTACTACCGATCCTGTTTCCTATATCCGGCAGAAAACCGGCGGCACGCATGGCGTTCTGGTTACGGCTGTTTCAAACACTGCCTTCACACAAGCGATAGGTTACGCACGCCGGGGCGGTACCATCGTCCTGAATGGCCTGCCCCCCGGTGAATTCCCCATCTCGATTTTTGACATGGTCATGAACGGCACGACCGTACGCGGTTCCATCGTGGGCACGCGTCTGGACATGATCGAAGCCCTGTCCTTCTTTACCGAAGGGAAGGTTTCTACCGTCGTTGCAACCGACAAGCTTGAAAATATCAACGATATCTTCGACCGACTGCAACATGGGCAGGTTGCAGGACGGATTGTTCTGGATTTTCGTAACTGACGGAATGCAACCACAAGGCGCAGCCGACGTTGAAAACAGACATCCTTCGTCATGGAAACTATGCCCATGACGACATGGGACAGGTTATCTCGGCTCCTCTCTTCACATGGGGCAGGATGTCCGCCTGCTGTGCCTGAGTGTTTTTGGCGGATATCCATCGGACAAAATGGGTATTGGGAAATATGAGAAAAACATTACTGATTGGATTTGGTATTATTGCCCTGATGAACGCATCGTCTTTACCGGCATGGGCTGATGACTGTGCCCAGGCGTCAGATTACGATGCCTGCGTGGCGGGAAAAAAGATAAAGCATGCGGGCCACACAGTGCATGACGAAGCAGCGGAAGATACGCAGCACGTCAAGAACTGGGGGAATAAAACCGGCAAGACGCTGGATCACTGGGGCCACGATACCGGAAACAAGATGGACCGCTGGGGTCATAAGACCGGTTCGGACATGGGCAAGTTTTTCACGGGGAAATAGCCTGTACCCCCGACCCGGCGTCCCGACCGGGTAAGAAAGGGACGCCACGACATCCAAGGACCAATAAAAGGCCCGGACGCCGTGGTGCCCTCATACCTTATTTATGATGGTCGCCCGCTTCATGCTCCCGCCAGCCGGTTTCCAGCGTGTGCAGGAATGACTTGAAATGCGCCTTCACATCAGAAGGGGAAGCCTTTTCAATCACTTCCTTCTTGGCCGCAGTCAGGATTGCCGCTGCATGAATCAATGCGGCATGAATGGCTTCTGACGGTTCCTTACTCATCAATCGGGTCCTTTTCCTTAGTTGGGATGCTTTACGATGAAAGGGAACATCGCTGCTGACAACTGTTATCCCCGCATACCGGCAAAACAGATCCGTCACACCCCAAGGGGCAGCCTCCGTCCATAATTAAATCCAATAACGATTGGAAAATATCGACGATGAAATATAGCCATCTTGTATTCCCGATGTTTGCCTGCGCATTCATCCTTTCCCCTACATTCGGCCATGCTGAACCTGGCGGATGCCTCAAGGGCGCCATGGCCGGTGGGGTCGCCGGGCATTTTGTCGGTAGTGGACACGCCAAGGGTGGGGCCGCCGCAGGTTGTGCTGCAGGCATGGTGCGCCGCCATAACGCACGCAAGGCCGCAGCAGCGCAGGAGGAGCATACAGCCCAACCATCATCCCCCGATGCGGATACGGGTTCGTCTTCTTCCCCTCACGAGACGGCTTCGCCCCCACGATAAAAAAGAACCCGAAGATAGAAGACCGGTCATATCCGTATCGTCAAAAGGTTCCGTTTTTCTGGAACCTTTTGAGAATTATACGTTTTTTCAGCACCTGAAACGGATATCACCGGACGAATATCAAACTGTCCTGCCCTGGCTGAAAAACTGGTCACAAATATTGGCAGTCAGGACAACCGTATTTTTTATGCTGGTGATCGTCCGTAAGGGCGGGGCCTGCCGAGACACATCTTATGGGCACCAGAACGTAGTCTGTTCCCGTGCCAGTGATACAACGGCATACTGGTTTTTCAGAGGAGTATAGTTGAAAACTGCATCTACGTGCCATGCGATAGCTCAAACAGGCACAATAAATCACCAAATTTTATTATACAAGTTTTTTGTGAATATTTATTTTATATAATATTTAAATTACACTATGCACAAAAATTAAATACACCGCATATAAAATTAATTTCTTACAATCACATTGTTTTCGCACAGTCTCCTAGACCCGTTCAACCGCCTTGCACTGCGACATGACAGGAGGCGGCATAATATTTATAACCATAACCCATCCTGCCACCGCAAGCACCGGTTCAGAATAATACCTGACAGATACTGTAAAAAGCAGACTCAATACCTGCCTTTATCAACAGGATATTTTCAGATGATCGCTTGGAGACTATTTGAAAATTCAGGATCGATAAAATCCTGAAATTACAAAGGTTTTTGGTGAATCTTTTTCCAAAAAGCTTCAGAAGACGCCGCCTTTTTGAAGAAAGGCGGCACCCAAAAACTTTTCTTGTTTTTATCAATGAGTTGTTTTCAAACAACCCCTTATTTCAGAAAACCCACAAGGGACTCTGCCTCAGCCACGATGGGTTCAGCGATTACATTAGCCCGCCGCGCGCCATCACGAAGCGTATCACGCAGGAAACCCGGCTCTTTCAGCAGACGGGTCGTCTCGTCTGCGATGGGGGCGATATGCTGGATCAGCACATCGGCCAATGCCTTTTTAAAGGGACCAAATCCTTCACCACCATGCTGGTCCAGCACGTCCTGAATTCCGCATTGCTGCAACGTGGCATAGATCGTCACGAGGTTGCGGGCTTCGGGACGGTTTTCCAGACCGGCTTCCTCGCTGGGCAGCGGTTCCGGGTCGGTCTTGGCACGACGGATCTTTTGCATGATCGTATCGGCATCATCTGTCATCTCGATCCGACTCTGGGCTGAAGGATCGGATTTCGACATTTTTTTCGTGCCGTCACGCAGGCTCATGATCCGCGCGCCCTGCGGTGGGATCAATGCTTCCACGATCGGGAAAAAATCCTGGCCATAATCATGGTTGAATTTCTGCGCGATATCGTTGGTCAGTTCCAGATGCTGGCGCTGGTCATCCCCAACAGGCACCGCCGTTGCCTTATAGGTCAGAATATCTGCGGCCATCAGGTCGGGATAAACATACAGCCCTGCTGAATGGTTTTCACGATCCTTGCCCGCCTTGTCCTTGAACTGCGTCATACGGTTCAACCACCCAAGACGCGCCACGCAGTTAAATATCCATGCAAGGCGCGCATGCGCCGTCACAGCGGATTGGTTGAACAGGATGTGACGCTGCACATCAATGCCCGAAGCCAGAAGCACCGCCGTCTGTGCCAACGTCTGTTCGCGCAGGGCCTGCGGGTCCTGCCAGACGGTGATGGCGTGCATATCCACAAGGCAGAATATGCATTCGTTGTCACGTTGCAGCCCAACCCAGTTGCGTATCGCACCGAGATAGTTGCCAAGCTGCGGAATTCCAGTCGGCTGGATGCCGGAAAATATGCGTCGCATCCCGCTGTTTTCCGCTCTTTGCCGTATGGTCGTCAAGCGCGTTGATATCAGGGAAGGCGATGAATCTCATCAAGGCGGCGTCGTTCCTCGGCCACTGCGCTGGTGGGCAGGGGATGCGCCCGCACGGTCGCGATTTCATCGGCGCTAAACACCGGCGGCCGCTCCGAATCCCCACGCGCGGCAAGGTAGGTCAGGATAGACGCAATTTCATGATCGGACAGGCGGTTACGAAATGACGGCATTGAAAAATTATAATGCACGCCCCGGATGTCGAGTGGACCATTCAGACCATTAAGCAGGACATCCGCCAGATAATGTCGCCCCTCCGCCGTGGCGCCTATTACATCCACCCGCCCGATCAGGGGGGGAATCTCGCCCTTCATGCCCTCGCCATTATGATGGCAGATACCGCAATTGGTGCGATAGCGCGCAGCCCCTTCGTGCTTGCCCGAACAGGCCGACAGCAAAAATGCCCCCGCACAGAAGAGAACCATACCTTTCGCAACGCGAAACATATCCGGGAAAGTCAGCATGCGTCACGATACCCCCGTGGGCAGGGAAGGGATACGAAAAACGGCACCGGGATACGCCCCCGGTGCCGCTTTCTGTTCTAGCTCAGGATTACGCAACCGCCCCCTTAATGGGAACGCGAAACACCCAGAAGCTGGATCTTGAAGATCAGCGGGCTGTCCGGCTGGATGATGCCCATTGATTTATGCCCATAAGCCAGTTCCGGCGGGACATAAAGCATCCAGACATCGCCGACATGCATCATGGGCACGGCTTCCTGCCAGCCTTTGATGACCATTTCCAGCGGCATCTGCATGTAGGCGCCATGCCCATGCTGGTCCGAACTGTCAAAGATCCCGCCATCTGGCAGGCGACCTTCATAGATGACCATGACACTGTCGTTGACGGTCGGCTGCGCCCCGTCCTTAGGACCGGACTTCAGGACCTTATAGGCCAGTCCGTCCGGCAGGACCTTCACGCCGGGCTGCGTCTTCACGTTAGCCATGAACTGTGCGGGGGTCAGTTCAGGCTCATCTTCTTTTTTGCTTCCGCCACATGCCACCAGCGGTACCGCCAGCGCAGTCGCCAGAAGAAAGGGAATGACGCGTGAAAAACGTTTCATGACACCTCAGTTGATGGAATAGGGATGAACGGTAGGAAACCTCAAAGAGCGCCACCACGACGACCGATCTTGGCACCAAGACGCAGGCGCAGCGCATTCAGGCGGATGAAACCCTGTGCATCGGCCTGATTATAGGCGCCTTCATCATCCTCGAAAGTCACGACGCGGGTGTCATACAGGCTGTTGGGGCTTTCACGGCCAACACAGATCACGTTGCCCTTGTACAGCTTCAGCCGCACGCGACCGCTGACCGAATGCTGGCTCTGGTCGATCAACGCCTGCAGCATGCGCCGTTCAGGCGAGAACCACAGACCGTTATAGATAATCTCCGCATAGCGGGGCATCAGGCTGTCCTTGAGGTGCATCGCTTCGCGATCGAGCGTAATGCTCTCGATGCTGCGGTGCGCGGTCAGCAGGATCGTCCCGCCTGGCGTTTCATAGATGCCGCGCGACTTCATGCCGACAAACCGGTTTTCCACCAGGTCCAGCCGGCCGATGCCATTCATGCGGCCCAGATCGTTCAGGCGCGCCAGCAGCGTTGCAGGCGACAGGGCCTGCCCATTCAGCGCGACCGGATCGCCGGAGACGAAATCAATCGTGATTTCCGTCGCCTTGTCAGGTGCGGCCTCTGGGGAGATTGTGCGCTGGAAAACGATCTCGTCCGGCCCGACCGCCGGATCTTCGAGCAATTTTCCTTCGGACGAGGAATGCAGCAGGTTCGCATCGACGGAGAAGGGGGCTTCGCCCCGCTTATCCTTGGCGATGGGGATCTGGTTTTCCTCGGCAAAGGCAAGCAGCTTCGTGCGCGACGTCAGGTCCCATTCACGCCATGGGGCGATCACGGTGATATCCGGCTTCAGCGCGTAATAGGCCAACTCGAAACGGACCTGATCATTGCCCTTGCCGGTCGCACCATGCGCCACCGCGTCCGCACCGACCTGTTCCGCAATCTCGATCTGGCGCTGCGCGATCAAGGGGCGTGCGATGGAGGTGCCCAGCAGGTACTGGCCTTCATACAGCGCATTCGCCCGAAACATCGGGAAGACGAAATCCTTGACGAATGTCTCGCGGAGATCCTCGACAAAAATTTCCTTCACGCCGAACATCTCGGCCTTTTTACGTGCGGGTTCCAGTTCCTCGCCCTGACCAAGGTCGGCGGTAAAGGTTACGACCTCACACCCATAGGCGGTCTGTAACCATCGAAGAATCACGGACGTATCGAGACCGCCTGAATAGGCGAGCACAACCTTCTTGACGTCCTTGGCGGCCATGGGGAGAGGTCTCCTGTCGACAAAACTGATAATTTTCCCTGCCGACCACCCTGTCGGCAGCATGCCGTCCTAGCATCCCAAAGCGCCCACGACCAGCAGCGAGGAAAGGTTTTATCAACCTCCCCGCAAAGCCATGCACGCAGGCACGGGCTCAGGCATTATCCGTGGTGGTGGCGGGCTGGCGACGGGCACGCTGGCTTTCGGTGCGCAACTGCCCGCATGCGGCAAGGATATCACGCCCACGCGGCATGCGGATGGGGGATGCGAACCCGGCATCCATGACAATATTCGCAAACCGGTCGAGCTGTTCGCGCGTGGAGGGCTGAAACCGGCTGCCCGGCCACGGGTTGAACGGGATCAGGTTGACCTTGGCCGGGATACCCGCAATCAGGCGCACCAGTTCACGGGCGTCGGCCTCGCTGTCGTTCACGCCACGCAACATGATATATTCAAACGTAATACGCCGCGCATTGCTGGCGGCGGGGTAACGGCGGCATGCGGCGATCAGATCGGCAATGGGATATTTGCGGTTCAGCGGCACCAGTTCATCACGCAGGTCGTCCCGAACGGCATGCAGGGAAATCGCCAGGTTGATGCCAAGTTCATCCCCGCATTGGTCCATCATCGGAATGACGCCGGACGTGGACAGGGTGATACGCCGCCGCGACAGGCCGATCCCTTCGCCATCCATGATAATCTTCATGGCCTTGGCAATATTTTCGTAATTGTACAGTGGCTCTCCCATGCCCATCAGCACGATGGTGGACAACAGACGCGGCGTTTCCCCCCGGGGACTGGGCCATTCGCCATAACTGTCGCGCGCAGCCATGAACTGCCCCACGATTTCCGCCGCGCCAAGGTTGCGTACCAGCCCCTGGGTGCCGGTATGGCAGAAGGTGCATGACAGCGTACAGCCAACCTGCGATGAAATGCACACCGCCCCCCGGTCTTCGCGCCGGTCGGGGATATAGACGGTCTCCGCCTCCTGCCCGTCACGGAAACGGAACAGGAATTTGCGTGTCTCGTCACTCGACGTCTGGACAGTGGCAGCCTGTGGGCGGCTGATGACAAAACGCTCCGCCAGCTTTTCCTGCAGGGGCTTGGCAATCGAACTCATGCAGGAAAAATCGGTAGCCCCCTGATGATAGATCCAGTGCCATAACTGCTTGGTACGAAATGGCTTTTCCCCGATTTCCAGAAGAATTTCCGTCAATTCCTCCCGCGACAGTCCCACCAGTTCACGACGCCCGTCCGGCAGTACGGCCGAAGGCGGTGCGAACTGCGCCGATTTGGCAAGGATGCGGGTGCGTTCGTCATCGGTCAAAGCCGCTGCCGACGCGGCCTCCCGAACGGGATTGGCATATGGGGAAGTAACTTCGGACATAGCGAAACACGCCTTGATATTCGGGTCGGGACAGGTGCAGGAACGGGATTGCCCGCTCCCTAACACATCTGCCCCCCCGAAAGCGACCACAGACTATAAAGACTGCGGCGAGAAGCCCTCTCATAAAATATGATGGAATTTTAAAAATCGGGGCCATCATGAATACGCAGATCCAACAGATGCCCCAACGGGAATGCCCACCATTGGGCAGGTAAGAGATCAAAGCCCTTGCGGGGGTATGACATGAAACCCACGTCACATAATGCTGTGCCGAGTTTCAGAACTGCCTGATCCTGTTGATATGATGCCAGCTTTCCCCGGCGTCCGACATGGCAGGTCCATAGGAGGCGGGCAGGGGGATGCGCGGACATGCACATCAGATACTGTTTTTTCGCCTTATCTTTAGCTACAACCGCCCATCCCTGAATATATTGACGGAACCTGACGGATAATGCGCATTGCCTATATCATAAACTCCCTTGAGGGTGGCGGCGCATGTTTCCCGGTTCCTGCCATCACCTCCGTCTTTCGTCAGGCAGGACACGAAGTTGCGGTCTTCGCCCTGTCACGACGCGACGGCCTGGCACTTTCCCGACTGGAAGAGGCCGGACTTCAGGTGGAAATTTGTCCGGCGGGGGAAAAACAACAGTTACAGACGCTGCGATGGCTCAATCAGGCGCTGACTGCATGGAAGCCCGATCTTCTGTGGACCTCGCTGATCCGCGCCACACTGCTGGGGCAGTTGATCGGCACGCGCCATCGCTGGCCCGTGGTCAGTTGGCAGCACAATGCAAATCCCAAACCTGCCAATCGACGCCTCCTGCTGGCGCAACGTCGGCTCTCATGTTTCTGGGTCGGGGATTCACAGTTCGTAACCGATGAAACGCACAGGATACTCGGCATTCCGCGCGACCGACTGGCGTGCTGGCCCATTTTCTATGCAACCCCAACGGCCCCGCAGGCACAGCCGTGGCGCAAGGGGGAAGTCATACGGATCGGGTCACTGGGTCGCCTGTCGCGTGAAAAGGGATATGGGGATCTCTGTGCCGCGCTGGCACTGGTGCGCAAGGCGGGGCATAACCTGCCGCAATATGAAATTACCGTATGTGGCGAAGGAAACCACCGTGCCTTTATCGAGGAACGGTGCAGGGCGCATGGCCTCGACATGATCCGGTTTCCGGGTTTTGTGTCCAATACCCGCGATTTCATCGCGTCGCAGCATATGTATATACAGCCGTCACGCTGGGAAGGGTTCTGCGTCGCAATGCATGAGGCCATGCAGGGTGGCCTGCCGGTGCTTGGCACAACTGTCGGGGAAATGGGATATTCGGTGCAGGAGGGGAGGACCGGTTGGCGCGCCGCGCCACGAGACCCCCAATCACTGGCGGATGCACTGATCCGGGCACTGTCGCAACCGGAACGTTTCCATGACATGGGACAGCAGGCGCGCGATTATGTCTGTACCCGGTTCAGTGAGCAGACCTTTACCCAGGCGGGGATGAGTATCCTGGAACGTGTGCGAACCATTACAGGAATTCGCAACTGATTGCCAAAGATCACCAACGCCACGCCATGGGCGCCATGTCAGGGACGTGGCGCCGGGAATTCATGATGGCTGGGGCACGCCGCAATGCGCCCCCGTCCGGTCTGCGCCTTATGTTCTATAATATATATTATGCCAACAAGTGTGTCCGTCTGGATGGGCATTGGCGCTTTGCGTCGCATTCCGGCATCATGAAATCCTGACTTACTGACGGATTGAATTCTGACCTATGGCTGACACGTTGCTGGCATGTATTCACGGCTTTGCGTTCTGTGGCATTGATGCCACACCCGTTAAGGTTGAAGTGCAACTTTCCACCGGGCTGCCATCATTCCTGATCGTCGGCCTGCCAGACAAGGCCGTCGCGGAATCCCGTGAACGTGTGCGTGCGGCCCTTTCGGCCATGGGGCTGGCGCTGCCGGCAAAGCGCATTGTCGTGAATCTGGCCCCGGCCAACCTCGCCAAGGAAGGATCACATTTCGACCTGCCCATCGCCCTTGCCCTACTTTGTGTCATGGGGGTCGTTCCTTATGATATGGCGAGCCGGTATGCGGCACTGGGTGAACTCTCGCTTGATGGTGGCATCAATCCCGTATGCGGCGTCCTGTCCGCGGGCATAAGCGCACATGATCTTTCGCTGGGCCTGATATGCCCACGCGCACAAGGCGTCGAAGCACGATGGGCCAGCGACGCGATGGACATCCTCGCCGCGGACAGCCTCCCTGCCCTTGTCAATCATTTTCGGGGCCAGCAGATCCTGACGCCTGTTGAACTCCCCGACCTTGGGCGGGACACATCCGGTACGCCCACTCTCGACCTGGCAGATGTACGCGGTATGGAAAGTCCGAAGCGCGCGCTGGAAATTGCAGCAGCCGGCGGGCATTCGCTGCTGATGTCCGGCCCACCAGGAGCCGGGAAATCCATGCTGGCCGCACGTCTGCCAAGCATATTACCCAACCTGACAGCAGAAGAAATCCTGGAAGTCAGCCGTATCCACAGCGTCAGCGGCCTGCTATCGGACGGACATCCGATTATGCGCCCTCCTTTTCGCGACCCGCACCACTCCACCAGTCAGGCGGCACTGGGTGGTGGTGGCGCACGCGCACGCCCCGGCGAAGTCAGCCTCGCACATCGGGGCGTACTGTTTTTGGATGAACTGCCAGAATTTTCCCGCCATGCACTGGAAACCCTTCGCCAGCCCCTTGAAACCGGTTCCATCACAATCGCCCGCGCGGCAGCACACGTGACCTACCCTGCCCGTTTTCAGTTCATTGCCGCCATGAACCCATGCCGTTGCGGATATCTTGGCGATGCCGCGCAGGAATGCCGCAAGGCGCCGCGCTGTGGCGAGGATTATCAGGCCCGCATTTCCGGCCCGCTTCTGGACCGTATGGACATGTATGTACGCGTCGAACCCGTACCCCTGGGGCAGATCGCCGGGCTTGAACGTGGGGAAAGCAGCGCCATCGTGGCCGAACGGGTTGAGGCGGCCTATGCGCGGCAGCGCAACCGGCAGGACGGCCTGCGCAACGCCGAAGCCAGTATCGACCTGTTCCCCATTCAGGCGTCAGCACGCGATTATGCCGTCATGGCCTCCGAACGTCTGCATCTGTCGGCCCGTGGTTATACCCGCCTGTTGCGCGTGGCGCGTACGATCGCAGATCTGGCAACCGTGGCAGAGATTGAGCAGGGTCATGTTGCCGAAGCCCTCGCCTATCGTTTGCGCCGCCCTGTACGAAGATAAAAAATCCTGTCTTCAGGTGCTTGCATCCCATCAAAGGATCGACTAATAACACCTCACCGAACGGATGGGTGCGTAGCTCAGCGGTAGAGCATCGCCTTCACACGGCGGGGGTCACAGGTTCAATCCCTGTCGCACCCACCATCCGGCCTTCCCCCTATAAAACAGAAATTTCTGGTGAATCTTGTTTTCATAAAAGATTCGCACGACCGCGCCCCAAAGAGCGATGTCCCGTTTTTTCTTATATAACCCCTTCCCGCCTCTATGCGTCAGTGACCGGACAGGTCGTGCGGCCCGCCCCTGTTTCGGGACGGGCCATATCAATTCCAGCCCGGATTAACGGACCTTCTTTTCACCCAGGATGTGAAGGCACAGCGCCCGCAGTTCGTCTGCCGTCACGCCCTCCGGGTTATGTTCCGCCTTCTTGGCGATGTCCTTTTCAATACCGGCATGTTCCTTACCAACATGCGCGGCAAGCATGATGACTTCCTCACGGGTCAGCAGCTTGGGTTCATGCTGCCCGCGAGCAGCCAGCTTCTGCAGGTGTTCAGTAGCGGAAGGCGTATGTGAATCGGTCATTTCAGTATCATCCCTTTGTGATTTCATCACTCTATCGTGGCGATCACAGTCCGGTAAGAAACGCACGGGCATGGCGGGGTTACGTGAAAAGCGCGATACCCAGCCCCGCGCCAGGCGCGCAACATCGGGACACTGTTTGAAAACAGCCCCTTGTATACAGCAGCCTGCGGGCAGGTCTTCAGAACCCGAACATATGGTCCAGCGAAAACACGCCATCCGCGCGCAGGCGTCCATGATATCCGAACAGGCGGCAGGACTGGTCACGGATCATGACATATCCACCCGCCCCCGTGCGATCTATGGCATCCTGCCCGAAAATCAGGTGTGGCCAGAGCGTCAGCGACCCACGTGCGGGAATGCTGACCTGCCTTTCCCCTATCTTCCGGCCCGTTTCGTCATGCAGGACCAGCACGGTAGAAGATCTGTCATGCCACGCGCCCGACACGGGATAGATAAGATGACAGAAACTTGGCGCATGTCCCGCACCAGCCTGCAGGAAAAGACGTGTCGTCAACCCCGGCGGTGGCCCGGAATAAGATTGCGGTTCGTTGCGATAGGTCATGACCGTGTTGAAGATATGCGCCCCGAAACTGGTTTCCGCGACATGTCCCGTCATCAGATCTTCATACCGTATCAGGGCATGCAGCCAGCCATCCGCATGCCCCCCGTCACGGAAGTCATAGACCAGTTCCCCATGCCCTGCCCGCCCGGTGATGTCGGACAGGTCCTGCGCCATCTCAAAACCACGCGTCAGGCACCCAAGAAAACGTGAACCTGACGGTCGCCCCTCCTCGTCAAAACAGTCGATCCGCACTGGCATCGTCTCCAGCGCATGCGACATGGGCGCGGGTTGCAGTGTCGTGCGGTAACGCGCAGGATCGGGCACCGGGAACGGCAGGAGATAGCCCCGCCCGAAAAAACGCGATGGCAGGCTGGCAATCCCGGGATCATGCCCAAGGTCGCTGCGTTCCACATTCAGATGCGCAATGCGGATGCCAGTAGACGCCCGGATTTCATAGCGCGGACGCACCACATGATAACCGCCATGGAACTCAAGCTGCTCAGGCCATGCGGCGTGGGGCAGGTATTCGTTTACGCATACCCCCACCGTTTCATATGGGCCAAGGGGCCGGTCGATGGAAACCCGCGTATCATGGCCCATGCGTCCCAACGCCATGGCATTGGCGGGAACAGGCACCGCATGACTGTTCTGGACCCACAGGATCACCTGTTCCCCCTGGCGGGGCGCAGGCAGGTTGGCATAGCGTTCGGCAGGCCAGGCATTGGCATCATGCGTGACGGACAGGGTATTGCTGGCATCATCGCCATGGATTTCCAGCGCATATTTGACAACATCATGTCCCGCCACCCCAAGGACATGGATAAAAAGCTGGCCCGTAAAGGCGCCAAGGCCAAAACGACGCCGGACCTGCGCACTCTCCACAATGATTGACTGTTCTGGCGCGAAGGGGCCTTCAACCCAGCTTGCAAGGGGATGGCCATCCTGACCGAACAGGCGCAGCCATAACCGGACTTCGCCCGCGCCATAACGTGCCCAGTAATTGGTGGTGACAAGACGGGTGGACAGCCCCCCCTCATCGCGGAAAAATGCATGATTTGTCGCGAAATTCAGGCGATTGAGATAGGTCCCCGCGACAGTAAGCATCCCGTCAGGCAACCGGGCATCCGCCAGCGTGAAGATTTCCACCCCCACAGGCAGGATGTCACGCAGCCGGGTGCAGACCCGTTCATGTTCGAAATCCAGCGCCCACACAGCCCGCACGGGGGCCTGCGGCAGATCGGCAAGTGCCCGGGTCAGGCCACAGGCTGTTGGCTGCCCCACCTTCTCGCTATCATGGACATAGATACCCTCAATCCGCATTTCCTGCGGCAGGAGCGCAAGGAGGGTAGCCGCATGTCCGGCCGGGTCATAGATCGCAACCGGCCCCTTATCGTGGAACACCCGCACCAGCGCCGCCAGACGCTCCGCCGCCAGGGGATGGGAAAATGCCTTGTAGGCGATATTGCCGCCAGTGCGTGCGTCATAGGTGCGGATATCGAGCATGCCTGTTTTATGTCATAATTGCCTGCTGGAAACACGCATTATTCGCAGATCATTTCAGGTTCAGCCTGTGACGCATTTCCTGCGCGACAGCCTGCGTGTCATCCAGCGGCGCAACCGGCCAGTCACGCATGCGCCCGTCAAATACCCGGATACGTCCCGCCTGTGTCAGGTCCTGCATGAACAGCCCGATCCGACGCGAACGCCCCGGCAACGCCGCGACCATGACCGGCGCCTGCGTCGCCACGGCCTCTGATATCATCGAAACACTGTCCGCCGTCACCACAATGGCGTCCGCGCAGGCAAGCAGGCCGAGATAGGGATTCTCCCCTTCCATGTCCCACACCCATGCCCCCTTGGGCGACAGGTGGTGCGACAGGATCTCCCTGACCTCCACACCGGTTCGCCGCGACGGGGTCAGCGCCAGGCCCACCCCGTCGCAGTCGATCATCCGCCCGAGCTGCGCGGCAAGGGCGTGCCCCTCCGCCGCACCAAGCCGGAATCGCCCATTCCCCCCACCGACAAGGACACTGACCAAAGGGCGTGGCAGGTGGGCAAGGCGTGGCGCCCATACGCGCCGGGCCTGCGCAAGGCATTCGGGGGAGACACCATGCAACGCCGTGCGTGACAGTACGACGTTCGGGCCTGAAATCTCGTCATGGCGGTTGGCGATCACCAGGTCGAATTTCCGCAGGTCCATGCGCGGGTTCTGTATCTGCACCACCCGGCCACCGCGTGCCCGCATGGCCGCGCCAACCGCCCCCCCCGTGCCACCGATGCTGATCATCACGCCCGACGGCCCCATGCAGGTTGCGGGCATCTGCAACGGACGGATGGCACGCAGGGGCATGGGCCACCATGATGCAGGCAGGTAACGCCAGCCGGGGCGTACCATGACCGGGCAGAGCACGGGGGTAAGCCCCGCACGCCGCGCGAGGCCGAAAGCCTGTGATTTCATGCCGGCAAAATCTTCGGCGATCACACCGGCCGTGGGATCGGCGGGGGGCATCAGTGGGGGCGTCATGGCATGCATCTGGCGCACCGGGAATCGCAACGTCAATCCCTTTCCCTTTTCCTGGGGGGGCAAAGCACTGTATGGCTTGGCGCGATGACCGAAGATCCCTGCGCCTCCTTTGTTGAAACCGGCCTTACGGCACCCGTGCGGGACAACCTGTCGCGCATGGGGGTACGCATTCCCTCGCCCATTCAGATACAGGCCATTCCCCCGATTCTGTCCGGGCGGGACGTGGAAGGCATCGCCCCGACCGGCACCGGCAAAACCATCGCGTTTGCCGCCCCCCTTACGCAGCGTCTGCTTGGGGCGCCACATGAACGCATCCCCCATGTGGCACGCATCATCTGCCTGTCCCCCACACGGGAACTGGCCAACCAGACCGGCGGGGCATGGCGCGGATGTGCGAAAGGCACCGGCCTGAAGGTGGTGGTGACCATCGGTGGCGTGCCAAGGGCGCGGCAGGTGCGCGACCTGGAGGCGGGCGCGGATATCCTTGTCGCCACGCCCGGACGTCTTGTGGACCTGTTATCCGATGGTGCGGTGGTGGCAGATGCCACGACGGCCCTTGTGGTGGACGAGGCTGACCGGATGCTCGATCTTGGTTTCATCGACGACATGATGTCCATCGCATCCCGCCTGCCGGTCACGCACCAGACATTGCTGTTTTCCGCCACCATGCCTGCCGAAATTGTCGATCTGGGGCGCAGGCTGCTGCACCGGCCAGTGCGGGTGAAGGTGGACGCCGCCGATGCCCCGCCACCACGTATCCGCCAGCAGGTCATGTTCATCCCCCCCCGACACAAGCTGGGTGCGCTGGTGTCTTTCCTGTCCACCCACCCGTCGCGGCGTGTTTTGATCTTTACCGAAACCCGGCGGCAGGCGGATGACCTGGCAAACGCTCTGGGACGGGAGATGACATGCGGTGTCATGCATGGTGAACACACGCAGGCGCGACGGGAACGTACGTTGCGTGATTTCCGCGATCACAAGCTGCATGTCCTGATCGCAACGGATGTGATGGCACGGGGTATTGACGTGGAAGATGTCATGCTGGTGGTCAATTACGATATTCCCCGCCAGGCTGAGGCTTATGTACATCGCATCGGGCGTACGGCGCGCGCGGGCCGCCAGGGAAGCGCACTGTCACTCTGCGCACCAGAAGAGCGCCTGTTGCTCAAGGACATCGAACGCGTGACAGGCGCGCGGCTGAAGGCAATCGATCCCCCCGCATAATGCCGACTGGATCATCCCCACTGAATAATTCCCGCGGCGCAATCTGCCTGCGTAAAGCACGCGTGATGCTGGCGTATAAATGAACGTGCCATGGATTGCAGGCCGTGGGCGAGGCGATAAACTTGCCCCATGACCCCTCGCCTCCGTCCCCACCGGCATCCTGAAGGTGCGTGCTGCCCTGCTGTACGGGACATGCTGCCCGCATGAAGCACCTTCCCCCTGTGGACGCCGTCCCGATACGCACGCGCCGTCGTGGCGTCTTCATGGAAACACTGCCCCCCCCGCCTGCGCCTTTGCCACGCTTCAAGGTCGAGGTTCCTCCCCCCGACCTGTCCGCATGGCGCGAGGGCAATTGCGGCATTCCCGGCGTCATGCATTTCGAAAGCCGCCGTGTCGGACCACATGTCGTGGTGGTGTGCCTGATCCACGGCAATGAATATACCGGCGCAATCGTAATGGACGAATTGCTGCGTGCGCGCATACGTCCCGCCACAGGGCGACTGTCTGTCATCTTCGCCAATATTGGGGCGCTGGCACAGTTTGATCCCGAACGTCCGGTGGCCTCACGCTTCATTGACGAAGACATGAATCGTGTCTGGTCCGAAAACACATTGCATGGCGCACGGTCTTCGCATGAACTTGACCGCGCGCGGCAGATCCTGCCGGTCATCCACACGGCGGACATTCTGATGGACCTGCATTCCATGCTGTGGCCCGGCAGGCCGCTGATCCTGTCGGGGCGGGCTGCGCGCGGCATCACCCTTGCGCAACAGATCGGTGCGACGAAACTGATTGTTGCAGATGACGGCCATGCCGATGGCACACGCCTGATCGACTTTGCACGCTTTTCCTCCCCCCATACGCAGGCACGCGCATGCCTGCTGGAAGCAGGGCAGCACTGGCAGGTGCAAACACTGCATACCGCGCGCAGGGCCGTACGTGCCCTGTTGCGCCCGTCCTGCCTCCTGACAGGGAATATCCAAAAAACATGGGAGGTCGAAAAAACAATCGCCGAAACACCGCCTACAACGCGCATGCGATGCATGGTGGTCACGGACCTTGTTCGTGCGCAGTCCTCGCGCTTTACCTTTGTCTCGCCGTTCTGCGGCGGGGATATCATCGCACAGCGTGGCACGCTGCTGGCACGCGATGGCGATGACGAAATACGTACGCCCTATGACGACTGCATGCTGGTCATGCCCAACCTGCGACCGGGCCGGGGGCAGACCGCGCTGCGCCTTGCACGGCATGTCCCGTGATGGGCGGCAGGCAATAGAGCCCCAAACCCGGTATCGCGAGACGTAATCTGGCGTGGATTTTGACCGTAACACTTTGAAGGACGCCGCCTTCATGGAAAAAGACGGCGCCCGACAGTCACGTCATGACGTTATCCACGAACCTTCGCAGGTGGATAACGCATCAGACCCGATCAGGAATAGATCGGGAAACGCGCGCACAGCGCCTTGACACGTGCATGCACGTCCTGCTCCGTCTTCGGGCAGCCTTCTTCGCCCCCCTTTGCCAGCGCACTCAGCACTTCATCAATCATCAGGCCGACCTCACGGAACTCCGCCGCGCGGAAACCACGTGCCGTCGCAGCCGGACTGCCGAGGCGGATGCCCGACGTGATGGCAGGTTTTTCAGGGTCGAAGGGAATGGCGTTCTTGTTCGCGGTAATGCCCGCGCGTTCCAGACTGCGTTCGGCGGCACGGCCCGTCACACCCTTGGGACGCAGATCAACAAGGATCAGGTGACAATCCGTGCCGCCCGTGACGATATCAAACCCACGTTCCACCAGTGTTTCACCCAGCACACGGGCATTGTCGGCAACCGCCTTCTGATACTCGATGAAATCGGGACGCAGGGCCTCGCCAAAAGCCACGGCCTTTGCGGCGATGACATGCATCAGCGGCCCCCCCTGAAGGCCGGGGAAAACGGCTGAATTGATCTTCTTGGCAAGATCGGCATCATTGGTCAGGATCAGGCCACCGCGCGGACCGCGCAGGGTCTTGTGCGTTGTGCTGGTCACGACATGGGCATGCGGAAGAGGCGAAGGATACAGTCCCGCCGCGACAAGCCCGGCGAAATGGGCCATGTCCACCATCAAGAAGGCGCCGACCTCATCCGCAATCGCACGGAAACGTGCGAAGTCGATGATGCGGGGATAGGCCGAGCCCCCCGCCACGATCAGCTTCGGCTTTGCCTCACGCGCCAGGCGTTCCATTTCCTCGTAATCCAGCAGGCCGTCTTCCTGACGCACGCCGTACTGCACCGCATTGAACCACTTGCCCGAATAGTTCGGGGCCGCGCCATGGGTCAGATGGCCACCTGCGGCAAGGCTCATGCCCAGCACGGTATCGCCCGGCTGCACCAGCGCCATGAATGCCGCCTGGTTGGCATTTGCGCCGGAATGCGGCTGCACATTGGCGAACTGCGCGTTGAACATCTTCGTCACGCGTTCGATGGCCAAGGCCTCGACCTTGTCCACCTCCACACAGCCACCGTAATAGCGGCGACCGGGATAGCCTTCGGCGTATTTGTTCGTCAGGACACTGCCCTGCGCGGCCATGACGGCGGCGGACACCATGTTTTCACTGGCGATCAGTTCGATGCCGTCGCGCTGACGGATTTTCTCCGCCTCGATGATATTCGCGACATCCGCATCGACCTCGCTGAGGGGGGCACGAAAAAACTGCTTCAGGCCTGTCTGGTTCATAGGGTCCGACACCGTTATAATTCTCCATCGTCTAAAGACGGCTGATGCCTTCCTTGTGCAAGAGGGCATGGATACAGCGTTGCTATGTGCCATATCGTGGCGGTTAGACAACGCCAAAATGACGGAGCGTCCTGATTTGATCCTTTCCTGTGTCCCGATTGACGGGAAATATCGCGCATGACACGCACCGTAAGCAGTGGTTTCCTTGCATCCCTCCTGCGGCGGCAGAACGTGTCGGTCAAAGCCTCCTCAGCCGGGGGGCTGAAACGCGTGCTGGGGCCGGTCAACCTGATCGCGCTGGGCGTGGGGGGCACGATCGGCGCGGGCCTGTTCTCCCTGACCGGGATCGCCGCCTCCACCAATGCGGGGCCTGCGGTCGTATTGTCCTACCTGCTGGCGGCCATTGCATGCAGCTTTGCCGGGCTGTGTTACAGCGAACTCGCCAGCATGATCCCGATCGCGGGCAGCGCCTATACCTATGCCTATGCCGCGCTTGGTGAACTGGTGGCATGGATCATCGGGTGGGACCTTGTGTTGGAATATGCAGTCGGGGCGGCCGCCGTCTCCGTCAGTTGGTCACGCTATGTGACATCGCTGCTTGCGGGCTGGGGGATCGGGATTTCCCCGCGCCTGACCGCCTCCCCGTTTGAAACGGTACTGCTGTCCGATGGGACGCAGGCACATGGGCTGATCAACCTGCCTGCCGCCTTCATCATCGTGGCCATTTCCTTGCTGCTGATACGCGGCATTTCTGAATCCGCACGGGTCAATGGCGTTATCGTGGTCATAAAGCTGGCGATCATCGCGGCTGTGATCGGCTTTGGCCTGCCCTATATCAAGGTGGCGAACTATACCCCCTTCATTCCGCCCAATACCGGGGAATTCGGGCATTTCGGCTTTTCCGGCGTGATGCGCGCGGCAGGGACGATCTTCTTCGCCTATGCGGGGTTTGACGCCATTTCCACCACCGCACAGGAAACACGCAATCCCGCCCGTGACATGCCGATTGGCATCCTGGGCAGCCTGCTGATCTGCACGCTGGCCTATGTGCTGTTTTCCTTCGTGCTGACAGGGCTGGTCAATTACAAGGACATGCTGGGCGATGCGGCCCCCGTTGCAACGGCCATCGACCAGACACCTTTCGGCTGGCTGAAGGTCGCGGTGAAGATTGGTGTCATCTGCGGGTTTACATCGGTACTGCTGGTACTCCTTCTGGGACAGAGCCGGGTCTTTTACGCCATGTCACGCGACGGGCTGCTGCCGCGGATCTTCAGTGTGACCCATTCCGTGCGCCAGACGCCCGCCTATTCACACCTGTTCTTCATGCTGCTGACCGGCAGTTTCGCGGCGTTCCTGCCCATCGACCAGCTTGCGCACATGACCTCCATCGGCACATTGCTGGCCTTTGCCATTGTCTGCCTGGGCGTCATCATGCTGCGCATGCATGAACCCGACCGCACCCGCGCCTTTCGCGTGCCGGGGGGATATGTCATCCCGGTGCTGGGCATCGTATCATGCCTTGCCGTCATGGCTTCGCTCGACGGGCTGACATGGGTCCGCCTTATCATATGGCTGGCGGTCGGGATCATGATCTACCTCTGCTATGGACATCGCAACAGTGTCCTGGGTCGCAGCAACGCAGGACATAAAGAGGACGATGCATAGGGCACGCACCGGATTTCATGTCCTGCGGGTTAACGCATCATAATTTGGCATCACACAGGCCCGGTTCCATACTCGGGCCGCTTTTTTCAGGAGGCTGCATTTCATGACCATCGGTCGTTTTCCCCATACCCGCCTGCGACGTAACCGACGGGACAGTTTCACCCGTCGCCTTGTGCGCGAAACCACGCTGACGACCGATGACCTGATCTGGCCGATTTTCGTTACCGAAGGCACGGATAGCGTCACCGATGTCGCCTCCATGCCCGGTGTGCGCCGCGTCAGCCTCGACCGGTTAGCCGCCCATGTGGAACCTGCGGCAAAGCTGGATATCCCTGCCCTTGCCCTGTTTCCCATCACGCCGACGGAACTGCGTGATGAAAAAGGGACCGAAGCCCTGAACCCCGACAGCCTGATGTGCCGTGCGGCACGCCTGCTGAAGCGTGAATTCCCGGAAATCGGCCTGATTGGCGACGTGGCGCTCGACCCCTATACCAGCCACGGCCATGATGGGTTGATCGAGGACGGATATGTCATCAACGACCCATCCGTGAAAATCCTGACCCAGCAGGCGCTGAACCAGGCGGCAGCCGGGATCGACATCATCGCCCCATCGGACATGATGGACGGGCGCATCGGTTCCATCCGTCAGGCACTTGACGCACAGGGCATGCACGACACGCGCATCATGTCCTATGCCGTCAAATATGCCAGTGCATTCTATGGCCCGTTCCGTGATGCACTGGGATCTGGCGGGTTGCTGAAGGGGGACAAGAAGACATATCAGATGGACCCCGCCAATAGCGACGAAGCCCTGCGTGAGGTTGCCCTTGACCTTGATGAAGGTGCCGACATGGTCATGGTCAAACCCGGCATGCCATATCTGGACATCATCCAGAAAGTGCGTGAAAGATTCGCGGTACCGACCTTCGCCTATCAGGTATCTGGTGAATATGCGATGATCATGGCGGCGATCCAGAACGGATGGCTGGACCGTGATCGCACGATCCTGGAAAGCCTGACTGCCTTTAAGCGTGCGGGCGCCAATGGGGTCCTGACTTATTTCGCACTTGATGCCGCACGGCTCCTGCTCGAAGGCTGATCTGCCCCCCGATACCGACGCGAAAGAGATGTGATCGCGTCGGTATTGCGGTTTGTAATGCGATCCAGCCAAAGATACGTTATCATCACGGCCATCGTTCTGTTTTCCCATCCCTGCGCATTGGTATTTTTAACCGATGGAGGGAATGAAAACGGGCATCGTGAACTGCTGGTGAACCCGTATGACCTATACATCACCACGGCATCCGCAACTGTTCTATACAACTGCGCCGATGCCCTGCCCCTATCTGCCGGAGCGTATGGAGCGCAAGGTCGTTACCGATATTACCGGCCCACAGGCGGAACAGCTTCATAATCGGCTTTCCAGTGCTGGTTTCCGCCGCAGCCACACAATCGCCTATGCGCCGGTCTGCGCCGGATGTACCGCCTGCGTGCCCATTCGCCTGCCGGTCAACCGCTTCCGCCCCGATCGCACGCAACAGCGTATTTTCCGCCGTAACCGCGAACTGCTCAGCATGGATGTCCTGCCCCGTGCGACAGAAGAACAATTCGCCCTGTTCCGGCGATATCAACTGTCACGACATGGCAATGGCGACATGGCAGGCATGAATGCGGGCGATTACCGTAACATGATCGAAGATACGCCCATCCGGACCTTCATGATCGAATTCCGTGACCATAGCGGCCAACTGATCTGTGTCAGCCTGCTGGACCGGGTCGAAGACGGGCTCTCGGCCGTCTATACCTTTTTCGATCCTGATATGCCACGACGTTCCCTTGGTACTTATGCCATCCTGTATCTGGTGGAGCGTGTCCGCATGATGGGGCTGTCACACCTCTATTTAGGATACTGGATCAAGGGTAGCCCCAAGATGGCATACAAATCGCGCTTCCGCTCTGCAGAGATCATGCGGCGTGGCGTGTGGACCGAACTGGTGGAACCCCAGCACGATACATCACATTTCCTGCCGGTACTGCCGGTTACGGTGGGATAGTCTCTCCTCCCCCCGACGACGGTTTGGGCAGCACGGTTTGAACTGTTCAAGTCCAGAGCATATGTCGACTGGCCCCCCATGCCTCCAGACTTTATCGCCCATCAACAATGGAAAAATCCTTTCAATAATATTGGGGTTTTCTGAAGACAGGAGAAACATATTTCTGCCGTAGTGCTTAAAATCTCACATCAAAATAAATCATTAATACTTCCATACGCAAATAAAAAACCATTAGATCATATTATTTCTTATAAGAGATAAAATTTATAGATACAATGCTTGCATTTACTTAATTAAATTTATGATTTCAGTGTTATTATACGAAAAAACAAATAGAAAAATAAATACTACATGAATTATATTATGGAAAATCTCTTTATGTGGGAACCATTCCAAAAGAGATGTTGTAGAGGCACAGACACACATGATGCCCATTTGAATATATTTCTATTTTTTTTGTAGGATATTATGCATCTTAATTCGCATGTTTATGCGAATTAAAAAGGACACTCTCAGGTGCCCTTGGATAATTGCTAGATACTGGCTTTCCACCCGAAATGATATCAGGGGATATCTGTTCTGGTTACTCTGGCTTTGCGTGGGTCAGTAATTCTGGATTTGCATGAAAATGGCTGACAGAGCGGAAAACCGACCTTAAGGTTCTATACAGCTTTCTACAAACACTTATTTCATGCCTATAAGGCATTGATTTCATTGCAGAAAAAATAATGGCTGGGGGACCTGGATTCGAACCAGGGCTGACCGGGTCAGAGCCGGTAGTTCTACCGCTAAACTATCCCCCAGCAGATCTACCCCGTTAAGGTAGAAAGCGCTGTCGTTGCGGTGAAGGGGTGATAGCATCGGTGCATGAGGTGCGCAACCACCTTTTTTCGATCTTTTCATGCAATTACATATTTGACTTGCGTTTAATGCAGGACAGTCCCCACAATGATGGAATGCCTTGAAAGGCAAAGGATTGCACGCATGCTCCACGACGTTCCCCGTCCCGCTGTGCCGGGACAAGGCCACCAGATGTTCGGGATGTCTGATTTCAGGCGTCTTCCGTACGCCGCGCCCTTGTACGCGGCTCTGGATCTGGGAACTCACAACTGCCGCCTGATGGTGGCCGCCCCTGCCGGACGCGGCTTTCGTGTCATAGACAGCTTCAGTCGCGTCGTGCGGCTTGGCGAGGGACTGCATCACACGGGACGCCTTGGGCAGGATGCGATGGCCCGCACGGCCGACGCCCTGCGGGCATGTGCCTTACGAATGCGCCGTGCCGGACTGAAGAAATATACAGCCATCGCGACGGAAGCCTGCCGTCGTGCTGAAAATGGACTGGCGTTCCTTGATGGCATCCGCGCCGAAACCGGGTTGTCCATTTCCATCATCTCCGCGCGCGAAGAAGCGGAACTGGCGCTGACAAGTTGCGCCTCGCTGTTGCATGACGGTCGCTTCTCCCCCCTGCGGGAACGTGCATTGCTGTTTGATATCGGTGGCGGATCGACGGAAATTGCATGGGTGCGTACAGACCATGCCCGCGCGCGGCAGTCCCTGATCGGGTATCTGAGCCTGCCGATGGGCGTGATCACCATATCGGAACAGCTTGGCGATTCGGCATTTACGCCCGGGGGATACCGGCACATGGTCGCGATGGTCCGTGCGCAGCTGGAAGCGTTTGAGGACGTACATTGCATCCGGCGTGAAATTGCATGTGGCAATGTCGTATTGATGGGCACCAGCGGTACGGTAACGACGCTGGCCAGTGTCGCGCTGGGACAGGTCCGTTATGACCGGTCCATGATTGACGGCGCGACCCTGTCAATGACGCAGGCGCTGAAGGTGATCAGGCGACTGAATGGCATGGATCGGGCGGGGTTGTCCGGCCATGTGGGAATCGGCCCTGACCGTGCGCGCTATATCATGGCGGGTTGCGCGATTTTCGAGGCAATCCAGCAGGCATGGCAGGTGCCCGAAGTGGTCGTGGCGGATCGAGGATTGCGTGATGGCATGCTTTTGCGCATGATTGACAGGAGTTCGCGTATCGCTTTGCAGCCGGTACCTTCATCCTTTTCTCCTGTCCGGCACAAGCTGAGGCCGACGAACGGTCCCTTACATGAAACGACGACCAGCAGACCCTAAACCCAGAATTCCGGGAAAATCACGTTCCAGCAGCCTGACCCCTGGCGAAACCCTGTCCAGTGCCGATTCCGGCGCTGTCCGTTCCGCCCGGAACCAGACCGTGACCGTCAAGAAGGCGCGCGGCCGCACCACGGCGCAGCATCGCTGGCTTCAACGGCAGCTTAACGACCCTTACGTGCAGGCGGCACAGAAACAGGGCTGGCGTTCACGTGCCGCATTCAAGCTGATAGAGCTTGACGACCGTTTTCACCTGATCCGGCCGGGCATGCGCGTGGTTGATCTTGGCGCCGCCCCCGGTGGGTGGGCACAGGTGGCAGTAAAACGGGGGGCAAGCCACGTCATAGGCGTGGACCTTTTGCCGGTTGACCCGGTGCCGGGCGCCACAATCATCGAGGGGGATTTTAACGATCCCGACATGCCAGAACGCCTGCGTGAACTGCTTGACGGTGCGCCGGACCTGGTGATGTCCGACATGGCCCCCAATACCACCGGACATGCCCCGACGGACCACCTGCGCATCATCGGCCTTGCCGAACTGGCACTGGACTTCGCGACCCAGATTCTCGCACCAGGGGGGAGCTTCATTGCCAAGGTGTTTCAGGGAGGGGCGGAAAAGCAGATGCTTCAGGCGCTGAAACGTTCCTTTGGGCAGGTCCGGCATGCAAAGCCACCAGCCAGCCGCAAGGAATCCAGTGAACTTTATGTCATCGCCACCGATTTCCGGGGACGTGATACGAACTAAGTGCCGGGGGCCTGCCCCTTTTCCCGGTTCTGAGTGGGGGGGACAGGCCGGGATTATGTTACGGGGTGTTCCACAGCCACGCTGCACCCCGGACGCCGGAACTGTCGCCATGGACATTCTTGACGATGGGGGTGTTGCAATTGGGGGTGATCGCATACCGCCGCATCATCGGGGGCACACGGTCATAAATGTCCTTGATATTGGACACACCACCGCCAAGCACGATGACATCAGGGTCAAGAAAATTGATCGCCAGCGCACAGGCACGCGCCATGCGCTCCATGTACCGGTCCAGCGCCCCGATGGCTGTGATATCGCCACCTTCCGCCGCCTCCACAATACCGCCCGCGCTGCGGTGCCCGGGACCTTTCCAGTCCTGCGCAAGGGCCGATCCACTCAGGAAACGCTCCATACACCCTTCGTTGCCGCAGAAGCATTTGGGCATGGGGAATTCCTCCAGCCGCGGCCACGGCAAGGGGACATGCCCCCATTCCCCCGCGATATGATGCGCCCCGATGATCAGCTTGTGGTCCGTGACAATGCCCGCCCCCATGCCTGTGCCGATAATGACGCCAAACACGGTCTTGTACCCCTGCCCCGCCCCATCAATGGCTTCGGACAGGGCAAAGCAGTTCGCATCATTTTCCACCCGGACATCGCGGCCAAGGGCCTCGGTCATATCCTTGTGCAGGGGCTGGTTATTCAGCCATGTGGCATTCGCATTCTTGATAACATGCGTGTCGGGACTGATGGAGCCGGGAATACCGATTCCCACCGTGCCCTGACCGCCAAGTTCGTTGTCCACGCCCGCGATCAGTTCACACATGGCACGAATGGCGCCACTATAATTGCCGGGATTGGTAATACGCCGACGGACCAGCTCCTGCCCGTCCTGGCCAAGGGCCGCGATCTCGATCTTGGTGCCACCAAAATCGATTCCGATACGATAAGGCCCCATCAGCAGCTACTTTCGTGCGTCATGATTACATCCATGGCTTGTTTTCTTTTATGATCCGAACCTGGTCAGATTTCAAACCCCGCCCAGTCCCAACATGCCGGGGATGGGCCCCGTGTCAAAGGAACAGACGTGGCATGAACGAAATCCTACTTGATGCACGCGGACTGACATGTCCACTCCCCGTGTTAAAGGCAAACCGGATATTGCGTGGCATGCCTGGTGGTGGTCGCCTGCGTGTCATGGCCACCGATCGTGCATCCGTTGCCGATTTTCAGGCCTTCTGTCGGGAGACCGGGCATGCGCTCATCGCATTCGGTGAAGAGGGCGGCACCCTGTCTTTTGTCATTCGACGCAAGCAAGATACTGTAAATAAATAGTTTTTAATGGATTGGCATTGTCGTGGGCAGATATCCATGCAAGATGCCGTAACCTTTGCCAAGCAATCTGGCGACAATCGCGTGATATGTCCCCTTGGCAGAAGGCCGCCCAAAGTTGTAATTCCTGCGCCACCATGACGATGAAAGTGTGACATGCCGATGACAGATGACCTGACTTCCCTTTCCTTCGAGGATGCGCTTGCCGAACTGGAAGGCATTGTCCGTCAGTTGGAAGGCGGTCAGCTCAGGCTGGAAGATGCCATCAAGGCATATGAGCGTGGCGCTGCCCTTCGCCAGTATTGTGAGACCAGGTTGAACGAGGCCGAGGCCCGCGTTCAGGCGATCATCCAGCGTGCCGATGGTTCGCTGGATACGAAATCTATGGATTGATGCGTCAGATGAGCCAAACAACAGCACCCTCGCCCGAAAAAGACGGCAAGGACCGTATGGTCCGTCTGCGCGCCTCCCTTGCCGCGCGGGCCGAAGCGGTCGAACACACGATTGATCGCCTGCTGGCGCCGGTCAGTGGCGGCGAAGCCCGCCTGATTGATGCCATGCGCTATGCCACGCTTGGCGGGGGCAAGCGCCTTCGTGGGTATCTGGTGGCCGAGGTGGCCAGCATGTTCAAGGTCGAGGAGGCCGGGGCCTATCGCGCCGCCGCGTCTGTCGAAATGCTGCATGCCTATTCGCTTGTGCATGATGACCTGCCGGCGATGGATGATGATGACCTGCGTCGCGGCCAGCCCTCCACCCATCGCAAGTTTGACGAAGCAACGGCCATTCTGGCGGGCGACGCGTTGCAGACCATGGCGTTCGGCATCCTGGCCGATCCCGCGACCCATCGCGATGCCGGTGTGCGTATCGACCTTGTCACCACACTGGCCGCCGCATCTGGCGCCGCCGGCATGGTGGGCGGGCAGATGATCGACATGGAGGGCGAAGGCCGTTCCCTGTCGCTTGAGGAAGTGGCGCGCCTGCATGCGCTCAAGACCGGCTGCCTGATCCGCTATTCGGCCGAAGCCGGGGCGATCCTCGGACAGGCGGCACCGGATCTGCGTGAACGCATCGCGGCCTACGGACGTGACCTTGGCGCCGCGTTCCAGGTGGCGGACGACGTGCTTGACGCCACGGCAAGCGCCGAGGAACTCGGCAAGACAGCAGGCAAGGACGAAGCCGCCGGCAAGTCCACCTATGTCGCCCTCCTTGGCGTAGAGGGCGCCGCACATGAGGCACGCCGCATCGCGGCGCAAGCCGAGGCGCATCTCGATATCTTCGGGTCCGAGGCAGATCGCCTGCGCGACCTTGTGAATTACGTGGTAGAACGCAGGAACTGAGCGCATGACTGATACCCCGACCCCCAAGGCGGATGCGTGGGGATCGATCCCGACGCTGGGCCGTTTTGCGCAGCTTGACCGTGTGCGTTACCCGCATGACATGCGCAACCTTTCGGTGGAGCAGCTCAGGGCGCTTGCGGACGAGCTGCGGGCGGAGACGATCGACACGGTGTCAACCACCAGCGGGCACCTTGGCGCGTCGCTTGGGGTTGTGGAACTGAC
>ERZ746981.38-NODE-38-length-130909-cov-41.608200_pt1 | contig 130909 bp, 120 predicted proteins | sample MGYA00374948_ERZ746981 | MGnify/ENA primary metagenome ERZ746981 (study PRJEB28757, sample SAMN06711160) | food metagenome | host: microorganism | place: China:Harbin | collected 2017-01-30 | study: EMG produced TPA metagenomics assembly of the Analysis of... | reverse complement strand
AGCCTGTCACCATCGCCCGCGGCCTTTTCCTCCGCATCGGCCTGCGCGCGTTCTGAATCGCGCACCGTCGCAGGGTCAATCTGCTGGACCAGCGGGGTGGAATTGCCAAGGCGGGCGCGGTCCTGCACAAGCTGGGTGAGGGGTGTCTGGGCGTGGGCTTCGGGACTGCCGGCAGTGCAGCAGCCCAGTAATATGATGCGGGGCAGGTACCTGCGCACCCGCAGGGAATGAAAGAATTTCATCTACAAAAACATCCCGTCAGGATGGGTCTGGTCATAACCGGCCACCACGCGGCGTTAACCGGGTGTCTGGTCGGTGCGGAACTGGCAATACGGGATGTTAACTGGTCGGATACATTCTTTTATGCCCATCTCCGGGAATACCCGCCCGGCGATATGGTAGGTGGACAACGGCAGGTCTCCTGGCTTGCGGGTCATTGCATTTCATCTACCTTCCCGGCCGGAGCCAGTGGTTGCCGCCTGATGGCGACGCCAGATGAAATACTCTCCGCCTACAGTTGCGGGTACAGCTACCGACTGCGACCCCGGGCATTGCACCCTGCCGGGTCTACGGCATTCCCTCTTTTACCCGCTTGCGCGGGACCGTTGACTGATGGGGCGGACTATAATGCCTGCCGTCCTGCATGCAAGCTCAGCCCGGTGTCCGGTCAAGCAGGCATGCGACTTCATCGGCGGTCGGTGCCGCTTCGGCCGCACCCGCTCGGGTGGTGGCCAGCGCTCCGCAGGCAGCCGCGTAGCGCACGGCTTCGCCCAGCGTCGCCCCACGCGCCAGCGCAGTCGCCAGTCCGGCGTTGAAACAGTCCCCGGCCGCGACCGTATCAATCGCCCTGACCGCGAAAGGTGGTACGAAACCCCGTGTCGTGGCGGTGGAATATACCACGCCCCGGTGCCCCAGCTTGATGATGGCCGTGTGCGTGCCGCGTTCATGCAGGATCCGGGCGGCGTGCAGGGCGGTAGCTTCATCGACGGGCAGGATGCCGGTCAGTTCGCGCGTTTCGTTTTCATTGGGGGTCAGGATATCCGCCAAGGCGAATAAGGCGTCGGGCAGACCGGTTGCAGGCACCGGGGCCGGGTCCAGCACGACCGGTATGTTCCGGGCACGGGCCTGTCGTGCGACGGCCTGCACCAGATTCGCATCCATTTCCATCTGCATCATGACTACTGCCGCATTGTCCAGCACCGGGGCCAGATGGGCACAGGCTTCGGCCCCATGGGCCATGTTGGCGCCGCCATCCACCAGAATCTGGTTTTCCCCCGCATGGTTGATGGTAATGAAGGCCCGGCCCGTGCCCGCCTGCGGATCGGCCAGAAGCCAGCGCGCGTTCACCCCGGCATCGTGCAGGGTGGTGCGCGCCATCTCGGCCAGCATGTCGGTTCCGGTCCAGCCAGCCAGTGCCACGTCCTGTCCCAGCCGCGCCACCGCAACCGCCTGATTTGCGCCCTTGCCCCCCAGCCCGGTCGTGGAGGAATGGACATGCAGCGTTTCACCGGGATGCGGGAAACGCTCGACATGCGTGACAAAATCAATGTTCGTGCTGCCGATCACGGCAATATGGGCGGGGGACGTGGACATGGCGGACCTGACATGATGCAACGGATGACAACAGTCATATCAGCATGTCGCCGGACAGAAAAATATATGGTGCTGGCATGATGCCGCCATGGGGGATGGGAAATCATGAACGTATTGCCGGTTGCAGCGGGTGATCCGGCCCCACGGTTTGTGCAGCGCTGTACAACGCGGTGGGGTCATTACAGCTTTGACATGGCGGCGGGCCGATACAGCATTCTGTTCTTTTTTCCCTCCACCCTTGATCCGTGCGCGGCTCGCGCCCTGTCGGTCATGCGGGCGCGGGCCGCGCAGCAGGCGGACGGTGCGGTCGGTTTTTTTGGCGTCAGCGCGGACAGTGCGGATGAAACCCGTATCCCGGTTGTAACAGGCGGGGAATCCATCCGGTTTTTCCGGGATGCCGACCGCAGGGTGCATGACCTGTACGGGATCGGGGTGGGGCAATGTTTCTGGGTCGTGGTCGATCCCATGCTGCGTGTATGTCTCAGCATGCCCGATGCGCCGGGTGTGGCGGCGCGCGTGCTCGATCATGTCATGCGCCTGCCGCCCGTGCAGGATGGGCCGGTTCCCGCACTCATGCTGCCTGCCGTGCTGGAACCGGCGTTCTGTCAGGTGCTGATGGATTATTACCACACGCACGAATCCCGTCCGTCTGCGGTGCTGACGCGCGGGGCGGATGGAAAGCCGGTCAATATAATTGATTCTGGGTTCAAGAGCCGACGTGACTGCCTGTTACGCGACGGTGATCTTGTCCGGCAGTTACAGGCGCGCATCATCCGGCGTGTGGTGCCCGAAATTACCCGTGTGTTCCAGTGCACCGTGACCCGCATGGACCGCATGGTGCTGGGCCGGTACGATGCGGCGGAGGGTGGATGCTTCGGTCCGCATCGTGACAATACGGTGCCGGGGGCGGCCCACAGGCTGTTCGCCATCTCGATCACGCTGAACGATGATTATGGGGGCGGGGAACTCTCCTTCCCCGAATTTTCGTCGCGCGGCCTGCGGCCGCCTGCTGGTGGCGCGGTGGTGTTTTCGTGTGCGCTGCTGCATGCGGTCCGCCCGGTAACGCAGGGGGTGCGGTATGCGTGCCTGCCCTTTGCGTTCAACGAGGCGTCCATGGCGGCGGCACGGGAAGCCAGCGCCCCGCTTACGGGTTGAGGGCGGACTGGAACCTGCGTTCGCGTATCCATGTATCGAGTGATTCAGCATCCATTGGATGGGCGAAATAGTACCCCTGTATCACGTCACAGCCGATGGCGCGTAGCTGGATGCACTGTTCGGCTTCTTCCACGCCTTCGGCAATTACGGTCATGCCCAGCGTATGGCCAATGCGGATGATGGCGGTCACCACCTGCCGTACATTGCCGGTGCTGCCGAAGCCCTTCATGAAACTGCGGTCGATCTTGACCTCGTTTATGGGCAGGCTGGCAAGGTTGGCCAGACTGGAATAACCGGTTCCGAAATCATCCATGGACAGGCCGATCCCCAGATTGCGGATCGCGACCGCCGTGGTCATGGTCTGCTCGAAATTCTCGATCATGGTGGTTTCGGTCAGTTCCACGATCAGCCGTTCCGGCGGGACGTTGGTCTGGTGCAGCACGGTGGCAAGCTGGGAAACCAGTTCGGGGTCCTGAAACTGTATGGCGGACAGGTTGACCGACACGGTCGGCACCGCCACGCCGCGTGCGATCCATTCGGCCATCTGTTCACATGCCACCCGTAACGACCATGCACCCAGCGCGCGGATCTGGCCGGTTTCTTCCGCCACGGGAATGAACCGCCCCGGCGGGATCGTGCCCAGCACCGGGTCGGTCCAGCGTGACAGGGCTTCCACCCCGTGCAGCCTGCCGGTCAGCACGTTCACCTGCGGCTGGTAGACAAGGTTCAGCCGCCTGTCGGCAATCGCTTCACGCAGACTGGATGCCAGTATGACATGGTCATCGGCCTGCCGGGTCATGGACGGATGGAAGAAACGGTAGCAGCCGCGGCCCGCCTTCTTGGCCTGTGCCAGCGCGGTATAGGCCTGACGCAGGGTTTCCTCCATGTCCTGATCATCGATATGGGTGCAGATGCCGATACTGCCCGAAATGCTGACCCGGATACCATCCACGGTAAACGGTTCTTCAAGGTTATGGATGATGCGTTCGGCCAGAAGGGTAACGTCGGGCGCGTTTTCTTCGGTAATGATGACGAACTCGTCCCCTTCCGTGCGGATCAGGACATCGCGCCCGGCAATGCCGTGGCGCAGGCGGCGGGAGAGTTCCAGAAGTAGCTGGTCGGCCCGGCCCTGTCCCAGTGCCTCCACAATCTTGCGGAAGCGGTCGAGGTCGATGATCATGAGGCTGATCGGGGCGGCGGGCTGGCGGTTATCAAGTTCCTGCATGCGGCGGTTGAGCCACATGCGGTTGGGCAGGCTGGTCAGCCGGTCCGTATAGGACAGGCGTATGATGGATTCACGGCTGCGCTGCTGTTCGATGGCCAGCATGGCCAGATGCACGCAGGCGCTGACGATGCGGCGGTGCCAGACATCAGGTGCGCCGGGATTGCGGAAATACAGTGAAAAACTGCCCGCCACATCGCCGTTGCGCAGGATAATGGGCACGGCCCATTCCGCTGCAATCCCATGCGCGCGCATGGTGGCGCGCAGTTCGGGCCAGCGGGTTTCGGTGGTGAAATCCGCCACGACCACTTCTTCCGCCGTGGCCATGGCCGTGCCACAGGCCCCGCCTGTCGTGCTGGCCTCCAGCCCCTCAAGAGCGTGGAGCATGGGCAGCGGAATATTGCCATGACCGCCCGGACGCACCGTCGGGCCACTGCCCAGCATGGCCACGGCCATGCAGTCGGGCGCGATCAGTTCGATCCGGCGGCACATGAAGTCCAGCATGACATCCAGCGGGAACTGGTCCGTCAGGGCTTCCACCACATCGCGTTGCAGTTCGCGTAACTGCTGGTCATGGGTGATGTCGTGCAGGACGACGATAATATCGCTTAACGTTTCATTCGTCGCGTAATGGGGGGTGACCGCGCAACGCAGCCGCAGTTCCCTGCCCTGCGGGGTGCGCGTGCGCATATCCAGTTCGAAGCCGGTGCGGTGCGAGAGGTGCTGCTGGAACTGGCGCAGGGTTTCGATATCGCCCTGCGTGTCGGACAGCAGGGAACTGAAGGCCATGCCGTGCAGCACATCCGCTTCCGTGCCAAGCAGGGCGAGGATGGCGCGGTTGGCATGGGTGATGCGGTATTGCGGGTCAAGAACCAGAATGCCCCGGTCGGTCGCATGGACGATCAGTTTGCTGATCTCCACTTCCTCGCGGTTGCGTTCCTCCTCCGTCCGGTCGTGCAGGCAGAGCAGTTCGTAGGAATGGCCGTTCCAGTTTATGCCCTCACGGCACAGATGCACCGGCACGCCCAGCCCGTCCCGGCGGCGCAGGGTGGTGTGGCATTTGCGCGCCCCCTCCACCGGCATGGGTTCGCAGGCGTGGGACAGGTCGGGAAACAGCCGGCCCAGCCGCGTGTCGGCCATTTCGGCTTCATCATGGCCGGTCATCTCGCGGGCCGGGGAATTGCTGTAGACGATACGACCCGACCCGTCCGCTATCATCACGGCAAGCGACAGCTTCTCCAGCAAGGGTGAAGACATCTGTGAGATGTCCGACATGGTCGCCTCTTTCACTATGTGTCGTCTCACTTCACCAGGGGTAGCGGATGGGGTCGTCACGGCATGAAGGGCAGGAGTGTGGAACGGCGCAGGCTGTCAGGCAACAGCGATCACCAAAATATATTTCCTGTTGCCCTCACGGAATCGTTTTCGTGTACCTTGTTGTTTTTTAAACACAAATAACGTTATTGCGATTTCGCAACAGTCTGTATCAGTATTCCGGTTTTTCCCCTTTTGCGGGAATGGAGGTCGGTGTGCCCGGTGTGCCGGCATAGGTCAGCAGCAGGACGGTCCGTGTTTCCCCCGTTTCGCCGCGATGGGTATCGTTGACTGATTCGGCAAAGGCCTGCCCCTGATGGAAGGTCTGCGTTTTGCCCGTTTCCCGGTCATGGATTGTCAACTGCCCTTCCAGCACATACCCCGCGTTCGGTACGGGATGGGTATGCCATGGCAGGGCGGTATGCGCGGGAATGGTCAGCCGGATCATGGTCAGTTCCGGTTGTGTGGTGGGGTATTTTTCATACGCCATGCCATTCCATGCGTGATCGGCTTGAAGCAGGATATCCCGATGACCGGACGCAACCGACTGCGCATGTCCCGCCGTGCTGGCGGTAACGGCAATTGACAGACAGGCGGCAAGAATGGGGATTGACCGTAGCATCTGTATCTTTCCATTTGGTTGTCGTTCTGAAATATAGCGCACGGTATGGTCAGGCGTTGCCATAATAATAGGAAAATGGTCGGCCCTATCGGATATTATCGGCCAAATACTTAAAATATCATTATCTTACAATATGTTACAAACAATATAGAGATAATGATTCGTAGAGTAAAATAATGGTTCATTCTGGACGGAAATATAATCGACAATATTAAGTAAATATCAATCAATGCAGAAGTGAATTTATGGGAATAATTTTCATCAATTCATTCGGAATGGAAAGCATCTGATGGGATGTATCGTTTTCATTATGTCAAAAAAATGAAAACGAAGGAAAAATTCATAATCTGACAGTAATGAGCGGCGCACGGGATGTATCGTGCGCCTGCGCAGGGTGCATGACCGAAGTCGTCCTGCCCGTCAGACGTGGATTCCGTGTGTCCCGCCCGTGCCCCACGTGCGTTGCCGCCACGGAACGGTCCTGCGCATGGATTGCTGCCAGACCGTTACCGGCACAGGTGAGCGACCGCGTGTAGCGGTAAGACCTGATATTATATTGAGAAAGGAGAATGGTGGAGGGAGTTGGATTCGAACCAACGTAGGCGTACACCAGCGGATTTACAGTCCGCCCCCTTTAGCCACTCGGGCATCCCTCCGGGTTGGCGGGGTAATTAAGGGGTATGGCGGGGGGTGTCAATAGGTTTGGCGAAAAACTTCGCCGACGTGCATTTCGGGGAATGACGCAGCCCGTCGTTAGGCTTAAAGAACGGGCATGAACATGCGCGCTCCCCGTCGTCGCGGCCATTCGCCTGCGGCCCCTTCCGCTTCGTCTTCCCGATCCGGACCTGACCGGGGTGGTCGGGGGGGGCGTGGGGCGGCCTCAGCCCCGCGTGGCACCTGCTGGCTGTATGGGCTGCATGCCGTACAGGCGGCGCTGGAAAACCCGGATCGCAAGCTGCGCCAGCTTCTGGTGACAGCCGAAGCCGAGGAAACGCTGGCCGAAAAGCTGGAAGGCGGTTTCCCCATCCAGCCCGTGCGGACCGAACGCGCGCGGCTGGACATGCTGTGTGGCGCCGATGCGGTTCATCAGGGCATGGCCCTGCTGGCCGATGCCCTTACCGCGCCTGATCTTGATACCGTGCTGGAACAGCCCGGGCCGGTTCTGGTGCTCGATCAGGTGACCGACCCGCGCAATGTGGGGGCCATCCTGCGTTCGGCGGCGGCGTTTGGTGCGGTGGCTGTTGTCATGCAGGATCGTAACGCGCCGGAAGAAACCGGCACACTTGCGCGCGCGGCATCCGGTGCGCTGGAAATCGTGCCGCTGATCCGTGTGGTCAACCTGTCGCGCGTGCTGGACGCGCTCAAGACCCGTGGGCTGTGGGTCGTGGGGCTGGATGCGGGCGGTGGCGTACTGGATGGCGCATCCTTCCATCAGCGTCGCGTCGCACTGGTGCTGGGGGCCGAAGGGGCCGGACTGCGACGGCTGACGCGCGAGCATTGTGACGAGATTGCCGGTCTGGCCATGAGCAGCCAGATGGAAAGCCTGAATGTATCCAATGCGGCGGCGGTCGCGTTGTACGAGATGTTCCGCCACCGCTGATTCCCGTCCGCGCAACTGTCACGCGGTCCCGCTTGCGCATCGGGTGGGCAGGGGTGCCAGGCGGGTGACGCACCAATTCATATCGTTTCCATCCACGCCATGATCGGTTAGGCCAGCAGGGGCAGCCATGCCTGCGAGCATAACGAATCCCAGCACGGAAGGACCTTCATATGACCATTACACGCCTGCAACCCGAAGAAAGGCTGACCGGCGCCGTCGTGCATGGTGGCGTGGTCTATCTGGCCGGACAGGTGGCCGACGATCCCGACCTGGATGCACAGGGCCAGACGGCGGATATCCTGCGCCAGATTGACGCCCTGCTGGTGGAAGCGGGCACAAGCAGTGCGCGCCTGCTGTCAGTCCAGATTTTCCTGAGCGACATGAACGATATGGCGGCCATGAACCGTGCATGGGATGCGTGGCTTGATCCCGCGTGCAAGCCCGCGCGCGCCACGGTGGAAGCCCGCCTGGCCGATCCGCGCTGGAAGGTCGAGATCACCGGAATCGCAGCCCTGCCCTGATCCGCACGCAGGCAGAAAACGCGCCCGGCAGGCAACCCTGCGGCGGCGAAGGGTGTTCTGGTCTGTAAACAGGGTGTCAGCACCCCACAGACAGGGAGCATTCCATCATGCCTGATGACATGCATCATTCTTCATCCCGCCGGACGGTCCTGACGGGTGTGGCGGCCGGTCTTGTCACGGCCGCCGCCGCGTCGGGCCGGGCGCAGGGCGCGGAAATGACCGCCCCGCACCCCGCGCTGGTCGATCCGGAAAACGCCTATCCCCGCCCCCCGTTTCCCGAACAGTCACAGCCATGGCCCGGCCTTGCGGGCAAGATGACGCCACGGCCCGACCATGGGGAAACCAGTTATCGCGGGTCGGGTCGGCTGGCGGGGCGCAAGGCGCTGATTACGGGCGGGGATTCCGGCATCGGCCGTGCTGCGGCCATCGCCTATGCGCGGGAGGGGGCGGATGTCGCCATCGCCTACCTGCCACAGGAAGAACCCGATGCGCGCGAGGTTGTCGCCCTGATCCGGGAGGCCGGACGGAAAGCGGTGGCACTCCCCGGCGATCTGCGGGACAGGAAATACTGTACCTCGCTGGTTGAACGGGCGCATAGCGAACTGGGCGGGCTGGATATACTGGTCAGCAATGCGGGCCGCCAGCGTCATCAGGATTCCATCCTTGATATCAGCGACGAACAGTTTGACGAAACCTTCCGCACCAATATCTATGCGCTGTTTTACCTCAGCAAGGCGGCGATCCCGCTTATGCCGCGTGGCGGCGCGATTATTGCCACGGCTTCGGTCAACGCGTTCAATCCGTCCGAAATCCTGCTGGATTATTCCGCGACCAAGGGGGCCATTGTCGCCTTTGTCAAATCACTGGCCAAGCAGATGGTACAGCGCGGCATAAGGGTCAATGCCGTCGCCCCCGGCCCGTTCTGGACCGCACTGCAGATCAGTGGTGGCCAGACGGAGGAGAACATCCACAATTTTGGCGGCAATACCCCCATGGGCCGTGCCGGGCAGCCTGCGGAACTGGCCCCGGTCTATGTGCTGCTGGCATCGGCCGAGGCCAGCTACATTACCGGTCAGGTCTACGGGGCAGCGGGCGGTACGGGCGTGGGTTGACGGCAGGTGACCACCGCGTCTTGTCGCCTTACGGGATCGGTGGCACATGGCATGGATGCGTGTGATCCTGTCCTGCCTGCTGATGCTGCTGGGTATCGTGGTGTGCTACTTTGCCATGGGCATGGTGGTGGATACCGGGCGTTTCATATCAGACGCGCACCCCTGGTAACGGGTGCCGTCCTGCCCTTGCGGAGGGTGTGATGCACTGTCAGTGGATGAATACGCATGGCCTCGCCAGCCTGTTATGGCCCCGTCGGCATGGGTGCTATCAGCGGGTTTCGCTATGGTTCCGGCCGGATATGGCATGGATGGAACGCCCGCGCCCGCTGGATATATAAGGGGCCTGCGTACCGGGTCTGATAATGATTTGTATTGCATGCCCGGTACGTTCATGCATCACATAAACATTCACTGCGTAAACATTACATCAACAATAAAGTATTGCATGAAGGCAGTATTCTGTAGTGGAGGTTGATATGGTCCGTTTTTTCGCCCTGCCCGCCCTTCTTGCGGCGAGTATCGCGGTCGCTTCTCCCGTTATGGCGGCAACCATGCGGCTGGAAGGTCATTTCCAGCCCGAACATGCAACGACCTCCCACCCCGAAGGTACGGTCCGGGCCACGCTCGATACCCACAGTAATCTGGTCAAATATACGCTGACATGGACCGGGCTCAGCGGGCCGGTCGTCGCCGCCCATTTCCATGGCCCCGCTTCGGCCAGTGAGGAAGCGGGCGTGCTCGTGCCCATTCCCGCCCCCTACAAATCCGGCCAGCACGGCTCCGTCCTGCTTTCATCCGAACAGGCGCAGGCCCTTCAGAACGGACAGGTTTACGTGAACCTGCACACAGCGGCCCTGCCCAATGGGGAAGCGCGCGCGCAACTGGCCCCGGTCACGCCCGGCGGGGCGAAATAAACTGAAGCTGAAGCGGTACATGTCCATGATATAATTTGCATGGCTGGTATTTGTGCGGCACTCTCAACGTGTGACATGGAAACCATGTCGGCCATGTAAGGATATGGGGCGACACCGTTCGCCGGAAGTCATGGAGTCTGCTTTGCGCCTTGCATCTCTGGCCGCCGCGGCGGTCGTTATGTCCGTGTCCTCTATCGGCCCTGTCACGTATGCTCATGCAGCCGATGCGCTGGGTGATCACACGGGAACCATTGCCTTTACCCTGTCAGCGGCGGATCTGGGGGCGGGTGTTTCGTGGGGGAAGGGTATCCTGACGTTTGAAGGGCACGACTATCCCTTCCGTATTCATGGTGGCTCCGGTGCCGCCATCGGGTTTTCCAGAACACGGGCTACGGGCACCGTCTATAACCTGTACCGCCTGCAGGATATCGAAGGGACATACTGGTCCGTTCAGGGCGAAGCGACGGTGGGCGCGGGCAAGGGCGGCGCCGTCATGGAAAACAATAACGGCATATACATCAAGTTTACATCCAGCAGCAGCGGGGCGCGGCTGGCCTTTTCAGTGGAACGCCTGACCCTGAAACTCAAACCTGCCAATGGGGACAAAGGCGCGCCTGCTCCGCTCACATCTGCTTCAACCGCGCATCAGTAGGCAGGGACCACCCTGATCGTGCATGGTGGCCCATCATGAAATGGATGGAGCCACCGGCATGACTGACGATACCCACACATTCGGCGATGGTGTTCTGGGCGCAACCGTAAGCGCCCACGGGGCGGAACTTCGTGCCCTGCGCGCCGGTGGCCGCGACCTGCTGTGGAGCGGACAGGAACCGTGGCGGCGGCATTCCCCCGTGCTGTTTCCCATTGTGGGGCGGCTGGTGGATGATACCGCGTGGATCGACGGGCGCGGGTATCATATGACCCAGCACGGTTTCGCACGCGACAGTGCCTTTCGCTGGCTGGAGCGTGATGAAACCGGCTGCCGTCTGGAACTGGTCGATACGGCGCAGACGCGCGAAGTCTTTCCTTTTGCTTTCAGCCTCGTCATTGAATACCGCATCACGCAGGGCAGGCTGTCCGTGGGGTATTGCGTCACCAACCCTGATGTGGGGCGCGTCCTGTCCGCATCGCTGGGGGCGCATCCGGCCTTTATCTGGCCGCTGGCGCCCGATGTGCCCAAGGATCGCCATGTCATCGAATTCGATCAGCCCGAACCTGAAGACGTACGCAGGCTGGACGGGGGGCTGCTGCTGCCCGATCCGCTTCCTACCCCGGTACGGGGGCGTATGCTCCATCTGGATGAGGCGCTGTTCACGCATGATGCCCTGATTATGGACCGACCCGCCAGCCGGGGCCTGACATACCGCATTCCCGATGGTCCCGGCCTGCGGCTGACATGGGAAGGGTTTGCGCAACTGGGCATATGGATGAAGCCGGGGGCCGATTTCCTGTGCATCGAACCGTGGTACGGGCTGGCCAGTCCTGTCGGATTCAAGGGTGAATTTTCCACCCGTCCCGCAGTGTTCCATCTACAGCCGGGGCAGGAATGGCGGGCTTCGTGGCAGATTGGCTGTATCTGAGGAAACGGACGTTCCGGCAGGTGCATTTTTCATGCAACACCTGCCGGAAAAAGCCCTGCGAAAAAAGCATGGATCGGCCCGGAAATCTGCGAAAATATTATATTTGCAAGCATCGGGTTGCGGCGTAGCGTGCGCGGCAGGAGCAGCATGCGGCAAGCGCGCCCGCTAGGCTCACGGGAAACGCCTCGATGCGTAGTTTTTCTCCTGTCCCTGCCATGGGATTTTCCCCGTCTCCCGCTTTCCTTTCCATCCGTACCAGGACCCGGCGCGTCGTCGCGTGGGTTGGTGCCGCGTATCGGAAACAGGGAATGATGCTGCTGGCCACGCTGCCCAGTATCGCCGTGCCGTCCGGTTGCCATGCCGGGATTGAGGGAGCGCCTTCCCTGCTGGCCCTGCGGGGTTGGGACCGGAACTGACCTGCGGCGGCGGTCAGTCCTGCCGGATATATCCTGATATGGCGGCGCATTCCGGTGTGCCGCCATATTCATATCTGCACGGTGGCATCCCCATATGGCGGGCGTGCCGTGGCCACCCAGGGATTGGGGACGTGACAGACGGGCCGCAATGAACGAAAGAGAAGGGCATGACGACCATGCCCGAATTCTCCCCCGTCTTCATGGACCAGTTGGACGACCTGTTTCGCTGGCGGCGGGATGTACGGCACTTCCGCCGCGAACCCGTGCCCGAACCGGTTCTGGATGAATTGCTGCGTATTGCCTGCCTCGCGCCATCGGTCGGACTGAGCGAGCCATGGCGTTTCGTCCGCGTGGACGACCCGCAGCGGCGTCAGGCCGTGCGGCAGGACTTCATGCGCTGCAATGCCGAAGCGCTGGCCGACCGTACCGGGCCGGATGCGCAGCATTACGCACGCCTGAAACTGGCGGGTCTGGACGATGCCCCGCACCATATTGCCGTGCTGTCCCATCCCGAACCGGCGCAGGGACGCGGGCTGGGGCGCGGCACCATGCCGCAGACGACAACATGGTCCACCGTCATGGCCATCCATACGTTCTGGCTGGCGGCGACGGCAAAGGGAATCGGGGTTGGATGGGTGTCGATCATCGACCCGGACCAGATCATGCGCGTACTGGATGTGGAACCGACGCTGGAACTGGTGGCGTATCTATGTGTCGGCTACCCGGCGGAACCGGCCAGCACGCCGGAACTGGAACGCCGGGGGTGGGAGCGCCGCGCACCCGAACGGCGGGAATGGATACAGCGGTAAGTGATGCGGCAGGGTAGCTGTGCCGTTTTCTGAAACTTTTTGAAAAAAGCTTCACCAAAAACGTCTTTATGATTTGTGGCATGACCCCTGTTGCGCTGGCGCGGTTCGGTGCGATCCAGAAAACGGGGGGCAGATATTCACTAAATCCGGTTTTGCTCCGGGGCCGTTTCACCCATTGTGCCAGCCGGATTTCAGTCGGGTAATCGACATGCGCAGTTCCGGTGACCGCATGCCGGGCGGGGTTCAGGTCCGGCGCGCAATTCCTGCTCCGGCAGGGCTGGCATATGAAGCCGTGCATGATTTTCCCGAACGGAGGAGCGGACACTGCTGCATCATTTTGAATACCTGTTCCAGCACTACGGTTACGGGGTCATTACCCTGATCGTGATGCTTGAAAGCATGGGGCTTCCGCTACCGGCCGAGACCCTGATCATTTCAGCCTCCATCTACTGTGCCGCCACGCAGCGGCTTGATATCCAGTGGGTCGCGCTGGCGGCGGTGACGGGTGCCGTGATCGGGGACAATATCGGCTATCTCATCGGGCGGAAGGTCGGCCTGCCCCTGTTGCAGAAATACGGCCCGCGCATCCGCCTTACGCCGGACCGGCTTCTGTTGGGCCGTTTCCTGTTCCGCCATCATGGCAGCGCCATCGTATTCTTCGGTCGGTTCATTGCCCTTCTGCGCGTTTTCGTGGCGCTGTTGGCGGGGGCCAATCATATGCCGTGGCCGCGTTTCATGCTGTTCAATGCGCTGGGCGGCCTGTGCTGGGCCGGTGGGTATGCCACGGGCGCCTATTATCTGGGCCGCAAGGTAACGCAGGTTTCCGGCCCGGCCAGTATCGCAATGGGTATCGCGGTGGCGGTGGGGCTGATCGCCAGCGCGCTTTTCCTGCGCCGTAACGAAGAACGCCTGACGCAGCAGGCCCTGCGGGAAGCCCGCATGGACGATGCGGCGAAGGGGGCTGACGCGGCGTAATCGGGCGTAGGGCGGGAACGGATCAGGTAATCCGTTTCAGTGCGCGTCCGGTTTCACGCTTTCATGCCGCGCCGGTGCGGCGGGCGCTTCCATCATGCGGTCCATCATCGCCAGCATGAGACCCGATACGACAAAGGCCAGATGGATGCCGACGCTCCATGCCAGTGTCCGGCTTGGGATCGTGTCCACCCGGATGAAATCCGCCAGAACATGAATGGCGGACATGGCCACGATGGAGGCCATGAGCTTGATCTTGATGTCCCCGAACGTGACATGGCCGATCCAGTCCGGAAAGTCTCGGTGGTTGCGCACATCCAGCTTGGAGACGAAATTCTCGTACCCCGCGAACATCACGATCAGCAGCAGGTTGGCCAGCAGCACAAGGTCGATCATGTCCAGGATGCCGACGAATACATCGTCGAATTGCAGCGTGTAGCTGTCGCGCAGCAACCCCCACATGGTCTGGAGGAACTTGACCAGAATGACCACCAGACCCGCTGTCAGGCCCAGATAAAGCGGCGCGCATAACCACCGCGCGCGAAAGAAAAGCTGTTCCAGCGTGCCTTCCAGCCACGGCGTTTTCTGCGCGGCGGGAGATGGGGGCGTTACGGCGGGTGGATGGTCGTCGTGCATGACCATCATATAATCACGCCCCCATCCCGACAGGTAGGCGCATCTGCGCGCATGGATGATTTTTCATCCATGCGGCGCGTCCGCGTGTTCAGCTACGCGACAGGGCGGTGCGCAGCTTCGTGTCCAGCACGTCGAGGAAGGGCTGGGTATCGAGCCATTTTGTATCGGGGCCGACCAGCAGGGCCAGATCCTTTGTCATCTGGCCCCCTTCGACCGTTTCGATGCACACGCGTTCCAGCGTGTTGGCGAAGTGGGTCACATCGGGGGTATCGTCAAACCGCCCGCGATAGGCCAGTCCGCGCGTCCATGCGAAGATGGAGGCGATGGGATTGGTGCTGGTCGGGCGTCCCTTTTCATGTTCGCGGAAATGGCGGGTCACGGTGCCATGTGCGGCTTCCGCTTCCACCACGTCGCCCGTCGGGTTCAGCAGGACTGATGTCATGAGACCGAGGCTGCCGAAACCCTGCGCCACGATGTCGCTTTCCACATCGCCGTCATAGTTCTTGCACGCCCAGACATAACCGCCCTTCCACTTCAGCGCGCAGGCGACCATGTCATCAATCAGGCGATGTTCGTAGGTCAGGCCCAGCTTCTCGAAATCGGCGCGGAATTCCCGTTCGTACACTTCCTGGAACACATCCTTGAACATGCCGTCATAGGCCTTGAGGATGGTGTTCTTGGTGGACAGGTAGACCGGCAGCTTGCGGTCGCGCCCATAGGACAGCGATGCGCGCGCGAACCCTTCGATGGATGCACGGGTATTGTGCATGCCCAGCGCCACGCCGGGGCCGGTGAAGTCATGCACGTCCAGCACCTGTTCCGGGCCGCCATCGGCCGGGGCGTAGCGCAGCGTCACCTTGCCGGGGCCGGGAATGCGGGTTTCGGCGGCGCGGTAGATGTCGCCATAGGCATGGCGGCCGATCACGATCGGCTGGGTCCAGTGGGGGACAAGCCGCGGCACGTTGGAACAGATGATCGGTTCGCGGAAAATCGTGCCATCAAGGATGTTGCGGATCGTGCCGTTGGGCGAACGCCACATCTTCTTCAGGCCGAATTCCTCCACTCGTGCCTCGTCAGGGGTGATGGTGGCGCATTTCACGCCCACGCCGTAGCGGCGCACGGCTTCCGCCGCCTCCACCGTTACGCGGTCGTCCGTCTCGTCACGATGGCGGATGCCCAGATCATAATATTTCAGATCGATGTCCAGATACGGCAGGATCAGCCGTTCGCGGATGAAATGCCAGATAATGCGGGTCATCTCGTCGCCATCCATCTCGACAACGGGATTCCTGACCTTGATCTTTGCCATAATACGTTTGTCTGCCTTTATGATTCCGGTTTTCTGGTAACCGTTTTTTATCAACGACTGTTCTTCTGGCACCCGTCTGCGCGGGCCTCCCGGGGGGCGCATTATTAGGCGTCCGGACGGGGGATAAAAAGCGTTGCCGCGCGCCGGTTCATTCACAAACGTGCCATCACCTGTTCTCGCCCCGGTACCATGGGGCTACCGGCAGGGGCCGCCCCATGGCATGAAACGTCCATGACGATCCCGCCCAGCCCGCCTGCCAGATCCCGCTGGCGTCTTCCGTGCCGACAGGCGTGGCCTGATGCGTTGCTGGCCATCATGGGAGTACTGGCCCTTCTGCCTGCCTGTACGGCGTTGCAGGGCGTCATCCGCGCGGTGGTGCTCTGGGCGGTGGTGGCGCTGCTGTTCAACAGCAGGCGGGTGCTGCTGGCGCTGTTCCTGCCGGTGGTCATGCTGTTTCCGGCCGCCGTGTATTACATCAGCATAAGCGGGACACCGCCGGGCTATCCACTGTGGCTGATCCTGTTTTACTGCTCCGTGCCCGTTGTTGTGGGTTATGTGCGCCCGGTGCTGCCGTGGCTGTGTGTATGGATCGGGATATGGACGGTGCTGGCGGGGTTCTATCTCGCCCGCCCGCGCGGGCCGGTGGTGCGATGGGGGTTTCCCGCGCGTCTGGGTGCGGTCGCCGCGCTGCTGGCATGGATTGTCGTGCCGACGGTGCGGTTATGGCAGCATCTGCCGCCCACGCGCGGGGGCACCGAAAATCCCATGGTGGCCATTCATTCGCGTTTCGACCGGGCATGGCCGTGGGGCATGGCGACGGGTTATGTCGCGGCGCGGCGCGAAACCCGCCGTGTAACCGACATGGCGCGGCGGATCAGCCATGAACCGATCCATTTCCTCACGCCGCCGCGTCCGGACCCGCGACAGGTGATCGTGCTGGTGATCGGGGAAAGCGCGCGCCGCGACCATCACCACATTTACGGCTACGGACCGCCAACCACCCCGGAAATGGAGCAGGTGGACAGCCTGCTGCATTTCGATGACATGGTGACACCCTTCGACTACACGGTCGGCGCGGTGCCGGTCATCCTGTCGGGCTATGACCGGCTGCGGCCGGGCAGTGGGCCGGGACATGATCTGGTCTCGGTCTTCAACGCCGCGGGATATGATACGTGGTGGATCAGCAACCATCCCCGGCTTGGCCCCTATGACAGCGTGATCGGCGCCTATTCGGAACAGGCGCACCACATCGCCTATACCACCGTGCATGACGGACTGATGAGCAGCCCGGTGCTGGATGAACGGATGCTGCCGGTAGTGGATGATGCGATTACCGGCGCGAAAGGCCCGGTCTTTATCGTGCTGCACCTGTTCGGCAGCCATGAAAACGCGGGTGATCGTTATCCCCGCGGTTTCGGGGGGCTGGGCACGGCCTATGACAACAGTATTGCCTATACCGACCATATGCTGGCCCATGTCGTATCCACCCTGCATGCCCATGGCGGTCCGGCAGTGCTGTTTTACGTCTCGGACCACGGGGTGCGCGTAAGTGAGTGTTCGGGCGGGATTCCGGCGCATGGGGATGTGCGCGCGGCCTATGAAATCCCGTTCTATCTGTGGGCGTCCGCCGCGTGGCGGGCAACCCATCCGCAGGCGGATCAGGCGGCGCATGACAACCTGCACGCGCCCTTCATGCTTTCCGCCATTCCCGGCAGCGTGCTGGATGCAGCCGACCTGCATTATATGGGGGACGGGCGGGAGCAGTCCGTCCTGTCAGCCCGTCCCGCCCGTCCGCGCCGCATCATCCATGGCGACAGCAGCGCCAACCAGAATGTTGATTACGACCACAGCCATGATGACGGGCGCTGCCATATCGCCCCGGACTGATGTGGGGCAGGCGGCGATCAGTGTCCCGCCGGATGCTTTTTGCGCCATGCTTCGTAGCGGCGGCTGTCCAGACAGTAGGCAAGGTTCTTGTATAGCTGGATGTGGCGGATATGGGTCACGTCTTCCTGACAGGCGATCTTGTCGCTGTCCGTATATTCATCCCATGCGGGCTGCAGGACCAGCGCGCGTTCCTTTTCCCCCGTGACGCAGGCATTGGTGACCGCATCGCCGAATTCGGTCGTGCAGTCATCCACCACCGGATAGTTCGGGAAGGAAAGGGCAGGGGCGGGCAACTGCACTTCGGGGCGGATATACAGGGAATTGAGTTCCCCTTCGGGCACATCGGCGCGGGCGGCGGGAGCGCAGGCCACGGCCAGTATGCCCAGCAGGGCACAGGGGATGATCTTTTTCATGTCTGCATGCCTTGTTTCAGAAAACGGAACCAGCCGTCATGGCGGGTAATGTGGCAAGCATGGCCGCTGCTGCCAAGCGTCATGATGGGACGCGCAGCGGGGAAACCGCGCCCATCCATTTCCGCCATGCTGGCCAGTCGTGAACCAGCCGGGCCAGTTCGGCATATCCGCCGCCCATGGGATGGAATCCGTCGCCGCGTGCGATTTCCGCACACCACAGGGGGCGTGCGCGCAGGGGTTCCCATATCGGCAGGAAGGGTATCTTCATATCCGCGCATAGCCGGGCCATGGCGTCCGACAGGGCGCGGATGCGCCAGTCATGGTCCTCATGCCCCACGGGCGGCGGCCCGACCATAAGCACGGGCCATGTCTGCCGCGCCTGTTCCAGTATGCCCCGTGTGGCATTCATGCTGTCCGCCCATGTAACCCGGGTCTGTCCACGCGGCGTGGTGGTGCAGTCATTGACCCCGAAGGACAGGACCACGCCGCCATCATGCCGCCCGTCCAGCCGGGAGCGGGTTTCGGTCAGCCAGCGCCGGGCGATGTCGCAACTGGTCTGTCCGCGCACGCCCAGATTGTACAGCGTGACATCCCGCCCGCCCCGCCGTTCCATGGCGCATAGCCGTCCGGCCCAGCCCTGGCAGGTCTGATCGCCCGTTCCCGTGACATAGCTGTCACCGATAAAGCAGAGTCGCATGTGCGGCATATTACGCGCCTGATGGTCCTGATGCCATGGCGTAAGTGACTGGGGTTTCCGTACTTTCCTATTTTGTTCTCATGCTCTAGTCTCGCCCCGTAACCAAAGCCAGGGGGCGATAACGGAAAGATGGGTGCAGGGATCATGCCATGGCTGTGGTGCGGGTTGCTGCTGGCCCCTGTTCCCGCGCGCGCGGCGTCGGAAGCCTGTTACGTACCGCCCGCATCCGTGGGCTGCGCACAGCCGGGCGCGCTGCACCGGGCGGATAATCTGCCCGCCGGGCCGGGGCAGGCCCATGCGCTGGCCCAGTTGCATTGCCAGCGCGTGGCCACGGGCGGGGAATGGGAACCGCTCGGCCATCATGCGGATACCGTGCTGCTGCGCCATCTGCCGGCGTCCCGTGGCGCGATCTCCCTCTATTTTCTCGCAAGTACTGTCCGGCCTGCGTCGGGTCTGGCGGTGGGGCTGATGCGGCTTGTGCTGGTCGGGATCGCGGCCACGCTTCTCTGGCCCTTCATGCGGTATGGCTGGCGGTGGCTGCGGCGTCGCCGGGCATGGCGGCTTTGTATCCGCATGGTCAACCGGCATGCCGATGCGCTGCGCATACGGCGCAGGCAGCTTGTGCAGATCAACAGCTATGGTGTGGAACGCACGGGCCGGTGGCGGCGTGAACAGGCGGAATTCATCAAGACGGTCATCCAGCCAGCCCTGCGCCGCAGTCGGCTGGAAGGCGTATGGCCCAGCATTGCCCGGACCGTGCTTGCCCGTATCGAACAGGTTGCCCGCCAGCCGCTGGCCGGTGCGGGTAACAGGCATGAGGACGCCCGCTACACGCCTGACATGGACCCCATCGCCTATGAACGTTTTTGCGCGGCCAGCCTGCGGGCTGCCGGATGGGACGCACGCGCAACCCAGCCGGGTAGCGATCAGGGGGCGGATGTGATCGCCACGCGCGGCAGGCTGCGGCTGGTCGTGCAGTGCAAGCTGTATCGCAGTGCTGTGGGTAATGAGGCGGTGCAGCAGGTATCAGCCGCGCGAATGCATTACCGGGGTAATGTGGCGGCTGTCGTTTCCAATGCTGATTATACGGCTTCGGCCCGTGCGCTGGCGCGGTCCAATGACGTGTTTCTGCTCCATCATGAGGAACTGCCCGCCTTCGCGGCCCGTCTGGCGCGGGCACGCGGCAAGGCGTTCATGTCATAACATGTCAGATAGGGGATGGTCGCCCCGTCCCGGCTCCGGTTCATTAGCCCTTTCGGGGCTGTGAAACCGGCACGGAAGGCTGATTGCGCGTACTCAGACGGGCCGTGATCAGCAGATGGGCGATCATACGTGCAGAGTTGCTCATGTATCATACCTCCTATCTTCCCTATACATGAAGCGTTTCGGGAAAGCGAAGGTTTCCTGCAACATTGCAAACAGTTTCCGCGCCGGTTGCGATTCAGGCGTGGCCTGCCCATCTTTGTTGGCAGATAATGGCCGTATGGGGGAAAAGTTGCGACGACATCGTGTAATGCTGGACGGGCGCGAACTCTATGCAGGGGCACAGTGGACCCATGTCCAGCGCTTTGCCGAAGCCCTGCGCGCGCGCGGGCAGGATGCGGTGGCGATTCGTGATGAAACGCCCCGTCCCCCACGCCAGCCGCGCCCCCGTATGGCCGGGCTGCCGCCGCGTGCCACGCCCGCGTCCACACAGGGCTGAACGGCATGGCCTATTTCTATCTGGCCCTCGCCATCGTGGCGGAGGTTACGGCCACGTTCTGCCTGACGCTGTCCAATGGTTTTACCCGGCTGGCGCCGTCCTGTGTGACGGTGGTGGGCTATACGGCGGCTTTCTATTCGCTATCGCTGGCTTTGCGCAGCATTCCTGCCGGCATGGCCTATGCCATCTGGTCGGGCGTGGGCACCGTGCTCATCACACTGGTATGCCGTGTGGTGCTGGGGCAGAAGCTGGATATGGCCGCCGTGCTGGGCATGACCCTTATCGTGGGCGGGGTGCTGGTCATGAACCTGCTGTCAGGTGCGGGAGAGCATGGATGAAAAAGGCTGGCCCCGTCGGGAGCCAGCCATCAGGTCAGTGTCGACCGCCGCCGCCGTGACCACCGCCACCACCACCGTGACCGCCCCCGCCGCCGGGTCCACCGTGGCCACCACCACCGGGTCCCCCGCCGGGGCCACGTCCACCGCCCCCGGGACCGCCCCCGGGACCGCCATGTCCGCCACCCCCGCCGGGGCCGCGTCCGCCAAAATGTCCCCCGCCACGCGGGCCGCCACGACCGCCCCGTCCCATATATATGGGAGCGCCCCCGTAATAATCGCCATACCCGCTGTAATAGCCACCATCATAACCATAGCCGCCATATCCCCCGTAATAGTAGGGCGGCGGACCATCGGCGCAGGCGGCCAGAGTGCTGGCCAGCGCCAGTGCGCCCAAGGGCCGGATCAGTCGTTTCATGGGCAGGCAGTTCCTTTTTTCCAATACGGCGTTCCGTCCTGATCTTGTCAGGTTCATTTTGTATAAAGAAAAAAGGTGGCAGGACGATGCAGGCCGATTTTCATGAAAATCGGCCAGACGACAGGGGCGATGCACATTTGTCCGTACATCGCCCCCGCGCTGACCGTTATGCAGGCTTATTTCAGCCCGTCGGCCTTGGCCAGTTCCTTGACCCGGCGCAGAAGGGAGACGGCGTAATCCTCTCCTTCCATCTTGGAGCTGAAACCGGAGATGGTGCCGGTCAGGCCACCAATATTGACCTCAAGACTGAATTTGCCCTGCGCATCGGGACCACTGGTCGTGACGTTGCTCATGATCGTCTCCTGTCGTGTTGTGACATGCGGGTCCCATATCGGGGTCCGGTTTTCTAGACATAGGATGAATGGGCCGCGATCCAAGATCTCCCCCCGCATGCCTGCATACCGGTCGGCTGGCTTGACAGGGCAGGTCAGGATACCGGTCCTGCCTGTCATGGTCATGCCCCACGGTTTTGCACTGTCTGGCATGTTTCTGTTACAACCCTGATCCTCTCATGGCGTGGCTGAAGGCGGCGTCCTTCATTCCTCAGACCTTTGGCCGCTTACGCTTATGATGACACGCCTGCCCGGCTTTTTTCAGATGGCCCGCCTGTTCGACCTGTTCGAGGAGGGGGTGATGCTGATCCTGACCCTGCTGATCGTCGCCATCGCCGGGACATCGCTTGTGCATGTGGTGGTGGCGGTCTGGCGCATGCTGGTTTCAAGTGGTCTGAACCCAACCAGCCCCGATGTGCTGCAAAGTATTTTCGGCATGTTCTTTACGGTGCTGATCGCGCTGGAATTCAAGCATTCCATTCTGGTGCTGCCCGATGCACAGCCGCACAGCATGATCCGCATGCGCTCCGTGCTGCTGATCGGCATGCTGGCCACGGTGCGTAAATTCATTGTCATCGACCTCAAGGAGGTCAACGTGATGGAGCTGCTTTCGCTGTCGGCTGCCATCCTGTCACTGGGTATCGTCTACTGGCTGGTGCGGGCGCCACAGCCCGCCGCCGTCAGAACGGATGACCAGCCAGCTTCCGTAACCGCCGCTGGCGCCGGGAACTGACGGATCAGGCCCCGGCAACCGGTCACGCCATTATTTCTGGCGCGCCAGTTCGGCTTCCAGCTTGTGGATGCGCTGTTCGAGCGCGCGGGCGTGTTCCGGCCGGTCCTTCAGCGCAATGTCATGCTCACGGCGGATCTGGTCCAGTTCGCGTGCCAGATCGGTGGCGGAAGGAAGATGATGTTCTGATGCCATTGTTCAGGTTCCTGTATGAAAAAGGGTTTCCTGACATGTCGGCACGTATCCGCCCGTCACAACCTGCTGTTTATGCGCAGGAGATATGTCGGGGCGGGTCAATGCTTGCAGCGCCCGATATGACTGGCATGATAACCGCGGCCATGAACCGGGAACCGGGTGCCGGAGCGTAGGCAGCAAGTACTCCGGCGCAGGCCACCGTTACGACCGGAAAGGGAGATCAGCGGATGGATTTCAAGATGGGCGATATTGTCGCAGTCAGGGATGACGCGTCAGTCAAACCCCAACTGCGTGGCGTCAAGGGCACCATTGTGGAAATGATCGATAATGGTCAGGTCCGCGTGCGCAATGACAGTACCGGTAATGACGAATGGTTTCCCGCAAACGCCTTGCAGCAGGAATAGGCGGCCGGGTGGACTCAGTCCCCTTCCCAAAGGTGTATGAAGGCGTAAGGGTAGGTCAGGCAGGTCCGGACAAGATGCCGCATCTGCGTGGTCCACTGCTGTGGGGTGCGCAACGGTGTCATGATCTGGCCTCCTTGTCGTGTAACGGTAGCGCGTCGGGGCAGGGGGACCATGCCCCTCGTCGTGTGCCGTAAAGACAGGGAAGCATGGAAAATGCAGTGGCAGGGATCACGTATGCATGAGCATGCGCCTGTTGCGCGGCAGGCGCATTGCCGCTGCGCATGCCATGTTTGGACGATTGTGTAACCACGGTGATACAAGGCAGGGAGAGGGTTCCCGTCGGAAACCGGACCGAGAGACAGCGAAGAGATTGATGAACCGCGGCAAGATTGTGAAATGGGCGACCATCGTGTCCCTGCTGCTAATGATTGGCAGCGTTGGCGTTCTGGTGCGTGGTATGACGGCCGACGGGATCGGCCCGGTTTCGTGGATGGTGGCTGAAGGGCTGGCAGGTCTGGGCCTGCTGGGCCTTGGTCTGGTCAATATCAGTGGCGGGCGCGATTAGGCTCCACGCGCCCGCATGGGCATGCCTTATCCCCCCATGCCCGGTCCGCCGGAGCCACCGGGGCCATCACCGGGTCCATCCTGACCGGGGGAACCGGTCATCCCGCCCACGCCGCCGCTCTGGCTCGGGTCGCTGGGTGCATGGCCGGATTCGCACGCCGTAAGTCCGGCCAGAAGCAGCAGCACGGAAAATATCCTCATGGGGTCCTGTATCCTTCGATCACGCTTGAGTGATGTATTTAAGGGGTCATCCCGAGGAATCAACGTTTTCGTCCCTTATCGCTAAGGCTGCGTGCGCCCGGTCGGTTCCACGCCAAGACGGTATATGGTCGTTTCGTCGTAAGTCTGCCCCGGCCTGAGTACGATGCTGGGAAAATCCGGATGGCTGGGACTGTCGGGGTAATGTTCGGCTTCCAGCGCCACGGCATCGGTCTGCCGGTAGGCATGACCGGAAGGACCGGCGTACCGCCCGTCGAGCGCATTGCCGGTATAGACCTGCAGTCCCGGCTGCGTTGTCAGCACATCCATCATCCGCCCCGATGCGGGATCAGCCAGACGGGCTGCAAGTACCGGCGTGGATGAAAGCTGTCCGTTGACGATCCAGTTCTGGTCATAGCCATGTGTGTACATCATCTGTGGATCACTACTGCGCAATCCGGCGCCAATGCGGTGTGGCGTGCGGAAATCCAGCGGTGTTCCTGCCACCGATGCGATGGTGCCAAGGGGCAGCGAGTGGGAATCGGTCGGGGTGTAGGTCCCGGCATTGATCTGCAGGATATGGTTTTCGACCGATCCGCTGCCTTCCCCTGCCAGATTGAAATAGCTGTGGTTCGTCAGGTTCACCACGGTCGGGCGGTCGGTCGTTGCGCGATAATGCAGCACCAGCGCGTTGTGCTGGTCCAGCGTGAAGGTGACATGTACCCGCAATGTGCCCGGAAAGCCTTCATCCCCGTCCGGGCTGACCAGCCCAAGTGTGACGCTGGCATGATCCGGCGTGGTGTCCGTGTCCTCCACCGTCCAGACATGCTTGTCGAACCCCTTGCGGCCACCATGCAGCGCGCTGGTCCCTTCGGTCTGGGGGATATGGTGGATCTGGCCATCCAGCCGGAAACTGCCATTGGCGATGCGGTTGGCCACACGTCCGACGGTCGATCCGAAAAACAGCCCGCCCTGTGCGCTGTCCCTGGTGTAGCCCTCCAGTGTCGGGAAACCCAGCACCACGTCATCGACATGGCCGTTACGGTCAGGGGCATCAATGGCGGCCACGGTCGCGCCATAGGTCAGGATCTTCACGCGCATGCCATGCGTGTTGGAAAGCGTGAATGCTTCCACCTGCTGTCCATCCGGCGTGAGGCCGAACGGCGCGCGTGTGAGTGTGGGGGCATCCGGCGCGGCATGGGCATCGGGTAGCATCACGCCGATCAGCATCGCCAGTAACAGGGTACGGTTTATGTGTGAAAAACGGGGGTACATGAACGCTTTCCGTCATTATGGGTTCAGGATGATCCCGTATTGTCCAGACATGCCTTGCTGCTACTGGCCCGATCCTGCAAAACAGTGACAGGAATGCGGGGCCCGGATGGTGCCTGCGCGGATGAAAGGGAGAAAATGGGATACAGGGTTGTGGTGGCGGTGCTGGCCGCGGGTATCGCCTGCGGCGGCATGGCGGACGATGCGCGGGCGGCACAGGAGCAGCCGCTTTCCCCATCCGCGCATCCGGCGGCGAATTTGCAGAAACTGCCCCCCTACCAGAACAAGGTGAACGAATATATCGACCTTGCTTCCGTTCAGGTACACGGCACGCATGCCACCGCCGCCTTCATTCAGGATTTTGACGAGGAGATGATCCGTCACGGCCTGCCTTTCGCTTCGGTCAGGTTTTCGGTCGTCTATAACTGCGCGGCGGATACCTATCGCACCCTGTCCTATTCCACATGGTCGGCCCATATGGGCACGGGCCACAGGATAGCCGATGGCCCGGTGCCGCGTGGCGAGATGGCTGTGGACCCGTCCCTGCGGGATGGCAGGCGCATTGCCTGTTCCCATGTGGCGGGAAAGCATGAAGGGGACAACTGAGTCCTCCATCTGTGGATAATGCGGTAAATCATGTGGATAACGGAGTGGATGAGTCGCATGCTTATCCCATGAATGGCCGGGGAAACAGGTAAAAACAGGCATTCCCCCTTCTGTGGACAGACGCTGGCCTGACCGGGTTGCGCGGGTAAGACGCCTGCGGCGTTGATGCAGGGCGGCTGGTCCCTGCCATAACGCATCTGATTGCGTGCGGGTTTGACGCGCCTGTTTTTATGTATGGGCCATCAGGGGGAAGTCAGGGCCTGGGCGTGGCGGCGGCATTGCCGTTCTTGGCGGGCAGGATGTCGTCACTGCCGCTGGACCCGGACACAAGCTGCCACTGCCGACGGTCATCCTGATAGCGTGACAGGCACATGAACAGCGCCTGATATTTTTCCAGTCGCCCCGGATCGGTCACAAGGGAAAGGCAGGCCGCGCGCAGGTCGCTGTCATACTGCGTCCACTGGGCGGTCAGGCTGGCCTGACTGCCCTGTTCGGCGGTGACGCATTCCCCATCCGTGTCCTGCATTTCGATATGGGCGCGGTCGCAATTGGCGGCGATGTCGTAATGCGGCAGCACGACCCGGCGACCATGCTGGGTGTCATACGGGTGGTGGGCCAGTTTCTCTATGTCCAGTCCCGGTGTGGCGGCTGCCTGCGCGGGGGCCGGTTCCAGCGGCGGCGGCAGGCTTTCGCCATGCGCCAGCGCGTATTTCGCCATATCGTCCAGCGCCGCCCATCCGCCCTTGAGGGAGAAGGAAACGGGGTCATGTTCAAAGGGGATCAGCGTTCCCGTTTGCGCCGTTTTCAGCGCGTTGACCAGATCGGGCATACTGTCCGCCTTAAGGTCGCCACCCGCCGTGTCCCATTTCTGGCCGGTCTGGAAGGTCTGTAGCGCTACGCTGAATTTGGGGCCGATCATGACCACGGCTGTCTGTATGCCCGCCGGGTTGCGGTAGCGGCCATGGCGCTGGTGAACGGCAAGGCCGAGTGTCCCGCTGGCGGAACGGTAGAACATGATATCCAGCGAACCCTGATGGGACATGATCATGGGCTGGCCGCCCGCACCGCCATTGGCGAAAACCCAGTCCGGGTCAGCCGCCCGCGCATGCGATGTGGCGCAGAGGGTCCCGATTGCCAGGATGGCAGCAGGTAACAGGCGCATCCCGGCTTTTTCCTTCCATAATCCGCAGGTTGTGTGGTCCGCCATGATAACGATGCGTGACCCACTGGCCAATGCCGCCTGCCGCTGTGCAGGGCTGCGGGCAGGAAAATGAAAATCTTCTTTACTATTATTGTCGGCGACGACGTGGCAGGGATCGCGTTCTGGAGCAGACACACTTTGTCGTAGATCAGCCATGATGCCGCGCCGGGATGTATCATCTTCCTATTGGGGAAAACCGGTCATGCGCTCATGAGCTTCTGCCTTGTGCATAATTATGACAATATGTGTCAATATCACGTTCCAGCGATAGACAGACTTACCCTCCACTCCGATTCGTCGGTCTTTGTTGCAATGGGGATTGTTGCAAAGTGAACAGGAAACAGAATTTTCTACTGGCCTGCATGGTGATTGCCAGCGTGCCCGCGATGGCACGGGCGCAGTCCTATGACGCAAGCCCGCAGGCGGTGCCCGTGGCCATGCAGCCCGAAGATGAGAACCGTGGCCCCAGCCCGTCGCAGATGCTGGTGGATGAGCGTGCGGGCGGCTGGGTCGCCATCCATCACACGCCTGATGCGGGCGTGCATACGGATCTGTGCATCGCCGGATCAGAGAGCGAGATCCTGATGTTCCGTGCCGATGCCGACTCGCTTCAGGTACGCAGCGCTGATGACCACTGGACATTGGGCACGGGCCAGAAAGGCGACATGACCGTAACGGTCGGCGCCTACAGCACGGTGTTCCACATGCAGGCCAATGACGCCACGACCCTTGTGGCGGATATTACGCCAGCGAACCTGACCACCCTGCTCAATGCAATGGCGCATACGCACATGGCGGTGGTGAAGTTTGGCGATCACACCACCCTCAGCGTCAATCTTGCGGGTAGCGTGCCGGTGCTTGACCGCTTCCGCGGGTGCGCGGAAACCCAGCATTTCGCTGATCTGGGGCAGGGTGCCGGACAGAAGGCATCGCCTTTCTAGCAGGCCGCCCGGCTGTCGCGCGCATGGCAGCCCGCACGTTGCCTTGTGGTGACATGGGCGGCGTGTATGGCAGAAACTTCCCTCCGGATCGTCAGCGCGGGCTGATGCTGAAAGAGAAGGAAGACAGGACGTGAGGCGAGGTTTGCATGTGGGCGCGCTGGCCGGGCTGGCCATCATGGCCGCGGGAATGACCCCGGCTGCCACCATGGCCCGGGAAGCGAAGACACGGCACGAAGCGGCCACCCCGGCCGCGGCAACGATGGATGTGGCGGCGTTCCAGACCCAGGCGGGCCGGTATGTGGGCAGGCTGGTGCATGTATCCGGGTGCTACATCACCTCCGCCAATTCGGGTGGAGCGGACTGCGCTGCGTTCCGTATCGCCGACCTGCCCGGTCAGGTGGACTGGAATGGGTCCGTGCCGCTTGATGGCCCCACGATGGAGGAAACATCCTTCCGCAGGGCGCAGCAGATCTGTGGCGATACCGGCCAGCATGAACAGTGCCGGGCCGAGGTCAGTGGCGTAGTGTATGACCCGTTTGGCGATATGGGCGTGCAGGGGCAGCGTAATTTCGAACTGCGTAACGTTCGCATCCAGTGGCTGGCGGAACCCACGGCCCACCCGGTGGAAAAAACGCATGGCGGACATCACGCCGCTCACTGAAGCATCGTCCGTGCATGAAGGGGTGATACAGCCCCTTCGGGTGACGTGCGGGCGGGCGGCTGCTTTCCCCCATCCATGAAATCCGGATGGATCAGCCCCTGAAAACAGTCGTCGCGTGACGGACGGCACTGTTTTTCCGGCATGGCAGCGTTGCGGGCTGGTGCGGGATGCCCGATAAGGTCGGAAGGGTCAGGCGGTGCTGGCCGTTCTTCTGCACGGGATTCGCCCATGACGTCGCTCGCGCTGATACTGACCGGTACCGGCTCCATTGCCGTATTGCTGCTGCTTATCCTTCGGCTGCGGCTGCATCCTTTCGTGGCCCTGCTGGTCGTGGCGATTGGCGTGGCGCTGCTGACCGGTATGCCCGTGGCAAAACTGACCGATGCGATTCAGGGCAGCATGGGCCGGACCATGGGCCATATCGCCATTATCGTGGCGCTTGGGGCCATGATCGGCCGTATGATCGACCTGTCTGGCGGGGCTGCCGTGGTGGCCGACGGGCTGGTCCGCCGCGTGGGGGCGGCCCATGTGCCGCTGGCGCTGGTCATCGCCGCCTTCGGGGTGGGCATTCCCGTATTTTTTGAAGTCGGCGTCATCATGCTGATGCCGCTGGTCTATGGCATGGCGCGGCAGACAGGCCGCGCGCCTGCCATATTCGGTATTCCGATGGCGGTGACCATGCTGACCGTGCATGCGCTGCTGCCGCCCCATCCCGGTGCCGTGGCGGTGGCGGGTGCGCTGGGGGTCGGGGCGGGCCGCATGCTGCTGCTGGGGTTGCCGCTGGCGGCTGTGGTGACGCTGCTGACCTATGTGGTCACGCGCCCGATCATGGCGCAGCCCTTTGGCTGCACGCCCGATATCCGCGCCGTGGTGGATGAGGCACGGACCGCTGCCCACAACCATGATGCGGCGGATGAACCGGCCCGGTCCTTCATGCAGGCATGCCAGCGTAACCCGGTCAGCGGAATGGAGATCGTGTCCGTCATTGCCGTGCCGGTGGTACTGATGGTGGCGGGCACGCTGGCGGGGGATCTCATGTCGCCCGGTCGCCTGCGCAGTGTGCTGGTGTTCGCGGGCATTCCCTTTGTCGCCCTTGGGCTGGATGTGCTGCTATGTGCGTGGCTGCTGGGGCTGCGCCGTGGCATGGCGCTTGCCACCGTGTCCGATGTGGTGGCGGCCGCATTACCAGGTACGGCCATCATCATCCTGATTACCGGCGCGGGGGGCGCGTTCGCGCAGGTGCTGGTTGGCAGTGGCGTAGGCGATGCGCTGGGTGGGTTGCTGGCGGCCACGGGGCTGCCGCTTCTGGTGCTGGCCTTTGTCCTGACCATGATCCTGCGCGTGGCGCAGGGGCCGACCACCGTGGCGCTGATGACCACGGCGGGCATCCTTGGCCCCATGATCGGACGGATGAATCTGGACCAGACGCATCTTGCCCTCGTGGCGCTGGCCATGGGGGCGGGGGGCATGGCCCTTTCCCATGTCAATGATGCCGGGTTCTGGATTGTGACCCGTCTGTGCGGTGTCAGCGTGCGTGAGGGACTGCAAAGCTGGAGCCTCATGACGCTGGTTGCCGCCCTTCTGGCTTTTGCGGGCGTCGCCACGTTGTGGGGCGTGCTGCCTGCCTGATCGGCATGGCGCCGCCCCGGGGGCTTGAGCATTCGGGCAAAGACTGAAGGCGTTAGAAAACGCTGTCTCCCGATACGCCCTCAGCCCGTCAGCGGTAGCAGGAAGGGGGCAGTCTGGCTGACCGGGTCATGCGCGACTGCCTGCGGCGTGCCAGCGGCGACAATCCGCCCCCCCGCATCGCCCGCGCCCGGTCCCATGTCGATTATCCAGTCTCCCCGTGCTGCGACGCGCATGTCATGTTCGGCCACCACCACGCTATGCCCTGCATCGACCAGCGATTGCAGGTGAACCTGCAGCCGGTCCACATCGGCGGGGTGCAGGCCGGTGGTCGGTTCATCAAGGATATACAGGGTATGTCCCCGGCGCTGTTTCTGCAGTTCGGTGGCAAGCTTGATGCGCTGGGCCTCACCGCCAGACAGTTCGGTCGCGGGCTGCCCCAGTTTGAGATAACCAAGCCCGCCCTGCTGCAATGTTCCAAGTGCTGCCGACAGGGCAGGGGTCTGCGCGAAGAACGTGGCGGCTTCATCCACGGTCATGTCCAGCACATCGGCAATGGATTTGCCCCGTATCGTGACTTCCAGCACTTCCGGCTGGTAGCGCGTGCCGTGGCAGGTGGGGCAGGGTGAATAGACACTGGGCAGGAACAGCAGTTCCACCATGACCGATCCGGCCCCTTCGCATGTGGGACAGCGCCCTTTCGGCAGGTTGAAGGAAAAGCGGCCAGCATCGTATCGACGCGACTTGGCCAGATCGGTGGCCGCGTACATCTGCCGGATCGTATCGAACAGGCCGGTATAGGTCGCAAGGTTGGAGCGTGGTGTGCGGCCAATCGGTTTCTGGTCGATCATGACCAGCCGTTTCAGTGGCCCTGTCCCCCCGACCACATGCCCCTGCGGCGTGCCGACGGGGCGGTCCGCGATATCGTCCCCATCCGTGTCCGTAGCCAGTTTCTGTCCCAGCGCGCTGGCGACAAGGATGGGAAGCGCCTGACTGACCAGACTGGACTTGCCCGAACCCGACAGGCCGGTCACGGTTACGAAACAGCCCAGCGGGATATCGATGCCCAGATCATGCAGGTTGTTCCATGTCACCCCCGCCAGTTTCAGCCAGCGTGTGGGTGTGCGTGGCGTGCCCGCGATGGGGGCGTCACTGGCGAACAGATACGGGGCGGTGCGGGAGAGGGGGACATCACGCAGGCCCTCCGGCGGCCCGCTATACAGTACTTCACCGCCGCGCGTGCCCGCATCGGGGCCGACATCGACAATCCAGTCCGCCCGACGGATCAGGTAGAGGTTGTGTTCAACGATAAAAAGCGAATTTCCCGCCGCTTTCAGCCCTTCCAGTGCATCAAGCAGGTTATGGGCATCGGCGGGATGCAACCCGCTGGACGGTTCATCAAGCACATAGACCACCCCGAACAGGCTGGAGCGGATCTGGGTGCCCAGCCGCAGGCGCTGGTATTCCCCCGGCGAAAGCGTCGTGACGGAACGGTCGGCCTGCAGGTATCCCAGCCCCAGATGTTCCAGCACCGCGATGCGCCCGATCAGGTCTGCCGCCATGCGGTGTGCGGCGATGGCCGTGGCGTCCCCTGCCTGCGGGGTATCGTCCAGCGTTGCCGCACCTTCGGCCAGTGGGGCAAGCGTGCGCGCGATGGTGGACAGGGTCTGGCCGGTCATCTGCGCAATATTCATCCCCGCCAGCGTCACGTGCAGGGCGTCGGGATTAAGACGCTGGCCATGGCAGGTGGGGCATGGTGTCGCGGTCAGGAAGCCTTCGGCCCGTCTGCGCATGCTGGCGCTTTGTGACGTGGCGAAGGTATGCAGCACATAGCGCCGCGCGCCGGTGAAGGTGCCGTTATACGATGGCGGGATATCATGGCGGATGGCGCGCTGTATCTTCGCATGGTCCAGCCCCGGATAGACGGGATAGGTCGGGGTTTCGTCCGTATACAGGATCCAGTCGCGCGTTGCCTGTGGCAGGTCGCGCCAGGGGCAGTCCACATCCACCCCTTTTGTAATCAGGATATCGCGCAGGTTCTGGCCCTGCCACGCGGTGGGCCACGCGGCGACGGCGCGCTGACGGATGGAAAGACTGTCATCGGGTACCAGCAGCCCGGTGGTGGTATCCATGATGCGACCCTGTCCATGGCATTGGGGACAGGCACCGGCAGGGGTGTTGGTGGAAAAGGATTCCGCTTCCAGCCGCTTCATGCCTGCCGGGTAGCGGCCCGCGCGCGAATAGAGCATGCGCAGCAGGTTGGACAGCGTGGTGATGCTTCCTACGGACGAGCGTCCCGTCCCTGTCCCGCGCTGCTGTTGCAGGGCGATGGCGGGGGGCAGGCCCTCGATCGCGGTGACATCGGGCACCGGCATCTGCCGGAACAGCCGCCTTGCGTAAGGGGAAACGGAGTCCAGATACCGGCGCTGTGCCTCGGCATACAGCGTGCCGAACGCCAGTGATGACTTGCCCGACCCCGAAACCCCCGTGAACACCACCAGCCGGTCACGCGGCATGGCCACGTCCACATCCTTCAGGTTGTGTTCACGCGCGCCACGGACACGCACGAAATTGGCCTGATCCTGCGGGGCGGATGGAACCGGGACGGTTGTGGGGCGCTGCGGCATGAAAGCGGGCCTTTGTGCAATGGGTCGTCAGCGGCGCCTGCGTTACGGCACCATTATGAACGGTGTTAGATGAATTCGCGCTGCCCGAACAGGCCATTGGAATTATCGAACGTTATGCATTTGATTTAGCCATGGTCAACGTCCCCCTGCTTGACCGATGGAGACGGGCAGCGCATCAGGAAGATCGGGTTGTAACAGTCTAAATGATGGGATCAGGCAGAAGCATGAACAGGTTCATCATACTGGGGGCATCCCTATGCCTGTATTCCGTGGGCCAGCCTGTGGTGCAGGCCCATGCGGCGGCGCAGGGCGGGGGGAATGCCACCATCATAGCGGAGGCCGAACGCCACGCGGCGGCCACGCTGCCGGACCCGCACACGGCCACGTTCCGTAATGTCGCGGTTCACGCCATGGATGGGGCATCCGTGGTGTGTGGCGAAATGGCACAACACAATCCGCCGCCCGATGGCGTGTTCAGGAAATTCGGCTACGTGCAGGGGCAGGATGATCCGGTCGTGTTCAGTGGCCGCGACGTACCCACGAAAATCGCGTTCAATGATGTCAATTCCTGGCTGAATGACAGCATCAAGCTCGAGGATCTGGAAGAAATGGGTTGCGTGCCCAAGGGAACCTACAACCGCTACAATGCGCAGTTGAATCAGGTCATGTCGCAGCGCAAACAGTTTGGCGTGAACTGAGGCGGATACAACTTCCGTCCCTGCCATGCGTTACGCTGGGGCGGCCATCCGGGCGCCCTGTTCCGCGCGATCAGGGCAGGCGCAGGCCGGAAAAACATGGGGCACGATATGGAACGGCCCCGTGCGTGACAGCGAAAGGGAAATGATGACAGATGTAACGCAGGCCATGGTGGGTCAGGACGTAATAGCGTCAGGTTCAGGTCGGATGGGTACCCTTACGGCTGTCAATTCCGATGCGACGATCCAGATCACGGTCGATGGACCGGCGGAAAGTACGTTTACCGTTCCCCAGTCATGGGTGCAGTCCACCGATAATGGCAAGATCCTGCTCGGCCACACGGTCGAAGATGTGCAGTCCTACACCCCGCCATCATAAACCCGGCACGTCGGGCATCAGCCTGTCGTGGCACGGACGCGGGCTGAAAGGCCGCGTCCGGTCATGACGGGGGCAGGGGACGATACATTCCGGGCGCCGTTGCAACTGGCCCCCGACATATTGCTGGAACGCGCGGTGGCGGCGCGGATGCCCACCTTTCCGGTCGCGCGCAAACCTGCCGACATGGTGGAAATCACGCGGATTGATCCAGCGATCCGGCTGGATATCCGTTACGCCACGGCAGGGAATTTTCTGGGTTTTCCGGTCTATCCCGAAGCGCGGGCCTTCCTGCAGCGACCGGCGGCCATGGCGTTGTCACATGCCCGCAGCCTTGCCGCGCAATATGGATACGGCCTGCTGGTTTATGATGCCTACCGCCCGTGGCATGTAAGCTACCTGTTCCGTCAGGCCGTGCCCGAAACGCTGTATGATTTTGTGGGCGATCCCGCTACCGGGTCACGGCATAACCGTGGCTGCGCGGTTGATCTGACCCTGTGGAACCTGTCCGATGGCAGGGCTGTTGCCATGCCATCCGGATTTGATGAAATGACGCCGCGTGCCCATACCAGCTACGCTGGCGGCTGCGCTGAAGCGCGGGCCGCGCGTGATCTGCTGGCGCGTATCATGTGCGCGTCCGGCTTTGTGCCGCTGGCGGAAGAATGGTGGCATTTCGATTACGCGGACTGGCAGGACTATCCGGTCATGAACCTGTCCTTTGCCGCGATCGGGCGTGGTGTCACGCCCTGAGCCCGGTGTTCAGTTCAGTCGTTGTGCAGGGTGCGGTCAATCGAACGTCCCGCTTTTTCTGCCGGTCCCTTGGGCGGGTCGAACGTGTCCTGCACCTTGTCCCCGAAGTGGTCCACTTTTTCCCCGACCGTTTCGGGATGGCGCTTGCACGCGGTCAGACCCTGACTGGCCAGCACAAGGGCAAGGGCCATCATGGCAACGGAACGCACGCTGCGTGTAACGGGGCGCGCGGTGTCGCGGCTATCCGTTCTGGCGGTTTCATTCTGATGATGCAGGGCCAGACGGATCTGGATGCGGTTGTCGTCGGTATCGATGCCTGAAGCGGTAGTCGGGGAGAGAAGAGGCATGTGTGTATCCATGTCCGGAGGGCTGACCTTGATGGGTTGGAAAGTCTGAAACTGGCGGTCCGGTTGCGGATGCACGGAAATGTGAAGCGGGTTAACCGAACATTGCCCGGCATTCGGGACACAGGCGCAGGAAGCGGCCATCGGCGACAAAGGCGCTGTCGCAGTTCAGGCAGTTGCGCCGGACCTGATCGGGTCTGTCCAGCGGGATGGCGTGGCGCAGGCGATGGCGGCGCAGATGGGCCTCCAGCGTTTTGACGTTCAGGCCCAGCCTGCGTGCGGTTTCGCGGGTGGAATAACCCTGTGTGCGAAGATTTTCAACGAAAGGGGCGAGTGTGCGCCAGTTCACACGGGGTGGACGGGTGCGACAGGCAGGAGTCTCGGCTGCCGCAAGGGTGTGCGTATTTTTCATACTTAATTTGTGTCTAAAAACCACACATGCAGCAAGAAAATAATTGCGCGTGGCGGAATTTTCCTGTGCCTGCCTCTAATTTGTATATTTTTTTAATACAAATGAAGGAGGCAGTCATGCCCGATCCGTATCTGCCCGATGGTTGTAGTCCCGCTGCCATCGATGCCCGATTCGAGGCGGACGAACCCGCCTGGGTCGCCCGCTACGTAGCGCAGCTTGAACAGCGGCTTGCCCGTCTGGCTGCCATCCGCGCGGAACTGGCGGCCATCCGTTTCGATGGCGCTTACGACGGTGCGGATATTCTGGGATATCTGGATGACGAGATGGAAACGGTCACAATGGCCATGGCCCATCCACGACAGACTTAGATGCAGGGTGCTGCCCTGTATGAAAGAACTCCACAGATCGGCCTGCGTATGGTGGGGCAGCCTGTTTCGGATGCCCTGTTATCGCGCGGAAGCGGTCCCTCGCGTCGTAGCATGGCTCGTTTCAGAGAATTGTGTCAGCACTCTTTCTACGGATGAATATCGGCGTGTACAGGTGGCTTGTCCGACCGTGCTTCAACCTGTTCGGCTACTGAACGGAAAGCCCCGACGTTCAGAAACAAAAATCTGGATTGCTCTACCACGTGGTCCCGCTCGTTCACTATGTAAACCATAAGGTTCCGGTTCCGGTTCCCTTCCGGGCCGGGGCAAGCACCAGTGGCACGACACATCAGGCACCATGCCTCCGTGCCTGTTCATGCCAGAAACGTAACTGTTGTGCCCGGTATGGAGCGGTATATCGGACGGTATGGTGGGATGGTGGCGGTAGGAAGGGCGAGCATTCTTCGGTCGTGCGGCCCGCATTTGTAACCCCTTCGCGTGGGATCAGGGATTGCGCCAGGCTTTTGAAAAGCCATAGTGGGACGCCGCAACGGCAACAGATATTTTTTACGGATAAGCAATGACTGATACCGCGCGTCTGCCTGATCTCGATCATGAACATTTCCTGCGGCAGGCTTTTGCCGTGGCCGAACGGTCGCGGCAGGCAGGCGATCATCCCTTCGGCTGCATTCTGGTCGATGCGCAGGGTGAAGTGGTGCTGGAACAGGGTAATGGCTACACGGCGGAAGGCGGTGACATGACCGCGCACGCCGAACGGCTGCTGGCCACGCGGGCTTCCAGGAAATTTCCACCGGCTGCACTGGCGTCATGCACGATGTACACATCGGCCGAGCCATGTGCGATGTGTGCGGGTGCGGTGTACTGGACTGGCATCGGTCGGGTGGTGTTTGGACAGAGCGAGCATAACCTGAAGGAAATGACCGGCAATCATCCGGAAAACCCCACGCTGGACCTGCCGTGCCGTACCGTATTCGCAGCGGGCCAGCGCATGGTGGATGTCATTGGCCCCCTGCTGGAATCCGAGGCGGCGGAACTGCAGCGCAGTTTCTGGAGCGGGCGGGACGACGCCGGAAAGACTGTCTGAAAACAGTTTTACCGGGAACGCTCAGAACCCGGTTACGGTCCGCTGTCCGGTGGCCATGGAATAGGAGCACGCGCGTTCTCCATCGGTCACCACCAGCCAGATGATGTTGCGCAGCCCGGTATAGAACTGTCCCGCATCGCGCAGCGATGTATAGCCATGATGGCGGAACCACGACGCAATGATGGTGGTCGGCTGGTTTCCGAAGGATTTATGGACGGTATCAAGCAGCCTGTCGCACTGGTCGCGGGTAAAGCTGTCGTGGTTTTCGTACCAGATGCCAACAAGAATGCTGTTGCGCCGGGGATCGAAATCGGCCACCGGCGCCATGTCGCTGTCATAGCTGTCGGGCAGGGTATCAATTTCGTGCTGCATGGCGCGTTCGGCACGGATCAGGCCCAGATCCATCATGGTCAGCTTGTCGGAAAACAATGTGCTGATGACCTGCGCCGCCGGGGTCTGGGCAGAAGCCGGAACACAATAACCGCCGACAAGAACAAGTAGAATAAACAGGTAGCGCAAGGAATCCCCCATGGCAGGATTGGTACGGGCCATTCCTGTCAGGAATGGACCCTGCCCGGTGCGTGTGGGCGGGTATGGAATTCATGTCATGACATGAATTCCGTAAAAATAACCCTTTAAGCCCGCTGACTGGTCTTGAAAGTCATGCATTTAAATCTTATCTGCCATGAAGAAGATGACTGACTTGGTGGAGAGAAGGAAACGTGCGGGACATGACACGGATGAAACTTGCCCTGCGTGGCTGGTTGCAGGTGCTGCGGGGTCAGATCGTGCGTGAGATGGGTTACGCCATTGCCAGTGACCGCCTGCAGCGTCGTGGCGTGCTGATTGAAAAACTGGGCCATGGGCTGCTTTACCGCGCTCACCGCATGGGCGCGCCCGCTGCTAACCCGCAGCCTGATCCCTACACGATCCCGCCGGGCATCTGACCCGGCAGCCCCGCCATGAAAATACCGGCGGGCCGATGGAGCGCGAATTCAGCCCTTTCTTTCACGAGTCGTTGTGAACACCCACGTTATCCCCGTTTGCTGATGGGTCTGTCCACAGGGTTGCCCGGATATTCGTCCCCTGAATCTGTGGATAACGGATGTGACGCACTGTCTAGCGGTGACCGACCAGATGCTGGATGTCATCGCCCACATGGCGCAGCGCATCGCGGATGGACATGTGGCGGCGGTTACCCGCTGCCGACACCACGGTAACGGTCGTGGTCATGCCCGCAGCCAGCACCAGATCGGGCGGCACACGGTCGATATGCACGCGCACGGGAATACGCTGCGCCAGCCGCACCCAGGTATAGATCGGGTCTACCGCTGGCAGTCCCTGCGTGGACGTGGCGGCATTGTTGCTGGCGATGCCACGCGTAATGCTTTCCACATGACCGAACAGGGGTTCATGGAACCCCATGAGATCAAGCCGGACCGGGTCGCCGGTTTTGATGGCGTGGATTTTCGTTTCCTCGAAATACCCGTCCACCCAGTAGGAATCGGCATCGATCACCTGCACGTTCACCTGTCCCGCATTGGCGTAATCGCCCGCGCGCATGGTCAGGTTGGTGACGTAACCGTTGATCGAGCTGCGTACTTCGGTGCGTTCAAGGTTGATGCGGGCCTGCCGCAGGTCCGCCAGTGCAGCGGCATACTGCGCTTCCGCCTGCTGGGCTACGGCCTCGAACTGCTGTTTTTCCTCACCCGATACGGCCACGCCGGAAATGCTCTGTCGGCGTTCATATTGCGATGTCTTGAATTCCAGATCCGCCCTGCGTTCGTTCACCGCAGCCGTGGCGATATCCACTTTCACCCGGAAATCGAACGGGTCGATGACATACAGGATGTCGCCCGTATGGACGAACTGGTTGTCATGCACGCGCACTTCATTGATCTGTCCCGAAATGCGCGGTGCGATATTGGCAACCTGCGCACGTACCTGCCCGTTACGGGTCCAGGGGGAGGCCGTGTAGTAATCCCACAGCACCACGGCCACGATGACTGCTACAAGCAGGATGACAAGGGTAATGGCCAGACGCACAAGGCGGTTTGCATAAGCGAACACGTCAGTATTCTTTCACAGGATCAGTGTATACAGGCCGACAAGGCAGATCAGCAGCCCGAATTGCGCCAGTGGCGGGTTCCATATGAACCGCCACAGGTTGAGCCATGACAGCAGGCCACGCAGCACCAGCAGCGTGCACAGCGCCAGCCCCAGATTCATGACGAAGGCCGAAACCAGCACGCCTTCCACATCGACAACCTGCCGCATCACAGCCCCTTCTTCATGTTGACGATGCCGTAATGGCGCAGGCGGGGCAGGGCGACCTGCCATGCACGCAGCGCGGCGTTCAGCCCGGCCAGCAGGTTTATGGCCGCAACCTGTGTCGGTAACGGCTGGTCCACCGCAGGGGCGGGAACGGCATCCAGCGCCCTGTGTATCTGCTCGTTCATGGCCATCGGGGCGTGTACCACCAGTTCGCGTTCCGCCATTTCGGCGGCGGGACGCAGTGCTGCAATGTCGCGTGCCTGCCTTGCATAGGCGCGGGCGCGTGCAAGGGCCATGTCCAGCTCCGCAAGGGCGGTAAAGCTTTCGATCTGGTTGCGGCTGCTGCCGGTGGCGGGCAGCCGCTCGGTCCAGAACTGCATCTGCGCCAGCCGGTCAAAACTGCGGGTCAGATGGGCGGGACCCTGTACTTCGCCATGGCCCTTCATCTGACGCTCCAGCGCACGCACGATGGTCGCAGCCATCCAGAACCGCTGCCTGCGCGGGGAAGGGGGAAACAGCAGGACAAGAATGATGAAGGCCAGCAGTGCCGCCAGCAGATAGAAGATGTTGCGGTTGAGGAATTCGGTGGGGTTGTAGCTCTGGTGATTGTCCAGCCCCAGTATGGCGAAGAAGAAGACACCGTAATTGAACCCGATCGCAGCCGTTGCGGGCCGCATCAGCAGCAGGCACGCAATAAATGTCTGCGGCAGCAGGCTCAGCGCAAGGAACGGCATGTCCGCCCCGTGCAGCAGGACAATGAAGTTCAGCACGGCCGCGGCCAGCACGCTGCACGGGATGCCGATTACGGCCCCCATGCCGAAACGGGCCGTATCCACATTGGTCGCCGCCAGTGTCAGCGTCAGCGCGGTCTGGGCCAGCGCGACAGTCGCCCCCGGCAGGCCGGTTATCACGCATACACCCGCCGCGAACGAAAAGCCGATCAGCACCCGCAGCGCGCCGATCAGCGCCAGTCCGTAATTGGGCTGGGTGGCGATCGGGATGGTTCCGCAATGGGCATCCACCTTCTTTGTGCCCGCCAGCATGGCTTGGCCCACATGGGAATTGATGCGTGCGGCCAGCATGCGCGCCGCGCGTTCGATGGCGAAGGCTTCGTCCGCATTGGGCACATGACCGGGCAGATCCGCGCGGATGGTATTGAGGATATGGATGGTGAAAGCCACCTGATCGCCGCGCAGTTCCCGTTGCCGGGCAGTCCGGGCAATGGCGTCGTCAATCACGGGGTCGATGTTGGCGCGACCGGCCTGCCGCCCCAGTCCGCGCGCGCAGTCCAGTACGTTGAGCATCGACACCATGGCCAGACGCGCCCCGTTGGCGCGTGCGCCCCCCCGTTCCAGTTCCGTGCGGGCATAGGACAGGCGCGTGGTCAGGGCGAGAATGCGTGACCCCAGTTTCACATCCGCCTGTGCCCCCCGGTCATACAGATGCAGCAGGGCGGCGCGTGCCGTGGCACTGATGGGCTGGGTCAGCTTTTCAAGCCCGTCCGCAAGGCCACGCCATGCTTCGGGCGAGCCGGAGAGGATATTGACCACCGCCACCGCGAATACCCCGATGGAAATGGCTGAAGCCCGGGAGACGGCCACGTTGAAAACATTCTGGGGCGTGTCGATGCAGTTTACCGCCACAAGGGCGACGGTATAGCCCGACAGCAGCGCGCCATAGGAACGGAAGTCGCGTTCCAGCGAGCCGACAAACGCGCAGGCGGCAAGCCACAGCGCGACCCCGCCAAGGAATGGCCCACGCTGTTCATTCCACACCGCCACAAGCACGATGGACACACCCATGCCCACCACGGTACCCAGCAGCCGGTAAAACGCCTTGGACAGGGCCTGTCCCCGCAATGGCTGGGCCAGGATCATGACCGTAACGCCCACCAGAAGCGGGTTGTCGATCTGGACCCAGAAAGCGGTCGCCAGCCCGAGGACAAGCGAACACCATGTGCGCAGGCTGAAACCCATCCAGCCGGGGGGAAGGCGATCTATCCATGGTAAGAACGCGCGGGCGACAGCATGTGCGCTGCGTGCGTTTCCTGCCGGTAAGTCTGGCATGGCCTCCCTGACCGTTCAGTGGCTCATTGCGCTCAATACAATGAAAGTTGCCGTAAATTCATAACAAATCGTGTACGGCAGCACCGTGGCGCCATGCGGTCAGGCGGGAGAAATGACCCGGTGCCGGACGACTTCCCCCACGATTATCAGCGCCGGACTGCCCACGCCTGCGCTTGCGGCCTGCCGGGGCAGGCTGGCGAGGGTGCCGGTCAGCACACGCTGGTCAGCCCTTGTGCCGCGTTCGACAATGGCGGCGGGCCAGTCGGCGGGCAATCCATGTTCCTCAAGTCTGGCGCACAGCGCGGGCAGGGCGGATACGCCCATGTAGATCACCACGGTCTGTCCCGGTCGGGCCATGCTGTCCCATGGCAGGTGCAGCGTCCCGTCGGCACGGGCATGGCCGGTCACGAACATGCACGCCTGCGCGCAGTCGCGGTGGGTCAGCGGGATACCGGCATAGGCCGCGCAGCCATTGGCGGCGGTAATGCCGGGCACGACCTGAAACGGGATGGCGGATTCCAGCAGGGCCTCGATTTCCTCGCCCCCCCGCCCGAACACGAACGGGTCGCCACCCTTCAGCCGCAGCACGCGCTGGCCCGCCTGCGCGCGGCGTACCAGTTCGGCGTTTATTTCTTCCTGCGGCATGGTGTGCCGGTTGCGGCGCTTGCCCACGAACACCAGTTCCGCATCCCGCCGTACCCGGTCCAGCAGGGCGGGGGAGAGTAACTGGTCATACAGCACGGAATCGGCGTTCTGCATCATGTGCAGCGCGCGCAGCGTCAGAAGGTCCGGGTCCCCCGGCCCCGCGCCAACCAGCCAGACCTCACCGCGCGTGGTGGTGCCGGCGATGATGTCATCCAGTATGGCGCGCGCGCGGGCTGTCTCGTTCTGCCGGGCGGCCTGCGCGCCCGCACCGTCGAGGAAGGTTTCCCATACCCGCCTGCGGCGTGAAATGTCGGGGCAGGCCTGTCCCACATATTCGCGCTGCTGCTGCATGAAGATGGCCAGTTCGCCCGTGCCTTCGGGTATGGAGCTTTCGACCTGCTCGCGCAGGCGGCGGGCCAGTACCGGGGCCGCGCCGCCGGTCGATATGGCGATGCGGACAAGGCCGCGATGGATCTGGGCCGGGGTGATGAAGGTGGAAGGCTGCGGGTCGTCCACCGCGCAGACGGGAATGTTCATCTCACGCGCGATGGCGGCCACGGCGCGGTTGGTTTCGCGGTCGTCGGTCGCGGCATAGACCAGCCGGCAGCCCGGCAGGGCAGCGCGCAGGGCGCCTTCATCGGCGGTGGTGGCGATATGGGTGATCGTGCCGTCTTCCCCCCACCGCCGCATTTCATCGTCCAGACGGGTGGCGATGACATCCACCTTCGCCCGGTGGGCCAGCAGAAGCCGGACCTTGTTCGCCGCGATCATGCCGCCGCCCACCACCAGCACCCGGACATCGTCCAGCCGCAGCGCGATGGGGAACCATGCGGGTTCGGAAGTATCGGTCATACAGTCAAGCAGCCGGCAGAACCGGCATCCCGTAGCTGAAGGTAAGGCAGGGCAGTCATGTAACGTGCGGCAGGCAAAGAGGGCCGCGTTAGTGGGAGGCGGCGTTCTTCACCCCTTCGGCATAGCCCCAGCGTGCCCATGTCGAACGGTCCCTGACCGACCCCGGCGTATTGCTGGCGCATGCCGCCAGTGACAGCACAATGCCGCAGAGAGCAAGAACGGGAAGAAAACGGGCCAAAAAAACCTCCTGCATGACGCAAGGGTGGACATAGCAGAAAAGCCATCCCTCCACCACGCCCTTCACATGGGGGGGGACAATGGTGTTAAGCAGCACACGCCCGCCATGCACCCGCATGTTGCGGGATGTGGATAAGGAACCGGGTGAATGCAGCCGATGGAAACCCTCAGCACCGTGGCCACATTGCGCGCGCGGGTCAGGGCATGGAAACAGGCAGGGGAACGTGTGGCGGTGGTCCCGACAATGGGTGCGCTGCATGCGGGTCACCTGTCCCTTGTCCATGCCGCGCGGCAGCAGGCGGACCGCGTGATCGTGACGGTGTTTGTCAATCCGATCCAGTTCGACAATGCCGATGATCTCGCAACCTATCCCCGCACGCTTGAGGCGGATTCGCGCCTTCTGTCCGATGCGGGCGTGGACGTGCTGTACGCCCCGACGGCAGCGCAGATGTACCCGCCCGGCTTCGCCACGCGCATCACCGTATCCGGCGTGTCGGAGGGGTTGTGTGGCGGCATGCGTCCCGGCCATTTCGATGGCGTGGCGACGGTTGTGTGCAAGCTGCTGATGCAGACGCTGGCCGATCGCGCCTTTTTCGGGGAGAAGGATTTCCAGCAGGTGCAGGTCATCCGCCGCATGGTGACCGACCTTGACCTGCCCGTCGAGATCATATCCTGCCCCACCCTGCGCGAAGCGGACGGGCTGGCCCTGTCATCGCGCAATCGCCGGCTGGGCGCGTCCATGCGGCAGGCAGCGGTGGCCCTGCCGCGTGCGCTTGAAGCCTGTGCACGGGCAATCGCGGGCGGCGCGGAGGTCGTCCCCGCACTGGCGAAAGTTGCGCAGGACCTGACGGCGGCAGGATTTGAACGCGTGGAATATGTCGAACTGCGCGCCGAGGCCGACCTGCAGCCCCTGACTGCCCTTCCACCGGGCACGTCCGCGCGCCTGCTGGCGGCGGCATGGCTGGATGGCGTGCGTCTGATCGACGGTATGCCGGTGCCCCCGGCGGCGTAAAACCATGAAACTGACTGCCGGTTCCGTGTCCCTGACTGGAGACACGGGCGGCAGGGCTGTGGTTCAGGCGTCCAGCCGGCGGGCTTCGTCGGGCAGCATGATGGGAATGCCATCGCGGACCGGAAAGGCCAGTCCGGCGCGCTTGCTGATCAGTTCGCCAGCCTCGCGGTCATAGACCAGCGGCCCCTTGGTCACGGGGCAGACAAGGACGGACAGCAGCCGGGGATCAAGTGGCGGTGCGGGTGGCTTTTCAGTCATGGCGGCATATCCCGTGCAGGTTGCAGTATTACATGCGACATCAGTTACGAGGGGGATGCACCCTCATCGGGTTCGTGTCCAGCCCCGTCCAGCAGATTGCGCAGGATCTGCGCGCGCGCGGCCGGGGTGGGCGCTTCCAGCATCATCTGCCGCGGTGCCGTGCCGAAGGGGCAGATCATGGGCAGCGTGACCAGCAGGGCGGCATCATCCATCTGGCGCAGGGCTTCCCAATGCGTGCTCACGCCCTGTGCCTCACAGAAATCATGCAGCGCGTTCAGCAGCCCTTCCCGGTCAAAGGGAATGTCATCCCCGCTATCCGTCAGGTCCGATACGAAGGAGGATACGTCGATCCGTCCCACCCGGTAGCCCCGGCGCAGCGCCGTCTCGCGCAGCAGGCGGAAACGCGCGATGCCGGTCAGCGTAATGGCGTAGGTGCCATCCACCCGTTCGGTCATGGCGGTGATCCGCCCCACGCACCCGATTCCATACAGGGGCGGGGTATCGCTGTAGCCATCATCCATGCCGGGATCGGTGACGGTATCGTCACCGGGACCGGTATCCCCCATCCCTTCCAGCGGGCGGGGCTGGATCATGCCGATCAGGCGGTTGCTGGCCAGCGCGTCTTCAACCAATGCGACATAGCGGGGTTCGAACACGTTCAGCGGCAGGCGGCCCTGCGGCAGCAGCAGCGCTTCATCAAGCGGGAACAGCCCCAGTTCCGCCGGGAAATCCGCCAGCGTGATGTCGCCAAGCTGCGGAATGTGACGGGGAATGTCATCATGGATGATGACACTTCCCCTGTTGTCATGCCGCGTCACGAAAACAGCAGCGAGGACATGCGCCGCCGCGCGGCGATGGTGTCGGGGTCCGTCTGGCCCCATGCCTCGAACAGGCGGATCAGTTGCAGGCGGGCCGCGTCGTCATTCCACGTCCGGTCCGCCTTCATGATGGTCAGCAGTTCATCGGCGGCCTGCGCGCGCTTGCCCGCCGCGTTCAGGGCGGCGGCCAGTTCAAAGCGGGCTGCGTAATCCCTGGGGTTGGCTGCCAGACGGGCGCGGATCTCCTCTGCTTCCTCGGCGGCCTTACGGCCTTCGCGCTTGAGTTCCAGCGCGGCTCTGGCACCCGTGATCTCGGCATGGTTGGCAATGGACGCGGGCGCATCCTGAAGCGCCGTCTCTGCCCCTTCCTCATCGCCCATTTCAATCAGCGCGCGGGCAAGGCCGCCCCATGCGGCGGGGTTCTCGGGCTCGATTTCCAGAACCTGCGAAAACAGCCCGGCAGCGGCTTCCGCCCGGCCTTCGTCCATCGCGGCACGGGCCGCATCGATCAGGTCGGCGGCAGGCAGGGCACCGCCGCCTGCCTTCAGCACGTTTTCGATGAAGCGGCGCACTTCACTTTCCGGTTTGGCGCCCTGAAACAGGTCCAGTATCTGTCCCTGCCAGAAAGCCGCGACCAGCGGCACGGACTGCACCGGCAGCCCGATCTGCCCTAGCTGCTGCACCAGCGCCTGATTGGCGTCCACATCCACCTTCACCAGCCGCACGCGTCCGCCTGCGGCGCGCACCACCTTCTCCAGAACAGGCGTAAGCTGTTTGCACGGCTTGCACCATGTCGCCCAGAAATCGACCAGCACCGGCAGGTTACGACTGGCTTCCACCACATCGCGCATGAAGGTGTTCTGCGTGCCGTCCATGACCGGATCCGGTGCGCCAGCGGGGCTGGCGGCTGCGGGACCGGAACTGGCAGGCCGGGGTGTCTGGCCGATAATGTAGTCCATCTGGTTCTGTATCCTGTCGGTGTGCGGCCACCATGGGGTGGGTGCTGTAGCCCGGATACCCATGGGGACTGATTCATATCGCTGCGTAATAGATTGGCATTCCGGGCCGTACCCGCAACCGCCTTCTGCCCCGATGAAAAAAACTTCGAAAAAAGCATTTTACCCCCTTGCGCACCCTGCGGCATTGGCTTAGAAACCGCCTCACCGACGCGGAGCGCGGGCGTAGCTCAGGGGTAGAGCACAACCTTGCCAAGGTTGGGGTCGTGGGTTCGAATCCCATCGCCCGCTCCAGATCTTCTACGGAAGATCAGCGGATTAAAAGACGGCCTTTCGGGGCCGTTTTTTGCGTTTGGGCCTCAATTCAATCCATTAAGGGTTCTTCCGCCTGCCGGACGCAGCATTTGGCATCGCGGCCATCCCGTAATCATGGCCTGCCACTACAGGCCCATACGGCGCCTATGCCCTTCATGACATCATGCCGGACAGGGGCCTGCTATCGTCGACATGAAGGGCGCTGCGGCCTGATCTGGCATGCAGGCCGGTCTTTCAGGCTGCCCGTCTGTTGCCCGCCTAGAGCAGCTTCATGACCTTGAGCAGCAGCCACGTAATCATCATGAACAGGAAGCAGATCCCACCGGCCTCCACCGTGCCCATCGCGCCGGATGCCAGGAACATGCCCCCTGTATTCATGCCGAAAAAGCCGGTGACGAATGTGGCGGGCAGCATGAGGGTGGTCACGATCGACACGGTATAAAGGCGGCGGTTGGTTTCTTCCGCCTGTCCCGATGCCAGTTCGTCCTGTAGCGAGCGCGCGCGGTCCTGTAGCGCCAGAAGGTCATCAAGCGCCGCGTGGATCTGGCGTTGCGACCGGTCGCGTATGTCATCTTCCGCCCATTCGGGCAGTTCCAGATCCTCGTTATGGAAAATGCGGTCCACGGGCGAAATCACGCGCCGCAGTTCGGTCGAACGGCGACGGACCCGACCGATCAGTCCGCTTATGCGACCGAAATCCGTGTGCTGGTCCAGTGTCAGCAGCAGGTCTTCCGCGCGGTCCAGCTGGTCATCGAGCATGGCGATGTTGCGGCGGACGGTATCCGCGAACTCCAGCAGCGTATAATCGACCACTTCCGCAGGGGAATCAAAGGATTCGATGCGCTGGAGCGTGCGATAGACCACCCCCAGCGCCGGCACCGGCTGTCGGCGGGTGGTGATGAGCAGGGTCGGCAGGACCGCGAAACGCCATGCGGAAAGGTTCTTGTCATCTTCCGACATGGCATCGTCAAAGCCGGGCAGCGCGCCATATACGATGTCGCCCTCGGCTTCCACATTCGTACCCCGGTCCGTGCTGCCAAGCGCCAGACGCACTTCTTCGGGCAGGCAGGGTATGGCCTGTATGTGGGCACGGGTGGATGTATGGACGATATCGTAATGCAGCCAGACCCATGCCCCCGGTGTGGTGGGGTCGCCACCTTCAAGCGCGCGGGCGATCTGTTCATCGGTCAGGCGTTCAGGCTTCTGGCCTGCGCGGCAGGCAATGGCCCAGACCAGACCGTTGGACACGGAAGAGGCTGATGACATGCCCGACGACAGGGTTGCGCTGTCCGCCATGGGAAAATCGGGCACGGTCTCCATCGCGTATCCTTCCGTCATGCCGCGTATCGTGGCGGCTGTCGTGTCGCTTGGTGGGGCCGGTATGCAAAACGGGCGCGCGATGGCTGGTTGCCACGCGCGCCCGTCCCGCCTGGCGTCATTTCATCAGGTCGGGGGAGACCTTGCCGCCATTCTGCGCCAGTTTCTGCATCACCTGGGCATGCAGCCAGATGTTCATGGACGCGGAATCACTGGTGTCGCCGGTGTAGTGCAGTTCCGACGCCAGTTCCTTGCGCGCGGCAAGGGAACTGTCCAGCCCGAGCAGCTTCATCAGATCGACAATGGATGTCTGCCAGTTCAGCTTTTCGGGGTTCCTGGCGGCCATGGCAGCCAGAACCGCATCCACGTCCACCGGCTGGGCCGGGGCGGCGGAAGCAGCCGGAGCCGCAGCGGCGGCCGGGGCAGCAGCGGGCGCTGCCGCCGGTGTCGCGGCATCAGCGTGGCTGAGTCCCGTATATTCGAAGATCTTGGACATGATTGAACCGAAGATGCTCATATTCTCTCTCCATCGCAGGGTCCAGCCCGGCGGGTGCCGGGCCGGTCAAGCGTATATCAGGGACTCTGGCGGTGCTTAGTAACGGTACAGGTCGTTCTTGAACGGGCCGTTTACGGGCACGTCAATGTAGGCTGCCTGTTCCTTGGTCATCCGGGACAGGTGGGCGCCCACCTTCGCCAGATGGAGTGCGGCAACCTTTTCGTCCAGTACCTTGGGCAGGGTGTAGACCTTGTTTTCGTATTTGCCCGCCGGTGCCGTCCACAGTTCGATCTGCGCCAGCGTCTGGTTGGTGAAGGACGCGGACATCACGAAGGACGGGTGGCCCGTCGCGTTGCCCAGGTTCACCAGACGGCCTTCGGACAGCACGATCAGGCGCTTGCCATCGGGGAAGACGACCTCATCCACCTGCGGCTTGATGTTGTCCCACGTGAAGTTGCGCAGGGCGCCGATCTGGATTTCGGAATCGAAGTGACCGATGTTGCACACGATGGCGCGGTGCTTCATCTCGCGCATGTGGTCGAGCGTGATGATGTCCACATTGCCCGTGGCGGTTACGAAGATGTCGCCACGCGGGGCGGCTTCTTCCATCGTCACGACCTCGTAGCCTTCCATCGCGGCCTGCAGCGCGCAGATGGGGTCCACTTCGGTCACCAGCACGCGGCAGCCCGCGTTGCGCAGGGACGCGGCGGAACCCTTGCCCACATCGCCATAACCGGCAACGACGGCAACCTTGCCGGCCATCATCACGTCCGTGCCTCGGCGGATGGCGTCCACCAGGCTTTCGCGGCAGCCATACAGGTTGTCGAACTTGGACTTGGTCACGCTGTCATTGACGTTGATGGCGGGAACCTTGAGCGTGCCCTTCTTTTCCATCTCCCACAGGCGATGGACGCCCGTTGTCGTCTCTTCCGACAGGCCGCGCACGTCCTTGAGCAGCTCGGGATACTTGTCGTGCATGAGGACGGTCAGGTCGCCGCCATCATCCAGGATCATGTTCGGCGTCCAGCCATCGGGACCGCGGACGGTCTGCTCGATGCACCAGTTGAATTCGTCTTCCGTCAGGCCCTTCCATGCGAAGACGGGCACGCCCGTGGCTGCGATGGCGGCCGCGGCCTGATCCTGCGTCGAGAAGATGTTGCATGACGACCAGCGGACCGTGGCCCCCAGCGCCGTCAGGGTCTCGATCAGGACGGCGGTCTGGATCGTCATGTGCAGGCAGCCCGCGATCCGCGCGCCCTTCAGCGGCTGGGACGCGCCGTATTCCTCACGGAGCGCCATGAGGCCGGGCATTTCGCCTTCCGCGATCGAGATTTCCTTGCGTCCCCACTCGGCAAGCGAGAGATCCTTGACCTTGTAGTCAGTGCTGGTGGTCATTTCTTGTTCCATATTCGGTCAGTACGGCACAGGATATAGCCCGTTGGGCGCGCGTGATCCAGAGCGGGCGGGATATGACGGTCACGCGATCGTGTCCGCTACATCTTCCGCCTGCTTCATGATGCGCAGGAAATTCTCTCCCCACAGCGCCGCGATCTGGTCGCGATCATAGCCGCGCCGCAGCAGTTCGGCGGTCAGGTTGCCGGATTCAGCAGCATTGGCCCAGCCGCGTATTCCGCCGCCGCCATCGAAATCGGACGAGATGCCGACATGTTCGATACCGATTCGCTGCACGGCGTAATCGATATGGTCCACGAAATCCGCCACGGTCACGGCCCGCGTGTCGCGCACGTCGCGCGGGCGCAGGAAAGCGTCCATGGCGGTAATGTGGATCACTCCGCCACACGCCTTCAGCGCGTCAAGCTGCGTATCATCAAGGTTGCGCGGATGATCGCACAGGGCGCGCACGCAGGAATGGCTGGCGAATACCGGCGCGCGTGACAGTTCGACGGCCTGCATCATCGTGCTGCGCGCGGTGTGGGAAACATCGACCAGCATGCCAAGGCGGTTCATTTCCGCCACCGCGTCGCGGCCCAGCGCCGACAGGCCGCCATGGATGCTTTCGGGGTCCTGCAGGTGCTGCATCGGACGGGCCGAATCGGCCAGACGGTTATGCCCGTTATGGGTCAGCGTCATGTAACGCGCGCCCAGTTTGCGGAACGCGGCGATCAGGGACAGGTCCTCGCCGATGGTGTAGCCGTTTTCGACGGCGGGAATGATGACGATGTCACCCGCCGCATGGGCGGCGCGTACGCCCTCGACCGTATCGCATACCCGCACGCCCGGTATCTGGCCGGTGTCCGCGATTACGCGCAGCATGGCCAGCGCCCGGTCCGACGCCGCGGCATGACCCGCCGCATCGCACGCGCCCTGTCCCACATAGGCCACAAGGCACGCCGCCCCCAGCCCACCGGCGCGCATGCGCGGCAGGTCCACCCGGCGCGACGGCGCGCCAGTGGCGAAATCGTTCCGGTCGGGCCACGGGATGTCGATATGCGTATCGATCGTCAGGATCGTGTGGTGAAGATCGGCGGCAGGCGGGGTGGGGGTATCGGTCATGTCTGTCCTTTCTGAGCGGGGACAATGAACCATATGCAGCCCAGTAATGAAAACTGGGCATAAACCAAACGGGGCCGGGCATCGTTACCCTGACCATAGGCGACACGTCCTGCCCCGGCCAGATCGCCGCCCCGCCGCCCGCGCGGGGTCAGTTGCTGCCGGGAGCGTCTGGCGAAGGAATGACCATGACCACGATTCCCCTGCTTACCCTCAATGACGGATACAGGATTCCCGCGATCGGTTTCGGCACCTATCCACTGGATAACCCGCAGGCCGAAGCGGCGGTGCGTGAAGCGCTGGCGGCGGGGTACAGGCTGTTCGATACCGCAGCGCGTTACGGCAATGAAAGCGGGGTGGGTACGGGGCTGCTCAGTTTCGATGTCGGGCGTGAGGATATTTTCGTCACCACCAAGCTGCGCGGGGCCGACCATGGCTTCGACAGCACCCTGCGCGCGTTCGAACGCAGCCTTGAACGGCTGAAGATGAGTTATGTCGACCTCTACCTCATCCACTGGCCGCTTCCGGCCAAGGACCTGTATGTGGAAAGCTGGAAGGCAATGATCCAGTTGCAGAAGGATGGCCATGTACGCTCCATCGGGGTGTCCAACTTCCTGCCCGAACACATCCAGCGCCTGATTGACGAAACCGGCGTGGTGCCCGCCGTCAACCAGATCGAGATGCACGTCGATTTCGCGCAGTCGGGCCTGCGCGCCATGCACCGCAAGCACGGCATCCTGACCGAAGCGTGGAGTCCGCTGGGCCGGGGCGCGGTGATGGAGAATCCGGTCCTCAACCGCGTGGCGGAACGTCATGGCAAGACCCCCGCACAGGTCATGCTGCGCTGGATAGTACAGACCGGCTCGGTGCCCATTCCCAAAAGTGCGCATCCCGAACGCATGCGCGCCAACCTGCAGACATTCAGCTTCAAGCTGACGGATGAGGACATGCGTGACCTTGCGGCACTGGACAGCCCCAGCCACCGCACCGGTCCCGACCCCGCGACCTGCACCGAGGAATAACTCCCTTTAATTCCGGGCGGGAAATGGCATGTACGCAGCCTGCGCATCAGGATTGCGCAAGCCGGAGCCGCGCTGTTATGGTGCGGCCCTCCCGTCGGATGGGGCCATGCTGGCATGTCCACCATGGGAACATGGGCATGAGCGGGATAACGGCAGGACATGGCAACAGCGCAGGCAGTAGTGGAACCGGCATCTGACGAATGTGGGCAGGCGGCCCCGGTCGCCCGGTCCACCACTACGCGCGGGGCCGTGCGGTGGCTGGCGCTGGCATTCGCGGGTTTTCTGGCCGCCTGCGCGCAGGGGCCACGCCCCATGACCGAAGCGCAGATGATGGACGAAGCCGATACCTATCGCGCCCGCGCCCATACCAGCTATACCCCGCCCGGCCCGCCGGACGATCCATGGGGACCGTATATTACCGAGGCGTCGCAGCGCTTCGACGTGCCCGCCGTCTGGATCAGGCAGGTCATGCAGCGCGAATCTGGTGGCCAGCTTTACCGTAACGGGCAGTTCGTGACCTCGCTGCCCGGTGCGATGGGGCTCATGCAGCTCATGCCGCCCACTTATGACGAGATGCGCGCGCGCTACAGCCTCGGCCCCGATGCCTATGAACCCCATGACAACATCGTGGCAGGCACCGCCTACATCCGCGAGATGTACGACATTTACGGCTCCCCCGGCTTTCTTGCCGCCTATAACAGCGGGCCGGGACGGCTGGATGATTTTCTGGACCGCTACCACACCCTGCCCAAGGAAACCCGTGATTACGTAGCCTCCATCGGACCGAAGATCGCGGGCAGCACGCCGCTCAACCGCTCGCAGGCGGACCTGCTGGTGGAAGCGCGCGCACTGGCCCGCGCGCAGGCGGCGCAGAACAGCCGTGGCGGACGAAACCGCGCCCGTACCCTGATGGCCGCCGCACCGCAGGATACGGTAGCCGAGACCCCGTCGCCCGAAGCTGCCGCCGTCCGCGCGGCATGGAGCGCGCGTGAACAGAGCGGCGTGACCCCCATGACATCGGCTGCGGTGCATCCCGGGGTCATCAGCATGGCGGGTGGACATGACTGGGCGGTGCAGGTGGGCGCCTTCGGTTCCGCCGGGCAGGCCGAACATGCGGCGGGGCAGGCAAAGGCCAGGGTTTCCTACAGCGGGGTGCGCACGCAGGTCGCCAGCGTTGCATCGCAACGCGGTCATGTCTATCGTGCAAGGCTGACCGGCCTGTCGCACGCTGCTGCCGAACAGGTCTGTCAGCGACTGGGTGGCGGTGGCTGCCAGATCCTGCCGCCCGCCACATGATGGCTGGAACCCTGCTTTCAGGGTGTGAGGAAACATGAGGTATTTTTACAGGCGTTCGCGCTGGTGCATGCCGGGGCTGTGCCTGCCGCTGGCGGGGGTGCTGGCGTTTGCCGGGTTCGTGTGTTTCTCACCCGCGCGCGCGGCGTTGCCGGTGGGCAGCCAGGCACCGATGTTTGATACCCAGGCCACGCGCAATGGCAGTGAATTCAGCTTCCATCTGGCCGATGCGCTGCGCAAGGGGCCGGTGGTGGTGTATTTCTATCCTGCGGCCTTTACCCGTGGCTGCACCATGGAAGCCCACGATTTTGCTGCCGCCATGGACCAGTACACGGCGCTGGGCGCCACGGTGATCGGCGTTTCGACCGATGACCTGCCCACCCTCGACCGTTTTTCCGTCAGCGAAGGCCATGGCCGCCTGATGGTCGCAACCGACCCGAAGGGGCAGATCGCGCGGCAGTATGACAGCCGCCTGCCGTTGCTGAACCGGGCCAACCGCACATCCTATGTGATCGCGCCCGATGGCAAGGTGATTTACGCCTATAGTGCGCTTTCGCCCGATGGCCATGTCGCCCATACGCTTGATGCGCTGCGGCAGTGGCGTGCGGCGCAGGGTCAGGCCAGCAGGGTGACGCTGCCGCAGTCCCCGGCCACGGCTGCGCCGTAGGCCGCGCGATATTGACTTGGATGCGGGCGCGGTATTGACTGCGCCCCTCGTGATCCGCGGGAGGGAAGCCGGTGGGATTCCGGCACGGTCGCGCCACTGTACATCGCATGTCGTCATGCGGAAGTCAGACCTCTCCCGGTGGATAAAGAATAATTCCGTTGCGGGACGCGCTTTCCCGACAGGAGATCTGACAATGAATTTCCATTCCTCCCTTTCCGGTCGGGGGGCTGGCTGATGGCGGGCCGCCTTCTGCTGCGTGGCATGCTGGCTGGTATTCTTGCCGCCTGCCTTGCCTTCGTGTTCGCCCGCGTGTTCGGTGAACCGCAGGTCGCCCTTTCCATCGCTTATGAAGCGGCACAGGACGCGGCGGCAGGCGACGCGCCAGAGCCGGAACTGGTCAGCCGCGCGGTGCAGGCATCCATCGGCATGCTGACCGCCGCCGTCATGTATGGTGCTGCCTATGGCGGTCTATTTTCGCTGGTCTTTGCAACCGCTTATGGCCGGATTGGCCGTTTTTCGCCGCGCATGCTCGCCCTGCTTCTGGCCGGGGCGGGATTTCTGGCGGTGGTTGTCGTGCCCGATCTCAAATACCCGGCCAACCCGCCCGGCGTCGGCACGCCGGAGACGATCGGCCTGCGCACGGCCACCTATTTCGAGATGGTGGTCTTTTCGCTATGCGCGCTCGTTCTGGCGGTTCTTTCTGGCCGCGCGCTGGTGGCGCGGCTGGGTGAATGGAGTGCCTCGCTGTGCGGGGCGGCGGTGTTCGTGGTGCTGATCGCGCTGCTGCAATGGGTGCTGCCCGATGTGAACGAGGTGCCGGACAATTTCCCTGCCCTCGTGCTATGGCGCTTCCGGGAGGCAGCACTGGGCATGCAGCTTGTGCTATGGGGTAGCCTGGGGCTGATGTTCGGTGTTCTGGCCGAACGGCTGCTTACGCCCCAGGCCGTGCGTCACGGCTGAAATCAGGGACCCGCTGTGCCGTCATCCGCATTGTCTGTGGCGGGTGTGACCGTGGTGGGCGTGACGGGAGTACTGTCCTTCATCACGCCGTCCCATAACGCATGCAGCCTGCCATCCATGGCCTCGTCAACGATGGGGTAGGGATGGCTTGCGGCGATATAGCCCGGCTGCTGGTCCCAGTGCAGCGCGGCACGGGCCGCATCATCCAGCGGGGCAAGTGGACTGGCGGGCATGCCCCAGTAACATGATGATGTGGCAAGCCGCGCCTGCGCGGCAGGCGTGCGCAGATACTGCGCGAATGCCAGCGCCAGCGCCTTGCGCTGCGATGTGGCGACAATCGAAATCCCGTGCTGCCAGCGTATGCCGCCCTGCCGGGGCACGGTAAAGGTCAGCTCCGGGCGCCGGGCTGTGGCGGGGGGCTGCGCATCGGCCGTCGCCACTGCGCCGCCTTCACCCACGCCCCCCGTGGTCCATGCGCCACCGCCCACGACAATATCCACCTGACCATCCGCCAGCGCCTGCTGCACCGTGGCCATGTCCCCCACCAGTGTGGCGCTGGCGCGCAGGGTGACAAGCCTGTCCCGCAGGGCAGGCAGGTCGGTATCGTGCAGGTGTGCGGGATCAAGGCCCATGGCCAGTGCGATATAGGACAGGACCGGCAGGTAGCTGTCATATATCGCGATCCGCCCGTGATGGCGTGGCTGCCAGATGGCGTTGATGTCCTCCATATCCGCAGGGTCTACCCGCGTGCGGTTGAAGGCTACGGCATTGAAGCCATATTTCTCCGCCACGGAATACAGCCTGCCGTCATAGGACCCGATTGCCGGATCGGCGATGGAGGCTGGCACTTCGGCTGCGGGAAAATCGGCGGGGTCCAGCGGCTGCAGCATCCCGGCCATGGCCAGACGGGGGGCATCCGTTTCATCCATGATCACCACGTCCCAGTCTCCCGGTCTGGACTGGCGCAGGATGGTGCGGGTGGCATCGCCGCTGTCGATGTCCTTGAAGTGGATGCGTACCCTATTGGCCTGCTCGAAGGGGCCAAGCAGTTCAGGGTCTTCATGATCGCACCATGTCAGCACGTTCAGTACATCATCCGCTGCCCGCGCGGGGCCATGCGGGAGGGACGCAAGAAGGGTGAAGGCGGTCGTGGCGGCGAACAGGACGCCGCGACGGCTGCATGCGGACATGGGGAAAAACTCCTCAGGGATAAGTACCTAGCATGGACCGGTCATCACGTCCGGTCCAGCGGCGGACGGGACACAGGCCATCCGCGCCGGTCCGTATTCCTTGTCGCCGGGCAATATGACGGCACGATGACGGCGGGCGCATACCGCGCGCGTTGCATGCATGACACGGCAGCCAGACTGTCCTGCCGCCCTATATTGTCGCGTGCCATGATGGCGGGCTATGGATAGGCGCATGATCGCCGATTTCATCCGCCGCTTTACCCGGCGTCGTTCCACACCACCTGTCCAGTCCCTGCCCGCGCGACGTGCCTCCCGGCAGGTGATCGCCCCTGAAGCGGGTTCGGATGCCGCGCGGGCCATCGCGACCATGTCCGTCACCTCGTCGGGCCGCCTGCGTGAATATGCCCGTACCGCCCGTGGCGTGGGACGGCTGGCCGCCATTACGGTGTGGGTGCCGCTTTCGGTCGGGTTCGAGGCGGTCCTGCTGCTGGTTCCCGGCACGGCCAAGATACGCTGGACGCGCATGGTCTGGGGCGGGCTGTGCCTGCTTCTGTCGCTGCGCATACGCGTGGTTGGCCGCAGGGCGGGCGGCGTGGGGGGCAGGCGTGCCCGGCGCGAAGGCGAACGGCCGGTCATTTACGTCTCCAACCATTCCACATGGCTTGACGTGCCGGTGCTGGGCACCGTGCTGCCATCCAATTTCGTGGCCAAGGGCGATATCGAGGGCTGGCCGATCATGGGGCTGGTGTCCCGCATCGGGCGGACCATATTCGTCAGCCGCCAGCGCAGCACCACGGGCCGCGAGCGGGACGAGATGCTGCACCGTCTGATGGTGGAAGGGGACAATCTGATCCTGTTCCCCGAGGGTACATCATCGGACGGGTCACGGGTGCTGCCGTTCCTGTCGGCCTTTTTCGCCATCGCCAAGCCGCCGCGCCTGCCCGCGGGGAAGGTGCCGGACGAACCGTTGAGCGAGGCTGCCACCATCGCCGCGAAGCCGGGCATGATCCCGCTGATCCAGCCGGTTTCGGTCGTGTACGACCAGCTTGAGGGCGTGCCGGTCAACCGCGCGCGCCGCCCGGTCTTTGCATGGTACGGGGACATGGACCTTGGCCCCCATGTATGGCAACTGGTCAAATGGCGTTCGATGCGCGCGACCGTGCTGCTGCACCCGCCGCTGGACCCGGCGGATTTCCCCAGCCGCAAGGCGCTGGCGCAGGCGGCGTGGCGTGCGGTTTCAGCAGGTGCTGCCGAGCTGCGCCAGAACATGCCCCAGCCGGAAGGCGAAAGTGCCTATGCCTGCCGCCCGCTGGCGGGCATGCTGCCACAGGATCTGGAACGCCGTCGTGACTGATGGATGGCTCATGGTCCTGTGCTGGCGGGGATGGACGTGATATGGCCACCACCCTTCGGATGCAGATGCAGCGGCACCGTACCGCCAGATCCATCATGCGTATTACGCTTTGTTGCCCGACCATGACGGGACTGACGCAGCGGATGCGCATGTGGTATGGGCTGCCTGCCTGCCACAATTACGAAGCGTGGCTTTAAATGGTGCATCATGCGCCCCGACGATCTGGAGTTTATGGTGGATCAGCCCGAGATTAGCGCCGATGTCCTGCTTTCCGCCATGGAGCAGGCCATCGACCCCATGGTCGTGATTGATGAGCATAACAATATCATCTTCTTCAATCCCGCCGCCGAGGAGATATGGGGTCTTCCGCGTGAACAGGTCATGGGCCAGAACGTAAACTGCCTTGTACCACTACCGGAACGTGCGAAGCATAACGGCTATATCGACCGCAACCGGGAAACCGGAATAGGCCGGATTGTCGGAACATCCCGCGAAGTCGAGTTCCAGCGTTCCACTGGCGAATATGTATGCGGTGAACTGTCGATTTCCCGCGTGCAACTGACCGGCAGCAGCAAGATCTATTACATCGCCGTCATGAAGGACGTGACGGAACAGAGCCGGCAGCGCAGGATACTCGTCCTGCAGAACGATGTGCTGCAGGCCCTGGCATCCGACCAGACGGTACGCGAAGTGGGCGAACTGCTGTGCCGCCGGGCCGACAGGTTCGTGCCCGATGGCATGGCCGCCCTTATCCTGATCGACAGCGCGCATGCGCTCAAGGTTCTTGCCGCCCCCGGCATGCCGGCCCGGTTCCGTGCCGGGCTCGACAGCATGGTGCTGACCGATGCGCAGGTGGAGGAACTGGGCAGCAGCCCGGCCACCAGCAACGCGGTGGTATGGGACAGCTACCAGTCGGTGGCCCGTTCGCTGGGGCTGGTGCGGTGCTGTTCATCCCCCGTTGTCTCGCGCACGGGAAAGGTGATGGGTATTTTCGCCATCTATCTGCGCGGGGGCGAAAAATCGCATGAATGGGCGGACCGGGTGGTGGCCGCCTGCATGCCGTTCTGCGCGCTGGCGATCGAACAGAACGAGACGCGGCTGCATATTGCCCAGCTTTCCAATTTTGACCGCCTGACGGGCCTGCTGAACCGTTCGTCGCTGCATAATGTCATCGAACGTCTGATCCTGCGCGGCGGCAACAGCCGGTTTTCGCTGTTCATGGTCGATATTGACCGTTTCCGCGATATCAATGACGCGCTTGGCCATGTGAACGCCGACCTTTTCCTGATCGAGATCGGGCGGCGCATCCGATCGCAGGTGAAGGATGAATGCATCGTCAGTCGTTCGGGCGGGGATGAGTTCATCATCGTTATCCCCGACTGTTCGCATGAAAAGGCGGAAAAATTTGCCGAAGGGCTGATCAACGCCATCGCCAGACCCCTTCAGGTGGGGGAAAATACGCTCAGCATTTCCTGCTGTGTGGGCATCAGCACCTTTCCCGAAAACGGGCCGGACAGTGAAACCCTGCTCAGCCTGGCCGACGTGGCCGCCCATCAGGCCAAGGAAGACGGGCGCGGCGTCTACCGCTTTGCGGGACGCGAGAAGAACCAGGTCGCGCAGGACCGGCTGATGCTGGGTTCGGCGCTGCGGGATTCCCTGGCGCGCGGCATGCTCAACCTGCATTATCAGCCGCAGGTGGAAACCATGACCGGCGGCCTGTACGGGGTGGAAGCCCTGTCGCGGTGGCATCATCCCAAGCTGGGCAACATCTATCCTTCCCGTTTCATCGCCGTGGCGGAAGAAACCGGCCAGATCGAGGCCATCGGCCGCTGGTCGCTGAAGGAAGCCTGCACGCAGATGATGAAATGGGATCAGGACGGCGTGCATGTGCCCACCGTTTCGGTCAATCTTTCAGCCGTGCATTTCCGCAATCGTGGCCTGCCCGAATATATCGCCAACCTGCTTCAGTACCATAACCTCACGCCCGATCGCCTGACGGTTGAAATTACCGAGAGCGTGATGATGGACAGCAGCGGTGATACGGAAGAGGTACTGCACGCCATCCGCAGGCTGGATGTCGGGCTGTCTATGGATGATTTCGGTACCGGCTATTCTTCCCTGTCGCGCCTGACGCGCCTGCCGCTGAGCGAAATCAAGATCGATCGCAGCTTCATAAATGATTTTGAACACGATACAAATGCGCAGGCCGTGACCATGGCGGTAATCGGCATTGGCAGCAGGCTTGGCCTGACGGTCGTGACCGAAGGGGTGGAGACGGTGCAACAGCATAAACTGCTGGAAAAACTGCGTTGCGATGTGATGCAGGGCTACCTGTTCGCCAAGCCCCTTCCACCTGCGGCACTGGAAGAATGGTTCCGTGCGGGGCAGGAGCGTGGATCGTTCATTCTTCCCGGGCAATAGATGGTGCGCCTGCCGGGGTGGCGCATCCGGGTCAGGGGGCGCTACCCATTGTCAGTTGAATTTAATGGATAACGCCCCATTTTCTACTTTGGTTTTCAGACAGGAAGATGGCATTGCAACACGATGATCGGCTGCGGGCACTGACACGTCAGGATGTGGATTTCTGGGCTGATCTGGTTGACAATATCCTGATTGTCGCCATTACCGACAGGCAGGGCGTTATTACATATGCGAATGACCGTTTTTGTGAAATCAGCCAGTATTCGCGTGAGGAACTGATCGGTTCCACCCACAGTATTGTCAATTCCGGTTATCACGACGCCAACTTCTTTCGCGACATGTACCGCACGATCGGCGCGGGTGAACTGTGGCGTGGCAATATCTGCAACCGCGCCAGGGATGGCTCGCTTTACTGGGTCGCGACCACCATCATCCCCAAGATGGATGCGCACGGTCAGATACTGGGCTATGTGGCCAGCCGCTACGAAATTACCGAACTGATGAACACCCGAGACCGTCTGTGCGAACTGGCGGAAACGGATACGCTGACCGGGCTGCTCAACCGCGGGGGCTTCAATACGGCACTGGCCGATGAAATCGCGCATTGTCGGGAAGGCGGGACGATCCAGCCCGCACTGGTGATGTTCGATCTGGACGGCTTCAAGCAGATCAACGACGTGCATGGCCATCATGCTGGCGATATCGTGCTGCGGGCCGTGGCTTCGCGCCTGATCGAACTGACGCATCCCGATGATCCGGTCAGCCGTCTGGGCGGGGACGAATTCGCCGTGATCCTGAACCGGACGCTGGAAGACATGCCGCTGGACCGCTACCTCGACCGGCTTCAGGCCGTTCTGGAGCGCCCGATCGATATCGAGACGGTGACCGTATGCGTCGCGGGCAGTGTGGGTGCTGTGCTGCTTGACGGTAACGATACGATGGAGGACGTGCAGAAAAACGCCGATATGGCCATGTATGCCGCCAAGCGCGCGGGCGGCAAGCAGTCGCAGATGTTTACGCGGACCCTGCGCGAGCGCGCACAGGCGCGCGTCACGATCCTGAGCGAGGCGCGCTGCGGGGTGGAGCATGACCAGTTCGAGATCTATTACCAGCCCATCCTGAACTGCCGCACCCGGCAGATGGATCAGGTCGAGGCGCTGCTGCGCTGGCATCACCCCGAACGCGGGCTGCTGGCGGCGGAAGACTTTTCCGATGTGTTTACGGATGCGGGTCTGGCGCAGGCCATGGGGCCAAACATGATCGAAGCCTTCCGGCGCAATGTCGCCATGTGGAAGAGTCACGACCTGCCCCCGCGCCAGCTTGCCATCAACCTGTCGCGCATGGACCTGATCCGCGATGATTACGGGCGTGAGTTTGAAGCGGCGCTGCGCCATTCCGGCATGGCCCCGGACAGTTTCGTGCTGGAAGTGACAGAAGCCATGCTGCATGGTCGCCGGGCGGATCAGGGCATCCGCCATCTGCGCGAACTTGCGCAGGCCGGGTTCAATATTGCGCTTGATAATTTCGGCAGGGGGGCAACCGTTCTCAACCACCTGCGCGAACTGCCCTTTTCCCAGATCAAGATCGACCAGTCCATGGTCGCGAACATCGTGGATGACCGGGGCGCATGTATGGTCCTGTCCAGCCTGATCGAGATGGGGCAGGGACTGGATATGGAAGTGACGGTGGAAGGGATCGAGAACCGTGCCCAGTTTGAACTGGTCATGGCCATGAAGCCGGAGCGGATACAGGGCTTTTTCATCTCCACCGCCCTGTCGGCCGCCGATATCGTGAAACTGCCCACATATTTTGACTGAACGGGATACCCATGACTGATACCCCCCGCACGGTTGCGGCCCGCATTGGCGATGACCTGCCCCGCATCGATGTTATCGGACTGGCCAATACAAGGCGCATCATGCACGCCGAACGTCATAATGATGGAACGCGCATGCCCCTGTTCATTCCATCGGCATCATGGGCACGCCTGCTGGAACTGCACTGCATGGGGGATGAGGCGCAGGATCGTCCCCGTCTTTCCCCTTCACGGGTGATGGAAGGGCTGGAACAGGCTCTGGGCCGGATCATGACGGAGATCGTCCACCATGACGCGCAGCATGATGAACCGCTGCGCCCGGCTTACAGTGTCACATCGGACCTGTTCGGGGCGCAGGGACCGGTTGACATCCGCATGGTTGTGGATGGCGCCACGGGAGTGGCCTGCATGCTGGCGGGGCCACCGGCCGATATCGCGAGGCTTGGGCTGGATAACCCGGCGTATGGTCAGGCGGATTTTTTGCCCGCTCTGGTTTTCCCATCGGCTTACAGCGCGTGCCCGCAATCCTGTTCCGTGGGCGCGGTAGCGGCGGGAACCCTGTAATAGTCCCTGTACCACGCAACGAATTCATCCACGCCCGCCTGCACGGGCGTGGCGGGGGCGAAGCCGGTCAGGGCCTGCAGGGCGGAACAGTCCGCCCATGTGCGCGGCATGTCACCGGGCTGCATTGGCAGGTTGTTGCGGATGGCGGTCCTGCCCAGCGCCTTCTCGATCGCCGCAATGAATGCCAGCAGGCTGACAGGCTGGCCGTTACCGATATTGATGACACGATAAGGTGCTACCGGACTGGCGCCGGGGTCGCTTTCACCGGCCTTGCAGGGTGGTTTCGTACAGAGCAGGCGCACTGCTTCGACCAGATCGTCAATATAGGTGAAGTCCCGCGCCATATCGCCGTTGTTATAAACGTCGATCGGCCTGTCATGCAGTATGCTGTCTGTAAACCGGAACAGGGCCATGTCCGGTCGGCCCCATGGGCCATAAACGGTAAAGAAACGGAATGCCGTGACCGGAATTTTCCACAGATAGGAATAGGAATGGGCCAGTTCCTCCGCCGCTTTCTTGGTGGCGGCGTAAAGGCTGAGCGGGTGGTCGCATCGTTGGGATTCAACAAAGGGCAGATCCCGGTTCGCCCCGTAGACGGAAGACGTCGAAGCCATCATCAGGTGGTCGGGCGCATGCTGACGGACCTGTTCCAGCACGTTGTAGGTACCGACAAGGTTGGCATTGATATAGGCGCCGGGGTTTTCCAGGCTGTACCGCACGCCCGCCTGCGCCGCCAGATGGATCACCAGTTCCGGCCTGCACCGTGCAAATGCGTCGCCGACGGCCTGCGCATCTTCCAGCATGAATTCGTTACAGGCAAAGGTGTCAAAGGCGCGTAGCATGGTGTGGCGCTGGCGTTTGAGCGTGACATCGTAATAAGGGGTCATGCCGTCGATGCCCGTTACCCTATGCCCGTCCGCCAGCAGGCGGCGTGCGATATGGTAGCCGATGAATCCGGCAGTGCCCGTAACAAGAATACGCATCCAAAACTCCAGCGGGTACATACGACCCGTGCTGCTTTACCCTGTCTGTTCCATATGTGGTGCTGTGCTGTTTACATTCCCGCCTGACGGTTGGCACGTCTGTAGCCTGAGGGGCAGACGTGCAAATCCCTGCGGTGCCTGTAGCGGTCCGCTTTTCCCGCGGTAGCGGTCACGACATGTTCTGACATACCAGTCCGGTCAGGGGCGGTCAGGTCTCTTCAGGAATATGTGATGGATGCGGGGGGCGGTGCATGCCTGTCGATATCGCGGGCAGCGGATCTGCGAGGATCAGGACCGTGTTCAACAGGCCCGTCGCCAAAGCGGGCCTGAAGTATATGATGCCGCACATGCTACGCCATTGAATGGCGATGGCCGGGGTGTTTTTTGCGATGGTCGCCATGATCGAACGGGTTTACGGACACCCGGTCCGGACTGGCGGAAAAAGGCTACCCAAGCACTATCGGTATTCTCTGGTCCATATGGTCCAGACGACACGAAAATGCGGAGCAAAAAAATATAGGGAAATCATGGTGCTGCTGGACAGGATTGAACTGTCGACCTCTCCCTTACCAAGGGAGTGCTCTACCACTGAGCTACAGCAGCACTGTATGCGCGCTTCCTAACTTTTCCTGTCCCGGCTGGCAACCCCTTATTTGCCCTGTTCTGACTAATTGGGGCTGCTGGCCGGTTGGAAGGGCGTACTAGTCGTCGCGATGGATGCGTTCCATGCGTTCATGGCGTTCCTGCGCTTCGATCGACAGGGTGGCGATCGGGCGGGCTTCCAGCCGTTTCAGGCCGATGGGTTCGCCCGTTTCCTCGCAGTAGCCATAGGTGCCCGCCTCAACCCGCTGAAGGGCCTGGTTGATCTTGGAAATCAGCTTGCGTGCGCGATCACGCGTGCGCAGTTCCAGCGCCCGGTCGGTCTCGACGCTGGCGCGGTCGGTAATATCCGCTTCGTGAATACCGCCTTCAGACAGGCTGGCCAGCGTCTCATCCGCTTCCTTGAGCAGATCGGCCCGCCATCTCAACAGCTTCAGGCGGAAATATTCCACCTGCTGCGGGTTCATGAACTCCTCATCCTCCGAAGGGCGATAATCGGGGGGCAATGTAATCATTATGACAGATCCCTGCGCCGTGGTTCCACATGGCGGCCACTGGCCAGCCAGTCGGGAACGGGGCGGCTTATACTAGCAAGGGGCGTGCGCGCCAAGCCTTTAACGCAGTTTCATGCGGGTTGACGTGCAGTGGAAGGGGCGGGCGAAGCCGCCTGCGATCCGGTCGCAACCGGGGTTGGGGTGGTGGCAGTCTGCTTCGTGCGACGGACCGGTTCGGGGTAGGTCGTCTCCCATCCACCGCCCAACGCATTGTACAGGCGCACAAGATTGCCCGATATGGTGGCCCGGCTGGTGGTCAGGTCGGATTGCGCGGACAGATACTGGCGCTGTGTATCCAGCACGGTCAGGTACGTGACCATACCGTTACGATACTGGTCCTGTGCCAGTTGCAGGGCGTGACGGCTGGCATCGGCGCGCTGGGCCAGGTTGTCGTTGCGGATCTGCTCGTCCGTATAGGCGGTAAGGGCGTTGTCCACGTCGTGCCATGCGCCCAGCACGGTCTGCTGGTACGAAATGGCGGCTTCCTTCTGCGCGGCCTTGCGCAGTTCAAGCTGTCCACGCAGCCTGCCGCCCTGAAACAGGGGCAGCGTGATGGAGGGGCCGACATTCCACGCCTTGGCGTTCCAGAATCCCAGATCGCGGAAGGACAGGGACTCGAACCCGAAACCCGCATTGATGGTGACGCGGGGATAGAACTCGGCCACGGCCTCGCCCACCTGTGCGATGGCCGCGTGCAGGTTGGCTTCCGCGCGGCGGATATCGGGGCGGCGGCGGGCCAGTTCGGACGGTACGCCCACCGGCACGCGCGGCGGCACGGGGGGAATGGCCGATGCGGTCAGCAGTTCATCGGACAGGGCGCGCGGCGGCTCACCCATAAGCAGGCTCAGCGCATTGACCTGCACGGTAAGCTGCTGCCCAAGCTGGGGGATCTGCGCCAGCGTATTTTCATACTGCGCGCGGGCCTGTTCCACTTCCAGATTGCTGGCCAGTCCCTTGCTGTAACGCTGCTGGTTCAGGTCCAGCATGGATTTCGCCACATCGCGGTTTTCCATCACGATGCGTAGCTGTTCCTGCGTGTTACGCAGTTCCATGTAATCGCGCGCCACTTCGGACTGGCGGGAAATCAGCATGCCGCGCCGGGCTTCGTTCGTGGCCTGCGTTTCGGCGGCGGCAGCTTCGTACTGGCGGCGCACGCGGCCCCACAGGTCAACTTCCCATGTGGCGTCGATGCTGTCGCGCCACTGGTTGAACAGGGGAATCTTGGCCTGGCCGGGAGAGGGCGCGTACTGGGAAAATACAGGGTTATTGCTTAGTTGCGGATCGCTTTCCACATCGGTCACGATACGCTGCAGCATCTTGGTGCTGTACTGCTGGCGCGCATACGAACCGGTAGCCGACATGGCAGGGTAGCGTTCTGCACCGGCAATGCGCAGTTCCGCGCGGCTCTGGGCCATGCGGTACGCATAGCGGCGTACGTCAAGGTTGTCTGTCGCCACGCGCTGCTCAAGCTTTGTCAGCTCCGCATCGTGGAAAATATTCCACCATGCGGCATCCGGTTCATCGGACGTGATCTGGCTTTCGACCTTGGGCGGCTGGCCTTTCGCGTCGGTTGCGGCCTGAATCCGGTCCGGGCCGCCATACTGTTTGGGCGTCCACGGTGTGGGTTTATGGAAATTCGGGCCGACCGCGCACCCGGCGGTCACGACCGACAACCCGACCACTGCCGTGCGCCATGAAATTCCCCTACCCACCAACGCGGCCCCCTGTTGTCCCTGTAACAGTTAATATAAATCTGTCCTGCACGGCATGGTTTCGCTACCATGGCATGAATGACCGATCAGTTCGGTCAGTCCCCTAGCCTATCGGCTTTCCTCACGGGGTCAATCGAAAGTACGCACCGACTTGGGAGCAGGATGATTTCAATGGGCGCTACGCCAGACCATTCAGGCCAGATGCAGGCGCAGGACTGCCCGCTTTCCGGTGCCTCCGCTGCCAAGCGCCAGCAGATACTGGCTGGTGCCGCCCGTGTTTTTGCCGAAAATGGATATGAAGGCGCCAGCATGTCCGGCATCGCGCGCGATGCCGGGGTATCGAAGGGGACGCTGTATAATTATTTCGACAGCAAGGCCACGCTCTTCTCCGCCTTTGTGGAAGAATGCGCGTGTGAAAAGATGCCGCTACTGTTCAGCCGGATTGACGAAGGGGCCAACCTTACGGAATCGCTGGAACATCTGGCGGTCGCCATGATCCGGCTGCTGACTTCGCCGCTGTCACTCATGCTCAACCGCATCATCATTTCCGAAGCGGGCAAGTTCCCCACACTGGCCGAAACCTTCTGGAAACATGGTCCGCAGAAGGCGATCAACATCCTGTCCGCATGGCTCATGCAGCATAACGATGCCGGTATCCTGAACATTCCCGACCCGGTTTTCGCCGCCGAACAGTTTTATGCCCTGTGCCAGACCCGCATTGCCGCGCGGGCGCGTTTGCAACTGCCGGTCAATACGGACCAGGCGCATATTGATTTCATCGCCCGTTCGGCCGTGCGCACCTTCCTTAACGCCTATCTGCGCGAGGGGCCGCGCCTGCCGCCCGTCGTTATGGAAACGCCCCCGAACGACTGAGTGCATACCAGTCCATCCGCCGGTTCTTATGACAGTTCCAGCCTGAAAAGGTGGACGTTTCCCGATGTGTACGTCTGCCGGCATCGCCCCGTGCGGTGCGCGGCCCGGCGCGCCTGCGGGCGCAAGCGTGAAATGGTTTTCTCCCCTCCCGATCCTTCCTGACACTGTTCCCATCCGGGGCGGCATGAGGCGTTTGCATGCCCGGTAACGGGCGCGCGGATCGGCTGCCTGATTTTATGTTGCGAAAATACAACATGTACCGATTGGCGGCGCATGGCCTGCATTTTCATATTGTTATGTTATATTGTACCAAATAAAGCTGCGCATCCCGAAATCTTCCCTCCGGATGCGAGCCCGTTTCACCATGATGCGCTTATGGTTTTCCTCCCGTTCCCTGCCTCCCGCCATGCTCGTGGCCATGACGGCGCTGACCCCGCCGGGTGCCGCAATCGCCCAGACCGTGACGGCCGCGACCCCGTCCGCCACCACCGGCACGCAGGCGGCGGATACCGGTGTCACGCACCTGTCCTCCGCCCCGGATACAATGACCGTGACCGCGAAACTGGACCGTGCCCGCGTGCAGTTGCAGCCTTCGACAGGGGCGACGGTACATGCCTTCAGCCGCAAGGCGCTTGAAACCATTCCCGGCGGCGACAATGCGGGGCTGAATTCCGTGCTGTTGCAGGCCCCCGGCGTGGCGCAGGACAGTTACGGGCAGATCCATGTGCGTGGCGACCATAACGAGGTGCAGTTCCGCCTTGATGGCGTCCAGTTGCCTGAAGGCATGAATGTATTCGGTCAGACGCTCATGACCCGTTTTGCCGACAACCTTTCCCTGACCACTGGCGCGCTGCCGGTGGAATACGGCTTCCTTCAGGCCGGGGTGGTGGACATCACGACCAAGAATGGCGCAACCAACAAGGGGGGCAATGTCTCGATCTATGGCGGTGCGCGGGACTACTTTTTCCCTTCCGCCCAATATGGGGGACAGTTCGGGAAATGGGACTATTTCCTGACCGCCGATTACGTGCATGACCGTGTCGGGATCGAGAACACGACAGCCGCGTTCAACGCGCCGCATGACCTGAGCAACCAGTATCATTTTCTGGGCCATTTACGGTACACGGTGGATGAAAATACCCGTATCAGCCTGATTGCCGGTGTATCGAACGCGCAGTACCAGTTGCCCAATATTGCCGGCCAGCCGCTGTTTGGTGATGATTATACCCGGTTGCTGCCCGGCGCCCCGTCCAGCGGCAACCTGAATGAACGCCAGAAGGAAATCACCGATTTCGGTATCCTGTCCCTACAGAAGGATATCGGGGCGTTCAGCCTGCAGACATCGGTTTTTTCGCGCTACAGCAGCCTTGGTTACAGCCCCGACCCGAATATGGGTGATCTGGCCTATATGGGTATTAGCCAGCATGCCGAACGCTCGGTCATGTCCACCGGCACCCAGAGCGACGTGACATGGCGCGTCCGGCCTGACCATACCATCCGCTTCGGTTTTCAGGTCTTTGCGGAACGGAACATAACCAAGGCGGATGCAACGGTATTCGATGCAAATGACCAGCCCGTCAAAATCCATACCGGCAATGGCCGCACGGGCGACATATATGGCCTGTACGTGCAGGATGAATGGCAGCCCCTGCGCAACGTGACGGTCAATTACGGCCTGCGGTTCGATGGTGTGGGCGAATATACCAATGAACACCAGCTCAGCCCGCGCATAAACGTGGTCTGGCGCGCGTGGAAGGGGGCGACCCTGCATGCGGGATATTCGCGGTACTTCACGCCCCCGCCGTTTGAGGTCGTGGGCGGTGCGGACCTGCAGCAGTTCGCCAATACCTCCGCTGCGGCACCCTCAACGGGAAATGGCACGGTCAAGGCTGAACGCGATCATTACTTCGATGCCGGGATCGAACAGGTGATCGTGCCGGGGTTACGCGTCTCCTTCGACGCCTATTACAAGCTGGCCCATAACCTGATTGATGAAGGGCAGTTCGGCGCGCCCATCATCCTGACGGGGTTCAATTACCGGCGTGGACAGGTGAACGGATATGAGTTCGCCACGTCCTATGATCGCGGGCCGCTCTCGCTATACGGTAATCTCGCATGGTCGCGCGCGATCGGGAAGGACATCACCAGCGCGCAGTTCAATTTCGACCCCGATGACCTGAACTATATCAGCCATCGCTGGGTACATCTGGATCATGACCAGCGCTGGACCGCATCGGCGGGGGGCGCGTACACGTTCTTCCACCGCACCGGCCATCCCACCCGGCTGTCGGCAACCATGGTTTATGGCAGCGGACTGCGGCAGGATACCGATATTCCCAATGGGGGTGTGGTGCCGCAATACGCGACGTTCAACATGTCGGTCGTGCAGTCCTTCCGCGATCTGTTCCACTCCCCCTTCTTCCGCACCACGCAGTTGCGGCTGGATGTGACGAACCTGTTCGACCATCCCTACATGCTGCGCAGCGGGACGGGCATCGGCGTGGGGGCACCGCAGTACGGGCTGCGCCGGACGATCCTGACGGGTATTTCACAGGCGTTCTGATCCACCGGCCACAGGCGTATTGCGCACGGCCTGCGGCATAATGACGGACATAAAAAAAGGGCGGCCCATCGGGGCCGCCCTTTCCATTCAGGGTCAGGGGAAAGAAGGGATCAGGAGTTGATCCGCTCGCCATGCAGGGCCATGTCGAGACCTTCCATTTCCTCATCCGTGGAAACCCGCAGTCCAACCGTCAGGTCCACGACCTTGAGGATGATGAATGTCAGCACCGCGCACCATGCGATGGTGACACCCACGGATTCCGCCTGCGCGATGAACTGCGCGAACGAGCCGCTGACGCCTTCCGGGCTGGCGTCGGTGGCGGAAAGTGGCCCGTAGGCGAACACGCCCGTCAGCAGCGCGCCGACAATCCCGCCAATGCCATGCACGCCAAACGCGTCAAGGCTGTCGTCATAGCCCATCATGTGCTTCAGGCCGGTTGCACCCCAGAAGCAGATCACACCCGCCGCAAGGCCGATGACCAGCGCACCGCCCGGCAGCACGAAGCCCGATGCCGGGGTAATGGCCACAAGGCCGCCCACGGCACCCGAAATGATGCCCAGAACCGTCGGCTTGCCGGTCTTCATCCATTCGGCGCACATCCAGGACACGCCCGCGGCGGCGCTGGCGATCTGGGTCGTGGCCATGGCCATGCCCGCGCGGCCATTCGCCCCGGCGGCGGAACCCGCATTGAAGCCGAACCAGCCAACCCACAGCAGGGATGCACCGATGATGGCATAGGTCAGGTTGTAGGGAGACAGGTCATCGACGCCATAGCCCTTGCGCCGTCCGATCACCAGTGCCGCCACCAGACCGGCGATACCGGCATTGATATGCACGACCGTGCCACCGGCGAAGTCAATGGCCCCGATCCGGCTTGCGACCCAGCCATCCGGCCCCCAGACCCAGTGGGCGACGGGCACGTAAACCAGCAGCGACCACAGCACGGTGAACAGGCACAGCGCACTGAATTTCATCCGTTCGGCAAACGCACCTGCGATCAGGGCAGGGGTGATGATCGCGAACGTCATCTGGAACGTCATGAACACGCTTTCGGGGATGGTCATGGTCGTTGCGGCCGATGTGCCCGCCGCCATGGTGAACGGTACATCCGCCCCCTTGGAAATACCGGCCCCCAGACCGTTCAGCATCACGCGTGACAGGCCGCCGATGAAGGCGTTGCCGGAGGTGAAGGCCAGGCTGTAGCCCAGCACCATCCACACCACCGTCATGATGCAGCAGATCGCGAACGACTGCATGAGTGTGGCAAGGACGTTCTTCTTGCGGACCATGCCGGCATAGAACAGGCCCAGACCCGGAATGGTCATCATCAGCACAAGTGCGGTGCTGGTCAGCATCCATGCCGTGTCGCCGGTGTCGATCGCAGGGGCGGGCGCATCCGCCGCAAGGGCGGGCAGGCTGGTGGTCAGGGCGCCGATAACCGCTCCCGCCAGTGCGGCTTTCTTGCCAATCTTCGTGATCACAGTGCGTTTTCTCCGGTTTCCTGTGTTCTGATCCGTATTGCCTGTTCCAGATCCAGGACAAAAATCTTTCCATCGCCAATCTTGCCGGTGCAGGCAGCGCTCTGGATCACTTCGACCACCTTGTCGCACTGGCTGTCCGGCACCGCGATCTCAAGCTTGATCTTGGGCAGGAACTGGATGTTGTATTCAGCGCCGCGATAGATTTCGGTCTGGCCCTTCTGGCGGCCATATCCCTTCACTTCGGTTGCCGTCAGCGCGTCCACACCGATGGAGTGCAACCCCTCGCGTACCTCATCGAGCTTGAACGGCTTGATGATGGCAATTACGAATTTCATTGTGTTCCCTTCCTGCCTTGCCCCTGAAATTTTTTATTGTCTGTAATTCCGTACATGCAACTATATCTCGAAGCAATATGAAGTTGCTACAGTCTTTCAGGCAGGTCGTTCCTTTATCCATGTGTTGCCGTCCTGCACACCTTTTGGGGTGATCCGGGGTTGCGGCGGGGATAAATGCCGGTATTGGAAAGCATCCGTAACGAAAGGCTTCTTTTCAGCGTATGTCCGTACCTTCCGTCCTGCCCCGCAGGATGTTCGTCCCGTCCCACACCACAAGGGGATGCCTTGGTGCCCTGGCCTGCTGTGTGCCGGTTTCTTCCGCGCTGGCGTCGGTCAGCATCACGGCCCGTCCCGTGTCCGAAACCATTCAGGTTCATGCAGCCGCCACCGTGCCGCCCCCGGCCGAGTACCTGCCATCGCCCAGTCCGGTGGGCCAGCCCATCCGTCCCTCCGCCACGGCGTACCGCCATCCATCCGGCCACCGGTATGACTGGGGCGTGTTCAACCGTGACAACGCGGAGGATTCAGGCTTCGGCGCGGTGGGTCTGTACAGCGTCGCACGCTGGGCGGAGGACTGGAGCTTCCTGCGCAACGCAACGAAGCATGATGATCCGTTCGATGTGCTGAAATACGTCCCGATCACCGGGAATGGTCAGGTATGGGTCAGTTTTTCGGGCGAGACGCGGGTGCGCAACTGGTTCGAGAACCGTCCCCTTATGGGAAGCGCGCATGTAACGGATTCCGGGCGTTTTGCGGTGCGTAACCTGTATGGGGCGGACGTGCATGTGGGCACGCATGTGCGGCTGTATGGCGAACTGGTCAATGCCGATGCCGGGGGATGGGCGGCTTACGGATACGGCAGCACGTACCGCAAGCATCTGGATGCACAGCAGGCGTTTGTTGAAGTAAAGGGACAGGTGGCCGGGGCAAAGGCGGGATTCCTGTTCGGGCGGCAGGCTTTCCTGGATATGCCGTCCTATGTTCTGTACTACCGCATGTCTTCCAGCGTGCCGCTGGCGTGGAACGGGTTCAGGACATACGCGGTCTGGCCGCGTGTGCGCGTGGATGCGTGGGATTTCGTCGGCACCGACATCACGCCGCGCGGCATGTTTCACGATACGCAGGATTACGGCACGCGGCTGTACGGGGTGGCGACGACATGGGCGCCACCGGATTTCACCTTTGCCGGGCAGACGGGGTATTCGTTCCTCGACCTGTTCTATCTGGGCACCAAGGTGGATGGCGCGCTGTCCGCCGTGTCCACTCCCGCCTTTACGGTGCAGTCGGGTTCGGCCACGCGTAACAATTTCGGTGGCCGCTGGCATGGCATTGCAGGCCCGATCGAATTTTCCACCGGGGGGATATGGCAGGGGGGCAGTTTCCGGGCCACCGGGCCAAACAGCCCCGCGCGTCCCATCGATGCGTGGTCTGTCAACGCGACGGTGGGCTACCGCATCCCGCGTGACCGGTTCCACAGTTTCATCGCCATGCAGGCGGATGTGTTTTCAGGTGGTGACGCGCGGCGCAATACGATCGGCACCTACGTCCAGCCCTTCAACCCGCAACTGCCTTATGTCGATTCCTCGCTGACCGTATCCGAATCGAACATGATCGATATCGGGCCGGAACTGCGGATGACCTTCTACCGATCGCTCAGCGTGCAGGCGCGCTACCCGGTATACTGGCGGTATTCGACACAGGCGCCCGTGTCGCGACCGGGGTCGCAGTACGCGTTCCAGTATGCGGGGCGGTTTATCGGTTCTGCCCCGCAGGCGACGCTGACATGGACGATCGATCCCCATCTTTCATGGGCGCAGACACTGGCGCGGTTCATGACCTCATCCGCGCTGACGCGCGCGGGTGGCAGCAGCGGGACATATTACATGTCCAGCCTGTCATTGCGCTTCTGAAACCCACCTTGCGCCCCGGCCCTTATCCGGCATACCTGATGCAATCATGACAGCTTCCGCTTCTTCCCCGTCCGCTCCGGCTTCAACCTCGCCATGGCCCGCCATGATGGTGGCGGTCATCGGCACGGGTGTCCTGTCCGGGCTGGGGGGTATTGCGCTGTCCGTAATGCTGCACACGATCCAGCATCTGGCCTATGGCTACGGGCAGGTGGGTGGTCCGCACAATTTCGTACAGGGCGTGAGTGCGGCCCCGCCATGGCGGCGGTTTGCCGCGCTGTGCATGGCGGGCGTGGTGGCGGGTGTGGGCTGGTGGGCGCTGGGGCGTTTTGGCAGGCCACTGGTCAGCATCGCCGCAGCCGTTGGAAAGCAGCCCGGCAGCGGCAGGGTCATGCCGCCTTTGTCTACCGTGGTGCATGTCCTGCTGCAGATCGTGACGGTGGCGCTGGGTTCGCCACTGGGGCGGGAGGTTGCGCCGCGTGAACTCGGTGCCGTGCTGGCCACGGGCACGGGGCGGGTAATGGGCCTTACGGCCGAAGACCGGCGCATCATCATCGCCTGTGGCGCGGGGGCGGGGCTTTCGGCTGTCTATAATGTGCCGCTGGGTGGTGCGCTGTTCATACTGGAAGTGTTGCTGGCCAGTGTGGGGCAGCGCGCCGTGCTGTGCGCGGTTGCGACATCGGCCATCGGGGCGTTCGTGCCGTGGGCGGTGCTGGGCAACGTGCATCAGTATGCAATCGGCCCGATGGCGGTTACGGCCCCCGTGGTGCTGTGGGCGCTGTGCGCGGGGCCGGTCATCGGGATTGGCGCGCAGGGGGTCAAGCGGCTGGCGGGTGTGGCGCAGAATCGGGCGGCGAAAGGCCTTTCGCGCATAGGGTGGTGTCTGGTGGTGTTTCCCGCCCTTGGGGTGCTGACCTGCTTTTACCCGCAACTGCCCGGTAACGGGCGCGGGCCGATGCAACTGGCGCTGTCGGCGCAGCTCGGGCTCGGCCTTGCGGGCAGCCTGCTGGTGCTGAAGATCATCGTCATCATGGGCGCGCTGCGCGCTGGTGCGGCAGGTGGCCTGCTGACACCCAGCCTGACCATGGGTGCCCTGCTGGCGAGCGTGCTGGCATCGGTATGGAACCTGTGGCTGCCGCCGGTGGAAGTCGGCACCGTGGCCCTGCTGGGTGGTATCGCCTTTCTGGGCACGTTCATGTCCATGCCGCTGACCGCCGTTGCACTGGGTATCGAGTTCACACAGGTCGGGCATGACATGTGGATACCCATTTTCCTGACATCGGCGGGGGCAATGCTGGCCTTCCGCTTCAGCGCGCGGGCAAGGCGCCCGGTGGTGCAGGCGCAGCCCGATGCCCCCGGCAGCGTATCGGCGCGGTCCTGACGGTTACCGGATACAAATAAGGCGGCATCGTTGCCGATGCCGCCTTACCCTGAGGACAGTCGCCGTTTTCGTAATCAACGAACCGTCGCCCTGAATAATTCCACACGCCGCGCGCCCCCACAATCCGGGGGGCGGTCACGTTTCAATGACCGGGCGGCCCTGCGGGACCTGGGCGCATTACGCGGCAAACGGGTCGAAATCACCGTCGTTTTCGCGCACGCTCCACCAGCCTTTGTTCCATTCGGCGTAAGCGGGCAGGGTTTCATCAAACGGGTTTTCGATCAGCGGCTCACCCTTTGTCGCTGCGGCCTTGCCCTGTTCAAAGGCATCCTGCGTGTTCTGTTCGGTCATGTCTGTTCTTCCTGACGTGCGCTGTCTGGCAATGCTGCAGATTTACACCATGCACCCCGCACCGACAGCCCCACGGGGTGAACAGGCGTAATGCGCTATGTGCAGGTGTTCAGCTTATGGTGCCGTAGGCGACATTGCGGTCACGCAGCCAGCGGCGGTAGGCGACCGACATGCGATCGGCCATTGTCGGCACCTCCGCCCCGCCGGAAAGCGGCAGGCGACGTGGGCGCTGGTTTTCCAGGATGATGCGGTCCTGCAGGAAGATGGTCTGCTGGAATTCAACCAGACTATCCAGCGCCGAGACATCATCGATCAGGAACATGACCGGATGCGCGCGGCTGCATTCCTGCGTCATGGGCTGGACGAACAGGGTGATGACATCAAAGCGTTCGGGCTGCGCGGGGCAGGTCTTGTACAGCAGGGTAATGAACGGTCCCGCCACGCGGTACAGGTATTCGGTCTCGATTCCACCCGTGGCCGAAAGGGCTGCCTGTGGCTGGTAGAAATGGCAGTCCGTGGCCCAGACCTCGTTGCCGTTTTCGCGCATTTCAATGGTGTAGCGCGCAACTTCCGTATTCGGTTCAGCGCCGAGGATGTTGGTATGCACAAACGGGAAATGCGCCATGTCGAGGAAGTTTTCGACAATGCGCGGCGCGGAGGTGCGCACCGTGAACACCCCGCAATCCACCACCCTGCGGTCAGGCTCGTCCGCTTCCATAATGGCCGCGATATCGCCCTTTGGCGTGCCAAGGCAGGTCCACAGGCAGCCATAGCGCGCCTGCACCGGCAGCATGCGCTTTTCCGCCACGTCACAGGCAAACGGTTCGCCCCGGCTGTCATGGCCGAAGGTGATGTGCCGGTCCAGCAGCATGGTATCGGTCGGCGTGGTGCGCAGTTGCGACAGCGGGCTGATCACATGCCATTCGCCCAGAACGGTTTCGGCGGCAGAAGGGATTGATGTCATGGCCCGGTTCCTGTTGGGGGTGGATGATCCATTGCGCGGGGCGCATTGCCGTAACGACGGTGTAATGTTAGCTGCACCAGTGATGGCACGCCATATGGTTGCGTGAAAAGATGGGACGGTCGCGCCTGAACGCGCATGTACTGGCCGGGCCGGATGTATAGGGGGAGCGGAAACTGCATGGAAAGATGGCATTCGGTCAGTGTCCTGTCCGACATACGCCCCGGCGAGGTCGCGGGCGTGCGGATCGACGGGCATGAAGTCGTGCTGTGGCGTGAGGATACCCCCGCCGCCAGCCTGCATGCGTGGGAGGATCGCTGCCCCCATCGCGGCATGCGGCTCAGTTTCGGCTTCGTGCGCGGGGATGCGATGGGGTGCCTGTACCATGGCTGGCAGTTCGGTGCCGCCGGGCGGTGCAGGCTGATCCCGGCCCATCCGCAGGTGCGGGTTCCGGCTTCGATCCATGTGCGGGCCTATGGCGTGCGCGAACATGCCGGACTGGCATGGGTTAACATGGAAGGGACGGATGGCTTCCCCGATCATGCCACGCACTGGCCCGATGATGTGCAGCCGGTGCGCAGCGTGCATGTACGCCGTGGCGCCACACAGTTGCGGCAGGCGATCGGCCTTGAGGCGGTGGATGGCATGGCCTGGCGCGGCTCCGTCGGCCTTGCGGTGCATGAACCCGTCGCGGGGCAGGCCATGCTGCATGTCGTATGCGCGCGGAGTGGGGAACCGGCCCCGACTCCGGCTGCGCTGTCGCACTGGGCGTCGCGTCTGCGCGATGCGGTGGAAAGCGGAAATCCGACCGCGACGATCATGGGAGAACTGGCATGAGCGCGGACAGGGTGCTGTATGACTGGACGCCGGATGTGCGCAGCTACGCCGTGCGTCTTGGTCTGTCGCTTATGGATGTGGAATGCCGCATGCAGGCGGTGGATATGGACCTGCCCGCCCCGCACCATGCGGATGGCCTGCTGGCGGGGGAATGCCCGCCCGTGCTGGAATGCGCTGGCGTCAGGCTGACCCGGCCCGGCACGATCCTGCATTACATTGCCCGCCAGCCCGATGTGGCGCGGGCATGGCTTGATCCCGCGCATGAATGGGCCATTCTGGACTGGCTGGATTTTGGTGTCAGTGCGCTCGATACGCTGGCATCCGCCCGTGGCGCGGCGCTGGCCACCGCCATGCCGGTCCCGCCCGCGACCGGGGCGCTGGATGCCGTGCTGCGCCGGATGGAAGACCACATGGCCGTGCGTGCGATGGACGGACATGACTGGTTTGCGGCCCCTGCGGCCAGCATTGCCGATGTGATGCTGTTTGTCGTGTTCGCGCTGTCCGCCGATGTGGGGGTGGAGCGCGATACATGCCCGGCATTGCGGCGCTGGGCGCGTGGCCTGCGTGCCCTTCCGGGCTTTGCGGTCATGCCCGGCGTGCCGGATTACGCCTGACGCATGGGTGCCCCGCACGGTAACGGCTGGATATCTGTGCGTTGCCCTGCGTTACGGAATAGGGGAAGCTGGACCGGGTGTGACCCCGGTCACAGGGATTCGCATTCATTGATAATAAGGGAAGAAACCTGAAGTATGAATAAAAAGCTGTTTGCATCCCGTCGGGTTGCCGTGGCGCTGGCGACGGCTGTTGTGGGTGGGGCCGCCGGTCTGTCCGGTGTGGCCATGCCGGCCATGGCGCAGGCGCCGGTTATCGTGGGCAACCAGCTTGCGACCGCGACGGTCGAAAGTGTGGATCATGACGCCGGGATGATCCTGCTGCGGGACAAGGCGGGCAATCTGGACACCGTGCGCGTGGACCCCGATCTGCGCGCCAAGCTGCCGGTGCTGCATGCGGGCGACAAGATCGGCCTGCGTATCGTCCGCACCATTGACGCGTCCATCGCCGCCCCCGGTACGCCGGTGCCGGAATCGACCGAAAATGCAGCGGGCACCCGCACCGGCCAGCATCCGCATGGCATGATGATTTCCTTCAAGCGGGAACGTGTGAAGGTGACGGGCGTGGATACGGCCCGCAACCAGGTCACCTTTGTCGACCCCGATGAGATCACCCGCGTCGTGCTGGTGCGCCAGAAGCCGATGCAGGAATTCCTCAAGACCCTGAAGGTCGGCGATGAAGTCGATACAACCGTGATGGATGCGGTGTCGTTCTCCGTTCTCAGCCGGCTTCCGGCCTGACGGCGGCAAGGGGAGGGCGATGGGCCGCAGGGTAGTCCTCTCCCCATTGCAGCGGGCCGCGCTGGTCCAGAAAGCCCGGAATGTCATGGATGATCCGGGCGGCCTGTTCCAGACAGGCCATGGCTTCGACCTGTGCTGCGGGACGCTGCGTTATCGCATCGGGCGGACAGAGCACCCCGGCGGCCCGCCGCAGCGCGTTCGCGGTCAGCAGCGGGTTGTGCGCCAGTTCGGAAAAGGCGTCGAGCGCGTCGTAAATCGCACCACGCTGGGCGGGGGTGACATCGGGGCTTGTGGCGATCATGCGCACACGCTCGATCAGCCGTCCCAGCGACAGGGTAGCCAGTGCCGCGTCGATATACTGGTGCATGGCCGCGGGCCTTGCGAAGAAGGACAGGCGCATCGCAAGACGCAGTACCTTCTGTAGCTGAAGATTTTCCCATACCAGCCACTCTTTTCCCTGCCTGCGCCCCGACAGCGCCAGCCTGCGCAGGCTGCGCGTCAGGGAACTGACAAGGCGGGCCGCGTCCAGCCGGTGGTTGGGCGGCAGGATCACACGGAACGACAGCACCAGCATGCCACAGCCCAGAAGCAGCGCCAGCCAGCCGTTCATCAGGCTTATGTCGTTGTAATAGTGGATCGGGTTGTTGATCTGCAGCATGATGGTCGAGAACACGCAGTAGCCGAACGCCCCGATCCCTACCTTGGGATGGAACTGCAGCCATACGCCGGGCAGCAGCATGATGCACAGCGTAAGCCAGAGCAGCGGATAGCCATCAATCTGCGGCAGCAGGTAGATATGGCATAACAGTCCCGCCGGTACCCCCAGCGCGGTGCCCGACGCCATAAGTCCCGCCGCGCGGGAAGCTGATGGCAGGGTGGACAGCAGGCTGGCCGCCGCCACGACATACAGCATCATGGTCGGTCCCGCCGTCCAGTGCAGCACGTACCAGATCAGCGCCGTCAGCATGGTCGTCGTTGCGCCCCGCGCGCCGTTACGCAGTGCGGTCGGCCATTCCAGATAGGGTTGCAGCCGCAGGCGTCGCCCGGCGCTGCCCCGGCGGGAAAGGTCCTGCAACGCGGTTTCGATCTGGCCCAGCAGATCCTGAATATCGTCAAGGAACAGCAGCGACTGGGGAGAGTGGCTGTCACGGGCCTGCGCGATCATGATGGCGCGCGTCTGGCTTATGCGTGCGCATCCCCGGGTCCAGATGGATTCCAGCGGGCTGTCGGCGGTAAGGTCCATGAGATATTGCAGCATGGATACGATTTCGCCATGCACCGCGCGGTCTTCCACCGTGTTGGACGCCGTGACGGTGTGCGGGTGGTAGGACGCCACAATGCCGGACAGGCGGGCAAGTCCCGCGCGGATTTCGCGCTGGCGCACGCTTATGTCATAATTGTCGGTCGCCGCGTATTCCACCGCGTCCGACAGCCGCCCGATGCGCGCCAGCATGGCGGCGCGGCTGTCATGGAAGGTGGCGGGCAGCGTGCGGAAAGTACTTGCAGGCGGGGCATCGGGGTTCTGCGCGGGGACCGTGCTGTAACCCTGATGGAAGGACAGGATGTAGCTGACCGTATCGCGGAACAGGTCATGGATCTGGACAAAAAGCGTGTCCGACCGGCGCGGCGATGTCACCATGAATACTGCCGCCGTGGTCACGATCCCCACCACCACCGCCGACAGGCGCGACATGGCGCTGAGGAAGATGCCGTCAGGGTCGTCAAACGCCGGGGCGGAAATGATGACGATGGTATAGCCCGTCAGCACGGCGGCGTAGGCGCGGAACAGCCGCAGGAAGGTCGCGGCCATGCAGGCCAGTCCCACCGTGACCGACAGCCCCATGAAATACAGCGTGGGTGACTGCACGAATACCGCCATGAGCCCCACGCTGATGGAGGCCCCGATAATGGTGCCGATCACACGCCATACGCTTTTGGATACCAGCGCGCCCACCGTGGGATTGGCCACGATCATGACGGTCGTGACCGAACTCATGGGGGACTGGAGCTGGAAGGTGAAGGCCAGGAACAGCGCAATACCGACAGACAGGAGCGCACGCGCACTGTAGGCCGCCGTGGTGCGCATGGCGGCCCATCGGGCGTCGTTCGAAAAACTGCGCATGAGGGTGGACAGCATCTGGGTGCAGGCTCCGGGCTGCGGCATGTGGGCATGGTGATAGAGCATGCCACGGGAAGATAAAGCGGTATGGCGGTCAATATCTATTGTATGACAATTAGTGCCATGTCAATTATAACGATAATATCCATATTATCCCCTCCGGGCAGCCATCACATAAATGGACCATGATCCGCCCCGGCGGGCATGCTATCGGGCGCGGAAGGACTTCCGCAGGGTCGATCATCAGCAGGAGACGCGCATGGCCGAACGTTCACCACTGCCCGATATCGAGGGTACAGGTTTTCAGGACATGCGCATGACGTTCCTGACCATGCGGCTGGCCAATACATGGCGGCTGCTGCTGGATCGCGCCCTGCGGACGGAGGGGATGAGCATGGCGATGATGCGCCCGCTCGCCTATCTCATGATGCTGCCCGCGGGGGTAAGCCAGCGCACGCTTGCGCATGCGATGAATACCGACAGTTCGGCGCTGGTGCGCGTGCTGGACCTGCTTGAAAACGAGGGGCTGGTCGAACGCCATCCCGATCAGGATGACCGGCGGGCCAAGAATCTGGTCCTGACCCGGCGGGGCCGGCAGAAATGCGCCGCCCTGCATCAGATCTGTGCTGCGATGGAAACCCGCGTGCTGGAAGGCGTCACGCCGGAGCGGTCGCAGGCGATGATGGATGTGCTTGCGCTTGTCCTGCGCCGGGCCGAGGATGTGATGCAGCATGACGGGGCCTGCAACGACAGCACGCCCTAGCCGCATATCCCTTTCGGTGGGCAGGGCAGGTTTGCCGTGAAATGGGGCGTGTGGGTCAGCGTCCTGGTTTATGGGGCAAATTAAAGATACGATGCGGTATCGTTTCATGTTAGGGGTGCCGGATCGCATGCGAAGGAAAGGCTGTTGGGATGAAGTGGCGTGATGGGGCGATCGGTGCGGGACTGGCCGTACTGGTCGCGGCTGGCGGGGCCGGGTGGTACGTGGTCCAGCACCGCGGCGAACTGCCACCGGGGCTTGCGCGCGCCAACGGGCGGCTGGAGCTGGCCCGCATTGATGTGGCGGTAAAATATCCCGGCCGCATCACCGAACTGGATTTTAACGAGGGCGATACCGTCACCGCCGGGCAGGTTCTTGCGCGTGAGGATGACGCCAGCGCCCGCGCCCGCCTCGACGCTGCCCGCGCCCACCTGAACGCGGCCCTGGCCGATGTGGCCCGTGCGGGCGCGGAACGTGATGCGCGGCAGGCGGCGCGCCATCTGGCGCAGATGGATCTGGACCATGCGCGCACCATGTTCCGCCAGCATCTGGTGTCGGACATGGAACTGTCCCAGCGCCAGACGGGTCTGGACACCGCAACCGCCGCTGCCGATGCGGCCGGTGGGGCGGTGGATGCGGCGCAGGCCATGGTGGAAGCTGCCCGCGCGCAGGTGGCGGAAGCGGCGGTGGCGGTGGATGACATGACCATTCATGCGCCCGTGGCCGGACGGATTGAATACCGTATCGTGGAAAAGGGCGCGGTCCTGCCCGGTGGGGGGCGGGTGGCCTCGCTGCTGGACCCCACGGATATGTACCTGACCATATTCTGCCCATCGCGGGAGGCGGGACGGCTGCATGTGGGCGATGAGGCGCGCATTGCCCTTGACGCCCTGCATGGGCAGGTGATCCCCGCCACCATTTCCTTTGTCTCGCCAGAGGCGCAGTTCACCCCCAAATATGTCGAGACCGCGACCGAGCGTGACAAGCTCGTCTACCGTATCAAGCTGCGCGTCGCCCCCGCCGTGGCGCAGCGGTATGGCACCATGCTCAAGGCGGGCATGACGGGTGATGGCTACGTCCGCACCGATTCCGCAATGCACTGGCCCGCGGGCCTTGATGTGGCTGACGCGGCGCAATGAGCGTGGAAGGCGCGCAGGACCCGACAGGCATCGCCATTACCGGCGTGACCCACCGCTATGGTCCGGTCCGCGCGCTGGATGATGTGACGCTCGACCTGCCCGGCGGCACGACCATCGGCCTTGTGGGGCCGGATGGCGTAGGCAAGTCCACCCTTCTGGGGCTGATTGCGGGCGTGCGGCGCCTCCAGTCCGGCAGGCTTGCGGTGCTGGGGGCGGACATGGCCGTGCGGCGCGCGCGTGAAGCCTTCCTGCCACGGGTCGCCTTCATGCCGCAGGGGCTGGGGCGCAACCTGTATCCGACCCTGTCAGTGTGGGAAAACATCGACTTTTTCGCGCGCCTGTTCGGCATGGACGCACAGGCGCGCGATGCGCGTATCCAGCGCCTGCTGGACGCTACCGGCCTTGCCCCGTTCCCCGATCGCGCGGCGGGGCATTTGTCGGGTGGCATGAAACAGAAGGTCAGCCTGTGCTGCGCGCTGGTGCATGACCCGGACCTGCTGATCCTCGATGAACCGACAACTGGCGTTGACCCCCTCTCACGCCAGCAGTTCTGGACGCTGGTTGATCAGTTGCGCGCGGAACGCCCGTCCATGACGGTCATCGTCTCCACGGCGTATATGGAGGAAGCGGAGCGGTTTTCATGGCTGGTGGCGATGGATGAAGGCCGCGTCCTGATCAGTGACCGCACCCCCAACGTGCTGGCGCGCACCGGCACCGGATCGGTGGAGGCGGCGTATATCTCCCTCCTGCCTGAAGGCAAGCGCCAGCAGGCAAGCGGCTTTGTCATTCCGCCCTATGTAGATCCCGGCGGGCCCCCCGCGATCGAGGCCGAACACCTGACCCGCCGCTTTGGCAGTTTTACGGCGGTGAGCGATGTCAGCTTTACCATCAGCCGGGGCGAGATTTTCGGCTTTCTCGGCTCCAACGGGTGCGGCAAGTCCACCACCATGAAGATGCTGACCGGCCTGCTGGATGTCACCAGCGGCACGGCGGAACTGTTTGGCGAACAGATCACGGCGGGCGACATGAAAACCCGCATGCGCATTGGGTACATGTCGCAGGCGTTCTCGCTTTATGAAGAACTGACCGTGCGCCAGAACCTCATGCTTCAGGCGCGGCTGTACCGCATTCCACCGGCACAGGCCGTAAGCCGGGTCGAGGAATCGCTTGATTCGTTCGAATTGCGTGGCTGTGCCGATGTCAGCCCCGCATCCCTGCCGCTGGGTATCCGCCAGCGCCTGCAGCTTGCCGCCGCGTGCATCAACAATCCCGAAATCCTGATTCTGGATGAACCGACATCCGGCGTGGACCCCGCTGCGCGTGACATGTTCTGGCGGCACCTGATCCGCCTGTCACGGCAGGATCATGTGACCATTTTCGTATCCACCCATTTCATGAACGAAGCGGCGCGATGTGACCGGATATCGCTCATGCATCGTGGCCATGTCCTTGCGGTGGGCACGCCTGCCGAACTGGTGAAAAAGCGCAGTGCGCCGGATCTGGAAACCGCCTTCATCGCCTATCTGCAGGATGCGGAGGCGGTAACGGACACGCAGGAAACCGCCACGGCGGCGGCCAGACCGGCTCCATCCGCGCGTGCGCGATGGTGGCATGCGGCAGTACGGAAATGGAGCGCGCTGGCAGGGCAGTGGGGTGGCGCGTGGCTGCCGCGTGCCTGGGCCTTCGCGCGGCGTGAGGCAGTGGAACTGCTGCGCGACCGTCTGCGCCTCATGTTCGCGCTGGTGGGGCCGCTGATCCTGCTGGTGGTTGCCGCGTCAAGCATTTCCTTCGATGTGGAAGGGGTGGGCTTTACCGTCAGCGACCACGACCGCACCACGATCAGTCATGAACTGATCGACAGTTTCCGTGGCTCCCCCTATTTCCATGAACTGCCGCCCGTCGCCGATGCCGATACGCTGGACCGCACCATCCGTAACGGCCAGGCGCAGATGGCGCTGGATATTCCCGCCGGTTTCGCCCGTGACATGGAAGCGGGGCGCAGGCCCGAAATCGGGGTGATCATTGACGGCGCGGTGCCGTTCCTCGCCGCCAATGTGCGTGCGTATGCGACCGGCGTGCTGATGGGTTACGCGGGTACGCTGGGGCGGGAAATGCCCGGCACGGCGGGCCTGCCGATTACGGTGGAGCCGCGCTTTTCCTACAATCAGGAATTCCGCAGCATCTATGCCATGACGCCGGGCGTGATCATGCTGGCCCTGATCCTGATTCCCACCATGCTGACCGCCTTGGGCGTGGTGCGCGAGAAGGAAGTGGGGTCCATCGTCAACCTGTATGCCTCCCCCGCGTCGGTGGGGCAGTATCTTATGGGCAAGCAGGCGCCTTATGCGGCGCTTGCGACCATAAGCTATGTCATGCTGGTCATCGTGGCGGTTGTGGTGATGGGGGTGCCGCTCAAGGGGTCGCTGCTGGCGCTGACGGTGGGCGGTGTGCTGTTCGTGCTGTCCGCCACGGGGCTGGGACTGCTGATTTCCACCTTTGTCAGTTCACAGGTGGCGGCCATTTTCGGCACGTCCATCATCTGCCTGATCCCGTCGGTCAATTTTTCCGGCCTGCTGTACCCGGCTTCGACGCTTACGGGCATAAGCCGGATGGTGGGGCTGGGTTTTCCGGCGGCGTGGTACCAGTTGATCAGCCTTGGCTGTTTTACCAAGGGGCTGGGGACCGGCAGTTTCGGGACCATGTACCTGGCCCTGGGCGGGTTCGCGGCCATCTATATGGTGGCTGCCCGCCTGCTGCTGAAAAAGCAGGAAGCCTGAGCCGATGATGCGCTGGCTGGTCAATGTCGGTCTGTTATGCGTCAAGGAACTGCGCAGTCTGGTCCATGACCGCGTGCTGCTGGGGCTGATCGTGTTCGCCTTCAGCGCTGGCGTGCTGCTGGTGGCCAATGGCGTGAAGGTTGAAGTCTCCAACGCCACGGTCGCCTTTATTGATGAAGACCAGTCCCCCCTGTCACGCAGCATGCGCGACAGGGTCCTGCCGCCCTATTTCAAGCCGCCGGTCATGGTGGACCGCGCCGGGGCGCTGCGGGGCATGGATGAAGGCGACTACATATTCGTGGTCGATATTCCCCCACGGTTCGAAGCTGACGTACTGGCCGGTCGCACGCCCGCCGTGCAGATCCGGGTGGATGCGACCGCCATGACGCAGGCGGGGCTGGGCACGGCGTATCTGAACGAGATCCTGCTCAACGCGGTGGCGGACATGCTGCATGCGCCATCCGTGGCCGATCAGGTGCCTTTCACGGCGCAGAGCCGCATCCGCTTCAATCCCAACAGTGAATCGAAGTGGTTCACCTCCGTCATGCAGATCGTGACCAACATCACCATCCTGTCCATCGTACTGGTGGGGGCCGCCGTGATCCGCGAGCGTGAACACGGCACGCTGGAGCATCTGCTGGTGATGCCGGTCACGGCCAGCGAGATCGCGGTCGCCAAGATCGTAACCAACGGTCTGGTCATTTTCGTCGGCGCCATGCTGTCACTGTGGCTGGTGGTGCATGTGTGGCTGGGGGTGCCGCTTGCGGGTTCGATCCTGCTGTTTGCGGTGTGTTCGCTCCTGTACCTGTTTTCGGCAACGGCGCTGGGCATCATGCTGGCGACGGTCGCCCCCACCATGCCGCAGTTCGGGCTGCTGGTGGTGCCGGTCTATGCGGTGGCTTACCTGCTGTCGGGGGCGGCGACGCCGGTGGAAAGCATGCCCGCCGCCATGCAGGTGGTGGTGCGCTTCCTGCCCACGACGCAGTTCGTCAACCTGTCGCAGGCCATCCTGTACCGGGGGGCCGGGCTGGGCGCGATCATGCTGCCGCTGCTGACCGTCAGTATTACGGGTATCGTTTTTCTTGTATTCGCGCTTGCGCGCTTCAGATCCATGTTGGCAAGGCAGGAATGATGGGGAACAGATTGGCGCGGCTGGCCCGTATGGGGGGCATCGCGATGGCGGTCGGACTGGTGGCGGGATGTTCCCCGTTTCACACGCACGCGCCCGCATCGCGTGTAACGGTACCGGCACGGTTCACGCAGGCACCGGCAACGGCGCAGCCCGCGACGGACCTGACGCGCTGGTGGGAGGCATGGCATGATCCGGGCCTGACGCAGGCGGTCGAGACGGCGCTCGCCGCCAGCCCGGACATCCGCATGGCGCGTGATCGCGTGCGTGAAGCCCGGGCGCTGCACACGGTGGCCCGGTCCGCGCTGTATCCCACCGTGGGGGCGACGGGTGACATGCTGGGTGGTGGCATGTACTGGCGCAATCCCGATAACCTGCCCGCCAATGATCCGGGTACGGACGGGCATCTGGCCGGTATCGGCGCATCGTGGGAACCGGACCTGTTCGGCGGCCGTCATGCCGATGTAAAAGCCGCCCGGGCGGGGATGCTGGCGCAGGAGGAATATTTCCACGGCGTGCAGATGGTCATCGCCGCCGATGCCGCGAATGACTACCTGCAGATCCAGGGCCTGCAACGCCAGATCGCCCTGACCGATCAGGCTCTCGCCACGCTGGGGCAGTTGCGGGCTTACGGTCAGGCCCGCTTTACGGCGGGGCAGGCCACGACGGCGGATGTGACCGCCATTGACCGCAGGCTGTCGGACCTGCGCGCGCGCCGTCCCATGCTGGTGGCACAGCTTGACCTTGTGCGCAGGCGACTGGCTGTCCTGTCGGGACAGACGCCGGAAGGGCTGCCCGAACTGCCGCCCCCCCCCGCGTTTTTCGTGCCTGCCCCGCCTGCGGGCCAGATGCCTGATACCGTGCTGGAGCGCAGGCCGGACATCCGTGCTCGCCGCGATCAGGTGGATGCCGCGCTGAACCGGCTGAAAAGTGCGAAAACGGATCTGCTGCCCCGCTTCGGGCTTGAGTTTTTTGGCGGTGACGGGCGGCTGCGTTTTGATGGCATCCCCGGCATTTCCGGCACGGGTGGCCTGATCGCGCTGACGTCCTACCTGCCCATTTTCACCGCCAACCGCATACAGGCGCGCATCCATGCCGCCGATGCCCGGCTGGATGCCGCCGTGGCCGGGTATGACCAGACCATCCTGCGTGCCCTGGCGGAGGTGGAGGACGGGTATGAAAACCGTCTGGCGCTGGATGGCCGCGATGTGGAACTGACCCGCGCCATGCGGCAGGCGGGGCAGGTTGCGCAGGAAATGGCCGGACTGTATGCCGGTGGGCAGCGCACGCTGGGCGATGTGCTTCAGGCGCGCGTGCAGGCGCTGGATGCGCAGGGCAGCGTGCTGGCCAATCAGGATGCCCGCACGGCGGCGACCATACAGCTTGCCCGCGCCCTTGGGGGGGGCTGGCAGCAGGCGACACCCGCCGCGCATTAGGGGTAGCCGCAGAAAAAGGGAAAAGCAGCGATGTCGGTCGGAATGGCCCTGTTACTGGCTGTTGTGGCCATATGTGTCGTTGTTTTCCTGATCGAGCGGGTCAAGCTCAACCCTTTCCTGTCCCTGTTCATCGCGTCCGTCCTGCTGGGTTTTGCCGCGGGCATGCCCGCCACAAAGGTCGTGACATCGTTCGAGAGCGGGGCAGGGGAAGTGCTTGGCCAGATTGCTTCCGTCATCGCGCTGGGCACCATGCTGGGCAAGATGCTGGAAGTTTCGGGTGGCGCGGACCGTATTGCCATGACCGTGGTGTCACTGGCCGGGGCAAGGCGGCTGGACTGGGCCATGATGCTGATCGGGCTGCTGGTCGGGCTTTCGGTCTTCTTTACCGTCGGCTTCGTCATTCTGGTGCCGCTGGCCTTTTCCATCGCGCGGCAGACAAAAATGCCCGTCCTGCATGTCGCCCTGCCGGTTACGGCGGCGCTATCGGTGGTGCAGGGCTACATGCCACCCCATCCCGGCACCATGTTCGCCGTTGCGGCCTATCATGCCGATGTGGGCCGCCTGATCTGGCTGGGCATGGTGGTCAGCGTGCCGGTGGCCATCATCGCGGGGCCGCTTTACACCCGTTTCATCGTGCCCCGCCTGCCTGCCGATGCGGGATCGGCTGTTGCGGGCCAGCATGAACGCGATGTGCCGCGCGACCCGGCCGCGCTGCCGGGTTTCGGGATCACGCTGTTTACCATCCTTGCCCCCATGGTGCTGATGCTGGCGGGATCGGCCGTGCGGTTCATGGGGCCGATGGCGGATGGCTGGGGCAGTGCACTGCGTTTCCTGGGGGATGCCAATGTGGGGCTGGCGCTGGCGGCGCTCCTGTCCTTCTGGACGCTGGGGCTGCGGCGCGGGCTGTCGAAGGAAAAGATACTCGCCTGTTCCAATGAATGTCTTGGCCCGCTGGCCAGCCTGCTGCTGATGATCGGCGCGGGCGGCGGTTTTGGCGCGGAACTGATGGATAGCGGCATTTCGGATGCGATCGCGCGCGCGGCGGTGGACATGCATGTTCCCCTGCTGCTGCTGTCATGGGGGCTGGCTGCGGGCATGCGGGTGGCTGTGGGGTCCGCCACCGTGGCCATGAGCACCACTGCCGGGATCGTCGCACCGATCATGGCGCATGCCCATGGTGTCTCGCCTGAACTGCTGGTGCTGGCCACGGGGGCGGGCGCGGTCATGTTCGGCCCGATGAACGATTCCGGCTTCTGGCAGGTGCGCGATACGCTGGGCCTGAGTGTGACGCAGACCGTATGGACGTGGTCGGTTATCGAAACCCTGATCGGGGTCGCGGGACTGGGGATGTGCCTGATTCTGGCATGGTGCGGGCTGTAGGCGGAACCGGGCCGGGCGCCCCGTTTAATCCTTCATCAACGCAAGGCAGGGTATGGTGTGCCCGTTCGACGGGGATGCCTACGGAGTGGAAAGGCTCATATCCACAGGCGCGTGCATGGCGGAGAAAGAAAGGGGCGTTTCAGCGTCACGCAGACATGACAGCACAAGGCACCTGCCAGAGCGGGCAGTAGCGTGGACCAGTCATTCCAGGAAAAGTAGGTGGTGCCGACACTCGGAATTGAACCGAGGGCCTACTGATTACGAATCAGTTGCTCTACCCCTGAGCTATGTCGGCAAACCTGTGGCGTCTGATAAACGATGGTCTGGCATGATGCAATATCTCAAATGCGGCATTCCCCATTTTAATTTGATCTATATGCTAGAGATGGCATGAGCATGTCATCCTCCTCCCCGCAGTTGCGCTGCGATGATGCCGGGTTGAATCCCGTCCGCCATGTGCGGATTATCGGCGGCCTGTCGGAATGTCCCGGCTGCGGGCTGTACCAGCGCATACCCGACCTGGAACCGGGGCAGCAGGCGTCATGCGTGCGCTGCGGGCAGAAACTGGCGCGCAGGCGGCGCACGGCCCCGCTGGCCGCCCCGCTGGCGTTCTGTATCAGTTCGGCCGCCTTCTATTTCGCGGCACTCGCCTCCTCGCTCATGACGCTTGATGTTTACGGCAGGCAGCGCACGGTCGACCTGCTGACCGGTCCGATGGAACTCATGCACGAAGGCTGGGGAGAAGCGGGCATCCTTGTCGGCGCGGTGACCATACTGGCCCCGGCTGTGGCCATCGGCTTCATGTTCGCCATCCTGTATGCGGGGTCGCGCGCACAGTTGCCGGACTGGGGGCCACGCATCCTTGTCTGGTATGACAAGCTGCGCCCCTGGTCGATGGTGGAGGTGTATATCCTTGGCATCTTCGTCGCCTATACCAAGCTGACGGACATGGCGCATGTCGATGTGGGGCCTGCGGTGTACCTGATCGGCGCGTTGATGCTGACCATGGCGGCCACGGATTCGACGCTGGATACGGAAATGATCTGGCGGCACCGCCGGATCGATTCCCTTACCCGCGCCGAAGGCGACCGGATGGTGGCGGTCGATTATACCCATATTGATGACATTCCCATGCCACCGGTGGACCATCTGGTGGCCTGTAGCGCCTGCGGACTGGTGGGCGAGCTTGCGCATCCGGTGTCCAACCTGTCCTGCGTGGGGATCTGTCCACGCTGCGAACACAGGGTCTGGCGTCGTCTGCCGCAGACGCTGACACGCACCACCGCCTTCCTGATCGCGGCCATCGTGTTCTACATTCCCGCCAACCTGTACCCGGTCATGACTTTCATGCGCATGGGCGGCGGTGGCGGGCATACCATCATCGAAGGGGCGATCGAACTGTGGGTGGACGGCATGATTCCGCTTTCGCTGCTGGTGTTCTTCGCCTCCATCACCGTGCCCATGCTCAAGATCCTCAGTTTGGGGTGGATGATCGGGCAGACATGGCGGGGTGCGCGGGGTCATCTGGTCGCCCGCACGCGGCTGTTCCGTCTGGTCGACATGGTGGGCCGGTGGTCCATGATCGACGTGTTCATGATTTCCATTCTGGTCGCCGTCGTGCGTTTCAACGCGATGGCCAGCGTCACGGCCAATGCCGGGATGGTGGCGTTCGCCGCCGTTGTGGTGCTGACCCTGCTGGCGGCCTGGAGTTTCGACCCACGCATCATGTGGGATGCGGCAGGGCGCAACGGTCCCGTAACCGATGGCCTGCCGCCTGCCGTGCTGCGCGCGCGAAAAATGCGTGACGGCACTGCTGCTACATCTTCCCTTTCCCCGGTCGGCCCCGCGCCGGTCAGCATGGAGCCAGATCAGGCGTGAACGACGATTTCCTTTCAAATGACCAGCAGGCCTCCCCGCCACAGGCCCGGACGCGGCGGTACCGTTTCTCGGTTGTCTGGCTGGTGCCGATCGTCGCTATCCTGATCGCGGGCTATCTGGGCTGGCGCGGGCTTACGGGCCGCGGGCCGCTGGTGGTCATAACCTTCGATACGGCGGACGGCCTGACCAGTGGCCAGACCGAGGTGAAGAACAAGGCGGTTCCGCTGGGCACGGTTGATTCCATCCGGCTTAGCGACGACCTGCATCATGTGGAAGTCCGCGTGCGCATGACCTCGGCCGCGGGGCGAATGCTGACGGACCATGCCCGGTTCTGGGTGGTGCGTCCGCGCATCAACGGCGCCAGCATCACCGGGCTGGAGACCGTCATGTCCGGTGCCTATATCGCCATGGATGCGGGCGAGCCGGGCGGACGCTACACGACGCATTTCACCGGGCTTGAAGCGCCGCCGGGGGTACGTTCGGACCAGCCGGGACATACCTATACGCTGACTACCCAGTCGCTTGGTTCACTGGGGCAGGGTGCGCCGATCTTCTTCCGTGATGTGGTGGTGGGTGAAGTGCTGGGCTACACCATGCCACCCGAAGGACGCGGGCCGATCCGGGTGCAGATTTTCATCCGCGCCCCGTATGACCATTACCTGCGCACCAATACGCGGTTCTGGAACGTATCGGGCGTGCAGGTGGGCCTTGGTCCGGGTGGGCTGAAGGTCAAGCTCCAGTCGCTTCAGGCGCTGCTGTCCGGTGGTGTTGCCTTTGATCCGCCTGATGCGCGCAATGAAAAGAATACCCTGCCTGTCAATCCGGGGGCCGATCCGGTCTTCCAGCTTTATGACAGTGCGGAAGAAGCCAACAGCGCCGGGTATCGCGAACGCATCCCGCTTGTAACCTATCTGACCAGTTCCGTATCCGGCCTGACCAAGGGCGGGCGACTGACCATGTTCGGTATCCAGGTGGGCATGATCGATGATGTTCGGCTGCAGGTCGATCCCGCCACGGGCCGGGCGCATGTGCGGGTGGCCATGGAACTCCAGCCCGAACGCGTGCTGGATAACCAGGAAGTGCCGCCCGAAGCCATGACCGGACTGCTGCGCATGCAGGTCGCGGCGGGGCTGCGGGCCACGGTGCAGAGCACCAGCATGCTGACCGGTGAATCCGAAATCGCGCTGACCTTTGTAAAGAATGCGTCACCGGAACAGATTTCGATGGAAGACAACGCCATTGTCCTGCCCGGACAGGCGGGCGGCATGGCCGGTATCATGGATTCGCTGTCGGTCATAAGCGACAAGATCGCTGCGATGCCGCTGACGCAGGTTGGTGAAAACCTGAACAACCTGCTGGCCCATGCCGATGCACGCATCAACAGCCCCGATACGAAACAGGCGCTGACGGCGCTGCGTGGTTCGCTTCAGAACCTTCAGGACATATCGCATGACGCGCGCGCCCACATGCCGCAACTGCTCAATGGCATGGACAGCACGCTGAAGAACGCGAATGCGGTTCTGTCCAGCTATGGCGGCGATACCGATTTCCATCGCAACCTGCAGCAGATGATGCTGCAGCTTAACGAGGCCGCGCGCTCGCTGCGCTTCCTGTCCGACTTCCTGACCCGCCATCCCTCGGCACTGATTACGGGACGATAAGACATGCAACGCCCCATCCGGCATTTCATACATTCCGCGCGGCATCATATGGCGGTGGGGGTCACCACCGCCGGTCTGCTGGCGCTGGGCGGTTGCGGGTCGTCCGATCCGACGCTGTATTCCCTTGCCCCCGTCGCCACCACGCAGCCGGTCATGGCTGTCGCAACGGTGCCCGATGTGATCGAGGTCCGCACCCCCGGCATTCCGCCGTCACTGGACCGGCAGAATATCGTGGGGGTGCAGGATGATTATTCCCTCTCCACCCTGCCTGCTGCGGCGTGGAGCGAACCGCTGGCGCCCATGGTGGGCCATGTGCTGGCAGCCGACCTGCAGCAGCGCCTGCCCGGACGGACCGTGTTTGCCCAGAACGATGCGACAAGCGTTCCCGCGCAGGCATTTGTGGAAGTCGAGATCAGCCGGTTTGCAAGGGATTCGGCGGGGCTGGTCCATCTGACCGGCAGCCTGTCCGTGCATCGGGCGGGCGATGCGGCGCAGGTCCTGTCCGTGCCGCTGGCCCTGACGGCTTCGCCCACGGGGACTGGCACGCGCGCTATGGTCGCAGCACTGAGCCAGTTGACGGGGCAGGTGGCGGATATGGCGACGGAGCGGTTGCAGGCCCTTCCGCCCGCACCATCCACGGATACCCGCCCGCAGCCGCATCGTTCCCGATAAAGCTCATCGTTGTTGGGCCGGGGCAGGGATGCGCCGGTCCACCATCGGCAGGCGGGCAATAAAAAAGGCACCCGAAGGTGCCTTTAATCAATTGGGTATGGGAAGGATCAGACCTTCTCGACCTGATTGTATTCCAGATCGACCGGCGTGGAGCGACCGAAGATGGAGACGCTGACCTTCAGGCGGCCACGTTCCTCATCGACTTCCTCGATCGTGCCGTTAAAGGACGTGAATGGCCCGTCGGCCACGCGGATCTGCTCGCCCACCTCGAAGGTGACGGAGGGACGGACCCGTTCCACACCTTCCTGCGCCTGCTTCATGATCCGTTCGGCTTCCACCTTGGGGATGGGGGAAGGACGGGTCTTGCTGCCCAGAAATCCGGTGACCTTGGGCGTATCCTTGACAAGGTGCCATGCCTCGTCGGTCAGTTCCATGTTGACCAGAACATAACCGGGGAAGAACTTGCGCTCCGCATTGACCTTCTGGCCACGGCGCACTTCCGTCACTTCTTCCGAGGGGACAAGGATTTCACCAAAATGGTCAGCCAGCCCTTTCTGGGCCGCCTGTTCCGTAATGTGCTGGGCTATCTTTTTCTCGAAGCCCGAATAGACGTGGATGACATACCACCGCTTGGCCATGGCTGAACTCAGCCTCCCAGTCCGAAGAGTTTCCGTACGCCAAGGCCGATCACCTCGTCGACGAGGAAGAAGAATACCGACGCAAGACCGGCCATGGCCAGCACCGCACCCGTTGTCATGAGGGTGGCGCGCCGCGTTGGCCAGGTAATCTTTCTGGCTTCGGCACGGACGTCTTCAACAAATTTCGCGGGACCGACCGACACGAAATACCCTTCCTGCAACGCCACGGCGCACCAACCGGAAATTTCCAGCCGATGCGGGGCCTTAGAACCGGTGCGGGCCATTGTGGCCCGACCCATCGGGTGCCAGGCCGGAAGGGGAATGCCCGACCGGAGAATGGCAGGGGTGGAGGGTCTCGAACCCGCAACCTCCGGTTTTGGAGACCGGCGCTCTAGCCAATTGAGCTACACCCCTGCAAAGCCGCCTGCGAATGCCCGAAACATGTGGTGCGGCTTGCGCCGCGCCGTTTCGGGTCGTCCATGCGAACCCGGCACAGGAAGCGGAAAAAAGTATGACTCGCGTCCAAAGTCAAGGGGGCATGAAGGAAAAAGAGAAGTTTTATGTGTTTGCGTCCCGCCGGTGGTTTATGGGCTTGCAAGGCAGGCGGCTGAAACGGTATAGGTCGGGCAACCTTATGAGCGGGCGTAGCATAGTGGTAATGCAGTAGCCTTCCAAGCTTCTGAGGAGGGTTCGATTCCCTTCGCCCGCTCCATATCGCCCTGTATGAAAAACTCTTCCAGTCATGGCTGGAATTTGGACGGTACCCGCCTTGTCGGGCAGTCCGGCACGGTCAGGGGCGATCCTTCATGGTAAAAACCACTTCTTCCGCCGTCCATCCGCGTGTGGTGCTGGGTACCTGCTGCCTCAGCCTGCTGCTGGTTATGATGGACGTAACGGTCGTCAATGTCGTCCTTCCTTCCATCCGCGCGCAGTTGCATGGCAGTTTTTCCACCCTGCAATGGGTGGTGGACGCCTATACCCTCATGGTCGCCAGCCTCATGCTGCTGGTGGGATCGCTTGCAGACCGCTTCGGGCGGCGGCGGATGTTCCTGCTGGGGATAGGTCTGTTCTGTACCGGCTCCGCGCTATGCGGTCTGGCGCGCAGTGTGGAAATGCTGGTCATGGCGCGTGCGGTGCAGGGAATCGGCGGGTCGATGCTCAATCCCGTGGCCCTGTCGATTCTGACCAATGTCTATGTCGAGCCTCGTGCCCGGGCGCAGGCCATCGGGATATGGGGGGCGACTTCCGGCGTGGCGCTGGCGCTGGGTCCGGTTGTGGGTGGCATTCTGGTGCACTGGGTCGGCTGGCAGGCGGTGTTCTGGGTCAATGTGCCGATCGGGCTGATCGCGATCGGGCTGACGCTGCGCTTCATACCCGAATCCTCCGGCAGCAGGGGGCGCAGCATCGACGCGCCGGGTCAGCTTCTGGCGATCGTGGCGCTGGCCATGGTGACGTCGGGGCTGATCGAAGCGCATAATTACGGCTGGTCATCGCCTACCATTTCCGGATTCCTCGGGTTCGGGCTGCTGTCCATCGCGGGCTTCCTGATCGTGGAGCAGCGTGCGACCTCGCCCCTGATCGACCTGCGGTTCTTCCGTGCGTGGCCGTTTTCCGGCGCGATCGTGACCGCCGTGCTGGCCTTTGCCATTTTCAGCGCCTTCCTGTTCCTCAATACGCTCTATCTTCAGGATGTGCGGGGCCTGCCCGCGCTTCAGGCCGGTCTGTGCACCCTGCCATTCGCTTTTGGCAGCATGCTGTGCGCCCCGGTTTCGGGGCGGCTGACGGGGCGCTATGGCGCGCGCCTGCCGCTGCTGCTTTCGGCTGTTGGATTCGGGTCGAGCGCGGTGCTGCTGACCGGGCTGGATGCGCTCACGCCGCTGCCTCTGCTGCTTGTATCCTATGGGCTGTGTGGATGCGGCTTTGGTCTGTGCAACGCGCCCATTACCAATTCCGCCATTGCCGGGATGCCCCGGACGCAGGCTGGAGTGGCCGCGGCCATCGCTTCCGCCAGTCGGCAGGTCGGCGCGCTGCTGGGAATTGCCCTGGGAGGCGCGCTGACGGCGACGAGCATCCATTCCGGCGCGGTGCAGTGGGCCAGCTTCCCGCAGGCGACCCATGCGGTGTGGTGGAGCATGATCGTGGCCGCGCTGGCGATTGGCCTGCTGGGGTTTGTGTCCACCGGAGTCCGTGCCCGGCACAGCGCGCAGGCGGTTGCCGCACTGCTCGATTCAAACTGACGCATTATCACTATGCATAATTTGCATAACTTGGGCGCTATCATTCCGATGCGCTGATTTCTGTTTGTGCGCCATAAAAAACGGGGCTTTGCCTGTTTCCGAAATGCTGTGGCGCATGTATGATCCCGCCAGCCTTCAGTCGGTGGTTGTGGATGTGCATCAAAACGGGCGGTTCCGCGGCATTGGACGATGCTGTTGTATTGCCTGCTCTGTTGCGTGTGCATGCGCTGCGTGCTAGAGCCGCGCCAGCAGCGCACGGGACCGGGGTTTCCGGGCAGGCGGCTGGTGTTTGAATCAAGATTCTGGATTGGAAAAGCGGACAGTGGATTCGGGTGGAACGACCTCAATACCGATCGCCTCCATTGCCAATGGCCTTCCCGGTCGTTACGCGACGGCGCTTTATGAGCTTGCGGCTGAACGCCAGCAGCTTGACCCTGTTCTGGAGCAGGCTTCGCGTCTTGTCGCGATGATTGACGGCAGCGCCGACCTGCGCACCGTCCTGACGGACCGGACGCTGGATATTCGTATCAGCCGCCGTGCGGTTGAAGCGGTGCTGGATGCCGAAGGTTTCAGTCCCCTTATGCGTGATTTTGTTGGCGTGGTGGCGAATAACCGCCGCCTTCCGCGCCTGCGTGACATTCTTGCCGCGCTGGCGGCCATCGCTGCCGGTCGGCGCGGGGAAGTGGTGGCGGATGTCGTCTCCGCCCATCCCCTGACCGACCTGCAGCGTATCCAGCTTCGCAGCCGCCTTGCCGAGGCCGGCTATTCCAAAGTCAATATCCAGGAGCGTGTTGACGCGGCCCTGCTGGGCGGTCTGGTCGTGCGCGTAGGCGCCCGCCTGTATGATACCAGCCTCAGATCCCGCCTTACCCGCCTGCACCATGCCATGAAGGGAGCCGCGTGATGGAAATCCGCCCCTCCGAGATTTCGGATATCCTCAAGCAGCAGATCGCTACGTTCGACAAGGAAGCTGACATTGCCGAGACAGGAACCATCCTGTCGGTGGGTGACGGCATCGCCCGTGTGTACGGCCTGCAGAATGTCGAAGCCGGCGAAATGCTGGACTTCCCCGCCAGCGGTCAGAAGGGCATGGCCCTGAACCTTGAGAATGACAACGTCGGTGTTGTCATTTTCGGTGATGACAGCGCCATGCGTGAAGGCGATACCGTCGCCCGCACCGGCAAGGTGGTTGAAGTGCCCACCGGCAAGGCGCTGCTGGGTCGCGTGGTTGACGGTCTGGGCAACCCGATCGACGGCAAGGGCCCGCTGGTTGGCGATGTCATCCACAAGCGCGCTGAAATCAAGGCCCCCGGCATCATGCCGCGCCAGTCCGTCAGCGAGCCGATGCAGACCGGCATCAAGGCCATTGACGCGCTCGTGCCTATCGGGCGTGGCCAGCGTGAGCTGATCATTGGTGACCGCCAGACCGGCAAGACCGCCATCCTGATCGACACCATCGTCAACCAGAAGGGCGTCAACGCGCTGGGTGACGAAAGCAAGTCGCTTTACTGCATCTATGTTGCGATCGGGCAGAAGCGTTCGACCGTGGCGCAGCTGGTGCGCACGCTGGAAGAAACCGGCGCGATGGAATACTCCATCGTCGTGGCGGCAACCGCGTCCGACCCGGCCCCGATGCAGTATCTGGCTCCCTACGCCGCATGCTCCATGGGTGAATATTTCCGCGATAACGGCATGCATGCCCTGATCGTGTATGATGACCTGTCCAAGCAGGCCGTCGCTTACCGTCAGATGTCGCTGCTGCTGCGTCGTCCGCCGGGACGTGAAGCCTATCCGGGCGACGTGTTCTACCTGCATTCGCGCCTGCTGGAACGCGCGGCGAAGATGTCCGACAAGTTCGGCGCCGGTTCGCTGACGGCCCTGCCGGTGATCGAGACGCAGGCTGGTGACGTGTCCGCCTATATCCCGACCAACGTGATTTCCATCACCGATGGTCAGGTCTTCCTTGAAACCGACCTGTTCTACCGCGGCATCCGCCCGGCGGTGAACGTGGGCGGTTCGGTGTCGCGTGTTGGTTCTGCAGCCCAGATCAAGGCGATGAAGCAGGTTGCCGGCAAGATCAAGCTGGAACTGGCGCAGTATCGTGAAATGGCGGCCTTCTCGCAGTTCGCGTCTGATCTGGACCCGGCCACGCAGAAGCAGCTTGCCCGTGGCGCACGTCTGGTCGAACTGCTGAAGCAGCCCGAAACCTCCCCGCTTTCGGTTGAAGAGCAGGTTGTGGTGCTGTTCGCTGGCACGCGTGGCTATATCGATGCCGTGGCGGTCGATCAGGTCACGACGTACGAGAAGCGCCTGCTGGATGATGTCCGCACGTCGGGCAAGGACATTCTCGAATCGATCCGGACGCAGCGCCAGCTGACGAAGGATATCGAAAGCCGTCTGAATGATTTCCTGACGACATTCGGCCGTCAGTTCGTCAACTGAGGAAGATCGGGCAACCATGGCTTCCCTGAAGGAACTGCGCGCACGGATTGGCAGCGTCAAATCGACGCGCAAGATCACCAGCGCAATGAAAATGGTCGCTGCGGCCAAGCTGCGTCGGGCGGAAACCCGCGCAGCCGCCGCACGGCCATATGCCGACGCAATGCGCCGCATGCTGGCCGAAGTCGCGCGTAGCGTGGCAGGTGAAGGCGGGCAGCCCGCGCTGCTGACCGGAACGGGTCAGGACAAGGTGCATCTGCTGGTCCCCATGTCCAGCGACCGTGGCCTTGCGGGTGCGTTCAACTCCAACATAAACCGTACGACGCGCAACCTGGTGCTCAGGCTCCAGGCTGAAGGCAAGACGGTCAAGCTGCTGCCGGTCGGGCGCAAGACACACGACTTTCTTGAGCGTGAGTTTTCCGATCTCATCATCGGGCACCGTCATCTGGCCGCGGGCAAGGAAATTCCCTTTTCCGCTGCTTCTGAACTGGGTGAACAGATTTCGTCCCTGCTGGACAAGGGCGAATTCGATGTCTGCACGCTGGTCTATAACCAGTTCCGCAATGTCATGACCCAGACGCCGACGGAAATGCAGCTTATCCCGCTGGCGCTGCCGGAAAACGACAATGCCGAACAGGCGGATGTCGCGAGCTACGAGTTCGAGCCGGATGAAGCGACGCTTCTGTCCAGCCTGCTGCCGCGTAACCTGCAGGTCCAGCTTTATGCGACCATGCTGGAAACCGCTGCGGGTGAAAATGGCGCGCGGATGACGGCCATGGATAATGCGACCCGGAATGCCGGCAAGGCCATCGACCGCCTGACCCTGACCTACAACCGTACGCGTCAGACCAATATTACCAATGAACTGATCGAGATCATCTCGGGCGCCCAGGCTGTCTGAGGACCGATCTTCACGCTCACAGGAGCTGTCCCATGTCGGAAACCACAACTCAAGAGGCTCCTGTCTCCACGCAGGCGCAGAAAAGCAATGTCGTTGGTCGCGTAACGCAGATCCGCGGCGCCGTCGTTGACGTGCAGTTCGAAGGTGTGCTGCCGCATATCCTCGAAGCGCTGCACGTCGAGCTGAACGGCCAGACCCTGGTGCTGGAAGTGGCGCAGGAAATCGGCGAGCATGAAGTCCGCTGCATCGCCATGGATACGACCGATGGTCTGTCCCGCGGCACGGAAGTCACCGCCACCGGCAACCAGATCACCGTGCCGGTCGGACCGGGAACGCTGGGCCGTATCCTGAACGTGATCGGTGAGCCGATTGACGATCGTGGTCCGGTGAAGGCCGAAGGCCGTTCGCCCATCCACCGTGCCGCCCCCGCTTTTGACGAGCAGGCCGCCGCAACCGAAATCCTGCCCACGGGCATCAAGGTTGTCGATCTGCTGTGCCCGTACCTCAAGGGCGGTAAGGTCGGTCTGTTCGGTGGCGCCGGTGTTGGCAAGACCGTCATCATTCAGGAGCTGATCAACAACATCGCCAAGGCGCATGGTGGCGTGTCGGTCTTCGCGGGTGTTGGTGAACGTACGCGTGAAGGTAACGACCTGTATTACGAAATGCAGGATGCGGGCGTTATCAAGATCGATGGCGACTCGACCGACGGGTCCAAGGTGGCGCTGGTCTATGGCCAGATGAACGAGCCGCCGGGTGCGCGTGCCCGTGTCGCCCTGTCCGGCGTGACCGTTGCGGAATACTTCCGTGATGTCGAAGGCCAGGACGTGCTGTTCTTCGTCGATAACATCTTCCGCTTCACGCAGGCTGGTGCCGAAGTGTCGGCGCTGCTGGGCCGTATTCCGTCCGCCGTGGGTTACCAGCCCACACTGGCGACCGAAATGGGCGCGCTGCAGGAACGCATCACCTCCACCAAGAAGGGCTCGATCACGTCCGTGCAGGCCGTGTACGTGCCGGCCGATGACCTGACCGATCCGGCGCCTGCCGCGACCTTCGCCCATCTTGACGCGACCACGGTGCTGAACCGTTCCATCGCGGAAATGGGCATCTACCCGGCCGTGGACCCGCTGGACTCCACCTCCCGCTCGCTCGATCCGAAGATCGTCGGTGACGAGCATTATCAGGTGGCCCGTGACGTGCAGCGCATCCTGCAGACCTACAAGTCCCTGCAGGACATCATCGCCATCCTCGGCATGGACGAACTGTCGGAAGACGACAAGCTGGTCGTTGCCCGCGCCCGTCGTATCCAGCGTTTCCTGTCCCAGCCGTTCCATGTGGCCGAAGTGTTCACCGGCGCGCCGGGCAAGCTGGTTTCGCTGGAAGACACGGTCCGTTCGTTCAAGGCGATCGTGGCTGGTGAATACGATCACCTGCCCGAAGGCGCCTTCTACATGGTCGGTGCGATCGAGGAAGCGGTGGCCAAGGCCGAAAAGATGAAGGAATCGGCCTGACACCACCCCTGACGCAAGGAAGATAGACCATGTCCATTAAGGTCAAGATTGTCAGTCCGGAGAAGGTGCTGTTCGCCCATGACGCCGATATGGTTGTCATGCCGGGGGCCGAAGGCGACATCGCGGCCATGCCGGAACACGCGCCACTCATGCTGACGCTGCGCGGTGGCGTGGTTGATGTTTACGAAGACGGTGCCGTGACGCACCGCTTCTTCGTGGCTGGTGGGTTTGCTGATATCGCGCCGACCCACTGCACCATCCTTGCCGACCGGGCGACCGGACTGGCGGAGCTTTCGGTTGACGACGCCGAAGCCCGTCTGGCGGCACTTGAGAAATCCTATGAGGAAGCGGACAAGATGAACGTGCCCGCACTGGATATTCTCATGGGCAAGATGCAGTCCGCCCGTGCCGAAATCGACGCGGCGCAGTCTGCCGTTCCGGCCATGTCCATCTGATGGTTTCCTCCGCGCCTTCGGGCGCGGACAGAACCAGTAAAAAAGCGCCCTGTCCGGGGCGCTTTTTTTATGTCCGGATCAGCCGCGCCCGCGATAGCCGGGCACGTCCTGCGCAGGTATCCACACACCTTCCGGCGGTGTGCCGGTCTGCCAGAACACATCGATGGGCATGCCGCCGCGTGGGTACCAGTAGGCACCGATCCGCAGCCAGACAGGCTTCAGCAGGTCAACCAGTGTGGTTGCGATCTGCACGGAGCATTTTTCATGAAATGCGCCATGGTTGCGGAAGCTGGTCAGGAACAGCTTGAGCGACTTGCTTTCCACGATCCATTCGTCAGGGATGTAGTCGATGACGATATGGGCGAAATCCGGCTGGCCAGTCACGGGGCAGAGGGACGTGAACTCGGGTGCGGTGAACCGCACGACATAATGCCGCCCGCGTTCGGGGGCGGGAACGCGTTCCAGCCGTGCTTCCTCGGGGCTTGCGGGCTGTGTCGTGTTCTGGCCGAGCTGGGTCAGGAACTGGCTGCCATCGTCGGTGGTGGGGCGGGTGTTCATGGGGCATCCGTCAGCAGGGGGAAGGAGATGTGTGGCTGATGCCGTAAGGTCCGGTCTGGCGTCAACGGAAATGCGGGTGGGCGGCATGTGATTTTCCCCGCTTTTGCAAATTGGCGGAGGCATGATAACTGCTCCTCATGGCACGTGTATCCCGACCCGAATTCCCCGCTCCCGCGCAGGTTACCACCACGGCGGAGCTTGAGGCTGTAACCGCGCGACTGCGGCTTGAGCCGTTTGTGACAATCGACACCGAGTTCGTGCGCGAGCGTACGTACTGGCCGGAACTGTGTCTGGTGCAGTTGGCGGGGAAAAACGATGTCGTGGTGATCGACACGCTGGCGCCAGGGCTGGATCTGTCGTCCCTCGGGGCGTTGCTGGATGATGCTGGCGTGGTCAAGGTCTTTCACGCGGCACGGCAGGATCTGGAAATCTTCCTGCATCTGTTCGACCGCCTGCCCACCGCCCTGTTTGATACGCAGGTGGCGGCCATGGTGGCGGGATATGGCGATCAGGTGGGGTACGATAACCTCGTTTCCTCCCTGCTGGGGGTACAGATCGATAAATCCCACCGTTTTTCCGACTGGTCGGCCCGTCCGCTTTCCCCAGCGCAGATCGGTTACGCGGCGGCGGATGTCACCTATCTGCGTCTGGTCTATGGCAGGCTGCTCGAACAGCTTGAAAAGGAAGGGCGGCTGGACTGGGTGGCAGCAGAACTGGATATCCTGAACAATCCCGCAACCTTCCGTCCTGATCCGCTGACATTGTGGGAAAAGATGCGCCCACGCACGAATAACCGGCGTATGCTGGGTATCCTGCGCGCGGTTACCGCATGGCGGGAAGGCGAGGCGCAGCGTGTCAACGTGCCACGGCAGCGTCTTCTGAAAGACGAGAGCCTGATGGAGATCGCAGCCACGGCCCCCGTTACGGTGGAGGCACTGGCCCGCGTGCGGGGCGTGTCCCGTGGCTTTGCCGAAGGGCGTAGCGGGCAGTCCCTGCTGGAAACCGTGACGGGTGCCATGGCGGAACCGGAAGCGGATCTGCCGCGCATGCCAAAGGGGCGGGGAAAGGATGCACAGCGCCCGTCGCCCGCGCTGATCGCCCTGCTCAAGGTATTGCTGGCTGCCTGCTGCGAGACCCATCGCGTCGCCCCGAAACTGGTTGCCTCATCCGAGGATCTGGACCGTTTTGCGCTTGATGACGATGCGGATATTCCTGCCTTCCACGGCTGGCGCAATACCGTATTTGGCAAGCTGGCGCGTGAACTCAAGGCGGGCAGACTTATAATGGGCGTCGAGGGCGGTAAGGTAAAACTGATCCACGATTAGGCGTTTATTAACCGGGTTACGGTTTTACCGGGGTTGCGAACAGGTTATGCTCAGAACTGTCCACAAGATTCTGTGGCATGGTAGTTGAGCCGGGCACAGTATAAGCTTAGTTTCGCACCATTCCGCGTAAGGAGTGCAGAACGATGGCGATGGAATGGACCGAGGAGACGATCGCGCGCCTGCGTGATCTGTGGCAGCAGGGTTTGTCGACCGCAGAAATCGGGCGCCAGCTTTCCGTCACGAAGAACGCAGTGGTGGGCAAGGCGCATCGTCTGGGCCTCAAGCCCCGTCCGTCACCCATCCGCCGCGCACCCAAGGGCGCACCCGCCGAAGCTGTGGCCGATACGTCGGCACCCGCCGCTGTAACGGAGAGCGCGCCCGTTGCGCCGTCCGTAGCGAAAGAGGAAACGGTTTCCGCCCCGGTCGTGTCCAGGGCCCCTGCGCCCCAGTCGGAAAAAGCCCCCGCGCCATCCACTGTCGCCCCCACCGTATCAACCGCCACGCAGGCCACGTCCCCGGCATCCGCAGGGGATGCGCCGACGAGTGAGCCGGAACCCGCAGCCCGCCCGGCGCGCAGTCAGGCCCGCGCCCCGCGTTCGGCCCTGCGTCCGGTCAGCGAACCGCGCCGCCGCAGCAGCCAGTCCTGCTGCTGGCCGCTGGGCGATCCGGGCACGCCCGGTTTCCATTTCTGCGGGGCAACACCCCTGCCGGGCAAGCCATACTGCGCCGAACATGCGCAGCTTGCCTACGTCAAGCTGCGTGACCGCCGCGATAACGTAGCCTGATCCGGACTACCTTTTTACGGGTCCATTAAAAAACGCCAGGGCATTGCTGCCGCTGGCGTTTTTTTGTCCCTGCCCGGCAGGCGGGCAGGGGAGGTGTATCCTATTCGGGCTTGGGGGCCGCAGGCTCGGGAGCCGGGGTGGTGATCATCTCAAGCTGGCCGGTGATCTGGCCGCCATCTTCCACCTTCAGGCGACGGCACTTGGCCTTGCCCAGCAGGCGACCGGTGGAGCGGATGGTCAGGCCACCACGCACCGTCAGCGTGCCGTCGATGGTGCCCGCCAGTTCAGCGTCCTCGACCTCGACTTCGCCCTTGAACACGCCGCCCTGAGCGATCTGGAGTTCGGAGGCGTTGATCATGGAGGATTCAACCGTCCCTTCCACAACCAGCCGTTCGGCGTCCTGAATGGTGCCCTGCACGCTGATGCCACGACCCACGACCAGCGTCCGGCGGTCATTTTCCTTCTTCGCGGCCTGACCTGCAGGCGCACCGGGACGTACGCCACCGGGTGCGGGCGAAGGGTTGGGCGTGGGCGGGAAGGGCGGACGGGCCATGGATGTGTTTTCCTTGCTGGCAGGGTTGGAAGTGGACGGAGCGCCACCGGCTGCTGTCGCCGGACGGCCCGGCTGCTGCACGGGGGATGGAGCTGGGGCGGGTGGCTGGGTTTCTGCTGGCTTGCGTCGTCTGAACAATAGTTACCCCGCTTTGGATTTATGCTGCGCCGGAACGCGGACGTTCCGGTTGGAGGAGGTTACGCTTTCGGGCTGGTTGCAGGCTGCAGCCCCCTTAACGGTTATACGCCCCCCGATCAGGTCGACAAGGGCGTTCGAAGGGGAGGCGCGTGAAAACATCACGCATTGCGCCGGTTAACCGCCGATGATAGCGATACGGGCCTCATGCAGGAAAAAAGAGGTTATTTCGTGGCGTTCAGGCGCTGCGGCTGCATGCGCGACGGATTAACGACGGTAGTGGAACAGAATATGGAAAATTCGGGACGGGCGGCGGAATGCCGGTTTGATCTGCTGGGTATCGGCAATGCGATTGTCGATGTGCTGGCACCGGTGGAAGCTGACTTCCCGCAGCGCAATGGCATGGTACCCGGCAGCATGGCGCTGATTGACGGCCAGCGCGCACAGACGCTGTACAACCAGATCCGCAGGGAAAAGGAAATGGGGGGTGGCTCGGCTGCCAATACCTGTGTCGTCGCGTCCAACATGGGCGCGCGCGTGGCGTATCTGGGCAAGGTCGCCGATGATGCCCCCGGTCAGGCCTTTGGCGCGGACCTGCAGGCGGCGGGGGTGTATTTTCCTTCCGTGCCGCTGCAGGGCGATGAGGGCGACCACAATCCCACCGCGCGCTGCATCATTCTGGTCACCCCCGATGGCCAGCGTACGATGAACACCTATCTGGGGGCCTGCGTCACCTTCAGCCCCGAGGATGTGCTGGCTGATGTCGTGCAGGCTTCCAAGGTGATCTATATGGAAGGCTACCTGTTCGATCCGCCGGCAGCGCAGGAAGCCTTCCGCACCGCAGCCCGCATCGCGCATGAGGCCGGGCGCAAGGTTGCGCTGTCCCTTTCGGACCGTTTCTGCGTCGACCGCCACCGCGCGGCGTTTCATGATCTCGTGCGCGGGCATGTGGACATCCTCTTCGCCAACGAGGATGAGATCTGCGCGCTGTACCAGACCGATGATTTTGATGAAGCCGCCCGCCGTGTCGCGGCGGAGACGCATTTCGCCGTGCTGACCCGTTCCGAACGGGGCAGCGTCATCATACAGGACCAGAAGCGCATCGTGATCGAGAGCGTGCGCACGCAGGTCATCGACACCACCGGCGCGGGCGATGCCTATGCCGCGGGCTTCCTCGCGGGCTGGACATCGGACCGGACGCTGGCCGAATGCGGGCGTCTGGGCAGTGTCGCGGCATCGGAAGTGATTTCCCATTACGGTGCGCGCCCGCTGATCAACATGCGACAGGACATGGATTTCTGATCTACGGGGCGCGTCCTGCCGGGCGTGTGATGGGGTTGTGCGCGAAGTTTCGCGTGCAATCCGCGCCCGTCCGCTTTATCTACGCATCCAGCAGCCACCCAATCCGCCGCCGCACGGGCGCCCAGCGCCGGTGCCGCCGCGTCCCTTATGGCGTCCCCGCCAAGGAAAGTCAGGTCAAGAGCAGTTATGGATATCCGCAATATCGCCATTATCGCGCACGTCGATCATGGCAAGACCACACTGGTCGATCAGCTTCTTAAACAGTCCGGCTCCTTCCGTGAGAACCAGCACGTCGCCGAGCGCGCGATGGACAGCAACGACCTGGAGCGTGAGCGTGGCATCACCATCCTGGCGAAGTGCACGTCCGTGGTGTGGAAAGATACCCGCATCAACATCATCGACACCCCGGGCCACGCCGATTTCGGTGGCGAGGTCGAGCGTATCCTGAGCATGGTCGATGGCGCCGTGGTGCTGGTCGACTCCGCCGAAGGCGCGCTGCCGCAGACGAAGTTCGTGGTGGGCAAGGCGCTGGCGCGCGGTCTGAAGCCGATTGTGGTCGTCAACAAGATCGACCGTGGCGATGCCCGTCCCGATGAAGTGCATAACGAGATTTTCGACCTGTTCGCAGCCCTTGGCGCCAATGACGAACAGCTTGATTTCCCGATGCTGTACGCTTCTGGCCGTCAGGGCTGGGCGGATACGGAAATCGATGGTCCGCGCAAGGACCTCTCGCCCATGTTCGACCTGATCCTGCGCCACGTTCCGGCTCCGAAAGTGAACAAGGACGCGCCGTTCGCGATGGTCGCCACCATCCTCGAGAACGACAACTTCCTTGGCCGCGTGCTGACCGGTCGTGTCGAACAGGGCACGGCGAAGATGAACATGCCGGTGCATGTGCTGCGTCCCGACGGATCGGTTGTGGAAACGGGCCGCCTGACCAAGCTGCTGTCCTTCCGTGGTCTTGACCGCGTGCCGGTGGAAGAAGTCGAAGCCGGTGACATCGTGGCCGTGGCCGGTCTGTCGGACGCGACGATTCCGGAAACGATCGCAGCCCCTGAAGTTAAAGAGCCGCTGCCCTCCACCCCCGTTGATCCGCCGACGCTGTCCATGACCTTCCGCCTGAACGATGGCCCGCTGGGTGGCCGTGAAGGCAAGAAGGTCACGTCGCGCCAGATCCGTGACCGTCTGTTCAAGGAAACGGAAGGCAACATCGCCATCCGCGTATCCGAAAGCCCCGAGAGCGAGGCCTTCGAGGTCGCGGGCCGTGGCGAACTCCAGCTTGGCGTGCTGATCGAACAGATGCGCCGTGAAGGGTTCGAGCTGACCATCGGTCGTCCCCGCGTGCTGTTCCGCACCAACGAGGAAACCGGTGAGCGCGAAGAACCGTTCGAGGAAGTCCTGATCGACGTGGACGAGCCGTATTCGGGCGTCGTGGTCGAAAAGATGGCGCTGCGTAAGGGCATCATGCAGGACATGCAGCCTTCGGGCGGTGGCAAGGTGCGCCTGAGCTTCCTGATCCCGTCGCGCGGGCTGATCGGCTACCATGGCGAATTCCTGACCGATACCCGTGGTTCGGGCATCATGAATCGCCTGTTCTCGGGCTATCAGCCCTATGTCGGCCCGATTGCCGGCCGTCGTAACGGTTCGCTGATCTCGTCCGAAGATGGTGCGACCACACAGTATTCGCTGTTCTCGCTGCAGGACCGTGGCACGCTGTTCGTCGATGCGGGCGAGAAGGTCTATGTCGGCATGATCATCGGTGAGCATTCGCGTGAGAATGATCTCGAGGTGAACCCGATCCGTGAAAAGAAGCTGACCAACATCCGTGCCGCTGGCAAGGACGAGGCCCTGCTGCTGATCCCGCCGCGCAAGATGAACCTGGAACAGGCCATCGCCTATATCGAGGACGATGAACTGGTTGAGGTCACGCCGTCTGCCGTGCGTATCCGCAAGCGCTACCTCGACCCGCACGAGCGCAAGAAGCGTGAGCGTTCGGGTTCGGTCGACTGATTCCGACTGCCGCAGGACCGGCTGCAATCTTTAGTAATGTTTCAGTTCTTGAGATTGCGGTCATCTTGCGGCAAAAACGGTTCACTCTCCATATATTTAAGAATTTTAATCCGAGACGGCTTTCCTGCGGCATGTTACAGCAGGGAAGTCAGATCGGGTGTGCCGATTCGCCACCTGATAGGCGCATTGGGATAGAAAATCCTGACTTGTGGAGTATTTTCATATGACCGTTTCCCCCCGCCGTTTCCTCGCCGCGCTGTCTGCTGTTGCCGTTATGGGTGTTGCCGCTCCTGTCATGGCCCAGACGCCTGAACCCACCACCCCGTCTGTTTCTGCTCCGCAGCACGCTCCCGACGCTTCCGAAGGTGTCGCTGGCGCCGAAGCGGGCGCGAAGAAGGAAAAGCACCACGGCAGCCATCATGGCAGCCACCATCACGGTGCCAAGAAGGACGAAACGAAGGAAGCCGCTCCGGCTGCGCAGTAATTACTGCTGCGTCAACGCTGGCTTCCCCGCGATGCCAGCGTTGCACTTCCATAAAAAAGCCCGGCTCACGCCGGGCTTTTTTTATGCCTCAGTTCGGGATGTACCGGTCAAGGGACAGGTCAAGGCAGGGGATGTCGGTGCGTTTGCCGCTGATCCGGTCGGCCAGCAGGCGGCCTGAACCGCAGGCCATGGTCCAGCCCAGCGTGCCATGGCCCGTATTGAGCCACAGATTGCCAAAGCGTCCCGCTGGACCGATGATCGGCGTGCCATCAGGCGTACTGGGGCGCAGGCCCGTCCAGTACGCGCCCTGCGACAGGTCCCCACCCGCCCCGAACAGTTCCGAAAAGGACAGTTCCAGCACGCGCCGCCGGTCACGGCTCAGCCGCAGGTTGTAGCCCGTCAGTTCGGCAGTCCCCCCGATACGGATACGATCCCCCAGTCGCGTGATGGCGACCTTGTGGGTGGCGTCGCTTATGGTGGACAGGGGGGCCCGCGCCGGATCGGTTACGGGCAGGGTCAGCGAATAGCCTTTGGTGGGGTAAACCGGCAGCCTTACGCCAAGCGGGCGCAGCAGCAGCGGGGAATAGCTGCCCATGGCGACCACATACGCATCGGCCCCCATCCTGCCTGCCGTGGTACGGACGCCCACGATATCGGTGGCGGTCGCGTCCAGTGCCTCGACCGCCGTTTCGTAATGGAAGGTGACGCCCAGTTCCGCTTCCGCCTTCTGCGCCAGACGCTGGGTGAACATGTGGCAGTCACCTGATTCGTCACCCGGCAGGCGCAGCCCGCCACGGAGCAGGTGCCGGTTTTCCGCCAGTCCGGGTTCGTGGCGGATGATGTCGTCGGGACTGAGGAATTCGTAAGCGATGCCAGCCTGTTCCAGCAGCCGCATGTCATGCGCGCAGTGGTCCACCTGTTTTTGCGTACGGAAAAGCTCGATCAGGCCGCGCTGTTCATCGTCATAGGTAATGCCCGTATCGCGGCGCAGGGTATCGAGACAGTCGCGGCTGTATTCCGCCACGCGCAGCATGCGGGATTTGTTGATGTCATAGTCATGGGCGTTGCAGTTGGCCATCATCTGCCGCAGCCAGCGCATCATGGCGAAATCGATGCGCGGGCGGATGGCGATCGGCGCATCCCGGCTGAACATCCACCGCATGACCTTGAACGGCAGGGCAGGTTCGGCCCACGGGGCGGAATAGCCCGGTGAAATCTGACCGGCATTGGCGAAGGAGGTTTCCATCGCCGCGGCGGGCTGGCGGTCTATGACCGTGACGTCATGGCCTTCCTTTGCCAGGTACCATGCCGTGGTGATCCCGACCACACCCGCGCCCAGAACGATAACTTTCACAGTCTCATCCTTATTTCCGTCATCAACACAACCGGGGATGCGCCAGAGCGGGGGAATGGTCAACCGTTTCTGTTATGACAGGAACGGGTGGCAGGAATCAGGCTGCGGGCACCCCCTTGGATGTCGAATATTCAAAATGCAGCGCCGTATCGGGATGCACGATGGGATGAATGGCATGGGCCGCCATCGCCCCTTCGGTAAAGCCCTGCAGGATCAGCTTCAGCTTGCCGGGATAGGTTGCGACATCGCCCACGGCAAAGATGCCGGGCTGGCTGCTTTCACAGGTGGACGGGGTTACGGGAATGGTGCCGCGTATGGTGTCCAGCCCCCATTGTGCGATCGGTCCCAGATCGGTCGCCAGCCCGAAGAAGGGCAGCAGGTGATCGCATGCGACATGGCGGATGCTGTTGTCCATGGTGGCCAGATCCACGCCGCGCAACTGCCCGTCCGTTCCGTGCAGGCCATGAAGCTGGTAGCCGATGATCTTTTCGATCTGGCCACACGCCACGGCCTCATCAAGCTGGCGCAGGCTTTCGGGGGCCGCGCGGAAACGGTCGCGCCGGTGCACCAGCCGCACGCTGCGCGCGATGTCACGAAGCGACAGCGCCCAGTCCACCGCTGAATCCCCGCCACCGGCGATCAGGACATCCCTGTCCGCAAAATCGGCGCGACGGCGGACGAAATACTGCACGCCGCCCGTGCGCTCGAATGCCTCCAGCCCTTCCAGCGGGGGGCGGTTGGGGCCAAACGCGCCAGCACCCGCCGCGATGATGACGGCGTGCGCATGGATGACATCACCCCGCGTGGTGCCAAGGCGGAAGGCGCCGCGTGTCCCCTCCAGGCTTTCCACCCGGCGGCCGAGCAGGCGGGGCACGTCAAAGGGGGCGATCTGGCGGTCAAGGGCCTCGATCAGTGCGCCACCTTCGATCGCGGGATGGGCGGGAATGTCATAGATCGGCTTTTCGGGATACAGGGCGGCGCACTGGCCCCCGATTTCGTCAAGCGCGTCGATCAGCACGCATGACAGCTTGAGCATGCCACATTCAAAAGCGGCAAACAGCCCGGCAGGGCCCGCGCCGATAATGGCGACATCGACGGTAAGGGGGGAAGATGGCGTGGTCATGTCCGGCTCTGGTGTCCCGTAATCCATGGTCTGGTCAAAGGCATAGGCTGCATGCGGTTTTGCGTTGTTGTCCGCATCGGTGCAAGCCTCAAGCGTGCCCATGCCGTCGCCCCTTGTGCGCGCATGCCCGGTGGGGGCACAATCATTGCATGAAATACAACCACGTAAGGGCCGGGAATCATGACGGGCATGCGTGACATTCCCCTGCCTGACGAACAGGCCACGGCAGCCCTTGGCCGCATGCTGGCGGCCCATCTGCACGCGGGCGACGCCGTGCTGCTGGAGGGGGATCTGGGCGCGGGCAAGACCACGCTTGCCCGCGCGCTGCTGCGCGCGCTGTGCGGGGATGCGACAATGGAGGTGCCCAGCCCGTCCTATACGCTGGTACAGGTCTATGAGGCCGCCGGGACCGAAATCTCGCATTTCGACCTGTGGCGTCTTGATGGTCCCGATGCGTTGCATGAACTGGGATGGGACGATGCGTGTGAAGGCGTCGTCCTTGTCGAATGGCCGGACCGTCTGGGCGCGCTGAAGCCTGATGGCGCGCTGCACATCCATCTGCTGCATGATGGAGCGGGCGGGCGCATCGCGCGGCTGGGCGGATGGGACGGACGGCTTGCATCGCTGGAAGCCCCACGGACAGGAGAGGCATCATGAGCGTGAACATTCCGGCCACCGCCATGGTCTTTGCCGCCGGTATGGGCCGGCGGATGCGACCGCTGAGCGAATCGGTTCCCAAGCCGCTGTTGCGGGTGGGCGGACAGTCGATTCTCGATCATACGCTTGACCGGCTGGAAAACGCAGGTGTGAAACAGGTGGTGGTCAACGCCCACTGGCAGCCCGATGCGATCCACAGGGCGCTGGCGGATCGCGCGGCCAGTGGCCGTGGTCCGCTGACGGTCGAACAGCCTGAACCCACCTTGCTGGAAACCGGGGGAAGTGCTGCCGCCGCCCTGCGTGCGGGGCGGCTGGGGCCGGATGCGTTTTACCTGATCAATGGCGATGTCATGTGGCTTAACGGCCCGGTTCCCGCCCTGCGGCGGCTGGCAGCGGCGTTCGATCCCGACACGATGGACGCCATGCTGCTGCTGGGCGCGATGACGCGCGCGGTGGGTGAAGTGGGGCATGGAGATTTCGCGGTTGATGCGCATGGCAGGCCGCGCCGCCCCCGCGCGGGCGAGATCACGCCTTACGTCTTTACCGGCGTGCAGATTGTCTCCCCCCGCCTGTTTGCGCAGGCGCCCGAAGGCGGATTCAGCATGAACCATCTGTGGGATCGTGCCATTGACGCGGGCAGGCTGGGCGTGATCGTGCATGATTCGCTGTGGTTTCACCTGTCCCGCCCCGATGATATTGCCGCTGCGGAACGCGCGCTGCATTCCGTCTTCAACCCGGATGTGGATAACGACATATGACCGCACGCGCCGCAGCCACCGTGCGGGGCCGGGTGGCGGTGGTGCCGCCGCATGTGCCGTTTGTCGATCAGATTGCCGCGCGCTGGCTGGAGCAGGCCGGGCATGATCCGCAGGCATGCGGCAATGGCCTGATCCTGCTGCCCAGCCGCCGCGCGGGCCGTGCCCTGACCGAAGCCTTCGTGCGGCAGGTCGATGGCCGTCCCATCCTGCTGCCGCGCATCGCGCCGATCGGCGCGCTGGACGAGGCGTCGCTTGTCCTGTCCGGCCAGAACGCGCTGGACCTGCCGCCCGCCGTTGACCCCATGCGTCGCCTGGCCACGCTGACCCTGCTGGTGATGCAGGCGGGCAAGGCGTTTGGTGATGTGCAGGGCGTGGATCAGGCATGGCCACTGGCCCGTGCGCTGGCCGAACTGATGGACGAGGCGGAATGGGCCGAATGTGACCTGTGCGAACGCCTGCCCCACGCGGCGGAGGGGGATTTCGCGCAGCACTGGCACCAGACGCTGCAGTTCCTGTCCATTGTCACCAGTGTCTGGCCCGCATGGCTGGCGGAACAGGGGGTCATGAACCCCGTCGCCCGCCAGACCGCCCTGCTGCACGCGCAGGCCGCGCGGTGGCGTGATTCCCCGCCGCCGGCGGGTTATCCCGTCTGGGCTGCCGGTTTTTCCGATGCCGTGCCGTCCACCATCGTCATGTTGCGTGCGGTACTGGACCAGCCTGACGGCATGCTGATCCTGCCGGGTGTGGACATGGAATGTGACGACGCCATCTGGCGGCACCTTCCGCCCGACCACCCGCAGGCGGGCACTGCCCATATGCTGGCGCAACTGGGGGTGGAGCGTGCCGGCATGGAAATATGGTCCAGCCTGCCGCATGACTGCGTGGCCAGCAGTCCGGTTTCCCGCGCCAGCCTGCTGTCGCGCGCCCTGCTGCCTGCCCATGCGCTGGAACGCTGGCGCGAACGCGACGTGCCGGTGGAAGCGGACGGTCTGTCCATCCTGCGCAGCGCCGACCAGCAGGAGGAAGCCGCCGCTATCGCCATGGTCCTGCGTCAGGTGCTTGAACGGCCCGGCAGGCGCGCAGCCCTTGTCACGCCCGATCGCGCACTGGCCGGACGTGTGGCGACGGAACTGGTCCGCTGGGGCGTGGTGGCGGATGACAGTGCGGGTGAAAGCATGCTCACCGTGCCCCAGACCGCCTTCCTGCGGCTGATCGTGCAGGCGGTGGATGGTGGCCTGTCGCCGGTGGCGCTGCTGTCGGCCATCAAGCATCCGCTGGCGGCCTGCGGGCTTTCGCCGGGAACATGCCGCGCCAGCGCCCGCCAGCTTGAACGCCTCGTGCTGCGTGGCCCGGCCCCGCCGCCGGGGATTGCCGGACTGCGCAGTGCGCTCCGGCGCGCGACGGAAGACCCGCATGGCGCACTGGCCGACGCGCCGGATGCGCCGGAAGAAATCAGCGCCTTCATCAACCGGCTGGAAACGGTGTTCGGCCCGCTTCTGGCCCTGCCGCGTGATACCATGGTGCCGGTATCCGTGCTGCTTGCGGCACTGGTCGAAACCGCGCAGGCCCTTGCCGCGACCGATACGGTGGATGGCGCCGAACGGCTGTGGGCGGGGGAGGAAGGCAACGCGCTGGGCCAGCATATGAGTGCGCTGCTGGCATGGTGCGATGTGCTGCCCGATTCCCGGCTTGGCGCGCTGGACGGGCTGCTGGCGTCATCGCTGGCGGGCATGACGGTGCACGGGCGTCGGGCGGTGCGTGGGCGCGACGGGATGACGGCGCATCCGCGCGTGTTCATATGGGGCCTGCTGGAAGCGCGGTTGCAGACGGCGGACACCATCGTCCTCGGCGGTCTGGTGGAAACCGTCTGGCCACCCGCGACCGATCCCGGACCGTGGATGAGCCGCCCGATGCGCACCCGCGTCGGCCTGCCCAGCCCGGAATGGGGTATTGGTCAGGCGGCGCGGGATTTCGTGTCCTGCGCGTGTGCGGCGGGGCAGGTCGTGCTGTCGGTCGCGGCCCGGCGGCAGGGCGCGCCAACCGTGCCTGCGCGGTGGCTGGTGCGGCTTGACGCCTATCTGGCGGGGCATGGGCGCAGCCTGCCCGCACATCCGGCGCTGCGCTGGCTGGACAGTCTGGACCGGCCGGAAGGGGGTGTAGCGACCCCGGTTTCCCCGCCACGGCCCTCCACCCCCGTTGATCCGCCGACGCTGTCCATGACCTTCCGCCTGAACGATGGCCCGCTGGGTGGCCGTGAAGGCAAGAAGGTCACGTCGCGCCAGATCCGTGACCGTCTGTTCAAGGAAACGGAAGGCAACATCGCCATCCGCGTATCCGAAAGCCCCGAGAGCGAGGCCTTCGAGGTCGCGGGCCGTGGCGAACTCCAGCTTGGCGTGCTGATCGAACAGATGCGCCGTGAAGGGTTCGAGCTGACCATCGGTCGTCCCCGCGTGCTGTTCCGCACCAACGAGGAAACCGGTGAGCGCGAAGAACCGTTCGAGGAAGTCCTGATCGACGTGGACGAGCCGTATTCGGGCGTCGTGGTCGAAAAGATGGCGCTGCGTAAGGGCATCATGCAGGACATGCAGCCTTCGGGCGGTGGCAAGGTGCGCCTGAGCTTCCTGATCCCGTCGCGCGGGCTGATCGGCTACCATGGCGAATTCCTGACCGATACCCGTGGTTCGGGCATCATGAATCGCCTGTTCTCGGGCTATCAGCCCTATGTCGGCCCGATTGCCGGCCGTCGTAACGGTTCGCTGATCTCGTCCGAAGATGGTGCGACCACACAGTATTCGCTGTTCTCGCTGCAGGACCGTGGCACGCTGTTCGTCGATGCGGGCGAGAAGGTCTATGTCGGCATGATCATCGGTGAGCATTCGCGTGAGAATGATCTCGAGGTGAACCCGATCCGTGAAAAGAAGCTGACCAACATCCGTGCCGCTGGCAAGGACGAGGCCCTGCTGCTGATCCCGCCGCGCAAGATGAACCTGGAACAGGCCATCGCCTATATCGAGGACGATGAACTGGTTGAGGTCACGCCGTCTGCCGTGCGTATCCGCAAGCGCTACCTCGACCCGCACGAGCGCAAGAAGCGTGAGCGTTCGGGTTCGGTCGACTGATTCCGACTGCCGCAGGACCGGCTGCAATCTTTAGTAATGTTTCAGTTCTTGAGATTGCGGTCATCTTGCGGCAAAAACGGTTCACTCTCCATATATTTAAGAATTTTAATCCGAGACGGCTTTCCTGCGGCATGTTACAGCAGGGAAGTCAGATCGGGTGTGCCGATTCGCCACCTGATAGGCGCATTGGGATAGAAAATCCTGACTTGTGGAGTATTTTCATATGACCGTTTCCCCCCGCCGTTTCCTCGCCGCGCTGTCTGCTGTTGCCGTTATGGGTGTTGCCGCTCCTGTCATGGCCCAGACGCCTGAACCCACCACCCCGTCTGTTTCTGCTCCGCAGCACGCTCCCGACGCTTCCGAAGGTGTCGCTGGCGCCGAAGCGGGCGCGAAGAAGGAAAAGCACCACGGCAGCCATCATGGCAGCCACCATCACGGTGCCAAGAAGGACGAAACGAAGGAAGCCGCTCCGGCTGCGCAGTAATTACTGCTGCGTCAACGCTGGCTTCCCCGCGATGCCAGCGTTGCACTTCCATAAAAAAGCCCGGCTCACGCCGGGCTTTTTTTATGCCTCAGTTCGGGATGTACCGGTCAAGGGACAGGTCAAGGCAGGGGATGTCGGTGCGTTTGCCGCTGATCCGGTCGGCCAGCAGGCGGCCTGAACCGCAGGCCATGGTCCAGCCCAGCGTGCCATGGCCCGTATTGAGCCACAGATTGCCAAAGCGTCCCGCTGGACCGATGATCGGCGTGCCATCAGGCGTACTGGGGCGCAGGCCCGTCCAGTACGCGCCCTGCGACAGGTCCCCACCCGCCCCGAACAGTTCCGAAAAGGACAGTTCCAGCACGCGCCGCCGGTCACGGCTCAGCCGCAGGTTGTAGCCCGTCAGTTCGGCAGTCCCCCCGATACGGATACGATCCCCCAGTCGCGTGATGGCGACCTTGTGGGTGGCGTCGCTTATGGTGGACAGGGGGGCCCGCGCCGGATCGGTTACGGGCAGGGTCAGCGAATAGCCTTTGGTGGGGTAAACCGGCAGCCTTACGCCAAGCGGGCGCAGCAGCAGCGGGGAATAGCTGCCCATGGCGACCACATACGCATCGGCCCCCATCCTGCCTGCCGTGGTACGGACGCCCACGATATCGGTGGCGGTCGCGTCCAGTGCCTCGACCGCCGTTTCGTAATGGAAGGTGACGCCCAGTTCCGCTTCCGCCTTCTGCGCCAGACGCTGGGTGAACATGTGGCAGTCACCTGATTCGTCACCCGGCAGGCGCAGCCCGCCACGGAGCAGGTGCCGGTTTTCCGCCAGTCCGGGTTCGTGGCGGATGATGTCGTCGGGACTGAGGAATTCGTAAGCGATGCCAGCCTGTTCCAGCAGCCGCATGTCATGCGCGCAGTGGTCCACCTGTTTTTGCGTACGGAAAAGCTCGATCAGGCCGCGCTGTTCATCGTCATAGGTAATGCCCGTATCGCGGCGCAGGGTATCGAGACAGTCGCGGCTGTATTCCGCCACGCGCAGCATGCGGGATTTGTTGATGTCATAGTCATGGGCGTTGCAGTTGGCCATCATCTGCCGCAGCCAGCGCATCATGGCGAAATCGATGCGCGGGCGGATGGCGATCGGCGCATCCCGGCTGAACATCCACCGCATGACCTTGAACGGCAGGGCAGGTTCGGCCCACGGGGCGGAATAGCCCGGTGAAATCTGACCGGCATTGGCGAAGGAGGTTTCCATCGCCGCGGCGGGCTGGCGGTCTATGACCGTGACGTCATGGCCTTCCTTTGCCAGGTACCATGCCGTGGTGATCCCGACCACACCCGCGCCCAGAACGATAACTTTCACAGTCTCATCCTTATTTCCGTCATCAACACAACCGGGGATGCGCCAGAGCGGGGGAATGGTCAACCGTTTCTGTTATGACAGGAACGGGTGGCAGGAATCAGGCTGCGGGCACCCCCTTGGATGTCGAATATTCAAAATGCAGCGCCGTATCGGGATGCACGATGGGATGAATGGCATGGGCCGCCATCGCCCCTTCGGTAAAGCCCTGCAGGATCAGCTTCAGCTTGCCGGGATAGGTTGCGACATCGCCCACGGCAAAGATGCCGGGCTGGCTGCTTTCACAGGTGGACGGGGTTACGGGAATGGTGCCGCGTATGGTGTCCAGCCCCCATTGTGCGATCGGTCCCAGATCGGTCGCCAGCCCGAAGAAGGGCAGCAGGTGATCGCATGCGACATGGCGGATGCTGTTGTCCATGGTGGCCAGATCCACGCCGCGCAACTGCCCGTCCGTTCCGTGCAGGCCATGAAGCTGGTAGCCGATGATCTTTTCGATCTGGCCACACGCCACGGCCTCATCAAGCTGGCGCAGGCTTTCGGGGGCCGCGCGGAAACGGTCGCGCCGGTGCACCAGCCGCACGCTGCGCGCGATGTCACGAAGCGACAGCGCCCAGTCCACCGCTGAATCCCCGCCACCGGCGATCAGGACATCCCTGTCCGCAAAATCGGCGCGACGGCGGACGAAATACTGCACGCCGCCCGTGCGCTCGAATGCCTCCAGCCCTTCCAGCGGGGGGCGGTTGGGGCCAAACGCGCCAGCACCCGCCGCGATGATGACGGCGTGCGCATGGATGACATCACCCCGCGTGGTGCCAAGGCGGAAGGCGCCGCGTGTCCCCTCCAGGCTTTCCACCCGGCGGCCGAGCAGGCGGGGCACGTCAAAGGGGGCGATCTGGCGGTCAAGGGCCTCGATCAGTGCGCCACCTTCGATCGCGGGATGGGCGGGAATGTCATAGATCGGCTTTTCGGGATACAGGGCGGCGCACTGGCCCCCGATTTCGTCAAGCGCGTCGATCAGCACGCATGACAGCTTGAGCATGCCACATTCAAAAGCGGCAAACAGCCCGGCAGGGCCCGCGCCGATAATGGCGACATCGACGGTAAGGGGGGAAGATGGCGTGGTCATGTCCGGCTCTGGTGTCCCGTAATCCATGGTCTGGTCAAAGGCATAGGCTGCATGCGGTTTTGCGTTGTTGTCCGCATCGGTGCAAGCCTCAAGCGTGCCCATGCCGTCGCCCCTTGTGCGCGCATGCCCGGTGGGGGCACAATCATTGCATGAAATACAACCACGTAAGGGCCGGGAATCATGACGGGCATGCGTGACATTCCCCTGCCTGACGAACAGGCCACGGCAGCCCTTGGCCGCATGCTGGCGGCCCATCTGCACGCGGGCGACGCCGTGCTGCTGGAGGGGGATCTGGGCGCGGGCAAGACCACGCTTGCCCGCGCGCTGCTGCGCGCGCTGTGCGGGGATGCGACAATGGAGGTGCCCAGCCCGTCCTATACGCTGGTACAGGTCTATGAGGCCGCCGGGACCGAAATCTCGCATTTCGACCTGTGGCGTCTTGATGGTCCCGATGCGTTGCATGAACTGGGATGGGACGATGCGTGTGAAGGCGTCGTCCTTGTCGAATGGCCGGACCGTCTGGGCGCGCTGAAGCCTGATGGCGCGCTGCACATCCATCTGCTGCATGATGGAGCGGGCGGGCGCATCGCGCGGCTGGGCGGATGGGACGGACGGCTTGCATCGCTGGAAGCCCCACGGACAGGAGAGGCATCATGAGCGTGAACATTCCGGCCACCGCCATGGTCTTTGCCGCCGGTATGGGCCGGCGGATGCGACCGCTGAGCGAATCGGTTCCCAAGCCGCTGTTGCGGGTGGGCGGACAGTCGATTCTCGATCATACGCTTGACCGGCTGGAAAACGCAGGTGTGAAACAGGTGGTGGTCAACGCCCACTGGCAGCCCGATGCGATCCACAGGGCGCTGGCGGATCGCGCGGCCAGTGGCCGTGGTCCGCTGACGGTCGAACAGCCTGAACCCACCTTGCTGGAAACCGGGGGAAGTGCTGCCGCCGCCCTGCGTGCGGGGCGGCTGGGGCCGGATGCGTTTTACCTGATCAATGGCGATGTCATGTGGCTTAACGGCCCGGTTCCCGCCCTGCGGCGGCTGGCAGCGGCGTTCGATCCCGACACGATGGACGCCATGCTGCTGCTGGGCGCGATGACGCGCGCGGTGGGTGAAGTGGGGCATGGAGATTTCGCGGTTGATGCGCATGGCAGGCCGCGCCGCCCCCGCGCGGGCGAGATCACGCCTTACGTCTTTACCGGCGTGCAGATTGTCTCCCCCCGCCTGTTTGCGCAGGCGCCCGAAGGCGGATTCAGCATGAACCATCTGTGGGATCGTGCCATTGACGCGGGCAGGCTGGGCGTGATCGTGCATGATTCGCTGTGGTTTCACCTGTCCCGCCCCGATGATATTGCCGCTGCGGAACGCGCGCTGCATTCCGTCTTCAACCCGGATGTGGATAACGACATATGACCGCACGCGCCGCAGCCACCGTGCGGGGCCGGGTGGCGGTGGTGCCGCCGCATGTGCCGTTTGTCGATCAGATTGCCGCGCGCTGGCTGGAGCAGGCCGGGCATGATCCGCAGGCATGCGGCAATGGCCTGATCCTGCTGCCCAGCCGCCGCGCGGGCCGTGCCCTGACCGAAGCCTTCGTGCGGCAGGTCGATGGCCGTCCCATCCTGCTGCCGCGCATCGCGCCGATCGGCGCGCTGGACGAGGCGTCGCTTGTCCTGTCCGGCCAGAACGCGCTGGACCTGCCGCCCGCCGTTGACCCCATGCGTCGCCTGGCCACGCTGACCCTGCTGGTGATGCAGGCGGGCAAGGCGTTTGGTGATGTGCAGGGCGTGGATCAGGCATGGCCACTGGCCCGTGCGCTGGCCGAACTGATGGACGAGGCGGAATGGGCCGAATGTGACCTGTGCGAACGCCTGCCCCACGCGGCGGAGGGGGATTTCGCGCAGCACTGGCACCAGACGCTGCAGTTCCTGTCCATTGTCACCAGTGTCTGGCCCGCATGGCTGGCGGAACAGGGGGTCATGAACCCCGTCGCCCGCCAGACCGCCCTGCTGCACGCGCAGGCCGCGCGGTGGCGTGATTCCCCGCCGCCGGCGGGTTATCCCGTCTGGGCTGCCGGTTTTTCCGATGCCGTGCCGTCCACCATCGTCATGTTGCGTGCGGTACTGGACCAGCCTGACGGCATGCTGATCCTGCCGGGTGTGGACATGGAATGTGACGACGCCATCTGGCGGCACCTTCCGCCCGACCACCCGCAGGCGGGCACTGCCCATATGCTGGCGCAACTGGGGGTGGAGCGTGCCGGCATGGAAATATGGTCCAGCCTGCCGCATGACTGCGTGGCCAGCAGTCCGGTTTCCCGCGCCAGCCTGCTGTCGCGCGCCCTGCTGCCTGCCCATGCGCTGGAACGCTGGCGCGAACGCGACGTGCCGGTGGAAGCGGACGGTCTGTCCATCCTGCGCAGCGCCGACCAGCAGGAGGAAGCCGCCGCTATCGCCATGGTCCTGCGTCAGGTGCTTGAACGGCCCGGCAGGCGCGCAGCCCTTGTCACGCCCGATCGCGCACTGGCCGGACGTGTGGCGACGGAACTGGTCCGCTGGGGCGTGGTGGCGGATGACAGTGCGGGTGAAAGCATGCTCACCGTGCCCCAGACCGCCTTCCTGCGGCTGATCGTGCAGGCGGTGGATGGTGGCCTGTCGCCGGTGGCGCTGCTGTCGGCCATCAAGCATCCGCTGGCGGCCTGCGGGCTTTCGCCGGGAACATGCCGCGCCAGCGCCCGCCAGCTTGAACGCCTCGTGCTGCGTGGCCCGGCCCCGCCGCCGGGGATTGCCGGACTGCGCAGTGCGCTCCGGCGCGCGACGGAAGACCCGCATGGCGCACTGGCCGACGCGCCGGATGCGCCGGAAGAAATCAGCGCCTTCATCAACCGGCTGGAAACGGTGTTCGGCCCGCTTCTGGCCCTGCCGCGTGATACCATGGTGCCGGTATCCGTGCTGCTTGCGGCACTGGTCGAAACCGCGCAGGCCCTTGCCGCGACCGATACGGTGGATGGCGCCGAACGGCTGTGGGCGGGGGAGGAAGGCAACGCGCTGGGCCAGCATATGAGTGCGCTGCTGGCATGGTGCGATGTGCTGCCCGATTCCCGGCTTGGCGCGCTGGACGGGCTGCTGGCGTCATCGCTGGCGGGCATGACGGTGCACGGGCGTCGGGCGGTGCGTGGGCGCGACGGGATGACGGCGCATCCGCGCGTGTTCATATGGGGCCTGCTGGAAGCGCGGTTGCAGACGGCGGACACCATCGTCCTCGGCGGTCTGGTGGAAACCGTCTGGCCACCCGCGACCGATCCCGGACCGTGGATGAGCCGCCCGATGCGCACCCGCGTCGGCCTGCCCAGCCCGGAATGGGGTATTGGTCAGGCGGCGCGGGATTTCGTGTCCTGCGCGTGTGCGGCGGGGCAGGTCGTGCTGTCGGTCGCGGCCCGGCGGCAGGGCGCGCCAACCGTGCCTGCGCGGTGGCTGGTGCGGCTTGACGCCTATCTGGCGGGGCATGGGCGCAGCCTGCCCGCACATCCGGCGCTGCGCTGGCTGGACAGTCTGGACCGGCCGGAAGGGGGTGTAGCGACCCCGGTTTCCCCGCCACGGCCCTGCCCACCCGTTGGCCTGCGCCCCCGCAGCCTGTCGGTGACGGAAATCGAGACATGGATGCGCGATCCCTACGCCATCTACGCGCGTCGCATCCTGCGCCTGCGCAGGCTTGCGGATCTGGAAGAACTGGCTGATGCCGCCGATTATGGCCAGATCGTGCACGCGGCGCTGGAACGCTGGTTCCGCGCCCATCCATCCGACTGGCCCGCAGGCGGGGCGGAACGGATGCAGGCGGTTTTTGCCGAGGTGCTGCGCGAGGCCGGGCTGCGTCCCGCCCTTGCCGCGTGGTGGGCGCCCCGGCTGGACCGTATCGCCGCATGGTGCGCCCGGACGGAGGAAGCGCGTCGCGCCACCGGCACGCCCCGCACGGTCCTGACGGAACTGAGCGGCCGGATGCGGCTGGAAGACCTGCCCGGTGGTCCGTTTACCCTGCGTGGCCGCGCGGACCGGATCGACCTGCATGATGGGGATGGTGGGCTTAGCCTGTTCGATTACAAGACCGGCACCCTGCCCCTGCGGCGCAGCGTGGTGGAAGGCTGGCAGTCCCAGCTTGTTCTGGAAGCGGCGATGATCGAATGCGGCGGATTCCCGCCCCCGGTTGCGGGTAGCGTATCGGAACTGGTGTACTGGCGGCTGACGGGGGGCCACGTCCCGGCGCAGGTGCTTGATGTCGCGCGGGGGGAGGAACTGGCGGAACTGATCGCCAGTTGCCGCGCGGGGCTGCGTGCGCTGGTCAGTGCCTATGACAATCCCGACCAGCCTTACCTGTCCCATCCCTTTCCGGGGGAAGAACCGCGCTTCGCTGATTACGCGCATCTGGCGCGGGTTGCGGAATGGAGCGCCGCGCGTGAGGAGAATGGCGGATGAACAGACCCATTCTGCCCCATGACAGCACGGCGGATGCCATCGGCATCGCCAACCGCAGCCAGACACTGGCATCGGACCCGCAGGCTTCGGTATTCGTCTCGGCCTCGGCAGGAAGTGGCAAGACCAAGCTGCTGATCGACCGCCTGCTGCGCCTTATGCTGCCGCGCATCGTGCCGGATCGTGACGGCACGCCGACCCGCGTGCCCGGTAGCGATCCCGCCCGCATCCTGTGCCTGACCTTTACCAAGGCGGCGGCGGCGGAAATGTCCATCCGCCTGCAGAACCGGCTGGGACAGTGGGTCATGCTGCCCGATGAGGCGCTGGATACCGAACTGGCCCGCCTGTCGGTGCCGACGGGCGAGGAAAGCCGCCGTGTCGCGCGCGAACTGTTCGCCCGGGTGCTGGACCTGCCCGGCGGGATGCGCATTGGCACCATCCATGCGTTCTGCCAGTCGCTGCTGAGGCGCTTTCCCGTCGAGGCCGCCATCAGCCCGCATTTCACCCTGATCGAGGAAACCGATGCCCGCCTGGCCCAGCGCGCGGCGGTGGAGGATATCGTGGGGCGCGGCGGCGCGGCGGTCAGCCTGCTGGCGGGGCAGATCGGGGTGGGGGAATTCACCACGCTGATCGCAAGCCTTCAGGCCCAGTCCCGCCGTATCCTGCCACTGGCGCGCCAGTGGGTGGATGACCGCGGCAGCGTGGAAGCGGCGTTGATGCGGATGATGGGCCTGAGCGGACGCAGTGCGGATGAAGTGCTGCACGCCGCCTGCGCCACCATTCCCGATGAGGAAGCCCTGCGCGATGGCCTGCGTTTTGTCGCCAGCGCGGGATCGCCCAGGGTCCGGGTGCAGGCTGAAGCCATGCTGGCATGGCTGGGTGGTGATACGGCGGCGCGGGCGGCGGAGTGGACCGTATGGCGGCAGGCGCTTCTGACGCGCGAAGGTGCGCCGCGCAAGCGTGGTGGCCTGAATCCCAAAATCGACGCGGCGTGTGAAGGGCTGGCCGACATCCTGCTGGCGGAAGCGGACCGGGTGATCGGGGTTGATGCACAGCTTCGCGCCCTGACGGTCTTTGAACTGACCTGCGCGCTATTGTCTGTCGCCCAGCCCGTGCTGGAACGCTACGCCACGCGCAAGAGCGCACAGGGCATGGTCGATTATGATGACCTGATAGACCGCACGCTGGACCTGCTGCGCGATCCGGGTGCCGCGTGGGTGCTGTACAAGCTTGATGGCGGCATTGACCACCTGCTGCTTGATGAGGTGCAGGACACATCCCCCGACCAGTGGGCCATAGCCGGTGGCCTGACATCCGAATTCTTCGCAGGCGAAGGCACGCGGGATGAAAACGGGTGCCCCCGCACCATTTTCGCGGTGGGCGATTACAAGCAGTCGATCTATTCCTTTCAGGGTGCTGATCCCGAAGCCTTTCGCGCATGGCGGCAGCGTTTCCGCGACCGCGCGCAGGCAGCGGAAGCCACATGGCGTGAACCGGCGCTGACGGTCTCCTTCCGCTCCACAGCCCCCGTTCTGCAACTGGTGGACAGTGTATTCGCCAATCCCGCCGCAGCACGTGGCGTGGTGGAACCGGATGGCTCCGTCCCCGCCCATGTCACCGCACGTCCGGGGCAGGGGGGGCGGGTGGAAATCTGGCCGCCCGTGCCCGTCGTGGTGGATGAGACGGATGTAAGCCCGTGGATGGCCCCGCGCGACAATGCCGGACAGTCCACGGCGCAGCAGCGGCTGGCGGATACGCTGGCGGCATGGATCGCAGCAGAACTGCGGCGCGTCCCTCCGCCGGGTGAAACCCCGCTGGCACCGGGGGATGTGCTGATCCTCGTGCCGCGCCGTTCCGCGTTCGCGCGTGCGCTGATCCGTGCGCTCAAGAGCAATGACGTGCCCGTGGCGACGCTGGTGCGCACCGTGCTGACGGACCAGCTTGCGGTGCGGGATCTGATGGCGTTGTGCGCGGCCCTTCTGCTGCCACAGGATGACCTGACCCTTGCCTGCGTCCTGACATCGCCGCTGGGTGGTCTGGATGACAGGTCGCTCATGGATCTGGCAACCGGGCGTGATGGACAGCCGCTATGGGCCGTGCTGCGCGTCCGCCACGCTGAGCGGCCCGACTGGTCGGCTGCATGGCATTGCCTCAATGCCCTGTTCCGGCAGGTTGATTACGCAACGCCGTATCAGTTGCTGGCCGAAGCGCTTGGCCCGCTGGGCGGTCGTGCGCGACTGCTGGCCCGTCTTGGCCCGGAAGCGGTGGAGCCGGTTGACGAACTGCTGTCGGCGGCGCTCCGTTTCGAGGAAACGCACGCCATTTCCCTGCAGGGGTTCCTGCACTGGCTCAATGCGTCGGATGAAACCGTGCGCCATGAACCCGATGCCTCGGCCAACATGGTCCGTGTCATGACCGCGCATGGGGCGAAGGGATTGCAGGCGCGTCTTGTGATCCTACCCGATACGGTCGCGACCCCGCGTTCCGATACCGCCATCCTGTGGGAACGCGACCGGGCGACCAAACTGGACATACCAATATGGGTGCCCCGGCGGGAACTGGTTACGGACACGACCGCCAGTCTGCAGGAAAAGATCAGGCTGGCCGCGGCGGAGGAATATAACCGCCTGCTATATGTCGCGCTGACCCGCGCCAGCGACCGGCTGGTGGTGTGTGGGTGGGAACCGCGCCGGGGCATACCCGATGGCTGTTGGTACGACCTGTGCCGTCAGGGCTTTACAGGTGCGGCGGCCACGGTCCAGCCCTTCGATCTGGGTTGGGAGGGTGACAGTCTGGTGCTGGAGGAAGCACGGGCCATTTCACCCGCTCCCACGCCGCAGCCAAGGCACGGCACGGACAGCAGGGTAATGGCCCCTGACGTGATCCTGCCGGACTGGATGGGTCATGCCCCGCGCTGGCAGCCCGTCATGCCGGTGGTGGAGGGACCGCTTGCCCGTCCGCTGGCCCCCAGCCGCCCCGATGATATCGGCCTTGGCCCACAGCCTGCCGTGCGCTCGCCGCTGCTGTCGGCGGACATGGTCCGCGACCGCGCCGATACGGCCACCCGGCGGGCCCGTGCCCTGCAACGGGGACAACTGGTGCATGCGTTGCTGCAGTACCTGCCTGATTGTCCCCCGGACCAGCGGGCGGAGCTGGCGCATGCATGGCTTTCCCGCCCGGCGGCTGGTCTGGAACCTGCGCTGTGCGATGAACTGGTGACACAGGTGCTGGCGGTCATGGACCGTCCCGATCTGGCCGCCCTGTTCGCGCCCGGAAGTCGTGCCGAGCAGCCGCTGGCCGGTATCGTGGGGCAGCAGGTCATTGTGGGGCAGGTGGACCGTATGGCGGTCAGCGGGGGCAGGGTCACGGTCTGTGATTTCAAGACCAACCGCCACCCACCGGCGGAAGTCGGGCAGACCCCGGTGCTCTACCTGCGGCAGATGGCGGCCTATCGTGCGCTGCTGCGGGGTGTCTATCCGGGTCAGGAGGTCGTATGCGCGCTGGTCTGGACGGAAGGGGTGCGCGTTGACATCCTGCCTTCCGCCCTGCTGGACCAGAACGCGCCGGATGGGCCGTCGCGCACAAAGGGTGGAGCGCAGTCTTGACCGCGTGCGCGGGTGTGGCCATGTCAGTAGGATCAAGGGGGTGGCTTCATGCCACCGCAAAGGAGAAATAAGTGATGAGCGAAAACACGATTGCCGTCAGCGATGACCAGTTCAAGAAGCTTGTTCTGGAATCCAAGGAACCCGTTCTGGTCGATTTCTGGGCGGAATGGTGCGGACCGTGCAAGATGATTGCCCCCGCGCTGGATGAAATCGGGGCGGAAGGCAAGGGCAAGCTGACCGTGGCCAAGGTCAACATTGATGAAAATCCCCGCACGCCCAACGATTACGCCGTGCGTGGCATCCCGACCCTGATCCTGTTCAAGAATGGTGCGCCGGTAGCGACCCAGACGGGTGCGATGCCCAAGAGCCAGCTCAAGGCATGGGTGCAGAGCAACATCGGCTGAGCCGATGGGATGTGGCCTGCGTCCCTAGCGGGCGCGGGCTACGTCTGTCCATGTTGTAGGTGTGGCGCCCGCATGCGCCAGTCCCGAGCGGAAACCCGGCGCGCAGAGCGTGCGGAATTCCGCTTCATGCTCATAGGTGGGCATGAGTTTCTGAAGCAGTTTGTTCTTTGCCGTGGCCGGGTGGAAATAGATTTCCGACAGGCCATCAGGCAGGTGCGCGGCAAGGGCCGAGACACGGTCGGTGGTCATGTGACCACTCCATGCCAGTCCGAAGCACCAGTCATTCGTGACCATGCCCGCCTTGTGTAGCTGGTGGCGCAGCAGACCCGTCCAGCGGCGCAGCGCGGCATCGCCCAGCGTGTCGGTATAGGTTCCGGCGGCATACAGGGGCTTGGGTGGTTCCAGTGGCACGCGCACCGCGCGCAGCCCGTAACGCAATCCGCTTTCAATCAGGTAATGCCCCACGGTGGGATGCAGGTGCATGTGCTTGTGGGCATTGGCATGGTCCAACGCGAGTCCCGTTGCGGCAAAGGCGCGGAACTGGGCTTCGATCTCGGCGGCAAGTTCGCGGCGCACGGCGGGACGGAAAAAATACTCCACACCCAGCTTCAACTGGTCGGAGGGGAACTGCCCGTCCTGCGGCACCAGCAGCGGAATGTCGGCAGGGGGCAGGGTGGCCGGTCCCTCGATTGCAACCAGATGCAGCCCCACGCGCAGATCCGGCAGGTTTTTGGCCCGGCGCACGGCGTCGGCTGCGGCGGGGCCGGACACCATGAGACTCGCGGTCGACAGCAGCCCGTCCCGATGGGCAATCTCGATCGCCTCGTTGACTTCTTCGGACAGGCCGAAATCATCGGCGGATATGATGACGCGCTTCATGGTGGAAAACCGGGTGGCTTGAAAAAAGAAATGCCGGAACCCGAAGGTCCCGGCATGGGATGACGCAGACTGGCCGGATCAGGCGGCGCGGCGTTCGCGCAGGAACTGGAAGAACTCCACCCCTTCGCGCAGGCGGCGCTTCATCATCTGCGGGCTGCGGACCATCTCGTTCAGGATCGACATGATCTTGGGCGCACGGAAATAGAACTTCCGGTAGAATTCTTCCACGCTCTGGAAGATTTCGGTATGCGACAGGTGCGGGTAGTGCAGCGGTGCGATCTGCACGCCGTTATCGTCGATCAGTTCGGCATTCTTTTCATCCAGCCAGCCATTCTCGGTCGCCTGCTGGTGCAGGAACGTGCCGGGATAGGGCGCCGCGAGCGAGACCTGCAGCGTGTGCGGGTTGATCTCGGTGGCGAAGCGGATGGTTTCCTGAATGGTTTCCTTCGTCTCGCCCGGCAGGCCGAGGATGAAGGTGCCATGGATCTTGATGCCGAGTTCGTGGCAGTTCTTGGTGAACTCACGCGCCGTTTCGACGCGCATGCCCTTCTTGATGTTGTGCAGGATCTGCTGGTTGCCGCTTTCGTAACCGACCAGCAGCAGGCGCAGGCCGTTGGCCTTCAGCACTTCCAGCGTCTTGCGGGGCACATTCGCCTTGGCGTTGCACGACCACGTCACACCCAGCTTGCCCAGTTCCTTGGCGATCGCTTCCGCGCGCGGCAGGTCATCGGTGAAGGTGTCGTCGTCGAAGAAGAATTCCTTCACCTGCGGGAAATACTGCTTGGCCAGACGGATTTCCGCCGCCACATGCTCGGGGCTGCGGGTGCGGTAGTGGTGGCCACCCACCGTCTGCGGCCACAGGCAGAAGGTGCAGCGCGACTTGCAGCCACGGCCGGTATAGATCGAGATGTAGGGGTGCATCAGGTAACCGATGAAGTAATCCTCGATCTTCAGGTCACGCTTGTACACCTCGGTCACGAACGGCAGGCTGTCCATGTCCTCGATCATGGCGCGGTCGCGGTTATGGACGATCTTGCCGTCCCCGTCGCGCCAGGAGATGCCATCGACATCCTTCCAGTCGCGGCCTTCCGCCATTTCCTTGATGGTGAAGTCGAATTCGTTGCGCGCCACGAAGTCGACCGGCGGGGCATTGAGCAGGCTTTCTTCCGGCTGGACGGCAACCTTGGCGCCAACCATGCCGATCTTCACCTTCGGATTCGCGTCCTTGAGCATCTGGGCCACGCGCACATCCGACGCAAAGGACGGGGTGGAGGTGTGCATGATGACAAGGTCACGGTTGCGCACGTCTTCCAGAATGGGCTCCATGCCCATGCGCGCGGGCGGTGCGTCAATCAGGCGGCTGCCCTCGACCATGGCGGCGGGCTGCGCCAGCCATGTCGGATACCAGAACGACTTGATTTCCCGCTTGGCCTGATAGCGGGAACCGGCTCCACCATCGAATCCATCAAACGAAGGCGGCTGGAGAAAGAGGGTCTTCATCATGCTACGCGTATCCTCGGGTTCTGGCGGGGAACGGGGTTCCCTTAATACCCGTTCTTATTAACGACAGGGTTGGTATCTTACGGCAGTCTGGCCTGCCGGCGGGGGGTCAGTCACCGGGGGAAGCCGGCTGGGATCGTGGTGTCATAACCGAATGTGGCGTGACATGCATCGTCTGTCCGCGCCAGGCAACCCGTGTGCCTGTAACGCTGCCAACCATCACGGCGGCCGAGATCCAGTCCCGCAGGGGCAGCAGCAGTAACGGCAGCAGGCTGCGTTGCGCCAGCGTCCGGTCCAGGATGAAGGAACATACTGCCCGCCATCCCCACACACCAAGGAAGAAAAACCATGTCCAGGACGCATGTGGCGCCAGTACCATGGCGACAGTGGCCCAGAACAGGGGAAGCTGGATGGCCGATGCGGCGTAGCCCACCGGTTCCAGTGTCTTGACGGTCCGGCCCCAACGCAGTTCATGCGCCAGCACCTCCCGCATCGAGGTCTCGCCCACCGTCGTCCATGTCATGCACGCGGCGATGGCGATATCCTTGCCCTGTTCACGGACATAGCGGCCCAGGATCGCATCATCGGCCACATGCGGCACAAGGGCGGCAAGGCCACCGATCTTCTCCAGCATGGACCGCCGCAGCGCCATGGTCGCACCAAGACAGTCCTGCCGCCCGAGATAGCGCGACAGCATCACGCCGGGCAGGAAGTTGTGGTTGATCTGGCACGCGGCCAGCAGGCGCGGCACGCTGGATGATGCCGGAAGCCCGGCATACAGCGTGGTGACCAGCCCTACATCGGGCGGCACCAGCGCGCCGACCACGTGACGCAGGTAGTCGGGGGCGACGTGGATATCCGAATCGGAAATGACCAGCACATCATGTTCCACGCAGGTCATGATGTTGATCAGGTTGCCGATCTTGCGGTTGACGCCATGGAAGGTGGGATCGATCACCAGTTTCATGGGCACGTCCGGATGGCGTTCCATCAGGCGGCGCACGATCGGTATGGCGGCATCATTTTCGTCCTGCACGCCAAAGACGATCTGCATGTGCGGATAGTCCTGCGTACAGAAGCTTTCAAGCGCCTCCTCCAGCAGCGGTTCGTCGCCGTGGAGGGGCTTGAGCACGGAGACCGGTGGCATGGGCACCGACCGGTCCACCCGTTTTTCCTGCCAGCGGAAACGCGAGACCAGAAAAGTGCCTAGCGCTGCCTGCATGCACCCGGCGGCCGCAATGGTTGCGGCCAGTCCGGCGGGTGAAACAAGAGCGTTGAAAACAGACATTATCTTTCCGGCAAGGTCCCGCGTATGGAGCGAATCAGAAAACGGTATCGGAGAGTTGTGATATCACTCTTCCGAGAATCTCTGGATCTTCTTCTTTAACAGATCCGTCAGTTTCTGCACATTGCCACCCGCCAGCGCGGAGCTGAAATCGGCCCGCTGGGCCGCGACCTGACTGATATGGGCGTTGAGCAGCACGTCAACGATCTGCCATCCCTTCGCACCGGAACGCATGACGTAGTTGATTTCCGTGCCGTTCGGGTCATCGGAGGAGCCGATTCGTGTTATAACAATGCGCTCCCCATCCACGGGGGAAGCCGTCACGCCGGGGTCGATGGTGAAGCGCGCGTCGCTGCCCGGCTTGAAGCTGGAGACGTAGCGGGCGATCGTGAACTGGCGGAACGTGGACAGCAGAAGCTGCTTCTGGTCATCGGGCAGCCCGGCATAGCGGGGGCCGACGGAGGAGGCGAGCACAGCCTGCATGTCATATGCGCGGTCGATGGCGGGGGCCAGTACCTGCGCGCGCTGTTCGAACGAACCGGCGCTCTTGGCCTGAATCCGGTCAAGCGCCGCATATAGCGACTTGATCGGTTCCTGCACCTGCGCGTCGGTCGCGCTGGCGGCATGGGCCACGTTGATGGGGAAGACGGCCGGAATGACGGGCGCCGCCATAAGCCCGGCGCAGAGCGCCAGCGAGGTGGTTTTCAGGACATATTTCATAATGTTCATGATTTCGGTCCGTTTGCTGTCTTTAGCAAGGGCTGCGTCATGCTGATTCCGACACCCAGCGCATCAAGGGCGGTATTGGTGATTGCCGCCGCATCCAGCCCTGCCTCGATATATTGCGCATCCTGCGTGTTGTGGTCGATGAAGCGGTCGGGCAGGGTCATGGG